>ERZ795055.33-NODE-33-length-216030-cov-21.472031_pt1 | contig 216030 bp, 120 predicted proteins | sample MGYA00375139_ERZ795055 | MGnify/ENA primary metagenome ERZ795055 (study PRJEB30184, sample SAMN05720283) | anaerobic digester metagenome | isolation source: active sludge of municipal wastewater-treating anaerobic digesters | place: USA | collected 2015-01-23 ... | reverse complement strand
CTGTGATCAGAAAGAAAAAACTATCTTAAGTTGACGCGTATGCCCTTCGGGGTCATGAAATCAACCGGACATTCCCGCTATAAACATATGACCCCTTCGGGGTCAGAACATTCCCGCTCTCATTCTGCTTCTGATTCTCACTCTTTTTTACGTAGTTCAATGTTTTCTGCTTTCATGAGAACACGGCAGGTCTGCGAAGAAAATCCGATTCCAGGATTGGCTTCTCCCCGTTCGTACCTTCCTGTATTGGTACAGGCAACAAAACAACGGATCGGGGTTTATACTATTAAATGGTCTTGCAACTCTGGAAACACACATCGCATTCCTGTGTTCTTTCGGTATAACCTGAGGAAGTACTTCGAGTCTCAATGAAACTGAATCATTCACTCCTGTACCCAAAACTCCTGAACCACCAAACACGCTTACGACACGTCAAACTTTTCCCTGTCCACCGACCAGCCTGTCTTCAGCCCGATCACAAACCAGGCAAGGGCGATGGTGCCGATGGCGAAGATGGTGTCGCCGATGACTCTCAGCCAGCGGATGACTTCCAGGTTGGGATCCTGCATGAATTCGGCAGAGCGGGCGTACCACATGCCGTGTTTCACGCTGGCCAGGGTTTGGGCAAAGCCGATGGGCAGGACGCTCAGCAATACCATCAGCAATAAACCGATATTGATGGACCAGAATGCGAAGCTGATGACTTTGTCTTTCCATACATATTTGGATGTCAGTCCCTTAAGTACGAAGAGCATCAGACCGATACCCAGCATACCGTACACCCCGAAGAGGGCGGTGTGGCCATGGACGGGTGTGGTGTTGAGGCCCTGCATATAATAGAGTGCGATGGGCGGGTTGATCAGGAAGCCGAAAATGCCGGCCCCGACCAGGTTCCAGAATGAAACGGAGATCAGGCAGTAAATGGGCCATTTGTAGGCTTTCACCCAATTGGTGGAACGCGACAGCTTGAGGTTGTGGTAAGCTTCGAAGCCCATCAGCACGAGCGGTACGACTTCCAGTGCCGAGAAAGTGGCGCCCAGGGCGAGAATGGCGGTGGGGGTTCCGGTGAAATACAGGTGGTGAAAGGTGCCGATGATACCGCCGGCGAGGTAGATAATGGTGGCAAAGAGGACGGCTGAGGTGGCGAATTTGATTTTCAGCAGACCCATTCTTACAAAGAGGAAGGCGGCAACGACCGTGGCGAAGACCTCGAAAAAGCCTTCCACCCAGAGGTGTACCACCCACCAGCGCCAGTATTCGGCAATGGCAAGATGCGTCTGACGGCCCCACATCAGCCCGGCTCCGTAAAAGGCTGCAATCGCGATGGCGGAGATCAAAAACATGGTGAGCAATGCCCTGTTCTCAGAGGGCTGCCGAAGCGCGGGAAGCAGGGCGCGGGTCATTAACAAAAGCCAGAGTATCAGGCCGATAAACAGGAATATCTGCCAGAACCTCCCGAGATCCACATATTCGTAACCCTGGTGACCGAACCAGAAATTGTTCACCAGTCCGAGTTTCTGCATCACACCGTACCACTGGCCGAGCAGTGAACCGATCACGATCACCAGCAGGGCCAGGAAGAGAAAGTTCACACCCAGCCGCTGGAACCTTGGTTCGTAGCCTGACACGGCCGGGGCAATGTAGAGTCCTGTGGCCAGCCAGGATGTTGCGATCCAGAAAATGGCAAGCTGGACATGCCAGGTGCGGCTGATGGAGTAGGGAAGCAGGCTGTCGAGTTTCAGGCCGTAGAATCCATTGCCTTCCACTCCGTAATGGGCGGTGATGATACCCATGATCACCTGTACCAGGATGAGGCCGGTTACCACCCAGAAGTATTTCAGTGTAGCCTTCATGGACGGCGTGGCCGATAAACCGGCCAGGGGATCTTGACCGGGCAGTTGTTCCGGTGTTTCTTCCTCTGAGCGTGTTCTGGCGTGATAATAGGCCAGCAGGCCGATGCCGATCAAAAGCATGATCACGCTGAATCCTGTCCAGAGGATCAGTGAACCGGCGGGCTTGTTGCCGACTACTTCATCCGGAGGCCAGTTGTTGGAGTAGGTTACCGCTTTCCCGGGCCGCTCGGTGATGCAGGTCCACGAAGCCCAGAAAAAGAAGGCATTCATCAGCCGCATGCGCCCTGCTTCTTTGATGGTGTTTTCCGGAATGGCATAAGCCTCCCGGAGTCCTGCATAACGCGGGTCGTTCATAAACAGTCCCGCATAGGCATCAGAAACGGCCTGTATGGCCATGGCTCTTAATGGGCTGACGGTCAGAATACCACTGGTTTCGTCGTAGGTATTGGTGCGGAGCTCTTTTTGCAGCCTGACCTTCAGGCTAGCCTGTGTTTCGGCATCCAGCCCGTCGAAAGGCTGCCCGAAGCTGTCTGTGGCCCATTTACCCAAAATGTACTCCGATTCCCTGTGCAGCCAGTCGGCCGACCAGTCGGGCGCTACATAGGAACCATGTCCCCAGACGCTTCCAAGTTGCTGACCTCCGATTGATTGCCATACGTTCTGCCCGTCGCGGATGTCCTGCCCCGTAAACAGCACTTCCTGCTCTGTGGTGAGCACCTTCACCGGAATGGGCGGCGCCTGCCGGTAGATTTCTCCGCCGAAAAACAACAGCACTCCGAAGGATATGACCAGGGTGCCGATGAAAATGATCCAAAGTTGTTTGTTTTTCATCATGTTGGAATTTAAATTAGACAATCAGTACTATTCTGGCTATTTCTAATAATAACATTATCAATAAGATAATTAAAAAATCAACAAAACAAAGAATAAAGGTACTAAAATACCTAAATATATGATCAAAACAACGAAAAAAAGGTTTTGTTTAAAAAAAATCAGGGGATGAATGGAATGTATGAGCCATTGACATCTCCGGTACACAGGGCAGGGACGATCACTGTGACCCCCTGGTTGTCCACTGTGAAGCCGGCTTCCCCGGATATCCAGGGTCCTGCGGGGAAGGACTGCAGCTGTCCGGTGAAATATTTCTGTACGTACAGCGCATCCAGCGAATTGATATACTGGTTGTGATCAACATCTGCAGCCAGGGCGTAAAGTCCTTCGAGCGTACTCAGCCTGACAAAATGTCTCAGAATCTGCAGGGCATCGGTGGAGTTGATGCCGCCCGCAGGCAGTTCGGGTCTGCAGTAAATCCTGTACTGACCAGAGGGGATATGCGGAAACTGGAAGCTTCCGCTACTGGAACTGAGGGTCGAATCCAGTTTATTCCGGAGGGTATCGCAGAGGAAGACCCTGACAGCGGCGAGGGAGGTCTGCTGGGAATTGGCATAGACGATGTGGCCGTTTACGGTGTAGTCGTGGTAATAATCTGCGCTGTCGACCCAGAGGATGCTGTGGTTACCGGGCGGAATGCAGGCTTCGTATCCCTGATCAGCATGGGTAAGTGCTGCCTGAACTGAATCGATCAGCATGACCGGGGTCATGGCGGGAAAGTCAAAGCTAAGGGTATCCGCGGTGCTGCACCAGCTTTTACCGTCGAGGATGTTTCCGTTGCGGCTGACCAGGCAGTTGCCGTGACGGATTCCCAGGGTGCATTCAGGTGTGGTCCATATCCTGCCGTTTCCTGCCCAGAGCCTCCAATGCAGGCTGTCGTAGGCATGAAGCAGGCAGATGCCTTTTGTGCCCGCCTGTTGCATGCTGTCGGCAGCAGCTTCAAAGAGGGCCGTCAGCATACCGGGGAAGCAGCCGCTTAATTTCAGGCAGCTGTCGTTGCTGCAGATCACATTCAGCTCGCAACTGTCGGTGGCTACCAGCAGGTTCCGGATGCGGCCATACCTGGCTGTGATCTGTTGTTTCAGCATGAACCCGTAATTGTAATAGCTGAAGTCGCTGTTATAACCTCCTTCAGGTTTTGTTTCCGGCACATAGCGGAAGGTGTCGAGGGTGGCCGTAAAAGCTGAATAGAGCGGGAATATTCCCAGTTGCATGCCGAGGGTGTTATGCCGCCAGCCTGCATTGATCGCGCTGAAAGTGTTTTCGTTTCGGATGGGGCGCAGGTACGACCAGGTTCCGGGGTACAGTTTCCATTGAACGCCGTGGAGCAGGCAGTCATATTGCAAGGTGTCACTTCCGGCCACTTCGTCCAGCAACAGGAAGAAAACCGTGTCCATCATGATCAGGTCCCGTTTGAAGGTCTGCAGTTCCGGTTCAATATAGGAGGCGGAGGCATTCCCGCTTGCATGCAGAAAGCCGCCGGCCTGCCTGACGCTTGTCAGTTTCCCGTCTCTGTAATATGGGGGGGCGCTGAGCCATTGGGTTCCTTCATTCACCTGGCCGGTTTGGGAAACCAGCAGGGTATTATGTTCGGCGGTGTATTTTTTATAGCTGTAGCCGGGATCGATGGCCAGGGGGATCCCTTTTCTGGCCAGGATAAAAGAATTCAGATCCGGCTGGGCATGGCCTCCCATCATGGCGCCGCATTTGAAAGCGAGGTAGTTGTTGTCGCCTGACCAGGATGAGCGGTGAAAGACCAGGCCGAGGGTGTCGAAGCGGGCAAAGCGGGGGAGGGAATCCGCGGAAATGGCCTCAATGCTGTCGTTATAAAAAATATAGGTCCATGGATTGGTGAAATTTTCATAATACTGTTTTGTGATCCATTGGGCCAGCGGGTCCTGCAGGATATCTGCCGCGAGGGCCATATAATAGCGGGGCATGCTCCAGCCAAGCAGGGGGCAATCTGCAAAATTGGCCAGTAGGTACCTGTCCTGGGGCAGTTTCGACCCATGGATCATGCTTCCCAGTTCATAGTCCGATGCTCTTTTCAGCCAGAGGCTTGTGTCTATTGGCGACCATCCGCATGCTTTTCGCCTGGCAGCCATCCATTTAGCCAGGTTCTGGAAGCCGTAGGCATGGTAGCCCGGGCCTTCGTGGCTGCCGCCATCCGGCGGCAGCGCCCTGGCAACCTGCTGTAAGTTAAAAATGGTACAATCCAGCCAGCGGTTGCGTTCATCCGCCGGTACTTCGCCATCAAGCAACCTGGCTGCCATTTCAATGGCTGCATTGTTGATCCAGTAATGATTGTTGGTGAGGGTGCTTCGTGTCGACCAGTCGATGACCGGATACTTCCTCATATAGTAGCTGCCATACGAAGGATGTGTCCAGTCGTTGGCCTCTTTTCGGATGAATTCCCGCAACTGCCTTCGTTCCGACTGGTTCCACCTGGGGTAAAGCCAGTCGTAGGCGCAGGCCAGTCCCATCAGAAACTGGCTGTGGGTAAGGTCCAGGTTATTAAACGCCTGGTCGTATAAACCTTCCTCGTATCCCCATTCGGGGTAGTTCATGATGTTGAAGACGTATGCCCGCAGGATATTCCAGTCTGTTTCGTTCCATTCCAGCAGCAGCCGGAAGGCAAGCGCCTGCATCCTGTGTTCGTATCCCCTGATATCCATGGCATTGGCACCGGTCTGTATGGGTGCGCTTCCGTTATTGTAATAATACCGTATGCTGTTGATTTCGTTCAGCAGGCCGTTCCAGAGGGTCTGGTGAAAGCCCGTGAACCTGCTCCCCCGGTAATGTGTCACATCGGAAGTATCGAAAAAAAGGCAGGGATGCACAAAGTTTCTGACCACGAACTTTCTTTGGATCAACGATGTGTCACATTGCACCATCAATGTCCAGACTCCTGTGTCAGAGGGGTTTGGGAATGTGAGCACCGAACTTTGCCACAATTTGCTTCCTTGCAGGGGAACAGGTAAAAGGGTGTACAGCATGCTGTCGGGACTTACCAGCAGCATGCTCAGGACAGGAGGAAGCAGGCTGTCTGCGGCCGGAGTTGAGACCATTACCCGGAGTGAGTCATCCCCGGGGATAATATCCATATTGTTGGGATACAATATGTTGCAGATCTTGTTTTCTGTCGAGAGCTGATTGACAGTCAGGCAGGCGGCATTGCACTGGCGGATCAGATCGTCGGTTTGTCCGGCTGCGTAACAGTTCCGCAGGCAAAGTCCGTCGGCATGATAGCCGTAAGAATCGAACATATCGAAACAGAGCGGTGAAGGTTTGTTGATGCGGATCACACCCTTGTTGTGCAGGAGGGAGCCCAGGGCCAGCTGGTGACTGCTGTCGCTGAGGATGAGATAACGCATATTTGTATTCCACTTTTGCCATAGGCTGTCCCAGCCATAGGCATTGGAGTACATTTTATGGTAGAAGGCTGCCGGAGTGTAAAAAGCGCGTTCCGCCCAGTACACCGGGCAATCGTTGGGTATAAAGTATTCAATATCAGAAGAATCCGGGATGGCTATGATACTTTGCTGGACAAAAGGCAGGCCTTTGGGTATAAGGTATCTGAGTTTCACCGTGAAGGGGATAGCGGGAGCCGGAGCGAAATCAAGTGTCACATCGGCGGCGGCGGCGGTTTTTTTGATGCAATGGCCGGTGATCGGCCGGTTGAACTGTATGGAATAATCGGTGGAAGTGCCCTGTTTTCTGATGGTCATGCTTGTACCGCTGCTGAGCATGCCGGAACAGAGATTCGATGTGACACATGGTGGCTGCGATGTGTCACATTGCATTCTGAGGCTGTTTTTGCCGGCCTGTAAACCGGTAAAAAGTTTTTGCTGGCTTTCGTTGATCCTTCGTAAAAGCTCTGTTATACCGTTACTTAGCCTAATCCGGTCAGGCAATCCGTTTTGATTGGTGTCTTCCATCTGTACGCTGGCCCACAATGTGTCACATTGAAAATTCAATGTGTCACATTGCGGCGCATCGCTCAGGTAGAGGCTGAGGGTATCCGCTTCGTTGTCCGGACAGGGGGGAAGTACGCTTAAAGCCTGGAAAGCTTTATTACCCAGGGAGCTGATATGCACCGGCAGAACTGAACCTGAACGATTGATGATGATACCCGACTGTGGTTGAAATGAATCAGGAAGATCATTCATCACATAACAAAACAAACGGTCGGTGATGCTGTCACCGGAGGCAGCCAGGCTGAAAGTCAACCTCCAGTCTGCCGCGCTGCACTGCCAGGGGACAATCTGAGGATTCTGGGAATTTGCGGTCGTGCAAAGCAGAAGAACAAGCAGGCCGCTCATCAGGCAATGCCTTCCGGGCGCACGCAGCCTCGGTGGCGGCAGGCCGGAAAGGTAAATCAGGCTTCGCATTTGAGGCGAATGGGTTGGTTATTTCTTCAGGTGAAAATAGAATTGACCCTTGCTGTCCGGAAAGTCGGGCATATTCGAGAACTCCGGGTTCTGCTGCCCTCCGGTCTGATTGCTCACCCTTTCCTGCACAAACATCGCCACCCTATAAACAGAAACACTGGGTTCCTCATTGCCTTCGAGGCATTTAATGAGATAATAGGCGAATGGGCTGTTGTTGGTACCCATGAACTGGTCCATAACCTGTTCGTCATGCATGCCGCTGGCCAGCACGAAACGGCTGGGCATGGACTCCGTACGGCTGATGTTTTCCTCTCCCGAGGCCCTGCTGGTGATCAGTCCGGCAAAACAGGCATCAGAGAATAAAACCGTATGCAGCGGATTAATGGATCTGATCCAGGTTCTGAGGTCACTGTTGCTGATATAATCATATTGTGCATCCAGCTTACCGTCGTAAGGAACCCAGTAATAGTCCCTGATGGCCTGCGTAGTATCGCCATGCCCGGCATAGTAAATCACAAGCCTGTCTTTGCGCCCGATGATCTTGCTCAGTCTGGCAATGGTATTGTAGATATTTCCCTTCGTAACTTCTTCATTAAAAAGCGAATACATATGCAGACTGTCGAATTCGTAGCGCTCGAGCAACACCCTGGCAAACGCGCGGGCATCACTGACGGCTGATTTCAGCTTAGGCCAGTGACGGTAATTGTCAACCGCAATCAGTAATAAGTAGTTATGATAGTCGGTGGCGGTTTTTATTTGCTTCCTTGCAGGACTGAGTGGTTCGGTTCCCCTGCTGGTTTGCTGCCCCTTCACTTCAGCCGGAATTTGAGTTCCGGCAGCAACGACATGATCGCTGCCGCTTTCCTGAACTACGAGTGTGTCATAGGAGTATGGCAGGAGTGCTTTGAGGCCGGAATGCTGCATGGACTTCAGATCATCCGACAAGCGCTGGGTCGCAAACAGGGTAACTTTGCGCCATTCTTTCTCGAGCATGAGCCCCTTGGCTTGATCTATCCCATTGATAAAGAATGACTTATCTCCAAGCATAAACTGGTAGCGGCCGCCTGCCTGGTCGAATTGTCCAGAACGCGTGATCATGAGTTTTGCAGGTTCACGCGACTTCTCAATTTCCTGTTTTGCCAGTTGTCTGAAAAGAATCTGGCAGTCCTCCATGATGCCGTTTACCATTCTTTGTGCCTGTACTTCGCGAATGCGGTAATCAGCAAGCGACTCTCCCACAGCCTGTAACGACAGATCGGGTTTTTGTGCGCTGAGCTTGTTGCAGATACAATCCGACAGTTTGGCCATCACCCTTTGGTAAGGTATATCCATATTCAATTTCAGGCTGTCGCCCAAACTGAAGGTGAAGGCGGGTTTTAGTGAAAAGATCTTCCTCACGTCTTCGAATACGCCCTGAAACTCCTTTTTTTCCAGACGATGCAATATCCTGATAAACCCTGCATTATCCGCAACCTCCGCTATGCCGGCGACATCCCGGAAGTACTTCTCCAGCTGATCATCCATGCCTGAAGCCAGAAGGGCGAATCCCAGTCCGCTGATCAGTTCAGGGTCTTTGTTTTTACCGCTGGTCAAAGCCTGGAACATCGGGATGGCCTGTTCGTAGTTCTCAAGGGAAAAGGCCGTATACGCCCGGTATTTTAGAAGTGAAGGACTATCGGCAGCCCCTGCATTTTGCCTGAAGAAATCATCGGCTGCTTTCTGATATTCACCGAGAAAGTAATGGCATTGCCCTCGTTTCTGGAACCAGGCAGGCTTGGGATCGGTCCGGATAAGCATATCCAGTTCGCCGACTGCGTCCCGGTAACGTCGAAGATGCATGAGGGAGGTAATCCTGGGTTCGAGCAGGGCTGAGTGGTTTTTTATTCTGGGCAGCAGGTCTGTCAATATATCTCCGGCCTGCCTGTAATCTTCCAGTGAAGTCAGGTTCTGCACCTTCAGGGATAAGGCAATCGTGTCGCCGGGATTGAATGCCAGGTAGTTATCCACATCTGACAAGGCTTCCCGGAACTGATGCTGCCTGTACAGGATGGAAGCCCTGAGAAGAAAATTGTCGGGATGCTTGTGGTTCAGGCGTATCGCCTCATTCAGATCGTAAAGGGCTTCATCAGTCTGATCCAGTGAATAATATGCCTTTCCTCTGAGGCTGTATGCTTTGGCCGTAGGATGGTTTTTCACAACGGAACTGAGCATATCCACGGACTGCCGGTACTGTTTCAGCTGATATGCGGCAAGGGCCTGATCATACTGCCAGTCGGCAAGCATCGCCCGCAGGTTATATACCTGAAGCAATACATTGTTTTTATTCACGGCCACATATTTGCCGTCCTGACTCACTGCCAGCAGGGGGTTGATGGCACCTTCCAGTTGCACGGCAAACAGTTGTTTCCTTTCTGTCACCTGCGTCAGTTTGAAGGTTTGATCAAACGAGCGTGACAGCAGGAAGGCTCCCTGGGGGGCAAAGACCAATTCGGATACCTGATGGGTGTGCAATGTCTCCTGCCAGAGATCCTGCTCCGTTTTGAGGTCTCTGAGAAAGACGTTGCCGCTGGTGTTGCCAATTGCCAGGTAACGGTCGTCAGCGCTGAGGGCAAGGGCTGAAATACTGCCGTAACGGGCCGGAAGGATAGCAAGCAGTTTTTTTGTCTGATGATGAATGATCTCCAGGCTGCCATCACCGAATTGAACCAGCATGGCGGGTGTATTCACGAAGGGGAGTATTCTCCTGACAGGCCGCCTGGCATCATCTGCATACACTTCCGACCTGGCCTGTGTAATGGTGTTCCATGAATAAACCCGAGAGCCTCCGGAGTAAAAGAGCGAATTGCTGAAAGGAATAAATGAACAGCTGAGGCATTCTTCCCTGCAGTCAATGCTTCCGAATGCCAGCCCTGTGGTAAACTCCAGTGCAAACAAACGGTTTGCGCTTCTGAAAACCATGCTTCCCGAGGATGAGGTAAGAATCTGTCTGATGGCAGCATGTTCCCACTGGCCGGGCAGTTGCCGGTTGGTTCTCGCTTTGATACTGTAAAGGAAACTGCTGTTGTCGAGCCGGATATTGACAAGGGTGTCCGAATATTTCCCGAATCCCAGGGCAGTGATAAATCCGCTCTGAAGGTTTTCTTCCACCACGAGATATTGCGCCGGCAACCTCAGGTTGCTGAGGAGGACCGTTGCAGAAAGCAGGAGGAACAGACGGAAGGCACCGGGCATGGAAGGAGCTAAATTACAAATAATTTTCTGATTTCCTGAGGTTTATTTATGTTTTTCAATTGTTTGATCAGGTAAGAGCAATCATCCGCAGCATATGAGTTCACTTTTTTAAGGAAGAGTATGAGGTCTTTTCCCAGATCAAGGCTTTCCTCCGGTGTTTTTGCATCGCGGTATTGAGAGAAGTAAAACTTATATGCCGTTTCACCCCGTTTTGCCACTAGTTTTCGTTCTTTGTTTTTACGGTAAAGTTGACGGAAACGCTCATATTCAGCCAGTACCTCCTGATGCCTTTCACTGATTTCGGGCTGTCTGTGGTCGAGAATCCGTATCTTTTGCCTCAGGTCGCGGCATTGCTGAAGGAGTTTGTCGGCGGCCGGTACCTGCTTAAAGTCATTGTATTGTTGTCTGATTACGTCCACCTCTGACTCGTAAATACCCGGGTAATCCTCTTTGTAATGCTTTTTTACCAGCGGGAGCAACCCGGCCAACAGGCTGTCGATCGCCACGATGGTATCGTAACTGCTGTTGATATAGTCAAGATGTTCGACTATCATGCGGCCCTTGTTGATTCTCATCTCGAGAAATTCTGCCTTTTTATATTCACCGAATTCGCTTTTCAGACCGCTGATCTCCTGTTTATTGATCCCGCTGTATCTTTTCCTGTAAAGCTTTCCTGTCCTTTCCAGCATGGTATCGATCCTGATCATCTGGTCCTGCAATTCATTGAAGTCTGCATCCCTGTGGCGCAACCATGTCAGGATTTCCCTGCCTTTGCCCAGCTTGGCCGAAGTCTGGGCGATGTTTTTATATTGGTTGACATCTGCTTCCTTAGGTTCGATTTCTTTCAGGTAGATCTTTTTGTAGAACTTCTGGTAATTTGCCTTAATCCTTGGTAATTCCGACTGGATTTTACTGTCATAAAAACGAAGGCTGTCGATGCTGCTGCAGAGCGGAGTGGCTTCACGGACAAGGACACTGCCCTGCCTGATCTTATCATCGAGCCTGTCAGTCTTGTCATAGGCGGCCAGCCTGATCAATATGGGATCAATCTCATGCTGGTAAATGTTCGGCTGATTGTCCTTGTAAAAGCTTACCGCATCAGGGAAGACGGTCGTAAAGAACTGTTGCTGCCGGCTGAGGGTGTCGAATTTATCACTCAGCGAAGCCAGTTCCCTCAGCACCTCACGGCCAAAGCTGACTTTTTTTTCAATGAAGGACAGTGTGTCATAGTTGCCTGTGTAAGTCCGGATATGGTTCAGATCCTGCTGAAATGCATCCGGGAAATGTCTTTTGAATTTTTCAAACAAGGGATCCGACAAACGATCGATCAGGCTGTCCTGCTGCCTGAGTTCCTCATAATACCTTTCAAAGGGTTCAGTTGACCTGAGCAGTCCGGAACCCATGCCCAGCTTCAGCTCCAGGGAGTCCTCACTGTCGTAGACCCTGGTGATGCTGTCAAGCAAGGGCAGGATGCTGTTGTTGTAAAGAACCAGCATGCTGATTTTATTCGCATAATGACTGGTAAGAAAGTCCTTGCGTCTGATCAGCAGGCTGTCTGTTTCGAGCAGTTGTTCACACAAGGGCTCAATTCTCCGGATCTGCCTTGCCAGGTGAAAACTCATTACAAACTTTTCCTCTATGGAGTCGTTCGCCTGGTATTTACTGATATCCCCGATCAGGTACTTCAGTTTTCCGTTAAACAGCGAAGGAAGCCTGCTGCTGTAGTATTGGCCGGTGCGGGTCGCGAACTGGCTGATGATCCGCTCGTTCTCACTGAATTCCGTGATATTCTCCGACATACTGAAAAACTTGTGAATCAGGTACCTGCCAAGCTCATTCAGCACCTTTTCCCCATCCGCTCCGATATACAGGCGTTCTATTTTGAAATCGTGTTTCAGCAGGAAATCCCGGTAGGGTTTAATTTTTTCTACATTCCTGGATCTCAATATGTTATGCAGGGAATCGACAATCTCCTTTGCACGGCCCGGGGGAAGGTGCTTATCGGTGATTCCATCTTGTTTTCTTTCATAATTCATGATCAACCGGCCCTGGATGTCTGTCAGGAAATGGAAGTACCAGTAATTTTCCGGATCCAGATAATATCCGATGTATTTCAACATCCCGCTGAATTCATCCCTCTCCATCTTCCTCCCGGTCTCCCTTCCGTCGTTATATTCGATTTCAGTCAGCAGCATGCCTGTCTCACTGTAAAAGGCGTAGGTTCCGTGCCGCACCGAAGGATCTCTTTCCAAAACCGTATAAGATTCTCTGACAGATTGCCTGGTTGCAGGATCGTAATATTCTGTGATCCTGGTCACTTGTGCAATCAGGGCCTGGACCGGGAGCAGCAGGCATAGCAGAAGTGGAAGGTGGTAGTACATAACATGGAATTGGGATTCGAATATAAGAAAATTGGAGGCAGTTTGTATAATGCTTAGAAATTATTGTTCGTTTACGATTTCGATCACGGTTTTTTCGAGGGATGAACGGTACTGCCCGGCCTGTCCGCGCCGGCCTGACCATGCTGACTGATCAGTCTGCAAAGGATTCCAGGCATTCAGTCCTTCGCCCCTGTATTGCCGTCCGTCCGTCATCATCTGCAGCTGTCTGCGGAGGTCTGAAGGCTGGTTCTGGCAATAAATCAGATAGACTTCCTTCCCGCAGGGTTCTGTGAGTCTGAACAGCTTGTTCAGCATCAGTTCCGAGTAGGCCGGAAGATAGTAATCCGCAGCCGCTTCCCCCTCCAGGGGTAACAACACATTCACCCTATGGTCGGCACTGACGTTCAGGATGGTGAAGAAGCAGGCCATCCGGCCCCGGTTGGAGATTCTGAAGCTTATGGTGTCACCAACCTGATACAGGGGTGAGTGACCGGATGCTTCCTTCTGACTACTCAGCCTGATGACTTCGATTCCGGGTTTGATCTCCCTGCTGTTCAGATTTGATTGGAGCAGGTTTCGCGCCATTGCATTTTGCCTGATCCTGGAGATGACCTGCCTGGCGAAGGTCTCAATGCCTGTGTGGTCGCCGGATCCTGAAATGCTTGACCTGTAAAGCAATGCACCGTCAGGGCCGTGCAGCATCAGGTACTCGGCGGCCTGGTGGAGGCTGTCGCTGATGATAAAACCAGGGGTGTTTCCTTCGGGCTGAATGAAAGATTCATGTTGCAGCAGGGAAAGTATCTGCCGCCGGATTCCCGTGTCGGTAAGGGTAATGGTACAAAGCCCGGAGGCTTCGTCCGGAGTGGCCTGCAGGTATGCAACCCAGGCTTTCAGCAGCCTGTTTCTGTTTGTCTTATTGTCGAGTTGCAGACTGGCGGTAAACGGGTAGGACCGGACGACTTTCGCCCGGCAAAGCACTACGGCGTTGCTGTCGCCGGGGAAGCCTTCCATTACGCTTGCCAGCGAGCCCGTCGTAAATCCGGCATAGCTGCCCCCGTCGATCAGGATCAGGCTGTCGCCGCTTACGGAAAGAATACTGTAAAACGCTAGTTGGGGCTGGTCGCTGTTCCCGAACACCCGGGCTGCCGCATCCCCTTCCATTCCGGGATCCTGCGACGGTATTTCCAGCATGCGGATTCGGATCATTTCGAACAGGCGGCCGCAGGTGACGGCAGGTCCGGCTGCTGCCAGGGAGGTGGCCAGGGCATGGCTGAAAGCCCCGCTTTGCTGTTCCGGCAATTCGACAGCAAGCTGGTACGGCCTGCCGGCAGTCAGGACCGACAGCCTGGCCGAATGGCGGGATTCCTGTGTGTCACTGTCAAAGGCCAGCAATTCCTTTTTCCCTTGTTCCGGGACGAAGGCCGGTGCCGCCATCGGGATAGAGGTGCCGCGGACAAGGTGATGCAGGCCTGAACGGCTGATACCGCCCGAAAAGCATGCATCCACGGTAAACAAAAGGCTGCCGTCAGGGCCCAGTTTAAGACGCAAGGTGTCAAACAACTGTGCCAGGGCATCATCGCTGAGATGTTTTTCCCCTTCGTAAACCCCTTTCTCGTAGGTTTTCCGGGCGTCAAAGGGAACGAGGGCTTCATCGAATCCGTCCGGCTCATCGCCATTCCGGTCCTGCATGCGTTGCCCGTGACCGGAGAAATGGATAAATATCCGGTCGCCCGGCCGGGATTCATCCGTCAGTTTCATCACAGCGGCCACAATGCCTGCCCTGGTTGCCTGCCGGTCCTCCAGCAGACGAATGTCAGCGGAATCAAAGCCCCGGGTCAGGAGAACTTCCCTGATCATTCCAAGGTCGTTGGACGAATGAAGCCGGTTCCAGCCGCTGAGGCTGTCATATTGCGAGATACCGATCAGCAGGGCTTTCTGACGCGATTGTCCTGATGCACCCAGACCCGGTAAAAGGATGGCAAACAGCAATATCAAAGGAAGAAAACGACTTAATCTGCAGGGAAACAGCAATGCACTATTCATGATCTACCTGATATTCATGCGGTTCAGCAGCTTTTCCAGCAGGTGTGATTCCAATTGGTCCACATAGGGATCATAATCGAACGGAATCTTCTTTTTCCTGCTCACGGCCCCGTTTTCCGTAATATTGACCGTCAGCTCGTACATGCCTTTTCCGTAACAGGGCTTGTAGATTTCGGGCCCCGTTTTCAGGTGGGCCACCGAGCGCGGTACGAGAAAGCAGGAACCCGGCAGGAGGCTGTCCTTTAATTTCTCAAAGTAATCACGGTAGTTCTTAGTGGAAGGATCCATGGGGATGTCATCGAGCCTGAGGCTGAAGCTTCCGAGTTTCACCTGGTCGAAGAGGGTGCTTTGTTCGTTCATCCAGGATGCCTGGATGCTGACACTCAGGTCGAGTCCGAATTTCGGCCGGCGGTAATAACCCCAGGACAGGGGTTTCAGTAATTGGCGTGATTTGATCTTTGCCCTGCTGTAACGGATAAACATGCTGTCGAGCCTCAGGCGGAAACGGCCGTTGTTCATGATTTCCAGCGGCTGGTCGCGGTCGATGGAGAAGGAAGCGAAAAAGGCCGTGTCCCTTTTGCCATCCCTGGCTTCCACGGTACGCACCACCTTCAGGCCGCGAAACTGTATGCCGTCCGGATCGGTCATGCTCCTGAGCGATACATCCCGGTAAAAAGACAATTGCGACTGGCCTCCGCCGTATGTGGCAGTGTATTTCGAAAGATCTTCGGTGAGCAGGGATTTCACCGATCCGAAAGCATAGGTAAACGTCTGGGTCACCATCGGCAGGAGAAGTGCCGCCCCCCTGCCGGCCAGGCCGGGTGCGGGTTCCTGCTGTACCAGCACATCGAGACCGAGGTAATCAGGATCGTTCATTACTTCCACACGGATCTCTTCCCCTTTGGTGTGGCGGGTTAATTCGGGAGTGGCACAGGCTGTCAGCAGGAGCAGGGATGTGACAGTCAGGATCAGGACTTGCACTGGCTTCATAGGGCATGGGAATGCTGCGGTTGAATGCTCAAATATACGAATCCGGACGGATTGTGGTGAGGGTGAGACACCATTCTTCGGCTTAGCCTAATCTTCGCCACAAGAAGCCATGCTTATGATGCACAGGGCTTCACAGAGTTTTCCAGTTTTTTCTTTTTGAAATACTCAATGATCTCTTCTTTGGTCATTTTAGACAATATCTCACTCAATCTTTGTCTTTGTTCACGCATAAATTTAACAGCGTCAAAGGTTTTATTAATCGTTGTCTCCATATGTCATGAAATCTCTAGGTGAACGAATCTCTAAAAGTTTATAACCATGCTTGATGTTGACAGCATTATAGCCCCGAATTCTTTGAACATTAACGATATGTTTAAAATTCCAGCTAATTAAGAAATCAGCCCGATTTATTGTCGCAAGGGCTATGTGTAAACAATCCGGAAGACTTGTTTGTCCTACAACTTTTTCAATAATATACTGGGTTGCCAAATCTACAGCTTCTTCAGTTGTTTCAATGAATTCAGTATTCTCAATTTTAATGTTTTCAACCAATTTCTTTATATTCCCGGGAGCCAAGGATAATTCTTCCTGCGTGACAGCGGAAAATAGCAATGTAAATTCCCCTTTGTCAAGTCTCTCAAAGAGAGGCTTCGTGAATTCTGAGAATTCATCATCGTAATAACCACCAAAAACGGATGTGTCAATATAAAATCTCTGTTTCATGGTCTAAAGTTAAAAAAAATATCCCATTATGTGTACCTGATTTTTATCACTCTTTCCTTTAACCTGATGCATGACCACGCAACATACTAATAACCTTCAGGTAAGCGGCTTAGGCCTGATTCCGATAATAGCGCTGTTATTTAAGCTGTTATAGTCATTTATGAGCAAAGATAATATATTATCAGTCTTCTTGTATGAAATATTTAAAAACTTTATATCGAGGCAGGTGATGGAGCTGTGTGGCATCGAAGCGAGGTGTATTATGAAGGGCGTTGGTGTTTTTTCAGTATCCTGGTACCAGCCCAGATCAGCAGCAAGGCAAAAGCGCTCATCAGCAGGGTGATCACCAGGCCGTTAAGGATGAGTTGCGGCAGTAAATTATATATGGTATGCAGGATGGCAGGGACGATCAGGTAGGGCAGAAAGGCCCTGAGTCTGAGATTCCTCCGGAAATACAGCCTTGACAAGCCCAGACCCCAAAGCACGGATAAGCCGATATGCAGCGGAATGGCGTTGAACTGCCTGATGAAGAAGACCGGGAGCCCGAACATCCGTCCGTAGCCGATATTCTCCAGTATCCCGAAGCCCAGGCCCACTGTCATGGCATAGATCATCCCGTCGATGGGTTCATTGAAATGCCGGCTTTTGCGGATAAGAAAAAAAGTCAGGATGCCTTTCCAGAATTCCTCGTTGAAGCCGACAAACAGGAAGAATGTAACAGCTGCCGCCGGCGATTGCTGCCCATCGGCATCAACCACCCTGAAACCCGTCATCAGGGCTGCCAGGGAATTCAAGAAACCCGCCGCCGTGGTACTGACCAGCCCGCCGAAAATCATGGTGAACAACACCATCCGCAAGGGCTCCTTTTCATATTTGTCGTATCGGATGATAAACCACAGCCAGAACACCACGCTCACAACAGAGGTGATCAGGATGACGAGGTGGGAGGTGGTGATATTCATTGAGAAATCCAATATGGTGCAATTGGTGGAATTGGGGATTGGTTCACTGAGAATGAAAGCATCATTAGAATGGTATTCTGATCTCGACTGATGTTCCGCTATGTGGATCAGGTTTATTCATTTTGTCATCGATCGTATATAAAATGTTCTTTTTTGTGAGTTCGTTATGCAGCCTGATCAGCTGGGAGATGATATCCAGTCCTTTTCCGCTACCGCCTGTTCCGGAGCTGCCGGCTTTCTTCCGCCCGATACCGTTGTCTTCGATTGAAATCAGTGTTTCCCGGCTCTCGCTTTCGCGCCTGATCTGAATGATGAGTTCACCCTTGCGGTTCAATGGTCTCAGGCCGTGTTTCACGCTGTTTTCGGCGAAAGTCTGGATCAGCATCTTCGGGATCTCCATCCGGGGATCGATGTCTTTATGCACATCGATTTGATAATCAAACGGATATTCCATTCTGCCTCTTTCCACTTCGAGATAGGCTTTTACGAAATCCAGTTCTTCCTGCAGGCTTCTGTGGGTTTTACCTGCATCCATCAGGGAGGAACGGATGAGCCTGGAAAAGTGTCCCATTTTTTCGCCTGCTGCTTCGTGTTGGCCTAAACTCAGGGAAGCATGCACCGTATTCATGGCGTTCAGGATAAAGTGAGGGTCGAGCTGATTCTGCAGCACCAGGGTCTGCAGCTCGCTGATTTTATTCTTAATCCTGATCTGCCTTTGTATCTGCAGGCGGCCTAAATGCTGGATGAGCCAGATCAGCAGCATCGACATCAGGTACACGGCTGCATAAAAAGGGATCCTGAGCCAGGCCAGCGGATTCATTACATAGGCGTATTCCAGCAGGTTATCGGCATTATGAAATGTGAAATGTTTCTTTTTGCCTGCTTCCGTTTTGTTTGAGAAGAAGGGCGTGTAGCTGCGCATGGGCAGACTGAAGGATGCGGTTTTCTTCATGTGCCGGTCAAAGACCTGTATGAGTCCTCCGTCCCCTGTACGGATCAGTAACTCCCTGCTGCCGTCACCATCAAGGTCATAAACCATGGTTACGCAGTCCTGGGAGGGCTCCCCGATATGCACCATCCCGATCGTGTCGAAATCACTGTTGATTTCAGTCATGCTCTTGTTCTGGTGTGCGATCATGAACAGGGAATGTCCGTGTTTCTTTTCGAATATTACAGGATTTAACACCTGGCTTTGTGTCTTGTCCAATTGATGAGATACAAGGATCCTGTCGTCGGGGGTGGCTTTGAAAAGCCGGTTTTCACTTTTTTCTTTTGCAAACAGGCTGTATTTCCCGATGAGCAGGCTTTGACCGTTCTCCTCATAGGGGAATAGGGACAGCATGCCGGTGCGGCCGGGGAACTCCAGGGGTTCGAAGCGGTATTCCAGGCGGTGGTTGAACACCATCAGCCAGGCGCTGCTGTCGCAGAAGGGGAATTCTCCCGGGCTGCAGTTTCCCGGTGCATAGCAGTCCACGATGATCTCGGCCCTGCCGTCGCGGTTCAGGTCGGCCATTTTCGGGTTCATGATCTGGGCAGCGCTCAGCGGGGAACGCAGGATGCTGTCTTTTCTGATATTCCATGCAAATATGCTTCTGGGTTGCTTGCAGAAGCCGGCACAAACCACAAAGACCAATTCTTTGTATCCGTCACCGTCGAGATCGCTGAGCCCGGCCGGTTGGAAAAGAAAGTCATACAGACTGAGTCCGGGCAGGGAAAGCGTAAGAAACCGGCTGTGAACCTCCGGATCGGTTTTGTTCAGGGGTTCACAGCGGCTGATAAACAGGCTGTCGTCCTTGTAGCTTGCCACGTAAGCTTCCCTGTAACCGTTGTTGTCATAATCGCCTGTCGCATAGGGGACGTCATTGCTCAGAAGATGGCCCGGGAAGTTCCATTCATCGATAAAACGTTTCTCATGATCTTTCAGTAACAGAAAGCAGGTCTTATGTTTGAAATTGCCAGCTTGCAGCAGTTCGGAATTTCCGTCCCCGTCCATGTCATCGTACCCGATCACCACGCCTCCGGAGATGAACTCACTGCTGATCAGGCGGATATTGTATGATGAAAAGAGATCGGGGAGCAGCAGAATCACGACCGTGGCCGGAATCACGGCCAGTACCCAGCGGTTTGACAGGAAGGGGAGGAGGCGGGGCATCATCATGGCAACCGGAAAAGCTATCCTGACAAAGATAGCGATAATCCATTTCTGTCATGATATCCGGGGCATCATGGTACAGGACCGGGTTCCTTTTCAAGGTGTCTGCTACAGGAAGTGTTGTCAACTCCCGTGATGGGGTGGGTACATGCAATAGACATTACTGCTGAGCGGACTGAAAAAAGAAATAGCGTGTACAGTTGGGTGTTTTTCAATCCACCGTCAAATACAGGATTCTGGTTTCACGGATTTGTCCGTCCGGTTGCTCGATAATGATTTTTTCAAAAAAGATTTTCGTTCCCTTTGGCGCTTTGGAGATAAATGTCTTCACTTCCTCCGAAAAACGCTTGCCCTGGTTGGATTTCTGGTAAATGTCGCCGGCATATGTAGCCACAAAATCGAAAGACATGACACGAATGTCGGTGATCACTTCACCGGCTTCATTCAGCAGGGTGATGGAATCTGCCTCGGCGAGCAATTTTTTGCTGATGGGGCCGCTGGTAAATCCCTGGATAGAAGGCCTGATAATTGAATCTGCAGGAAATGATTGTTTCCGGGCAGTCAAGACTGATGATTGAAGCATTATCATTATGAGCAGGCAGAGGTTAAAGCCAAAAATTGTGTATTGTTTCATAGTAAGTGATATTATTGGTATGATTCCGAATTTGCAGTGGTAGCTGGTGACAGTATTTTTAACAATTACCTGATTTGGATTATTTTACCATCTGTGATCGATGATTTATTTCTTGAGTTAACAATATATTCAAAAAAGTAAATTCCCGGGCCTGCTTCCAAAGAATTCACGATAATCTTATTATTTCCACGTGTTTGCCTGTCGTAGAAGTATGTCCTTAATAATTGACCGGTGACTGAGAATAAATTAAGAGTGACAGAAGCGTCTTCATCTAAAAAATAATGTAGTTCTGTCTCGTTTGAGAATGGATTTGGGAAAACACAAACCTCATTATTTTCATTTCCGGTGAATAGAATCTTAGAGTGAAATAAGCAGAAAGTCTCATATGATTTGGCCTCTGAATCTGTAATATTGCTTTCAGGCCCGGTCGCAAACAATGGAGATGTGAAATCATGCAACAAACTGAAATGCAAGCTAAGCAAGACATCTCCGGGTTGTACAAGGGCAGGAGCAATATTATACCAGGCAATCCTGATCTGATCGTTCGACTGGTGAAAATCCAATACTCCTCCTAATTCCGTTGTAACATCATGGCACAACAGCAATTCTGAAGAAACATTAATAACAAGCGAGACAGACCCGATTTCAGCTTCCTGACCTGATAAGAGTGGGAGGATTATATTTTCCCTTCCCCGGACAACAATTGTTGAGTTTTCCTCAATATTTACCATGGGTGTTATCTTAGCAGCGGGAGCATATGAACCATTTACGTCTCCATAGCAAAGAGTCATAATATTCTGAACAATATTGTTACCATTCAACACCACAACTGGCGATTCAAAAGCCCAGTCGCCCGCAGGGAATGAACTGAGTTGCTGTGTAAAGCGTTTTGCGATCATTAGAGCATCGACTGAATTTACCGTGCCTGATATGTTTACATCGGCTGCCTTCAACCTGATTCCGGTGAGGAGTGATAAACCTGTGAAGTGCTTCATTACAATTAAAGCATCAGCAGAGTTTGCTCCTCCCCATGGCTTTAGACACTGTCCATCGAGAGCATATGTTCCATCCGGCATATTCTGAAATTGATAAGAACCTCCGGCATCAGTAAGTGTTTGGCTTATGACAGTATTATTTTGTTCAAGAAGGATCATTGCGTTTCCGATTGGTGTATTCGTTGTGTTATTATATGTAAGCTGACCGTTAATGTTATTGCAATATTCAACTGTAACCGTCTGGTTCTGAAATATTGATGGAATGATTTGATCGTCAATGTCCACATACTGACATGCTTCGGGAGTGAGGAGATCCCAGGTTAATGAAGAATAACCTGCTGAAGCTGTAAAGTTTAGTTGGATAAGGGTGTCGTTACTGATGCTGAATGGCAACAATGAAAACCATGCAAGGATGATATTATTGCTGTCCTGATTCACCTCAAGAATCCCATTGCTCAAAGATGGATGCACTTGCTGGTAACCCTGGTATGTGAGTATGTCCGGACTAAAAAGTATAGTCAATGAAATGGCTGCTACATCAATTGCATTTTGAATTACGATCGGTACATTCAAATTTCCCTCACAGGCTTGTGATAGCGAAAAATAGGTGATAATGCTTTCGGGAGAGGGATCAGTTCCTGTTCCTTCCAGCAATGTAAAGACATTATTGCCAGTGCCCTGTAATGTTCCTGATAAGATTACTGATTTGATTCCTGAGGTATTTGGACAGAACTGCACACTGATGCTTTGTTGATCACCCGGATTCAGTATGAAGTTACCGCCGCCTGATACAATCTGAAATGCTGTAGTATCAGGGCCTGACAATTCGACACTTCCGGAAGCGGGAAGTGTTCCGGTGTTGGACAGGATGAATTCCTGTATGGCAGAACAAGTACCAACGGGAATGTCTCCAAAATTGAGGTAGGACGGGCTTAACGCCACCACCGGATAAGTTACCGTGTTGAAGCTCCAGCTGTAATTGCTGTCCAGTGTATTGTTATTCAAATCCCTGACTCCCGAATTGCCTGCCAATATCAGCATTTCATATAAAGTGCCGGGTTCAAGCATTCCCGGATCAAAAACCAGGCGTTGGCTTGCCGGATAATATGTCAGCGACAATGGCATCACAACTGTGATTCCATTTTTAAGCAGAAGAACTGAGTTTGAATTTATGGAGGAAGCATTTATGGGGATATCAAACGCAGCGACAATCGTGTCTCCAGTTGAAATGTTTGTCGCATTATCTGCTGGATAAACTGAAATAACATGCGGTGCATGCTGGATGACCAAAACGGTATCAAATTTTTCAATGCTCTGGGGAGAATTGTCGTTGTCAGTAGCATGGATTTCATAAGGAAAGAATCCCGTAGGTCTTGGTGACAGGATACAGTAATAGTGTCCTTCCGATTCCTGTATGCCTTCAATCACCGAATCATTGTCAAACATGAGGTAGGTGTTTCCAATGCCGGAATCGTCAGTCACCTGCCAGTCGAATCGAATCGCTTCATTGTCCTCTATAAGGCCGTCATTATCTCCGGTGAATTCTTCATGCGTATTCGACAGGATAATTGGAGGTTGCTCATCATTGTCAGTAATGATGATGGGCTTAAAGCAAATATTATTTGTTTCATCGGATTCTTCAATTGAATCATTGCGGTCAACGATCACATAAAGATTATACTGTCCGGTCTGGGAGAAAACCAGGTTAAGGGTAATTAAGCTGTCTGCACCTTCTTCAATGACCGGTATCGTAAGGGAATCGATGAGGTTTCCCTCTGAAGGATCTGAGAGGTAAAACTCAACAGCAATTTCCCCTGCCGTTGCGTTACCCATATTTCTGACCAGCATGGAAATATTTACGACATCATTATCTGTAGGATTCTCAGGTGTAAATGACAGGTTATTTGCAGCAACCTCCAAATCCGGCAATACGGGAGGGACCTCATATTTCCATATCTGGAAATGGTCATCCTGGCTGATAATTAATTCAGATACGCCGTCATTATTAAGATCAACAGCTTCGATATTGTAAATATGATCAATAAAGGGTTCTGAGGCAAAGACCTCAAAATATGAACCGTTTGAATACTCATAAACGATCATTCTTGAACCCTGATAATCTTCCCCGAGAAATACCTCCATAAAGCCGTTGCTATTCAGATCAGCCACTGCGGGAGAGGAGAACTCACCGTATAAGCCCGGACTGTTATGAAATTCAAAACTCCAGGTTGATGGATTAAATACGGAGAATTCAAATCCGTTTTCCTCTCCACTGAAGATGATTTCTTTAATATTATCATTATCGATATCTATTATAATAGGAAATACCTTTTCCAGTTCTGGATCGGGTGAGTAACTAATAAAGGGATCATGTATTAGAGAGTAGGAGCTGCCACTTGTATTTTCCCAAATGAAGACCCATTCATCTGCGCCTGCAACAATAATTTCTTTCTTTCCGTCTTGATCTGAATCGCCAATTCCGACGTAACCCATATTGGTACCTCCGGCCCCGTAATCCTGGATAGTTGTTCCTGAATTCCAAACTGATGTATAGCTGTTATTTGCCGATCTTTTGTAAATTGTTACCTTGGAGTCGTTAAAAAGCACAATTTCATCATTCGTATCATTATTGCAATTCCCAACTTCTAATTTGTCATAACCTGGTGCATTTGACAGTTGCCACACCTGCGCATATTGATCATTCCCGGTATTTTCAAAAACAAAAAGTTTTGATGAAAAGTTATCCTGGACATAAACACCAATTGCTATATCCATATATATATCGCCGTCGCAGTTTCCGACTTTACATGATTCAATATATACCTGGTTGCCAATTTGGAAAGTATAGCTAAACTTGAGGGTGAATTGGAAAGAGCCTGTTGTGGTTTGTTCCCATATGTAAAGAATATTGTCATAAAAGGTCACAATATCGACAAGTCCGTCATTATCAAGGTCAGCCGGTTCCACCCAATCACCGCCCTGGTTCAGGGCAGGATCACTGGTCCAGACTTGAATGTAGCTTTCTGTTGATTGATTGAAGAAAGTACCACTGACCTGGATGTCATGGGTGCCTCTGTTATGGTTATTGGAATGAATTCTGAAGGTTTCATTTACATTCATGGGGGTGTCACGGGTGATACTGATGCTGATGTTGACAGTGCAGGCAGGGCAGATGGTCAGCGGGAAATTAACTCCCGAAATGATATTTCCCGGATTGCCGGAGATATTTTCAATTTGTGAGATGATCAGATCCGATGAGCCGTAATTCCAGATTGTAATTGGAATAACTGCTGTATCTCCCGGTTCTTCGATACCAAAGTCTGTTCCTTCTGGAGAATAGTTGAGTCTTGGTGCCGGAAATACCTGTAACTGGAAAGGCACTGCCTGGTTAAAATCCTGACTTGCCCAGTAAACCGTAAGTTGTCCCTGGATATTCCCCACAAAATCGTATGGGATTTGTTGAATGTTAAAATCCTCTCCGGGCAGCGGCCATTCAGAATCGCCAACGTCAATGTCAGGATAATCTGCCCAATAGGTTGTTGTACCATTGAACATTGCCGGAAGGAAACATAATGCTTCGACATCGATGGCATCTCCACTGCCCGTATTCATCAGGCTCAGCAGAAAATCAATGCTGTTCTCCCCACTTTGCAGGATGCCGTCATTGTTGCATTTGCTGCCGTCGTCGGTGATCACCGGGTTCCCGACCACCTCAAATGCCGGTGAAACATTATCTGAGATATGGATATTTGGTATGTTCAATACCTGATAAAACATGTATCCATTCTCATCTACGAATGTCAGATTCAGCTGAAAAGCCACGTATCCGCTGAATCCGTTTGCAACCTGAATGCCGAAGTCATCGTTCCCTTTTTTATTCTGAAGTGGTTGAAAAATGCCATAATAACTGTCGTTGTCGGTAATGGTGACATTCGGATTTGTTGTGGTGAGGATGGATTCAACATCGTGCATTTCAAGACTGGAGCTCTGGTTTTTTATCCAAACATCCAGCTCAAAACTCTCACCAGATTCTATAATCATGTCGCCATCACCCTCATCCTCCTCTGCCTGCTTGGACATATATTGAAAATTAGCGCTGAGATCGGGATGATTGATCTCGACATATCCCGGGGAGTAATCGTAATTTATAGTCGTTCCGTCATCTATGGTCGCATAAATCCAGTATTGTCCTTCAGGCATGTTAACTGTATTCCAGCTGTATCCATCCGAATTGTCTTCAAAAACAGGGTTTCCGGGGTTCATGCAGGTACCGTTCTGGCCTGAATTGTTGTTATCATAGTAAAGATAAATGATTGCATTGTTGTCCGGATCATTATCATTCCACCAGATATAGCATATATCATGGACCACTTCATTGTTTGGATTGGTAATTTCGATGGTGGGAGGGTAAGCAGAGATACCGCCCGGATTTACCGGCAAGTACAATTCACCGGAAAAGGGATACCTTAGTGCAGTGCCGGTTGCAGAGATTGCTTCGAAATGGAACTGCCTGGTTCCGTTTGTACTGAATGTTAATACTTTGGTGTATGGAACACCTGATTGGTAATTTGTCCCACTCCCTGTCATGCTGTACTGTGTTCCGTCGCAGATCAGTTTCACGTTCTGAGGCGGATTGTTCGTGAGGTCCGAAAAAGTTACTGTAAAGGTGAATGGTGTACTTGTATTTCCTGATACCGGACTCACAGTACCATTACTAAGACTTGCCGGCTGAACATCGATAAGGACGCTTGCCGGTACCGGCGGTTCATTACCACCATTGTCCATTGCGGAGAAAAATACAGTTTCAGGTGCAGAAAGATTTAGATTAATATTTATCGTGTAATAGTCCTGTAGCGGATGTTGGGGCTGTATCGGTGAAAACTGCCAATTACCTGTCTGACCTATTTTGTACTTAATATAGTGAATACCAGATTTGTCAGTTGCTTTGATATACAGATTTTGCGATAATCCATTATATGAGATATACGTTTCATAAGATGGATAGTCTATTATTGAGGCGGTATTTAAAAATGTGCAGGTATTCTCTCCGCAACCATCGTTGCCTCCGCACTGAACAATAGGAGCAACGTTATTACAGGGATCACCCCACAAGCAATTGGTGAAAAGGCCATCATGATAATCCGCGTAATTTGGATTACTGATATCATAATTTTGTCCAAATTGACCCCAGACATTGATTCCGTTGAACTCATAACAATATTCAACGAGTCCGTCACATCGAAGTTCCCATACCTCACTGGGATCAATTTTTATTCCGCAAGCAGGGTTATGACTCAATTGAGTCCAACCTATATAAGGGAATAATGGGTATGTTATTCCAATCATGAATGATAGTTCCCGTGCAGTAAATATTACATCCGACCTGTCACCGAACGACATCAAGCGGTAAGTTGGATCAATAGTATACGATCCCCAATAGTCATCATTAAACATCCCTGAAAACTCGTCATCACCTACCAGTGGGATGTCACTTCTGACCTGAATAATGCGTTTCTGACCCTGTTCGGTTAAACCGGCAAACAATCCGGCATGACCAAGATAGGCAAATCCCACTCCTGCCAATTGAAAAAAATTGTCGTTGTAAACAGCATCTCCGTATTCCTGTTCAATAGGGTTACCAAAGAGTTGTGCTTCCTGACTTAATGCATCTCTTTTTGTTGTTGAACCTTCATTGAAAGGAATAGGGCTCGCATTCGCGTAGCCTGCAATCCAATCCAGTTCATCCTTCAACAGGTTGTCAGCTCCCAACAATGCTGATATCTGTATGGCTTCTTTATGACTTAATTTGCTCCTCAATACATTTAATATTTCCTTTTTTATCGGAGTATCAACTTCTTTTGTAAGGGCTTCAATAAAGATCTTTTTAATCTTGCTATTATCCTCATTTTTATAAAGATAGCGTGTTAAGGCAATTATGGATACCTGGAGATCCTTGGCTTTTGAAGTGTTTATCTCCTGTAGTATTCTTTCCCTCATCTTGTTTACAAAAAAGGAGATGTATTTGTCTCCGAAACGATGGCCATGATTATTCAGGATATTTATGATATCATTGCAATTGTATAAACAAAGTGCGTATCCGCTCGCCTGAAAAATGAACTCGTTCTCGGTTGTTTTAAATACTTCTTTTATTGTGTTCTCACTTTCTGCATCCCCTAACATTGCAAGGTTGACAATCAGAGCAGCTGAAAGCACGCTGTCCGTTTTGATGCTTTCGGCAAGTAGGTTTCTAAGCAAGCTATTATAACTATTGTTATGAAATGTGGAAAATGTTTGTACAATTGCAATCGTTGCTTCTCTGTCTAATGTGTTATAAATTAGGTGTTTGCTCAGTGTCTCCAGATACTGGATAACTAGAATACTGTCCTGAACCTTGTCATAGTTCTTGAGAATGAGTGTGTTGATTGTAAGGATATTTTCTTTTAAAAATGCTGGATCAATCAAATATCTTTGGATGATGTTTGCTGCATACTTTCTTGCAGTTTCGGGAGACATATTCTTTTTTTCTGTAATAATCCTTAAAAGATATTTTTGGTAAGAACTATCATGGAATTGTGGTGTTTGACAATGCATGTTGAAAGGCATTGCAAACATCTTCAAGTTAACGTTGGCGTTCCAATTATATGGATTTACTATTTTTTGATTAAATCTATTAATCCAACTCATCGATCTCTCAGTCAATTGATTAATTTCTGGTGCACACTTAATGTCATTTACATTTAGTATGCCTAATATTGTTAGGCATGCTAAACAGATTTGAATCCTTTTCATAAAGCGCAGAATTTTTTGTGTTTTCTATTGTAATTCCTAATAATTATCTACAGACCTTTATTAACATCAAATTCCCGGGTGGAGGCATTGCATGCAATGATGCATTTTTTTCTTGGTTTATCGTACCTCTTCAAATACCTCCCATTCACCACCGTCGACCGGTTGATGCGGATAAAGTGTTGTTGCGGAAGGGCTTTATGCACCTTTCCGAGGTTTTGGGCAGTGATTTCCGTACCTCCGTCGGTGGTGTGTATATGGGTGTAGTTGTTATCGGCTGTGAGGTAGAGAATTTCTGAAGGGTGGAGGAAGAGGATCCCGTTCCGGGTGGGGAAGCGCAGTTTCAGGAAACCTGCCTGTTCCTCTACAAAGTTTTTGACCAGCTGCAGGATTTCATCCGTCTGTTCATTTGATGTGGGCATGGCTTAAGATTAGGGTGGTGAAAAGGAGTACCTATGTGGACAGTAATATTATAACGAAAATCCGCCATTCCGACAACAGGTCGGTTTGGGTGAGGGAGCGGCAGTTACTGTTGAGGGAAGCCTCCCCTGATTTGAGGGAAGGGCTTGCGTGGCATGATTAATCCGGGCTCTGAACGCCCGGGGAAATATACTCAAGCTTGACAGCTTTGCGAATGCATAGCTGTTTAGCATGCGTAATGCCGTACACCGCTCTATTGAGGATTTTTCGCAAAGCCGCTCCGTGTCGGCATTTTACAGCCTGATGACCTGGGTCGAGGGATCGGCCGACTCATAGGCAATAAGTCTCAGGGGGATATCGGGATAATGCTCATGGAATGTCTTGTATTTCGATGTTTTGACTTCCGTGATGCTGAATTTGCATTCAAATGCGCTTTCCTGACCGATGGCAGGCTGTACGATAAAGTCAATTTCTCTCTGGTCAGCCGTTCTCCAATGAAGGATCTGATCCCCCCCGTAAAGCTGTCGCAGTCTTATAAACAGATAGTTCTCAATAAGTTGTCCCTTGTCGATCCGGGCCTGCGGTTTATCAAAATAATTCAGCAGGCTGTTCCGGAGTCCGATATCATGAAAATAGACCTTCGGCATTTTCGTAAGCTCATTCCTGATGTTCCTTAAGAAGGGCCTGACCAGCCTGATATAATATGATTTCTTCAGAAAATACACATAATTTGGACCGGTGTACGGAAATACTGGTTATTAACACCACTGTTTCAATATACTCTCAAGAGTCAGATAAGAACGAGCAATGTACTGCACCACTGGCACATAAATCATTTGTAAAACCATTTCGAGTCGGTGTAAAAATAAGGGCATGTTGAGGTCGGAAAACATGCCCTTACTGTTTCTTCACCGGTAGGTTTACGTTACAGACCCGTTTTTATCATTTTCCGTCGTGTTTTCAACGATGCACTTTCTATCGAAAAAATATAGCTTCCTGCTGGAAGATCAGAACCTATGGTTAATTTGAACATCTCTTCAGAAGAAAGTTGCCAGCTTTTTAATAATTTCCCGCAAGCATGGTAAATGTTTAGTTTAAATATTTCACCCTCTGGGGCTTTATCAACTACAACAATGGCAGATTCCTGAAATGGATTTGGTTGGATCTGCATTTGGTAACTTTGTTCGGAATTTGTAAAATGGTCGTCGTAAATGGCCGATTTATCATTATCACAACTGATACCGCAATACCCAAGGTAATCACCCTGAAGCAAATGAGGCATAACGGCGGGATGCGGAACAGCAATGGTATGTGGGTTATGTGACACATTATGACAGATAAGGTACTTGTTTCCTGGTATCCCGTTAACGTATTGTCGCGGGTCGAGGACACAGATGTCCACTGAGGCCGAGTCAGTGCATCCTGATTCATTGATTGCAAGCAGTGTGTATGTGGAAGAAATCACCGGGCTGACTGTTGTGCTTTCACAGGTGTCGCAACTAACCGACCCGGCAGGTGACCAGATGTTAATACCCGCACTGCCCGAAGTAAGATCCAGGGATTGTGCTGCGTAACCAAGATAAATTGTGTTTTGAACTCCATTTGGAATAGTTTGCCCCGGGGTTACAATAATCTCTGCTTCAGGGACTGAGCCTTCAATTTCAATTACTATTCCATATTGAGAAACATTACCATGGGCATCTTCTATTGTTACCGTGACAGGGTTGTATCCGATGTCCTGACAGTCAAAGACTGATTTGCTTATTGAAATGCCGTTTACCTGGCAGTTATCATAGGTCCAGTCGGTTATCTCGGATGTTGTAACATTGGCACTGCCTCCTTGGAGTGTTTTGGTGAGATTATTGAAATGACCGATTGGTTTCATTGTATCCATAACCAAAACATCAAATTCACATGTCACCAGGGAGCAGTTGTAATTGTAAGTTGCAATTACTTTGTTAATACCCGCAAACATTGGGAAATTTACAATGCTACTGAGGTTGGATGCTCCTGTTGCCCCTATTACAGAAAAACCAGGATCAAACTGGGTGATTTCGTCCTCAAAAGGGAGCACTGACAATATGCCGTAACAATTATCAGTTCCGGTATAAATAACAGTGTCACCCGGACAGCTGATCTGAATGGTATCCGGGAGTAGTGGTTCTTCATTGAAGAAATTGATTATTTGTTGGTTACTCAGAGCAATATCAAATATCCTGACATCGTCAATGCCTCCCTTGAAATAGCTGCTCTCCGCCCAGTTAAAGCCTGCAGTGGCACCAATCATAAACGGTGTCTGGGTATCTTCGCACGGTTGATCTGAACTTATGGCGGAAGCTGAAAGGGTTCCGTTAACATACAGCTTGAGTTCTCCGGTATTTGATCTGGTGTAAACCAGGAAGGACCATTGATTTAAAGGGATTGCATTTGAAAAGATGAGATGGTCGTACTCGCTCGTGCATTTCTCGAAGCCTCCACTGATTCTGAATAATGGGTCGATTTGGAGGGTGTAGTTGTATTTATTGTTATTGTTTTCATTCTTACCCATGATCACATTATATCCGTTTGGTGTTCCGGTTGGCTTCACCCAGCAACTGATTGTCCATTCTGAAAGGTCAAGAGATGGAGCAGGATCCACATCAATCTTGTCATTTACTCCGTCAAACAACATTGCGCTGTTGCACCTGTCGAACCTGTCATTTATGAATGATGCTCCGGTTATCATTCCGTGATTGTTATTGCCGCTCAGATCATCTGCATTTCCTGTGAATGGCATGAACAGGACAGGAGCGGGACCCGGTTGTTCGACTATATAATGTGGTGCACAGGTATCGCATAACAGATGGATGATCCGTTCTGGCCCGATAATGTACTCAACGTTGTTTACTTTAATATGATATTGCCCATCGTACGGATGCGCCTGGTCTGTGCAGGTGTCATGTAGCGGAAAAACCGATAGTTCAAATGTGTTGGAATTTGAGGTAAATGAAAACTGGTCAGGTTGCTGTTTCCATGGATGAGTACCCTCAAAAACCCTTGCAAAGCCATCTGATCCGTCCTGTCCGTTTGATATCCCGTACACAACCAGACCAGGCAGAGGATCCCAGTGAAGGGAGTCGGTATCTGTAGTGTGGATGTTACCCCAAACTTCAATATTAACCTGACTCCCGGTATATGGAATTTTTAATGCCCGTTTGATGTTTCCTTTGACAAATTGACGGATTGTAGTTGAATCAATGATCATAGCCTGATCGTTAATGTTCACAGTGTAATGCCCCCGTGCCCCGTAAAAACTCAGGTTGGGATAGAGGCTGTCCATGGCTATGGTTGTCAAGTAAAGGTAATTCTGCTCAGGGTTGCAGGAATAATTAATTGTCTGGGGGTTTGGATTGTAAACATGGGTTCCATTGGCGATGGATGCTCTTGAAGCGCTTCCGTCCTGTTCGTTTGTGTAGTAGTAAATCAATGCTCCGGGCAGTGGGTCAATGTAATTCGGACCTGCCGGATCATTGGTGTAAATACAGTCACTGACTGTAATACCAATGTTGCTTCCCGGACAGTTGGCCTTCATGACTTGAGCATTAATGGCTTCAGGCAGAATCAATAAGCCTGCAAGGATAAACAGGTTCCATAACCTGTTGTAACATACTGTGCATGTTTGCATAAGCTCTTGTTTTTGTAATTTTCTTTTCATAAACGTAAGATTAGGATTGAATCGACTGATCTATTTTGATCAAAGGGTTTTATTTCATATTATATCAGTACGGATGTACATCAACCCAAACATGCTGAAGGATTTTATCCGTCTGTTCTTCTGATGCGGGCATGGCATAAGGTTGTGAGTGGTCATTCGGAGTTTCTTAACGCGTAGTAATATTATAATGAAAATCCGCCATTCCGACAACAGGTCGGTTTGGGTGAGGGAGCGGCAGTTACTGTTGAGGGAAGCCTCCCCTGATTTGAGGGAAGGGCTTGCGTGGCATGATTAATCCGGGCTCTGAACGCCCGGGGAAATATACTCAAGCTTGACAGCTTTGCGAATGCATAGCTGTTTAGCATGCGTAATGCCGTACACCGCTCTATTGAGGATTTTTCGCAAAGCCGCTCCGTGTCGGCATTTTACAGCCTGATGACCTGGGTCGAGGGATCGGCCGACTCATAGGCAATAAGTCTCAGGGGGATATCGGGATAATGCTCATGGAATGTCTTGTATTTCGATGTTTTGACTTCCGTGATGCTGAATTTGCATTCAAATGCGCTTTCCTGACCGATGGCAGGCTGTACGATAAAGTCAATTTCTCTCTGGTCAGCCGTTCTCCAATGAAGGATCTGATCCCCCCCGTAAAGCTGTCGCAGTCTTATAAACAGATAGTTCTCAATAAGTTGTCCCTTGTCGATCCGGGCCTGCGGTTTATCAAAATAATTCAGCAGGCTGTTCCGGAGTCCGATATCATGAAAATAGACCTTCGGCATTTTCGTAAGCTCATTCCTGATGTTCCTGAAGAAGGGCCTGACCAGACTGATATAGTATGATTTCTGGAGTATATATAAATATTGGTCGATAGTCCTGGCATTGTAACTGAGAGTTCTTGCCAGTTCATTGGTATTGATCAGCTTGCCCGTCTGATGGGCAAGCAAAACGGCAAGCCTGTATACTTTCAGATAGTTGCTGTTTTCCGATTCGAATACATCCTTTTTCAGATAGGTTTTTACCAGTTCACCCAGCATGCTTTGCTTTTCCCGGGGATCTTTTTCCGAAACCACTGCGGGATACCCGCCGAACACGAGGTATTCATCAAAGGCTGCCCGGAGTTCCCTGGAACGAAGGGAGCGGTAAGCTGGCTTTTCCCTGAGCAGCTTGGTTTCTTCAATGAGTGCCGTTCTTTCACTTAGCTCCAGAAACTCTTCAAAATCAAGTGGAAACAGTTCGTATATCCGCATTCTGCCTGCAAGGCTGTCTTTGAACCTTGTGTCGAGATAGAAGGCACTGCTTCCCGTTGCGATGATTTTCAAGCCTGCGCCATGTAGGTCGTAGAGGTATTTAAGAAGGTTGGAAGGATTGGCGCTTAGCTGGATTTCATCGAGTAACAGATATAATTTCGATCCGGAAGCGATGTCGGCATTCTGGGGCATATCCCTGAGATATCGCAGCACGTTTCCGGGATGTTCATCGACTGCAGCCAGTACCTCCGGATCCTCCAGGGTCAGAAACTGCGTGCTTTCCTTCCTTTCCCTGAGTTCCTGTTGAATCTGTTTCAGTAAAGTTGTCTTACCTACCTGCCGGGCTCCGGTTATCAGGATATACTCCTTACGTAACAGACTATCAAGAATGGTGGTTAAGAGTTTCCTTTTCATCTTGTGCAGTTTTTACAAATATACAATAAAAAAATCAGTAAATGCATAAAATATTAAATAAAAAATGCAGTAGATGATAAGAATGTCTGATTTTTAAGTAATGGTCCGGAAGTATACCGACACGGAATGAGTTTGCGAAAAAAATGCGATCAAGGGGTGTACGGCATTACTCATACTAAACAGCTTTACATTCGCAAACCTGTCAAGTATGAGTATAAACTGAATGAAGCAGTCCCCGAAAATATACCGAAAGACTACAGGAATGCGAATAAAGTGTATCCAGATTCAGGTAACTTCCAATAAGAAAGTCAATTTCCATTCCTGATTTTGTTCTGTAGAAGTACAATCTCGCATCTGAGCCACTGGTTTTAATCCATTTCACTAATTCCGCAGCAATATATACCGACACGGAATGAGTTTGCGAGAAAATTACGACACAACGGTGTACGGCATTACTCATACTAAACAGCTTTGCATTCGCAAACCTGTCAAGTATGAGTATAATTTTCGTAAAGTTGTCCTGAGTTCAGTGAGAATCCGATTCCGCTCACATTTCCGAAGAAGAACCCTGGTTGGATAATGAGCGAATTACCTGCATATTTTCTCATTGAATGAGAAAATATACTGGTAAATTATCTTATGCCAGGTCTTTTTCAGACTTTGTCAGTCCTTTTTCAGCAGCAGCACTGTCCCTTTGCGTTCGTGGCGTTCGCCGTTCACGTCTTTCAGGCGGATAAAGTAGTTGTAAACGCCAATCGGGCAGAATTCCCCGTCCTTTTTACCGTCCCAGGGTTCAAAGAAGTTGCTGGTGGAGAAAATCTCTTCGCCCCAGCGGTTGAAGATCACCATCAGGAAGTCATCGGGATCGACATATACGCCCTGGGGGCCGAAATGATCGTTCCGGCCATTGCCGTCGGGGGTGAAGGCATTGGGGATATAGAAGGCAGATTCGGGGTAGATGATGATCAGCTCACTCACGGAGTCTTCGCAGTTGTTGTCGTCTATCACATGGAGGGTGACCACGTAAGTGCCGGTATCGCTGTATTGGTAGAGCGGGTTTTGCGTGCTGAGCTGGGTTCCGTCGCCCATATTCCAGAACCATTGGTATGGGATCAGGGAGTAGGTCTGGTCGGTGAACCTCACAAAGCCATCGAGGGCACTGGCTTGTGGCGGGTTAAAGGAGAAGGCGGCCTGGGGTGCCCGGTAAAGGGTGTAGTAGTCCTCCCTGAACAGGGAATCGCTGCAGCCATGGTTGGAGGTGACCGTAAGCAGGATGCTGTAGTGTCCTTGCTGGTTGTATGTGTGGGTGACATTACCCGATGCGAAATCTTCCGTCCATCCGTCCCCGAAATCATAGGTATAGTTGGCGAGGTAACCCGAATCGATGGTACTGAGGTCTGTAAAAGTGACCAGGCCGGGCAAGCCGCAGTCGAAGAGGGGATCTGCCGTGAAATGCACTTCAGGAAGGGGATACAGGCACACGGTCATGCTGGCGGAGTCCCTGCATCCTTTATCCGAGACAGCCAGCAGGCTTGCCTGGTACAGCTGGTATTGCTGGTAAACCGTGGGTGGAGGTTCTGTCGCGTTGAGCGGGGGACTGCCGTTGCCCAGTTCCCAGGTAAAGCTCATACTGCCGCCGCTGATGAAGGAGGTGTTCTGGAAGGTGGTGGCTTCGCCGAAGCAGACACATTCGCTCAGGAAAGCCGCCCTGGGATTGGGATGTACGGTGATGGTATCCCAGGCGGTATCCTGCAGGATATTGCCGAAGAGCTGGGCTGTGGCAATCAGCATCACGATGTACTGGCCGGGCTGGGAATACAAATGGTAGACCGTATCCGGGGCCGGTGCCAGAACAAGGAGCGGGCTTCCGTCACCGAAATCCCAGCTGAGGCTGCTGATCACGCTGTTGCCTCCGGCAGTCGACAGATTGGCAAAGGCGGCAGGAACGCTGTCACAAAGCGGGTTCAGGGGATCAAAGGCAGCCTGGAGGCAGGGACAGCGGTAAACGATTTGTGTCACCGTATCGCTGCAACCGAGGGAGTTGGTGACGATCAGGGTGACCAGGTATACGCTGTCGGTCTGGGGGTAGAAATGCCAGACGGGCGTTCCGGGGACACTGACATGCAGGGTGTCGGCTGCACCTGATCCCGGATCTCCGAAGTACCAGGTCCACGAAACGATACTGCCGTTTACGGGCAGACTCAGGTCGGTAAAGACCGTGGAGTCATTGCAACAGGCGAAACTCGCAGCAAACTGGGCCAGCGGAGGCGGATAAATATCCAGGTACCTGACAGCGCTGTCCACGCAGTTGTCTGCATTGGCGGCGGTAAGTGTCACAATATAACTGCCGGGTGCCTGGTAGAGGTGTTGCGTGGCAGTGGTAGTGACCGTGCCCTGGTTGTTATCCCCGAAGTCCCAGCTCCACTGGTTGACCAGGGTTCCGGGCGGAGAGGCGGATGCGTTGAAAAGCACGGGACTGTATAGACAGGTATCGGTATAACTGAAGCCGATGTTGAACTCGGGTTTCACTGAGATGATCTGGGTAAGGGAATCGGAACAACCCCTGTCGTTGGTAACGGTAAGGCTGACGGGATAGCTTTGTCCTGCCGGGATGAAGACATGGTAGGGATGGACGGAATCCGAATAATAGAACTGGTTGAAATGCCAGTGATATTGGGTAATGGTGCTTCCGTGTCCCTGGGAAAGGTTGTGGAAGTAAATCATCCCCGGCTGGTTGCCGCTGAAGCAGGTATCCGTATATGTGAATGCAGGTATGGGCAGGGAATCCACCAACACAGTCCGCTCGATGGTATTCACACAGCTGTTAGCATCGGTTACGGTCAGTTGTACGGGGAAATGGCCCCAGTGGGGGAAGAGGTAGGAGATGGTGTCAGTCCCGTTCTGGTTTCCGGTATTGTTGAAGTTCCACATCCAGTTGCTGATGGATGAGGAGGGTGAGACTGACAGGCTGCTGAAGTGTGTCGGATTGCCGAAGCAGGCGGTGTCGAAGCTAAAGGCCGGTTGCGGCAGGGGATGGATAACGACGGCCTGCACCAGGGTATCGAAGCACGCATCTGTATTGCCGATGATCAGCTGCACATTGAAGCTGCCCGGCTGGGTGTAGGTATGCTGGGGATTGGTCTGGTAAGAAGTGTCGAACTGCAGGGCCAGTCCGGGATCGTTGAATTTCCAGTACCACTGACTGATGTTTCCGCCATTGGGCAGGGAGTTTCCGGAGTTGAAAGCGGCTGCCTGGTTGAAACAGACCGGGTCGTTGACCGTGAAGGCGGCTTCCGGTTTGGGTTTGACCGTCACCAGCCGGGAGGCGGAATCCATACAGCCGGGTGTATTCTGAAGGATGAGCCAGGCGGTGTAGGTTCCGGGATCGGCATACTGATGATACGCGATGGTGAAAGGGCTGATCATGCTGCTGTCATCCCCGAATTTCCACAGTCGCTGGGTGATATTTCCCGTTCCTGCGGAAGAGGTGGAGGTGAAGGCCGTGGCCAGGCCGAAGCAGACGGTATCGCAGTGGAAACTGACCTGGGGCAGGGCATGCACTTCCACGTTTTTCACGGTCTGGTCGTGGCATCCGAAAATGTCGGTTACCTGCAGGGCAACCTCGTAAACACCCGGATCGGTGAAGGTATGGACGGGATCGGGAACCAGGTCGAAGAAGCCGCCGTCGATGGTCCAGTACCAGTCCGCAAGGGTGGCCGTACTTATGGACTGGTCGGTAAAGCTTACCTGGTTTTGCTGGCAGGGCAGGTTATAGGAGAAGCCGGGTTGTGGCAGGGCCCTCACCAGGACACTGTGCTGGATGGTATCGCCGCATCCCTGGAGGTAGTGGGCGATGAGGGTGACGGTATAGATGCCGGGGTGTTGAAAAGTATAAAGGACTGAATCAGCTGTAGTTGCCTGCAGCGGACTGCCATCTCCGAAGTCCCATGTCCAGGATGACACCGTGGTACCTTCCGGTGACAGGACGAAGCTGTTCATTTGGGTGGGAGCGCCAAAGCAGACCGTATCGGCAAAGAAGTCGAAGTTCAGGGGATGTTTCACGCAAACGGTGTCATGGATGGAATCGCGGCAGCCGCGGGCGTTGGTGACGGTGAGGCTGACGGGGTAGCAATCATCATAAGGATAGAAGAAATGCAGGGGATCGCTCTGGGATGATCCGTACTGGTTATTGAAACGCCATTCCCAGTTGCTGAGGCTGCTGCCGTTGCCTGAAGAAAGGTCGGTGAACTGCACCAGTCCGGCGCTGAGTCCGGGAACGCAGGTATCGCTCCAGCTGAAAGCCGGAATGGGAAGGGAATCAACGAATACCTGGTAAATCAGGTCGTTCACACAGCTGTTTTCATCGGTCACGGTCAGTTGTACGGGGAAATGGCCCCAGTGGGGGAAGAGGTAGGAGATGGTGTCAGTCCCGTTCTGGTTTCCGGTATTGTTGAAGTTCCACATCCAGTTGCTGATGGATGAGGAGGGTGAGACTGACAGGCTGCTGAAGTGTGTCGGATTGCCGAAGCAGGCGGTGTCGAAGCTAAAGGCCGGCTGCGGCAGGGGATGGATAACGACGGCCTGCACCAGGGTATCGAAGCACGCATCCGTATTGCCGATGATCAGCTGCACATTGAAGCTGCCCGGCTGGGTATAGGTATGCTGGGGATTGGCCTGGTAAGAAGTGTCGAACTGCAGGGCCAGGCCGGGGTCGTTGAATTTCCAGTACCATTGGCTGATGTTTCCGCCATTGGGCAGGGAGTTTCCGGAGTTGAAGGCGGCTGCCTGGTTGAAACAGACCGGGTCATTGACCGTGAAGGCGGCTTCCGGTTTGGGCCTGACCGTCACCAGCCGGGAAGCGGAATCCACGCAGCCGGGGGTGTTCTGAAGGATGAGCCAGGCGTTGTAGGTTCCGGGATTGGCATACTGATGATAGGTGGTGGTAAAAGGACTGATCATGCTGATATCGTCCCCGAATTTCCAAAGGCGCTGGGTGATGTTTCCCGTTCCGGCGGAAGAGGTTGAGGTGAAGGCCGTGGCCAGGCCGAAGCAGACGGTATCGCTGTGGAAACTGACCTGGGGCAGGGCATGCACTTCCACGTTTTTCACGGTCTGGTCGTGGCATCCGAAAATGTCGGTTACCTGCAGGGCAACCTCGTAAACACCCGGATCGGTGAAGGTATGGACGGGATCGGGAACCAGGTCGAAGAAGCCGCCGTCGATGGTCCAGTACCAGTCCGCAAGGGTGGCCGTACTTATGGACTGGTCGGTAAAGCTTACCTGGTTTTGCTGGCAGGGCAGGTTATAGGAGAAGCCGGGTTGTGGCAGGGCCCTCACCAGGACACTGTGCTGGATGGTATCGCCGCATCCCTGGAGGTAGTGGGCGATGAGGGTGACGGTATAGATGCCGGGGTGTTGAAAAGTATAAAGGACTGAATCAGCTGTAGTTGCCTGCAGCGGACTGCCATCTCCGAAGTCCCATGTCCAGGATGACACCGTGGTACCTTCCGGTGACAGGACGAAGCTGTTCATTTGGGTGGGAGCGCCAAAGCAGACCGTATCGGCAAAGAAGTCGAAGTTCAGGGGATGTTTCACGCAAACGGTGTCATGGATGGAATCGCGGCAGCCGCGGGCGTTGGTGACGGTGAGGCTGACGGGGTAGCAATCATCATAAGGATAGAAGAAATGCAGGGGATCGCTCTGGGATGATCCGTACTGGTTATTGAAACGCCATTCCCAGTTGCTGAGGCTGCTGCCGTTGCCTGAAGAAAGGTCGGTGAACTGCACCAGTCCGGCGCTGAGTCCGGGAACGCAGGTATCGCTCCAGCTGAAAGCGGGAACGGGCAGGGAATCAACCGGGACGATATGATTGACGGCATGGGTGCATCCGAACTGGTTGGTGACCAATAGTGAGGCCGGGTGCAGGCCGGGAGCGGCAAAGATTAAATCCAGGGATGGCAGCGTGTCCCATTGTTGTCCAGCCATTGTCCACAGCCAGCTTGTGATGTTTCCTTCCGCACTTGTGGAAGTACTGCTGAGGAGGGTTGGGTTCCCGAAGCATGCGGTGTCATAAATAAAAGATGCTGCAGGCAGGGGGTAGACATGCAGGTTTTTAACCAGTGAACGGCTGCAGTTATTGGCGTTGCCGACGGCAAGTGTCACATTGAAATCGCCCGGGTGCGAGAAGCTGAAGTCCGGCGTCAGGCTGTTGTTGTTGATGTTGAAGGGTCCGCCGTCGCCGAAGTTCCATTCAAACCAGCTGATTGGACTGCCATTTCCCCCGGAGGCCGTCCCGTCGAAATGGGTGACATCCCCGAAACAGATGGTGTCATTGAACGTGAAAGCGGGCAGGGGAGCCGCATGTACCAGAACCAGGGCAGAATCTTTACCGGTACAGAGGTCTGAGTTTCCGATGATGAGTCTGACCATATAGGATCCTGCTTCGCTGTAGAGGTGATTCACCTGTGTTGCCAGGGTGTTCAGGGTGTCACCATCCCCGAATATCCAGGTTCTTTGTATGATTCCGCCTATGCCGGGTGTCGAATTGTCGGTAAAGCTTGTGGCTGTCCCTTCACAGACCTGGGTAGCCGTAAAGTTCACCGAAGGAAGGTTGTGGACATGGATTTGCTGCAGCAGTGCGGATGAACATCCGGCGGCATCAGTCACCTCCAGTTGTACGGGGAATGTGCCGCTTCCGGGAAATACATATGTGGTTACCGGCAGGGAAGCCTGGCTTCCGTCGGGGAATGTCCAGAGCAGGGAAGTGACGGGTCCGTTGGCGGAGGTTGACTGGCTGGTAAACTGTATCGTATCGTTCAGGCACAGATTCGTATGGGTGAAGGACGGAAGCGGCAGACTCCGCACGAATACATTTTGTTTCAGCGTATCTCTGCAGGAGAGGGAATCGATAATGATCAGGCTTACCTCAAAGATCCCCGCGGCAGTGAACTGATGGACGGGTTCGGCGGAGAAGGATATATTCTGTCCCATGGAGACCGGATCACCGAAATTCCATTGAAAATATGTAATACCTGCTCCATTGCCGTCTGAAAGGTTTACGAAATGTGTGGTGTCGCCAAGGCAGACAGTATCGTATGAGAAACCGGCGAGGGGTTCGGGTTTGTTGAGGACAGGAAGGGATACGGTATCGGAGCACAGGTTTTGATCGACAATGATCAGGCTGACATCGACCCAGCCCGGTGCCATAAACGCATGACAGGGTGTGGAATCGTTGGAAAAATTGGACGCACCGGACAGGGGATCTCCGAAGTTCCACTTCCTGAAGAGAACCGGCAGGGTGAAGGTGTTGGATACATCGGAGAAACAAACCGGTGTTCCCTGGCAGTAGTTCTGGGTATGGACAAAATTGGCCACAGGATTTTGATGAACCACCACAGGATATATGTATGTATCCGTGCAGCCTTTTGAGTCTGTTACAGTCAACGAAACGTAATATGTTCCCGCTATCTGGAAGACATGCTGGGGATTTTGGGTATTGTCCCATGTTCCGTCGGCAAAATTCCACAGCCAGTTTGTTACGGGCAGGTTCATGCCGCTGGCAAAGCCATTGAACTGCACCACCCTGCCCTCACAGGCCGGGAAGTGTTCAAAAGAGGCCACAGGCGGGGGATACACCACCACTTCGCTGGTCAGCTTGCTTACACAGCCACCCTGGGTTTCCACGGTGAGCTGCACATAATAGGTCCCGCTGGCAGTGAAATAGTGAATGGGGTTTTGTGCGGAGGAGGTCTGTCCGTCGCCGAAATTCCAGTGCCAGGATTGAATGTTGTTGGCGGGTGAATAGGAGATATCGGTGAAATGGACCGCTTCGTTCGTACATTGGTTTGTATCGAAGAGAAAGCCTGCAACCGGGCTTTCTTCAATGACGATCGTCTGGCTGGTCTGGTTAACGCAACCCCGGCTGTTGGTGATGCTGAGCAGTACATCGTAGGTACCGGGCAGGGTGTATGTGTATTCGGGATGTTCCAGGTGGCTGGTGTCATCGAGTGTGAATAAATCCCCGAAGTTCCAGGAATAGTTGGTAACAGGTGCCCCGGCGCCATTGGAGTAATTGGTGAAATAGGCCGGCTGTCCGGTACAAAGCGGGGATACCTGAAAACTGGGGTTGGGCAGGGGATATACGATGATTTCCTTTGTTTTGCTCCGCTGACATCCGTTGACATCAGTGACAAGGAGGCTGACATAATAGGTGCCGGCATTGGCATAGGTATGTGACGGGTTTTGCTGGTAAACGCCTGCGGAACCGTCTCCGAAATTCCATTGCCACTGGCTTAGTCCGCCTGCCGGAGCCGACGTTGAATCGGAGAATTCGGTGGGCATGCCCCGGCATACTTTGGTGTATCCGAAATCCACCCCGGGAGGGGCGGCAACAGTCAAAGTATTGATAACCGTATCGCTGCACTGGTTGGAGTTGGTCACAACCAGCCTGACAGGATAATTACCTGGTCCCCCGTACAGGTGGGTCGGGTGCTGGTTGGCAGAAAAATTTCCGAATCCTGAAGCGGGATCACCGAAATTCCAAACCCAGGAAGTCAGGAAGAGGGCATTGGGATTGCTGTTGTCCTGGAACTGCGTCTGCCCCTCCACACAGGGATAATTAAAGCTGAATGCGGCATCAGGACGCGGGAACACCTGCACCGTTTTGCTCACCGTATCGGAACAGCCCTGGTTGTTGGCCACTACCAGGCTGACCTGGAAGCTGCCCGGGATGGGGTAAAGGTGGAGCGGGTGTTGCAGGGAGGATGAGGTCATATCCGCGAAATCCCATTGCCATGAAACAAGATTGCCGTAAACGGGTACCGACAGATCGGTGAATTGGGTGGAAAGTCCGTGGCAGACGTCAAGCGGATTGAAATTGGCCAGGGGATGCGGATATATCGTGATGTTTTTTATCATGGTATCTCTGCATCCGTTGTCATCGGCCACGATCAGCCGGACGGAATAGAAACCTGCCTGGTAATACTGATGTACAGGATTTTGATCGAATGAAACATTGTTAAATCCCGACAGAGGTTCACCAAAATTCCAGGCCCAGTCAGTGATCAGGGTGACTGGGGAGGTGCTGAGGTCGTTAAACTGGATGGCTTCATTCTGGCAGATGTTGATATTCAGGAAGTTGGCTGTTGGTTTTGGTTGGATGGTGACCTGCTTCCAGGTTGTGTCCTTACATCCGTTGTTGTTTTCCACGATCAGTCTGACGGTGTAGGTACCGGCACTGGCGTAGACAAATTCGGGATGTTGCAGTGAAGATACGTCAAGGCTTGTGTTTTCCACTCCGAAATCCCAGTTCCAGGCGATGATACTGCTTTGCGACAGGTCGGTGAAATGGACGGCTTCTCCCTGGCAGGCTGCGTCAGTGATGAAGGCAGCTTCCGGGAGAGCCAGCACGCTGATCACCCTGCTGTGGGTATGCTGGCATCCTTTTTCGTCTGTTACCGTCAGACTTACGGTGTATTGTCCGGGACCCGGATACTGGTAGCCCGGGTTTTGTTCCAGGGAGTAGGAGAGTGGATTTCCCGGGTCGCCGAAACTCCAGGCCCATGTGATGATGCCTGATCCGTGTGGTATGGAAAGGTCTGTAAAGAAGACGGAATCCTGATCGCAGGGCAGGCTGTATTCAAATGCGGCTTCCGGAATGGAATCGACCACAACTTTATGCATGATTAGCTGTTCGCATTGGTGCTGGTCGGTGGCCAGCAGGAAAACGGTGTAAATCCCGGGATACAGATAGGTGTGGGAGGGATCGGGATCGAAGGAAGAACTTCCGTCACCAAAGTCCCATATCCAGGAAATGATATTGTCGCCTGAGGGTGTCAGCACGCTGTCGGTAAACCAGGTCGGACTGCCCCAGCAGGCGGTGTCGGCTGTGAAGTCTGCCTGGAAGGGCGGGCTTACGTAAACGGGCAGGGTCACAGTGTCGCTGCAGCCTCTGGCTGAAGTGGCTGTAAGGCTGACCAGATAAGTGGTATCTGTGCTGCCGAACTCAAACAAAGGATGCTGGGCGCTGGAGGAATAATCATTTCCGAACTCCCAGAACCAGGATGCCAGGGGAGCACCGTTTGGCAGGGAAGTATTGGTGAATTGTACCTGACCTTCAGTACAGTAGAGGTTTTGATAGCTAAAAGAAGGATAGGGCAGGGAGTCGGTCTGAACGGCATGGCTGACCGAATCCGAACAGCCGATGGTGTTGCGGATGATGAGTTTCACGCTGTCTTCTCCCCAGGCGGGAAAGATATAGGAGGGGTAAAGCTGGTTAAAGACCGTGTCATAGTTTCCGAATATCCATATCCTTTCTGTGATGAGTCCCATGGTATTGGTGGATCCGTCGTAGAAATGTGCCGGCTGCCCGAAGCATGCGGATTCAGTCTCAAAGGCGGCGTCGGGAATGGGATAAACCAGGACATTCCTGCTGACCGGAGCCGAGAGGCAGCCATTGGTGTCCTTTACATAAAGCTGGGTGGTGTAGGTACCCGGATTGGCATAGATGTGGCCTGTATTCATGTCCGGGAATGCAGTAAAACTCAGGTTTCCGTCTCCGAAACTCCAGAAGGAGGTGTCGATCTGATAAGGAGTACCGTAAGAAAAGTTGCTGAAACCGTTGGGATTGCCGAGGCAGGCGGTATCAATACCGAATGAGGCCACCGGCAGCGACCAGTAGGTGATGCTGACACTTCCCTGGGTGCTGCAGTTCCTGCTGTCTCTGACAGTTACAGTGTAAGTGCCGGCGGTCAGGTTATAGACAGAGTCGGTGGTTGAACCGGCGGCGGCATTCCATTGGTAGGTATAGGGTGGGGTGTTGCCGCTCACGGTAACGGTGGCATAGCCGTTGCTGCTCAGGTCGCAGATATTCGGAGTGTGGTTAAATACAAGCTGATAGGGAGGCGGCTGGGTGATGATGACACTTCCTGTCCTCAACACGCCGCTGTTGTCGGTGACAGTGAGCGCATAAGTGCCGGGGCTGAGGTTAGTCCGGTTGTGGACACCGCTGCTGTTGGTCACGGTGGGACCGGGATTCCAGGCAAACTGGTAGGGAGGAACTCCCCCGCTCACCGTGGCCGTGGCAGTACCGTCGGCGGCTCCGTTGCAACTGATATTGGCGGAAACCAGGTTGAGCACCATCTGGTCAGGCTGGTACAGGGTCATGCTTTTAATGACAAAGCAGCCGTGGTCATCGGTCAGGGTCAGGGTATAGGTTCCGGCCGGCAATCCGCTCAGGTTGGGTGCGGTGGCACCTGTATTCCAGAGATAACCGTACGGGCTGGTCCCTCCTGTGGCAGTCGAATTGATAAAACCGTTGCTGCCTCCGTTGATGGTGGGACCTTGTCCGCTCAGGTTCAATGTGAGCACCGGGGGCGGGGTGATACTGACATTCTGTGTGGCGGAATAACAGGTCGGAAGATTGGCATCTCTTACTATCGCCGTATAAGATCCGGCACCCAGGCCGGTGAATTGGTTGGAGGCCTGAAATGGACCGGATAATCCGTGAATGGAGTATTCAAGTACGCCGCTTCCACCCTGGGCAGTAATGGTGATGCTGCCGAAAAAGCCCGCTTCATTGCAGAGGGGGTCTTCCTTTTGTACGGCAGTGATCAGAAGCTGGGGCGGTTGCAGTAGACTTACGGAATTGACGGCCAGGCAGTTGTTCGCGTCCGTCACGGAAACGGTATAGGCACCTGCACAAAGGTTGTTGAGGCTCCATCCGCTAAAAGTATTGCTTCCGTTCGACCAGACAGGGATGCCATAGGGTGATGTGCCGAAGTTGGGAATGACCCCTGCCGTTCCGTTACAGGTGCCGTAACAGTTCAGATCGGTGTGGGTGACGCTGAGCTGTAAGGCTCCCGCGGGCTGTCCGACTGTGATGGTATCGCTGATCCAGCAAAGGCTGGAGTCGGTCACGATCACCACATAAACACCGGTATCGAGGCCGGTCACGGTTTGTGTCAGCCCGATGATATTCTCTGCCGGAAGGGCTTTCCACTGCCAGGTGTAAGGGGCGGTACCCCCTGAAGGATAGGACACAGCCCAGCCGGTATTGCCTCCGTAACAGTCCACGTCATGCACATCCACATCCGTGGCAAGGGGGGCGATGACCACGGTGCCGTAATAATTACAGCCGTTATGATCGGTTACGGATACACTGTAAGTTCCTGCCATCAGCCCGTAAACCGAGTCCAGGGCTGAAGTGACGGGGCTCCAGGTGTATGTGAAGGGAGCCGTGCCTCCCTGCACATAGGCTTTGATCCAGTAACCCGCCGTATCGCAGTCGATATTACCCGTGGCAAAGGTGACGATACCGGGAAGGGGTTCATAGATGGTGACCTGTCCGGATTTGATGCAGTGATTGCTGTCTGTCACTGTGACAAAATAAGTTCCCGCATTCAGGTTAAGGATATGGTCGGTGGTTTCACCTGTCGACCACTGGATCTGGTATGGAGGCGTTCCGCCGTAGGGATGAACCACGGCCCAGCCGCCGCCCATGCCGTTACACAGGGTGCTGTCGCTGGTGAATTGAAGATATACCGAAGTGTCCGGCTGGTCGATAAAGACAGAATCCGCCAGTTCACAGCCATCCCCGTCGGTTACGGTTACGAAATACCAGCCGGTGGTCAGGTTGAAGATGGTAGGGGCTGTGGAGCCGGTGGACCAGAGGTAGGTGTATGGGTTGGCCACGGTATTGGTTCCCCCGGCGGCCACGACGGTGGCCACGCCTGTATTGCCTCCATAACAAAAGACATCCTGGGCAATGATGGTGTCGTCGAGTTGTTTGATGCTTACGGTATCCACCATGGTGCAGAAATAGCCGTCGGTGACGGTGACCGTATAATCGCCGGGCACCAGGTTGCTGATGGTCTGGGTTGTGGCACCGTTGCTCCAGAGGAAGGTGTAGGGTGGCGGAGTGAAGGCGGGAGATCCCCCGCTCACGTTGGCCGTGGCCCAGAAGCCGGTATTTGAAAAGCAGTCGGCAGCCCCGGTGGCAAATTCGATGTCTATGGCCGTCGGTTCGTTGCGCTGGATGAGGCCCGACACTTTTTCACAGCCGTTCGCATCGATGACCTTTACCCTGTAGGTACCGGCATGCACAAGGATGGAATCTTCTGTGGTGATGATGGTGTCGTTCGGATAAGGCCATCCCAGGTTGATGGGGCCCATGAATACGTATGTATAGGGAGGTGTCCCTCCCGTTGCGTTGGCCACCAGCAGCGCGGTGCTGTCGCCGTGGCATTCGATGCTGACATCACCTCCCCCTACATTAAGGATCAACGGGGGTGGCTGGGTGATGACATAATTGCCGAAACTCCGCACACATCCCACGCTATCTTTCACATAGACAACATAATAGCCATTCACCGGCGAAGGCGCCAGTGAATCGAAAAAGTTCGAATGCTGGTAGATGACGTTGTTGAGGCTGTACTGCAGCGGCCCCGTTCCCCCCTGGGCATAAATGGTGATGGTGCCGTTGTTGGCTCCGAAGCAACTCACATGGGTGATTACCGTATTCTGGTAAAGGGTGATGATGGGCGGGCCCGGCGTGACGAAGCTGCTGTCGAAACGGCAGCCATAGCTGTCCTTGATGTAAAAGGCATGACTGCCTGTGCCAAAGCCGTTGAACGTATTGTTAGCGTACCATTGCGGTTCGCACCAGAGGTAAGGCCAGTAGGTGCTGTACTGGTAAGGCCCCACCCCCCCGCTTATGATGAACTGGACACTGCCGTTGACCGAGTTGTAGCAGGGCGATACGCTGTCGATGATGATCGTATCCGGATGCAGCGCGATGTAAGGATCAAAGAACCAGTTCTGATTGCCTCCCAGATCTTCGGAGCGGAGGGCAGAGTCGGGAAGGGCGGGCGGATTCTGTGCAATGATATCCCGTATCGCCATGTAATCCAGGGTGAGTACACTGTCTGAAAGGAGAAAGGCCTGCACTGTCGTGTCTGAAGATCTGAGATAGGAGCGCATGCAATGGTAATCTCCCCAGTAAGTCAGGTCATCGAGAATATGCTGGGTTTTGTTTGATTGTATGGTAAGGGTATTGGCATAGTAGGAAAGGCAGGTGCAACCACAGGCATGGATTCTCCTGATATTCAGATCATAAAACGTATTGCTGCCCTCCAGTATCCATCCGTTGTACCAGAAATAGGTGGAATCGAAGTAGTTTTGTCCGCCGTAGACATAGCCGTCGCGGTTAAATTCCATTTTCTGGTGGACGGTATTGAAATTGGCGTGCAGTTCGCCGGTTTCCAGGTGGCCGCAACAGCCGCAGCCGCATCCGTGGGGATGGGTCGAAAACAACAATTGGTTAAACGAATTATAATCTCCGTACACCCTACCCTGGTGGTAAATATCCACGATGTTGAAGGTGTTGTCGTTCACATTCCTGCCGACCAGCGAGAGGTTGCCGATCCATCCGTTGCCCTGCATGGTCACCAGGTTGTAGGTGCTGTGGTTCCCGTTGATATACCCGTCGCTCCGGAACATGGAGTTGTGGAAGTTGTTCACGTTGCCGTCGATATAGCCTGTGCCGTGAAAGAGGGAATTGTAGATGTCGCTGGAATCACCGATGATGAAGCCGACGCCGTCGAAGGTCACATCGTAGTTGGAGGAATCCGCATCCACCACAATGTTATCGGCGATCAGCAGTTTACCCGGGGAGATATGGAAATGCACCAGGTCGTATTTCAGGTGGGATCCGGCATGCATGGTGGACCCGAAGGTATTGCTGGCGGCACCGTAGAAATGGATCTGGGAGTGATTTCCCGTAACCAGGGTAATGGTGGACGTGTTCCTGACGTCCCAGGCATAGTTCTCCCCGGTGTTTCCCGTGTTACCGGCCGTAATGGTCACAAAGGAATCACCGAGGTCGAGATAGCGCTGGTAGGTTGAGGTGGAGGTAAAGCGGGAACAGGTGACATCCCAGCTGTTGGTGATGAGGCTTCCCTTGTCGAGGTTGATGGAGTAAGTAACGATGAAATCGTCAAGCAGGTTCCAGGTACCATTTCCGAAAAAGAAACAACTGGCCGGGATCCAGTTCCCGTTTGTGGTGATGGTTTCGGTGTTGTTCGACAGAAAGCGGGTATCGCCCTGGTATTTCACCCTCATTCTGGCACAGAATTGCAGGGAGCCGTGGATAAACAAACCCCCGGGACCAAAGAAAGTGACGGTATCCGAATAATCTTCCCAGTACATATCATGAAACTCGACCGTACTGTAGAGAGTGACCGTATCGGTGGGGGAATTGAAGGATGCGGCGTTGAAAAACACATTGTCGGACTGGCCGGGCAGTGTCGTGAAGACGGAAGAAGGATACGCACCCCCCGATACATCCGACCAGTGGGTCAGATCGTCCCAGTTACCTGTGCCGCCCACCCAGTAGTAATCCTGCTGCGAATAAGCTTGCAGGCATACAAAGGCTAAGACGAATAAAAATATAAAACGGAGCCGGATATTCATGAATGCTTGCTTGTTGGGTTTGAACCCAACAAAGTAAAGAAAAATTTGATCACCTGTTTGTTAAGTGAAAGCTAATTGAGGGAATGAATGTTTTTCCGGGATGAGAAGCGGGGACTGTTGAGGGAAGTGCTGAAGGAGCTCAGTATAATTTCTTCAGCTGCATGATCTGTTTCAGGCTGCAGGGAAGCTGGATAGATTTTCCGTCTTTGAGCAGGGTACAACTGCAGGTCATGGTGTTTACCCGTTTCAGGTATTTCAGGTTGACGATCACCGAGCGGCTGATCCGGAAGAATCTTCCGGGTGGCAGAATTTCTTCCATCTTTCCCAGATGGGTGGTTACCAGTTCGGACTGTCCGGGAGAGAAGAAAATCTCGCTGTAATTGCTGTCGGCGAGTAAGTAAAGGATGTCGTCGGGATCCACCATGATGAACCCGCTGCGGACATTGAACCTGATTTTTCCGGGGGGGCTGATTTGTTGCAGCAGCATGACCAATTGCTCCCTGTTGCTTTCTTTTTGTTTTTCCGCGAGCATCCTGTCAATGCAATCATTCAGTTCGCTTTGTTGCATCGGTTTCAGCAGATAATCGAATGCGGCATATTTGAAGGCACGGATTGCGTAATGGTCATGCACTGTGGTGAAGATAATGCGGGGAAGCGCATCCTGTGGGGAAATGCGGTCCAACAGCTCAAAGGCCGTACCGTCGCTCAGTTCGATGTCAAGGAAAGCTATATCTGGTTTTAACTTTAAGAGCAGCAGCAGTCCCTCTTCCACGGATCCGGCAGAACCCACCGGCCGGATTTGTTTCAGGCCGGAGAGCAGGTGGATCAGGGCATCACGCGCCTGTTTGTCGTCTTCGATGACAACGGCGTTCAGAAAAGGCAGTTTTGGGGTCATGGCAATTGTCAGCTACCCTGCAAAGATAGCGTTAATGGATTAATCCGGAGGACTCAGAAAGCAGGCAGCAGGTATCATGCATACATGATTGCCAAGAATCCTGATCTGATTGTCCTGACTAAGAATGAATCCATACAACAGGGGTTTGTCGAGGATATCCTGAAGTGAGTTGAAATGGCGGGCATCTTGTTCAGATATGCGGTGTGACTTTTTAAAGATAAAACAATCCGCTGCCAGCGTGCATCAGCTCAGGAAGCTCAGCAGCACGCCGGCGGCCACGGCGCTGCCGATCACCCCGGCCACATTGGGTCCCATGGCATGCATCAGCAGGTGGTTTTTCGGGTCGTATTCCAGGCCGACAACCTGGGATACCCTGGCACTGTCGGGAACGGCTGAGACGCCTGCATTGCCGATCAGCGGATTGATCTTGTTGCCATCCCTGAGGAAGAGGTTGATGAGTTTGACGAATAGGACGCCACCCATGGTAGCGATGACAAAGGAGACGGCTCCCAGGGCGAAGATCCCGATGGATTTGGCGGTGAGGAAGGTGGTGGCCTGGGTGCTGGCTCCCACGGTGAGGCCGATCAGGATGGTCACAATGTCGATCAGGGGACCTTTGGCGGTGTCTGCAAGCCGTTTGGTGACGCCGCTTTCTTTCAGCAGGTTGCCGAAGAAGAGCATTCCCAGCAGGGGCATGCCCGATGGGACCACAAAGGTGGTGAGCAGCAGGCCCACGATGGGGAAGAGTACCTTTTCCGTTTTAGATACCTGGCGGGGTGCTTTCATCCGGATCAGTCTTTCCCTGCGGCTGGTGAGCAGGCGCATGACCGGAGGCTGGATCACGGGAACCAGCGCCATGTATGAATATGCAGAGATGGCGATGGCTCCCATTAAATCCGGAGCGAGCTTGGAGGAAAGGAAAATGGCAGTGGGCCCGTCGGCACCTCCGATGATGCCGATAGCACCGGCTTCGGAGGCGTTAAAACCAAGCTGAAGCGCGATCATGTAAGCGCCGAAGATACCGAGCTGGGCTGCCGCCCCGATCAGTACCAGCCTGGGATTGGAGATCAAAGCCGAAAAATCCGTCATGGCCCCGATACCGAGAAAGATCAGCGGGGGATACACCCCCTGCAGCACACCGAAATGCAGGTAATTCATCACACTGCCGGTTTCATAGATACCGATCTTCAGTCCGGGGTAAAAGGGAACATTCCCGATGAGGATACCAAAACCGATGGGGATCAGCAGGAGGGGTTCGTATTCTTTACGGATCGCCAGGTAGATGAAAAACAGTCCGACCAGGATCATGATCACATGGCCGATGGTGAAATTGGCAAAGGCAGTATAAGTAAGGAACTGCTGCAGGTGGTGGGAGAGGAAGTCGAAGATGCCTTTCATTGCAGGGATTGTTAACGGGTTCAGTGCCTGGGCCAGCCTCCGATGCCGTATATTTTTGAACTCCAGGGAGAGTAGGTCCGTGAAACTTTTTTAATGGTGAGGATAAAGTCCTCATGTTCCTGTATTTCCTTGGCATACAAATGAATAGCCAGTCCGACGGCTACAAGGTTTTCATCCGGTGGAAACCCGGCGCCGCGCAGTGAACGCAGTTTCTTTTGTTCTTTGCGCTTCTCCATGAAAATAAAGGCATTGGAGAAGTTTTTAAAGATGATGAACAGCATCAGCAATACCAGGAAGACCACCGACATAGCGATGGCGGCCATTCCTATCCCGACGGGGTCTATTTGCTGGAACTGTTGCGCGGCGGAAGTTCTGGGAGTGGTGTTGTTGTTGGCGTTTGGTGTGTTTTTTGGCAGAAAGATCCACGGAAGGCTGCCGTCTTCTGCTCTTCCGTAAGCGATGCCTGCTTGCTGCGGGCCCCACGACAGGCTGTCGATCAGTGTCCGGCCGTCCGCATCGTACAGGGCGAGGAAGCGGCTTTCCCTCAGGTCGAAGTTCAGATGCCTGATCCCATGGGTGGGTTGGTTGGCAGCCCAGAAGACAATATAGTTGCGTGGTGCGATCCTGGTGATGGGATCGCCTTTGGGGATGGGGTATTTTTTGGGGTCGGAAGGGTCATTGGTCAGGTAACAGCCTCCGATATCCACGTAATTGAAGGCAGTATTGAATATTTCTATCCAGGGACTGTGCTGCCCGAAATCATCGATGTATCCGGAGTCATTATGTACGAGTATCTCATTGAATTTCAGGTCTGTCGTACTTTGGGCCTGCAGACCGGGCAGGTAGATACACCATAATAGGATGATAAATCCGGCTTTCTTCATTCCAAAAGTAAGAATCAGTTAATCAGGTAGTTATACTAGCACTTTGTTCAACTGCAAAAGTACCTAAAAAGCCGACAGCTAAAAATTAATTTTTGTTAAATAGTTAGGATTGTATTGTTATTGTTTTACATTTGCTGCGTGGAGGTTTGGACAGCCCAGGGCTGTCAGCGCCACAACAAGTTTTATTTAATTTATTTTTTTAATGAACATTTATGTAGCAAGCCTTCCGTTTAAGGCATCAGACGATGAGCTGAAAGAGTTATTTGAGGAGTTTGGAGAGGTCACTTCTGCGAAAGTTATCAAGGATAAGTTTACACAGAGGAGCAGGGGGTTCGGATTTGTTGAGATGAGCGATGAATCTGATGGTCGTCGGGCAATTGACACTTTGAACGGTTCCGATTTCATGGGCAAGACCCTGATCGTGAATGAGGCCCGGCCCCGTACCGAAGGTACGTTCAACAGGAACAACCGCGAGGGTGGTTTCAACCGTCGCGAGAGGTATTAAACCTTTTGTTTCTGAAAAGAAAAGCTGTCCGGGAGGGCAGCTTTTTTTTTAATACAGCTTTTCTCTTTTTAGCAGGTAAGGCATCAGCACCTGCCGGAATCCCCGGTTGATGTCGGCTTCCACCAGGTCGATACGGTATTGTCCGCAACGCAGATAAAGTTCCTGGCGGAATGCGCTCACCGCCCTGGTATAATGTTCTTTGACTTCGGAAGGATGGACCTTGAGTTCCTGTCCGGTTTCCAGGTCAAGGAATCGGTATGGCCGGTTATCGAATTCAAAATCAATCTCTTTGTTCTTGTCAACCACATGGAAGAGGATGACTTCATGTTTGTTGTGGCGCAGGTGCTGCAAGGCTGAAAACAGTTCTTCGGCCTGTCCGTGGGTTTCCATCATATCGGAAAAGATGACCACCAGCGAACGTTTGTGAATGTTGTCGGCAATCTCATGGAGTACCGGTGCTGCCGAGGTTTTTCTCTGTTCGCTGACAGGTATGGGTTTCAGCAGTTGTTCCAGTTGCTGGTAGAGGTATTTGTGATGAATGGCATTGGATTTTGAGCGTGTGGCAAGGCTGATGGTATCAGTGAATACGGTCAGGCCCACAGCATCCCTCTGGGTCTTCAGCAGTGCCATGATGGCGGCGGCTGCATAAACGGCAAAAGTGATCTTGTTCGGATTATCAAGTGAGGGCGATTCCTTCACAGGGTAGTACATGGAGGATGAAGCATCCATCACGATCTGGCAGCGCAGGTTGGTTTCTTCCTCATAACGTTTCACATACAGGCGGTCGGTACGGCCGTATAGTTTCCAGTCGATATTACGGGTCGATTCGCCGGTGTTGTATAACCGGTGTTCGGCGAATTCAACGGAAAAACCGTGAAAGGGACTCTTGTGCAGTCCCGTGATAAAGCCTTCCACCACCTGCCTGGCTATGAACTCTAGCTGGCTGAAGGGCTGAAGTTTGGTCTGGTCTAATGTAAAATCCAAGGTTCGGTCAATAAAACATCAATATTGAATAACGTAAGCAACAATTCCTGTGTTCAGGAAGTGCATACAAAGATATCATCCTTCTGAACGGCACAGCAGGGAAATTGTTTTAAACCGGCCTTACAGATGATGAAAAAGATTCATTGGCCGAAGCGGTAATAACCGCCGCGGGTGGCCGGACATGCCGGGTGGATTTGCTCCCTTTTCTTCTATAGTAAGGCGCTCAGCTTGTTTAGAAGGACGTTTTTCGGTACTGCTCCCACTTGTTTGTCGGCAACCTCGCCGTTCTTGAAGAACAGCAGGGTGGGGATGTTCCTGATCCCGTATTTCATGGTGATCCCGGGGTTCTCATCCACATTGACCTTGCCGATCACGGCTTGACCGTCGTATTCACGGGCAAGTTCTTCCACGATAGGCCCGACCATGCGGCAAGGACCGCACCATTCGGCCCAGAAATCGATCAGTACGGGTTTGTCAGACTTTAAAACCAGTTCTTCAAAATTGGCGTCGGTTAGGGTAATGGCCATGTTCCTATATTTTAAGATTTAAATATGTTTTCAGGTGCAAACTTAATGCATGCACACGTATCTGCAAAGAAAATTGAAAAGATTTGTGAAAGAAATAACAACTCAGTTGAACTTATACTGTAACGCTTTCATTTTCTCCAGTTTACGTGACAGCTCGGCACTGTTGACCTTGATCCTGCTGGTAAAAGAAACGCTCAGGTCATCCATGCTGTCTGTCACCTGAATTTTCAGCCTGGCGGTTCCCGGATGCCCGAGCAGGATTTGTTTCAGCTCATCCACGAAGGCTTCGTTCACTTCCTGGCTGTCAATGATGATGGTGGTTTCCCTCACCATCTTATCCAGTGTTTCGGCCAGCAGGTGCATGGCGACGATACGGGGCTCGTACTGGTCGGGATTATTGAATCTTGGTTCTATCCGGGCACGGACAAACACATAATTGCCTTCCTGCAGCAGGTGTTTCACCTTAAGGTAATCTTCCGAGAACATGGTCATGGAGAAGGAATCATGGATGTCTTCGAAGGTGATATTTCCGTAAGGTTTACCGTTTTTGGCAGTTTTATGGCTGGCCAGGGTGATGATGCCTGCGAAACGGACTTCTTTGTTCCTGTAGTGCTGGAGGTTCGATTTTAACTGGTCGAGGGTCAGGTTGCAGAAGTGTTTCATCTCGATAGCGAAAGCTTCCAGGGGGTGTCCGGTCATATAAAAGCCGGTGACTTCCTTCTCGAATTTCAGTTTTTCCAGGTAGGACCAGGCTTCGCATTTGGGCAGGGCCAGTTCGAAGGTTTGCCGGATCGTCGTTTCTTCGAACAGTTGCTGCTGTGCTGCCTGGGTATTGGCGGCCTGGGCATTGGCGAAGCGGATCAGCTTATCGAGAAAGGTGGTTTCTTCATGGCCTTCCCTGTGGAAGAACATGGCCCCGTGGATCCCCGGGAAATTGTCGAAAACGCCGGCCATTGCCATGGCTTCGAGGGATTTTTTATTGACAGTACGCAGGTTGATCCTGCGGATGAAGTCGAAGAGTCCGTCGTACGGGCCGTTGGCTTTTCTTTCCTCAATGATGTTTTCCACGGCTCCTTCACCGAGGCCTTTGATGGCTGCCAGTCCGAAACGGATTTCCCCTTTCCGGTTGACGGAGAACTCCAGCATGGATTCGTTCACATCGGGTCCGAGTACGGCGATTCCCTGGCGTTTGCATTCATCGGCAAAGAAGGTAAGCTCTGTGATGTCGCTGAGGTTGTGGGTGAGGATGGCTGCCATGAACTCGGCCGGGTAATGGGTTTTCAGGTATGCGGTGCGAAAGGCCAGGATGGCGTAGGCAGCACTGTGCGAACGGTTGAATCCGTACTTGGCGAACTCCTCCATAAATCCGAAGATCTTCAGCGCCTTTTCCCTTTCAATACCTTTCACCAACGCCCCTTCCAGAAACTCACCCTTCTTCTCCTCCATCTTGCTTGCAATCTTTTTTCCCATGGCCTTTCGCAGATCATCAGCCTTGCCGGGAGTAAAACCTGCCAGTATCTGGGCCGCCTGCATGATTTGTTCCTGGTACACCATGATGCCGTAAGTGGGCTTCAGAATGTCTTCGAGCAGGGGGTGGGGGTATTCCACTTTCTCTCTTCCCTGTTTGCGGTTGATGAACTGGGGGATCATGTCGAGAGGGCCCGGCCTGTACAGGGCGTTCATGGCGATCAGATCTTCAATGCTACTGGGTTTCAGTCGTTTGAGGTAGGCTCTCATGCCGTCTGACTCAAACTGAAAAATACCTACCGTATCCCCTTTCTGAAACATTTCAAGGGTCAGGGGATCATCCAGGGGGATGGTCTCTGTGTCAATCATGATGTCGTGCCTGATCCTGATGTTTTCGATTGCTGATTTGATGATGGACAGGGTTTTCAATCCGAGGAAATCCATCTTCAGCATGCCGGCATCCTCCATGAGTTTGCCTTCGAACTGGGTGATGACCTGCCCGGTATCTTTTGATATGGTAAGCGGGATGTGGTTGATGAGGTCGTCGGGACCGATGATCACACCACAGGCATGGGTTCCCATTTGCCGGACGGAACCTTCCAGCACCTGGGCGAGTTCCAGGGTTTTTTTCATGGTTTGGGAACCTCTCTCAAAGACTTCGATCAATTCCCTGTTTTTCTTCAAAGCGGTTTTCAGATCCTGTCCGGTATCTATCATTTTAGCCAGCTTATCTGCCTCAGGAAGAGGTAGTTGAAGGATGCGTGCCACGTCCCGTATCGACATCCTGGCTGCCATGGTTCCGAAAGTGATGATCTGTGAAACCCTTGATTCGCCGTATTTCTGAGTGACATATCTGAGTACTTTTTCCCGGCCTGCATCGTCGAAATCCACGTCGATATCGGGCATGGATTCCCTGTCGGGGTTCAGGAAACGTTCAAACAGCAGTTTATAGTGGATGGGATCGATGGTAGTGATGCCGGTGCAGTAAGCGATCACGGAGCCGGCGGCCGATCCGCGGCCCGGCCCCACCAGCACACCCATGTTCCGGGCTTCCCTGATGAAATCCGCCACGATCAGGAAATAACCTTCGAAGTGTTTGCTTGAAATAACATCCAGTTCGAACTCAATCCTTTGTTCTATTTCCGGGGTGATTTCCGCATAAAGCTGCCGGGCTCCTTCATAGGTAAGGTGTCTGAGGTAGTCTATCCCGGAATTAAAGCCATCCGGTACCGGAAAATCCGGCAGCATCACCTTATGTTGAATATTGAAATCTTCTATTTTTCCGGTGATCTCCTGTGTATTGGCGATGGCCTGTGGCAGATCGGAGAACAGTTCCGCCATCTGTTCGGGTGATTTAAGGTACTCCTGCCCGCTGTAGACCAGTCCGCCGTCTTCTTCATCCCTGTTGGTGTTGAGCCTGATCAGGATATCGTGTGCTTCTCTGTTCTCCGCTGTGATGAAGTGAACGTCGTTGGTGGCGATGATCTTCACACCGTATTTCTCTGACAGTTCAAGCAGGCCGGCATTGACGGCCTGCTGTTCCTGCAGGCCATGCCGCTGGAGTTCCAGGTAAAAGTCGTCGCCGAAAATGTCAAGATATTCTTTCAGTGCTTCTTCGGCAGCGTTCATTCCGTGGTTTGCAAGGGTCTTTGGAATTTCTCCTCCCAGGCAGGCCGAGCAGGCGATCAGTCCTTCATGGTGCAGCCGCAGCAATTCCTTGTCAATGCGGGGAGTGTAATAGAATCCTTCCAGGAAGGCCAGGGAACTTAAACGGCAAAGGTTACGGTATCCCTGCAGGTTTTTGGCAAGCAGGATCAGGTGATAGCCACTGCGGTCGGGCTTGCCCTGTTTACTGAACCTGCCGTTGCGTGCCACATAGGTTTCTATTCCGAGGATAGGCTTCAGCCCGGCGGCCCTGGCTTCCTGAAAAAATTCCAGCACCCCGTACATGGCACCATGATCGGTGATGGCAAGGGCCTGCATACCAAGCGCAAGCGCCCTGTCGATCAATCCGGGAATGCTCGCAGCCCCGTCGAGGAAAGAATACTGGGTATGCACATGTAAATGGGTAAATGCCGGGGGTTGAATGACTTCGGCCGGTTCTGCTGTGATGATTTCTTCCATGTCAGGGCAAGCTTTCTGCGGGATAAAAGTACCCATAATTGCCGGAATGGCCGGCTGCGTGTTGATAACTTGGGAAAAGGCCGGGAGATTTGGAAATAAGGGATTTGTTTGTATCTTTGCACCCCCCAATCGACGAAGGTCTGGAATGGGGATTTATTTAAACATCAATTTATGCCAACGAAGATCAGATTACAGAGAATGGGTAAGAAGGGCAGGCCCTTTTACCACATTGTCATTGCGGATGGTCGTGCACCACGTGACGGACGCTTTATTGAAAAGCTGGGCACTTATAATCCATTGACCAGACCCGCCGACATTCAGATTGATTTCGACAGAGCCCTCTACTGGCTGCAGTGCGGGGCACAGCCTTCCGAAACGGTGAAGGCCATCCTGTCATACAAGGGCGTGCTGTACAAGCACCACCTGGTGAAAGGGGTTGCCAAGGGCGCTCTCAGCATGGATCAGGTCGAATCCAAATTCACCGAATGGCTTGAAAGCAAAGAAGCCCGGATACGTTCCAAAAAGAACGAGTTTGACCTCGGCTTGAAAACCGAACAAAAGAAGAAACTGGAACAGGAAAGCAAGGTGAACCAGGCCAGGAACGAGGCCCTTGCAAAGAAATATGCAAAGGAGGCGGCTGCTGAAGCCGCTGCTGCCGAAGAGGAGGCACTGACGGAAGAAGCCCCGCAGGGCGAAACGGCTGCTGAAGAACCCGCCGCCGAAGCTTCGGAAGCTTAAGCCATTCCACCTGCAACCCCTTTCGTCAGAACAGGTCTGCCTGTCTTGTCAACCTGTAACATAGTTTGCCGGATGTAATCATCGGTCCGGGCGGCAGTCCTGCCTGTCAAATACCAATACAGCCCGCCATGCTGGATCATTCAGACTGTTCAAGGATAGGGAAGGTGCGGAAAACTACCGGCTTTAGCGGAGAACTGCTGGTTTCCCTCGAATCACCCCTGCCTTTCCCGACAGAAAAACTGCAATTTCTGCTGGTGGAACTTGAAGACGGGATCATCCCCTTTCATATTCGTGAACTGGAGCAGTTAGCAAGCGGTATGATCAGTGTCAGCCTGACGGATGTCCGCACGGTGGAGCAGGCTAAAAAGCTGAACGGATGCCCGGTATACCTCGAAAAGAAATACCTCGAATCAGGGGAAACTGCTTTACGGCATTTGGAAGATCTATCCGGTTACCAGGTAATGGATCTCAATGACGGCCTGCTTGGGGTGATCACGGAGGTGCTACGCTGGCCGGGTCAGGACCTGCTGAAGATCGTAAGCGGGGAACGGGAGATTCTGGTCCCCCTTACCGAAGAATACATCACCGGCCTGCAGGAAGAGAAAAAGATCCTGCATGTTTCACTGCCGGAGGGATTGCTGGATCTGAATCAATAATCAGCCCGGCCAGGGCACGGACCCGATGCGGAAGCCATTCAATTTTAAGATGTTCAGCCTCAGTGATGATGGCTGTGCCATGCCTCTCAGCAGCGATGCGGTGATCCTGGGGGCGTGGACGAATCCGGCCGGCTGTTCCCGCATCCTTGATGTGGGTACGGGTTGCGGCATCCTGGCCCTGATGATGGCACAAAAGAGCCTTGCAGTGATTGATGCCATTGATATACACCTTCCATCGGCGACAAGGGCGGAGGAAAATTTCAGGGCGAGTCCGTGGCCGGACAGGCTGAAGGCCTTTCATGCATCTTTGCAGGCCTGGCTTCCTCCTCAGGGAGCGTCCTATGATTTGATTATCAGCAATCCGCCATTTTTCAGGAATGCCTTGCTACCGCAATCAGAAAAGAAGCGTCTTTCCAAACACGGGCAGGCCCTGACCATGGACGGGCTTCTCTCTCAGGTTTCCGGATTGCTGGGATCCGGGGGCTTTTTTTCGGTGCTTTTACAGGCTTCCGATGAAAATATATGCTGTGCCGCTGCAGCGCGTTACGGATTGTTCCCTTCAGGGATTTTACGGATCAGACCTGCGCCGGACAAAGCCCTTCACAGGGTCTGTATGCGTTTCGGACGTGCCTCCGGTGGTTTGGTAGTGGAGGAATTACAGCTCAGGCAAAGCGATGGCATTTATAGTGATGCTTACCGGAAGTTGACCGTGGATTTTTACCCGGCTTTTTAGTGTTTCCTGCTGACAGAGAAATAAAATTCAAGCCCTTCAGGCTTGAGATGTTTTGGGGTCGCATATACCCTGGGTTATACCCGGAGCTATTCATTTTCAACCCCTTCGGGGTTTTTGTGGAGCAAGCCCGAAGGGCTTTAATTTATACTCATACTTGACAGGTTTGCGCATGCAAAGCTGTTTAGTATGAGTAATGCCGTACACCCCTGGATCGTAATTTTCCCGAAAACTCACGCCGTGTCGGTACGGATAGCTCCGGACCGTGTCCGGGGAAAGAACGGCAGTATTCAGTCACAACCCGGAACGGGTTGAAGGTGGGAAAGACAATGATTTACACAAATACGATTCATCGAAACAAATATTATATAGTGTAAGTCAATATGAAAACGGCCGGCTGAGTCAAGGTCCCCTCTAATTATTTTTTATTGGTATGCTCGACCTCCCTTCAGGCAGAGACGCCTGCCAAATCATTATTTTTGCAGTGAAATTGAAACAAAGATGAAGTACTGGTCAATATTCATGATAATGCTGTCTATTAACAATCTGACAATGGCGCAACAGCAGGGTGGTTTAAGAATAGCCTTTTCCAAGATCGGCATGGAGGAGAAATACCGTTTGTATGCGGATTGGATTTTATCGGTGGCGCCGGAGGCAGAGATCGTAGACATGGCAGGGATGAAGCCCGCCGATGCGGCCAGGGAGTTGAAAAGCTGTCACGGCCTGGTACTGACGGGCGGATCGGATGTTTACCCCGGGCTGTACGGGAAAGAGAAGGACCTGGATCGTTGCGGCAAAGTGGACAGGGTACGCGACAGCCAGGAGATCGTACTGCTGAAGACGGCCCTGGCGGCGAAAATGCCTGTCCTGGCCATCTGCAGGGGCGCCCAGCTTGTCAATGTCTTTCATGGCGGCAGCCTTGTTATCGATATTCCAACCGATATCGGATCCGTCATTCCTCATAAACTGGAAACTTCTGAAGGTGCATGGCATGAGATCCTCATCGAACCCAAATCCCGGCTGTTCAGTATCGTCCAGGTAAAAACCGGCCGGGTAAACAGCTTTCATCACCAGGCTGTGGACCAACTGGCAAGTGTGTTTGTTGCTGAAGCAAAGAGCAGGGACGGGATCATAGAGGCATACGGATGGAAGCAGCCTGCCGGAAAGTCTTTCCTGCTGGCCGTTCAGTGGCATCCGGAAAGGATGCAAGAGGACCCGCTTTTCTCACGGGCCCTTGCCGTGCAGTTTCTGGATGAGGCCGGAAAATTCAGGAGTAAACGACGCTAACGGGCCGGCAGGGTGTATTTACAAATCAGCGATTCGTGTTGCGGATTGGCCGCGACTAAACTTTCCCTGTCAGCAAGTTCAAAATCCTGAAAATCGAAGCCCGGGGCCACGGTACATCCGATCAGAGCCCACTTCCCCCCGGGGACAAGCGCAGCCGTAAACCAGCAGCCGGCAGGGATCATCACCTGCAGTCGTTCTCCCCTGCCAAACTGATGTCCCATCCTGATTTCCGTTAGTGACCCGTCCGGATTGATCCATTTCACTTCCAATGGATCACCCAGGTAATAGTGCCAGATCTCATCGGACCGGAGCCGGTGAAAGGCAGAAAAGGAATGCGCATCGAGCAGGAAGAAAATCGCCGTGGAAATGCTCCTCTCAGCCGTATAACGTTCCGGGAGTCCTTGAACATCAATGCTCTCACCCGAACGGTAGGTCTCCCGGAAATAACCGCCCTCGGGATGAGGCTCCAGTTGCAGAAGCCGGATCACTTCATCTGCCTCAGATATCATCTGTTTTTTTACGTTTCTTCGACGGCTTTTCGTTGAAGTAATATAAAAGCCTGAATGATAATACGTTATTGTATTGTTTGCGGTCCCATGCACCCTGGTGAAAGTTATAGTAGTGCCTTTCCCGGATTTTCACGATGGAATAAGCATAACGGAAATTGAACTTCAGTTGCTGGTATATCCTGAATCTTACATCGACCAGGATATTCCAGTCGCTCCGATGATACGGACCGCTGAGGGTGGTGCTGTCCACACGGAAACCATGTTCATACTCCTTCACGTTGAACAGCCGGCCCCATGATACGCCTGTACCGAAAGTCATGGTCTCCTTATCCTCGTATAGCAGCAGCAGGGGCACCTCCACGTAGTTGAGCAGGAGGCGGTAGGCTCCGTTTTTAGCCGAATCGGCATATTGTGCCCTCTGAATGGCCCCTTTCTGGTTGTAAATATTCTCCAGGCCGATCATCCATCGCTTATTGATGGGAATGATGGCTGAGGCACCCAGGTTCAGTCCGAATTTATGATAACCGAAGACCTCGTCTCCGTCGACCTGGGTGGCGTTGAATCCAGCGATGGCCACCCCCTTGATGGCTTGAGCGTGGAGGCGGACTGACATGCCGGTACACAGGAGTGAAATAACGCTAAGTAAGGTGATTGTGTGGTGGCGGTACTTCATCAATTGGATTCTTGCACATCTTTTAACGACAGCTGGATGCGTTTTCTTGTATGGTCTACATCCAGCACCTTCACCATGAGCTTTTGGTTGATTTTCAACACATCGTTCGGATCTCTAACAAAAGTATTGGAAATCTGACTGATATGGATAAGTCCGTCCTGATGGACACCGATATCGACAAAGGCACCGAAAGCCGTGATATTGGTAACGATACCGGGAAGGATCATCCCGGGTTTAAGGTCATGGATACTGTTGACATTCTTGTCGAACTCAAAAAAATCGAACTTTTTCCTGGGATCCCGTCCGGGTTTGGCCAGCTCGGAGAGGATATCGCGGATGGTAGGCAGGCCGAATGTTTCATCGGTAAATTCTTCCGGACGGATGCTGTTACGGAGGTTGTCGTCTGCGATCAGGTCAGGGATACCGCAGTTCAGCCGGTCTGCCATTTTTCTGACGATATAATACGATTCGGGGTGTACGGCGCTGGCATCCAGTGGGTTATCGCTTTCTCTGATCCTCAGGAAGCCTGCGGATTGTTCAAATGCCTTATCCCCGTATCGTTTGATGTCTTTCAGGGCTTCCCGCGACCTGAAAGGGCCGTATTGCTGGCGGTGTTCGATGATGTTTTTCGCAAGGGCAGGACCGATACCTGACACATAGGCCAGCAGTTGGGCGCTGGCTGTGTTCACCTCCACACCCACATGGTTCACGCAGCTGATCACCGTGTCTTCGAGAGAGGTTTGCAGCAGTTTCTGATCCACATCATGCTGGTATTGTCCCACCCCGATGGATTTCGGATCGATTTTCACCAGCTCTGCCAGGGGATCCTGCAGCCTTCTGCCGATGGAAACCGCACCCCTGACGGTGACGTCATAGTCGGGAAACTCTTCCCGGGCGACAGGAGATGCTGAATAAACGGAGGCACCGCTTTCGTTCACCATGACCGCCGTAATATCCCGGTCGAAGGGAATTTTCCGGATGAAATCTTCGGTCTCCCTTCCGGCCGTTCCGTTGCCGATGGCGATCACTTCTGTTTTATATGCACTGACCAGTTGCAGGATCTTTTTGATGGCTGCATGGATTTCTCTCTGTGGCGGGTGGGGGAAGATGGTTTCGTTATGCAGCAGCTTCCCCTGGCGGTCGAGGCAGATGAGTTTGCAACCCGACTTGAAGCCGGGGTCAAGGGCCAGCACGTTCTTTTGTCCGAGAGGTGGCGCCATCAGCAATTGTCTCAGGTTTTCGGTGAAAACCCGGATGGCTTCCCTGTCGGCTTTTTCCTTCGCCCATTGTCTGGCTTCGGTTTCCATGGAGGGGGCCAGCAGGCGTTTGTAGCTGTCACGGATGGCTGTTTTCACTTGCCGGGCGGCTTCACCCTCATTTTTAAGGAACAGCCTGTCCAGCATATCCAGGGCTTTTTCTTCCGGGGGACTGATGTCTATTTTCAGGAAACCTTCATTTTCTCCCCTGAACATGGCCAGCAGGCGGTGTGACGGAGCTTTCACAAGGGCTTCTGCAGAGGAGAAATAAATCTGATATTTTTCACCTTCTTCTTCTTTGTCTTTCACAACCCGTGAACGGATGCTGCCTTCTCTCAGGAAGAGGTTTCTCATCCGGGCTCTGGCTGCCAGGCTTTCGCTGATCCATTCTGCAATGATGTCACGGGCGCCGGCAAGGGCTTCGTCAACGGTCAGGATACCGTGTTCCCTGTGAATGAACAGAAGCGCTTTTTGTCCCAGGTCAATCGGGTTTTGCGCCATGATCATTTTCGCAAGGGGTTCGAGTCCTTTTTCGCGGGCGATGCCGGCCCTTGTCTTTCGCTTCGGACGGAACGGAAGGTAAATATCTTCAAGTTCAGAAAGTGAAGTCACCCTGAGAATGCTTTCCCGGAGTTCAGGGGTCAGTTTCCCTTGTTCTTCTATGGATTGCAGGATGCTGTCTCTCCTTTTTTCGAGTTCCCTCAGATAATTGTTTTTATCCCTGATCCTGGCAAGCTGCACTTCTTCCAGGCTGCCGGTCATTTCCTTTCTGTACCTGGCAATGAAAGGGATGGTGGCTCCCTGTTCAAACAGTTCCAGTACTCTTTTAACCTGCCAGGTTTCAATGTTAAGTTCCTGGCTGATCAGGGCTGCAAACATCTTATCGTATCAGCAGGATGGTTCCTTTTTTCATGCCTTCCCTTTCGCTGGCCAGGTTACCCTGCCCTTCCCAGGTCACTACGTACACGTATACACCCTGCGGACAATCCTTCCCGTCATAAGTACCGTCCCAGCTCTCATTGATGTCGTCGGATTCAAAGATCACTTCACCCCAGCGGTTATAGATATAGATCTGGTAATGTTTGAGTTCTGTGGATGATTTGACCTGGAACACATCGTTCTGGTTATTGCCGTCGGGGATAAAGCTGTTGGGTATCCAAACCGAAGTGCAGATGTCGATCAGAACAGTATCGGATACCATGCAACCTTCATTGCTGACATTGACCCAGTAAAGGCCTGGCTGGGTTACGAAGAAATACTGTCCGGTGCTGCCATTCTGCCATTGGTAGGATGCGCTGTCGTTGAAGCCGGCATTCAGGTAGAAGGGATTTCCAAGGCAGAGGTAAGCGCTGTCCCTGAGGGAGACCACAGGCGTAGGATGCACATAGATGGGCACGAATGTGTGACTTTCACAGCCGTAGGCGCTGATCCCCGTCACCTGGTAATTGGTGGTCTGTTTGGGGAAGGCATCGACCATAGACCCGACGATACTGGAAATACCGGAAGCCGGACTCCAGTAATAGATACTGGCGCCGCTGGCATTGAGCCTGACGCTGGAATCGCGGCAGATGTGGGCATAGGGTGGTGTAATACTTACGACCGGAAGGGGGTGCACGGTAACCACGACGTCATCGGTGTTTTCACAGCCAAAATCATCATAAGCGGTTACATAGTAGGTAGTGGTGATCACCGGCTTCACCCAGGTGGACGGGGTGGTGGCATTGTTGCTCCAGAGATAGGAGAAACCACCGGTGGCGCTGAGCCTGGTGGAATCACCCACGCAGATGTCGGTGTCGGGGCCGGCATTGGCTGGAGGCAGCGGTCTGACAGTAACCCTGACGGTATCGGTTTTACTGCATCCGTTCGCTGTGACGATGACCGTATAGGTAGTACTGTTCACCGGCTTGGCGATGGGATCGGGGATATTTACGGCATTCAGGCCTGACGGAGGATTCCACAGATAAGCGGTACCGCCGCTGGCATTGAGCTGGGTCGAATCGCCAAGGCAGATCATTACGTTCGGACCGGCGTCTGCCAATGGCAACGGAGTGATGGTCAGTACCATCTGGTCGGTGGAATCACCGCAGAACAGGGTGGTGTTCACTGCGTTGAGCGACAGTGTCACACTGCCCAGGGTAGCATCTGCGGGTGAGGGGAAATAAACCGGGTTAAGGATGTGCGGATCGGAGAAAGTACCTGTTCCGGAGGTGGTCCAGGTAACGGCATTGGCATTGACGGTGGATGACTGTGTCAAAGCATAGGTTTCCCCTGCACAGATGGTGTCGTTCGGGCCTGCATAGGCGACGGTTTGTTCGGAGATGGTCAGGAAGAAGGAGTCGGTGAGGGAAGGACAGGGCGAATTGCCGTTGACGGTCAGTGTAAGGGTCACCCCGCCGTTCAGTTTGTCGTTGGGCCCAGGTGTGTAGTCCGGATGGAGGATGCTGTTATCGCTGAAATTACCGTCACCGCCGGTTGACCAGCTCACGGAAGCGTAGTTGGTGGCCTGTGACAGGTTGATGCTGAGCACATCGTTCATACAGATGATGGTATCAGGGCCTGCATTGATGGTGGGATAGGGTGTGACAACGATGGTAATCTGGCCTGTGACGGTGTTGAAACCGTCATTTACCGTAAGGGTGTAAGTGGTGGTGGTGGTGGGATAAGCCACAGGATTGGCAATGGTGTTATTGCTGAGTGTGGCAGCGGGTGCCCAGGTATAGGTATAAACCAGGTTACCGCCTTCAACTATTGCTTCCAGTTGTGTATTTGATCCGTTGCAGATGGTATCCGGATCGGCGGTGAGTGTGGTGATTTCGAGCGGACTGCCTGTTACGGTGATGATCACGGTATCGGGCAGGCTGATACAGGTGGTGGTGTTGTTGGTAACCACCAGGGAGTATGCCTGGGTGGCGGTGAGGTTGACGGTGGTGGGATTGGTGATGGTGTTCGAAGTGGACAGCATGGCGGCCGGCTGCCAGAGGTAGCCGCAATTGTTGCAACCGGTGGCTGATCCTGAGAGGTTGGTGTAGGTACCGTAGTTAATGGTCTGGTCCGGTCCGGCATTGGCTACTGGCAGGGGGTTGACGGTGACTGTGGTGGTGGCTGTGTTCTGGCAGTTGAAACTGTTGGTAGCTGTCACCGTGTAAACACCGGATGCTGCCGGCTGCGCATTCGTGATCGAAGGATTCTGTGCGTTGGAAGTGAAACTGTTAGGCCCGCTCCAGGAATAACTGGCCAGGCCGTTGGGTGCACAAGTCAGGTTTAGGGTGGCTCCGGCGCAGATGGGACTGTTGCTTCCGGCTACCGGACTGGGCAGGGGATTTACGGTAACTGAGGTGGTGGTGGTGGCTGAACAGTTGTATTGGTTGGTGACCGTAACCGTGTAGATGCCGGTGGCTGCAAGGCTTGCATTGGTAATGCTCGGATTTTGCAACAGGGAACTGAAGGTGTTGGGTCCTGACCATGCGTAGGAGGTTCCTCCGCCGGAAGTGAGGTTGAGGGTTTGTCCGAAGCAAATGGGAGAGTCGCTTCCTGCACTCGGAACCGGTAGCGGATTGACAGTAATACTGACCGAAGGGTTATTTGTGGATGAACAATTGTAAACATCGGTCACTGTAAGGCTGTACGATCCGGAATGGGTGGTCTGCGCATTGGTGATGGAAGGATTTTGCAGGTTACTGGTGTAGGTATTGGGTCCTGACCAGGCGTAGGAATAGGGTCCGGTACCGCCGCTTTGCCCGCCGGTGAGCAGGATGCTTTGTCCGGCACAAATGGTGGTTGTGGTGGAACTCACACTGGCCACAGGTCTTGGTCTGACGGTGATGGTGACCTGAGCCGGGCTTGCTGAGGGGCAGTTGACGTCGCTCACCGTCAGGCTGTATACACCGCTGTTCACAACCTGGGCATTGGTGATCTGAGGATCTTCACTGGTAGATGAGAATCCTGAAGGTCCGTTCCAAAGGTAGGTATACGGAGTCCCTGCACCGCCGCTGGCCCCGCCGTCGAACTGGATATTCCCGTTCTGGCATAATTCTGTTGGTGTGGCCGAAGCAGAGGCAACAGGTCTCGGGTGAACGGTCACAGTGACGCTGGCTGGAACAGCCGAGCTGCAGTTGTTGTTATCTGTGACGGTGAGAGAATAGGTGCCGCCATTCACAACCTGCGCATTGGTGACGGATGGATTCTGCAAAGCGGATGTGAAGGAAGCCGGGCCGGACCATGTCCAGCTTGTAATACTGCCGCCGCCTCCGGTGAAGCCGCCCGTGAAATTAATGGTACCATTGGCGCAAAGGGTCGTGGGACTGGCGGATGCCGTGGCCGTCGGTCTCGGATTTACCGTAACCGTAAAACTGGCATTGTTGGTGGAAAAACAGCCATGACTGTCCTGCACCACCAGGGAGTAAGTTCCGGTGTTTGCCGTGGTGGCGTTCAGAATGAAAGGGTTCTGGTTGGTGCTGGAAAAGGATGATGGCCCCGTCCATGCATATTGATAACCCGTTCCGCTGCCTCCGCTGGCGGCTCCCGTCATCAGGATCGTTTCATTCTCGCAAATGACCGGAGTACTGGTGTTGGCAGTTGCCGTCGGCAGGCTGAAAATTACAATGCTGGTGGCAATAGAGTCGGAACAGCCGTTCAGGTCGGTGACGGTCACTTTGTACAGGCCGGTGGCCGCAAGGGTCACATTGGGAATGGACGGGTTCTGAATGGTTTGATTGAATCCGTTGGGGCCGGACCATTGGTATGCGTTGCCGCCTCCTGATGTGAGATTCAGGGTTTCTCCCATACAGAGGGGGGCATTGCTGCCGATGGTCGGGATCGGAAGAGGATTGACCGTGATCAGGGTGGAATCGATCACCGTGTTGAAACCGTCGTAAACAGTGACATAGTACCAGGTCGATACCAGCGGGCTGACTACCGGACTTTGATCGCTTGAGGTGAATCCGGGAGGTACGGAGGCCCAGTTGAAGGTATAGTTCAGGGAACCTCCCGTAACGGTGGTGTTCAGTATCGATTCATGTCCGTAACAGATCACATCCGGGTCGGGGATGATGGTATCCCAGAGCGGGGTTCCGGAAAGGTAAACAATCACGGTGTCCGAAATGGAGATGCATCGTGAACCATCGTCAGTGACGGTGAGCACATAGGTAGTGGTTGCATAGAGATTGGTAGTTCCCGGGTCGGCAATACTGGTGTTGAGCAGGTATAAGGCAGGAGACCATGCAAAAAGGTAGGGACCGGGACTTCCGGAGGCACTGCCTGAAAGGGTGGTGCTGGTACCGTATGGGATCGTCTGGTCTGGGCCGGCATTGGCAAGGGGTCTTGGATTGATGGTGATGGTGAATGTTTCGACCTGACCTGGACAGTCCGTACCTCCGAAGGAGAATGTCGGCGTCACGGTAAATGTTACCACCATTGGCGTAGCACCGCCATTGATGGCGGTGAATGCAGGAATATTCCCGGTACCGCTCACAGGCAGTCCGATGCCCGGGCTGTTGTGAGCCCATTGGTAGGTGGTGATTCCCCCGGTGTTGATGGTGGTAAAGGAGATGGCGTTTGTCGGGGTGTTGTGGCAGAGTTCCTGGTCAGGAACAATGTCCACCTGGCCGGTCGGGTTGACAGTGATGGTAAACGACTGCGAAGGACCGGGACAGGCGTTGGCTGCATTGGTAAAGGTGGGTGTGACAATGATGGTGCCGCTGATAGGAGAGTTGCCGGTATTGGTGGCGGTAAAGGAGATATCTCCGTTACCTGTGGCAGCAAGACCGATGGCTGTATTGTCATTGGTCCAGGCATAGGTGGTGGTGCCGGCGGTGTTGTTGGTGGTGAAAGTCACCATCGTCAGGTCTGTGTTGCATTTGACCTGGTCTGAAGGCTGGTTTACCTGGGCGGTGGGGTTCACGGTGATGGTGAAACTCTGGGCGGGTCCCGTACATGAAGTTCCTCCGTAGGTGAAAGTGGGAGTGACGGTGATGATGCCGCTGATGGGGGCATTGCCGGTATTGGTGGCGGTGAAGGAGATATCTCCGCTTCCTGCGGCGGCCAGTCCGATGGCGGTATTATCATTGCTCCAGGCATAGGTGGTCACGCCCACGGTATTCTGAGTGGTGAACAGTACATCGGTCTGGTCCTGGTTGCACCTGACCTGGTCGGCGGGCTGGTCGACCTGAGCAGTGGGGTTCACGGTGACGGTGAAGCTCTGTGCAGGTCCCGTACATGAAGTTCCTCCGTAAGTGAAGGTAGGCGTCACGGTGATGGTTCCGCTGATAGGGGCGGTACCGGTATTGGTGGCGGTAAAGGAGATATCCCCGTTGCCGCTTGCAGCCAGTCCGATGGCTGTATTGTCATTGCTCCAGGCAAAGGTGGTCACCCCTCCGCTGTGGGTGGTGGTGAAAGTTACGGTAGTCAAATCTGTATTGCATTTCACCTGATCGGCGGGCTGGTCTACCTGTCCGGTGGGGTTCACAGCGATGGTGAAGCTCTGTGCCGGTCCCGTACACGAAGTTCCTCCGAAAGTGAAGGTGGGCGTCACGGTAATGAGGCCACTGATGGGGGCGGTTCCGGTATTGGTGGCGGTGAAGGAGATATCCCCGCTGCCTGTGGCAGCCAGTCCGATGGCGGTATTGTCATTGCTCCAGGCATAGGTGGTGACACCAAGGGTGTTGTTGGTGGTGAAAATCACCGAAGTCATGTCTGTATTACATTTCACCTGGTCGGCGGGCGGATTGACCTGTCCGGTGGGGTTCACGGTGATGGTGAAGCTTTGGGCGGGTCCCGTGCAGGAGGTCCCTCCGTAAGTGAAAGTGGGAGTCACGGTGATGGTTCCGATGATAGGGGCAGTGCCTGTATTGGTTGCGGTGAAGGAGATATCCCCGCTGCCGGTGGCAGCCAGTCCGATGGTGGTATTGTCATTGCTCCAGGCAAAGGTGGTGATGCCAACAGTGTTGTTTGTGGTGAAAGTCACCGTAGTCAGGTCTGTATTGCATTTCACCTGGTCGGCGGGCTGGTCGACCTGTCCGGTGGGGTTTACGGTGATGGTGAAGCTCTGGGAAGGTCCGGTACAGGAGGTTCCTCCATAGGTAAAAGTGGGAGTCACGATGATAGTTCCCGTGATCGGGGCAGTGCCGGTATTGGCAGCGGTAAAGGAGATATCCCCGCTGCCGCTGGCAGCCAGTCCGATGGCGGTATTGTCATTGCTCCAGTCAAAGGTGGTGATGCCAACAGTGTTGTTTGTGATGAAATTTACCGTAGTCAGGTCTGTATTGCATTTCACCTGGTCGGCAGGCTGGTCGACCTGTCCTGTGGGGTTCACGGTGATGGTAAAGCTCTGGGCCGGCCCCGTACAGGAGGTTCCTCCGTAAGTGAAAGTCGGAGTCACGGTGATGAGGCCGCTGATCGGGGCGGTTCCGGTATTGGTGGCGGTGAAGGAGATATCCCCGCTTCCGTTGGCCGCCAGTCCGATGGCGGGATTGTCATTGCTCCAGGCATAGGTAGTGATGCCAACAGTGTTGTTTGTGGTGAAAGTCACCGAAGTCAGGTCTGTATTGCATTTCACCTGGTCGGCGGGCAAGTCGACCTGTCCGGTGGGATTCACGGTGATGGTGAAGCTCTGGGCCGGTCCCGTGCAGGAGGTTCCTCCGTAAGTGAAAGTGGGAGTCACGGTGATGAGGCCGCTGATGGGGGCGGTTCCGGTGTTGGTGGCGGTGAAGGAGATATCCCCGTTGCCGCTGGCAGCAAGCCCGATGGCGATATTGTCATTGCTCCAGGCATAGGTGGTCACTCCCACAGTGTGGGTGGTAGTGAAGGTCACGGAAGTCAGGTCTGTATTGCATTTCACCTGGTCGGCGGGCGGATTCACCTGTCCGGTGGGGTTCACGGTGATGGTAAAGCTTTGGGCCGGTCCCGTACAGGAAGTTCCTCCGTAAGTGAAAGTGGGAGTCACGGTGATGAGGCCGCTGATGGGAGTGGTGCCGGTATTGGTGGCGGTGAAGGAGATATCCCCGTTGCCGCTTGCAGCCAGTCCGATGGGGGTATTGTCATTGCTCCAGGCATAGGTGGTCACTCCCACTGTGTGGGTGGTGGTGAAGGTCACGAAAGTCAGGTCAGTATTGCATTTCACCTGGTCGGCGGGTTGATCCACCTGTCCGGTGGGATTCACGGTGATGGTGAAGCTCTGGGTAGGTCCCGTACAGGATGTCCCTCCGTATGTGAAGGTTGGAGTTACAGTAATGATGCCGCTGATGGGGGCGGTTCCGGCATTGGTGGCGGTGAAGGTGATATCCCCGTTTCCGCTGGCAGCCAGCCCGATGGCGGTATTGTCATTGCTCCAGGCATAGGTGGTCACTCCCACTGTGTGGGTGGTGGTGAAAGTTACGGTAGTCAGGTCTGTATTGCATTTCACCTGGTCGGCGGGTTGGTCGACCTGAGCAGTGGGGTTCACGGTGATGGTGAAACTCTGGACGGGTCCCGTGCAGGAGGTTCCTCCGTAAGTGAAAGTGGGAGTCACAATGATGGTTCCCGTGATGGGGGCGGTACCGGTATTGGTAGCGGTGAAGGAGATATCTCCGTTGCCGCTGGCAGCCAGTCCGATGGCGGTATTGTCATTGCTCCAGGCATAGGTGGTGATGCCAAGGGTGTTGTTTGTGCCGAAAGTCACAGAGGTCAGGTCAGTATTGCATTTGACCTGGTCGGCGGGCGGATTGACCTGTCCGGTGGGGTTCACCGTAATGGAATAAGAGATGGTTGAACCCGTGCAGGTGACGCCGGAGAAGGTGTAAGCCGGGGTGATGGAGATGGTGGCTGAAACCGGTGCGGTACCGCCGTTGGTGGCGGTGAATGCCGGAATATCGCCCACTCCGCCTGCAGCCAGCCCGATGGCGGGATTGGAGTTGGTCCAGGTGTAAACGCTGCCTGCAACCGGACCTGTAACTGGTGTCAGGGAAACAGGATCTGCATTACAGTGAACCTGGTCGGCAATGAAATCCACGGCAGGTGTAGGCATCACGGTGACAGTGAAGGTTTTGGAATTACCTGTACATCCGTTGGCATGGGGTGTGACGGTGATGGTTGCCACCACATTGGCAGAACCGCCATTCATGGCGGCTACGGATAAGATGTTCCCCGTCCCGCCGGCCGGAATCCCGATGGAAGGCGTATTGTTGGTCCAGGTGAATGTCGTTCCGGGTACCGGACCTGAGAAGGCGATCACGGGCGTATTGTCCCCGTTACAGATCACCACTGCAGGGATGTCATCCACGGTGGGTTTGGGGAAGATGAACACATCGGTAGTGGCCGTATCGCGGCATCCGTTCAGGTCGGTGACCACCACGGTGTAAGTGGTATTATAGTTACCGGCCAGGGAAGCCACTGCGATTATGGGATTGGGTTCATCAGCGCCCGTCCATCCGTTGGGTGCGTTCCAGGCATAGGAGAATGCGGGGGTGCCTCCCGTGACTGAGGTAATCAGGTTGATGGCCGTACTGTCGCAGATGGGAGTATTGGATGATGCAGATATTTCGGGTTTGGGATTGACGGTGACAAAGACGGAATCCATTTCGGTGTTGAAACCGTCATCGATAGAGACGATATACCAGGCACTTTGTTGGGGGAAGGTGACGGTGTTATCTGTACCGGCTGAGAATCCAACAGGGTTGGATGTCCAGGTGTAGGTATAAAGTCCGGTACCTCCGGCTCCAAGGGCAGAGAGGGTTGTAGAGTCTCCAAAGCAGATCACCGGAGGATCGGCAGAGGCGATCACGCCGAGGGGCCCTCCCTGGACGATAATGGTGACATTGTCGGGCAGGCTGGAACAGCCGGTGGTCAGGTCAGTGACCACCAGGGTGTAAACCTGGGTGGTGGAAAGGTTTACGGTTTGCGGGTCCGGGATGTTGCTGCTGACCAGCATGGCCGGTGGTGTCCAAGCGTACCCAAAGGGGCCCGGACTGTTTGCAGCCGAACCGTTCAGGGTGGTAAAGGCACCGTTGGCAATGGTCTGGTCGGGGCCGGCATCGGCATTGGGCCTTGGATTGATGGTGATGGTGAATGTTTCAACCGGGCCGGGACAGGCTGTTCCTCCGAAGGAGAAGGTCGGCGTCACGGTAAATGTTACCACCATTGGCGTAGCACCGCCATTGATGGCGGTGAATGCAGGAATATTCCCGGTACCGCTCACAGGCAGTCCGATGCCCGGGCTGTTGTGGGCCCATTGGTAGGTGGTGATGCCGCCGGTGTTGATGGTGGTAAAGGCGATGAAGTTTGTCAGGGTATTGTGACAGAGTTCCTGGTCAGGAACGATGTCCACCTGGCCAGTCGGGTTGACAGTGATATTAAACGACTGCGGAGGACCGGGACAGGCGTTTGCCGCATTGGTAAAGGTAGGTGTGACAATGATGGTGCCGGTGATGGGATTGTTACCGGTATTGGTGGCGGTGAAGGAGATATCCCCGTTGCCGCTTGCAGCCAGTCCGATGGCTGTATTGTCATTGCTCCAGGCATAGGTGGTGGTACCGGCGGTGTTGCTGGTGGTGAAAGTCACCGTCGTCAGGTCTGCGTTGCATTTGACCTGGTCTGAAGGCTGGTTTACCTGTGCGGTGGGGTTCACGGTGATGGTGAAGCTCTGGGCAGGTCCCGTGCAGGAGGTACCGTGATAGGTAAAGGTGGGAGTGACGGTGATAATGCCGCTGATGGGGACAGTGCCGGTATTGGTGGCGGTGAAGGAGATATCCCCGCTTCCTGTGGCGGCCAGCCCGATGGCGGTATTGTCATTGCTCCAGGCATAGGTGGTCACGCCCACGGTATTCTGAGTGGTGAACAGCACATCGGTCTGGTCCTGGTTGCACCTGACCTGGTCGGCGGGCTGGTCGACCTGTCCTGTGGGGTTCACGGTGATGGTGAAGCTCTGGGCGGGTCCCGTACAGGAGGTTCCTCCGTAAGTGAAAGTGGGGGTCACGGTAATAAGGCCGCTGATAGGAGCGGTTCCGGTATTGGTGGCGGTGAAGGAGATATCCCCGTTGCCGCTTGCAGCCAGTCCGATGGCTGTATTGTCATTGCTCCAGGCGTAGGTGGTCACGCCCACTGTGTGGGTGGTAGTGAAAGTTACGGTAGTCAAATCTGTATTGCATTTCACCTGATCGGCGGGCTGGTCGACCTGTCCGGTGGGGTTCACGGTGATGGTGAAGCTCTGGGCCGGTCCGGTGCAGGAGGTGCTTCCGTAGGTGAAAGTGGGCGTCACGGTGATGAGGCCGCTGATGGGAGTGGTGCCGGTATTGGTGGCGGTGAAGGAGATATCCCCGTTGCCGCTGGCAGCCAGCCCGATGGCGGTATTGTCATTGCTCCAGGCATAGGTGGTCACGCCCACTGTGTGGGTGGTAGTGAAGGTCACGGAAGTCAGGTCTGTATTGCATTTCACCTGGTCGACAGGCTGGTCGACCTGTCCGGTGGGGTTCACGGTGATGGTGAAGCTCTGGGCGGGTCCCGTGCAGGACGTTCCTCCGTAAGTGAAAGTGGGGGTCACGGTAATAAGGCCGGTGATAGGAGCGGTTCCGGTATTGGTGGCGGTGAAGGAGATGTCCCCGCTGCCTGTGGCAGCCAGTCCGATGGTGGTATTGTCATTGCTCCAGGCAAAGGTGGTTACCCCCACGCTGTGGGTGGTGGTGAAAGTAACCGTAGTCAGGTCTGTATTGCATTTGACCTGGTCGGCGGGCTGGTCGACCTGAGCAGTAGGGTTCACGGTGATGGTGAAGCTCTGGGAAGGTCCGGTACAGGAAGTTCCACCGTAGGTGAAAGTGGGAGTCACGATGATAGTTCCCGTGATGGGGGCGGTGCCGGTATTGGTGGCGGTGAAGGAGATATCCCCGCTTCCTGTGGCAGCCAGTCCGATGGCGGTATTGTCATTGCTCCAGGCAAAGGTGGTGATGCCAATCGTGTTGTTTGTGGTGAAAGTTACCGTAGTCAGGTCTGTATTGCATTTCACCTGGTCGGCGGGCGGATTCACCTGTCCGGTGGGGTTCACGGTGATGGTAAAGCTCTGGGCCGGTCCCGTACAGGAGGTTCCTCCGTAAGTGAAAGTGGGAGTCACGGTGATGAGGCCGCTGATAGGGGCAGTGCCGGCATTGGTGGCGGTGAAGGAGATATCCCCGCTTCCTGTGGCCGCCAGCCCGATGGCGGTATTGTCATTGCTCCAGGCATAGGTAGTGATGCCAACAGTGTTGTTTGTGGTGAAAGTCACCGAAGTCAGGTCTGTATTGCATTTCACCTGGTCGGCGGGCAGGTCTGCCTGTCCGGTGGGATTCACGGTGATGGTGAAGCTCTGGGCAGGCCCTGTACAGGAGGTTCCTCCGTAAGTGAAAGTGGGTGTGACGGTAATGAGACCGCTGATAGGAGTGGTTCCGGTATTGGTGGCGGTGAAGGAGATATCTCCGTTTCCGCTGGCAGCCAGTCCGATGGCGGTATTATCATTGCTCCAGGCATAGGTGGTCACTCCCACAGTGTGGGTGGTAGTGAAGGTCACGGAAGTCAGGTCTGTATTGCATTTGACCTGGTCGGCGGGCGGATTCACCTGTCCGGTGGGGTTCACGGTGATGGTGAAGCTCTGGGCCGGTCCCGTACAGGAAGTTCCTCCGTAAGAGAAAGTGGGCGTCACGGTGATGAGTCCGCTGATGGGATTGGTTCCGGTATTGGTGGCGGTAAAGGAGATGTCCCCGTTGCCGCTCGCAGCCAGTCCGATGGCGGTATTGTCATTGCTCCAGGCAAAGGTGGTCACTCCCACAGTGTGGGTGGTAGTGAAGGTCACGGAAGTCAGGTCTGTATTGCATTTGACCTGGTCGGCGGGCGGATTCACCTGTCCGGTGGGGTTCACGGTGATGGTGAAGCTCTGGGCCGGTCCTGTACAGGAAGTTCCTCCGTAAGTGAAAGTTGGAGTCACGGTGATGGTTCCGCTGATGGGGGCGATTCCGGCATTGGTGGCGGTGAAGGAGATATCACCGCTTCCGCTGGCAGCCAGGCCGATGGCGGTATTGTCATTGCTCCAGGCATAGGTGGTCACCCCCACGCTGTGGGTGGTGGTGAAAATCACCGTGGTCAGGTCTGTATTGCATTTCACCTGGTCGGCGGGCTGGTTCACCTGTCCGGTGGGGTTCACGGTGATGCTGAAACTCTGGACGGGTCCCGTACAGGAAGCTCCTCCGTAAGTGAAAGTGGGAGTCACGATGATGGTTCCCGTGATGGGGGCGGTACCGGCATTGGTGGCGGTGAAGGAGATATCCCCGCTTCCGCTGGCAGCCAGTCCGATGGCTATATTGTCATTGCTCCAGGCATAGGTGGTGATGCCAAGGGTGTTGTTTGTGCCGAAAGTCACAGAGGTCAGGTCAGTATTGCATTTGACCTGGTCGGCGGGCGGATTGACCTGTCCGGTGGGGTTCACCGTAATGGAATAAGAGATGGTTGAACCCGTGCAGGTGACGCCGGAGAAGGTGTAAGCCGGGGTGATGGAGATGGTGGCTGAAACCGGTGCGGTACCGCCGTTGGTGGCGGTGAATGCCGGAATATCGCCCACTCCGCCTGCAGCCAGCCCGATGGCGGGATTGGAGTTGGTCCAGGTGTAAACGCTGCCTGCAACCGGACCTGTAACTGGTGTCAGGGAAACAGGATCTGCATTACAGTGAACCTGGTCGGCAATGAAATCCACGGCAGGTGTAGGCATCACGGTGACAGTGAAGGTTTTGGAATTACCTGTACATCCGTTGGCATGGGGTGTGACGGTGATGGTTGCCACCACATTGGCAGAACCGCCATTCATGGCGGCTACGGATAAGATGTTCCCCGTCCCGCCGGCCGGAATCCCGATGGAAGGCGTATTGTTGGTCCAGGTGAATGTCGTTCCGGGTACCGGACCTGAGAAGGCGATCACGGGCGTATTGTCCCCGTTACAGATCACCACTGCAGGGATGTCATCCACGGTGGGTTTGGGGAAGATGAACACATCGGTAGTGGCCGTATCGCGGCATCCGTTCAGGTCGGTGACCACCACGGTGTAAGTGGTATTATAGTTACCGGCCAGGGAAGCCACTGCGATTATGGGATTGGGTTCATCAGCGCCCGTCCATCCGTTGGGTGCGTTCCAGGCATAGGAGAATGCGGGGGTGCCTCCCGTGACTGAGGTAATCAGGTTGATGGCCGTACTGTCGCAGATGGGAGTATTGGATGATGCAGATATTTCGGGTTTGGGATTGACGGTGACAAAGACGGAATCCATTTCGGTGTTGAAACCGTCATCGATAGAGACGATATACCAGGCACTTTGTTGGGGGAAGGTGACGGTGTTATCTGTACCGGCTGAGAATCCAACAGGGTTGGATGACCAGGTGTAGGTATAAAGCCCGGTACCTCCGGCTCCAAGGGCGGAGAGGGTTGTAGAGTCACCAAAGCAGATCACCGGAGGATCGGCCGAAGCGATCACGCCGAGGGGTCCTCCCTCGACGATAATGATGACATTGTCGGGCAGGCTGGAACAGCCGGTGGTCAGGTCAGTGACCACCAGTGTGTATACCTGGGTGGTGGAAAGGTTCACGGTTTGCGGGTCAGGGATGTTGCTGCTGACCAGCATGCCCGGTGGGGTCCATGCGTAACCGAATGGGCCCGGACTGTTTGCAGCCGAACCGTTCAGGGTGGTAAAGGCTCCGTTGGAAATGGTCTGATCGGGGCCGGCATTGGCATTGGGTCTTGGATTGATGGTGATGGTGAATGTTTCAACCGGACCTGGACAGGCTGTTCCTCCGAAGGAGAAGGTTGGTGTTACGGTAAAAGTGGCCACCACGGGTGTTGCGCTGGCATTGATGGCGGTGAATGCAGGAATATTCCCGGTACCGCTCACAGGCAGTCCGATGCCTGGTGTGTTGTGCGACCAGGCATAGGTGGTGATGCCACCGGTATTGATGGTGGTAAAGGCGATGAAGTCTGTCAGGGTGTTGTGGCAGCGTTCCTGATCAGGAACAATGTCCACCTGGCCGGTCGGGTTGACAGTGATGGTAAAAGATTGCGAAGGACCGGGACAGGCGTTGGCTGCATTGGTGAAGGTGGGTGTGACAATGATGGTGCCGGTGATGGGATTGGTACCGGTATTGGTGGCGGTGAAGGAGATATCCCCGTTGCCTGTGGCAGCCAGCCCGATGGCGGTATTGTCATTGGTCCAGGCATAGGTGGTGGTACCGGCGGTGTTGCTGGTGGTGAAAGTCACCGTTGTCAGGTCTGTGTTGCATTTGACCTGGTCGGCGGGCTGATTGACCTGTCCCGTTGGGTTCACGGTGATGGTGAAGCTCTGGGTGGGTCCTGTACAGGAAGTTCCTCCGAAAGTGAAAGTCGGAGTCACGGTAATGAGGCCGGTGATAGGAGTGGTTCCGGTATTGGTGGCGGTGAAGAAGATATCCCCGCTTCCTGTGGCAGCCAGCCCGATGGCAATATTGTCATTGCTCCAGGCATAGGTGGTCACCCCCACGCTGTGGGTGGTAGTGAAGGTCACGGAAGTCAGGTCTGTATTGCATTTAACCTGGTCGGTGGGCAGGTCGACCTGTCCGGTGGGGTTCACGGTGATGGTGAAGCTCTTGGCTGGTCCCGTGCAGGATGTTCCTCCGTTAGTGAAAGTCGGTGTGACGGTGATGATGCCGCTTATCGGGGCGGTTCCGGTATTGGTGGCGGTGAAGGAGATATCCCCGTTGCCGCTTGCTGCCAGTCCGATGGCTGTATTGTCATTGCTCCAGGCGTAGGTGGTCACGCCCACTGTGTGGGTGGTAGTGAAGGTCACGGAAGTCAGGTCAGTATTGCATTTGACCTGGTCGGTAGGCGGGTTGACCTGAGCTGTGGGGTTCACGGTGATGGTGAAGCTCTGGGCCGGTCCGGTGCAGGAGGTGCCTCCGTAGGTGAAAGTGGGTGTCACGGTGATGAGGCCGCTGATGGGAGTGGTGCCGGTATTGGTGGCGGTGAAGGAGATATCCCCGTTGCCGCTGGCAGCCAGTCCGATGGCGGTATTGTCATTGCTCCAGGCATAGGTGGTCACGCCCACTGTGTGGGTGGTAGTGAAGGTCACGGAAGTCAGGTCTGTATTGCATTTCACCTGGTCGGCAGGCTGGTCGACCTGTCCTGTGGGGTTCACGGTGATGGTGAAGCTTTGGGTCGGTCCCGTACAGGAAGTTCCTCCGTAAGTGAAAGTGGGGGTCACGGTAATAAGGCCGCTGATAGGAGCGGTTCCGGTATTGGTGGCGCTGAAGGAGATATCCCCGTTGCCACTTGCAGCCAGTCCGATGGCTGTATTGTCATTGCTCCAGGCATAGGTGGTCACCCCCACGCTGTGGGTGGTGGTGAAAGTTACCGTTGTGAGGTCTGTATTGCATTTGACCTGGTCGGCGGGTTGGTTTACCTGTCCGGTGGGGTTCACGGTGATGGTGAAGCTCTGGGCAGGTCCCGTACAGGAGGTTCCACCGTAGGTGAAAGTGGGAGTCACGGTGATGGTTCCGCTGATGGGAGCGGTGCCGGTATTGGCAGCGGTAAAGGAGATATCCCCGCTGCCGCTGGCAGCCAGTCCGATGGCGGTATTGTCATTGCTCCAGGCAAAGGTGGTGATGCCAATCGTGTTGTTTGTGGTGAAAGTTACCGTAGTCAGGTCTGTATTGCATTTCACCTGGTCGGCGGGCGGGTTCACCTGTCCGGTGGGATTCACGGTGATGGTAAAGCTCTGGGCCGGTCCCGTACAGGAGGTTCCGCCGTATGTGAAAGTCGGAGTCACGGTGATGAGGCCGCTGATGGGGGCGGTGCCGGCATTGGTGGCGGTGAAGGAGATATCCCCGCTTCCGGTGGCCGCCAGCCCGATGGCGGTATTGTCATTGCTCCAGGCATAGGTGGTCACTCCCATAGTGTGGGTGGTAGTGAAGGTCACGGAAGTCAGGTCTGTATTGCATTTCACCTGGTCGGCGGGCGGATTCACCTGTCCGGTGGGGTTCACGGTGATGGTAAAGCTTTGGGCCGGTCCCGTACAGGAAGTTCCTCCGTAAGTGAAAGTGGGAGTCACGGTGATGAGGCCGCTGATGGGAGTGGTGCCGGTATTGGTGGCGGTGAAGGAGATATCCCCGTTTCCGCTGGCAGCCAGTCCGATGGCGGTATTGTCATTGCTCCAGGCATAGGTAGTCACTCCCAGGGTGTGGGTGGTGGTGAAAGTCACCATAGTCAGGTCTGTATTGCATTTGACCTGGTCGGCGGGCTGGTCGACCTGTCCGGTGGGGTTCACGGTGATGGTGAAGCTCTGGGCTGGTCCTGTACAGGAGGTGCCTCCGTTCGTGAAAGTAGGTGTGACGGTAATGATGCCGCTGATCGGAGCAGTGCCGGTATTGCTTGCAGTGAAGGAGATATCCCCGCTTCCTGTGGCAGCCAGTCCGATGGCGGTATTGTCATTGCTCCAGGCAAAAGTGGTCACCCCCATGCTGTGGGTGGTGGTGAAAGTTACCATAGTCAGGTCTGTATTGCATTTCACCTGGTCGGCGGGCAGGTCGACCTGTCCGGTGGGGTTCACGGTGATGGTGAAGCTTTGGGCGGGTCCCGTGCAGGAGGTTCCTCCGTAAGTGAAAGTGGGAGTCACGGTGATGAGGCCGCTGATCGGAGCGGTACCGGTATTGGTGGCAGTGAAGGAGATATCACCGCTTCCGCTGGCCCCCAGACCGATGGCAGTATTGTCATTGCTCCAGGCAAAGGTGGTCACTCCCACTGTGTGGGTGGTGGTGAAAATCACCGTGGTCAGGTCTGTATTGCATTTGACCTGGTCGGCAGGCAGATTCACCTGTCCGGTGGGGTTCACGGTGATGGTGAAGCTCTGGGTGGGTCCTGTGCAGGAAGTTCCTCCGTAAGTGAAAGTGGGAGTCACAATGATGGTTCCCGTGATGGGAGCGGTACCGGTATTGGTGGCGGTGAAGGAGATGTCCCCGTTGCCGCTGGCAGCCAGTCCGATGGTGGTATTGTCATTGCTCCAGGCATAGGTGGTGATGCCAAGGGTGTTGTTTGTGCCGAAAGTCACAGAGGTCAGGTCAGTATTGCATTTGACCTGGTCGGCGGGCGGATTGACCTGTCCGGTGGGGTTCACCGTAATGGAATAAGAGATGGTTGAACCCGTGCAGGTGACGCCGGAGAAGGTGTAAGCCGGGGTGATGGAGATGGTGGCTGAAACCGGTGCGGTACCGCCGTTGGTGGCGGTGAATGCCGGAATATCGCCCACTCCGCCTGCAGCCAGCCCGATGGCGGGATTGGAGTTGGTCCAGGTGTAAACGCTGCCTGCAACCGGACCTGTAACTGGTGTCAGGGAAACAGGATCTGCATTACAGTGAACCTGGTCGGCAATGAAATCCACGGCAGGTGTAGGCATCACGGTGACAGTGAAGGTTTTGGAATTACCTGTACATCCGTTGGCATGGGGTGTGACGGTGATGGTTGCCACCACATTGGCAGAACCGCCATTCATGGCGGCTACGGATAAGATGTTCCCCGTCCCGCCGGCCGGAATCCCGATGGAAGGCGTATTGTTGGTCCAGGTGAATGTCGTTCCGGGTACCGGACCTGAGAAGGCGATCACGGGGGTGTTGTCACCGTTGCATAATACAATGGAAGGGATGTCATCTACGGTGGGTTTGGGGAAGATGACGATATCGGCTGTACTGGCAGTATCCTTACATCCGTATAGATCTGTAATGATGACGGTGTAGATAGTGTCGTTGCCGTCAGCCAGGGTGGCCGGGTCAATCACAGGAGCGTCTCCGCTGCCGGTCCAGCCGTTGGGCGCAGTCCATGCGAAACTGTAAGGCAGGGTGCCTGATGAGGTGATCGTGGATAAACTTAAGGTCGTACTGTCACAAATGGGATTGGAAGCATCAACCTGGATGGTGGGACGCGGGTGTATGGTGATGGTAATAAACTCTGAATCATCACACAGGGAATTGTTTTCTGCCACAGATACAAGGTAGGTGCCGGATTGTGAGGGAAGCACATTGGAAATGCTGAGTTGGGCAGTACTGGCAATCGGGTTGAAGGACGGATCAAGCCATTGATAGGTGTAGTCAGTACCCCCGCCTCCGGAAGCATTGGCTGTGAGCAGCAAATTGTCGTTCTCACAGTATTCGTCATCTCCGCTGATGCTGATGGAAATGGGGGCGGGAACGGTCACTCCTCCATTGTTCAAAGTCAGGGGAAGCACAATATTCCCTTCATAATCATAGACTTCTGTCAGATATGGAACAGCATTATAAAAGCTTACAGCCGAACTGTTGGCAAGATGATCGAAAACGACATGAAACAGGGTATCACCGTCAGGGACGGTAACCGGAACGGTGAGGTTCTGAAGAAACCACTGAACGCCTACCATATTGGTGGACACCGGTAGCACATGCGCGGCGTAAAAGATGCTTTGTATTGCGGGGTGGACATTGTCGATTGTGACGAAAGTCAGGCTGGCCGGATCATAGGTCATAAAGATAGACAATGCACCGATGTCTTCCAGGTTATTCGCCGTTACCGGTATGCTCACCTGGCCGTTGGGACAGTGGGGTAACTGGGCGATGGTCAGCTCGGGCGACTGTGCAGATATAAATGAGTTCAGCAACAAAGTCAGGGAGAAGCTGAGGACGAGTCTGTTCATATAGTGACGGATGTTATGTTTTGTGGTTCGTTTCATGGCTGCCTCCTTTCATTAACGCGTGATGGTCATACGTCTGCTTAACTGCTTCATTCCTTCGCTGCCGTTGTACTTCAGCCTGTAGAGGTATATTCCCGGCGGCAGGTGGCCTGCATTCACTTCAACCTGATGTTTGCCGGCAGGCAGTGCAGCTTCCAGCAACATCCCCTGAAGGCTGCCAAAAATATTCAGGAGCTCCAGTCTGACGTCACCGGCTTCAGGAATCTCGAATGCGATCATGGTGGTTTGACTGAAAGGATTGGGCTTATTGGCTTCCAATGAAAATGCCCTGCTTTCGCTTATTGGGTATTCCTGAATGACAGGTGTACGCAGGGTAACGGACGGCAGGGGACGGGCAGTCCTGTCTGCTATTTCGCTTTCTGCATCAATGCTCAGCATCACATCACTGAAGGCTTCGACGCCTGCATTCTGATCAGTTTCCAATATCAGTGAAAACAACTGGTCTCCGGGACGGAATACCAGGGGTTCCAGGCTGTACCAGGCAAATCTCAGTTCATTTCCGTGTATCCCGTATTCAAAACCGCTGAGGTTCGTCCGAATACCGGTGATACTGAATCCGGGGTCAGGAAGTGTGATTACCAGGCTGATGGCTGAGGCCTCAAATGAGGAGGCTGCATAAACGGGCACAGCAATTGTTTTTCCATCGGTAATCCAGATATTGCCTTGATGTACCATGTTCACGCTTGCCTGTTTTTTGCCTGAGGGTACATTGGAGCCGTTGATGTCTCCGGTACAGATGCAAAGAATGGTACTGGTCTCATCAGCCCCGGCAACGGTGTCCGGCGTATCGATCTCGAACATCCAGTCTCCGGCCGGGAAAGTAGGAATCAGCCCGGCAAATCTCCTCATGATGATCAAGGCATCGCCGGCATTTACCCCGCCATTGGCATTCACATCGGCGGCCCGCTGGCGAAGCGCACTCAGGGGAATCTGGCCTAGACCGTACTGAACCGCCAGCAGTGCATCGGTGGAGTTGTAGCCACCGGGTATCCTTCCTGTACTGGCTTCGAGTGTATATATTTGGTCTTCAAGGCATTTAAAGCTATACGCCCCGGTGCCTGCCTGGGTTGTGGTAGAGGATAGCAGGACGCTGTTGATATCCAGCAGGTCAAGGTCGATGTCGCCCAGCAGGGTGTTGACCGGGTTGTCGTATTGTGCCACACCGCTGATCTGTGGTACAAAGATGACGTTGACGGGAGCGCTTGCCGAATCTTCACAGGTATTACCATCTATATAATGGTAGGTAACCGTGTAGGTTCCGATTCCGGCTGCCTCGGGATTGAAGATGCCATTTGTGATGAAGGGGCCGGTATAGGTTCCTCCCCCGGGGTTACCTCCGCTTAAAGTAAAGCTGGGTGTGGAATAACACTGGTCGGGATAGGGTGTGAGGAAACTGACTTCCGGCAGGGGATGAACCAGGATGCTGATACTGCCGGCTGTGGCGGAGGCGCAACTGTTAACGTCAGTGACTGTCAGAAAATAAGTGCCTGAATTACTGGTCTGTACCAGGGGAAGCACTGGATTCTGATCGGTCGATGCAAAGGTTTGCGGACCGGACCACTGGTAGGTGTATGGCCCGCCCCCGCCTGCAGTTGCGGTGCCAAGCAGGTACAGGGTCTGGTCGGTGCAAAGGGTGGCCTGAACAGCCGATGCCGAAGCCGCAGGTCTGGGATTTACCAGCACATTGACCATGCTGTTATTGGTGGATACACATCCGTTATCATCGGTCACGGTAAGGAAATAATTCCCTCCGTTGATCACCTGGGCGTTCGCTAAGACCGGATTCTGTGCATTTGAAGTGAAGCCTGAAGGTCCTGACCATGCATAGGAATACCCGCTGCCGCTTCCTCCTGATGCACCGGCCGTCAGGTTGATGGGAAGGTTGTTGCAGATGATGGCCGTGGTGGTTCCGGCGCTGCCCAGCGGTAACTCATTAACGTGTACCTCCGTCGAACCCGATGCCGTGTTCACACCGTCGGAAATGGTAACCAGATAAGTAGTGGTAAGGGCGGGTGTTACGGCCGGATTCATCTCCGTGGAGGTAAAGCCTGGCGGAACAGAAACCCAGGAATAGGTGTAATTGCCGCTGCCGCCTGATGCGGATGCGAGCACATGGGTCGTTTCACCAAAACAAATGGTGTCCGGGTCTGAACTCACACTCACCGCGAGCGCACCTCCGGTAATGGTGATGGTTACCTGGTCGGGAAGGCTCACACAGGTAGTGGTCAGGTCTGTCACTATCAGGGTAAAGGTGGTAGTGGAACTAAGGTTGACGGTCGTCGGATTTTGTATGTTGGAATTCAGCAACATCCCCGGAGGTGACCAACTGTAGGAATACTGTCCTGAACCGACGGTGGCCGATCCTGAAAGGGTGACAAAGTTGCCGTTAAAAGTCGATTGGTCAGGCCCTGCATTGGCCAAGGGCAAGGGATGCACCGTGATATTCACACTGGCCGTATTGGTGGAGTTGCAGTTGTTGGCATCGGTGACAGTCAGTGTGTAAGTTCCTGAGTTAGTAGTTTGTGCATTGCTGATTACCGGGTTTTGATTTGGACTGCTGAATAAGGCGGGTCCGGACCAGGCAAATTGATAACTGCTGTTGTTTCCCCCGGATGCATTTCCGATCAGGTTGATGGCAGTAGTGGAACACAGTTCCGTTTGCAGGGCTGAGGCTATGGCGGTAGGCCTTTCCCAGACAGTGATGTTCACGGAAGCCGTATTGGTACTGGAACAGGAATGGGCATCCGTTACGGTGAGGGTATAAGTTCCAGAGTTGATGGGTTGTGCATTGGATATGGTGGGATTGGCCGTAGTGGCTGAAAAGGTATTCGGTCCTGACCATGCATAAGTATAAGGAGATAATCCGCTGGTTCCGATACCAATCAATTGGATGGTACCGTTGGCACAGAGCGATGTGATGGGTGAAGATGCAATGGCTGTCGGCCTTCCCCAGACAGTGATGTTGACCACTGCATTATTGGTTGAGGCACAGTTGTGGGCATCGGTGACCACCAGGGTGTACACCCCTGTCATGCTTGGCAGTGCATTGGGGATGGTCGGACTTTGTGTGGTTGAGGTATAACCGCTGGGCCCTGTCCATGACCAGGTGTAGGGAGCCAGTCCGCCTAAACCCGATCCTCCAAGGTTGATGGGGTTGTTGCTGCACATGGAATTGGGAGTGGCAGTGGCAATGGCGGTGGGTCTTGGCCAGACGGTGACATTCACGGAAGCCGTATTCACCGAGTTGCAGTTGCCGTCGGTGACGGTGAGGGTGTAAGTTCCTGAATTGGTGAGGGCGGCATTGGGGATGGACGGATTCTGAAGATTTGAACTGAAGGAATTGGGTCCGCTCCAGTTGAAATTGTAATTGCTGCTGCTGCCGCCGGAAGCATTCCCGATCAGGTTAATGGTCAGATTGGAACAGAGCTGGGCCTGAACCACGCTTGCAATGGCCGTGGGTCTGGGATTCACAGTGACCTGCACGGTTGCGGTATTGGTACTGCTACAAGCGTTCACATCCGTGATAGTCAGGCTGTACGTGCCTGAAAAATTCGGCTGTGCATTGCTGATGCTGGGATTTTGCTGTGAGGAAGCATAATTGTTCGGGCCACTCCATGCATAAGTATAGGTAGTGCCGCTGCCACCTGTTCCGCTTCCCGTCAGGTTGATGGTCTGGTTGGCGCAAAGCGGGTTGAGTGTGACGGCGGCTGTGGCCGTTGGTCTGGGCCATATGGTGATCTGCACTGTGGCGGTGTTGGTGGAGGAACATCCCTCTGCATCTGTTACGGTAACAGAATAGGTGCCGGCATTGATGGCCTGGGCGTTGTTGATGGTCGGGCTCTGGAGGTTGGAGGTGAATCCGTCCGGACCGCTCCAGGCCCACGTATATGGGCTGTCTCCGCCGCTGCCGGTAGCATTCAGTTGGAAGCTGTTGTTCTGGCAGAGGGCCGACGGTGTGGATGCTGCGCTTGCCGTGGGTCTGGCGTGGACTTCCACTTCAATGGTGGCAGTGTTGACGGATGCACATCCGTTGATATCTGTAATGGTGAGGGAGTAGGTTCCTGAGTTGATCACCTGGGCGTTGGGGATCACCGGATTCTGGGTGGATGCAGTGTAGCTGTTGGGCCCCGACCATGCATAAGTATAAGTGGTGCCGGTACCGCCGCTACCCGAGCCGAGCAATTCGATGGGAAGGTTGGCACAGATTTCATCATCAACGGCATCAGCCGTGGCGATGGGGCGAGGGTGAACAGTCACCGTTACGCCGGGATCATTGGTGGAGGAACAGCCGTTGGCATCTGTAACCGTAAGGGTGTAGTTCCCGCTGTTTACGGGCTGGGCATTGCTGAGAACAGGATTCTGCGCTGTACTTGTAAAGCCGTCGGGACCGGTCCATGCGTAAGTATAAGGTGCAGTGCCTCCGGTCTGGGTTCCGCTCAGGTTTACGGTATTATTGGCACAGGTGGTGGCGGGTGTGGCCGAAACACCGGCAGCGGGCCTGGGATGAACCGTCATATTGATGGTGGCAGTATTGACCGAAGCACAATTATTGCCGTCGGTCACTGTCAGCGAATAAACACCGCTGTTCCCCGTGGAGGCATTGCTGATGGTCGGATTCTGATCGGTGCTGCTGAAGGCATTCGGCCCGCTCCATGCGTACACGTAATCAGCCCCGCTGCCTCCGCTGGCACTCCCCTGAAGCTCAAGCAGGGTATTGGCACAAATCACGGGATCAGGCGATCCGGCTGTGGCCAGAGGTAACTCATAAACAGTAATGGTAATGGAGCCTGTTACGGTGGTAAATCCGTCAAAAACAGATACATGATAAGTAGTGCTTACTTCCGGGCTGACACTGATGCCTGACTGGTCAGAGGTAAAACCTTCGGGCTCTGATGCCCAGGTATAGGTATAGGTGTTTGAGCCACCGCTGGCATTGGCAGTGATGGTGGTGCCAAAACCATAACAAATGGCGGTCTGTGTGGCTACGACGTTTACTCCGAGCGGCCCGCCTTCAATGGTAATGGTGACCTGGTCAGGCAAGCTCTGGCAGGTGGTACTCTGGTCAATCACGATCAGGGTGAATACCTGGGTGGAGGAGAGGTTGATTGTTTGCGGATTGAAAATATTGGGATTTACCAGCAGGTTGGTCGGCGTCCAGTTGTAGGAATAATTCCCGGAACCACCTGTGGCACTGCCGCTTAATACAGTGGCTGTCCCGTTGTTGATGGTCTGATCCGGACCGGCATTGGCCACGGGAAGCGGATGTACATTGACGTTGATCCCGATGCTTTTCTGACATCCCTGGGCATTGGTAACCGTAACCGTGTACAATCCCGAGGCGGCCGGTGTAGCATTGGGTATGCTGGGATTTTGCAGGGTGGATCCAAAATTGTTAGGTCCTGACCAGATGTAGGATGTCCCTCCGCCTGCATTCAGGGTCAGGGTGGCACCCGCACAAATAGGTGCATTGGAACTGATGGTGGGAACCGGCAACGCATTGATCACCACGGTGGTGGATGTGGCGGCCGAACAGTTATTGTCATCAGTCACTGTGACCAGATATACACCTGCAGCGGCAAGGGTGACATTGGTGATATCAGGTGCCTGGATCCCTGATGTGAAGGTATTGGGCCCTGTCCAGGTATATCCGGTGCCTCCGTTTGCGTTTAAGTTCAGGGTGTTTCCCACACATACTGGTGTATTGCTGGATGCAGAAGGAATCGGCAGGGGATTGACCACTACATCCGTGGTGGTTGTGTTGGAGCAGTTATTCGCATCGGTAACGGTAACAGTATAAGTGCCTGAAGCTGCAATAGTCGGATTAAGGATGCCGGGATTCTGAAGCAGGGAGTTAAAACCGTTTGGACCGGTCCAGCTATATCCGGTGCCACCCGTGGCATTGAAGCTCAGGGTGCTGCCCGCACATACGGGGCTGTTGCTGTTAGCAGTGGGAGTCGGTAGTGCATGGATGACAACGGTGGTGATGGATGTGTTTTTACAGCCGTTCAGGTCGGTCACCGTCACAGTGTAAACACCGCCGGCATTCAGTCCTGCTCCTGCAATCACGGGGTTTTGCAGGATGGATGTAAATCCGTCGGGCCCGCTCCATTCATAGGATGTAAAGGAATTGACGTTCAGGTTGAGCTGATTGCCGGCACAGACAGGGGAGTTGCTGCCTGCTGTGGGCGTGGGCAGCGGATTGATCACCACCACGATACTGGTGGCTGCGGAACAACTGTTTCCATCCGTTACCGTCACATGATAGGTGCCGGCACCACTGAGTCCTACAGGATCAATGAATGGATTCTGAAGGGATGAATTGAAGCCGTTGGGCCCCGTCCATACATATACATTTCCTCCGTCCGCGGCCAGGTCAAGCAGCCCTCCGTCGCATACCGGGCTGTTGCTTGATGCTTGCGGTACAGGAAGTTCATATACTGTAACTGAAATGTCTGTCTGGTCGCTGCAGCCGTTGGCATTGGTGACCGTAACGGTATAGGTGCCGCTGTTTGCTGTTGTCGGGGATGGGATCTGTGGATTCTGCTGGTTTGAAGAAAAGCCGTCAGGCCCGCTCCATTGGTATGAGGTCCCTCCCGAGGCATTGAGCTGCAGCAGCACACCGGTACACACCGGACTGTTGCTTCCGGCAACTGGAACAGGCAGGGCATGCACCGTTACCTGGGTGGTGGTGGCAGCACTACAGCTGTTCGCATCGGTTACCGTCACGTTGTAGGTGCCGGCATTGGCTGACGTCACCGAAGGAATGACCGGGTTCTGGTCGGTCGACGAGAAACCCGAAGGACCCGACCAGAGGTAGCCGGTGCCACCTCCGGCACTCAGTGTGAGGGGATCACCCACACAGACCGGGCCGGTATTGTTTGCAGTGGGCGTGGGCAGGGCATAGACGGTCACCTCTGTGATCGCTGCTGCCTGGCATAGGTTGACATCGGTCACGGTGACCGAATAAGTGCCGCCGCCTGCAAAGGGAACCGGGGTGATGACCGGATTCTGAGTACTGCTGTTGAAGCCGTTGGGACCGCTCCAGGAATAGGATACCCCGCCGCCTGACTGCAGGTTGAGCGTCGCACCGGTACAGAGCGGACCGTTATTGACGGCTGTCGGCACAGGAAGGGGGTAAATGGTGACGTTCACATTGGTGGAAGCCTGGCAGGAGTTCGCATTGGTGACGGTTACAAAATAAGTGCCGCTGTTGATGGCCTGGGCATTGTTGATAATGGGATTCTGACTGTTGGAAGTGAATCCTTCCGGTCCCGTCCAGACATAGGAAGTTCCTCCGCTGGCTGTGAGGAAGAGGTTGTTGTCGGCGCAGAACGGGGCATTGCTGCCGGCCAAAGGTGTCGGAAGCGCGTTTACCACCACGTTTGTGGAAGCTGTTTTCTGGCAACCTTGCGCACTGGTCACGGTTACGGTATAGCTTCCCCCTGCAGTGACAGGGGCATTGGGAATGCTTGGATTCTGCGATGAAGAGGTGAATCCTGCCGGTCCTGACCATGCATAGCCGACACCGCCTCCGGAGGTGAGGTTCAGGGTGGCATTGGCACAGATCGGCGTATTGCTTCCGGCTGTGGCGTTCGGCAAAGGATAGACCGTAAGTGTGACTGTTTCGATCAGGGTTTCCTCTCCGTCGAAGACCGTCACAGTGAATGTGGTGGTGGTCGTCGGGTTGGCCACCGGGTTGGCAATGGTGTTGCTTCCCTGCAGCGAGCCCGCCGGAGCCCAGGTATAGGTGTAAATGCCGGACCCGTTGGCTGCAACCACAGATAACTGTGAAGTCTGTCCGAGACAGATGGCGGGTGGCGTTGCCGTAATGCTGGTGATGCTCAACGGAAGGCCCGTGATGTTGATCTGTACCTGGTCGGGTGCACTTACGCAACCGGTGGTAACATCAGTTACGGTCAGGGTATAGACTTGCGACTCGGAAAGGTTGATGGTGTTTGGATTTTGTATATTGGCAATCCCCCCCTGCAACATGGCCGATGGGCTCCAGAGATAGGAATAATTTCCTGTTCCCGCAGTGGCAGACCCGCTCAGGGTGGTGGAGGTATTGATGATGATGATCTGATCAGGTCCTGCATTGGCAATGGGCATTTCCAGCACAGTAAGTGCAAAGGACGGATTGCTGGTATACTGCAGTCCGCAACCGTTTTGTCCCTGGACCGTGATATTGCCTGAAACTGCCACCGGGCTGAAGGCCACGGTGATACTTGAAGTTCCTGATCCTGAGGTGATGCTTGCTCCGGCCGGAAGAACCCAATTATAGGTACTCGCATTGGTGATTCCGCTCACGCTGAAAACATGGCCCCCCGTTCCCTGGCAAACGGAAACGGGTCCGGTGATGGTGCCTGTTCCGGCAGGCAGGGGACTGACGGTGATGGCTTTGCTGTTGGTGGTCGTATTCCCGCACGGATCAGAAGCCGTAACTCCCACACTGCCGCTGATGCTGGTGTTTCCGTAATCTATCACGATGGCGTTAGTACCCTGACCTGATATGATAGTGGCACCAGTGGGCACAGTCCAGGTGTAATTGCTCGCATTGCTTACGGCCGTGATCGAGTATCCCACGCCGGTCTGACCGGCGCATACATTCGCGGGTCCGGTGATGCTGCCGACACTGCCTAGCGTCAGCTTGGTCAAACTGCCGTTGATATAGCTGACATTGCCCATCAGGTCGCCCGGAAGATCAAAGGACTCTGAGCGGGTGGGAAGAGACAGATTGAAATTCAGGTTGGAAACCTGGGAGGCAACACAGGTATAAGTGAACCGCATCACAAACAGGGTGTCGGATGTGATGCTCAGGGTTACCATGCCGTCACTGAACCAACTGGCCCCAACCTGGTTGGTGGGCACACTCATCCCGTTGAAAACGAAAAAGCCGGAGGAGGTGAGGGAAGGATGTGCATTGACGATCGTATTAAACGAGAGTCCTGCGGGATAGGTAATGTAGAGTGAGAACCCTCCGATACCCGTGTAATTACTGGCCAATACCGGTATGTCTACCGTAACACCCGCACTGTTACAACAGGATGAAACATTTCCCACCGTGAGTGTAGGCTGGGCCATGATGGCGCTTCCCCACAGGCAAACAAACATCAGGAATACCGTCTTCTTCATCTTTGAAAATTTTCTTTGTCAAAACCAATTCAAACTGGCAGAATATTGTTAATGGTTTGAAATGAAACCACTTATTCTAAAATATTTTATAAACAAAACGCGCTTTGCCAAATACCTTTGCAGGATCACTCCCTGATGACCATACTTCTGGTTTGCTGGTAAAGCTGGCTTTTCCCTTTCAGTTCAAGTTTATACAGGTACATGCCCGGGGCAAGGTTCCCGGACTGAAAACTGGTCTTATACACACCGGCCTGTTGCTTATCCTGCACCAGGATCTTTATTTCATTTCCGAGCAGGCTGAACAGGCTGAGCTTCACATCTCCCGCTTCGGGAAGCTGATAGGCGATCTCGGTGGTACTGCTGAAGGGATTGGGGTGGTTGGCACCAAGGTAAAATCCCTCGGAAGAGATGTTGTTGTCACTGCCATAAACGATTGAAGGCACATACAACCGCACTTTCTCAAATACTCTGGCCATGGGATCTGCCATTACGCTGATGGCATCCGGCTGGATTTCTGTCCTGCCGCCCGCACCGGGCTCGCCCTCCATGCTTACCACAAGGGTAAACACCGTCTCATTCTCTGCAAAAGCAGCCGGGTTGATATCGTACCAGGCGATTCTGAGCTGGCTTTCCGTGGCATTCCACAAGAAATGCTGCAGTTTACTTTTCACTTCGCGGATCATCAGGCTGCCGGCAGGGTAGTTCAGTGCCAGGCTGATGGCGGAGGTGAGGATAGACTGGCCGGTTTTCACCGGTATTTCGACAGTGGCATTGCCGTTGATATAGCGGCTGCCTCTTTGTTCGATGAAGACGGTTGGTTCAGTTTTAGCCGCAGAGGGAACCACAGATGCATTCACATCGCCTGCTGCAAGAGATTTGATCGGAACTGCCTGGTCAGATCCCGAGATCGTGGTTGGGTTGGGTATGCTGAACAACCAGTCGGGAATCGAAAAATGATCAACGGCACCGACCCAGCGCCGCATGACGAGCAAGGCGTCGCCGGCATTCAGGGAACTGCTGTTGTTCACATCACCGGCCAGCTGGTTGAAGGGTGGAAGCGTGATCATTCCCACGCTGTGCTGGGCAATGGCAAGGGCATCCACTGAATTTACCGAGCTGGTCGGGAAGGCACGGGTGGTGGTGGCAGACATGTTGTACTGTGCGTTGGCCAAACAGCGGAAGGCATATGCACCCGTTCCCACGATGGAAAGAGTGGAATCAAGGATTACATTGGAGGTGTTTTTCAGGTAGACCTTCACATTGCCCATCAGGGTGGAGCCCACATTGTCGTAGGAGACGGTGCCGGTAATCCTGGGGGGAAGGTTGATGCTGAGCGAACGGGTGGCACTGTTGGTGCAGTTATTCCCGTCGGTGTAGGTATAGGTGATGGTCCAGGTGCCAACGCCGGGGATGGTGGGATCCAGGATGCCGTTGCTGACTCCCGGCCCGCTGTAGGTTCCTCCTGCCGGGTTACCGCCTGTGAGGGTGTATGGCCCGCCTTCAAGACATACGGTCGGGAAGCTTGCCTGGCTTACGGTGGGCTGGTTATACACGGTGATGGGCAGTACGGTCACAGGACCGGCGCCACAGAGGTTATTCCCTTTCACGGTGATATTGCCGGAGCTTGCGGAAGCCGAGAAGTTCAGGGTAATGGTGTTGGAATTGCTGGTGCCGCTGATCCCTGAGGGATACGTCCAGATATAGGTCAGGGCATTGCTTATGGATGGCACAGTGTAAACCACACCGTTGGTGTTTTTACAGACGGAGATGGGGCCGCTGATGGCCTGGGGAGTTCCCGGCAGCGGTTGCACATTGACCGGCAGGTTGGCAGTGCCGCCGTTGCCGCAGCTGTTCTGCGGAGTCACCGAGAGCGTTCCGCTTGCGGCACTGGTGCTGTAAGTAACGGATATAGAGTTGGTGGTGCTGCTGCCGCTGGCTCCGGGAGGAAGACTCCAGGAGTAGGTGGTGGCATTGGCAGGTGCCTGTATGGAATAGAATACCGTCTGGCCCTGGCAGGGAGTGTTATTGCCGAAGATCTGCACGGCATTCCCTGGCAGGGGGCTCACCGTGATGGCAAGGGTGCTCACGGGGCCGTCACCGCAATCATTGTTTCCTTTGACGGTGAGGTTGCCACTCATGGCGAATGTGCTGATATTCACTGTGATGCTGTTGCCGTTATTGGCTGCTATCGTGAATCCTGTCGGCAGTGTCCAGACGTAGGATGTGGCCTCAGGTATGGCTGTGATGCTGTAAATAACGCCGGTGGCACCCTGGCATACCGTGGTCGGGCCTGAGATCAGTCCTCCGGAGGTCGGCAAAGGATTTACCGTCAGTGCGAGGTTGGAAGGCGTACCCTGACCGCAGCTGTTGATGCCTTTTACAGAGATACTGCCTGACACGGCGGAGGTGGTGAAAGTCACACTGATACTGGTCCCGGTGCTGCTGCCTGTGGCACCTGCCGGAAGCGTCCACTGGTAGGATGTGGAATTTGGCACCTGGGTGATGGAATAGGTGACAGTCTGTCCCTGGCACACGGTGGTGGCACCGCTGATGGAACCGGCGGCATCGGGATAAGGCGTGATGGAAACCACGGCACTGCCGGTCATCTGCGTGGGACAGGTTTCCACCCATTCGTTTCTGGCGATGATGGTGTAAGTACCGGCATTGGTCTGGTTCCCGAAACTGAGCGGCGTGCCGGTTCCCGACAGGGTATCCACCGGAAATCCGTCTTTATAGAGCATGTACTCCACATTGGTGGTGGATCCGCTGAGTCCGACAGGCATGCCGGCACCGCCGATACAGTATGCTCCTCCGCCTTCGACCGTGTAAAGGGGAGGAGGGGAATCGGCAATCACGGTCACGAATCCGTCCATCCAGCGGGTACAGCCAGTGTTGGGATTCGTTGCGAGTACCTGGTAGAAACCGGGGGTGCCAAAGGTGTTGAAGGTGACGCCGAAGCCTGTTCCGGCTACACCGCCGTATCCCGGAACCACCACACCGTCGCGGTAAAGGGCATACACGATGCCAAGCTGGGTGTTGTCGAGCCCGACCTGTACACCCATGTCGCCCTGGCAGTAATGCCCGCCGGCCGGCTGCGGGGTGATGACATTGTATGGCAGGGGAAGGGCAGCCACAGATACGGTGGAATTGTTGAATTGGCTGGCAATGGTGATGGCCGCACAATTGGTGATCTGGCAGTTGCCGGCTGGTGTTGTCTTCCATATCAACTGGCTTCCGCTGAAGAACCCGTTGCTGATGAATTTCAGGATCACCAGCGTGGCATAGGATGGCAGGGTGCCCGGAACAAGGGAAGTCCAGGACATGATGACGGTGTCCGCACTGTTGTTTACCATCATGGCGCCCGGTCCGGGAAGATTGGGATTGATCTGCTTATGCCCTGCGAAGGTCAGGTTGGATCCGTTGAATCGCAGCTTGAGAGAGAAAGAACACACCTGGGAAAAATTATTGACCACGATGGGCACAAAGACGGTGTCTCCGGCGCAGGCATTGATGGGAGGAATGGTGACATAGATCGGCGGAGAGTTCACGGTCATGGTCACTGCATTGGTGGTCACAAAGGGGCATAAACCGTTGATCCTGCAACGGTAACGGTAGCCCGACATGGTGACAAGGGTCGCTTTCACCTTCAGGGTCGGAGTGTAAACACCCATGTAAGTGGCACTCGGGACCAGGTTATTCCAGGTGTTTCCGCCATCGGTGCTTTCCTGCCACTGATAACTGATGGAAGCCCCGTAGGTGGCCCCCAGGCAGGTAAAGGTGGCCGTGTCTCCGGCATATACGGTGGCCGGACTCGGTTGCTGAAGGATGAAAGGCCCGCCGTCCAGTACATATCCATCCTTAAAATCTGCAAAAAATGTAGTCAGACCGGTCGAATATTGACAAGCGCCCGGAGTCCAGGTTTCCCACATGATTTTTGTTGTGTCGCATTTGACATTGAATTTAAGTTCGTATAATGTGCTGCTATCGGGAACTCCTACAGTACCTTGAACTAGATAATAAGCTAATCGAAAAACACTATAAGGGTTTCCATCTAGATTGTTTGGTACAACAAACCCCGACACGATTAAATTTGGGTGAATATTCTGAATGCCAACATATTGAAGTGCATTAAATTTATAGACTATTGAATGTGAAATTGAACTAATTGAATCAAAACTGGCGACTTTAATAGGTACAACAATTTGTTGCATTGGACTAACACATGGACAACTGTAAATCGTATCAATCCATGTTTTCACAAGCTTGATGACGGTAAGGGTGGCGCTGTTGGAGGTGATCGTTGTACCACAACCGGATAGCTCACAACGGTACTGATAATCGCTCATTTGCAGGGTAGGACTTAAAATTTTCAGGGTGTCGTCATTAACACCCTCGTAAGGGAATATATTGCTCAAATTAACCCAGAAAGTGCCGTTGTCGGTGCTGATCTGCCACTGGTAAAACGGAAGACCGAGGGAGGATACGGCGAAGATGGCCGGGATGCCGGCAATGGCGAGAATACTCGTTGGATGTGAAGTGATGGAGGGGGTTCCGTTGGTGGCAGCGCCGTTCACATAATCGGCCGGGAAGGCAAGGCCGCCTCCTCCGGAAAAGAGGCAGTTCCCCGGTACCAGGGTGTCGAACACGATGGTGCTGTTGTTGGTGTACATGAAGCGCAGCTTGCAGATGGTGTCGTCTGCAATGGTGACGGGGCTGGCCGAGGCCCATTCAATCACCACGGTTCCGCTGGAACTGTTGACGGTGAAGCTGGAGGCAAGCTGGGGATGTACACTGAAATAGTTGACATAGGCGATATTCGATTGGTTATACAGCAGGGTGAGTTTAATGCCGGTCGAGTTCAGCAGGTTCTTGACCGTGATGGGAATCACGGCGATATTGCCCGGACAGGCATAGCCGGTTACCGCGGTGGCCCTGACGGGTGGCCCCACGCTCAGCAGCACGGTATCGGAATACACCGACGGGGGACAGATACCGGTGACGAGGCATCGGTATTTATACCCGTTCATATTCTGCGTGGCTCCCGTGATGATCAGGTTGTTGGTAGTGACATTACCGTAGGGGGGCGCATTGGACAGGTTGGCAAAAGTCTGGCCGTTGTTGATGCTGATCTGCCACTGGTAAGTGATATTCCCACCCGAAGCGAGCAGGCTGAATGTCGCATTGCCGCCTACGCCCGTACTCTGGTTTACGGGCTGTACATAAATGGATGGTTTGGGTATGATCTGTACGATCTGGGTCTTGTTGTTGTTGCCGGGAAAGGGATCTGTCAAGCCGTTGGGGAAGGCGGCCTGGGCGAAGATGGTGATGTTTCCGGGGCCAAAGGTGAAGTTGCCCAGCGTCACGGTGGTAATAGCCCCCGGCGCCAGGGTCCCCGTCCAGGGTACACTGGGTTGCGAAACACCGTTGATCGACCAGTTCAGGGTGGCGGAGGTGATCAGGTTGATTCCCCCGTTGAATATCTTGATCTTTACCGGCCATTGTCCTTCACAGCTCTGGTTCACCGGGCTCGAGATGGAGTCAATTCCGATGTCGTTCGTGAAATTGGTGGTATAGGTGATCTCCAGGTAGGGTTTGTTGGCCTGGTTCCATCCGTCGGCCCAGAGATAAAAAACACCGGAAGAATTGGTACAATAAAATCCCACGGCAAACCAACCCTGGCCGAGGGCGTTCTGGAGATCGGTCCTTGCCTGGGTACTCAGTTGCCTTGAGTTCTGACCTGCCGTCGGATTGGAAAAGGTGCCGTAGATCGTACCGCTCCCGATCTGGGAAAAAAGGGTGGAGCCTGAACTGGTCACGGGATCGGCCGTCACTTTCCGGATCTGATATGTCGGATTATACTGCGAGGAGATATAGAACTTCAGAACCACATTGTTGATGGTCGAGCCCGGCGGAATGGCCGTGATGTCGAACTTCATCCAGCCCCTGTTCCCGCTGCTGTTGGGGCCCTGGGCATGTACCAGGCTCGTCTGGGCCTTCACTCCCTGGTTGTTGGCTGTCCCTGTCCAGTAGTCAATATCCTGGGGATAACAGTTGGTCACTGCAGCCTGCCCGGCCGTTATCGTTAAGAAAAAAGTTAAGCAGCTCAGAAACAGGGTTTTACCCACGAGCGTAAACTTTTTTGCAAGCGCATCGTACACAGTATTTTCCATAATGTTCTAAGGTTTTTTGCAAAGGAGCAAATGTAATAATTATAACGATAGCAAGACACAAGCCCCCTTGTTTTGGTTGCCAGTTTGATGCCGGCTGAGGGCCTGCCGGTGATGATGAAGTCCCGGAGCAATGCTTCTCCACGCCCGGCCTTTATAAACACGGAGTTACACGGAGTTATGCACGGAGTGGCTGAAAATTATTAATTACTTTTCATGACCCCGGGTTCATTAAACTTTAAACCCCGGACCTTAAATTTTTCACTAAACTTCTAAACCAACGAACTCCTAAACCGTTCTCCGGCCGGGAAACTGATCCCGGCACGAAACGATGCTTCACCTCTCAGCATGACTTTTCAGTCAAATGTTTACTGCTTGCTGATAACACACTTGCCCGACCCAAAGTAATGCCGGCTTTCCCCCTCGGCATCTACTCTGTAAAGATAAACACCCGGCATGCATAGTTGCTCCATCTCAAGGCGGTGGGAACCGGCTTCGAATGAACCTGCGTCATATGAGCGGATCATTCTTCCGGTGATGTCAGTGATACTGACGATTAGTCTGCATTTTTCAGGCAGCCATACGGGGATATGCCATTTACCCTCTGCCGGGTTAGGTTCATTTTGTCCGACGAAGCATTCATCCTGCACTTCCAAGAGCAGTGGCATTATCAGAGTAGCCTGCATTAAACCTGCCTCTGTATCTGATAACTGGCTTTCAGTTGCCAGGGTAATTTTCGGACTGTTACTCTCCTTCCCGGGATTCAATATCCTGAGGTGTATCGTGAGAAGGACATCCCCGGGCAGGAGGGGCATGCCATGTAGTTCATACCAGCAGATTCTGAGCTGATCATGCGTCTGATGATACACCAGCCTGCCGGGATGTTCGCAATGCACATTCGTAACTGCAAAATCACCGCAATTCATGTCAAATGCCAGGGAAACGGCACCCGGCCTGGCTGCTTCCGATATTCTGACCGGGATTGAAATTTCATCACCGGAATGAAAAATTATGGTTCCTTCATATTCCATACGGAGTGACGGACTTTGCCGGGCTGCCGGCAGATAGGAGCCATCCACATCACCGTAGCATAAACCCTGAAAATTGTGACTGATGTTCGAGCTGCCGTCAATATTCAGCGTTGTACTTTCAAATAGCCAGTCCCCGGCCGGAAAGCTGTCCGATAAATGCACATACCGCCTGGCAACAAGCAGGGCATCACTGGCATTCACGGAGGTATTGCTATCCACATCACCGGCGTTGTATTGCAGTCCGGTAAGTGTTGTCATCCCTACAAAATGTCTGAGGATCATCAGGGCATCGGCGGCATTGACCCCGCCCCAGGGTTTTCCGCAGGCTGCATTGACCGTATAGATGCCCAATGGCAGATTCCCGAAAAAGTAATACCCGTTACCGTCTGTTGTGCATGTATCATTATTGCCAGAATCCTTGGAAAGGAGAACCTGGCTGTTGTTTAGTGGTGAAGATATCACATTTTTGTAAGTAAGGTGCCCGGACAGGTTGCTGCAGGTATTAACCGTAACACTTCCGTTTATCATAATGCTGGGGATTGCCTGGTTATTGATGTCGGTAATCAGGCAATTGCCGGGTGTGGGATCCCATATAAGTGAGCTCGTGCCGGTCTGGCCCGTAAACAACAGCCTGAGCAGGAGACCGCTGTCAATCGTTGCAGGGAGCACCGAGAACCATGCCAGTTGTACCTGGCTGAGGAAATCATTGACAAGGAGGATGCCTCCTCCCAGGGCGGGATTCACGGAATCATAGCCCAGGTATTCCAGAATAGTATCCTGGTAATTAAGGTAGAGGGAAACAGATGCCGCATTGTTGAGATTTGTAACTGAGACAGGAATGGCAAGATCTCCCGGGCAGGAATTTAACATGGGTGCCGTAATGGTGAGGATACTGCCTCCGGTGACACTAACAAGCAGGCTGTCCGAATCAGTGCATCCGTTCTGGTCAGTGATACTTACTGCATATATGGTCGTACTCAGCGGTGCGACTGTGATTAAACTGTCGGTGGAGCCCGTATTCCAAAGGTATGCAAAGGGTGGTGTTCCGCCGCTTACTTCCACATCGATCAAAAGCGGACTTGCCGGCGTGATTACAGTGTCTTCACCCAGATCAGCCACAGGCGGGTCAGCAATGCTGATCCATAAGGATGCCGATGCACCTGTACCACAGTTGTTTTCAGCTTCTACCGTGATAAATCCGCTTGTCGAGGCAGTCGGGAAATCCAGGATGGCGGTGTTTTGCACCTCAGTCCCAGTGACGCCTGGAGGGAATATCCAATGATAAGAATCTGCGTGGGCGATCGGCAATGTCTCATAAAGAATACCCTGGCTTCCGCTGCATACCATTGCAGGCCCTGAAATTGGCGCTGCGGCTGCAGGTATCGGTATCGGCTCTATAAGTATTGCCGAACTTTCACCGCTGCCGCAGTTGTTAAGTCCGGCAACCCCGAGCGTACCCGGACCAGCATTTTCACCAATGCTCAGATAGATGCTGCAGGAATCGCTGTTTCCGCCATATCCCTGGGGTATCGTCCATTGATAAGAAGTGGCACCGGAAATGGGCTGGACTGAATACCATCCTGCACTTCCCTGGCAGGGATTGATTTCCCCGCTGACAGGTCCGGCAGCGCCGGGGAGAGGAAATACACTGACTGGCAGGGAAGTTGGTAAGCCCGCTCCGCAGGCATTCATTCCCTTCACTGTGATATTCCCTGATACAGCATTGTTGTTTGTGTTGACGATAATAAAACTGCTCATGCTTGTGCCGATGAATCCGGTCGGGAGCGTCCATTGATAAGAAACAGCGTTTGGGATGGGGTTAATGCCATACAGGATATTTACCATACCCTGACATACATTTTGAGGACCGTTTATATTCCCCGCCGCTACTGGCAGTGGTGAAACATTGACAAGAATGGAAGACTCCGGCCCTACACCGCAGGCATTCGTTCCTTTGACCCTGATGATGCCACTCATTGCACTTGTGTTAATACTGACCTGCAGGGTATTGCTGTTTGCAGAAAGCACATCGAAGCCAGGCGGTACGGTCCAGAGATAATCCTGTACATAGCTGATGGGAGCGATATTGTATGTGACGATCTGACCCTGGCAGACATTGACGGGTCCGCTGATGCTTGTTGGAGCGGATGGCAATGGATTTACATGGATGCCCGATTGTGAGGCCGTTCCCTGTCCGCATGCGTTTATTCCGCTGACGCTGATATACCCGGTAAGTGCTTCATCCCCGAATGCCACCGTAATGCTGTTCCCGTTGCTTTGACCACTGGCTCCCGGCGGTAATTCCCAGATATATGACGAAGCTCCTGAAATTTCACCGACACTGTATATGGCAGACTGTCCCTGGCAAACGGTATCAGGACCCGAGATGATCCCCGCCGGGGCGACCGCCGCCTCTATGGTAATGCTCTGACTTGCATCATTTGTGCATTGGTTAGTGTCTGAAAAAGAATATGTTACTGTGATGTCCCCCGGACCTGGAACAAGGGGATCCAGCACATTGGCATTTACCCCAGGCCCGCTGTAGGTTCCGCCCGGTGGCGAACCGCCCGTGAGGGTATAGGGTCCGCCATCCGCGCACAGCGGCGGGAAAGTATTCAAACTGACAATCGGCTGGCCGTAAACGGTGATATTGATCATTGCATTATTGGTTGAAGCACAATTGTGGGCATCGGTGACCACCAGGGTGTAAACCCCTGTCATGCCCGGCAGTGCATTGGGAATGGTCGGACTTTGTGTTGTCGAAGTAAACCCTGATGGTCCGGTCCACGCATAGGTATAGGGGGCCAGTCCGCCTAAGCCTGATCCTCCCAGGTTGATGGGATTGTTGCTGCACAAGACATTGGGCGTGGCAGTGGCACCGGCTGTGGGTCTTGGCCAAACAGTCACATTCACCGAAGCAGAATTTACCGAGTTGCAGTTGCCGTCGCTGACCGTGAGAGAATATGTTCCTGAATTATTGATGATTGCACCGGAAAGGGTCGGATTTTGAGTAGCTGAACTGAATCCGTTGGGTCCGCTCCAGCAGAAAGTGTAATTGCTGCTGCTGCCGCCGGAAGCATTTCCGATCAGGTTTATGGTCTGGTTGGCGCAGAGCGGACTCAGGGTAACGGCAGCTGCGGCCGTGGGTCTTGGCCATACGGTCACATTCACGACAGTGGAAGCCTGGCAGGAGTTCGCATTGGTGACCTCCACAATATACGTTCCGCTGTTGATGGCCTGGGCGTTGTTGATGATGGGATTCTGATTGTTGGAAGTGAATCCTTCCGGCCCGGTCCAGGTAAAGAGAGTGCCTCCGGTTGCCGTGAGTAAAAGGGGAGTGTTGGCACAGAATGGCGCATTGCTGCTGGCAAAGGGGGTAGGAAGCGGATTGACCACCACGGTGGTACTGGCTGTGTTCTGGCAACCCTCTGCACTGGTCACGGTCACTGTGTAGCTTCCCCCTGCAGTGACAGGAGCATTGGAGATGCTGGGATTTTGAATAAGGGTGGTGAAACCTGCCGGTCCTAACCAGACGTAACCGACTCCGCCCCCAGCCGTGAGGTTGAGGGTGGCATTGGCACAGATCGGGCTGTTGCTGCCGGCCGAAGGTGTCGGAAGTGGGTTAACCATAGCAGTTGTAGTAGTTGTTACCTGGCAACCCTCTGCACTGGTCACGGTCACTGTGTAGCTTCCCCCTGCAGTGACAGGAGCATTGGGGATGCTTGGATTCTGCATTGAAGAGGTGAATCCTGCCGGTCCTGACCATGCATAGCCGACACCGCCTCCGGAGGTGAGGTTGAGGGTGGCATTGGCACAGATCGGGGTGTTGCTGCCGGCGGTGGCATTTGGCAGGGGAAAGACTGTCACGGTAATGGTATCGAAAAGGCTTATTACCCCGTCGAAGACGGTCACCGAGTACGTTGTAGTAACCGTCGGATTGGCCACCGGATTGGCCACAGTATTGGATCCTGTAATGGCATTGGCGGGTTCCCACTGATAGGAATACTGTCCGCTGCCTCCCGTTGCAATGACTTCAAGTTGTGAGTTTTGACCCTGGCATATGGTGGCGGGCGTGGCGGAGGTTGCAATGATTTCCAATGTACCCGGTGGATTATTTACCGTAAGGATGACCATATTTGTGCTCACAGCAGGACATAATCCAAGGATGACGCAACGGTACCGGAAACCCGACATCGTGACAAGGTTTGCTTTCACCTTCAGGGTCTGAGTGTAAACATCCATGTAGGTGGTATTCGGGACCAGGTTATTCCAGGTGGTTCCGCCATCGGTGCTTTCCTGCCACTGATAACTGATGGAAGCCCCGTAGGTGGCGCCCTGGCAGGTGAAGGTGGCCGTGTCCCCTAAATAGACCGTATCACTGAAAGGTTGTTGCAGCACAAGGGGCCCGCCGTTCAATATCCAGCCATCAAAAAAGACATCATTAAAAGTTGTCTGCCCGGTGGCATATTGACAGGCGCCGGGAGTCCAGGTTTCCCACATCAGCCTTGTTGTATCGCATTTCACTTTGAATTTTAGTTCGAAAAGGGTAGCACTGTCGGGAACAGAGATTGCACCCATGAAATTGTAATAGGCAAGCCGGAAATTGTTGAATGGACTACCCTGGATGTTGTTTGATACAACAGGACCGACAAGGTTGGAATGAACGTTTTGTATCCCTTGGTATTCAAGAGCAGCCGCTTTGTATAGCAGGGAAAGGGAAACCGAACTGATGGAGTCGAAGTCGGCAACTTTCACCGGAACTACGATATCAGGATAAGGGAGCACACAGGGACAGGTATAGAGCGTATCGATCCATGTTTTCACGAGCTTGATGACGGTGAGGGTGGCGCTGTTGGAGGTAACCGTTGTGCCGCATCCCGACATTTCACAGCGGTATTTGTACCCGCTCATCTGCAGGGTCGGGCTGAGGATGGTCAGGGTGTCGTCATTGACGCCTTCATAAGGGTAAACATTACTCAGGTTTATCCAGGTAACGCCGTTGTTGGTACTGATCTGCCACTGGTAAAATGGAAGACCGAGGGAGGATACGGTGAAGATGGCCGGGTAGCCGGCAATGGCGAGAATACTCGTGGGATGAGCCGTGATGGAAGGTGGCGGCACAATCTGAATGATGACGGTTTTGCTGTTATTGCCCGGAAAGGGATCGCTAACTCCGTTGGGGTAGGCTGCCTGTGCGAAGATGCTTATATTTCCCGGTAAGAAAGTGAAATTGCCAAGGGTGACGGTGGTAACAGCCCCCGGTGCCAGGGTCCCCATCCAGGGAACACTGGGTTGCGAAACACCATTGATGGACCAGTCAAGGCTTGCGGAGCTAATGGTGTTGTTTCCTCCGTTAAACAGTTTTAACTGTATAGGCCATTGGCCTTCGCAACTCTGGTTTACCGGGCTTGTGATGGAGTCAATGCCGATGTCGTCTATCAAACCCGGGGTATAGGTGATCTCCAGGTAGGGTTTGTTGGCCTGGTTCCATCCGTCGGCCCATAGATAAAAAATACCGGAAGAATTATAACAATAAAATCCCACGGCAAACCAACCCTGGCCGAGGGCGTTCTGGAGATCGGTCCTTGCCTGGGTACTCAGTGTCCTTGAGTTCTGACCTGAAACCACATTGCTAAAGGTGCCGTAGATCGTGCCGCTCCCGATCTGGGAAAAAAGGGTGGAGCCTGAACTGGTCACGGGATCAGCCGTCACCTTCCGGATCTGATATCCCGGATTATACTGCGAGGAGATATAGAACTTCAGAACCACATTGTTGATGGTCGAACCCGGCGGAATGGCCGTGATGTCGAACTTCATCCAGCCCCTGTTCCCGCTGCTGCTGCCCTGGGCATGCACCAGGCTCGTCTGGATCTTCGAGCCCTGATTGTCGGCTGTCCCTGTCCAGTAGTCCAGATCCTGGGGATAACAGTTGGTCACCGCTGCCCTGGAAACCGAAAATGTTGCCATACCGGCAAGGCAGATCATCAACAAGAGGCGGGTGGTGCTCCCCGGCCTGGCCGGAGGTGAACAGCAGGTTTGCTTTTCCATTTTGAGTATCGCTTTTCTGATCGAACAAATGTAAGATTAAATTATATTGATTGCAAACCAGAATTGCCGCTTAGACCTTAAACTTTTCACTAAACTTCTAAACCAATAAACTCCTAAACCGTTCTCCGGCCAGACTTTATCTTTTAAACCTGGAATTTGTCACTTATTTCCTGTCCTATTCTTTCCCGGGCCTTGGATATTGATTCTTGATCTATTGATAATGGATGCTTCGACTGCGATAAGAATGAAAAACCCGGAGCAATACTTCTCCACGCCCGGCCTTTAAAAACACGGATCCGCCGCGGCGGACACAGAGTTATGCACGGAGTGGCTAAAAAAGTATTTATTGCTTTTCATGACCCATGGTTCATTAAACTTTAGACCCCGTACCTTAAATTTTTCACTAAACTTCTAAACCAATAAACTCCTAAACCGGTCTCCAGCCGGGAAACTGATCCCAGCACGAAACGATGCTTAGACTACGCTCAGCATGACGGCTCATTAAACTTTAAACCTTCGACATTAGACATTTAGATCAACAATAAAGACCCGAAGGCACGGCTTTTTTAACCACACAGTACATACATCGGAAAAAACTATGTGATCTATGTGCCTATGTGTTGAAAATAAAGAGAATTGACACACTCAGCATCACGGTTCATTAAACTTTAAACCGTAGGCTTTATACAATAAACTAAACTTCTAAACCAATAAACGCCTAAACCGTTCTCCGGCATTTCCGGGGTTTCCTCGGGTATTGAAAACCATGTTTTACATTGCGGGAATGCCAGAGTGCAGGAATGCCGGAATGCGGGAATGAGGGGAGTCTACCATCCTGCAGCAAGCACGTCCGCCAGGTGTATCACCTTGATGGGCAGCTCGTGTTTTCTGATGTAGGTTTCCTGGTGCATCAGGCAGGAGAGGTCGGTGGAAACAATATACGCAGCGCCTGTCTGCAGGGCTTTTTCCACCTTTTGTTCGGCCATGGCCGTGGAAATGGGTTCGGCTTTCACCGAGAAAGTCCCGCCGAAGCCGCAGCAGACCTCGGTGTCCTCCATCTCGACGAGCTCGAGTCCCCTCACATGTTGCAGCAGTATCCTTGGTTCCTCCCGTATGCCGTATTCTCTAAGGGCTGCACAGGAATCATGATAGGTCACTTTCTCCTGAAAGGTGGCGCCCGTGTCGGTAACTTTGAGGATATTCACCAGGAAATCCGAAAATTCGTAGATATTCCTTCGCACCTGCTTGTATTCATTGTGCAGGGCCGTATTATGAAACAGCTTCGGGAAGTAATTCCGGACATAAGCCACGCAGGAAGCGGAAGGACCGATGATGGGGCGGTCGTTCGGGAAATCCCTGATGAATTTTTCACCGATGGCTTTGGCTTCGTCCCAGAAGCCGCTGTTGAATGCAAGCTGGCCGCAACAGGTCTGGTTGGTGTTGTAATGGATCCCCACGCCGAATTTCTCGAGCACCTTTACCACGTTGAATCCCGTCTCGGGATAAAACTGGTCGATGAAACAGGGCATAAACAGATCTGCGATCATGGGGCTTGGCCGTATTCTTGCATAAATTCTATGCAAACGTACTTGTTTTCAGATGAACGGGCAAATGTTCAGTCCGGTTTTTTTTCTTCCACCCTGAAACCTGCCTGGCGAAGGTCATCCCAGTAGGAAGGGTAGGATTTTGCCACGGCTACGCCACTATCGAACAGCAGGCTGCCTTCCTTCAGACAGAGCGGGGCCAGCGACATCAGGATGCGGTGATCGTTGGCCGACTGAAGGACCGGTTTTTCCATTACGGTCTGTTTTTTTCCCGTGAACACCATCCGGTCCGGGTAGCGGAGCAAACCATAACCAAGTGATGCAAGCGAACGGTAAAGGACTTCCGCCCGGTCTGATTCCTTGATGGCAAGGTTCTGTATCTGATCAAGCGAACCTTGCACCTCCAGTCCGGCCATGGTGGCGGCAAGGGCGGGTGCCAGGTCGGGGTGATGCTTCAGCATGAAGTGCTGCCCTTGCTTCACTTGTCTGTCTTTTTTCAGGAGTAATCCTTCCGGATGTTTTTCAATTCCGACGCCCAGGCAACTGAAGTATCCTGCCGCCGCGGCGTCGCCCTGCAGGCTTTCCTGCTTCAGCCCGCGCAGCAGGATACCTGCTTCTGCCGACAGGGCTGCGACTTCGAACCAGTAAGAAGCGGCACTCCAGTCGGCCTCCACTTCCAAAGGCTTGTAAACGTATGGTTTACCCGGTACCGAGATCATTTTCCCTTTTTCACTGACCGCTATGCCGTTCTGGCGCATCAGCTGCAGGGTCATGTCAAGGTAGGGACGGGAGCTGATGCTGCCTGTAAAGGTGATTTCCAGTCCCTCCGGCATCATGGGTGCAGCCATCAGCAGGGAGGAAGCGAACTGGGAGCTTTCTGCCGAAGAAACCCCGGTCTTTCCCCCTTTGAGCTGTCTGCCGTTGATGAGTAAAGGCGGGAAATTCGCCTGGCCGGTATACCGGATGTCGGCGCCGATCTGCAGCAGGGCTTCCACCAGGGCGCCCACGGGCCGTTGTTTCATGCGTTTATCCCCTGTCAGCAGCCAGCTGCCCGGAAGATTCGCGAGGTAGGATGTGAGAAAACGGAGGACAGTCCCGGCATTGCCACAATCAAGGCTTACTGTTTCCCTGCCCGCTTCATCTTTTCCACATTGTCGGATCCGCTCCAGTAACTGCTGCATCAGCAGTGTATCGCCGGAGTCCGGAAGATTCCTTACAGGCTCGCTGGCGCCGGCCATGGCCCTGATCAGCAGCAGGCGGTTCGCGATGCTTTTGGAACCCGGAAGGCTAACTTCAGTGTATACCTTGCAGCCGGCGGGCGGATCGATATGCAACTGGGGACTCGCTGAAGATGTTTTGGCCATGGTGTTATAATTTCCTGAGGAGGCTGAGGATTTCCGTTTCCGGCACAGGTACATCGAAGACCGTCCGGCCGGGCTTTTCGCACAAGGCAAAGCGGATCTGAGTACCGAGATTTTTCTTGTCGTGTCTCATGAGGCTGCACAATGCTTCCTCCTGGCCCGCAGGGATCAGATCTCCCGGAAAATGCCTGTCGAGGAAGTCCGTGATCTGCTGTCCGTCCGCCTCGTTCATGATGCCAAGCCGGACTGCCAGCAGGCTTTCGTATTTCATGCCGCAAGCCACGGCTTCACCATGTGTAACTGCTTTGTTTACAGATAAGTAATAGCTCTCGATCGCATGTCCGACTGTATGTCCGAAATTCAGGATTTTCCGTCTGCCGTTCTCATAAGGATCTTCGTCACAGATATTTTTTTTCAGCAGGGCCGCTGTCCGTATCCATGAGTCGGGTGGTTTTTCGCAAGGGTTCAGGCTGCCGCGGATTTCTTCCCAGAAGCTTTTGTTGCAGACCAGGGCCGTTTTAACCATCTCGGCCAGGCCTTCCCTGAGGTGTGATGCGGGAAGGGTATTCAGGAAGGCAGGTTCGATCAGGGTCCGGATGGCCGGCCGGAAGCTTCCGATCTGGTTTTTAAGCCCGAGGTGGTTAACGCCTGTCTTGCCGCCTATGGCCGCATCCACCTGGGCAAGCAGGCTTGTGGGAATATGGATGTGACGGATACCCCGTTTGTAAACGGATGCGGCGAATCCGCCCAGATCGCAAACCATGCCGCCGCCCAGGTTGATCAGGATGCTGTCGCGGCCGGCTCCCTGTGCTTCCAGTTCCGACCATACCTGCCGGCAAGTCTCCAGGGTTTTGTGTTGTTCACCGGCGCTGATGGTGATCAGGCGGAAGGCCTCAGCCATGGGCAACATATTGATAAACAATGGCCTGCATAGCCTTGCCGTATTTTCATCAGCCAGTAGGAAAATGTTTTGGGAACCCTTGTCAAGGCCGCCCAGCCAGGCCCCTGTCCGGGACCATGATCCCCTTCCGATAAATTGAATTCTTTCTTTCATGGCCCTGTCATGATCCTTACAAAAATAATTCATTCTATCTTAGTAGCCTGATGGGATCAAAAAAGAAGAGGAACAGCAACCGCATACCCGTCCACCGGGTGGATGAATACGCCGGGCAGGAGGTGATACTGCGGGAGAAGACCGGTGATTACCGGATCTACGGGGCACAATACATTGAGAAAGGAGCCCTCGACCAGATGGATACGGCCATGCGGCTGCCGGTGTCCAGGGCCGGGGCATTGATGCCCGACGCACACCAGGGGTACGGCCTCCCGATCGGAGGCGTGCTTGCTACGGATCCTTCGGTGGTGATCCCTTATGCTGTCGGAGTCGACATCGCCTGCCGCATGTGTATGACGGTTTTTGATGAGCATCCTTCCCTGATAAGGAGAGACAGCGGGCTGCTGAAACAACTGCTCGAATCGCACACCCATTTCGGTGTGGGTTCCACAAACAGAACCCACGTGGATACCACTGTTTTCGACCGCCTGACCTGGTCGGAGATCCCCATCGTGAAGGAACTCAGGGATCTTGCATACAGTCAGCTCGGGACAAGCGGTGCAGGCAATCATTTCGTGGAATGGGGCACTTTGGATATCAGAAAGTATGATGATCTGCTCAGACTGTCTGAAGGAAGCTACCTTGCATTGCTGAGCCACAGCGGATCGCGCGGTTTTGGTAACGCACTGGCTGAGTGGTTTTCGGGCCTGGCAATGAAGAAGACACGGCTGCCTCAGGAGGCGAGGCACCTTGCCTGGCTCTCCATGGACTCGGAAGAAGGACAGGAGTACTGGCAGGCCATGGAACTGGCCGGATTGTATGCCTCGGCCAATCATCATGAGATTCATGCTAAGATCAGAAAGGAGTTTGGAAGGGAAGTGCTTGCCACTGTTGAGAATCATCATAATTTTGCATGGAAGGAAAGGCTGGCCGACGGGCGGGAGGTGACCGTTCACCGTAAAGGAGCCACCCCTGCCTACCGCCACAGCCTGGGGATCATTCCCGGATCCATGACCCAGGATGGTTATGTGGTCAGGGGGAAGGGCAATGCCGTGTCACTGTCATCCGCCTCCCACGGGGCCGGAAGGCTGATGTCGCGGAACCAGGCTTTTAAGCAACTCCGCCGTTGCGATCTTGACCAGTACCTCCTGGAAAAAGGAGTGAAGCTTTCGGGCGGGGATGTGGATGAATCCCCGGTCGTGTATAAAGACCTCGAAAAGGTGATGGCAGCCCAGTCCGAGCTGGTGGAAATACTGGCTTCATTCAGCCCGGGCATTGTGAAAATGGCTCCGCCCGACAAATGGAGCAGAAAGAAAGCAGGTTTGGATATTTAATTGTCTTTGTCATGTTAGATTTTCAGAACACCGGTATTGCATTCAGGCATCGTAGCGACAGGGATCTTCGGCGTTCCGCCCTGTTGTTTACACTGCTGTCGCACCCATGGCTGGTAAAGCTTGCCAACGGCCTGTTGAAATTTGCCCTGGCACTGCGTATACCGGTCGCCTGGATCGTTAAACCCACAGTGTATAAGCAGTTTGTGGGCGGCGTATCGATCACCGACTGTTTGCCGGCGACCCATTCGCTTGCACACTATGGAGTTTTTTCCATTCTTGATTACAGCGTGGAGGGCGGTCATTCGGAGCAACAGATCAGGCAGACCCATGAAGAAACCTTACGAACGGTGGTTCATGCGGCAGCCGATCTGAATGTGCCCTTTGCCGTATTCAAACCCACGGCCTTTGGGGATCTGGAGACCCTTTCAAAGGACTTCAGCCCGGCAACATCACTCGAATCAACGGCTCATCAGGGATTGCTGCAGTATGTCAGCCGGATCGACCAGCTTTGCGCCGCGGCCCGGGATGCGGATGTTCCTATCATGATCGATGCCGAGGACAGCTGGTACCAGGACCTGGTGGATGCCGTGGTGACCCTGATGATGAAACGTTACAACAAAGAAAAGGCGATCGTGTACAATACCCTGCAGATGTACCGCCACGACAGGCTTGCCCATCTGTCGGAGGCGATCCGGCAGGCAAGGGAACAGGGATATTATTATGGTGTGAAATTCGTCAGGGGCGCATATATGGAGAAAGAACGCGCCCGGGCTGCCCGCCTGGGCTATCCTTCACCCATCTATCCCGACAAGATGGGAACCGACCAGGCCTTCGATGAAGCCCTGAAAGTTGCCATGAACAACCTCGACATCGTTTCCGTGTTTTGCGGAACACACAATGAGGACAGCTGTTACCTGCTTGCTTCGCTGATCGCCGAAAAACAACTGGCATCCAACGATATACGGATCTGTTTTTCCCAGTTATACGGAATGAGTGACCATATCAGCTTTAACCTGGCCCATGCCGGGTACCGGGTGGCCAAGTACCTGCCATACGGACCGGTACGGCATGTGATGCCTTATCTTTTCCGGAGGGCGGAAGAGAACACTTCCATTGCCGGGCAGACCGGACGGGAACTCAGGCTGGTGAGGCAGGAGATAAAAAGAAGAAAGGGAAAGTGAGCAGCTTGCAATTTGTTTTGTAATTTTGAAAAAAAAATGTCATGAACAGGAAAAGCTTATTGCCGGTAGCAGTCTTGTTATCCGGTTTATTGTTTTTTGTCTCCTGCGGAGAGGATGAAACCATCGACCTTACCAATCTGATCGGAATTGAAGTGTTTCCGGGCGATACCATCATGGAAGTGGGAACCACGGTACAATTCAGGGCCATGGGCTTATTTTCCGACAGCAGCACCAAAGACATTACTTCCTCGGTGTCATGGGCTGCATCTCCCAAGGGTGTGGTCGAGATCAGCGGAGGCGGGCTTGCCACTGCCCTGGAGAAAGGTGAAACCTATGTTGTGGCCGGCGGAGGAGCCGTTGTCGGAGGCGCCGTTTGCGTCAGTACCGATGCAGCCGGGCTCGACAGGGAGAAAATTCTCCTTGATTATGAGGTGCATTACCTGGGAACCAACCTCAGCAATTGCGGATGGACCGGAGCCGTATCCGGCTGCGATGCCGGCACGGCCAGTGATGAATCCCATAATAAGGTGGCTGAGCGTATCAACTATTACCGCCGCATGGTGGGCCTGAACGATGATGTGACCCTGGATGCCGCCAAGGGTGCCAAGTGCCAGGAAGCTGCCCTGATGATGAAAGCCAACAACCAGTTGAGCCACAATCCCCCTACCAGTTGGACCTGTTATACGGCCGACGGAGCTGAAGCTGCCGCCAATTCAAACATTGCACTGGGCATGCATTCTGTCAATGCCGTCACCGGATACATGGACGATTTCGGGGCCAACAACAAGGACGTGGGCCACCGCCGCTGGCTGATTTACTCCAAGGCAAAGGTCATGGGCGACGGATCCACCGACGGTTCCAACGCCATCTGGGTGATGGGCAACAGCGGCAATCCTTATCCTGCCAACATGCCCGAGTATTTCTCCTGGCCTCCCAAAGGCTATGTGCCTGCTCCCCTGGTCTTCGACCGCTGGTCATTCTCCAAACCCGATGCCGACTTCAATGCCGCCGCAGTGACCATGAAAGATGCAAGCAATAATTCGGTCACAGTGAGTGTCATCGCCCGCTCCGTTGGCTACGGCGACAATGCCATTGTTTGGGAACCCACCGGCATCAACCTCGGCGGCCCGGGTGACGTGAAGTATACCGTAACCCTAACCGACGTGAATGTGGGAGGAACCCCCAAAACCTACACCTATACGGTTACCATCGTGCAGCCGGGCAAAGGAAAGAATGATCCTTACCAGGAACTCAAGCGGGCTAATCCGCAGTGGCAGGTCCACTGATCAGGTGTAAGCAGCCATCAGCAGGTCGATATCCTGGAAAGGCAGCCCGAAGTGCTCCCCTGCATACTTGTGGGTGAGGATGCCATTATAAAGATAAATGCCATGCCTGAAACCGGGGTCGTCTTTCACCTGTTTTTCCACCCCGCCCGAGTCTCCCATGTTCAGCAGGATGGGTGCAAAGAAATTGCTGAGTGCGTATGAGGCCGTGTTGGGAACCCTGGAAGCGATGTTAGGCACGCAGTAATGGGTGATCCCGTGCACCTGGAATACCGGGTTGCTGTGGCTGGTTACCCGTGATGTCTCGAAACAGCCTCCCTGGTCAATGCTCACGTCGATGATCACCGATCCTTCCTTCATCTCCCTGATCATTGGTTCGGTGATCAGGCAGGGCGGCCTCCCATCGGGGGTATGGATGGCCCCGATCATCACATCGGCACTGCGCATGGCCTTCACCAGTACCTTGGGTTGTATGATGCTTGTGAATATTCTGTTATTCAGGTTGGTTTGTATCCTTCTTAGCTTGTAAATATTGTTGTCGAAGACTTTCACCGTGGCTCCCATCCCCATGGCGGCCCTTGCCGCGGATTCGCCCACCGTGCCGGCGCCCAGGATAATGACTTCGGTGGGGGATATCCCCGGAAACCCTCCGAGAATGCGTCCCTTACCCAGTTGCGGATGACTCAGGTATTCCGATGCCACCAGGATGGCGGTACTGCCTGCAATCTCACTCATGGCCCTGACAAGGGGGAAGCTTTTCGTCTTGTCGCGGATGTGTTCGAAGGCAATGGCCGTGATCTTACGGCTCATCAGCTGCCGGAAATAGTCTGCCTGTTGGGTCCCCATCTGAAGACTTGAAACCAGTACCTGTCTTTCTTTCATCAGGGCGGTTTCTGCCAGTGATGGGGGAGCGACTTTCAGGATGATGTCCGACGACTGGTACACTTCTGCCGGGCTGCTCACCAACTCAGCACCGGACTCTGTGAATTCCAGATCGGCAAAATGAGCTGAATTACCCGCCTTTGCTTCAAATATCACCCGGTGACCCTGCTGGACAATCACGCTTACTGCCTCCGGGGCAAGCGCGATCCGCTTTTCTTCAAGGTTCACTTCCCTGGGGACGCCTATCACCAGGTGGCTCTTACGCCGCATTACTTCCAGCATTTCTTCCCGGGGCATCAACTGCCCGGATGAAGTGAGATTCATGATCTTGCGCTTATTCCGTAAAAGTAGTCAAAATCGGATTCAGAAGGAAATCCGGCGGATCCCCTCCTCACCGCTTTCTTCTATCCTGATGTATACGCATCCGGCAGGCAAAAGTTCAGTGATTTTTTCAGGCCATTCGATCAGGCAATAATAAGCGCTGAAGAAATAATGTTCATAGCCGATATCCATCACTTCTGCAATGTTCTTAATACGGTAGAAATCAAAATGATATACAGGATCACCGCCAGGCAGGAGGTACTCGTTTACCAGGGCAAAGGTGGGGCTGCTCACATTCCCCCTGACACCCAGTACCCGGCAGATGGCTTTGATCAGCGTGGTCTTGCCCGCACCCATCGTCCCCTCGAAAGCAAAAATGCGTTTTCCGCTGTGGGTATCCAGAATACGCTGTGCCACCAGGGGCAGGGTTTCCAGTGCGGCGGTGACTGTATTCCCGGGCATCGCTTATTTGGCTGTCAGGCTGATAAAAGGGATAAGCATCTCTTCCAGCGATAATCCGCCGTGCTGAAAGGTGTTGCGGTAGTACTTCACGTAGTGGTTGTAGTTGTTCGGATAAGCAAAGAAATCCGAGGAACGGCAGAAGATATAGGAGCTGCTGAGATTCATTTTCGGAAGGAAGGCATCGCCTGGCTGATGCACTTCAAACACCTCCCTTTTATCATAGTCAAGGCTTCTGCCGGTTTTATACCGGAGGTTGGTGTTGGTGTTGCGGTCGCCGATCACTTTGACGGGATCCTGCACCCTCACCGAACCGTGGTCGGTAGTCAGCAGTACCTGATACTTCTTTTCGGCCAGGTAACGGAAGATATCCAGCAGCGGACTGTGCTCAAACCAGCTAAGCGTGAGCGAACGGTAGGCAGCCTCGTCTTCGGCCAGTTCCCGTATCACCTCCATCTCCGTCCGGGCGTGCGACAACATATCCACGAAGTTGTAAACGATGACGTTGAGTTTGTTGCCCGCCAGATTGGGCAGGCTTTCAAGCAGTTTTCGGCCGGCGGTGAGGTTGAGTACTTTATTGTATGAATAACGGATGTCTTTCCCGAATCGTTTCAGGCATTCCCCCAGCAGTTCTCCTTCATACATGTTTTTGGTTCCTTCTTCGTCTTCATTCACCCAGTATTTCGGGTATTTTTTCTCGATCTCGGATGGCAGGAGCCCCGCAAACAAAGCATTGCGTGCGTATTGGGTAACGGTGGGAAGGATGCCGAAGTAGATTTCATCGCGTTCTACCCTGAAATACTCCTCCAGTATCGGCTGTATGGCTTTCCACTGGTCGTAACGCAGGTTGTCAATCACGATCAGGTAAACCGGGTTTTCACCGTGAAAGTATGGAAACACCTTTTCCCGCATCAGGGTATGGCTCAGTACCGGTTTTTCTTCTGACCTGCCACTGAGCCACGAGAAATAATGCTTCTCCACGAAACGTGCAAACACATGATTGGCCTCGTTTTTCTGCTGGGCCAGGACTTCCTTCATGCCTTCATCGCCCGATTTTTCCAGTTCCAGCTCCCAGTAAACGAGCTTGCGGTAAACATCCTGCCATTCTGCAATATTCAGCCGGCCTGAAATTTCCATGCCGATATGGCGGAATTCCTGCTGGTAGGCCGAGGTGGTTTTCTGGCTGATAAGCTTCTTGTTCTCCAGGTTCTTCTTCAGGCAGAGCAGGATCTGATTCGGGTTAACCGGCTTGATCAGGTAATCCCGGATGTTGCTGCCAATGGCCTCCTCCATGATGGTTTCTTCCTCGCTCTTGGTGATCATGACCACCGGCAGGTTGGGATAGTGGTTTTTTATCTGGCTCAGGGTTTCAATACCGCTGATGCCAGGCATGTTCTCGTCGAGGAAAACAATATCGAAAGCCTTGGTTTTCAATATGTCTATGGCTTCATCCCCGCTGTTGGCCGTAGATACCTGGTACCCTTTCTGTTCAAGGAAAATGATATGCGGCTTCAGCAGATCGATCTCGTCATCTGCCCATAAAATTGATGCTAACGACATATTACTGTTTTTGGTTATAATTTGCTGTGCTTTTGCAGCACGGCAGAAGCAAACGGCAAAGTTCCGTAAAAATTGGAATTGGCTGACAATATCTTTATTTTCTTACTTTTGCATGAAACAGGACAAATGCTTCCCGGCCCCAACAACAAGCGTAAGATCATCAACGATCCGGTATATGGTTTTATCACCATACCCGATGAGCTTTTGTTTGACGTGATTGAACATCCTTTTTTTCAGCGTTTAAGGAGGATCAAGCAACTGGGGCTCACCCACCTGGTGTATCCCGGGGCGCTTCACACCCGTTTTCATCATGCCCTGGGGGCCATGTACCTGGTGAACGAAGCCATTGAGTCGCTTCGCTGGAAGGGGATAGATATCAGTCCGGATGAAGAGCAGGCGGTATTGCTGGCTATCCTGCTGCATGATATCGGGCACGGACCCTTCTCCCATGCACTGGAGAACTGCATTGTGTACGATGTGACACATGAAGAACTTTCGCTTTTATTCATGGAACACTTAAACAAGGTGTTCGGGGGGCAGCTCGACATGGCCATCCGGATATTCCGGAACCTTTATCCCAAGAAATTCCTGCACCAGATGGTTTCAGGCCAGCTCGACATGGACCGCATGGATTACCTGAAACGCGACAGCTTTTACACCGGGGTTTCCGAAGGAGTGATCAATTCCGACCGCCTGCTGAATATGCTCACAGTGGCCGATGATGAACTCGTGGTGGAGGCCAAGGGGATTTATTCCGTGGAGAAATTCATCGTGGCCCGCCGGCTGATGTACTGGCAGGTGTATCTGCACAAAACCGTGCTGGCTGCAGAACAGATGCTCGTACATACCCTGCGCAGGGCAAAATACCTCGCCGAAAACGGCCATCAGTTGTTTGCAACACCTTCCCTGGCAGCGTTTCTGAAAAACAGGTACGGCATGGAAGACTTCCGGCAAAGCGATGCCCTGCTTGGAATGTTCGCCAGGCTGGATGATTCCGATATTTCGGCATCGTTTAAGGTTTGGACGGATGATTCCGACAGCGTCCTGTCTTTCCTCAGCAGCAGCCTTGTGAACAGGCAGCTCTTCCGGATCGAAATCAGCAAAAATCCTTTTGACCCGCTTTATGTGGACAGCATCAGAACTGAGGTGTGCCGGGAACTGAAACTTCATACGGATGATGTTCCATATTTCCTGTATGAGGGCGAAATCGCCAACAATGCCTACAATCCATCGGTCGACCGAATCAATATCCTGCACCGCGACGGCCGGATGAGCGATATCACCCAGGATTCCGCGCAGTTGAACGTCTCGGTCCTCTCTGAAACTGTAACCAATTATTTTCTTTGCTATCCTAAAGTTAAGATATAGTTTTATTGATTTGAAATAGAAGTATATATGGAATTTTCTGCCAAACAAATTGCGGAGCTGCTGCAGGCTGATATAGAGGGTGACCCTGAGGTAAGGGTCAACAGGCTTGCCAAAATTGAGGAGGGTGAACCCGGCAGCCTGAGCTTCCTGGCCAATCCGAAATATACGCCTTTTATTTATACCACCGGGGCTGATATTGTGATTGTCAGTCAGGATTTCAAAGCGGAGCAAACGATACATGCCACGCTGCTGAGGGTGAAAGACGCTTACGCAGCCTTTGCACGCCTGCTGGAGGTTTATCAGCAGGCGCTGAAGAAAAGAACCGGCATCTCCGAAAGGGCTTACCTGGCTGAAACCGCCGTTTACGGAGAGAAGCTCTATGCCGGTGAGTTCGCCTGGATAGGCGAAGGTGTGAGGATAGGGAAACATGTTCAGATTTTCCCGCATGTGTATGTGGGCGATCATGTGGTGATTGGAGATCATACGATTCTGCATCCGGGTGTAAAAGTCCTGCATGATTGCGTGATCGGCAGCCATTGTATCCTGCATGCCGGCGCAGTGATCGGGGCCGATGGTTTCGGCTTCGCCCCCAATACCGGGCAACAGTACGACAAAGTGCCCCAGACCGGGAACGTTGTTCTGGAAGACCATGTGGAAATTGGTGCCAATACCTGTATCGACCGGGCCACCCTGGGTTCGACCAGGATCAGGAAGGGGGTGAAACTCGACAACCTGATCCAGGTGGCCCACAATGTGGATATCGGTGAAAATACGGTGATTGCCGCGCAGTCGGGGATCGCCGGATCCACCCGCATCGGTGCCGCATGCATGATCGGCGGACAGGTTGGTATCGTGGGTCATATCAGCATTGCCGACGGGGTGAAACTGGCTGCCCAGAGCGGGATTGAAGGCAATGTCAGGCAGGAAGGTGCCATCCTGCTCGGATCACCGGCCATCGAAATCGGGAATTATCGCAGGTCCTTTATCCATTTCAAGAACCTTCAGCAGTTGGTAAAAAGGGTGGAAGCGCTCGAAAAGCTGATCCCGGAAAAATAGTACCGGTGTTTTTGGCTGTATCTTAATCGGAACAGTTGCGTCATTCAGCGGGGAGGGCAAGCTGAAGTGTGCTTTATTTCAAAGCTGAAAATTATTACCTTTGCCCCCCATGAATCAGAAACAAAGAACCATACGGAAGCCGGTCACGGTTTCGGGAACGGGTTTGCACACAGGGGTGGCTGTTGATCTGACTTTCAATCCGGCACCTCCCTTCACGGGTTACGTTTACAGGAGAACCGACCTGGAAGGTTCCCCGGAGATTCGTGTGGATGTGGACAATGTGGTTGACACCTCCAGGGGGACTACCCTTGAAAATAACGGTGCCCGTGTGGCTACCATCGAACATCCCTTGGCTGCACTTGCCGGACTCGGTATCGATAACTGCATCATTGAAATGAACGGGGTGGAAACTCCCATCATGGATGGCAGTTCAAAATTCTTCGTCGAAGCGCTCGAACAGGCTGGCATTGCTGAACAGTCAGAATACAGGAAGTATATCGAGATCAGGAGTCCGGTGAGCTATTTTGATCCAGAGAAAAAGGTCGAGATGATCGCTTTACCGGCGAAGGATTTCAGGATCTCTGTCATGATCGACTATGAAACCACGGTGCTGGATACCCAGAATGCCGTGCTGGAGAACCTTGAAGACTTCAAAGCCCAGATTTCTCCCTGCCGTACCTTCGTCTTTCTCCACGAGCTCGAAGCCCTGGCCCAGCATAATCTGATCAGGGGGGGAGATCTGAGCAACGCCATTGTTTTCGTAAACAGGATAGTTTCACAGGAGGAACTCGACAAGCTGGCCACCCTGCTGAACAAACCGAGTGTGGCGGTCACCAGAACCGGGATACTGAATAACCTGGAACTGTATTTCCAGAATGAGCCTGCCAGGCATAAACTGCTTGATATCGTGGGAGACCTGACGTTGGTGGGGCAACCCCTGAAGGCCCACATTATTGCACGCCGGCCCGGGCACCACAGCAATGTGAAATTTGCTAAAGCCATTCGGCAACACCACTTGGATGAACTTCGTATCCGCGAAATTCCCCGCTACGATCCCCTTGCCGATCCTGTATATGACATCAATGCCATCAAACGCATCCTTCCGCATCGCTTTCCTTTCCTGCTGATCGATAAAATCGTGGAACTCGGGAAGGATCATGTCGTCGGCGTGAAGAATGTTACCTTTAACGAACAGTTTTTTGCCGGGCATTTCCCGGCCGAACCCGTAATGCCGGGTGTACTCATGGTGGAGGCCATGGCGCAGACCGGCGGGGTGTTCGTCCTGAGCCACCTTCCCGATCCCGAAAACTATGACACCTATTTTTTAAAGATCAACGAAGTTAAATTCAGAAGAAAAGTGGTGCCCGGAGATACCATCCTCTTCCGGCTGGAGCTTCTTTCTCCACTCAGAAGAGGGATATGCCACATGAAAGGTGTTGCCTATGTCGGGAATCATATCGTGATGGAGGCAATCTTGCTGGCACAGATCTTCAGGAGAAAACATGAAAATGATCCCAATATTTCCGATCTTTCGTCCTATGAAACAAGACGTTAGCCCTTTCATTCAAATCCTTTAACTGCATGAATCAGCCACTTGCCTATGTCCATCCCCAGGCCAAAATCGCCAAAAACGTGGTGATTGAACCCTTCGTCAATATTGAGAAAAACGTGGAGATCTGCGACGGCTCCTGGATAGGCAGCAATGTGACCATTATGGAAGGAGCCCGTATCGGTAAAAACTGCCGGGTATTCCCGGGGGCTGTCATTGCAGCCATACCGCAGGATCTGAAATTCCAGGGAGAAGAATCCATCGTCCGTATCGGAGATAATACCACCATCAGGGAATACGTCACCATCAACCGGGGTACCAAAGCCAGCTATGAAACAGTGATCGGTAACAACTGCCTGCTGATGGCCTATGTGCATGTGGCCCACGACTGCGTCATCGGAAACAATGTCATCCTCTCCAATTGCTGCAATCTTGCAGGACATATTTTTGTTGACGATTATGCGATCATCGGCGGCTTGTCGGCCGTACACCAGTTTGTTCATGTGGGTTGCCACAGTATGGTCTCAGGGGGATCACTGGTTAGGAAGGATGTGCCACCTTACACCAAAGGGGCCAGGGAACCCTTGTCCTATGTGGGGGTCAACTCGATCGGACTGAGAAGACGCGGTTTCAGTTCCGACCAGATCGGTCAGATTCAGGATATTTACCGTATCATCTACCTCAGGGGTTACAATGTGACTCAGGCCATGAATATCATCGAGGCGGATATTGAAGCCACCCAAGAAAGGGATGAAATTCTGTCCTTCATCCAGCAATCCAGTCGGGGTATCATGAAAGGGTATTCCGGAAAACAGCAGGTGAGGGAAAAAATTGACATTTAGTGAATAGTGAACAGCCGGCAGTTAACCGCGAACAATGAACTGAGTGTGTCAGGGTGATGGTTTGCTTTTTGGCTTTAAATCCGGTGCAGGGATTACAATGATCGAAATTCATTTAAAGGGATTAGGGAAAAAATATAATGCAAACTGGGTTTTCCGCGGGATCCATTACATATTCAAATCACCCGGTGCTTATGCCATCCTCGGAAATAACGGCAGCGGGAAATCCACCCTGCTTCAGATGCTGTCGAGCCGGCTGACCCAGACTGAGGGAGAAATGCTGTGGATAAACAAAGGAACGACGGTTAAACCTGAGGAGGTCTATCGCTATTATAGCATGGCTGCGCCCTACCAGGATCTGATCGAGGAATATACCGTGGCCGAGCATTATCATTTTCACGCAAAACTTCAGCCTTTCCTGCCCGGTATCAGCGAAGACACTTTTATGCGGATGCTGGCATTGCCCGGAATAAACGGCAAGGCGATCAAATACTTTTCATCCGGCATGAAACAACGCGTGAAACTGGCACTCGCCATACTCAGCGATGTTCCCCTTCTGCTGCTCGATGAACCTTGCTCAAACCTGGACAAACAGGGGACGGAATGGTACAGGGAACTTATCGGCTACCGGCTTGGTAATTGCCTGATAACGGTTTGTTCGAACCATCAGCCCGCTGAGATTGCTTTCTGTGGCGAACACATCCTCATCAACGACTTCAAATAGGGCGATCTGCCGAAAACCCATCCCGTAAGCATTTTTTCGTATCTTTATCCATCCGGAGCAGTGCCGGTTCCCGGGGATGTGAATGATATTTGTTGATAATCAAATATTTATAGTGTTGCATTGCTTTCCATATCAGCTTTCTGCCTGATCTCTGAATATGAAATAAGTGAAATTTAAACATGGAAAACCATGAATTCAAAGCATGCCAGTATTAATCTGAATATCAGGGGAATCACACAGTCGCCGACCCTTGCTGTGAACGAACTTAGCAAGAAGCTGGAGAAGGAAGGGAGAAGGATATACAGGATGGGGCTTGGACAATCTCCTTTTCCTGTTCCTGTCACCATGGTGGAGATGCTCAGGAATCATGCCCACGAAAAGGATTATTTGAATGTCAGGGGGCTTGAATCACTGCGGAAAGCCGTGGCTTTGTTTCACCAACAAAAAGACAATGTATTGATCAATCCGGACAATGTGATGATTGGGCCGGGTTCAAAGGAATTGATGTTTATTCTTCAGCTTGTTTATTACGGGGATATCATTCTTCCGACACCCTGCTGGGTTTCTTATGTGCCGCAGGCCAAGATTATCGGGCGAAACATCCGGCTTATTCAAACGACTTTTGAGAGCAGATGGAAGCTGACTGCCAGCCAGCTTGAAGACTTCCTGAAATCTGAGAATGACATGTTCAAACCCCGGCTGATCGTATTGAATTATCCTTCCAATCCGGACGGGGAAACATTTGGGGATGAAGCACTGATGGAAATTGCCGGTATTGCCCGGCGTCATGAAATGATCATACTTTCGGATGAAATATACGGTCAGTTGAATTTTGAGGGGAAGCATACGTCCATTGCACGCTATTATCCTGAGGGTACGATTATCAGTTCAGGCATTTCCAAATGGTGCGGAGCAGGGGGTTGGCGACTGGGGACTTTTGCTTTTCCGGCTCACTTCGAATGGTTGATTAAGCCTATGGCAGCGGTGGCCAGCGAGACCTATACCTCCGTGTCGGCACCGGTGCAGTATGCGGCAGTCAGCGCGTTTCGCGGGGGTATCATCATCGAACGCTACCTTTTCAATGCACGCAGGATACTGCAGTATATTGCAAGGAAATGTGTCGCGATTCTGCAGAAAGGAGGGGTCAGGGTGCATATGCCGACCGGGGCTTTTTACCTGTTTGTCGACTGCAGTGACTTCAGGGAGACTCTGGAGCGGAGAGGTATCAGCGATAGTGCAGGTTTCTGCAGGAAACTGCTGGAGGACACGGGGATTGCCATCCTGCCGGGAAGCGTTTTCATGCGTCCTGCAGAGGAACTCAGTGCCAGGATTTCCCTGGTCAATTTCGACGGAGCCAAAGCCCTGGCCATGAGTGAAACCATCCCGATCAGCGAAAAACTGCCGGACGATTTCGACAGGCACTGCTGCAGTGCGGTCATCGAAGCCATGGAGCGCTTTGTAAATTGGCTTCAGGAAAGCTGAAACATATTGTGAATAAAGAATCAAGTCAATGAGTGGAAATATGGAGACAACAATGAAGAAATTCGGTACGGCCCCTGTTTTTTTTACGGCCGTCTCCACTATCCTGGGTGCCATCCTTTTTTTGCGTTTTGCTTATGCCGTAGGAACAGTCGGTTTTTTTGGTGCCTTGTCTCTGATCCTTCTCGGGCATATGGTCACTATTCCGACAGCGCTTGCGCTTTCTGAAATAGCCACCAATAAAAGAGTGGAGGGTGGCGGCGAGTATTTCATCGTATCCCGTTCCTTTGGGCTGAATATCGGCACCACCATCGGTATTACACTGTATCTTTCACAGGCCATCAGTGTGGCATTCTACGTGATCGCCTTTACCGAAACCTTCCAGTTCTTTTTTGACTATCTGAAGGAAACCTACCAGCTGATACTGCCCCGGCAGGCTGTGAGTTTACCGGTGATGGCGGTACTGTCGGTTTTTATTATGCGGAAAGGGGCTAAGCTGGGAGTTAAGGCATTATACGTGGTTGTTGTCATCCTGGCAATATCCCTGCTGTTGTTTTTTGTCGGAAAGCCCCTGGCGGGGATTCAGCAGGGAAGCCCCTTCAGTAATCTTGAGTTCAGGAATTCCGGTGATTTTTTTCTGGTGCTAGCCATTATTTTCCCGGCATTTACCGGTATGACCGCCGGAGTGGGCCTTTCCGGGGATCTCAGGAATCCTGCCAAATCCATTCCCATGGGCACTGTAGCAGCCACCTTCATCGGTATGATCGTCTATGGTTTCATCTCATATAAACTTGCCGTATCGGCTGCTGCCACCGACCTGGTGCAGGATCAGTTTGTCATGAGCCGGATCGCCGTGCTGGGCTGGCTGGTTATTCCGCTCGGACTGGCAGCCTCAACCCTTTCTTCGGCCCTGGGATCCATCATGGTTGCACCCCGGACCATACAGGCCCTTGCAAATGATCATTCATTTCCGGTGGCCGGTATCAACCAATGGCTCAGCAGGGCCAGATCATCCGATGATGAACCTTTCAACGCAAGCCTGCTGACCTGCATGATTGCCTTTGTGTTTGTTGGACTTGGCAGCGTGAATGTGGTTGCCCAGATCATCACGATGTTCTTTCTGATCACATACGGCAGCCTGTGCCTGATCTCTTTCCTCAATCATTTCGGTTCATCTCCTTCTTACCGGCCATCATTCAAGTCGAAATGGGTGATATCGCTGATAGGCTTTCTTACTGCGGTATGGGTCATGTTTAAAATTAACACCACATACAGCCTGGTCGCCTTCGGCCTGATGATACTGCTGCATATATATATAAATGCCATCCATAAAGACAGGAAAGGGATTTCTTCTGTTTTTATGAATACGATCTTTCAGGTGAACAGAAACCTGCAGCTCTTTCTGCAAAAGGGAAAGATTGTAAAAACCACGACAGACTGGAGACCAAGCGTCATCTGTCTTTCGAGGCATTCCTTCCTTCGCGATCATGCTTTCAGACTAACTAACTGGATATCATTTAAGTATGGCTTCGGCACCTACCTGCATCATATCGTCGGTTATTATTCGAAAAACACGCATGACCAGGCAGTGCAGGAATTGTCGCAGCTGATCAGAAATTATGGAGATGTAAGCCATGTATATATCGATACCCTGATCTGTCCGTCTTTTACCGCCGCCATCGCACAGTCCATTCAGATTCCGAGTATATCAGGCATGGATTATAATATGATGATCCTTGAATACGATAAAGAAAATCCGTCCGGACTGGATGAGATCATCGAAAATTATAAACTGATCCATACTGCCGGTTTCGATATCTGCATCCTTGCTTCAAGCCGGAGACCCCTGATCTACAAAAATGGGATTCATGTCTGGATTACTACGGAGGATACCGAAAATGCCAACCTGATGATCATCCTGAGTTTTATTTTTCTCGGTCATCCCGACTGGAAACATTCCGACATCAGGATCTTTCATGTCTGCAGGGAGAACGAACAGATTGAGGTCAGCCGTCAGATGCGGGAACTCATAGAAAACGGACGCCTGCCGATCACAGCCCAGAATATCCGTATCCTGGTCAGGAATCATGACCGCTCGGTGAAATCCATCATCAATGAGCATTCGGCCGATGCCGGACTGACGATCCTCGGCTTTCACGGAAGTACTATCAGGCATATGGAGCAATTGTTTTTTGAAGGATATGATGCGCCCGGCACTATCCTGTTTGTGAACGCATGTAAAAGCAAGGTCATCGACTGAGTTCCGGCCGGCCTCCGGCGGCAGGCATGGCTGATGTCTGTGCCTTCTCGTGTTACTGACTCCAATAGCAATAGAAAGAAAGGATGAGGTTTCCGATATTTTTTTCTACCTTTGCCCCCGTTTTTTAAAATCCCAGCTATTATGGCAACAACTGCAGATTTCCGGAACGGATTGTGTATTGAGTTCAACAATGAATTATATGTGATCGTCGAGTTTCAGCATGTGAAACCCGGCAAGGGCGGCGCTTTCGTTCGCACCAGGCTGAAAAACCTGAAAACCGGCAAAGTCATCCCGAACACTTTCAATGCAGGGGTCAAAATCAATGTGGCCCGGGTCGAACGAAGGCCTTTCCAGTTTCTTTACAAAGATGACAACGGTTATCATTTTATGAACAGCAATACCTTCGAACAAACCTCCCTGGAAGAAGAACTGATCAATGCACCCTCCTTCCTGAAAGAAGGCCAGGAAGTGGAGATCACCTTTCATGCCGATACCGAATCTCCCATGTATTGCGAACTTCCTGCTTTTGTGGTGCTCGAAATCACCTACAGCGAGCCCGGACTCAGAGGGGATACGGCTACCAACACCCTGAAGCCCGCCACCCTCGAAACCGGTGCTGTCGTGGGAGTGCCTCTCTTTGTCGAGACAGGGGAAAAAATTAAAGTGGATACCCGTACCGGTGCCTATGCCGAACGTGTAAAGGCCTGATCATGAAACTTGAATCACCAATCACCGTCCTCGAGATCGCTGCTTCCCACCAGTTGAAATATGCCGGTGATCCCAACCGTCTGATCACCGGCATCAATGAGATCCATATGGTGGAGGAGGGTGATGTCACTTTTGTGGATCATCCCAAATACTATGACCGGGTGCTCCGGTCTGCAGCCACCACCATTATTATCAACAAAGAGGACGTAAGATGCCCGGAGGGAAAATCCCTGCTCTTTGCGGATGATCCTTTCGGGGTGTACGTTTCCCTGGTGAAAAAATACCGGAAATTCGTCCCGTCGCACCGCATGATAGACGAAACTGCCATGATAGGTGAAGGCAGCGTGATCCAGCCGGGTGTGTTCATCGGTAACCATGTCCGCATCGGGAAACACTGCCTGATCCATGCCAATGTCACCATTTATGACCATACGGTGATCGGCGACCATGTCATCATTCACTCCGGCTCTGTCATCGGAGCTGACGCTTATTATTACAAGAAACGTTCATGGGGATACGAGAAACTTGAAAGCTGCGGCAGGGTGGTGCTTTCCGACAGGGTGGAGGTCGGAGCATGCTGTACCATTGATAAAGGCGTTTCAGGCGATACTTTCATCGGCGAAGGCACCAAGTTCGACAACCATGTGCAGGTGGGGCACGATACCGTTATCGGGAAAAACTGCCTGATCGGTTGCGCTTGTATCATTGCCGGAGTCACCCGTCTCGAAGATGAGGTCATCCTCTGGGGCCAGGTGGCCGTGCAAAAGGACCTCGTGATCGGAAAGGGCGCCGTGGTTTTTGCCAAGTCAGGCGTCGATAAATCCCTCGAAGGAGGAAAGAGCTATTTCGGAGCCCCGGTCCAGGAAGCACGTAAGGCCTGGAAAGAATTGGCCTTTGTCCGCAGGCTCCCGGAATTATTCGAGAAAATAAAGCTCTGACAATAAGCGAATTGTCACTGGACCATCGGGTCAAAGACTGCTTTTCCGGAATACACAGGAATTCCGGATCACGTTTATTTTCCTAAACAAGCTTTCATAGAAAATTTACGAACAATTGATTTGTTGGTAAAGATTTCATTGTAATTTCCCATCTTGGGCAGTAATCCTGCTTGTGAACTGTATTCTGTTCTTTTTTAATTACTTAATCGTTTCTTTTATGAAAAAGAAGTGCATCCTCCTTCCAGGTATCATGATGATAATTCTGTGCATGATCCTTTCGACCATGGTTGTGGCGCAAACCACGGTTTTCAGCGATGATTTCAGTACCTTCCAGAGTGCCACCTGGACCACTGCCGGCAGTATCGGGGCCAGCTCCTGGTCGGTGAACCGCTCCGGAAATGACTGGGGTGCCAGAAGAAACACCAGTCCGGCACAATTGGAAATCACGAACGATGTGGGGGGCACAACCAATGTGGCCGGTTGGGCTTTTGCTTACCTTTCCACGGCCTCTTTATCCAGTCCTTACGAACCGGCGCTGAACCAGAATCCCGGCCTGGTAAGCTGGACCTTTAACATGAGGCAGATAAGGACTGATCCCAGCGGCTTTGCTACAGCAAATTATGGGATCGCTTTCGTGTTGTCAGCCACGCAGGCCACGGTGAATAGTTCCGGTAATGGCTATGCTGTAGTGCTTGGACAATCGGGAAGTACCGACCCGCTTCGGCTGGCCAGGTTTACCACAGGCCTCTCCGGTACCCTTACCAGCATAATAACCTCCAATACCGCAGGATTAACGGACTTTGGGACCGATTACCTGAGTGTAAAGGTGACCTATGATCCTTCCACCGATAACTGGGAACTGTTTGTCAGGAATGACGGCACTTCCGCCTTTGTTGATCCTTCCACGGGAACACTCACTTCACAGGGAACGGCAGCAGACAATACGTATACTGCTTCCTCTTTCAGCTTTCTCGGTGCTTACTGGCAGGGCTCGACCAGTGCCAATCAGACGGCCTTTTTCGATAATGTCAGCGTGAGTGTAATTTCCGCACCCGTCGTACTGCAGGAACAGTGGCGGTCCAGGACCAGTGGAGCGTGGGACAATGTGAGTACCTGGCAACAATACAACGGCAGTACCTGGGTGAATGCCACAGAGTATCCGGGACAGAATACACCGACTGAGCCTGATCCATCGGCAAGCGTGCAACCGGATCACGTGGTTACCGTACTTGGTCCCGTTGAATTCGGGGATATTGAAGTACAAAGCGGAGGCACCCTTGTAATACAGGATGCTGTCACATTATCCGTTCCAGCGGGAAAAACACTCACCGTAAACGGTATAATGACGATGCAGGATGAAGCCCGCGTCAACGGTGCCGGAGCTTTTCTGCTGAATTCCGGAGGCAGATTGAATATCGGCTCGGTCGAGGGCATCACGGTGGCGGATGCTGCCGGTAATATCCGCACTGCCGGTGGCCGTACATACAGTTCCGGTGCGATTTTTATGTATAAAAGGGTTGCGGACGCCGATATGGTGACCGGAGACGGCCTGACCCAGCATACGCCGGCAGACCTGATCATCAGCAACTCAGGCAGCACCGTCACCCTTTCCGCTCCAACCACCATCAGCAGGAATCTCAATATTACCGGAGGTACCCTGGATGCTGACAATAACAACCTCAGCGTCGGAGGGAACTGGAGCAGCTCCGGGACCTTCCTGCCGGGTAATGCCACAGTTACTTTCTTCGGGCCCGATGCTGCCACCATCGCCTCATCAACATTCAATCACGTCGTTTTCAGCGGATCGGGAAGCAAGACTGCCGGAGGAGCACTCACAATAGGGGGAAACCTGACAATTACGGATAATTTTTCAGCCGGATCTGTTACCCATGCCATCGCGGGCGATTGGGTGAACAACGGAACATTCTCTGCCGGTACTTCCACCATTAACTTTAACGGCACCAATGATCTGCAAACCATCAGTGGTTCTTCGACAACTACATTCAACATCCTGCGGGTTGCCAAGGGAGCACAGCACAGGATACTCGAAGTCCTTGCCCTGATAGGTCTTTCCGGAGCCAGTAATCCCCTGGTGATTGCTGACGGTACTTTTAAACTGTCAAGCCCGTCCGTCATCCAGCCCTTTACCACCAGCGCCGGGGCCACCATTCCGGGTGGAGGAGGATTCTGGAACAACGGCGGAACCATCCTGCCCGGCAACTACAGTTGGGTCCTGTACGGAACTTTCCGTCAGTCAGCCGGAACAACCTATATTGGCACAGCCGAAGGCCAGGCGCTCAGATACCGCTCAAATTCCATCATTACCATCGAAGGTGGTGAACTGAGCATCGCGGGACGGCTCGGCAGGGATAATTCCACCAATTATTCCACAACCTATACTCAAACAGGCGGTATCGTCACCCTGAATACCGTCGGATTAAACAACAGCACATTCGCCTGCTTTGACCTCGGAAATCCCGCTTCATCCTTCCATATGAGCGACGGCTATATCGTCCTTCAGAGGAGGAATGCCAATGCAGGGTTGGAATACCTCAACCTTGCCGGGACCTGCACGGTCACCGGGGGTACTTTGCAGGTGGGAAATGCCGGCACGCCGGCCTCACAGTACTTCCGGATCAAGAGCCAGCCCCCGCTGTGGAACCTCGTAATAAACGATGTGAATGATCCCCAGGTGGAGTTCTATCACATTACACACTTCATACAGAATGATTGCATTATAGGAGGAAGCTTGTGGATGACCAATACTGATCTCGTACTTGGGGGAGACTGGTATAACAACGGGAACTTTGATCCTGGCACTGCTACCGTGTTTATGTCAGGTACGGCGCCCCAGATCATCGGTGGAAGCTTCCCATCATCCTTTTATCACCTCCAGATAAATAATGGCAACGGCGTTTTCCTTGATAACAATATTACCGTCAGCCATCAACTGGATCTGAATACCGGCCTGCTGACCACCAATGCCTTTACGCTGACTGCTGAGGCGACCGCCCTGATCCAGAATGCATCCGCGTTGTCGTACATCAATGGCCGTCTCGCACGGGTGTACGATGCAGTCGGCTCAAAGGAGTTTCCCATCGGCAAAGGAGGCAATTACCGGCCATTGACCTTTAATTATTCCGCTTTAAGCGGAAGCAGCACCGTGATGGCCGAGCAGTTTGAATCTGCCATGAGCGGAAGCCTGCCGCCGCAGACCAGCCTGCTGACCGCAGATCGTTACTGGGAGATCACCCAGACAGGCGGCAGCGACTATGAATATTTTGTAACGCTGGATCCCGCCGGGTATACCCCCCTGAACCCTGTGGTCATGCTCAAAAAGGACGGTGGAACAATCAGTTCTCATCCCACTACAAGTCCTGATTACACAAATGCTTTGGCATTCAATTCTTTAAGTGAATTTGCCCTCGGTGAGTATAACAGTATCATCACGCAAACATTTGCTGACTCCAAGGAAGTCTGCCGGGGAGAAACCACCCTTGGTCTGACTGCATCGGTGAGCCCGGTTCCGGATGGCGGGACGATACAGTTTTACCTGGAGGGGACGGCCGTGGGCTCGCCGGTTCCTGTTAGTACAATCGACGGGACCGCGACCTATACTTACAATCCGGGCGGTCTTGCTGACGGCGGCTATGCCATCAGGGCCGACTTTTCCGGAAACGGAAATTACCTGCCGGGCAGCAGCCACCCGGGCAATGATGGTGTGCTCACCGTCTTCGATCTGCCTGCAGCGCCTGCCGGTTCAGATGTAAACGAAACCGATTGCTTCGGGACACCCTATACCGGTTCTGCCACAGCAGGAAGCAATGAATATATAATATGGTATGATGCGTCCTCCGGCGGTAATGTCACGGTGGCACCCTCGCGCAGCACTCCCGGGACCTCCTTGGCCTGGGCTGCCGCAGTCGACAATACTACCCAGTGTGAAAGCGAAACCAGAACCCTTGTGACCGTCACACTCACAGCCGATACAGAGCTTCCGCAGATCACCTGTCCCCAGGCCATCAGCGTGAATGCTGCGCCAGGCCAGTGCTATGCAATCGTTCTTAACCCCGGTATTCCCATTACTTCAGATAATTGTGCAGTGTTCAGCGTGGATAATGATGCTCCGGCCAACGGGCAATATTCAGTAGGAATTCATCTTGTTACATGGACAGTCTATGATGTGAACGGAAATTCCGCCACCTGCACCCAGCAGATCACGGTGAATGATAATCAGAAACCCCTGGTCCAGTGTCCGCTGCCGCTTTACCTTTGCATCGAACCTGAACTTACAGGCCTGGTGATCAACGGGATACAGCCCGTTACCGGCGATAATTGTGGTGTGTCGTCGGTCACCTGGACTGCATCCGGTGTCACCAATACCGGCGGTTCCAATGATGCCAGCGGAACGTTTTTCAATGTGGGCCAGAACTGGGTAACTTATACCGTGACTGACGTAAACAAAAATACCTCCACCTGCAGCTTTTCCATTCAGATATACAACCGGCCCGTGGCGCAGGCTTCCGTGAATCCCGGGCAGTACTGCCAGGGTGAGGAGGTGACCCTTGAAGGCAGTGCTGCCGGTGGCAGCGGAACGGGCTACCAATATGCCTGGCTGGGACCCGGAGGGTATACCGGTGCGGGGCAGCAGGCCGTCATCGGGGATATTCAGCCCGGCCAGAGCGGGCAGTACATCCTCGTGGTGACAGACTCGCGTCAGTGTGCTTCCGCGAATGATGCCTCCGTAAGCATTACGGTACTGCCACTGCCGGAAGTAAGCTTCACCGGCAGCATCACCAGCAGTTGCCTCGACAGCAGTCCCGTGTTCCTCACCGGCGGCTACCCCGAAGGAGGAAGCTATTCCGGCAATGGCGTAGTGAACGGCGTGTTTTACCCTGTCCTTTCAGGTGCAGGATTTCATGTGATCACTTATGCTTTTACCGGTGGGAACGGATGTACCAACTTTGCCACCAATACGGCCTATGTTTACAGTTCCATCCAGAGCGCCGTGACCGTGGGCAGCGGGGGAGATTATCCCAACCTCAGCGGTAACGGTGGCTTGTTTGAAGCCGTCAACTCCCTGACCCTCTGCGGCAACCTGGAGGTAAGGATCATCAGCGACCTGAACGAGCCCGGGACCCATGCCCTGAACCAATGGTCGGATAACGGCTTCGGCCCCTACACCATGACGATCATGCCGGATCAGCCGGTACTGCGGAATATCACCGGGAATGTGGCATCGGATATGATCCGTTTCAACGGGGCAGACGGTGTGATTATCGATGGCAGCTTTGACGGTGAAGGACGCTATCTGCTTTTCCGTAACCTGGCCAGTTATAACTCAACATTCACTTATTTGAATGATGCCACCAATCATACATTGCGGAATTGCATCATTGAGGGCTGCAGCCGGGTTACTACAGGCGGAGTGCTGCTGCTTTCAAACGGTGCAGTCACGGGTAACGACAATTTCCTGATCGAAAACAGTATCTTCCGTAATGCCAGTCCCACTGTTCTGCCGAATAACCTGATCGGAAGCAACAGCAGCATTGCCCAGCATCATTCAGATATCGTCATCCGGAACAACGTCTTTTCAGATTTCAGAAGCAGCGGTATCCTTGTCACTGGTGCCGGTGGTGGCAGCGGATTTACAATTGCGGACAATGTCTTTTATTGCAGCCTACCGCAGTCCATGGCCCAGACGGTGATCAACTTTGCGCCGGGACTCGCAACCACTGCCAATGTGATCAGCGGTAACCGCATCGGCGGCAGCGATGAAACAAGCGGGGGAACGCCCTGGACAAACACGGCCGCTCTTCAGTTCCGGGGGATCTACGTCAAGTCGGGGAACTTCAGTATTGAGAACAATGAAATCGGAAACATCACCTTAAGCAGCACGGGGGCAGCTGCATTTACAGGCATTGAGCTTGCAGTGATACAGGGCCTGCAGAGCCAGGTGAAAAACAATACCATCGGATCGGCCAGCCTCGCCAATGCCATCAGCATCGCGGGAACAGGCGCATTCACGGGTATCCTGGTCGCTTCGACCATACCGGTTCAATTACTGGAGAGCAATACGATTGCCAATATAACCTATACCTCCACGGGGACGGGTTCACCGGTAATAGCCGGGATCAAAGCCAATAAGGCATTGCTGAGGAAGAACCGTATTTATGAAATGAATGTCAATGGTTTAAACTTCACTCCCACCATGTATGGCGTTTGGTTCAACGGACCCTCGGGAGCATCGAACGAGTGCAGTAACAACATGATCTCCATGGGCGGGGGTGCCGTGCTCAATCCGCTGATTTGCGGTATCTATGAAGGTTCTGCCGCTAATACCACGGCCAAGTATTATTATAATACCGTGAATATTTACGGTACGGCTTCCTCCACGAAGAAGTCGTATTGTTTCTACCGCCAGAATTCGGTGAACGTGACCATCAAGAACAACATCTTCAGCAACTTCCGTTCTGCCTCACCGCTCGGGCAGTATGCCATCTATACCGTCTCAGGAACCTACTGGACCTATTGCGACTACAACGACCTGTATTCGGCCACGGCACCGATCGCCGGCTGGGTAGGCGCGGACAAGGCCACCTTCGCCCTGTGGAAGACGGCTTCCGGCAAGGATGCCCAGAGCGTCAACGTGATGCCGGTGTACTTCAGCAATACCGACCTGCACCTGATGCCGTCCAATACAGGAATCGACGGCAAGGGGAATCCCATCGCCACATTTACAACTGATATTGACGGCAACATCCGAAACGTGGCCACCCCGGATATCGGTTGTGATGAATTTACCGCTGTATTGCCCAGGCTGGAGGATGCCGGGCCGCAACAGGCTGATCTGAGGGTTTATCCCAATCCTTTCACTTCCGTAACCAGCCTCGAACTTGTCCTTCCGGAGGACGGGGTCGTGGATCTGTGTGTCTACAACCTGCTGGGTGAAAGGGTAGGGGAGATCCGTCAGGGCATGATGTACCGTGGGATCCATACTTTCAGCTTCCGGGCAGAGGATTTGCCGGCCGGCATGTATTTCTGCCGGATGGTGGTGGAAGGGAAGAAGACGATCGTCAAAAGAATGCAATTGCTGAAGTGATGGCTGGTTAGCAGGCTGAAAAAGAACCACAAAGGCACATAGGACACATAGGATAAATATCTATGTGATCTATGTGCCTTTGTGGTGATAAATGCTTCGACTCCGATAAGAATGAAAAACCCGGAGCAGTACTTCTCCACGCCCGGCCTTTATACTCATACTTGACAGGTTTGCGAATGCAAAGCTGTTTATACCGACACATAGTGGGTCTTCAGTAAAAGATCTTCAGAGCGGTGTACGGTATTACTGGTTCTAAACACCACTGTTTCACACTGCTGTCAAGAACCAGTTAAGTTTGAGTAATGCCGTACACCCCTTGATCGAAATTTTTTCGCAAACTCATTCCGTGTCGGTATATGTATAAAAAACATTATTTTTGTCATAAATAATTAAATCTTAAGGCGATGTTTGTAAACAGGGTGAAGGAAATTGAACGGATAACACAATCTCTTCAGCGTGAGAAGCCACAATTGATTGTTGTATACGGACGAAGGCGTTGCGGGAAATCAACCCTCCTGCATCATGTATTACCGAGGGGGTCCATATATTTTTCTGCCGACATGCGGGAAGCTCCGCTGCAAATAGCTGCCTTTGCCAGTCAGGTGGAAGAGGCAGTCAGTGGTTTTTCGAAGCCAGTTTACCCTGACTGGGAAAGCTTGTTCATTTCATTGAATAATGTATTGAAAGACAGAACGGTAATATGTCTTGATGAATTCCCTTACCTTGTGAAGCAAAGCCCCGAACTGCCTTCTGTATTGCAAAAGCTGATGGACAAGCTTCAACCAAGGAATTTCCACCTGGTACTTTGCGGGTCATCACAACATATGATGCACAGCATGGTGCTGGACATTACATCTCCATTGTATGGAAGATGTGACGAGATCATCAGGGTCAGACCTATGGAAATCCGCAATATGAAAGAATTTCTTTCGCTCTCCTCCATCGATGCAGTCAGAGAATTTGGCGTATGGGGGGGAGTACCAAGGTATTGGGAGATCAGACAGCAGTATCATAGTTTTGATGAGGCGGTGAAAATGGGAGTATTGGACCGTGATGGTTTGTTGTATGAAGAACCTGAACGTATTTTCTTAGATGAAATGCGTACATCCGTACAAGCATATTCCATCCTTAGTCTGATCGGAGCTGGTGTACATCGTCCATCTGAAATTGCTGCCCGATTGGGGAAACCCCTGACTCACCTTTCGCATGTATTTGGATTTCTGATCACTCAGGGGTATATCAGGCGTGAAATTCCCTTTGGTGAATCAACTGCATCCTCAAAAAGAAATCGTTACAAAATTGAAGATTCCTTTCTGAATTTCTATTTTACTTTCCTTGTCCCTAACAGAAGCAGACTCGAATCTGATATGAGCTCGGTTGTATGGAGAGAAACCAAAAAAGCATATGATCAGTACATTTCGTTTGTATGGGAGGATCTATGCAGAAAGGTAGTTCCCTGCATGGACATTGAGGGAGTACGCTTCAATCCTGCCCGCCGCTGGTGGGGAGGTGGTTTAGATAAAAAACCCCTGGAAATCGACATTGTGGCCACTTCCCTTGACAACGACTGTCTGCTTATTGCCGAAGTAAAATGGACAGACCGGAATTGTCTGGATGAAGTCATTGAATCTCTGAATCGTAAAGCTGGGAACATACCTTTCAAAAAACCCGGGAGAATAATCAGAGCACTGTTTCAGAAGGTCCCTGCCACGCATCCTGAGATATCTGTTTTCACTCCGGATGACATTATTGAATATTCACTTGAGGTGTGAACAACTTTCGGATTTATCTTTTAAACCTGGAATTTGTTACTTGCTTCTTAACCTGTTATTTCCCGGGCCTTGGATATTGATTCTTGATCTATTGATCATTGAAGCTTGGACAGGATAAATCGTGTCTCTCGAGTGGACACGATAAATCGTGTCTCTACTAATATCAAACGACTCAACTTCTAAACCACTAAACCCCTAAACCATTCTCCAGCCGGAACACTGAAAGTTTTTTTATTACCTTGCACTGTTATTGGTATTTTCTTTTTATGGCTGAAAGAAAAAAGAAAAATATAGTTTTGTTGCTTATTTTTACCTGTATTTGCCTGGTATACAGTGATGTCCTTGCCCAGTCTGCTCCTTCACGTGCTGCAAGGAATCTGAATACTCCCGCCCTGCCACCGGTGCAATGGATGCCATCTGCAGGTTTCCCCGATTCCGACAGCATCGCGCAACTCCTGCAGGGCCTTGAAACCGCAGAGAAGGTAAACCGTCTGATTGAACTTGCAAAGAAGTATTCCATGCGCAATCCCGGTTTGAGCATGCAACTTGCCGAACAGGCAAACAGCCTGGCACAGCAATCAGACGATTTGCCTTTAAAGGCTACAGCACTTAATGCCTTATCTATCCTTCATTTTTATGCCGGCCGGAATACACTCGCTCTTGAATGTATCCTCAATGCGATAGGATATCTGAATCAGGAAAAGGAGCAAGCCGCTGACAGTTTTCCTGTGCTCGGACGGCTTGAAAGTATGTACGGCAATGCAGGGAATATCTACCAAAACCTCGGTCAGCCCGACATGGCCCTTCAGATGCAACTGAATGCATTAAGGATATCTGCGGGTTTAATGCTCCTGAAACAAGATGATCCTCAGCTTGTTAAGACGCACATTACTATTGTCAATAATGCGGCAGTCCTTTACTGGCAAATGGGCGATCGCTCAAAAGCAAAAAACATGCTGAATGAGGCCCTGAAACTTGCCCGGGAGTTGCAGAACGGTGAATCTATCAAAATCACACTCAATAACATAGGGCTTATTTATATTGATGAACAGCGCTTCGATGATGCGTTCAATACCTATCAGGAAGCACTGGAGTTGGGAAAAAAAACCGGGGATAGTCTCGGTATCAGCGGCAATTACAATAACCTGGGCCTGATCATGGAGAAAATGGGAAGGAAGAAAGAGGCCATTCATTATTATCTGCTGTCGCTCAGAATAAGTGAAGGGATGACATATCCCTTGGGGATTGCCAACACCTGTGCCAACCTCGGCAGGGTTTACAAGGAACTCAACCGTATGGACAGCGCCCTGTATTTCGCCCACCGGGGAACAAAGCTTTCGCTTCAAACCGAAAACCTGACTTACCTCCAAAAGAACTACCAGACCCTTTACCAGGTGTACAAACAAATGGGCATAGCCGACAAAGCCCTTGAATATCATGAATTATCGAAGCAGGTATCCGACAGTATCTTTAATGAGGACAGAAGCAGAAAAATCGCCGAGATGGAGGCCAGGTTTCAGAATGAAAAAAAGGAAAAGGAAAACCAAATATTAAGGCAAAAGATTGAAATTCAGCAACGTACTAAGCTGCTAATTCTTATCAGCGCCATCAGCCTGATCATTCTGGCCCTCTACCTGCTGAGCTACTATCGCCTGAAAAACAGAAACCTCCGGCAAAAAACCACCCTGCTGGAGCAGGAAAAGGTACTACAGGAAATGATCAAAGCCCGCCTCGAAGACCAGTTGTTTGCTGAAAAGGAGATCAACCGACTGCAGCAGGAGAAACTGGAGCATCAAAACAGAGAACTGAGTTCCAGAATATTGCATGTGATCAGCATCAATGAAATGATAGACGATATCAGGCAAACTTTGGAGGACTCGAGGACCCGGGAGGGTGGGGCGCTCGATCAGTGCATGCTCAGGATTAATCAGTTGCTGAAGGAGAGCATCGATCTGGGAGCTGCATGGGATCAATTTAAAATGCACTTCGACGAAGTGAATCCCGGTTTCTTTCTCCAACTTCAGGAAAATTATCCGGATCTGAGCCAGCATGATCTGAAATTATGTGCTTATTATCGTATTAATTTGGGAACCAAAGAGATAGCCAGGATGCTAAATGTCTCTCCGGCTGCTGTTCAGAAAAGCAGACACCGCCTGAGAAAAAAGATGGAGATCCCTTCCGATGTGGAAATGGCTGAATTTATGAGCCGATTTTAGCTTTCCGGAAATACTTCCTGCTTCATTACTGGATTCATAATGTATTGTTAATTAATTTTTTATTAATTAATTTTCCCTTGTCCAGGCTTTGTCCAAGCCTGAAATTTGACATACGCGCATAGGCAGGTTTACCTTTGAATCATGCGTCAACCAGGGAATCTTCACATGAACTCCGGAATATCTGATCGTCCAGGAAACAACACTGTTCATCAACCACCGCTTACCAGAAGCATCATCACCCTGAGCGGACAATGCTCAGGTCCGACCCGTCCGATTTTCGAAATTTACAGAGCCGCCGTCCAGCACGGGATGAAGGGATCCGTCAGGAAATCGGCGGATGAATCTCTGGTGATTACCATTGAAGCGGTGGAGGATGAAAAACAGCTTTTTATGTCCTGGCTGACCAACTATGCCCGGGCAACAGGTTTTTCTTTGAAATGTGTCGAATCAGAAAAACTGATGAGATTCACCGGCTTCTTGATTGCGGCAACCTGATATCATCAGCTGTATCAATATTATCCAGTTCGTTAGATGTTGTGAAATATTAAAATATTGTAATATGAAGACACCAGTATCAAAATGTCATCCTTCGGGAATCATTTCCGCATGCTTCGCTATTCTTTGCGGCCTGCTGTTCATGCAGCAGCTTGAAGCACAGGAGTATATCACAACCATCAGTGACTGGACCAATGTGTATCACGGGACATCCACTGAGTACCTAAACATTCCGTATGATGTGCCTGAAGGGTCAAATGATTACCGTTTGCTGGTCATGGCAGTGTCGGTTACACGGGCCTCGCTTTCCGGCTTTAGCTGTACAACGCCCCAGTATGGTCTGAAATCGTTCACGCATATCAATTCCGATCTGAGCGTTCCAAATTTTCAGTCAACTGCATTGTTTTATCTGAAGGAATCAGAGCTGGATCAGGCTGTGAATAATGTGTTAAGGATAAGGATTACCTCTTCGGCATTGTATAATCGCCAAAACGAAATGTGCAAATTTCTAAAACGAAATGCGATTTTTTACACACATTCGTATTTTTTTCAACTGGGCGTCAGAACATACCTACCAGATATTACTTTTGTGTCGCAACATCACTTATCTTCATAATATGGCTTATGTTTCCCAACATAGAGCCCGGCCTTGGGGGAAACCCCTGGATAAGTGATGTTGCAATCCTGTCCTGCCGGGCTCTCCTCTTTTATATTGGGTAGTTTGCTGTAAGCACCTCGATCTTTGTCGGTCTTACCGCCTTCTTTGATGCTGCCACAGGCATTTTGAAGCATCGCTGGTACCAACCGTACTCTTTACAGTATTCATCAATAACGGCTTGTGGATAGTTACTCAGAAGGAACTTACCCTTCACTTGGGTTAAGGTCTTCAGTAACTGCTCCAGATCATCAACCGTATACCCGGCATAATGTGCCTGATCGGTATTTGGATAAGGTGGATCAAGGTAGTGGAAGGAACCAGGAGTATCAAACGTTCTGATCACCGAAATGGCATCCCTGCATTCGACTTGGGTATACTCCAGTCGTAGAGCGAGGTCCTCGGTGAATTGGATCTTCTTATTCCTTACTTTAATTGCCATGCTCCCCTTTTTGCGGTCGTAGCCCCAGGAATTTGATAGCTGGGAACTGAACCCTTGTGTTGCCAGAACCCAAACGGCCCATGCCCTTTTCACCTGATCATGAGGCTTAGGGTCACTATATATTGCCCAGGCTTGTGCGTGCATCTTACGGGAATGAAGTGTGCTTTTGACGAGCTCCTTTATCGCTTGGTATTGTGTTTTGACCACAATGTAGAAGTTGATCAACTCTTCGTTAAGGTCGTTGATTACCTCAACTTTTGCCGGTTTTTTGGCCCAGTATACTGCTGCGCCACCACAGAAGGGTTCGTCATAAAGGTGATGCTCCGGAATGAGAGGCAAGATATGCCTGAGCATCTTTTGTTTGCCCCCGTAGTAACTGATCGGGGTAGTCAGATTTTTGTCCATTTTAAAAGAGGTTTAAGGGTTGTTAAATTGCTTATGTCCCCATCCTCCTTACATAAAAAATGGGTTACCCTGGACAGATAACCCATTTTGCTTCGGTGAATTTGTGTCAGTTCTGCAGGATCTGAATTGTACCAGATGCCGGGATGGCGTTAAGGAGCATCTCCATGGCCGCCGCTGACTCATCGACGAAGGTATAGGGGTAGGTGTTGATGACAGCACCATAGATTACTCCACCACGTGGGATTAAATCAAGGTGAGATTCACCAATGCCATACGTTATAATACCGACATCGGGGACCGAGACCGTAATACCGTTCTGTCCCTTGGTGAACTCATACGTACCCGGAGGAACACAGATATTCGGTTTGTGAGGGTTGAACTGCGAGTTTGTTTTCGGGCATTCGTATACAAACCAGATCTTGTCTATTACACCGAGTGCAACAAGGGATCCGGAAGTGTACCGAAGGCTGCTTCCTGATCGCAGCAACTGCAGGGTTGTGGACATTGTCTTGACTTGAGGAGTGCTGACATTGTCCGGGACTTTGGTCTCTTTCTGGCATGACATTGTAGCGATGGCCAGAATCATTAAGAAAACAATTTGTTTCATGGGTTTATGGGTTTAGGGTTAATGGTTTATACCGAACCAGATGGCATTTCCTGCTGGAGGCGGATTGCCACTACATTGTTGGAACACCCATCCGGAGTTTCCAGAGACATTGGTCGAATTAGCTCCAGCCCACCAAGTAGCACCACCAGATGCTGTGCAGTCCTTTATCGAGAGGTAGTCGGTGCATACCGTACCAGAGGATTTTGACAGAGTGAAGGCGGAACCGGCTGATGCGCTGACAAGGGTGATTAAATTCCCTGCCGATCCCGTCATCTTCAATCCGCCTGTGATGGTCTGTGTTATCCCATTAGTGAATTTGAGGTACTCTCCGCCGCGGGTCGCCCTGAGGGTGTCAAAGGTGCCTGCAGAGATAATATTGACTGAGTTGCTGGACGACGTGGATTGGTTATCCAGGTAGAGTTCGAAAATTGACTTGGATATTGAAATCGTAACAGGTCCGATGACCGTACCTGTTGTTTTTATTATTCCATCATTCTTGGTGATAGTACCAGCTGAGATTTCAAGGATACCTCCGGTGGTTCCGGTGATGCTTATTGTCCCGGCAAGTGACACGGTGGGAGAACCTGCATTGACAAAGAAGGAAGTCAGTGAGTGCGAGGCATTGGCAAAATTGAGAGTTGCCGTGCCAATGACATATAGGCCGCCGCTGCAGATCATCGCATCGGTGGTTGTATAGGTTCCCCGATAAAATATCGTGTTGTTGCCCGAGGAGTTCAGGTTTGTGGTGTTGCAGGTGATATTATGGCTGCCCACCCCGTAGAAATCCAGTGAGCTATTGACAGTCATGGCCATCCCGGATTTCAGTATCCAGTCCTTATAACCCTCAGTGGCAACTGAAAGTGTAAGGTTCAGATTAGCTGGTGCTGCTGAAAAATCAAGTTTCCCAATTCGGTAGCAGTCAGCTGTAACGGTACCTGTTCCGGAGTTTGCGTTGAAAATACATGTGTCATGGCAAATAGGAACTGAGGCGCCGGAGGATCCTCCTGAAGAGGACGACCACTCACCTGTTGATGACCAGTTACCGGCATCTCCTACCCAGTAACGTTTAACAGGTGTTGAGAATGTAATATTCGAATTCCCACCAGCATCTCCTGTCGATGTACCACCTGTCCATGTTACGGAACCTGCGCCGGTAATATCTCGCATATCTGTATTAGTCCATGAGGTGAGAGATCCATTGCAGGTGATAGTTCTTGCTGTCCCGAGCGTATTCGAAACAATGAATAATCGGTTGGCTGCTGCATCATAGCCGGTTAACTTAACATTGCTTGAAACCGTCTGATTCGCTGCCAGGATCACCTTTTTAAATCCAGTGGCTGCAGGCTCGATCTCAAGGTAGGTATAGGTATTTGCACCGTTGATGGTGAAACCTGATGTTCCGAGTCCGGTAAACCTGACTTTATAGAATGTCTCACCATCACCTGTAAACGAAGTAGAGGCTCCGGAAATAAGTATTGTTGAAGTACTCTCTGTTAGTGTCCCTGAATGATCTGAGAAATCCAAGGCAGTTGTTCCAGTAATCTCAAGAGTGCCGGATCCCAGGTTGACTGTCCCGGATGAAGTAATAGAAAATATCTCCGTCGTCAGGTTAAAACCATTCAGATTGATTGCCCCGGAGGTAGTCAGGTACACCCCCTTGCCAGATGCCGAGGTAAAGTTGTCTATGAGCTTGAGTGTACCTGCATCCCAACGCATACTTGGCATGGATTTTCCGTTTGTCGTGACACTTACAGTAACGTTAGCGCCACATAGGAAGTCGCTGCTCCAGGTAATTGTCATTGCTGATACGATTACCAGCCTGCCTGTTTTAAAAAATGAGATGTTTCCAGAGCCGGCGAATGTGCCAGTAAAACCTGTACAGACCATCGCTGCAATGACTACTGCTCCAGACTTTGTAATAGTGACATTCCCACTGTTGGCATCGAAAAAAACAGTATCACTTGTGGATGGCACACTGGCGCCACCAGATCCCCCAGAAGTTGTCGCCCATTTGGTTCCTGCAGTGGTGTTCCATGTATTTGTACCACCAACCCAATACCGAGAAGCTCCAGTGAGCATCAACGGGCATAAGAGAAGTGCAATCAGAAGCCTGTTCATTTTACTGAAAGTTTAAACCAGCCATACCATACCATGTTGAGCCGTCATAGAAGAAGGTGATAATATCAACTGAGGAGCTCGTCTGGGTCAGTGTCGGCGCCGTTCCTCCCGGCCACTTGATTGGAACATCTGTCCAGTCGATTGCATATGTCGTGGTATTAGCTGCGTGGACTATCTTCATTGTAAGGTGCGCTGGACCCGACGGTGCCGTAAAAGCAAGGGTTGTGATATCGGCCCCCAGGGTGACTATCTGAAGGTTTCCAGTCTTCCAGTTGATAGTTGTCGAAGCAGCTGCGGCATTTGAAGGAATGGCATCATAGTAAACCTGGTTGGTAAATTGAGTGGAGTCCATTCGAATTCCCCCAGATCCATTGGGATCGACATTAATTATACCATTACTCGTACTGGTAAGTGTACCCCCACCGGTCAACGTAAAGTCTCCATTGATAGCCTGGTTCCCCGACATGTCAAGGGTCATCTGTGTGCCTGCCCCTGTGGTACATTTTATCAGGTTACCACCGATGCTTCCTGAAGTTGATGAGGACTCATTTATCGTAAGCATATCACGGGTCAGATTTGCACTCCCACCAATAGCCCTGCCAATCTCAAAAGCTTCACTGCTTGGATTGGTCCCTGTGTTTATTTGAAAGAATGCACCGGCTCTGTATAACTCTGATTGCCCATATATGGCATTTCCATTAACAGATTTCCCATACAAGCCATACCCGTATGTGACATCTCCTGAAACCCCTGCAAAACTTAAAACGTCCGTGGTGGTGCCAGAAACTCCCACATACTTACCGGTACCCCCAATTGCTGTTGAGAAACTACCACCTATTGATGATGCTTGAATAGCGTAATTGGTGTTGGCGTTATCGGTGCCGGAATGAGTTGCGTACAAAGCAGAACCTGAGGATGATGTGGAGTAGCTTTTACTAAGGGCCAGCGTTGTTTCTCCATCAGTGGTGTTTGTAATTGACTGCCGGCCAGAGATTGTAAGAGCATGACCGTCAAATGTCAAATCTGCATCGCCCTCGATGGCATCAGTAGCTGTAAAGATTGCCAACCGGTTGTCGGCTTCGCTGGCCGAGGTCACGTAACCGGCTGAGGCATGATTACCCCAGCCATACGCGGTGTTCCAGTTGGATGAGTTATCTGTGATCGTAGAAGCAGTTGCCACTCCACCAGTAACAGTTGCCTTCATCAAACCAGTTGTTAACCCACCAATGTTCTCCTCAGCAGACAGGCTGCTCTCCGCCTGGGAAGTCCAGACCTTGGCACCGGTTGATACATGGGAGGATGTAGAGTGTGTGTATGCAGATCCCCAGTTCGTCTGCTCGGTAGTTGTCGGGATCACATATCCGCTGGTCAGGGATAAGGTAGCCGTTCCACCGATGACTTGCCTGGTGTTATCAAACTCCAGCCCAGTGATGTTTTCAGTCAGGTTCCCTGTTGTCAGCGGCGCCTGATAATCTGTGCCGGCCACAGCAGCTGACAGTACTCCTGAAGTCGCCTTTAAAAGGCCATTCAAAGTGGTTTTAACTGTATCCTGGCCTTTCCAATATCGCGAATTGTAAAATGTAGTGCCAGTAAGTCCCATACCGTAACCAGCTGAATAGGTGGTGTTGTTATCAGGAGGAACAGCCCAGGTCTTGTCTGCACGCAAATAGTACGTAGATCCGGCAGAATTGCTTCCGGGGACCAGACCTGCATCTGTCGAGGATGTTGAGAATTCCGGCAGGGTTGTACCGGTACCTCCCCCGGATATCCCCAATGATCTGGTGGATGGAGTGTATGATAGGTTTTGTATCTCATTGGTGGTACTTCCATCAACCTCCGAGGTCAGGTAGTTTCCCTTTGGCTGATATTCATGAGAAGCCCTTGTCCTGGATAATACGACGGCACTGGCAGTATCAAGAGACACAGTGCCGGTTGTTGTAATAGGTCCTCCTGACAATCCCAGCCCGGTTGCGACATTGGTGACAGTACCAGATCCGCCGATCGCTCCCCAGGTGGTAGTACCATCACCATTTGATTTGAGAAATTCTCCGCTATTGCCTCTGGTGGTCGGAGTAGTAAACGAGGAGGACCCACTGTTGATCATCAGCTTATCGAAGTACCCAAACGCAACATGGTCATTGTACTTACCCAGTGAGTCAATTCCGTTTACAGAGTTAATTGTCGTGCCGGTATTGATAATATTCACAGGATTTGACTGAACCCCGAGGGTCAGATACTTTCCGGCCCCGCAGTATATTAAGACATCATCTTCGGAACTCAAAATCAGATGCTGTGTTGCACCGTTGGCATCTATGCTTATGGTACCATCTGTGGTACCCCAGTTAAAGTTCCCAGCTGTTGAGGTGAAATTAATATTCCCGGCATTCGTCTGTAACCAGGCTCCCGGTGAGTTAATAGTATAGGTGCCATACATGGATTCAGTTCCTGTTGTGTTTACCTTACCTGTATCTGCCGCTGAGAATGCTGTTGTATCCCTCCATTTTGCAGTTGAATTATCCCAGTAGATCACATTTTTGTCAGCCTTGCCCGTTGTCAATACATTACTGAGACCATCCAGTGTATGGTTATGCGAAGTTGTTGAGTAGCTTCCCGACAGATCGGGGATGTCAGCTGTTACCAGGCTTCTGAATCGCGGCTTTCCCGCCCCCCCTGATGCCGGGCCTGCCAATACCTTATTCGGGAGGGTGTCTTGCCATGAAAGCCCGAAGGAACCATTGGTTGTTATGGGCGAACCCGTAACTAAAATTTGTGGGATCCCTGTGGCAAGGAGTCCTACCGATGAAACAGCTGTTTGCCATGACGGATTACCATCTGATGAATAGAGGTACTTATAGCCAGTAGAATTCTTGGCCAGCCTCACCCAGTCGGTTCCATTGAAATACATGATATCTCCTGCCGCCTCTGAAGCAAGCGATATATCAGTTCCGTCAACAGCGTTGTCGGCTACCGTTGTACTTATGGTTGTTGCTCCGGTTCCTGTCACATCCCCGGAAAGTGTGATATTCTGATTCGAAACCAGGTAGTCCGTTCCGGCCACAGCGGTAGACAATTTCCCTGTTCCGTTGGTAACCTTGACTAACCCCGTTGACAAAGCAGTATTGATGGTGTCAATACTCTTTTGGTATAGCGTATTATTGATTGTGGTTCCAGTTATTCCGATCCTGTAACCTGCAGACACAGGCGCCTGGTAGTCATTACCTGCTGACGCAGCCGACAACACACCAGAGGTTGCTTTTAAAATGCCATTTAAGCTGGTTTTAACGGTATCCTGGTACTTCCAGTATCTTGAATTAAAGAAAGTACTCCCGCTCAAGCCAAGACCGTAACCAGCCTGGTAGGTCGAGGAACTCAGGATCGTATCTCTCCATTTCGATGTAGTGGGATCCCAGTAGAGAATACTGTACAGACCCTTACCCAGGGTGTTGACATTTGAGAGGCTGTCCAGGTAGTGGCTATGAGAGGATCCGGAGTAGTTGGTATCGATCCTCATGAGTCCCCAATATAAATGCCCTGCCTGGTTGGACAAGTATCCTGAGGCAGCGATCTTCCCGGTAAGCAGTCGGACGGCAGGAGTTGTCAATCGGGATGTGCTGACCGGGTTGTAATTGGGAACATCCTGCCCGCGGGCTGCACATACGATAATGACAAAGAGCAATAATAACAATCGTTTCATGAGAAAAGCTTTTCTGTGTTTATGGAGATATCCACGCTGGCATCATTCCAGTCGGCTGATGAGATTGCCAGTCCTACGATCTGATCTGTGTTCAGGGCGATATTCACAGTCAGGGTAATTATTGAGTTGCCTTCGATCGTCTCATTGAATAACTCTCCGAGGTCATTCATGGCATCGATGGCTACCTGAACAGGGTTCGCTGTCGTGTTGCGCACTGAGATGGTCTTGATCAGGTGGTGCTGGGGAATGGCATGCTCATATTCAACATTCTCCGTGACATTCAATGCCAGGAAGTTGTACGGCAGCATTACAACAGTGGGGCCCCAGTTATCCCCGTTCCAGACCAGGACATCCCCGGCGTTATTGCCCGGCATTACTATATTCATGCCCAGGCGAAGGTTGATCAGTGTGGTAGTTCCGGCCATCGTCTTAGGGTTTAAGATTCGTCACCGCCAGGGACAGGGGTTCCTCCGATGACAGGAAGGGTAAACAGGATGGTATCATCAAAGTCCAGGTAGAACTGGAAGGTGATATAGTTCTCAGCTACCAGGCTTGCTCCGGAAACGTACATATCTCCGTTCTTCTTAACCTTCAGTATCCCTGGTGCCACACTGCCGTTGAAAAAGAACCCTACAAGGTCGCTCGATGGCCTTAATCCCTGGGGCAACACCCCTATCTTTCCTGTGGCAACCTCAGCCAGGAAAGCTGCCTGCACCAGGCAACCGTTGATGCTGTTTTTTTGGATGCTGATACCATCAAAGGCAGTGGCTGCAGAGAACTGCTGTTGGTAAGCAATCGAGGTGACACTTTTAAGTACAGCCAATTCTGAGATGCTGTCCTGAATGAAAGCCACCTGACCATCACTTAATGACAGCAGCCTGGTGAAGTCCAGTCCTTCCTCGGGCAACTCGGCTGTTGTGATCAGAGAGTACTGACGGATATCATAGACATCATTTTCCGATGTATCCTGGAACACCCGGTTCTCCTGGGTGGTAAAGTCGGGCACAAGGTACAGATAAGGGCTCAGCTGTGCGAAAGACACTGCCGGAACGTAGAATACCTCGTTTTCAACGAAGATGTATCCCTCGGTATAATTGATGGTACCTCCTTCGTAATCCACCTCAAAGCCTTTGATTATGCAAGATGTCTCACCATTGAGAAGGGAGAGGATCACCGATGAAAGGGCATCGCGGTAATCATCCTGGATCATTACGAAATCATCCAGGCGCAGGGGCATGCCGCCGCCTATGTTTCTGAGTCGTTTCATTCGAACAGTTGAATTATAAAGTGTTTGCCGGGTAATTTGTACTTCTGGACGATGGCCCCGATGATTGGTGTCTCAGCCTGGAGCGCTTCAGGGACGTTTACAACAAAATCAATGACCACCTCATCCTGGTTATTCCAGATGAAAGAATCCGACTGGTCAAGGTAGAACTCCTCATGCTCTGCCTCATTATCGGTCGGGTATATCCATGGACCCAGGTAAGTGCCGTCGCTGATATATATCTCCGTGGTGCCATATCGGTTATTGAGCAAATACTCCAGGCAGATGATCTGCGGGGTCATCTTGATTTCTTTCAGCGTCAGATCCCAGAACTGGTACAGGCTCTCCAACAGCATTGCCAGGTACGAAACAAAGGCTTTGTTCCAGGCGATAACCCTGGAATATCTCAGCCCGTGAGGAAGCAGGATCTGAACGGTCTTAAATAGGGAGAACCTTGGTTGTAACATAATCCCGCATTGTTATATCGCTATCGTTCACGTTCAAAGTAAAGTACCCGCTTACCGACTCCGCCTGCATGTTCACGGCAGCGTAATTGCCTCCCGCGGGCTTGTGGTACAGCTGTGAGATCTTCACATCGACAACACCTTCAGCTGCCTGTATGGCATCCTGCAATCTTGAAACACGGAGTATCCCGTCGAACTCGAGGTTACGGCAGAAGGTATCAATGGCAAGATTAACCGGGTTGATCGAGTTATCCCTGATGAGGTTGTTGTTTGCATCCAGTACAAGGCGATCTCTTACGATCTCCATTGTAACCTTGATGATATCGGCAGCCAGAGAGACAATCTCCACTTTTACTCCGGCATCCCTCCATTTGGCCCAGAACTCTTCAAAGAGGGTTTTCTCCTGGGCTGTGAGAGGGGTCATCACATCATCCACCTCCTTGGCAACTTTAATAAGGACCTTACCGTTCTTTTCAGCTGCAGCTGCATATTTGATGATCCGGCTGTTTGGATCGTCATTGTCATAGGTGAACACATCATCGATCCTTACCAGTGGATAACCGTACTGGTACTTTTTGGACTCATTGGCATACCAGGTAAGGGTATGAGGTTTGGTGGTTGCCAGTAATTCAGCCACATCAGCCTTGCACTGGTCGAATAGTTTCTCCACCATCCAGGACCCGACAGCCATGATCCACAGCCACAGTCTCCAGATAGCTACCTTGGATCCGCTGCGCACATCAATCTTCAATTGCTGGGAGTTATCCAAGATGGTGCCCTGCAGGTTCGGGTCAATGATATAATCATGCAGCTCCTGCATGGAAGCCTTCGCAACACAAAGGCTGTCATAGATCTCTGTTATTGACCGGCTCATAGACGGAAAATGATTTCGTTGATAATGCCATCGGAGTCCTCGGGCAGGATGATCCGGCCACGGACGTAGTTACTCTGCAGCTCGAAGATGTTGAAGGAATGTGACTCGGCATTGGGATCCAGTGTGTATACTGATCCCGGGATCAGGTCATAGTTGATGCCGTCCAGCGACTGATCCAGGCAGATCTGCACCAGGTTGCTGGTGATCCCTTCATAGATGATCTGTATGGTGAGCTTATCAACCAGGTTCCACAGGCGGATCCCGTCGAATGCTTTCTGTCCGTCAGAGAGGTCATAAAAGAGCTTCTGACGGTAGTAGATAATCTCCTCAGGGGTGAGTACCACTTCCTCTCCTAATCCTGATGTGGGCACAATCCCGTTGCGCTCATAGTAATCCACCACCTCCTGTGATATTACGTCGTCCGGCACCAGCACTTCGGTAGAGGCCGGAATGGCCATATCAAGCCTTAAGAAAGGATTCAGGGCCAGGATGGCAAAGACCCCTTCTACCGATCCCATCGCCTGCAGGGCGATGTCGTATAGGGTCTGGTTCTCGTGTGCGATGATGGTTCTCACTTGACTGAAATATTTAGTACTGAACTGTCTTCAATGCTCAGGCTTTCGAGCGACTTGTTATCCATCTCCATGGAGATGGCCACCTCACGTTTCAGACTCAGGGAATCTGACTTTGATTTGATGCGACGGATCAGGTTCGGACCCAGAAGGGGTGATTGCTTGAACTCTCCTTTGTAACTCTGAAGGATGAGGGTCACCTCCTGGTCAAAAGTCTCTGCAATCACAAGGTCACCCTTGACCACTGCCACATCGCCCGTATCACTCAAAAGGAAGTCACTTGCCATGGCTGATCTTGTTATTCTCGATATCGGATACTTTGGTCAGCTGAAGGACCTGGGCGAACCAGGAACCGGCTGCTGCCTTGAGAGCGGCACCACCGTCCTGAGTGACCGGTACCCAGGTGGTAAAAACCTGCTTCAGGGCGTTGATGTCCTGTTCAATGGCATTGATCCGCTCTACATTTTTATCTACAATGACAAGCCCCCCGCACCCATCGCCGTTGATTGTCATGGTTCCATCTTTCTTTATTTGCACCTTAAATCCCGATTGAAGGCTGATTAAATAGTCCTTAACTTCCTCACACCAGATAATGAATGCAGCCTCCCCGTTATGAGAAGTCAGGCCAAGCAGAACACGGGTACCGATAACCGGTTTCTGAATGATACTGCCAAGACCCAGCAGTACATCAAAATATTCAAGGGAGGTGAGGGAGTCCTTACACACCGCTGTCGACTGTTGTTCATCCACGCTCTCCACCGTGGCCCAGGCAAAGGGCACAGGTATCATGTCCTCGACGATCTTGCGTACGGCAGCCCTTATCTGTTCCTTTTCGGTCACAGTGCCCTCCTTCCCAGGGTGATCTCCCTTCTGATAGTGGCCTCGGCAAACGTGAGTTGGGTAGCGTCAACGTAGTATCTGCCCGAGCGGTCCGGGTAATCCTCATCCAGAAGCTCCACCTTCTGCCCATGGCAAACCAGGGGAATACCAAAAGCAGTAAATGTCCCGGCAAAGCCATCCTTCTTCATCTGTGTGTAATGATCATTTGCTAACTTCTGAAGTGTGGCAGTATCGGTGATGTTGTAATGTACAAATCGGCTTTCTTCTCCGTCCGGGTCTCCGGCGTTAACTTTAACGGTTTTCCCGCCAGGCAGGTAGCTGACCACCTCGATCTTCAGTCGCATGTCGTCAGCATTGCGGAAGCTTAAATTGGTATCTGATACGATGTTGCGCTTAAACCCGAATTTGACAGGCGGAACCGTGGTGTCATCCGTGTAGATCTTACCCACCACCAGGGTCTTTCCTTTGAAATAGGAATAGATCTTCTGCTTGTCTTTGAGCATCTGAAGGACAGCTGCAGCAGTGGTGTTCTGAAGGCGTACAGCACCCAGTGTGATATCGGCACAGTCTGTTGTGTAGCCAGGGGCAATATCCGAAATGAGCTGTATAAGGCTTACTGACTTATAAGACTTGTTTACCTTGAGGTATTTAAGGCGGATCATCTCATCCTCGCAGCGGATCACCACGGGAACGGTTGCCGATACCTCTGAAATGTACCCGGTGAACTCCTCTACCAGTTCGCCGTTATACCCCAGTCGGATGATCACAGGATCATCTCTGCGAAGCAGTGTACGCACACCACCGGCAAAGTCGCTGATGTTATGAGGAAGAACAATCTCGGCTGTATCTGTCAGAGAAGACCAGGAGGACTCGATCTTGCAGCTGGTGATACGCCGTATCTCTATCTCCGCCCGGGACGGGGTGGCAGGGAAGATAAGCTGTGAACACATGGCCAGGTACATGATCAGGGGTTTCATTTAATGATGAGTTCAACCGGTGTTACGCTGCTGCAGCTCATCGTGTAGGATAGCACGCGGGGCTTTCCCATGTTGGGCTGAAAGCTGATATCGTTTATTTTCAGTGAGTAAATTCCTTTGACGGTAAACAGATCTCCTTTGACCTTTATGGCATCCACCAGGTTCTCAAACTCCAGCAGCCGCTTGTGCTGTTTTAAGAAGGTGTCTGCGCCATGCGGATGCTGTGGCTCATCCAGGCACAGCCCCGATATATCGACCTGCCAGTCCCCGATGGCATAGGTCTCTGTTACCACACCGGTGCCACCGCCGAGCGGGGTCTCAGTGGATCGTTTCTGGCGTCGGAAGGAAACCATGGATGCCAGCGGAAGCCGGAAATCCTCCAGTGTGACTTTGGCTATGGTGCCCTCATGATAGATCTGATACTGGCCGCCTTCAAAAACGACAGGAAAGAACACCGGTGTTCCCAGGTAACATTTCTCGGTGAGAAGGTCATCATGGGATAGTATCTGCACCTCAGGGTAGTTCTCCAGCAGCTGCCTCTCAGTCTTCAAGATAGAAAATCCGGGATAGAATAACAGTTTCCCGCTTGTCCCGTGAAAGCCGCGTATCAGATCCGGTATGTTGTATTTGAGTTCCATTTAACTGATGGTGACTGCTGCGTCGCTTGCGGCATCAACAATTAAGGAAGCCAGCTCCTGCTTTACCTTTTCTGCCTTGTCCTTTACCCCGCTGGCAAAAGTGTTATACATGTTCACCGTAAGGTTCATCACAATGGACTTGGTCCCGGAGACCGATGCAGCTGATCCGGACACATCCGCTGTGACAGAGTCCCCGGTCTTAGTCGGGGTGGCGGACTCCTTCACATAATCAGTTGGCTTCTTGGCCGGCTTTTCAGCTGCGGCTTTTTCTACATCGCTGTCATCCACCTTGACTTCTACCTCCGTTGATCCGAATCCCAGGAAAGATGTAATCGAGTTCCACACTCCTTTGATCTTGTCCCACATCTTTTTGAACCAGTTGATCACGCTCTGGAATATCTCCTTGACTTTCTCTTTGAATCCTGGGAATACACGATCGATCAGGTCTATCACGAACCTGAAAGGGTTGTGTTCCCACATCCACTTACCCATTTTTGCCAGGAACGCTTTCACCTGGTCCCAGTACTTAATCAGTCCGTACACAGCAGCTCCAATGGCGAGTATTCCCAGCACGATCAGCCCGATAGGGTTTGCGTTCATGGCGATATTCAGACCCCACTGAGCTGCTGTGGCGCTGATCAGCGAAATGATGAATGCACCTACTCCCTGGATCGCTGTTAAAATGAACCTGCCGGAGAGTTTCAAAAGATTAAATCCGGCTATGAGTGCCTGTTTGGCAAAGTTACCCGTAAGCACCAGTGCCCTGGCCATCGCGCCCGAGAAACCGGTACCTGAGGCTGCAGTCATCAGGAGTTTTGTGTGCAGCATCTGGAGTTTGATTGCAGTTATCGTAAATCCAATACCCAGCAGGCTGAGCACAGTGATAATACTTCCTCCTATCACCAAGAATCTGGCAAGGAATGGGTGAGCTTTCATAAAAGAACCAACCGATTCCATTACCCTTGAAGCAAGGCCAAGAAAACTGTCTGCTGCAGGCTTTAGTATTGAAACCACTCCATCCATCGCGTTACTCAGGTTGTTCTTAAAAGCCTGAGCTTTGGATTCTGTAGTCTGCGACATGATCCCGAATGCCTGACTTATCGTGCCGGAACTTTGAGCAATCTCAGATGTCTTCCTGATGAAATCATCCTTTACCGAACCAATAACTGGTAGCAGTCCTTTCATGGCCTCTGCGGAACCGAAGAGCGTGGCGTAGATGTTCTCAGCCAGCATGCCGTTACTCCGGGCAAAAGACTCAACCGAAGGCTTGAGATTGTTGAGAAAAGGGATAAGTCCACCTGATGCTTTTACTGCTGCTGCATCAAACTGAAATCCCATTTTCTTTGCCACTTCAGTAGCCTCAGAAGTAGGCTTTATCAGTGCTGTCATCACAGCGTTAAGCTGAGTGCTTACGGTGGCAGTGTTACCTGATACACCGGTCAGGGTAGCAAAAGAACCAAGGAGTTCATCTATTGATATCCCCAACTGGGATGCAGATCCTGCAACCAAAGGGAGGTACTCACCCAGTTCCTGAAATTGCGTCTTACCCAGCTGGGCAGCACGTTGTATTTTATCCTGAACCAGCAGGGTATCGTCCCAGGACAATTTATAGTTCTTGATGACCGTCGCTGTCACTCCGACCACCTGCTTCAGATCAGCCACGCTGCCGACGGCTGTCCTTGAGGAACTCTCCAGAAAGCTGACCCAGTTCTTTTCGGGTACTCCGTTGGAGAATACTTCATACAATCCGTCTGCCAGTTCCTTCTTGGCAATAGGCACCACAGATGCAATTTTCTTGACCTGGTCCGTTAATCCCTTGAACTGTTCTGCTCCCTGTCCGCTCATGGTGTTTGCTCTTGCCATGGCGCTTTCAAAAGCAAGGCTTCCAGATGCAAGCACCCCGAAGGCTGCTGCACCGGCGGCGATCTTTACAAAAGACGAGGTGAGGGCGGAGCTCTTCTTTTCCAACCGGTCATACTGGTCGGTAAGCTCCTTCACTTTAAGCACGGCGCTGCCACTCACTGTGGTGATCTTCTTCATCGGCCCGGTGACCAGGTCGGTGAGTTTAAGGATCCAGTTGGTAGTTTTGTCAGCCATTGTCGTTTTTGAATGCTTTGCTTATTCCGTATGCCACAGCGTTGGCGATGAGTTCGAACAGTTCCTTGCGGAAGTATATGATCTGCTGGTAGGTTTTGGCGTACTCCTCATCTGAGAGTTCCTCCGGGTTTATATGAAGATGCCCTCGGATGAGGGCATCAATCTTTTGGAAGACGTCCTGATCATCCTCCCGGGATATTTCAGCCTGGGCTACCTGGTGCGAAAAGTCGCTTTTTTTTTCTCGATCAGCTGACCGATTGCCTCCAGCACCGCGTAATAGATGCTGTCCTCTCCGTCAACTGCATCAAGGTAGATCATGTCTCCTCCCAGCACGCAGTTTTTAATCATCAGGTTGTTGGCACGGTCCAGCTCATTGGCGCTGGCCAGCTTGGCCATCTCGGTGACGATCATCCGGGTGGGCCTGCGCAGGTAGAAGGTAGCCACTTTGTCCGACAGCTCATCGCTGACCGGCACATCGATGATCTCGACTTTTCCGTGACGCTCTTCCCACTCGCGGATCATCTCCGCCGTCACATCCTGGGCATTCTGATATTCTTTGTTCATATAAAGGGGGTATAAGGGTTACACGTTCCAGTCGATGTGGGAGATCTTCAGCTCATACTTCATGATCACCTTCCCGTCGCCCTGTTTGATGGAGCGACCGGATCCCATGATCCTCACATTATTCAGTACGTCGATGGTCTGCACGTCAGAAAGACCGTACACCACCGGGATGGCAGGGATCAGCACATCCTGGATGCGCGTACCCTTGGGCAGAGACCGCAGCAGTGCGATGTGCTCCTCCATCAGCACCGAAATAGATCCTTTGGCCGAGTAGTTTCCCTGGCTTTCACCCACGGGCATGTTACCGGCGCCGTATTCGTTGTTGATCTCCATGGAGTCTTCGTACTCCAGCTCGGTGATCCCGTCCACATCACGGCCCATCATGTTGAAGGTGACTGCCCCCCAACCCATCAGGGTCCCGAATTTGTTGATGATATTGGTATTCATGGTTAAATGGAATTTGCTAATCCAATGGGGATGTTGATTTGATAGATGATCCCGTCGATCACCACGCGGGCGTTGACCACCAGGGGCACATCCTTGGAGGGTGACTGTTCGGGATCAATGTACACTTCCACGCCGGATACCTCGTTGTCGACAACCATCAGCTCGAGCTTCTTGCGGGCCAGCTGCGTCCATGAGGCAACCACTGTCGGCATGGGATAGCCGGTTTCAGGATCCTTCTTGTAGATGCCTTTCATCTTGGGCAGCAGGGACTGGCGAAGGTAGCGGGCTGCCTTGTTCCAGGTACGGTTGCGTTCGATGGTAGCGTAGTCGCTTGCCACGTCGGTACAGGTGGGGGATTCGTTGAAGAACACCCCGTCGTACCCGGCATAGCTTCCGGCGTAGATATACCCTTTGTCGGTGATGGTCTGCTGGTCGGTCATCGACAGGGTGGAGAACTTGGCCCCCGATGACAGTGCGGCGCTCATCCACCTTCCGGTGGCTGCCACGCTCAGTGAGTAATTCTCATTGCCCTTCTTTGCGTCTGGTTTGTTGATGATGTCCACCGACCCCAGGCATTCGTTGATCTTGCGTATGGCAAGGTTGCCCAGTGCCGTTCCCACCGCTGCGGTCTTTTCGTACAGGGCATCCAGTGCCTGAATGACAGGGTCGGCGGCGATTACCACGGCCACATTCTCGCTGTCCATGGTGGTGAGGTCCTTCAGGTCGGCAAAGGTGCCGTTGACCTCACGGCCTTCCAGCAGCACGCAGTCCAGGTAGATGAACTGTTCCTTGAGTGCTACCACGGTAGCCTGTGCCTTGGGGATGGCTGCCAGCACATCGGAGTCCAGCCCGTCTTCCAAAGTGGCCACATAGTCGTCGGCAGGATTCAGTACAACGCCCACCACCTTGATCTCACGCCGGGTGGCCTCGTCCTGCATCAGTGCTAACAGGGCGCCCACCCCGACAGGGTCGTTGGTGCCTTCCGGATCACAGATGTCCTGCATGGCAGTGCCCTGGGGCACCAGCATCAGGAACAATGTGCCCGAGGGGCAGTAGTTGAAAAACTCATCGACATGGTATTTGACCAACACCTTGTTGTTGGCGTCATAGGCGTCGTCGATGCCATAGGCCTCAAGGTCGCTGGCCTGCTTGAGCTCAACGATCTGGCCTAAGTCGATCATATCTTCTACGGCCACCCCGCCTGCGATCAGGGCAAAAGTCTTGTCGGTGTTCTTTTCTCTGCCGCCAAGCTGGCCGGTAAGTTTCTGCGGATTTGGTCCTTTAAACATGGTTGTATGTTGTTACTGGTTTGACTTTGCCAGAGCTTCCGTGATGGCAGCGGTCAGGGTCGGACTGCTGCGCAATTCCGAAACCACCTGCTTCTTGCCCTGCCCGATCCTGGAATCCCCGAAGGAATAGAAGTTGCCGGCTTTCTTGACGATCTGCATCTCAACAGCCTTGTCCAGCAGTTCCATCAGGGCTTCATCCTTCTCTTCGTCCATCTCAGAGGGTTGGTCAGAGGGCCCCTGGGTCTTGTCCGTGGCCGGAGCAGTCTGGGGTACAACGGTCTTTTTCTTCCCGCCCAGTACATCATCCCGTTCCAGGATATGGACCGTCAGGGGCTTCACTCCGCCGGCGTCGCGGGCGTGCATCTCAGCTGAATTCTTAGCCCTGGAAAGAAAGATCTGGCCGTCGAGGGTACAATACAGGATCTGCTCTTTGGGATTGTTGAGGAAGATCTGCCTTGCGCGGCTTTTCAGATCATCCAGCGAATATGTCTTTTTCATGGTTATCGTTGAATTTGGTTATCAATAATCTTCTTTGTCCGGCGCCTTGTATTTTGGCTCCGCAGTCAGCACCTTGTCCTGGGAGTTGGAAAAGACATTCTTGATCAGGTAAGCCAGCCCGGCACCGATTGAATAAAGTACGATAGGCCGGAAGAACACCCATGTAAACAGGATAGTGCCTTCCTGAATGGCATTGTACAGGCAGGTGATCAGGGCAGTAAGGACGGCTACCAGGAACCCTTTGAGCACGTCTGCCACATTGATCTTAAAAAGGCTGGTTGACAGGCTCCCTCCGGGAATCAAGAAAAGGTTCTTCAGCAGATACGCCAGCCCGGCTCCGAAGGAGTACAGCAGAATGGGTTTGAAAAACAACCAGGTCAGGTCAAGCCCTCCGTTCTGGATGGCATTATAACAACCGGTGATCAGGGCCGTGAGGACGGCCACCAGGAAACCTTTGAAAATGTCGTAAGCGTTGATCTTGTTCATGGCGATTGAAAGTTAATCATGAGGTATTTTAAAACGTGACCCGAAGGCGCGGATGATGATCATAAACAACAGCACGATCCAGGTCAGGGCTCCTGTCAGTCCAAGGAACCACATATACCCGGGGATGTATTTCACCTCTATGGGCTGTGGCACCTTTACCGTGTTGACGATCCTTTCGGTTTTCACTTCCCGGTCTTTCAGAATGGCATGGATCCTTGCGGAGTCGCATTTGCAGTCGACACGGAGCTTATTGGAGCGGATGATAATGCGTGGCTTCTCTGCCTGTTTCCCTTCAGATGATTCCAGCAGCATGGCAAGGGCTACCTGGTAGTTGCTGTCACATTCCAGCATGGCCTCAAGCCAGGATGAATCCGGGGGAAGCACGATGATGGAATCCCTGGGGACTTCAACGGTGGTCACCCTGCTTGAATCGACAGTCACCGTGGTGGGCGGAAACCTGCGGGCACAACGCTCTTTGGTAATACAGCCTGTCACCACAGAAGTGATGATCAGGGCGGCCAGGGTCATATATGCTATGCCCCTTCTCATAAGGCGTCGTAGGTGTTTTGTACCCGGCGCAGCCAGCCTTTCAGGTACTTATTAAAGACCGGTTTAACCCGGGTCAGATCATGGTAGAAGTCCTCGCGGGCCTGCTTGTAATGAAGAGCGGCGGAAGGATCGGCCATGGAAGCAGCAAGGGTGATGGGCCCGATAACCCCGTCCTGGTCAACATGCAGTATGCGCTGCAGCAGGCGGACAGCCGTGCGGCTCCCGGCGTTGACAGCGTGATCGAATACCTGCAGGGCCAGCTGCTCAGAGGGGATCATCTCCACCTTCAGCGGGTGGTAGAAGTAATCGTAATAAGCCATCCGGGCGATGTCCGGGGTCAGTATCCTAACGTCCTCGATGTCGATATCCCCGTCATGGTCCAGGTCGAAGTCTTTGAGCTCGCCCGTGCCTTTGAGGAACCTTAAGGAGATGCCATAGTTCGTAGCTCCGCCAGGGTCGTCCTTATCATTGACAAAGCCGCCTTCATGCTGAAGGATCACGGGGATGAACTTTTTGAATCTCTCGGTCATGGCTTGTTACAATTTAGGCAGGTATCCTGGCGGTGTTCGAGTGTCTTGGTCCTTAGGCTCAGATCGGTGATCTTCTTATCCTGGTCGCGGGTCTGTTTATGCAACGCTCCAAGCCTTTCCCCGTGTTTGATGACTGTCTCCGACACATGTACCAGGTTTGAGTTGATCTGCTTGAGCTCATCCACAATGCGGTTCATCCACTTGCGGATGAAATACCATACAGCCAGTACACATAGTGATATCACCGTCCTGTATGCCCAAACTTCAAATTCACTCATCCTTTTACATTTTGCTGTGGAAGAGAGGCTACCGGGCCGATTTGCCTTTCACCTCTCTTGTGGCAGCAGCGCGGATATCCGCTCATCATCGGGGTGGTTTTTGTAGCGTCGGGGAGATTCGAACTCCCGGCCTGCAGGGTATGAACCTGCCGAGCTGACCGCTGCTCTACGACGCACTTTTGGGAGAAGGGACCGTTACCGGTCCCAGAGCTTAAACTTGGAATACGTCAGCCGTGACTTCTGAGCGGTGGTGTTGGCGTCAAACTGCAGACGGAGGAACCTATAATACTGTGCGGTCGAGTTCTGCGTGTATTTGATCGTCGTATCGGAAGAGGAGCCGTGCCAGGTGACCGATGTAATGTTAGTCCAGGTATCCGTTGAGAATACCTTGCCCTGCAGCGATGCAACCACCAGCGGGGCGCCGGAGACCTTGGTCAGTTTGACGGCAACATTGTACTTTACCGGCATGGCCTTGTTCAGGTCATAGTCGACAGTGTACAGGGTGTCGTTGTCGGTGATGGTGTCCCGGGTGGAGAAGGTGATATCCTGGTAGTACTGATCGGACTTCAGGGAGCAGATCTTATCCTGCGCGAAACCGGACAAAACAACCAGGAACAGGAGGGTGACAGACAAGATGAACTTTTTCATGGGTTGAAAAATTGGGTTTTGAGTGATTGAAACTATGCGGAAGCGGAGATGATGGCTCCGAAACCGGTGACCTTCTTGGGGATTGACAGAAAGTGCATGGTGAAGGACACCTCGCTCTGTTTCATCCTGGGCTGGGTCAGGGCGTCGGAGTAGTACATCTGTACGGTACCCCTGGCCTTCATGGCGTTGGGTGCATAGAAGGCGATGGATGACTTCATCTGACCTTCTTCTACGGCGCCGTCGTATGCGACCTTGGCTCCATCAGCATAGCGCACAGCGTAGTTGTTGTGGTAAATAGAGAAGCCGTACATGTCACCGATCTTGCCGGATTTGATGTCGTGGTACTGCTTCTCGAAGGTCTGGTCAACCAGGCGAAGGTCGGCCACATGCTCGGAGGAAAGCACCAGGGTGCATCCGTCCTGGGGAACGCCCAGGTCGTCCAGCTTCTCGCGAAGCAAGATCAGATCCTTGGGGATGAGCATCAGGCGTCCGTCGCGTGCATCGCCGGAGGTCTGCAGCACAGGGGTCTCGTCGGTATCCTCGGTCGGGGCAAAGGAGTGAAGGGCCAGCTTCAGAGCAGCCATACGCAGGGCCACCTTGTGACGATCCAGCACGGATCCTTTCTTGTCATAAGGCAGGGCATAGAGTTCGTCGTCGGTGATGATGGTCACCTCGGTCTCCATCTTGCGCAGGAATACACGCTTGCCTTCGTCCTCCCTCTGTGCGGCGTCGAGAGGATAGACGCTGTTGTCGATGAGCACGCCGGGATCTGCACCGATCTCATTCATGTCGATGGCGTTGTTGCCCACCATCGCTGAATAGTCGGGAACGCCGGCCAGAAAGTCCTCGTTCAGATTATCGAATCCTTTGATCAACTCAGCGATAAAGGCCGATCTTAAAACTACGTTTGCCATTGGTATTGGTGATTGTTGGTGAAAAAATGAATTCCTGATTACTCGGTATAGTCAGTACCGTAGTGTTCTTTGAACAGCCGCTTGAAGGTCGACAGGTCGTCCTTGGCCATGGTGATCAGACTCTGGGGGTCCTTGTCCATGTAGTCCTGGTACTTCCACTGGGAGCGGTCCTCGACCTGGTTGGCGCCTGTTTCGATCTGTCCGGATACCTTGGCGGCTGCCGGGCTGGCTTTGATGATGGCTTCCACGGCGGCGAAGTCCTTGCTGGCAAGGTTCTCCAGGTGCTCTCTCTGGGCAGGAAGTACCTTGCGGTCTTCGATGGCCTTGTCAAGAAGTGCCTTGATCTTCTCCTTCTGGTGCTCCTGCTGCAGTGTTTCCAGCTGCTGTTTGTACTCATCAGCCTTGTCTGCTTTTGCCTTCAGAGTTGAGAGGGCTGCCATAACTTCTGCTTCAGTCACCGACTCCGTAAGGGCGAGAGCGACTGCGATAGCTTTGATATTCATGTCGGGTGTATTTTGGTTTTTGGTTAAAGGGAACTCCATTAATGCCTTGGGCAGGTTCTTATATTGGTAGGCCTTAACAGCCTGGATGGTATCATCGTCGATCTGGTCTTCCTCATCAGATATGGTGTCGATGAACCCCAGCTGTTTGGCCTCCTGGGAACCCATCCAGAAATCAGTCAGCCACAGCTGATCGATCTGCTGGGCAGTCTTGCCGGTCTTCTTCACATAAGCCTCCCGGTACACGTCGGTGAGGGTCTTGAGCATCTTCACATCAGATTCCAGCTGGTCCATATTGCCTTCGGTATACACCATCGGTTTGTGGATCATGAAAAGCCCGTTGGTGGGCATGGAGAAGCTGGAGCAGTGTACCGCAATATATGAGGCTGCACTGGCTACCAGGGCCCCGCCGTTGCCGGTGATCGTTCCGGGGAACTTGCGGATGATGTTGACGATCTCGTTGGCTTCGATACAGCTGCCGCCCTCACTTTTAATATAGAGCTCCACATCGCGGATACCCTGGGCGATAAGGTCATTGACCTTGATCTCAAAATCCTCGGAGTTATTCCTCCAGTCTGAGATGCGGCCAACGATCCGTATGAGGGCTTTGCCGTTCTGCGCTATGGCTGAGATTGTCAGTGTCTTACTCATGGTTGGTTGCGGCTGTCGGGGCGTATTTTCCCCGTGACCGGATTGCAAAGATGATCGGCGAAAACTCTTTGTGCAAATCCTGAAAACATGGCAGCAGTAAGAGTCCCTGCGATGAAACGACACACTGCCACCATGTCCTGTTTATTTTTCTTACCCTCAGTTTTACCCCATTTTTGTACCTATGAGCAAAGACAAAGAAAAACGCCTTGCCCGGGTTTTGTACATAGACCAGGGCAAAACAGCCAAAGAGGTGGCCCAGATCGTCGACGTTCAGGAGAAGACCGTGGGAGCCTGGGTGAGAGAAGAAGGATGGAAGGCCATCCGGGATGCCAAGCAGAACTCCCCGGACATGATGGTCATCAACATCAAGGATCTGTTGCGTAACCTGGCAGAGGAGCGTATGTTGATAGATTCCGACACAACGCTGGATGAGGCTCAAAAGAGTAAGCGCAAGGCCAATATTGCCGATGAGGTATCCAAATGGACCAAGGTGATGACTGCGGCCCAGAAGGAGATGCAGATCCCGCTGGGGACTTATCTTAAGGTCATGGATCAGGTCTTTGATGCCATCCGTGATGAACACCCTGAGTTGTATCTGAAGCTCATCGATTTTCAGGAGAAGCATATCCACCGGGTAGCCGCAAAATACCAGTAAGCATGGCTTCGCAGAGACAAGTCGATAACCAGATCAAAGACCGCTACCTTGAGAAACTCCGGCTGATCGCCCAGAGCGGGCATATCAACCCCTTTGAGAGCGACCACGACAGAGAGCTTCGTATCGACAGGGCCCGACGGGATATCGCCTACTGCGTCCAGTATTACTTCCCTCATTACTGTAGTTCTCCCAGCGCGGCCTTCCAGCAGCAGCTGGCCCGCCGGATCAAAAAGGACCCTACCCTGAAGGCCCTGGTGCGCTGGGGCCGGGGATTGGCCAAAAGTGTCTGGTGCGACATCTTCATCCCCTTCTGGCTTCACCTCAACGGCGAGGACGTGTACCTGGTGCTGATCGGTAATAACGAACGTAAGGGCCAGCAGCTTCTCTCTGACCTGCAGGCTGAGTTCGAGGCCAACCCGGCCATACTGCACGACTTCGGCGAACAGATCACCCAGGGCAGCTGGGAGGATGGATACTTCATCACCCGAAGCGGCTTCATCGGTCAGGCCCTGGGCATGGGTCAGTCGCCACGCGGACTGCGGTACAAGAACCGCCGTCCCACCCTGTGCGTGTGTGATGACCTGGATGATAAAGACATCGTCAAAAATCCCCGCCGTATCGATGAGGCAGCCACCTGGATTGAGCAGGACCTGGTCCCCACCATGGACGGACCTGTGCGCAGACTCCTGGTGCCTAACAACCGCTATGCCCCCAAGACGATACAGTCCACCCTTCAGGAGCGCCATCCCGGATGGCTGCTGCATGAGGTGGCAGCCTATGATACCGACTTCCTTCCTGCCTGGCCCCAGAAATACCCCAGGGATTATTATGTACAACTGGAGCGGGAGATAGGACGACTGGCAGCACAGGCTGAGTACAATAACCGCCCGCATGTGGCAGGAAAGATATTCAAAGACGACCAGATCCAGTGGGTACAGCTTCCCCGGCTGAACCAGTTCAAGCATATCATTGGCCACTGGGATGTGGCATATTCCGGCAACAACGATTATAACGCCGTTAAGGTATGGGGTACCTATGAGCGAAACTTCTATCACATCAAAGCATTTTGCCGCCAGTGCAAGATGAAGGCGGCCATAGAATGGATGATGGATTATGAGGAGTCATTGCCGGATACGGTAAAAGTGCACTGGCAGTTCGAGTCCCAGTTCTGGAATGAGACCGTGCTGCAGACCATCCAGGAGGTGGAGAAAGCCTACGGGCGTTCTCTGTCAATCATCCGGGTGGAAGTGCCCAAATACAAAAAGTATGACCGGATCATCACCCTGCAGCCTCTCTACCAGAACAGCCGGGTGTACTACAATATCAAGGAGCGCGGAAACAACGACATGCTGGAGGGTATCAACCAGCTCAAAGGCATCGAGCCAGGGTACAACACCCATGACGACGGTCCGGATGCCGACCAGCAGGCCATCGACCGGCTGATGCGCTTTGTCAAATCTGACGGATTCGTACCTGAGCTGGGTTATGACCGCCGTCCTTATGAAGTACTTTAAAACGAGAAGAACATGACCTACGCCTTTTTAACCGACACCGACATACACACCTTCATCCGGGAGGAATTCAAGAACGGACTGACTTCATCCGTCTCCGGGCAGCCGGCATCGGCTTTCATTCTTCTCTCGGAGCAGACTGCCATTATCCAGATCAAGAACAAGCTGCGCGACCGCTACAAGGTCGAGGAGATCTTTTCGATCCCGGATCCATGGGATGAATCCGCTGAATACCAGGTTGGAGCCCTGGTCACCAAGGGGGATAAGTTCTTTGCGGCCATTCTGGAGAACACCGGAGTGGACCCCGATCCTGCCCCGCCAGAAGAACCGGACCCGGAAGAGCCTCCTGCAGAGCCCGAAGAGCCTGTGGATCCTTCCTGGGAGATCTCCGATCCGAGGAATTCATTTATCGTGATGATCACCTCTGACATCATGCTCTACCACCTGCATGCACGGCTCTCGCCCAGGGCAGTATCAGATTTCAGGGTGAAACGCTATGAGGATGCCCTCTCCTGGCTGGACCAGGTGAAGGACGGACTGGAGAACCCTGACCTGCCCTTGCTGGATGATGAAGATGATCCGGAATTGAATTTCGGGTTTGACCAACAGACCAGGGACCATTATTATTGAGATTGTTTAATTGCTGCTTAAGTTCACCGTAAATCAACGATAATACAAAACTTCATGCCCACTGCCACCAATAAAAGAAACCCCGTCAAAACGCCACAAAAGCCCAAATCCGCCACCCCTGACAGGATCATCAGGGTAGAAGCCAAGGGGGCCCCGTCCCAGAGTGTATCCAAGGTAATAGAACCCATTGAGTTCTCACCCAAGCCCAAGGAGCTGCGCGACTGGCAACAGGCTATCACCATCGCCGGTGCAAAGATGAACCCCACCAGGTACCTGCTCATCGATCTGTATCTGAACCTGATCAACGACAACCACCTGTTCTCGGTCATGGAGTCAAGGATCCTGCGGGTGATCCGGTCCAAGTTTAAGATCGTTGATGAGAAGACTCAGAAGGAAGACCTGGAAAAGACAGCCCTGTTGCAGAAACCCTGGTTCGACAAATACATGCGCGAGGCGATGATGTCGGTGTTCTTTGGAACCACTGTGCTTGAGATCTCTGAACTGGACGAGGAAGGGATGATCCGCACCATCACGTCCATTCCCCGCCAGAACATCAAGCCTCTGAGCGGGCTGATCGTTAAGAACTACTCCGATGACAAAGGATGGAACTACAAGGATCCTCCCCTGGCAGCTTACTACATCCAGGTGGGTGAGGACAATGACCTGGGACTGATCTCCCGGATCGGGCCCACGGTGATCTACAAAAAGTATTGCATGGGTGCCTGGAGCCATTATGTGGAGAAATACGGCATCCCTTTTCGCTGGATCATCACAGACTCCAGCGATCCCAAACGCCTGCAGGCCCTGAATTCAATGATGGAGGCCTGGGCCGGGGCCGGATACGCCATCCTCCAGAACGGGGAGACGCTGGAGACCCTCACCGTAAACTCCTCTCAGCACAACATCTTCGATGACTTCATCCGCCGTGTGAACTCAGAGATCTCAAAAGCGATCCTGGGACAGGACGGCACCACCGACAACAAGGATGCCACCGGTACCTACGGAAGCATCAAGGTATTGATGGACGTGGCTAACGACCGGCACTCTGCCGACCGGCAGATGATCAAAAACAACATCAACCATGAGTTGCTGCCACGCCTGATCGAGAACTTCGCTTATCCTCTGGCAGGGTATCACTTCGACTGGGACGACTCCCAGGAGATGGACCGTGCCGACTTCATCACCGCGGTGAAAGACCTGGCCTCGATGTTCGAGCTTGATCCTTTGCAGATCACCGAAAAGACCGGCATCAACATCCTCTCTGTCAAGAAGCAGTCCACTCCCCAGCTCCCGGCCCAGGGTGAAGATCCGGAAGATGACCCGGAGCCTGAGCCTGAACCACCGGTGCCCCCCAAGCCGCCTCAAAAAAAAAAGCCCTCAAATCTGAACCTTAGGCTGCCCGACTACCCGGCAGGTGATCCCCGGCCCCTGGCGCTGGATCAGCAGGATATCGCCTCCATCGAAGAGCAGGTATTGCTCGGGGTATTCAATAACTCCCGGTTATTCGATCCGGAGTATTACCGCTATCTTGCCCGCGAGCTCACCGCTGGCCTTCTGCAGGGATGGAACAGCCATCCGTTCGAATACTCCGACATGGACCACTCGGTGCTCACGATGATGGAGGCCAACATCTTTCGTTTCTCCGCTGCCAAAGACATGGCCCTGCTGCAGCAGCTCAATGAGCTGATCACCGATGCTACCACTTTCGATGACTTCAAAAAGAAAGCCGAGCCCCTGCTCAAGAGTTTTAACCTCAGCTACATGAGGACAGAGTTCGACACTGCCGTCGGCACGGGGATCAATGCAGCCCGCTACCGGGAGCAGCTCAGCCAGTCAGATGTGCTTAAATACTGGAAATACCAGACAGCCGGTGACAACAGGGTCAGGGAATCGCACCAGGCCCTGGACGGGAAGATACTGCCGGCCAATGATGCTGCATGGAATACGATCTACCCGCCCAACGGCTGGCACTGCCGCTGCGAGGTCATCGCCATATCAGAACCAGGTAAAGGAGAAAAGGTGGCCAATGGCGACAATGTCATTCAACTCCTGCAGACATCCAATGTCGATCAGCACGGCAACTCAGAGCTGGACCGTATGATTAAATCCGGATTCGGGATCAACCGGGGTAACCTTGCCCTGGTGTTCAACGAGAACCAGGTTTACATCAAAGGGTTTGATGCCCGGTTCAACATCAATGATATGTACGGGGATGAGAATGAGGAACACTCCTGGGAAAACCTGCCGAAGCATTCTTTTACCTCAAGGAGTTCCACTTTGCAGAATAACGAACAGGCTGCCGAGTGGTTCCGTCAGAAGGCAATGGATAAGAAGTACCTGGTGATGGAGGATTATCAGGGTCGTCCTATCAGGCTGACAGAACAGACCTTTAAGAGGCATTTCAATGATCAGCAGGAGTATAAAGATCGTTATCAACTTCTGGAGTTCATGCCTGAGGTTCTCAAAAACCCTGATGAGGTTTGGGTAACAGGACGGGGTGGGGCAAGCGGGTTCACACATTCCTATGTGAAGTTCTATCAGGATGACATGCTGATTGTGGTAACCGACTCAATGAGTAATACTCCTGTAAGAGTTAAAACAATAATGGATGTGAAAGGCGATCAGTTCCGCAGGGGATTGCTGATAAAAAAATATACCGGTCAGGGTTAGGGCGCCTATGGACTTATTTGGATGCCAATGCCCAGGTCTTGGGATTGCCCGCCAGTGGCAACTGGGGATCTTAGTGTCTCTCTGACCGGTACACTTGTTGCAAAGATAACATAAATTATGCCAGTAACATCGATCCGGATACCAAATTTTGACAAGGCTTCAAAAGAAGTTCGGAAGCTCTATGCCAGGGTGTTGCCAATTAAGATAGCCTCTGAAGCGGAGCAGCACTTCAAGAACTCCTTCCGCAACCAGGGGTTTACCGACTCCCAGCTCAAGCCATGGAAACGGACCAAGTCAGGAAAGCGCTCCACCTTCAACCGCTCCGTGGGTGTTTTGATCCAAAGCGGCAACCTGAAACGCTCGATCCGTACAGTTCAGAAACGGGACGGGGTCATCGTCATCACTGCCGGCAACCAGCATGTGCCCTATGCAAAGATTCACAACGAAGGTGGAAGGATCACCCGTACAGTCACCGTCCGACAACACAAACGCCGCATTGTGACCACCTCAAGGATAAGATCCACATCCCTTGCCACCCGCAGAACAACGGCCCGCAAGCAGCGTGTGGTCACAGGGTTCTGCACCGTGCGCTCCCATGCGCGTAAAATGAACACCGCAATTCCCAAACGTCAGTTTATGGGTGAAAGCCGCATGCTCAACGATACCATCAACCGTGTCATTATCCGTGAAATCAATGCCCTGGAAAGGGATTTATTCAACTCTTAAACGCAATTCAAATGAACGCAGACCAGGACTGGGTAGCAGCCTACATAGAAATCGCCGGGCTTATCATAGAGAACATACCTGAGATCAAGTTTGTCGACCTCTGGGCCCAGCAGGTGGACTCACCGGAGAATGAATACCCGTTCCCCGTACCGGCAGCTTTTATTGAAGTCAACTCCGACAAGATCGACGACCTGGCAGTCAACGCCCAGGCTATGAATATGGAGATCCGGATCTACCTTCTGTTTATCCCTTCGGAAGCCTCTCATGAAGGAGCCACCGGCCATGTCGATATCTCAAAGTTCGGAGAGATTCTTCGCAAGATATACCGCCTGCTGCAGGGTAAGGCCGGGGATAACTTCGGCCAGTGTACCCGTATTGCCCTTACCAGGGAACAGGCCCCGCCGTATGAATGGCTCTACTCACAGACCTTTACAACGATGATCCTGGATTACTCAGCCCAGAAAGCTTATGAGGAAGGGGAGTTGGAAGAGGTGCAGCCTGAAGAGGGAGGGATCCCGGAGTACAGCCAGGACAATTTCTACCGCCCGTAACCAGAAAATTGTATTTTTGGTTAATCTTTTATGTTTAACCAAAAATTGATCAAAATGGAACAAACGCCCAAACCTAAGAAGCCTTGGTACAAAAAAACCTGGGTAATCATTATCGGAGTGTTGGTGTTACTCTTCATACTTGCTGGACTTTTTGGACCAGATAATTCAAAGCAAACCAACTCAACAAACAAATCCGGCGCAGAGAAATCTCAGAAAGAATGGACAGAAGTCTACGTTTTCAAAGGAAACGGAATGAAGCAATCACCAGTTTTCGAATTATTTGGAGGGGAAGCCCGGCTGAGATATTCATATAAGGGAGCTGAAGGCCTTGGTGTTGGAGTATTTGGAGTGTATGTCGTTAATGAAGGTGATGATGTAATGAAATCTGGTGGAGCACCTGAAATTATGACATCCGCCGAGAAAGAAGAAAGCGAAAGCTATATTCATAAATCAGCTGGAAAGTATTACCTTAATGTAAACGCTCAAGGGGACTGGGTTGTAATAGTGGAAGAAAAAAAATGAAAAAAGGCCCGCCTTTCGGCGAGCCCTGCTTACGTTCCCAGCACAGAGCGCCTTTTAAGTGGTCAACTCCAGGGAAAGTTGTCGTTTGGAAGTCTTGAACTGGGTGTTCTCAACCCAGGAGAACCCGGGAAACATCACCTTCAGCTCGCTGATCTTCGGACGGGTGTTGAGCAACTCACTCAGGTAGTCGCTGCGCATGATCTCCCGCTGTATCGTTACCTCCGAGATGAAGAACTCATCATTCATCAGCGTCTCCAGCACCTTTTCGTACCGCCGCTCCCAGACCTCGGTCCAGTAATAGTAGCGGGCACACAAAGCCCTGTTGCGTATGCTGATCAGATGTTCACTCCGTCCTCTTCTCATGGGTAGAATTTAAGTTAATTGTTCCACAATTCTGCATTCAGGTAGGTCTCGGCGTATTTCTTATCGATGCCTGGCTTCAGATTCAACTCATACCGGTTGATGAAAGAATAGGCCTTCTGCTGGTCGGTGCGGCTCATGCGGTTCCACCGGGCCAGTGACTTCTTCTTAGAGGATCGCTCCTTCTCCCCGTAACGGTTCCAGAACATTTCAAAGGTCACCTCAGAAGGCAGCTCGGTGAGCCTGCCGGTGGTGGTGGTCTCGATCATGCGCTGGATATCCTCGATGTGGGAAGGGAGCTTGTGGGCGATGAAGTTCAGCTGCGTGGATGATAGCTCTGCACCGCGGGCATCGTAATGGGAGAGAAGGCCGTCTTCGTTGAAGGTCATGATAACCTCGCCTTTGAAGGCATCCGAGGTGAGGGAATATTGCTTACTCATCGGTCTTGGTTGTTAATACATGTTCAGCCATGCTCTCAAACTGGGTAACCAGGGTAGGCAGCTCCTTGTAAGAGTAATAGTTGAGCTTCTTGTGCAGGTACCCGTACTTCATCATCCAGGCATCCAGCCTCTCAAAATCCACCACGCTGCGCTGGTAACGCTCGTTCCACCGTGTCCAGCCTATGGTGTAACATAGAGATAGTATCCGCCGGCGCATCTGCTGGCCCTGTGGATCCACCCCTGCCTGGGAGTACTTTTCCGGTTTGGTCATCTGCTCCAGGTAACGGATCATCTCATCAGCCTCCAAATCCGAGAGCTCAGCGCTGTTGGTGGTGCGCCCCTGGGTGATGGTATGAACGATATCATGCCGCCATTCATGAGTGCCGCTCTCCTTCAGAAGGCCGTACAGCCTGCGGTGCCTGCCCGTGGTGTGGTTCATTCCGACAGTAGGTTAAAGTACTGGATGAACATTTGCTTGGCATACTTGGGATACATCGGGTCATACCTTGGAGCGGTCATGATGTTGTCCCATTCCCACTCCAGGGCCTGGTTGTCGGCATCGATAACCTCCTGGGGAAAAGGATAGGGGATGTTAAACCTCCCGGCAATGGCCTTCATCAGGTTGGCCTCGGCGTCTTTGTATCCTTCAATGCGGTACTTCACCGGCCTTGGCATGTCCAGCAGGTAGGCCTCGGCAGCATCGTGCAGCAAAGCGCACAGCTTCAGCTCAGGGGTGCGGATCATGTTGGCAACCATAATACAGTGCTCTGCCACCGAGTAGAAGCGCATCACGTGGCCACCGAAGCGGCAGAGGTTGGAAAGGGCATGGGCGATATCCACCAGGTCAATCTCCCGGGGATCAGGGTTCAGAGGATCGATGTACCTTCCGGTGAAGGTGCGGATCTTATCAGGCTCAAATTGGGTTTCTAAGAACATAGCGTTTGATTTGGAAGGTTACATCATCTCGTAGATCGTGGCATCCTTACGCGGTTTACTGACCGACTTCTTTACATCATCATGACACTCCTTACAGATTTTCTGAGAGTTGGAAGTAGGTTTGTACTCCTGGTTGCACATCACACATATCTTCATCTTGGGCTTCTCATCCAGCAACAGCTTTTCTCCGAAGATCCTGCGCGTCTGCATGCTCCTCACCGGCTTGTCGTTCATCATCATCAGCGCTGATTCCATATCAAGAACGTACATGATCTCACTCATGATCTGTACAAGTGCAAGGTTGGTGTCGGCCTCAATGCTCACCGTGGAGCTTCCCGGCCTCTGTATGGTGACTGTGGTCTTCATATAGAAGAGAAGTTGAGGTCAATGATCTCGTACTTTCCATCCTTATCCCGCTCCCAGATACGGAAGTATGTGCGCGATCCCGGCTTGCGGATACCTTCCTGAAGGATGTTAAGGGCGTCCTGGAACAAGGGGGCGCTGATCTTGCTGCGGTATTTCATCAGTTGGAACACCTTCTTGGCATCGATCCTTCCATGTGTGGTGGAGAAGGCATCAATAACCAGGTCTTTGACAAACTCCTGCTTGGCATCCAGGTTCTCTGTCAGAAACTGGTCAAGTTTCTCCTTGGCAGCCTTGATAGAGAGGTCATCGAAGTCGATGCGGTCGGAGATCGACACCTCTACTTTAACAGAGCGGTCGAAATTGAACCAGGTGAAGTTTCCTTTGCCATCGGTCTTGGACCTATACTCCTCCATGGCTTTGATGTACACCTCCTGGCAGAGACGTTCCATCAGGTATTTAAACTTAGTCAGCCGCGCGTTGACACGGCGGGCTTCTTTGACCAGGGTTCCGGCATGGCGCTCCCTCAGGCGGGCGCCCGTGAAGACGTACTGAACCGGCACCTTCTTGCCGGACTCGTCCGTCCAGTGATCATCTTTGATTTTCTGAATCATAATCGTAACATTTAAAGGGTGATTAAATATGGTTTGATTGGTATTATTCAGTGGGCAGGCTGCGGTGTTTTTCGCAGATCTGCTGGGTGGTGTGCATGTAGTTGTCGTGGATCTTGTTGTACACGATCTTGTCCGGGAAGAATTCCAGGTTGGCGTGCAGCTCCCGGTACTTCTGCTGCAGGATGCGCCGTACATTGTCGCGGTCGATGTTGCCGTGGTACTTGTTCCAGTATACCTCGTCAACCAAGGCCCATTGGTTGCGCCACCAGGCCCAGTACAGCGGCTCCAGCATAAAGGCGTCACTGATCTGCTCGTTATGGCATAGCTTGATGATATACCACGACCCGATCTCGAACATCATCTCGTTGACCTCGTTCTGCCCCATACCGGTAAGCCTGCGTACTTTTGCTGCCAGATCGTCGTGGCGGTCGGTGAGCAACTTCTTATAGGTTGTCTTTTCCATGATAGATAGGTATTAGAAATTACGTCTTTCGCGCCCTTCCTCCCATATCACAAAAGGCTTCCCTCCGCCATAACGACCGTCCGGGTAAGCAACGAATTGATCTACACGGATGATTACGTTGGCATCATACCGGATACTTTGTGCAATACGTCCGGCAGGCTGTTTCCCTTCTGCATGGGAGATGAATATGAATAACTTATCAGGGAACCGCTCCTTGAACTTTTTGTATGTAGTGTAGTTCATCCCTGAATATTGCAGAGAGTCAATTACAGTGATTCTTGGTGATCTCTGTTTTTCAAGTCTTATTAACAAATCTGCTACGGGTTCCCGATTAAGCACCCACATACGGCCTTCAACTTCCATCATATTCTCACGAACAAAGGCCTGTTTCAAAGACAAACTCACACCTTCTTCAAGGGAGTTATATAGCACTCTTTCAAAGTTGGTGAGATACTTGCATAACTTAATGGCAAAAGATGTCTTACCGTTTTTTGGATGTCCGTAGATGATCCAGGTACCTGCTTTCTCGGGGCGGCCAAAACACTCCTTCCACTCTCCCTTGAAGTCCATGTCGTTATGTTGTTTGTCAAACAGGTCAGTCATTCTTAGTGATCTCTTTTGGGCGCTCATTGAAAGCGTTTAAGTGTTTAATAATGTATCAATTAGTTTGTCTGAGTGCATGAATGGCGCGGCGTACACGGCGCAGGTCATATTCCGATTCCTCCACCACCTTGCGTATGCGATCGCGTTCTGCTATACCATTGGCCATACAGATGGCTGAAATGTCCGTAGATCCCGGACCCTTGAGGTTGATAAACCGGCGGGCAATACGTGAGTAGATCTCTTTGTATCCCTTCTTGTTGAGCTTCAACCCCCGCTTGATCCGTTTCTCCAGGTGATCCGTGGCACACATCACAATCCCGCAGCGGTCCTCCAGGTGGTTGTATAGGGTGATGAAGAAGTACAGCACGTGGTCGTTGAGCTTGTCGGCTTCGTCCATGATGATCACCGGGTTCTGGGTTACCTTTAGCGACCGTACCACCTCGTACATCATCTCTGCCACCGTGTACCCGGAGTAATCCCTGCCCATGGATGAGAGCAGCTCCTGAAGGAACATCTTGCGGTTCCAGTACTCGGCACACTGAAGAAGGTAAATCCTTTTATGCTTTTCGGCATACTGGCGCATGGCCACCGACTTGCCAGATCCGGCATCGCCGGTGACGGCAAAGACATTGGCGTTGATACGGGCATCATCCAGCAGGCTCGTCATCATCTTCATATCCCGGGTCTCCACCAACTGCCATTCCGACTCAAGGTAGCCGACCTGGGATGCGATATTCCGCCACATCTCATCCGAGATCTGTTCCCAGTTGGAATTGAGGATTTGCGAGATGGTGCCGCCGCTCACGCTCCTGAGCGATCGGGATGCCTTGTTCTGGCTTTCGTAACGGTCGCTGTAGGTGCGCAAGCGGTCAGCGATCTGCTGTTTTTGACTGTCTGTGATCATAATTTTCGGGTTTTAGGTTATTACATCAATGCGTAGATATCGTATTCATCATCGTCTTCCTGCTTCGTCCCTGCTTCAACCAGCACCGGTACCACGTTGCTGATCTCCTTCTCAATACCGGCAACATCCACATGCTTCCTTGCCCCACTCTTCGACTTGGTTCCGGGTAGTGCCACCGATACCAGTCCGTTCTGCTCGGGAAGCCGCCCTTCGCGCTCCAGCCAGGCGTCCATCGTATCGTCGACCGTCTGCTGCACAACCTTGAAATCCCTCCGTACATCGGCAAGGAACTCATGGTCGAAAGGATCCTGTTCCTGTTTGCCGCGGTGGATCTCCACCTTGGTCTCGGCCATGGTAAGAAAGCGCAGCCCGGAAGCGTCCTTCTCGTAGAGGTAAATCAGGCTCATGTCGTCCGGATCAAAGCGGATCCATACCTTCTTGTCGATTAGTTGGCGAAGCAGCATCTGGTCAGGCCTGCGGTTTTCGTTATAAACCATGAAGGTGTACTTCTCCTTGTTCTCCCTGAAGGTGATCCCGTAAGCGGTAACTGTCACCGGCTCGGGACGAAGCACCCAGAACAGGTCCACCATATCCCACATGTTCACTTTCACTGTTGCAGTATTCTCTGATTCCCTGTACATCTGTATCCTTGGGATCCCCGTTTTGGGATGGGGTGCGTTATTCCACTGCTGCCTTCTGTCCAGGTAAGCTTTGATCATCTCCTCCCTGGATGGGAGAGCGGATTTGTTGGCGTGCTGAAATGCGGTGTCTGCCCTGCTCTCCTTATCTTTTGCCGTGATATTCTGGCCGGTGAAGAACCAGTCCTGCTTCATGTACTGCTGCTGGAACCGGCCAAATGCGCTTTCAATTGTCTTTGATTTGCCGTTATATGGCTGAGTGCGGATGGCCAGCCGGGCGATCTTCTTGAAAAACTCCCCGGCCTCCAGCTTCTTGTGGCCTCCCTGGTTATCGAACGATACCTGGTAAGGCCTGCAGCCTGCTGTCTGCACGGCCATCTTGTATGCGTGGAACTGATCCCTGAAGTCTTCCGTCTCGCTTATATGGTACCCAAGGAACACCTCAGAGTAGGCATCCATCACCTCGTAGACCTTCATTGTTCTTTCCTTGGGTTTACCTTCCTTGTCCTCTCCCAGATAAAAGTAGTTGAGCTTCGTTCCGTCAGAGTACCACAGGCTGTCGCGCATGGTGGGCATGCGGGTGGAATGCTGATAGGCGAACTTCTCTTTTGCTGGCAACTCACCGTAGCGCTTGGCCCACCATAGGTGCTTGATATCGTCCTGATACAGATAGTTGTGTATGGTCTGAACACTCTTCAGCCGTGACCACCCGTTCATATCAGCCTGTTGGTTGTAAAGTTGGAAAAGGTGAGCTTCGGATGTGGCCCTTTCTGTCTTACTGCACCAGCGTGTGAACAGCCATATCTGGGCTTCATTGCTCAGTTTCTCGGTGTTCTTGTTACAAAAGCCCCGATGAATGATACTTTCGTATCCCTCCTTTTGAAACTGCCTGCATTTGTCTTTCAGACGTGTAGCTGTCGTTGGAAGAGAATGTTGGTACAGTTGTTTGTCCAGATCGTTGACCGCCCTGGATGCACCTTCCCATATTCCCTTGAAGCTGCCTGATTGGTTGCTTCGGTGTCCTTTAATGGTCCGGATCATCGAGAGCACTGTTGTCATCACCTCGGCGTTGGTGCAGTATTCTCTGATGGTGGCCTCGGGGAGGGTGCTGCCGTTGGCAAGACGGTAAGTGCTGAAGAACTCTTCAGCCTTGGCATCATGAATTATAGCCTCGGCTACCTTATTACGGTGTACTACATCATAAGGATCTCCAAGTGCAGAGACCACCATCTCCTTATACCTGGTCGGCATGGAGCGGTACTCTATCAGTGCCGGGGTGCTGTTGCAGGCGCGGCGGAGGACTTTGAGTTTGTTGCGTTTCTTTAATGCATCATATGTCCCCTTGGGAATCCCGACCTTCTCAATAAGTTCGGTTCCTGTGATACACATGGTATTATTGAAATATTCCATCGTCGTTTCTTTGTTTTTGGGTCCCGGAGGCCGGTCCGACCGGCAGCATCACGCCTTCTCCCCGGGATTTGCTTACATTTGAGTCGTCAAACCTTTAATTATAAGCGTATGTCAAACATTGATGAATCATTAAAAAAGGAAGTTCTGTATTGCCTATGCAATATGTGCCTGCCAGAACAAAATACCAGAGTTGATCTGCAGGAATTACTTGACCGGACTGGCGTTGATTGGATAACATTGGATGCTGCACTGAAAGTCCTGGATGCTGAGGGGTATATTTCAGATCTGAATTCAAGGCAGACTTTTCTGAGTCTTATCGTCAACCTGGAGACATTTCGGAAATTCGGATATTAGACTGACTCTTACTATCGGGTCAGCCGGAGTGCTTAAATTGGCGATGTGCTCCACAAAGTCGTCAATGATGTTGCGGCCTGCAGGCTTTGCGTGAAGGTATTGTGCCCTGTACTGATCGACAGCGATAAGGCCATCACATTCAATGACCACACGCCGTCCTTTCATTATCGAGGACTTTGCGTCGGAGTACCAGTACTCCTTGATGGTAATGGTTGACGCCAGGGTTTCTGTTGTTTTGTTGTCTGTGTTCATATTTGCTCCTCCTTGAAAAATTTGTTGGGACTTCTTTTGATTAACTCGTTGATCTCATCATTGGCCTGTTCCTGCGAACTGTACCAGGAGCGCTTGCTCATTCGTTTCCAGCCTGCATTGATAGTGTAGTAAACTATTACCCAGTAACCGGCCTTTGTGAACTGGGCACGCAGCACGAACTTGCCGTCCTCGGCCAGCGCCAGCATACGCCGTTTGTCGTCCTTATAATGTGAATTCTTACTCATGATTTGTGGTATTTGCGTCCTGCAGCGGATCAGGGTCACGGTGAGGACAAGTGATGTTTGTAATAGAATGAGGGAAGCCGGTCAGATAGGGATTCGCCATCTGCCATATTTCGAAGTGTCCGGCCATCTCCTGGATGGTATCTATGAAGCGCTGCGGGGATCCCTCACCGGCACACTCGCTGGCGTAGTGCTTCAGAGTTGCCACCGAGCAGATGTCGTTGGCCCGTAGTGTGAAACTGGGAATGTCATCGGAGATCAGCAGCCTGCGGCTGAAGCTATCCAGTCCCTCCGCCTCGCAGCGGGGACAGATCGGGTCCCCGTCCTTCAGGGTCTCCCCTTCATGGACAATGAGATCCCTGGTCTGCGGAAACGTCTCAATCGACTCGGCATATCCGCACCTTTTACATTGGAGTACTACGCTGTCAATCATCACTCCTCCCGTATTTGCCACTGATCGCCTGGTGTACGGCTTTACGTCCGAATATCCTGATGCTGTCTGCCAGGTCAGCTCCTACGTCAATGGTCGTACATTCAAATTGCTCAATGATGTCAATCAGGGCGTCAAGAAGGTCCGGGGCAGCAGCGATAAGCCGCATGTTAGCCTCGTTCTCGTCATCGTTTCCCCAGTTGCATTCGCAGATCTTGTCAGCGAAATGCCTGTTCTTACATTCTTTTGTGGTCACATGGTCGTTGCGTTCGACCCAGGGACCCGGGGTGTGTTTTGTCTCCATATTAATTGTGTTGGTTGGTGATTTCTGAAAGGACCTGTTCCTTTAAAGCCTTGCGCTCCTGGAACAGTGATATCACGGCCTTCAATAACTTATCCTGCATTCTCCTGCGTCCTGCAAGGATCTCGTACATGTAGGCTCTCGAATAGCCCGTCTTCTTTGCCAGTTTGCCTGCGTCCCCCCGTGCCAGGGCTTTCCTGACCTCGAGGTTTTCAGGAAATTTTACCTCCTCCTGTACATTTCTTAGATTCATGATGTAATTTTGATGGTTGTTGTTTGGCAAATATAATACAGAATATTCTGTACTTACAAGAAATTATGAAAAAAAATTCAGAAATATCTGAAAGGATAAAGCAACTCATTGAGAGTCTTGGTATTAATGCGAATTTGTTTGCAAAAAAATTGGGATATACGCGGAGCCAAGCGATCTACGATATCTTAAATGGTAAAGCAGCACCAAGTAATGACTTCTATACCAAGTTACTTAATTCAGAATATTCTGAATCAGTTGATCTATCTTGGTTGATATCCGGGAAGAAGAGTGTATTGAAATACCACGTACCTCATTCTTTGGTAAATAGCGAAGAGGTATCAAGTTTTGGGAAAGGAATCCCCTACTATGAAACATTGCCTGCCTCAGCAGGTGACCTTCCGGTCTTTCTGCAGAACGCCAAGCCTACTTCTTATTTTCATATACCCAACCTTGTGGATTGCGATGCAATTCTGCCTGTGATCGGTTTTTCAATGAGAGGGGTGGTTGAACCAGGAGACATGATCGCCGTTAAGGAAATTAAAACAAGAAGTGAATTTGATTCTGAGAAACTGCACCTCATTGTAACCGATGAATATCGGATGATCAAGTACCTCCATCCAGACAAAGAGAACCAGGAGTTAATATGGGCGGTAAGCACCAATATGGCAAGCATAAAACTTTCCGCTGATTCCATATTAAAGATCTACGCCATTCAATGTATTGTCAGGTTTTGCTAACACTGCCTCTTTTCTCAAAAAAAACGATTCGCACAAAAACACACACACATTTTTCTGCCCCACAATCCTTAAAATAATCTCTATTAATTTGATTATCAATGTTCTCGTGTTTTATTTAGAATAGATTTAGTGTGTTCTTTATGTGTATTATGGGGGTCAACTCGAGCCAAAAAAGGCCTTTTCGGTGCAAAAATGCGTATTATGGGGGTCAACTCAGGGGGGGTAATGTACGTGTTTTGCAAGCCCATCTGCAAGCCCAACTGCAAGCCCATTTAGTTTTTTACGGTTTTTGAGAGGCAAACGCTGCTTTTCGCCAGGCCGGGCAATCCGGCAGGCCTGTTTTAGCATGTATCCCTTGGTACACGTGTTTAAGCAAATATTGTAAAGGGGAGTGGTTCTGGTTTCAATAAACCGTAAATTTGGCGCTTAAACAGCCCTTAAATCGCCTTCGTGCATGGGTCAAATACCAGCGCTATGTACAATTCGTTTTGGAGGGGCGCCAGTGCCACATCACACTCAACTCCGCAACTGCGTAAGAAAACCCGGCAATTTTTATTCTTACTCTTTTAATACATTTTGTTTTGGGGCCCTTAATTGGTGATAACGGACATCTTTGTGGCAGTTTTTGATTTTGTCGACCAGTTGGAACCAGTTTTATCTTCCACAAATTATCATTCCGGCAGCCTGGTTTCCACAATACAGTATCCCACTAATTTTCTCCCATTCAGTCCGACAACTGCCAACGCCACGGTGGTTGAGATCGTATCATCCGTCCGTATTGGAAATCCGCAGCCTTCTTCTGTGGTTTCCTTTCCCTCAAACTGGTCACTGCATGCAGAGCAAACCAACACTATTAGCCATGGCGTGCGAAATATGATCCTGAACCGGGAGTTTCAGGTCGTTCCCGACAGGGTTCCGCTTATCATGAGCGATCCTTCCTTGCCTTCAAGGACACTTGCAGTGTTGAACCCCATGCCTGCACGCAGCTTTTTCAGGTCGAGACAGTCCGGAACCTGGTCGTCCCCTGCATCCTGGGAAGAATCGGTTGACGGCCTGAGCTGGACTATTGCCACCCACAGCCCGACCAGGGCAGATAAAAGCATCCTGATCCGTTCTGGACATACCATTACGGTCACAACCAGTGCTGAAGCAGATGAGATTACGGTCGAAAGCGAAGGAGTGCTTAGTACAAACATTTACACCCTCCTTAAAATACCGGATGGCCCGGGTACTGACATCAATGTATACGGGACCTTTTCTTCCTGGGGAAATCTGGAACTGACCGGATCGGCAGTGTTTCAGGCCAACAGTGTTTATCAGCACAATCAGGACGGAGGCGTGATCCCTCAGGTCACCTGGGATCCCGCTTCCCTTTGCAGGATTACGGGGATTAATTATACCATGCCATCAGGTCTGAACCAGGTATTCGGTCACCTGAATTTTTCCAGCGATCCGAACACCATATTAACCATGAACATACCGCTGCATTGCATGGGAAATCTGACATTTGAGAACACAGGCTATTCCATGGAAGTAAACCCGACCCAGCCAGGTCAGTTCCTGGTTGAGGGGGACCTGATATTCAGTCAGGGAACAATATATTTCGGAGGTTATAATCCGCCGGATATTACTGTAAAAGGAGATCTGAAAATTTGCGGCGGTATACTTCGTGTCAGTCATACAGGTACCTTGAATGTTATTGTTGAACGTGATTTTCTTTTTACCCAGGGATCGGTATACATCACCGATGTTCAGAACAAGGTATTAAATTTGATGGTCAGATATCATTTTACACATGCCGGTGGTATCCTGCAACATTACCAAAATACACTCGGACCTCACGGCAGTGTCAATGTCATTTTCTATGGTTCGGGCTACCATGTTTACACGGGGGGAGGAAACGTCCAGGGCCCGGTAAATTACACGGTGCATGAAAACTCCTCGCTGACCATGGCGGACCCCGGGACCTGCCTTACAGGCAGTGGTAATTTTACATTGAATGCAAATGCGGGTCTGTGGATCACCTCTCCGGACGGGATTAGCCTGAGCGGATCCACCGGCAATATTCAGGTGACCGGCAGCAGAAACTACAGCAGCGGAGGAAGATATTCGTATATAGGAAACTGTCCGCAGATTACCGGAGATGGTCTGCCTCTGAGTGTGAATGCCCTGATCATTGATCAAACGCTTGATGGTGCCGGAGTGACACTGAGCAACAACGTCGACGTGAATGAAGTGTTTTACCTCGGCAGGGGAATACTGACAACCGGATCGTATACGGTTCATACCCTTCAGAATGCAGTCCTGCTGTTAGGAGGAACGGGCAGTTTTGTGAACGGGCGGATGGCGCGTTCTTTCTCCGCGACGGGTACAAAAGTATTCCATGTGGGAAAAAACGGCTATTACCGGCCGGTGACATTCCGATACCATGCCCTGAGCGGTATCAGCAAAGTGACCGTTGAACAGATGGAGACCGGCATGACAGGGACTTTTCCCCCGAATACCCTCCTTCTTTCCCAGGGGCGTTATTGGAGTATTACCCAGACCGGAGGGAGTAATCTTCAGTATTATGTCACACTCGATGGTACCGGATATGTTCCGGATGCTCCTGTGCTGATCTTTAAAAAAAGTGGTGGTGTGATCACCGCACACCCCACTGCAGGAACGCCTTACACCAATGCGGCTGCATTCACTTCGATGAGCGACTTTGCCCTGGGCCAGGAGTTCTCCGGACCTGTTTCATCCGGTTTGTCAACGTCGGTCAGTCCGGATAGCAAGACCATCTGCAGAGGCGCGCAGAACCTGCTTCTGACGGCGCTTGTGTCCCCTGCTCCAGCCGGTGGAACGGTACAGTTTTTTATCGGTGGAAGTGCTGCAGGTTCGCCTGTAGCTGTGAATCCTGCCGATGGCAGTGCTTCCTGCCTGTGGGATCCCGCTGCGCTTCCGGCCGGCAACCATGAGATCCGGGCCGATTTTTCAGGTTACTTTCCCTTCGATCCCTGTTCGAGCGATCCCGGCCAGAATGCCCTGCTTCAGGTGCTTGCCGCTCCTGATCCCCCTGCCGGATTCAGCATCTCAGCCACGGATTGCGATGGTTCCACCCATACCGGTTCTGCCCAGGCAGGTCCGGGTGAAAGTATCCTGTGGTATGATGCCCCAAGCGGCGGAAACCTCACTGTGGCTCCTTCACGAAATACGCCCGGCACTTCATCCGTTTGGGCCGCCGCGGTTAATGATGCTACCCTCTGTGAATGTCAGCTCAGGACAGAGGTCTCAGTCACCCTGGCTGAAGATGTCGAGCCACCTGAAATCAACTGTCAGTCCATGATCGTTTCTCTTGATGAGAACGGTTTGGCTGCCGTGTTGCCCGGACAGGTTTACCAGAGCGGTACTGACAACTGTGGAACAGTGAACTTGATTTCGCTGAGCCCTGACAGTTTTACCTGCAATGATATTGGGAACAACCCGGTAATCTTAACGGTCTCCGATGCACATGCGAATACCGCAAGTTGTCAGGCGGTAGTGACTGTGATCGACGACACCCCGCCTGTGATCACCTGTCCGGAGCCTTTGTCCCTGAACAATGATCCTGGCCGCTGTTATGCCGTCGTTCAGGATTTTGGAATTCCGCAAACCTATGATAATTGCGGGGTGCAAACTGTCCTGAATGATGCACCGGATCACGGGCAGTGGGCAGTGGGCAGCCATACACTTACCTGGACGGTGTTCGATGTGAACGGTCTTTCGGCGCAGTGCTCCCAGCAGGTGAGCGTTACGGATACGGAGGCACCTGTTGTGCTTTGTCCTGCAAATATCGTTCAGTCGTGTGAACCAGGCGCATGCGGCAGCATCGTCAGCTGGCCGGAAAGTATCCTGGAGGAGCAGGCTGTGAATATAGACGGAAGCACTGAAGATATTTTGCCGGCTAATGTGGCACAATCCTTCATTGCTTCAAACGGTGGCAGATTATCGCGTATCGTGCTGAAAAAGGAAAACGTCACCAACGGGGTCAGCGGCTTGCTGCATATGCGCATGAGCGGAAACTTCTGGGATGATCCTGTGATTATATGCAATTTTCCCGTCCCGGATGCCGCCGGTGAATTTGATATCATTGTCCCGCTGAGTGTGGCCCCCGACCTGGTCGAGGGGCAGCCATACATCCTTGGCTTTTCCGCGCCGGAGGCTGAGCTCGCGATTACCTCCGATACCTATCCCGACGGAAGCCTGATCGTTGCCTTCTTTACCATACCCCTTCATGACCTGATCATGGAGGTGTATGTGGAAACTCAGCATCCCGGCGGATGGGATAATTGCGGGATCGAAGGCTGCCTACCGGATATCCCTTCCGGAAGTTTCTTCAACCCTGGTGCTACAACTGTGACATATACGGCTACGGATATTCACGGCCACACTGCAGCATGCAGCTTCACCGTGACAGTGAACGACGGGGAGCCTCCGGTTGTTACCTGCAAAAACATAGAGGCTGATCTTGATGAAAACGGCTCTGCCACCATCATGCCGGCAGATGTTTACCTGAACGCTTCGGATAATTGCCAGACCATCAACCTGATTTCAGTGAGCCCTGACCATTTCGGTTGCAGCGATGTCGGCGAAAACCCGGTCACGCTGATTGTGGATGACGGGCACGGGAACCAGGCTTCATGTACGGCCACGGTAACGGTGTTGGATGACCGGCCACCCGACATCACCTGTCCGCCGCCGGTCAGCGTCAATGCCGATCCGCAGCTGTGCTATGCCACGGTCACCAGCCTGGGCAATCCCCAATTCGGCGACAACTGCGAGGTACAGGGTATCAGCAACGACGCCCCGGTCAACAATCACTACCCGGTCGGCAATACCATTGTCACCTGGACGGTGCTTGATGTGAACGGCAATACGGCCACCTGTAGCCAGGTGGTCAGCGTCACCGACAATCAGCCGCCTTCCATCACCTGTCCGCCGCCGGTCAGTGTGAATGCCGATCCGCAGCAATGCTACGCCACAATTACCAGTCTGGGTTCTCCCCAGACCGGCGACAACTGCGGCGTGCAGAATATTTCCAACGACGCCCCGGCCAATAATCAATACCCGGTCGGCAATACCATCGTCATCTGGACCGTGCTTGATGCGAACGGCAATACGGCCACCTGCACCCAGGCGGTCACAGTCACCGACAACCAGCCGCCATCCATCACCTGTCCGCCACCGGTCAGCGTCAATGCCGATCCGCAACAATGCCACGCCACAGTCACCAGCCTGGGTAATCCCCAGGCAATAGACAACTGCGGAACACAGGCTCCCACGAACAATGCACCCTCCAACAGCCTATACCCTGTCGGTACCACCACGGTGATCTGGACGGTCTATGACGTAAACGGGAATTCTTCCACCTGTACCCAGCCGGTCAGCGTCACCGACAACCAGCCACCTTCCATTAGCTGTCCGGCGCCCATAAATGTGAACAATGATCCGGGTCTTTGCTATGCTGTCATTCAGGATGTTGGAAGTCCGCAAACAGGCGATAATTGCGGGGTGCAGACTGTCCTGAATGATGCACCGGATCACGGGCAGTGGGCAGTGGGCAGTCATACACTTACCTGGACGGTGTACGATGTGAACGGTCTCTCAGCACAGTGCTCCCAGCAGGTGAACGTTACGGATACGGAGGCGCCTGTTGTGCTCTGTCCGGCTGATATCATTCAGCCCTGTGACCCCGGCACATGCGGCAGCATCGTCAGCTGGCCGGAAAGTATCCTGGAAGAGCAGGCTGTGAATATAGACGGCAGCACTGAAGATATTTTGCCGGCTTATCTGGCACAATCCTTCATTGCCTCAAGCGGTGGCAGATTGTCGCGTATCGTGCTGAAAAAGGAAAACGTCACCAACGGGGTCAGCGGCCTGCTGCATATGCGCATGAGCGGAAACTTCTGGGATGATCCTGTGATATTAGGCACATTCCCTGTCCCGGATGCCGCCGGTGAATTTGATATCATTGTCCCGCTGAGTGTGGCCCCCGACCTGGTCGAGGGGCAGCCATACATCCTTGGCTTTTCCGCGCCGGAGGCTGAGCTCGCGATTACCTCCGATACCTATCCCGACGGAAGCCTGATCGTTGCCTTCTTTACCATACCCCTTCATGACCTGATCATGGAGGTGTATGTGGAAACTCAGCATCCCGGCGGATGGGATAATTGCGGGATCGAAGGCTGCCTACCGGATATCCCTTCCGGAAGTTTCTTCAACCCTGGTGCTACAACTGTGACATATACGGCTACGGATATTCAGGGCCACACTGCAGCATGCAGCTTCACCGTGACAGTCGTAGATATTACGCCTTCCTCGCCGACCTGTAAGAACAAGACGGTGTATCTGGATGCCAACGGCAACGCCTCAGTGGTCCCTGCCGATGTGTACCTGAGCGGTACCGATAACTGCGGTACGGTGAACCTGGTATCTGTAAGCCCCAACAGCTTTACCTGCAACAATCTCGGCAATAATCCTGTGGTGCTGACAGTCAACGACGGGAATGGCAATACGGCCAGCTGCTCAGCCACGGTCAATGTTGTTGATCAGATTCATCCGACAATCACCTGCCCGCAAGGCATCCATGTCAATGCCGATCCGCAGCAGTGTTATGCCACGGTTAGCAATCTGGGTTCACCCCAGACGGATGACAACTGCAGTGTGGCGAACCTTGTCAACAATGCCCCGGGCAACAACCAGTACCCGGTGGGAACGACCACGGTTATTTGGACAGTCTACGACCAAAGCGGCAATACTACTACATGCACCCAAAGCGTCACCGTCACCGACAACCAGCCACCTTCGATCCAGTGCCCGCAAGCTTTTTATGCCTTTGCTGACAACTTCAAGTGTTATGCCACCATCCTCAACCTGGGCACTCCGCAAACCAATGATAATTGCGGGGTACAGGGTGTCAGCAATAATGCACCGGGCAATGGTCAGTATGCAGTTGGTAATCATGTGGTTACCTGGACAGTGACCGATCATAACGGCAATACGGCGACCTGTACCCAGGACGTGATCGTTACGGATAACCAGCCGCCGACCATTATATGTCCGCCGCATATCAACACCCATACCGACCAGGGTCATTGTTATGCTACCGTAGCAAATCCCGGAACCCCCGGGGTCTATGACAATTGCGGCGTCCTGAGTTACCACAACGATGCGCCTCTTAACGGACAGTATGCCGTGGGCAGTCATACGATTACCTGGTATGTGGTTGATATACATGGTAATACGACCCAATGCAGCCAGACGATCACCGTGCTTGATAATGAACCTCCTGCTATTACTTGTCCGCAGCAACTCACGGTAAATGCAGATCCACAGCAGTGTTACGCGACCATACAGGGTCTTGGCACACCCCAGACCTCGGATAATTGCGGGGTGCAGACTATTATCAATAATGCACCTCTTAACGGTCATTATCCTGTCGGCAATACTGTAGTGACCTGGACGGTGTTTGATATCCACGGAAATTCGGCTACTTGTACTCAAACAGTGACAGTGACCGACAACCAGCCGCCCTGGCTGCAGTGTCCGCAGGCAGTGAAGCATTGTATTGCAAGCGGACAGAACGGGGAAATTGTCAACGGACTTGCCCCCTTGTCGGGCGATCATTGCGGGATACAGTCGGTGACCTACCAGATCACGGGCATAACCAATGGCAGCGGATCGAACGATGCCAGCGGAACCTTCTTCCATGCGGGCCAGAGCTGGGTGACCTATACGGTGACGGATGTCAATGGGAACACCGCCATGTGCAGTGTCTCCGTTCAGATATACAACCAACCGCTTGCGGGAGCCACGGCTGTGCCCTTGCAGTTATGTACCGGTGAAGACCTTACGCTTTACGGCAGCGGCAGCGGGGGAGGAGGCAGCTACCAGTACCAGTGGACTGGCCCCAACGGCTTCAGTTCGACTGATCAGAACCCTCATATCCCCAATGCCCTTGCCACACACAACGGACTATACCAGCTTGTGGTCACGGATGACCACCAGTGCAGTTCGGTGAATGAGGCCCCGGTCACGATCACCGTATGGCCTTTGCCGGTGGTAGGCTTCAGCGGGGATCCGGCGAATACCTGCCTGAATTGTCCGGTCATCACCCTGACGGGAGGTACACCGGCGGGAGGTACTTACAGTGGCGACGGAGTAAGCAATGATGAATTCGATCCCCTGCTGGCCGGACCCGGTCCGCATGTGCTGACCTATACTTGCACGGATGGCAACGGCTGTACCAGCAGCGCTATGCACAATATCCTTGTTACCCAGTCCGTGCCGGAGGAAGTGACTGTGGGAATGGACGGGGATTACCCGACCCTGACGGGCAACGGCGGTTTGTTTGAAGCCGTAAATAACGGGGCCCTGTGGAGCAACCTGAAGGTGTATATCATCAGCGACCTTCAGGAGCCCGGAACCCACGCACTGAACCCATGGACCGAAGATGCAGGAGGTCCTTACACCATGACGATCGTTCCGGATCTTCCTGTATTACGGAATATCACGGGCAATGTGAACATGGAACTGATCCGTTTCAACGGGGCCGACCGGGTGACGGTGGATGGCCGCTATGATTTTGAGGGCCGCTACCTGCTGTTCCGCAACCTGGCAGGCTTTAACGGCACGATAGCATACATGAATGACGCCTGTGCGCATACTTTCCGCAACTGTATCATCGAGGGCTGCAACCGTGCTACCAACGGAGGCCTGCTGATGATAGGAGCAGGGGTAAGTACCGGCAATGATAATATCCTGATCACGGAGAACCTCTTCCGCAATGCCAATGCCAGCAACCCGAACAACCTGCTGAGCAGCTACAGCACGGTGACACAGTCGAATTCCGGTATCCAGGTGCTTAACAACGAATTCAAAAACTTCCGCAGCAGCGGGGTATTCGTTTCGGGCATCGGATCGGCCACGGGATGGACGGTGGACGGGAACAGTTTCTATTATGATCTGGCTGCCGCTGCGACGACGGCGCAAAGCGCAATCAGTTTTGCCCCTGTTTCCACAAGCACCAACAACTTCATCCGGAATAACATGATCGGCGGCAGTGCGGCAAATGGCGGGGGAACGGCCTGGGTGAACAGCGGAGCGGTTGCTTTACGCGGAATATATGTCAAATCAGGCACTTACACTATCGAGAACAATGTGATCACCAACATCCGCATGAGCAGCGCGGGCGCGGCATCGTTCACAGGCATTGATCTTTCGGTTGTTCAGGGTTTGCAGAGCAAAGTGAAGTACAATACTATCGGCTCTGCCACCATGCCCCATGCCGTCAGCATGGCCGGAACGGGCGCCTTTACGGGCATCCTGGTGAATTCCTCCTTACCGGTGCAACTGCTCGAGGGGAATATCATCGGGAATATTACTTACACCTCAGCAGGCACAGGCTCTCCGGTGATTGCCGGCATCAAGGCCAACAAGGCCCAGTTGCGCAAAAACCGTATACTGGAGATAAATGTCAACGGTCTGAACCTGACCCCCACGATGTATGGCGTGTGGTTTAACGGATCAACCGGAGCATCAAACGAGTGCAGCAACAACATGATCTCCATGGGCGGAGGCGCCGTGCTGAATCCACTGATTTACGGTATTTATGAAGGTTCTGCCGCCAATACCACGGCCAAGCATTATTACAATACGGTAAATATTTACGGCACGGCCTCCACCACGAAGAAGTCGTATTGTTTCTACCGCCAGAACTCGGTGAACGTGACCATCAAGAACAACATTTTCAGCAATTTCCGTTCCGCCTCGCCGCTCGGGCAGTATGCCATCTATACGGTCTCCGGAACCTACTGGACCTTTTGCGATTATAATGACCTGTATTCGGCCACAGCACCGATCGCGGGCTGGGCGGGCGCGGACAAGGCCACCTTTGCCCTTTGGAAGACGGCTACGGGCAAGGATGCCCACAGTGTCAACGTGATGCCGGTGTACTTCAGCAATACCGACCTGCACCTGATGCCGTCCAATACAGGAATCGACGGCAAGGGGAATCCCATCGCCACATTTACAACTGATATTGACGGCAACATCCGAAACGTGGCCACCCCGGATATCGGTTGTGATGAATTTACCGCTGTATTGCCCAGGCTGGAGGATGCCGGGCCGCAACAGGCTGATCTGAGGGTTTATCCCAATCCTTTCACTTCCGTAACCAGCCTCGAACTTGTCCTTCCGGAGGACGGGGTCGTGGATCTGTGTGTCTACAACCTGCTGGGTGAAAGGGTAGGGGAGATCCGTCAGGGCATGATGTACCGTGGGATCCATACTTTCAGCTTCCGGGCGGAGGATTTGCCGACCGGCATGTATTTCTGCCGGATGGTGGTGGAAGGGAAGAAGACGCTTGTGAAGCGCATGCAATTGCTGAAGTGATGGCCGGTTAGCAGGCAGTAAATGAAACACATAGGCACATAGGGCACATAGATTTGAATTCTATGTGAACTATGTGCCTTTGTGGTGATAAATGCTTCGACTCCGATAAGAATGAAAAACCCGGAGCAGTGCTTCTCCACGCCCGGCCCTTATTACCACGGAGTTACACGGAGTTATGCACGGAGTTTCACTAAACTTCTAAACCAATAAACATCTAAACCGGTCCGATGACGGCCAGAACTCCTTAAACCGTAAACTTTAAACCTTAAACTGGTACCTAAACTTCTAAACCACTAAACTCCTAAACCGGTCTCCAGCCGGGAACTGTTTCCGGTACGAAACGATGCGTCGACTCCACTTGCATGATGGTTAAATATTATTCGAAGAACGCTATGCAAAAATCAGCCGATCTCCTTTTGGTTCAGGTACCGGATCCCCGAATTCAAGGGCGGTATCTATCCATAAACGGACAGCCTGTTGTGCATTTCTCAGCGCTTCCTCCTGACTATTGCCATGAGCCATACAGCCGGGCAATTCTAGTACATCTGCAATAAAGCAGTTATCTGACCTGCTCCAGTGTATAATGATTTCATATTTTAACATTTCCGAAGGCCTCCATTAGTTTGTATTTAACTATTATACTCATACTAAACAGGTTTGCGAATGCAAAGCTGTTTAGTATGAGTAATGCCGTACACCCCTTGATCGCAATTTTTTCGCAAACTCATTCCGTGTCGGTATAAATCGCGTATTTGTTTAATCTGGTATGGTTTGGCTTTGGCATCATCCTCCTGTAGATTGATTTTTTCAGGAATTCCTGATTTTCTGAAAACATGGTGACTTCCACTGGTACGCTGGTCAAACCCTAAACGGATCATTAGCTGACAAAGTTCCCTGAATGGGATGTTCGCATCAGCTGTACCTGATAAGATTTTAAGAATTAGTTTTTCTGGTTTGATCATGTTGATCTCAAAGGTAAATAAAATTTTCCTATCATGGAAAGTTACCGACACATGAAGCTATAGCATTTAAACCTTAAACAATTAACTCAACTTCTAAACCACGAAACCCCTAAACCTGTTTCCATCCGGGATTAACACCAAAGACCCGAAGGCACGGCTTTTCCATTGAATTTTGAATCCTGGACTTGTATCCCTGGACTTGGATATTGATTCTTGATGTTTTGATAATTGAATATTGATTCCTGATTGCATGCGACATTCAGTCCCTGCTTTACCGGTATTCTGTTCGTCCGGATTATGGAAATTATTATTATTGTAAGAAATGTCTTTTTTTGTCAAGTCATTTAAATTAAGATAATTGTATCTCATTTTTGTGCCAAAATTGTAAATTCCGTATTCCAGATATTGGAAAATATTAGCTTTTGTGCTGAAATGAAGGCCTTTACAAGGCATGTCAAGCCGGCTTCAGATCATAAAAAGTTTTGTAAAACCTTGCTTAATTATAACAAGGTTTCGTATATTTACCTGCGTTTGTCCTTATCGTGCAAAGAATGAACGAACCCTTCCTTGAAACTTTGTGGAAATAGAATTCATACGGTTCATTAGTTATTGATTATTGAGATTCAGTGGTATAAATTCTTAATCATTTCTTTATGAGAGCATTATTCACTTTTTCGCTGAAGGCATTGGGAATGCTTTTAGTGTTTGTGTGTCTGACTGGTCTGACCCGGAAAGCATCCTGCCAGACTAGTTCGCAGATTTTTACATCTTCCGGGACATTTATTGTGCCGGCCGGAGTGACTTCGATTACAGTGGAGTGTCTGGGTGGCGGAGGCCGGGGAGGCAACCGCACCACTTCAGGTGCCGCTGCCGGTGGTGGCGGCGGCGGGTATTCACGAAGTGTGAAGACGGTTGTTCCTTTCACATCATATACGGTTAATGTCGGATTGGGCAGTACTTCCACTTCAGCGGGCGGGAATTCCTGGTTCAACAACAGTACAGATGTGATGGCCAGAGGAGGGAGCAGCGTGCCGGATAACGGTGCCAGTGGTGCTTCTGGTGGTGCCGTCGGTTATGGAGATGTTACTTATTCCGGTGGAAATGGCGGGGATGTTGTCGCCGGGAACAGTGGCGGCGGCGGCGGTGGTGCAGGCAGCTCCGGAAATGGCGGGAATGCAAGCGGGACAACTGCGGGAACAGGTACCAGCAATTACGGAGGGAACGGCGGTGCAGGAAGAACCAACAACGGGGATGGTTATGACGGATCACAGTATGGTGGCGGCGGAGGTGGTGAAAGAAGGGGAATCGGAAATAATGATCCCGGGAATGGTGCCAATGGTATTGTCGTGGTCAGCTGGAATACCGTGCCCAATTCATTGACGTATACCACCAGTGGTTCATTTATAGTATTACCCGGGGTCACCAGTATTGGAGTGGAATGCTGGGGTGGAGGAGGAAGGGGTGGTTCAACCAGCGGGGATGGAGCAATGGGTGGTGGAGGCGGAGGTGCTTATGCTGCCAAACTATTGACTGTTGTACCAGGAAATTCATATACGGTAACCGTTGGGACCGGCAGTTCCTCAAGCTCACCTGGCGGTGATTCCTGGTTTCAGTCCAATAATACCGTGATGGCTAAAGGGGGTAACAGTGTGGGCACCTCACCGACCGGGGCAACAGGCGGAGCCGATGTTTCATGTTACGGCGATGTAAGATGGAGCGGTGGAAACGGGGCCAATGGTTCTACCCAGAGTGATTACAGCGGCGGGGGAGGTTCCTCCGCGGGTTCACGAGGTATTGGCAATAACGGTTCAACGTACAATGGAGGTACAGCTCCGTTTGCGGGAGGTTCCGGGGGTAACGGCAGAGACGACAGTGATGGTGCCGGCTCCCCGGGTAATACGCCCGGCGGTGGTGGCGGCGGTGCATACCGGGAAGGATCGACGAACTACTCAGGAGGTTCAGGAGCCAATGGCCAGGTACTAATCAGCTGGATTTGTCCGGAGGATCTCAGCAACATGGCCACCACGGCGACCCATGTATGTGCCGTGGCTGCGTCAACAGTGACAGTGACCAGCTCAACGCTGGCAAATGGCACCTATACCGTTTATTATGACTTGAGCGGAGCCACTACCCTAACGGGACAGTCCGCTTCCATGACCTTTACAGGAGGAACCGGTTCTTTTACCACCATAAACCTTTCAACAGCCGGTGTCACGACCATCACGATCACCTCTGTAGGTTGCGCCTTTGTGGTGGCAGGACAGGATAACACAGCTACCATCAATGTGGCAACCGCAGCCGTTGTCGCTGATTTCAGCGCTTCTTCCACTACGATTACTGCAGGAAGTTCCATTAATTTCACCGATAATTCATCCAACTTCCCCTTTTCCTGGCAGTGGGAGTTTTATGGAGGGACACCGTCTCTGAGCAATGACCAGAATCCCTCTTCCATTGTATATGCTGCGGCAGGATATTATACTGTTTCGCTTACTGCCACCAACAGTTGTGGCAGCAATAGCTTGACGAAATATTTTTACATTACGGTGAATAATCCTTTAACTGTATCCCAATATACTTCTTCGGGAGTATTTAATGTTCCTTCCTGCGGAGTAAGAATTGTCAGGGTGGAATGTTGGGGTGGAGGCGGTGCCGGGGGAGGAACCAACAGCAGTTCATCCAGAGCTGGAGGCGGAGGATCAGGGGGTACATATACACTGGCTCCTTCGGTAAGTGTGAACCCGGGCGCAACGATTGCAGTTACAGTGGGTGCTGGTGGCACTGGAGTGTCTGGCGGAGATGGAAATCCTGGAGGAACATCAATGTTCTTTTCTGGTATCCCGGTTATTGCCGGAGGAGGAGGGGGAGGAAAAGTTGGTGACAATTCGAATAATAACGGGGCAGGAGGTGGTGCCGCTACGGGAATCACTTATAATGGTGGTACAGGAGCAGCAGCAGCTTCAGGAAATAGCGGGGGAGGAGGCGGAGGAGCCGGTAATGCAGGCAATGGAGGAAATGCGAGCGGTACAGCAGGAGGTAGTGGAGGTGATGGTGGTGGTGGTGGCGGAGCAAATGGAATTTCATTTGGCAGTTCTAATGGTAATTCTGCGACTGCCCTCAGCGGAGCTGGCGGAGGCGGACGGAACAGTTCATTTGGTTCCGGGATGAAAACCGGAGGCAACGGATACCGGGGACAGGTTATCGTGACTTATACAGTACAGGCCGCCCCGGATATCGTACTAGGCACCATGCCTTCGATAACCCAAGGCACTACCTCTGCCGGTCTGCCATACCTGGCCATGGCAGGAAGTCCCGACCAGTACAGCATTGATTATGATGCAGCTGCACAAACGGCAGGATTTGCAGATGTTACCAACGCTTCTTTAGGTGCAAGCCCTATTCTACTTACCGTCCCGGGAGCAGCCCCTGTTGCAACCTACTATGGAACCCTCACGGTTAGGAACAGCACAACAACCTGCATAAGCTCATCCCATAATATCACCATTACAGTCACAGGCGGAGGCGGCTGCACCAATCCGGATATACCGACACTGTCGGCCACACCCAATCCTGTTTGCCCGGGCAGTTCGACCTCGCTCAGCATTGCAACGGGTAACCTGAACAGTGCCACGGACTGGCATTGGTATTCCGGCTCCTGTGGCGGCACAGCTGAGGGAACGGGAGTCAGTATCAATGTCTCACCGGCGGTCACCACCACCTATTACGCCAGGGGCGAAGGCGGCTGTGTGACACCGGGAAGCTGCGGAAGTATCACTGTGACCGTGGAAGATGTGACTCCTCCCTCAGTAAGCTGTAAAAATACTTCGGTGGCCCTGGATGCCAACGGCCAGGCTTCCATCGTTCCGGCCGATGTCTATCAGAGCGGATCGGACAACTGCGGTACAGTGAACCTGGTGTCGGTGACACCCAACAGCTTCAATTGCAATAATATCGGCAATAACCCGGTCACCCTGCTGGTAAACGACGGGAATGGCAATACCGCCACCTGTTCGGCAGTGGTGACTGTGGCCGACAATATCCCGCCATCCCCGGTCTGCAAGAATACCACCGCCTACCTGGATGCCAACGGTCAGACTTCCATCGTTCCGGCCGATGTCTATCAGAGCGGATCGGACAACTGCGGTACAGTGAACCTGGTGTCGGTGACACCCAACAGCTTCAATTGCAATAATATCGGCAATAACCCGGTCACCCTGCTGGTAAACGACGGGAATGGCAATACCGCCACCTGTTCGGCAGTGGTGACTGTGGCCGACAATATCCCGCCATCCCCGGTCTGCAAGAATACCACCGCCTACCTGGATGCCAACGGTCAGACTTCCATCGTTCCGGCCGATGTCTATCAGAGCGGATCGGACAACTGCGGTACGGTGAACCTGGTATCCGTGACGCCGAACAGCTTCAATTGCAATAATATCGGCAATAACCCGGTGACCCTGCTGGTGAACGACGGGAATGGCAATACCGCCACCTGTTCGGCAGTGGTGACTGTGGCCGACAATATCCCGCCATCCCCGGTCTGCAAGAATACCACCGCCTACCTGGATGCCAACGGCAACGCCTCAGTGGTGCCTGCCGATGTCTACCAGAGCGGTACCGATAACTGCGGTTCAGTGAACCTGGTGTCGGTGACCCCCAACAGCTTCAATTGCAGTAATATCGGCAATAACCCGGTGACCCTGCTGGTCAACGACGGGAATGGCAATACCGCCACCTGTTCGGCAGTGGTGACTGTGGCCGACAATATCCCGCCATCCCCGGTCTGCAAGAATACCACCGCCTACCTGGATGCCAACGGCAACGCCTCAGTTGTGCCTGCCGATGTCTATCAGAGCGGTACCGACAACTGCGGTACGGTGAACCTGGTGTCGGTGACCCCCAACAGCTTCAATTGCAGCAATATCGGCAATAACCCGGTCACCCTGCTGGTGAACGACGGGAATGGCAATACCGCCACCTGTTCGGCAGTGGTGACTGTGGCCGACAATATCCCGCCATCCCCGGTCTGCAAGAATACCACCGCCTACCTGGATGCCAACGGTCAGACTTCCATCGTTCCGGCCGATGTCTATCAGAGCGGATCGGACAACTGCGGTACGGTGAACCTGGTATCCGTGACGCCGAACAGCTTCAATTGCAATAATATCGGCAATAACCCGGTGACCCTGCTGGTGAACGACGGGAATGGCAATACCGCCACCTGTTCGGCAGTGGTGACTGTGGCCGACAATATCCCGCCATCCCCGGTCTGCAAGAATACCACCGCCTACCTGGATGCCAACGGTCAGGCTTCCATCGTTCCGGCCGATGTCTATCAGAGCGGATCGGACAACTGCGGTACGGTGAACCTGGTATCCGTGACACCCAATAGCTTTACCTGTAACAACCTGGGAAATAACCCGGTGACCCTGCTGGTGAACGACGGGAATGGCAATACCGCCACCTGCTCGGCTACGGTCAATGTGGTTGATCAGATTCATCCGACAATCACCTGCCCGCAAGGCATCCATGTCAATGCCGATCCGCAGCAGTGTTATGCCACTGTTACCAATCTGGGTTCACCCCAGACGGATGATAACTGCAGTGTGGCGAACGTTGTCAACAATGCCCCGGGCAACAACCAGTACCCTGTGGGAACCACCACGGTGATATGGACAGTCTACGACCAAAGCGGCAATACTGCTACATGCACCCAAAGCGTGACAGTCACCGACAACCAGCCGCCTTCCATTACCTGTCCGCCTGATTATTACGCCTATGCCGATAATTTTGTCTGCTATGCATTGATCCTTGACCTGGGCACCCCCCAAACCAATGATAATTGCGGTGTGGCGAATGTCACCAATGACGTCGTCAACAACGGACTTTTCCCGGTTGGCAATCATGTGGTTACCTGGACAGTGACCGATAATAACGGCAATACGGCGACCTGTACCCAGGACGTGATCGTTACGGATAACCAACCACCGACCATCATCTGTCCGCAGAATATGACCGTGAATACCGATCCGGGTCAGTGTGTTGCCACGGTGTCGAATCCGGGAACCCCCGGGGTCTATGACAATTGCGGCATCCAGAGTGTACAGAATGATGCACCGCTCAACGGACAATATGCAGTCGGCGTCAATACCGTAACCTGGTATGTGCTGGATATTCACGGAAATACGACCCAATGCAGCCAGACCATCACAGTCCTCGACATTGTGTCTCCCAGCATCACCTGTCCACAAAATATCACGGTGAATGCTGATGCGCAGCAGTGCTATGCGACCATACAGGGCCTCGGCACACCCCAGACCTCGGATAATTGCGGGGTGCAGAGTATCATCAATAATGCACCTCTTAACGGTCATTATCCTGTCGGCAATACTGTGGTGACCTGGACGGTGTTTGATATCCACGGAAACTCGTCTGCCTGCACACAAACTGTTGCCGTACTCGACAACCAGCCACCCTGGGTGCAGTGTCCGCCGGCAGTGAAGCAATGTATTGCAAGCGGACAGAACGGGGAAATTGTAAACGGACTTGCCCCCTTGTCTGGCGATAATTGCGGGATACAGTCGGTGACCTACCAGATTTCTGGCGTTAGCGGCGGCAACGGATCGAACGATGCCAGCGGAACCTTCTTCCATGCGGGCCAGAGCTGGGTGACCTATACGGTGACGGATGTCAATGGCAATTCGGCCACCTGCAGCGTCTCCGTGGAGCTCTATCAGCGACCGGTGGCTTCGGCCAATGCTTCTCCGCTGCAGTTGTGCCTGGGAGAGGCATTCGATCTGCTGGGCAGTGGAAGCGGCGGAGGCGGAGGATACCAGTACGCCTGGACTGGCCCCAACGGCTTCAGTTCGACTGATCAGAACCCTCATATCAGCAATGCCCTTGCCTCACACAACGGACTTTACCAGCTTGTGGTCACGGACGACCACCAGTGCAGTTCAGAGAATGATGCCCCGGTGTCGATCACCGTATGGCCTTTGCCGGTGGTAGGCTTCAGCGGGGATCCGGTGAATATCTGCCTGAATTGTCCGGCAATCACCCTGACGGGAGGAACACCGGCGGGAGGTACTTACGGCGGAGACGGTGTTGTTAATGATGTGTTCGATCCCATCCTGGCCGGACCGGGTCAGCATGTGCTTACCTATACTTATACGGATGGCAACGGCTGTACCAACAGCGCAACGCACAATATCCTAGTCACCCAGTCCCTGCCGGAGGAAGTGACCGTTGGAACGGGCGGGGATTACCCAACCCTGACGGGCAACGGCGGTTTGTTTGAAGCCGTGAACAACGGGGCCTTGTGGAGCAATTTGAAGGTGTATATCATCAGCGACCTGCAGGAGCCCGGAACCCATGCACTGAACCAGTGGGTGGAGGACGGGAACGGGCCGTACAGCATGACCATTGTACCCGACCTTCCAGTCTTGCGGAATATCACTGGCAATGTGAACATGGAGCTGATCCGTTTCAACGGGGCCGACAGGGTGACCATAGACGGACGGTATGATTACCAGGACCGTTATCTTTTATTCCGCAACCTGGCAGGCTTCAACGGCACCATTGCCTACCTGAACGACGCCTGTGACCATACCATCCGCGCCTGTATCATCGAAGGATGCAACCGTGCCACCAATGCCGGGGTGATGATGATAGGAGCTGGCGTAAGCACCGGCAACAACAACATCCTGATTACGGAGAACCTCTTCCGCAACGCCAATACCAACAACCCGAACAACCTGCTGAGCAGTTACAGTACGGTCATCGTTCAGAACACGGGAATACAGGTGATCAACAATGCCTTCAGCAACTTCCGCAGCAACGGGATATTCGTTTCAGGCATCGGATCGGGTACCTCCTGGACTGTGGACGGGAATTCCTTCTTTTATAACATGGCCACCGCGGCCACTTCGCCCCAGACTGCGATCAGCTTTTCGCCTGCATCGCTGAGCAATAACAACAACATCCGGAACAACCTGATCGGCGGCAGTGCGGCTTATTGCGGGGGAACGGCCTGGGTGAACAGCGGGGCAGTGCTCTTCCGTGGGATCTATGCCACTGCCGGAACCTATGCGGTTGAAAACAATGTGATCAGCAACATTCTCATGAGCAGCACCGGCCTGGGAGCTTTCAATGGTATCGATCTGTCGGTGGTGCAGGGCCTGCAGAGCAAGGTGAAAAATAATACCATCGGTTCGGCCAATCTGCCTGCTGCCGTCAGCATGGCCGGAGCAGGGGCCTTTACGGGTATCCTGATCAATTCCAGCCTGCCGGTGCAATTGGTGGAAGGCAACACCATCGCCAACATCGCCTATACCTCTGTGGGGGCCGGATCACCGGCCATCGCCGGGATCAAGGCCAACAAGGCCCTGTTGCGAAAGAACCGAATCTATGAACTGAATGCCACCGGCCTGAGCCTGACGCCTACCATGTATGGTATATGGTTCAACGGTGCCGCGGGCGCATCGAACGAATCCAGCAACAACATGATTTCAATGGGCGGCGGCGCCGTGCTCAATCCGTTGATTTACGGTATCTATGAAGGTTCTGCCGCCAATACCACGGCCAAACATTATTACAATACCGTAAATATTTACGGAACGGCTTCCACTACGAAGAAGTCGTATTGCTTCTACCGCCAGAATTCGGTGAACGTGACCATTAAGAACAACATCTTCAGTAACTTACGGTCTGCGTCACCGCTCGGGCAGTATGCCATCTATACGGTTTCCGGAACCTACTGGACCTATTGCGACTACAACGACCTGTATTCTGCCACGGCGCCGATCGCAGGCTGGGTCGGGGCGGACAAGGCCACCTTTGCCCTGTGGAAGACTGCTACAGGCAAGGATGCCCACAGCGTCAACGTAATGCCGCTTTACTTCAGCAATACCGACCTGCACCTGATGCCATCCAATACGGGAATCGACGGCAAGGGGAATCCCATTGCCACCTATACGACCGACATTGATGAGAACATCCGCAATGTGGCCACCCCGGATATCGGTTGCGATGAATTCACGGCTGTATTGCCCAGGCTGGATGATGCAGGGCCGCAACAGGCTGAGCTGAGGGTTTATCCCAATCCATTCACTTCCACAACCAGTCTCGATGTTGTCCTTCCGGAAGACGGAGTGGTGGAACTGGGTGTGTACAACCTGCTGGGTGAAAGGCTAGGGGAGATCCATCAGGGCATGATGTACCGTGGGATCCATACTTTCAGCTTCAGGGCGGAGGATTTGCCGGCCGGCATGTATATCTGCCGGATGGTTATAGATGGAAGGAAGACGATGGTGAAGCGCATGCAATTGCTGAAGTGATGGCCGGTTAGCAGGCAGTAAATGAAACACATAGGCACATAGGACACATAGGTTTAAATACTATGTGAACTATGTGCCTTTGTGGTGATAAATGCTTCGACTGCGCTTCTTCATTAACTTTTGCAGGGACACGATAAATGGACACGATAAATGGACACGATAAATCGTGTCTCTACTGATATCAAACAACTGAACTCCTAAACCGGCCTCCAGCCTGGAAATGTTTCCGGTACGAAACACTTGTGGCTTCAGCACACAGGAATCTGTTCTTTTCATACTTTTGCCTGTCAATTCCGGAAGTGAATGATACTATTTTTATCCGTTATCGGTATCTTGTTGTCGGTCATTATCTTATATTTTAATGCCAGGAAGTATACCGCCACGGCATATCTTGGCTTTTTTTTCCTTGCTGTCAGCCTGTACAGCACCTATTATTATATCCTGTTCAATTCGAAGTCGGTTGCTTTTGTGAGTCTTGCACTGACTTTGATTCCCCTGGTCGGTTCGTTTATATACCTGACGGGTCCGTTGTTTTACTGGTACATCCGAAGCATTATTACAGATGATGCAAAATTTAAAAAGACTGATTACTGGCACCTGCTTCCAATGCTCCTTTTCTTCACTGCAGGCTTGAATGTTTTTTTCATCCCTCAGGCAGAAAGAGAGGCAGCGGCCAGGGCCATCGTTGTGGCTGCGGATGCAATTCAGTACTTTCATCCCACCCTGCTTTCTGATTATTTTTCTTATTCTGTGCTTTTCCTTAGTCGTCCCATCTTAATCCTGGCCTACCTGATCTGGGCGGGTGTGTTATATATCCGGTTTTTAATGAATCCTGAAAATAAACGGAGGTACCACGGCCGCCTGACGATGGCAAGGTGGTTATCGGCACTGTTTGTTACATTATTGATTTTGATTATCAGTCATATTCTGGCGATTTTCTACTTTACGCAGGGAAGCATCAACTACGGTTCAGCCTGGCGCGTTTTTCAGCTAATTTCGGCAAGTGGTTTGGCTGTCATCATGATCCTCCCTTTTTTTTTCCCGGAGGTGTTGTATGGAATGATACGGACTCCGGAATCCCGGACAAAGCTTGAAACTGAACGACAGGGAGCCGGAAACAGGGGTAATGAGCCTCAAAGACCGGATCGGCGTTTTGAAGCGGATTACCTTCAACTGATCAGGCAAAAGGTTGATGCATGCATGCTTGAGCAGCGGCCGTATTTACAATCAGATTGTAATATCGCCAGTTTTTCGCGTATGGTTCAAATCCCGCCTCACCACCTGGCTTATTATTTCAGGGAGGTTAAAAAGCAGCCTTTCAATGATTTCCGGAATGAATGGCGGATTCGCCATGCCAAGAACCTGATCAGGGAAGGGAAAACGAGCGGACTGACCCTGGAGGCCATAGGTTTTGCTTCAGGTTTTACCTCAAGAAGTGCTTTCTTTCTGGCCTTTAAACGGGTCGAAGGAATCCCTCCTGGATCGTTTTCAGCCCTGCATCGGGAATAAGGAATCGTGCTTATTCCGTCATTCTTGTGTCATATTTCAAATATGATACACGGAGTCTTGTGCAGGGACGTCCTGTTTTCACAGGTTTTCTGAATTTTACGCTTTTGGACTTAGCCCCTGGTTTGCTCGCATCTATTCACGAACGGCACAACAGCCTCTGTGAGGCTTTCCTTGAATTATCATTACGCTACTATAAAATAATAAAGAGATATGAAGTGTCATTTGACCTGCTTTCTGGTTCTAACTGCTTTTAGCCTTGGCCTTTACGCCCAGCCCACCACCATCACCTGGCAGGGCAAACTGCTGGATGCCGGCGGCAACGCCATCACCCAAAATAATGTGGCCATGACTTTTGCCATGTTCGACTCCTCCACAGGAGGCAACCAATTATGGCCAACATCAGGCGTTGTCGCCAAAGTCGTAAATGTCGTTAACGGTCTCTACTCCGTTCAGTTGGGTACCGGCATAGGCGATGACATTGCCTTCACCGCCGCCATGTTCAACGGCAAAACGCCCTGGCTGGAAGTGAAAGTTGGTACAGAAACCATTCCAAGAACAGAAATCACCAACGTACCTTTTGCCTTAATCAGCAACGATTTGAGTGCGGTAGGATGGGGAAATCCTGGTGAAATCGGGAAAACCACACCCAATACGGGGAAGTTTACTTCGGTGGAAACAGGGAGCTTAAAAATCACCGATGGCGCTTCGGATGGTAAAGTTTTAACATCGGATGGCGATGGAAACGCCACATGGCAACTCAGCAGCCTGGCCAATTTTGACGCAAGCAATTATACCTACGATGCAGTTACCGGGGTGAAACTATTCGCCCGTAATGACACTGTTTCGAACCTTGATTTCGTGATACAGCCCAAAGGCAACGGCGGAATTCTTGCCCAACAACCCGACGGAACAGCAACCGGAGGAAACAACAGAGGTCTGAAGGCCATTGATTTGCAGCTGCTTAGAAGTGACCCGGCTCAGGCTTCCAGTGGTAATTATTCTGCAATAATTGGTGGAAGATACAACACTGCCAGTGGCGAAAACTCCACAGCAATGGGATATCATTCGACTGCCAGTGGAATTTACTCCGTAGCGATGGGCGATAATACCAATGCCAGCGGATTCGCCTCAACAGCAATGGGTTATTATACAACAGCCAGTCAACAAATGTCAACTGCAATGGGCTCTCAAACAACAGCCAGTGGTCAATTCTCAACGGCAATGGGCTTATCAACAATAGCTTCCGGAGTTTTATCAACAGCAATTGGCAGTAGTACAAAAGCCAGTGGAGGTGTTTCAATCGCCACAGGTTCTCAAACAGTAGCCAGTGGTGATTACTCAACGGCCATGGGAAGAAATGCAACAGCATCAAATGATTATGCTGTTGCGATCGGGAGTACTCCCACCGCATCAGGATATGCATCCCTGGCAATGGGAGATTGGACTGTAGCTTCTGGCAGAATTTCCACTGCAATGGGGACCCGAACCACCGCGCCATCGGCTTATGAAACGGTAATAGGAAGATATAATACTGATTACACTCCTTCAAGTGCTACCGATTGGATTGCCACTGACCGCCTTTTTGTTGTTGGGAATGGTGCAAATGATGTTGCTAAAAGCAATGCTCTTACCATCCTTAAAAATGCAAATACCACCATTGGCGGAAGCCTGACCGTGAATGGGAATGGAACAAATGCCAGTGTGACGTTTCCGTCCGGAAGAGGCACAAATGGGCAAGTGCTTAAAACTGCCGGCGATGGTACCACCTCATGGTGCAATGCTGTGGAACCGGGTACAGCCGCAGGCCAAATGCAATACTGGAACGGAACAGCTTGGGTAACGCTACCTGCCGGTCAGAATGGCCAGATACTCAAATACAAAAACGGAGTTCCCACATGGGCGGATGATAATATCAACAATCTTTCTATTGGCGACTTTTATCAGGGAGGAATCATCGCTTACTTCCTTCAACCTGACGACCCTGGTTACGATGCAAATGCAAGGCATGGGTTGATAGCAGCACCAACTGACCTGATTTCAGGTGCACAATGGGGATGCTATGGAACTGCCATTTCAGGCGGAGATGGTACTGCCTTGGGTACAGGGGCGCAAAACACGCTTGATATTGTTGCAGGCTGCAGCACTGCAAGTATTGCTGCCCGGGTATGTAATGAATTGACATTGAATGGGTATTCCGATTGGCATTTACCAAGCATAAATGAACTTAACAAAATTTATTTGTCCAAAAATATTATTGGCGGCTTTGCAAACGACTCTTATTGGAGTTCTTCTGAGTCCAGTTCTGACTATGCCTGGTTACAGTATTTCTTAGATGGCTACCAGGGCGAATTCCACAAGAACTGGAACTTTCGAATCAGGCCCGTACGGGCTTTTTAATACTTCCCTAATTGATCAATTTCATATATTATAAAAGATGAATAACAACAGGAATTATTCGGAATGTAACCGGAATAACACGGATTAACAGATGCTCAAGGATTTTTTAATCCGCGAAAATCTGCCTTATCCGCGCCATCTGTGTTCTTATTCAATTGACCAAATCAGGATTAAGCAATTAAAAATGAGTTCAATATAAAAATATTAAGTTAATCAAAGATGAAAATAAGCACTTTTATTCTCTCTTTTCTGGCTTTGAGCTTCAACCTGTTTGCCCAGCCCACCACCATCACCTGGCAGGGCAAACTGCTCGATGCCGGCGGCAACGCCATCACCCAAAATAATGTGGCCATGACTTTTGCCATGTTCGACTCCTCCACAGGAGGCAACCAATTATGGCCAACATCAGGCGTTGTCGCCAAAGTCGTAAATGTCGTTAACGGTCTCTACTCCGTTCAGTTGGGTGCCGGCATAGGCGACGACATTGCCTTCACCGCCGCCATGTTCAACGGCAAAACCCCCTGGCTGGAAGTGAAAGTGGGCACCGAAACCCTTCCCCGGACGGAAATCACCAATGTTCCCTTTGCATTGATCAGCAATGATTTGAGCGCGGTAGGCTGGGGAAATCCCGGCGAAATCGGGAAAACCACACCCAATACGGGGAAGTTTACTTCGGTGGAAACCGGAAGTGTGAAAATTACTACAGGAGCGGAAGATGGCAAAGTCCTTACATCGGATGCAACCGGTAATGCAAGCTGGACAACTCCGGCTAATGGAACAGTGACCGAAGTAAGCGGTACTTTGCCCATTGTTTCCACGGGAGGAGCAACCCCGGTTATTTCAATCAATGCTGCAACTACTTCCTCAGCCGGCAGCATGACCGCCGCCGACAAAACCAAATTAGATGGACTTGTTAGCAGCCAGTGGACTACAAGCGGCGGGACATCCATCTATTTCAATGGCGCTAGGGTCGGCATAGGAACGTCAGAACCCACAGCCTCAGCAAAAATGGAAATCTCGTCTACATCCGGAGGATTTCTTCCTCCCCGCATGAACAGAGCTCAACGGGATGCAATAACGTTACCGGCAGAAGGACTGGTCATTTACAATACCGATGAAAAAACTCTTAACATTTTTACGGGAACAGCCTGGGGAAATTTAAACCCGTTGGTTTGCGGACAACCCTTCGTCGATCCTCGAGACCAAAAAGTATACAATACGGTCAAAATTGGTTCTCAATGTTGGATGAAGGAAAACATGAACATTGGCACACGCATCGACAGCGCTGTTTCACAAACCAACAACAGTATCGTCGAAAAGTATTGCTTTCGTGAAAAAGATTCTCTTTGTGACATTTATGGAGGGTTGTATCAATGGGATGAAATGATGAACTATACATCGGGATCAGGCAGTAACCCAAGCAACCGGCAGGGAATCTGTCCAACCGGGTGGCATGTACCCAGTGACAGTGAGTGGTGCCAGCTCGAAAGCTATCTGGATGAAACATCTAATTGCACCAATCAGGCCTGGAACGGAACCAATGCGGGTGGACAACTCAAGGAGGCAGGTACGGATCATTGGATTTCCCCGAACAGTGGCGCCACCAATACAAGTGGATTTACCGCTTTACCGGCAGGTTATTACGACAATAGTTATCAATACTTTGCTTCAAGAGCCATTTTTTGGACTACCACTACGACTGGTTCTTATGGTTACTATCATTACCTGAGTTACAATTCAGCAAAAGTTTATAAATATTATTATTATAAGTCCAAAGGTTATTCGGTAAGATGTCTGAAGGATAATAATTGAAAAATAGTAAATTATGAAAAAAATCACACCAATTCTCATTTTCCTGGCTTTGAGCTTAAACATGTTAGCTCAGCCAACGATCATTACCTGGCAGGGCAAACTGCTGGATGCTTCCGGAAATGCAATCACTCAAGACAACGTGGCCATGACTTTTGCCATGTTTGATGCCTCCTCAGGAGGCAATCAACTTTGGCCTACTTCAGGCATCGTCGCTAAAGCCGTTAATGTCCTTAACGGTCTTTACTCTGTGCCTTTAGGCACAGGTGCCGGCGATGACATTGCCTTCACCGCCGCCATGTTCAACGGCAAAACACCCTGGCTGGAAGTAAAAGTTGGCACCGAAACCCTTCCGCGAACCGAAATCACAAATGTGCCCTTTGCCCTCATTAGCAACGATTTGAGTGCTTCGGGCTGGGGAAATCCGGGCGAGATTGGTAAAACCACACCCAACACCGGAAAGTTTAGCTCGGTGGAAACAGGGAGTGTAAAAATAACAAGCGGAGCTTCTGATGGCAAAGTCCTTGCTTCTGATGCTGACGGTGATGCTTCATGGGAAACACTCACCCCTGCTGACATTGGCGCAGCCGAAGCCACTCATTCGCACAACGAGGCTACAACTGCAACTGCCGGTTTTATGAGTACTTCTGATAAAATTAAATTGGATGCTCAAACCACCGGAACAGCTACAGGCCAGATGCAGTACTGGAATGGCACAGCCTGGGTAACAGTGGCTTCGGGAAATAACGGACAAATCCTGAAATACAAAAACGGTGTGCCTACCTGGGTGGATGATAATATTGAAAACCTGTCCATTGGTGATTTTTACAAGGGGGGTATCATCGCATATTTCCTTCAGCCCGGAGATCCCGGATATGATGCCAATGTACGGCACGGACTTATTGTTACACCAACAGACCAGGGAAACATGGCCTGGGGATGCTATGGTACATTCTTTGGAGGGACATCCATTAATTTTGGGACAGGAGCTGCAAATACCCAGATCATTGTTGACAGTTGCAGCGAGGCAGGGATTGCAGCGCGTATCTGTTACGACCTGGTTTTAAACGGTTATGATGACTGGTACCTGCCAAGCTGGGTTGAATTGTATAGCATTTCACTCAATAAAGATATCATCGGAGGATTTGTAAATGGTGCTTATTATTGGTCTTCAACTGAATTGAATGCTGAAAATGCCAGAGAGGTACGAATGGGATACCCGAACTATTATTATTGGAGAAAGTATGCTACTGGTGAAAGAGTTCGCCCAGTGAGATCATTTTAACACGATATCAATATTTATACCGACACGGAATGGGTTTGCGAAAAAATTACGTTTCAGCGGTGTGCGGCATTACTCATACGAAACCAGCTTTGCATTCGCAAAGCTGTCAAGGATAAGTATAAATAACAAAAGTTAAAAAGTCATGACCTTTCTTATTTTAATGGCTTTGTGTTTTAACCTCTCAGCCAAGCCCACCGTCAGCACCTGGCAATGCAAACTGACGGATATCAGTGGAAATGCCATCACTCAAATCAACATTGATATGACTTTCGCCAAGATTGATGCCTCCGCAGGAGGTAATTCAAACTGGCCGGCTTCCGCCGGTGAAGGCGATATCCACTACGATATAAATACGCAGAAATTGTGCTGTTACGAGCGCTCGGCATGACTTATGGTAAAACAAAAAAATAACAACAAACATAATATAAGTGCATATGAGAAAAATAAACGTGTTCATTTTGTTGCTTTTCGTTCATGGGTTCATGTTAGCCCAAACACTGAAAACCTCTGTGTTTCCGGCAGGGGGGGGCAGCGCTCAAACCGCTGTTTACAACAGTTTTGGCACTTTCGGACAACCGCTCAGTACCGGGGTCCTGGGTGTTCAGTACGAGACCAGGGAGGGATTTGTGTTTGCCCAGCAAAATATTGTTTCGGCTACCATTACCTCAGATGAAACCATCTGTTATAACACCGCGGCATCCGTTCTCCAGTCGGACTACACCGGTGCCGAAGGGGAGATAAGCTATCAGTGGCAGGTATTAAACGGCATGTCCTGGGAGAATATCCCTGGTGAGAATGAGGATACTTACAATCCGGGTAATCTCACTGAGAGCAGCAGTTACAGGCTGGTGGTCAACGACAGGTCAGGAATCGGACTGGTAAACAGCAATACGGTCACCATTACCGTTCATGCCCTGTTTATGGCAGGTGCCATTGAAACGGCTGGGGAGAGCATTTGTATCAGCGGTGATCCGGCAGCAATCGGAAACAACACCTCCGCTTCAGGCGGGGATGGAAATTATTCCTATACCTGGTACAGCAGTACCAACGATTTTGCTGACAGCCTGCTGATCGAAGGAGCATCAGACCCAACGTACAATCCTCCTCCGGGATTGACGCTGACTACCAGTTACCGCCGCTATGCCCGGGACGGTAGCTGTAACACAAATTCTGAAAAGTCGGAAGGTACTTGGAAAGTGACTGTATATCAACCACTTGTTCTTAACTGTCCGGAGAATTACAATGTCAATACTGAGGCCGGTTTTTGCAGTGCTTCTGTTGCATTTGAAGCCGGTGCCAGTGGGACGCCCCCACCCGATGTTGTATACAAAATCGATGGTCAGGTCATTGTTTCTCCCTATGATTTTCCCGAAGGCATCACAACTGTGACGGTGACCGCATCCAATACCTGCGAGACACTCGGCTGTAGTTTTACTGTCACAGTAAACGACAACCAAGCGCCCTCCATTACCTGTCCTCCTGATTATTATGCATTTGCAGGTAATTTTATATGCTTCACAGTAATCTTTGATCTGGGTACACCGCAAACCAGCGATAATTGCGGCGTGGCGAATGTTACCAATGACGTCGGCAACAACGGACTTTTCCCGGTTGGCAATCATGTGGTTACCTGGACCGTCACGGACGTGAATGGCAATACGGCGACCTGTACGCAGAAGGTGATCGTTACCGATAACCAGCCGCCTACCATCATGTGTCCGCAGGATATCATGGTGAATACCGATCCGGGTCAGTGCCATGCTACCTTGCAGAATCCCGGAATTCCGGGGGTTTATGATAACTGTGGCATCCTGAGTTATCACAATGATGCTCCTTCTAACGGACAATATACCGTGGGCAGTCATACAGTGAACTGGTATGTGTTTGATATACATGGGAATACTACACAATGCAGCCAGACGATCACCGTGCTTGATAATGAACCTCCTGCTATCACATGTCCCCAGAATATCACAGTGGGTACCGATCCCCAGCAGTGTTACGCTACCATACAGGGCCTTGGGATACCGCAGGTCTTGGATAATTGCGGTGTAATGAGTGTGGGCAACAATGCGCCCCCGAATGGGCAATATGCAGTGGGAAACACGGTAGTTACATGGATGGTTGTGGATATTCACGGCAATATGGCCACCTGTACGCAAACGATTACGGTGCTTGATAACCAGCCGCCCTGGCTGCAGTGTCCGCAGGCAGTGAAGCATTGTATTGCAGACGGACAGAACGGGGAAATTGTCAACGGACTTGCCCCCTTGTCGGGCGATCACTGCGGGATACAGTCGGTGACCTACCAGATCACGGGCATAACCAATGGCAGCGGATCGAACGATGCCAGCGGAACCTTCTTCCATGCGGGCCAGAGCTGGGTGACCTATACGGTGACGGATGTCAATGGCAATTCGGCCACCTGCAGCTTCTCCGTGGAGCTCTATAACCGGCCGGTGGCAACAGCCAATGCCAGCCCTCTGCAGTTGTGCCAGGGTGAGGCATTCGATCTGCTGGGCAGTGGAATCGGCGGAGGCGGAGGATACCAGTACGCCTGGACTGGTCCCAACGGCTTCAGTTCGACTGATCAGAATCCCCATATTGCCAGTGCGTTGTCGTCGCACAGCGGCGTCTACCAACTGGTAGTTACCGATGATCATCTGTGCAGTTCGGTGAATGATGCTTCGGTCACAGTCACCGTATGGCCATTGCCGGTGGTAGGCTTCAGCGGTGATCCGGCGAATACCTGCCTGAATTGTCCGGTCATCAACCTGACGGGAGGTACACCGGCGGGAGGTACTTACAGTGGCGACGGAGTAAGCAATGATGAATTCGATCCCCTGCTGGCCGGACCCGGTCCGCATGTGCTGACCTATACTTGCACGGATGGCAACGGCTGTACCAGCAGCGCTATGCACAATATCCTTGTTACCCAGTCCGTGCCGGAGGAAGTGACTGTGGGAACGGACGGGGATTACCCGACCCTGACGGGCAACGGCGGTCTGTTCGAGGCCGTCAACAACGGCGCCCTGTGGAGCAACCTGAAGGTGTATATCATCAGCGATCTGCAGGAGCCCGGAACCCACGCACTGAATCCATGGACCGAGGATGAAGGAGGTCCCTACACCATGACGATCGTTCCGGATCTTCCTGTATTACGGAATATTACGGGCAATGTGAACATGGAGCTGATCCGTTTCAACGGGGCCGACCGGGTAACGATAGACGGCCGGTATGATTATGAAGGCCGCTACCTGTTGTTCCGCAACCTGGCAGGCTTTAACGGTACTGTCGCCTATGTGAATGACGCCTGTGAGCATACTTTCCGCAACTGTATCATCGAGGGCTGCAACCGTGCTACCAACGGAGGCCTGCTGATGATAGGAGCAGGGGTAAGTACCGGCAATGATAATATCCTGATCACGGAGAACCTCTTCCGCAATGCCAATGCCAGCAACCCGAACAACCTGCTGAGCAGCTACAGCACGGTGACACAGTCGAATTCCGGTATCCAGGTGCTTAACAACGAATTCAAAAACTTCCGCAGCAGCGGGGTATTCGTTTCGGGCATCGGATCGGCCACGGGATGGACGGTGGACGGGAACAGTTTCTATTATGATCTGGCTGCCGCTGCGACGACGGCGCAAAGCGCAATCAGTTTTGCCCCTGTTTCCACAAGCACCAACAACTTCATCCGGAATAACATGATCGGCGGCAGTGCGGCAAATGGCGGGGGAACGGCCTGGGTGAACAGCGGAGCGGTTGCTTTACGCGGAATATATGTCAAATCAGGCACTTACACTATCGAGAACAATGTGATCACCAACATCCGCATGAGCAGCGCGGGCGCGGCATCGTTCACAGGCATTGATCTTTCGGTTGTTCAGGGTTTGCAGAGCAAAGTGAAGTACAATACTATCGGCTCTGCCACCATGCCCCATGCCGTCAGCATGGCCGGAACGGGCGCCTTTACGGGCATCCTGGTGAATTCCTCCTTACCGGTGCAACTGCTCGAGGGGAATATCATCGGGAATATTACCTACACCTCAGCGGGGACGGGCTCTCCTGTGATCGCGGGGATCAAGGCCAACAAGGCCCTGTTGCGGAAGAACCGTATACTGGAGATAAATGTCAACGGTCTTAACCTGACCCCTACAATGTACGGTGTATGGTTCAACGGTGCCGCGGGGGCATCGAACGAATGCAGCAACAACATGATTTCCATGGGTGGAGGGGCCGTGCTGAATCCGCTGATTTACGGTATTTATGAAGGTTCTGCCGCCAATACCACGGCCAAGCATTATTACAATACGGTAAATATTTACGGCACGGCCTCCACCACGAAGAAGTCGTATTGTTTCTACCGCCAGAACTCGGTGAACGTGACCATCAAGAACAACATCTTCAGTAACTTCCGGTCCGCATCACCGTTGGGGCAGTACGCTATCTATACGGTCTCCGGAACCTACTGGACCTATTGCGATTACAACGACCTGTATTCGGCCACGGCGCCGATTGCCGGCTGGGCCGGGGCAGACAGGGCCACCTTCGCCCTGTGGAAGACGGCTTCCGGCAAGGATGCCCAGAGCGTCAACGTGATGCCGGTGTACTTCAGCAATACCGACCTGCACCTGATGCCGTCCAATACAGGAATCGACGGCAAGGGGAATCCCATCGCCACATTTACAACTGATATTGACGGCAACATCCGAAACGTGGCCACCCCGGATATCGGTTGTGATGAATTTACCGCTGTATTGCCCAGGCTGGAGGATGCCGGGCCGCAACAGGCTGATCTGAGGGTTTATCCCAATCCTTTCACTTCCGTAACCAGCCTCGAACTTGTCCTTCCGGAGGACGGGGTCGTGGATCTGTGTGTCTACAACCTGCTGGGTGAAAGGGTAGGGGAGATCCGTCAGGGCATGATGTACCGTGGCATTCATACTTTCAGCTTCAGGGCGGAGGATTTGCCGGCCGGCATGTATATCTGCCGGATGGTTATAGATGGAAAGAAGACGATTGTGAAGCGCATGCAATTGCTGAAGTGATTCCCGGTATAGTGGACTGTTAATAAACCACATAGGGCACATAGGATAAATATCTATATGATCTATGTGCCTTTGTGGTAAAAAATGCTTCGACTCAGCTCAGCATGACAGCCAGGGATATAATCACAGAGTTAATTAGTGTAATCACTTTAAATATAAAGCAAATAGTCACTTATGTTTGTTAGAGATCGCATCTGTCATACAACAGAATATATTAAGTATATTTTATCTAAGTATACGATATTTTCTAATATTAAGAAGGAATTGGCAACTTTACAATTCAGTACTGTTTTACTGTTTTTAATTTACTCTTATTCAGGAACATTTATTTCTTTATCATCGTAAAATTATCAGAATTTATTTTGTAATTTCCCGGGCCGGATGGAAGAGGGGAAGCTGTATGCTCTGTTCGGAAGATGCTGAACGATTTATTTGTAATGACACATTATCCCGCTTGAAAGAACAGTTCAGAAAATATCCAGCTGAAAGATGACTGTCTTCACAATCAATGTATTAAGCCCAAATTTACTGAATACTCAGGTATTGGTTTGAAACCATTTGAAATTCCTGGCCAATCTGAATTCTATTAAAACTTTAAATTGATAAGTCCTATGGAAACGAAGGGTACAATTACAAGTCCTACGCTGATTATGCGTGTCTTATTGCTTGTTACGATCATCACCTGTGCCCGGATGGCCGGGTGGTCAGCAACGAAAACCTGGGTGCCCACCAACGGAGGCAGCTGGACAACAGCCGGGAATTGGAGCCCAAGCGGTCAACCTGCTGCAGGGGATGATGTCATTATTAACAGTGATCAATCTGCTGCTATTACTTCATTGCCAAATATTTCTCTGAATAGCCTTACAATAAATGGCACCTGCAATATCCAAAGTGATGCAGGATCTGGAGATTATAGAACATTGACAATTACAGGAACATTTTATTTATCATCAGGCAAAACATTTACATGTGGTATTCCTGGAACTGGCAGGTTAGATTTAACATTTACCTCATCAGTATCTGGATCCATATTAGGTACCGTTTATATAGCTGCTTATACAGGTGGCCTTGGGACTTATAATAGGACATTCGCAAATGGAGGTAATTTAACAATATCTGCCAGTGGACTTGTAACAGGTGATAACACTGGTTCAAAAGGATCAATATTCACACTTGCGTCAGGCGCAACTCTTCAGATAGCCAATACAGCAGGTATACAGGGTGGAAGTGGGTCAGGTTCTACTGGTGCAATCCAGACCTGGCAAAGAAACTTCAATGCCGGGGCCAACTATGTTTATAACGGCACTGCAGCCCAGAATACCGGAAATGGTTATCCGACCGCGTTAACCGGCTCTCTTACAATTGATAATAGTGCCGGGGTCACTTTGACAGATGCAGCACGTACAATTACCACAGGTACACTGAATTTGATCAGTGGAAATTTTAATACTATCCCGGTTGCTACAAACAGATTATCATTAGGGAGCACGGCAACTCTTAACCGAAGTGAAGGAAGTATGACTGGCTCTTTACAAGGGACTGGAACTTATAATGTAGTCTATACTGGAAACTCAAAGACTTGTGGTCCTGAGTTATCAAGCTCAGGGTTAAGTAATATATCAGTAAACTTGACATCCGGTCAATCACTTACCCTTGACCAAAACAGAACTCCAGACGGGAATTTAATAGTTTCCTCCGGCATTTTGGATTTAAGCACTTTTACACTGAACAGGTCGGCTTCAGGAGGGACCATGACTTTAGCCAACGGTTCTGAGCTTCAGTTTGCAGGGACCAATACCTTTCCTTCCAACTATTCAACCCACTCCATCGGGGCCACAAGCACCGTGTTTTATTACGGTTCAAACCAGACTATTGCCGTATTAAACAGTTCACAATCCTATGGGAATCTGTCATTGTACGGTAGCGTAAAAACTGCCGGTGGTTCCATCACCGTCAGCGGCACTACTACTTTAGACCAGGCAACTTTCAAAACAGGCAACACAACAGGATACAGTTCATCCATCGGCATGCTTTCTTTGTCATCGACTTCAACCATATCGCTGGGTACAGGCCTTCACAACCTGACCATTGCCAACAGTACTGCTGCTACCTGGAACGGGACGCTGAATATTACGGGATGGGGAAGCGGAACCGATGGCAAAATTCAGGTGGGGGTTGGAGGATTGACCGATACGCAGTTGTCACAGGTCACTTTCTCAGGTTATGCTGCGGGAGCCACTATTACGACAACTGGTGAACTGGTCCCGAAAGGAAACTGGCAATGTGCTTTTATCAGCATGAATATAGGGTCATCATCCTGGTGCAGTGGTGAAACAAGAGTTGTGTCAGTGACCGTCAAGAATATCGGACTGTCGACATGGACAAACAGCGGGCCTGATGTGAACATCGGGATGAAATGGAATGCCGATCCCGATTATCTTGTCCGCGTCGATGCCAATGACCTTGCCCCAGGTGCCACACAAACCTATTATCTCACGGTTACCGCGCCATTGACAGGAGGTGCCAATAACCTGACTTTTGATGTAGTGAAAGAAGGAGATTGCTGGTTCGGGAACAATACCGGGACTTGTGGGCCGGGAAATTCGACCTTTGTTTCAGCGACTCAGACGGTCTTTACCGGAGCCCCCTTTGCTGATTTCTATGCCTCATCCACTAGCATTACTGCCGGAAGCAGCACCGATTTCTTTTGGGCAGTCTCTGGAAATCCTGTTGCTTCTTATGCCTGGTCTTTTCCTGGAGGCAGTCCATCAAGCAGTACAGACCAGAATCCTGCCAACATCACCTATGGTACCGCAGGTTATTATACCGTAAGTCTCACGGTTTCCAATGCATGCGGGAGCGACTCAGAGACTACTTACTATTATATCACCGTCACCAATGCACCTGTCGTTACACCCTATACTGCATCCGGAACCTATACCGTTCCTGAATGCGGCGTGACTTCCGTGGATGTGCAGTGCTGGGGAGGTGGCGGAGCCGGCGGAGGTGTGGATGGAGCTATTGGCTCAACAAGAGCAGGAGGAGGAGGTTCAGGTGGCACCTTTACCTCAGCAACATCGGTAGCTGTTACGCCAAATGCAACAGTTAATGTTACTGTCGGTGCAGGTGGTCTGGGAGTTACCGCAGCTGATGGTAATCCTGGCGGGACCTCCACTTTTGCTTCCTCAGTACCTGTTTCAGCAGCAGGCGGTGCAGGAGGACACGTTGGTAATAGTTCAGATGTCGATGGGAATGGGGGTGGAAACTCAGTTGGTATAACATATAACGGAGGTGCAGGTGCAAATGCTTCAGGCGGAAATAGCGGCGGTGGTGGTGGGGGAGCCGGTAATGCGGGTCCGGGAGGCAATGCAAATGGTACCACGGGTGGAACAGGCGGATCAGGTGGCGGTGGTGCCGGTGCCAATGGAAGGACCAATAATGGCAATGGCATCGCTGCGACAGCTTTAAGCGGAGCCGGGAGTGGTGGAAGAAGCTATGGCAGCACCGACAGAGCAGGGGGCAATGGTTATCGTGGTCAGGTAATCGTAACCCACACGGTTTCACCGCCGCCTGCGCTTACCACTGGAACGATGCCCTCTGTAATACAGGGAACCACTACGGCCAACCTTCCATACCTGGCCACAGCCGGCAGTCCCGATCAATACAGCATTGATTATGACGTTGCTGCCAACACGGCAGGGTTTACAGATGTGAATAACCAGGCTTTCTCATCCAGTCCCATCGTGCTCACAGTCCCGGCAGGAGCAGCAGCAGCAACCTATCATGGTAACCTCACGATCAGAAACAGTTCAACCCTGTGTGTAAGTGCAACATATCCGATAACGGTGACAATTCTTGCAAACCTTCCCACCACAACCACCCCTGATAGCAAGACGGTATGCCAGGGTGCTTCCTCTGTGAACCTGACAGCCACGGTGGCTCCCAACCCGGGAGGCGGCACGGTTCAGTTTTATATTGCCGGTAACCCTGTCGGGTCTCCGGTCCCTGTCAATGCATTAGACGGAACGGCTGCTTATACCTATGACCCTTCTGCTCTCAGCCCTTCCAGTGTTGAGATAAGGGCAGATTTTTCGGGGTACACGGGTTTTGCTTCCAGCAGCAGCCATCCGGGCAACAATGCCACCCTTATCGTCATTGCCGCAGGCACCTGGACAGGAGCGGTGAGTACCGACTGGCATGTGGCCGGCAACTGGTGCG
>ERZ795055.25-NODE-25-length-271575-cov-116.592704_pt1 | contig 271575 bp, 225 predicted proteins | sample MGYA00375139_ERZ795055 | MGnify/ENA primary metagenome ERZ795055 (study PRJEB30184, sample SAMN05720283) | anaerobic digester metagenome | isolation source: active sludge of municipal wastewater-treating anaerobic digesters | place: USA | collected 2015-01-23 ... | reverse complement strand
GACCCCGCCGTCGACTCCGCCGCTACTGGACTGCCCTGGGAAAAGCGCTGGCTCCCCAAGCGGAACCCATATCGAACTCTTCCCGAAGTCTGATTCAAAATAATTCACGGCAGCCTATCCGACCAGATCTATGTATCTGATTCAGAAGCAACAACATACGCGAGACCTAGGCGAGAAGCGATTTGAATTTGAAACATCATATATTGCTATAGCTCAAAATGTCACCTGTTCCAATCTATCCTTGCGGGACTCCCAATCCGGCATGCATTTGGTTAACAACCGGAAAAAGTCGAGGCTGTGATTCGGGTATTTCTGGTGGCAGAGCTCGTGCATGATCACGTAGTCAATGCAATGGATGGGCGCCTTGACCAACTCGGTGTTCAATAGAATCCGTCCGTTGCCGCTTGTGCTTCCCCACCGCCGTGTCATGCGCCGAAGTGAGAAGTGTGGTTTCTCTATGCCGTATCGTCGCGCCACGTCGTGGCACATCACCAGGCGTCTATCAAACACATCCCGGGCGTGGATTTGATACCAGTGCTGAATTAGTTCTCTGGCCTTCTGGTGATTTTCCTTGTCCGGGATATGCACCGTCAGGTACTTGCCGGCTAACCGCGCGGACGGTCTCCCGCCTTTGACTACCTTTAGCCGATACTGCCGACCAAGATAGCAGAAGGTCTCACCGCTGACATAGTTCTTCTCCGGCTGCCGTGGCAGAAACTGCTCGAAGAACTGCCGCTGCTTCACAATCCAGCCGCCCCGGCTTCTAACGCGCTGAAGCACATCCTCAAGCGACTTTCCCTCAGGAGCGTCAACGATCACTTTCTGATTCGGGTGCACACAGATCCTCAGACGGTTGCGCGGACCAAAGCGAATTAGGCAGTCGATGGTCTGGCTACCAAACCTAATTCGATGGTAGCCGCCATAGTTCGCTTCACTTGAGTCTATCAAGGCCGCCTCACCTTCGCGATTCCCAAGCATTCGTCCATGATCCTGTCGATTTCATCGAAGCTCAGTTCGATTCGCGTCCGCTCTTTGAACTCGAAGAGGAAGTCTTCGATTGCCTGCCGCATTCGGTTTTGTGCATCCGTATCGTTAGTCCAATTGACCTTGCGTAGCTCCTCGATTATCCGTTCAATCTCTAGGCCAGCTTCCGCGCTGCGCTCCGCCACATCGGCGCCGTTGCCGGGGTGCTGGGCGAGCACTTCTCTGATCGATCCGTAGTAGGCCTTAGCCACGTCGTGATTGGCGAGCACCTCAGGCACGTCGTCCCCGGTCCTGTTCAGAACCGAGTCCATGATCTCGCCTGCGATCTTCAAGTATTCTGCAGCCTGTAGCCTCCCTGTACGGAAGGCGTCTATGACATCTTGGAGCATCCGAGAGAACTTCTTGAAGAAGGCGGGGTCTTCCTGCTGCCATTTGACTTCCAGAACCCGCTTCGTGTTATGGGCGATGGTGTCTGCCTTCGCTTCGTCGCTCGCGGCACCGGCAATGGCCTTCTCTCGTTCATCTTTGCTGAACAGGTCTATGGCACCCGTGATCTGCTCAATCCCCTCCGTACCGATGTGGGTATCGAGAAGCTTGCGGATCTTCGGCTCATATTCGGAAAAGTCCACGACCTCTGCGTAGCGTCGCCGGACCGACCGTCGTAGCTCCTGGAAAAATCTCATGTCTCGTCTGTACTCTTCAATCTTGTCCTCCGGAGTGCATTCAAGAAAAGTCGTTGTAGACAAAGCAACGCCCAGGGTTCGAGCGTAATCCGCGAAACGTTCGTAGAACCGAATCCGGACAACGTCGTCGCCGAGCAGTCGTTCGTAAGCTTCCCGGTCACGGGTATTTTTTACTGCTTTAAAAGTGCTCCACAGAATAGAGTGCTTCTGCGGTAGTTTTGCAATTTCTACTCGCACATCCGTCAGCATATCCGCCAGATCCACCTTCTCGTAATCCGGCAAGTTGCTGTACATGTCTAGAGCATGATCCAGGTTCTCCAGCACTCCGCGATAATCGATCACGTACCCAAAGTCCTTGCCGTCGTGCAGACGGTTAACGCGAGCAATCGCCTGGAGGAGGGTGTGTTCAGTCAATTTCCTGGCCAGGTACAATACTGTGTTGCACGGTGCGTCGAACCCCGTCGTCAGCTTATCCACGACGATGATGACTTCCGGCGCATCTGCGTCTGGATCCGTTGGATCGCCGTGCTTGAAAGCGTTTATGACTTGCCGGTTGTACTCCTTCTCGGTTCCGTACTTGTCCATCATGGACTTCCAGAAGTGCATGACGGGATCCGTGCTTTCGCCGTAGAGATCCTCTTCTCCTTCGCGGTCATCCGGCCCCGAGATGAGAATCTGTGATTTCACAATGCCGAACTCATCGAGGTACTTTTTGTAGAGAAGAGCCGTTTCCTTCCGCGGGGTGACCAGCTGCGCCTTAAACGGCGTGCCTTGCCAGTTATCTCGGAAGTGAGTGCTGACGTCCCAAGCAATCTCGCGGACAACAGGATCGGCCCGCATAATCATGTCTTCTGTGCTGAATTTCTGTTTCAAGTCGGCCTTTTGTTGGTTAGTGAGTCCTTCGGTGACTCGGTCGAACCACTCATCGATAGCCCTTGCGTCGACCTTTTCCCGCACATGCCGTCCCTCATATAGGAGCGGAACAACAGCCCCGTCTTCGACCGCGTCCTTGATCGTATACGTTGGCTCAATCAGTCCGCCGAACTTCCGGACTGTGTCCCGGTTCTTCTTCGCAATTGGAGTGCCTGTAAACCCGATATAGCAAGCGTTCGGCAGGGCTTTTTTCATCTTGGCATGCATGGAGCCGTATTGCCCCCTGTGGCCCTCATCCACCAGCACGAAGATGTTGGGGTCCTCGTTACGAACACCCTGCCTACTGACACCCGCGGTAAACTTGTTGATAACCGTAGTCAATACCCGTTGACGCCTAACTTTGAGCATCTCCACGAGGTGGGCGCCTGTGGTCGCCTGTTCACGTTCGATTCCGCAATGCTTGAATGTCCTTGCGATCTGGTCGTCCAGGTCGATTCGGTCACTTACTACGACTACCTTGTGGTTGGCAATCTCCGTCTCCAATGCGATCGCCTTCGCGAGAAGCACCATCGTGAGGCTTTTTCCACTACCTTGCGTATGCCAGACAACGCCACCTCGCCGGCAACCGTGCTCCAACTTGCGGACGCGGGTCATGATCGCATTTACACAGAAGTACTGCTGATATCGGGCAATCTTCTTCTCTCCCGCGTCGTAGAGGACGAAGCGGTAAGTGAGCTCTAACAGCCGTGTCGGCATGCATAGCGACCAGAGAGCACGGTCCTGCTCATTCACCTCCCGGCCGCCTTCTGCTTCGAGCGCATCAAAGTGCCGTCGGACATATCCGTAGCGACCGGCGAAGAGCTTGTCCTTCTTGCTAATCGAAAGGGGGCGATTGATTAATTCTCGGATCGCGCCTTCACGATCCTCCCGCTCGCGCCAGCATGCCCAGAACTTCATCGGTGTGCCAACGGTGCCGTACTTCGCACCGTTCGCTGAAACCGCCAGGAGCATCTGGACGAAGGTGAATAGTTTCGGTATTCCGTCATCCTTCTGGTTACGGATTTGCTGGCTGATTGCCTGCTCGATGGGGTCCTTCCCTGGCCCCAGGTCCGGCCGCTTACATTCGATAACCACCATGGGAATGCCATTGACGAACAGCACGATGTCCGGTCGGCGGCGCTTCAGTTGGCCCTCGACCAGCTCGAAGTACTCGTCTGTCGAACTGGGCTCATCGGGACCGGCCCCTGCGACAGAGAACTCCTCCGTCACGTGGTATACATTTCGCTCGGGGTGCTTCCAGTCGATGTAGTGGAGCGTGAAACTCCTCGTGTCCCCCTCGATGGTTTGGGGGAGACTTTTGCCCAGACATAGCAGGTCGTAAACCTTTTCATTGGTCCGGACTAACCCATCGAAGAGCACGTCCTTCAGCGTCCGGACGGCTGTGTGGATGTTGCCCTCGCTAAAGGGGAAATCGTCGCCCTTGAAACGGATCGCATTGATGTGCCGGAGCTGGACTTCCAGAATACGATCCAGCAGCACGGCTGCTTCGCGGCCACCGCGAGCCGCAAGCGCCTCGGCCGGCGAGAGGTACTCCCAACCGAGGTTCTGAAGTACCTGCAGGGCAGGTACCTGCGATGCGTGATCCTCTCTCATCAACGGTACCGGAGGCATAATGCACCTCAAATCTTTATGCGTTTCTTGCCTGTTAGGAGCTTCTGCATTAGGCCGAGCTTTCGCTGACGAGCCAATTCCATCTCGCGGCGTGCCAGATCAATCTCGCGGTCGGCGGCGTCCAACACGTGGGCTATTTGGCGCTGCTCCTCGACATCCTGGGGCAACCAGATAGTCTCTTTTAGGAACCATGGAAGATTGAAATACATCTTCTCAATGGCAACTCCGTAGCTGCAGCGAAAGGCTCTGTAGTAAATCTCTGCGGTGCGTGAGAGGTGGCCGAAGTAGGGCATATGCAATTCGTTGGTGCAGGTCACGAGATTGGCGTAGGAATCCGACACGTAAGCGCCTTCGAACTCTGGGGTCGCCATCGCCATCGCTCCGTGGATGACCTGTCGCCTGGCAATCAAGAAATCGCGGTCCTTGATGACCCGGAGCCTGTCATAGCCGATATCACTCCCCGCCCGCACTTCGCGATCGAACAGGCCGCCGGATCGTCTCCTTACACTGACCAAGCGGTAGGTGGTGTTATCCTCTACGGTAACGTGGCGAGGTTCGTCCCTAAGGATATCACCCAGACGTCGAGGTACCCATTCTTTGGGGCGGGGACCAAACGGTGTCTCCTGCATCTCGCCAGACGCCGCAAATCCGGGGAGCCTCTTATGTCCAGTAACTAGTGCCATTCTAAGCCCGCGCGTTCGTTCGACTTTCAACTCCACGAGACGATCGGCGCACCGAATCGCACGATCGCTCGACTCGATCAATCGAGCTATGTCGCGCTGCTCCTGCAGCGGCGGCAAAGGAAGGCGCGCATGCTCAATGGACTGGCTGGTCAACCCAAACCGGGTAACTCCGTTGGCAAGGCAGGAGAATAGGTATCGAATCCTGTGGGACTGAAGCAAAGTAGATAGAAATCCGCCATCGAGAGCGTCACGCTTGGGTCGGACAATTGCCAGGTGATAGCCGCAGAGCACATCCGGAAGATCTTCAGTCACGAGGGCCGGGACGGCAATGTCGTTGGGATCTTCAGAATCTTTCGTGATGAGCACGTCACCCTTCCTCAACTGGAACTTGCGGACCTCGCGCTCGGTGGCGGACCCCCTGGGCAGCGACAGATCGATGTGGATATAGTGGTTGTAGTACACGTCCGTGTAATTGCACAGACGGACTGGGCGTTCGTCAGGAGCGATCTTCTTGTCGACGTTGCTTAGGAGGACCGAGGCAACATCACCAAGACGCGTCCATGTCCAGTCGCGCGGGACCATATATTCAACTACCATAGCCCAGCCCCTTCAGGTAGCCAGCCATCTCTACGCGAACGTTTGCTAGCTTAGATTCGATCTCGTCGATCTCGCGTTGTACGGTGGCAACGTCGATCTCTCTCTCCTCCTCAAATGTATCGACGTAGCGGGCAATATTCAGGTTGAAGTCGTTTTCCGCGATTTCGTCGAGGCTGGCACGATAGGCATACTTGTTCACAGTCTTGAAGTCGCGGAACGTTGAGACGATCTTCTCGATGTCCTGCGGTTGGAGCTTGTTCTGGTTCGTTCCCTGCTCGAATTCGCGGCTGGCGTCGATGAAGAGCACATCCTGCGTCTTCTTGCCCTTGTTAAGCAGGAGCAAAGCCGCCGGTATACCAGTGCCGTAGAAGAGATTTGGCGGCAAACCGATGACGGCCTCGACGAAGTTGTCCCCCACCAGCTTCCGCCGAATCGTCCCTTCCGCACCACCTCGGAACAACACGCCGTGCGGCACGACCACACCAACGCGTCCTTCGCCATGCAGGGTGATCTCCACCATGTGGATGATAAAAGCGTAGTCCCCTCGGCTCTTCGGCGGGATACCCCAGTGGTCGAATCGATGGTAAGGGTCGTTCTCGGCGTGGTCCTGCCCCCACTTGTCGAGGCTGAACGGCGGATTGGCAACAACTACGTTGAACCGCATCAGTTCGTCGCCCTCAATCAATCGAGGATTGTTCAGGGTATCGCACCACTCAATCCGGGCCGAGTCCACCTCATGGAGAAACATGTTCATCTTGCATAGCGCCCACGTACTGCCATTGGACTCCTGCCCGGCCAGGTGGAAGTTGTCAGAGCCGATTTCGCGGCCGACCTTGATGAGCAGCGAACCGGACCCGCAAGTGGGGTCGCAGATGCGGTCACCGGTCTTGGGTGCCAACAGCCGCGAGAGCAGCGTCGAGATCTCCGGTGGTGTAAAGAACTCGCCAGCTTTCTTCCCAGCATTTGCGGCGAAACGCTCGATAAGGTATTGATACACGTCGCCGATCACGTCGTGACCTTCAAGGTGCGAAGGCCTCAAGTCGAGTTCTACGAAATCATTTAATAGATTCTTGAGCCGTCGGTTTCGATCCCGTGTCTGCCCGAGAGCCGGCTCGGAATTGAAATCAATATTGCGAAATACGTTCTCCAGCTTGGACTTGTTGGCGTCTTCAATATGTTCTAGGGCGATGTTGATGATCTCGCCGATATTAGTGCGATCGCGACGTTCGAAGAGGGCGTCAAAGGTCGCCGGGAACGTCTCCTCGATTTTTCCGGCCTTATCTCGAAGCTCAACAGTCGGCAAGACGAAGCGTTCGCGGCTCATTGCGCGGTCGACTCGAGCCATGTCCCCTTTATAGCTCTTCTCGTACTGTTCGCGCTTGTCCCTTGCCAGGTCGCTGAGGTACTTTACGAACAATGTGGTTAGAATATAGTTTTTGTATTCAGAAGGATCGATCGCGCCACGAAAAGTGTCACAGGCGCGCCAAACAGCGTTGAAGACCTCTTGCGTGTTAGCTTTGTGTGCCATGTCGGTATTTACTCCTTTGCCTGCCGACCGGTTTCCCGGGCTGCGTTAGTGCAAATTCCATGAATCAACTCTGTGCGCTTCGTCCTAAGTCGCTCTAGTAGTGCGCTCTCACGTTCAGCCAGATCGTTCAGCTGGACGATCCTGCTTTGAGTAGTCAGATCCGGCAAGTCGATCGTCATATTCGCGAACGCATCCTTGGGAACGAACGGCATGCCGGAGCCGCGCGCGACACTTTGTAGATACGCCTTACATTGGGGACCGTTGATGGTCCATGAGAGGAAGTCTGGTCGGACACGACCCGCGTCGGGTCGCAAGATGAAGAAGTAGCCAGCGGCGATTGCGCCGCGACCCTTAGGTAGGCCCTCAACCAGTGTTGCTGAATGACGTCTCCCCTTCGACAAGAAGAGCACGTCGCCGTTATATACTAGATACCGGCTGGGATCGCCTTTGAGGTTGGTACGTGCGAGCTGAGCAGACACCAGTCGGTGATTGCTCTGCTCGTCGATGTCGCGAACCTGGACCACCAGGTGCGTACCGAACGGATTCGCGTCGAACCCCTGTCGGAATTGGTACCCGATCTGTATTTCTGCTAGGTCTTTGATTCTGATTGACACCTTGTGCTCCGTTCGCCGTTGGCATCCGGGGCGACCTTAAGGGACCGCCCCGGCTACGTCTGGTCAACTACTCGATCGTCATGAGATCGATCTTGTAGACGTAGACGTATCGTGCACTATCATTCCCGCCACCCCAGCTTCCCCTGCAGCCTTGGCCCAGGAAGTGCTGCTCGATTGCCCGCGCGGCATCGGCTGTCGCGGCATCCCAATACCGGGCAGCGTTACGCTGGCTGGTAGCGTTGTGCCCGTTGAGAAGCCGGTCATTCGGATCCTTGCTGATCCCGACATACCAGCCGGAGTACTGGCCACCGTAACACTGGATGTGGACGGCAATTGCTGATGCCACGGCTTGCGCTTGAACTTGACTTGTCATCTCCTACCTCTCGAGGTTCGACTGGCGCTTGACCGGAGATGCCCATGCCGCTAGTCTTGGCAGTGGGAACAACGCCTTGCTCTCCGGCTGCACTTCAGCCTGGGTTCAGGATCCCGGTGGCTTCACGTTGCAGCGTGGAGCCACTTCTTTCTTGCCTGCGGGGCTTCTGCGCTTGGCGCCATATCAGGACCGCCACAAATGCGACGCATCATCCCGCATGCTTCACGCAAGAACATAGAGAATCACCGCGGGCGTCGCTAGTAAAAATTTGCATCATGCGCCATGCTGCACCATATAATGTCCAGACCAAACAAGCGCCTCGCCTCGTAATGTGTTGTTATTATATTAGTTAGATCGAGTTGTTCGGTTTGGATATTGAATCGGAAAAATCCCGCATTCCACCGACCAGTAAACCCTTCGGCGGGGTTTGCCGGTGGTGACCGACCACCTCGGATGTGGGAACCGCCATAAAAATGAAATGTCGATTCCAGTTTGCCCGCTGCTCATTCACCAGCCCATGGTCGCCACTTGAATCATATCTGCCGCCGGCATCGAGCGGTGTCGACACGATTCTAGATCAGGCCGCAGTCTCCCTCGGTCCACTGAGGATGCCTGGCGTCGCTGAACGCCAATGATGTGACCCTTGCGCTCCGCCGCGAGAATCCGTTCTTGGTAGCTATTTCGAATACAGACTTCTCACCTGACAGGAGAAACGCATACAAGTCACGGACAAAGCTCCCGGACATGTGGGCCCCTCCGCGCATTCCCGATTCCTTGTCATAGTGAAGCTCGCCCGCAATGCCACCGTACTCCTCGGCTGACCACTCAGTGATCGAGAAGGCCAGGCGGTCGAAGCCCCGAATCGGCTCTCGCAGTACCACGTCGAGATCCAACGTGAGGTGGTCACTTACGGCGCGGTGCTTGTAGACCACCGTACCATCCCGCTGGCGTTCCTCGGTCTGCGCTCGTTCTCTCGGGACTTCGATTTCGGTGTGGTGGGCAACCATGTTCACGTGCCAGCATTCCACTTCCCCCATGATGAAAAGTCCATGTATGGGTGGATCCGTTCTCTTGTGCAGCTTCTTCTTTGCCATGTCGAGCTCCTTTCAGTGCCACAATAGCACAGAGCTCAACCGGCCAAGGCACTCGCTACTTCTTCTGCAATGAGCTGACCACCCCGGGCAGGACCTTCTCCGCCGACCGCCCGATGACGTACCCACCCAGGCCGATCTCGACGATGTCCCAGAGCTTCAGAACCTCGGCTTCCCCGAGATTCGGGGCCGACCAGCCAAGCCACCGGGCCACGATCAGCACCACGAAGGTGAGCATCGTGATCGGCCGCCAGGTACGCTGCAGCCAGCTCTGGCCCTGAGCCTCGGATTTGACGACCTCGGCGGCCGCCCGTTCGATCTCTGAGGAACGTTCCAGAACCGCCGCCTGGAGCGCCTGCTGAAGCTCGATCCGCTTCAGTTCGTGCTCGGGATCAGGGAAGATCCGGTCCGCAACCGAGCCGGCGACCTTTCCCAGAATGCCCAGAATCTCGCCAACCATCGCGACTCCTTTCAGGCGTAGGCACGGTTCAGCCAGCCGCCCTGGAATACAATCTGATCTGCGCTGCGGGCGACCCGGAGCCTGTATTCCCCTGCCGCTTCGGATCGCAGCGCCGCCATCAACGCTGCCTGGTCAACCCGCCTTGCAGCGCCACATGTTTCCGGCCCAAGGCGACCGTCGAGTGCCACCCGCAGGCCGCAAGCATGAAGAGCCCGCTGCAGACATGTCACCGCGGTCTGGTGCCCCAGATTGACGGCCAGGTCGAAGACCTTGATGGCGATCACTTCCGGCAGGAACTCGTATCGGTGGCCATGCCAGTAACGCTCCCAGTAGACCTCGATCGCCTGGACCCGGGTCAGGTTCTTGACGTCCAGGTCGGGATTCCAGCGCTGAGCGATCCCGAACTTCGTCGCGCCGCCGTGATCGAGGGGGTTGTCAGTGTAGACGTCACCCTCATGCTCGAGGACGACTTCGATCGCGCGGTCGAAGAGGTCTCTGCTGGTCACCTCAACCCTCCCTTCGGGCCAGTTCGAGGCGCAGCGCCCCGAGGATGTCGCACAGACGCTGGCTGCGATCCTTCATGTCCGTCTCGATCTCCTTCTGGGTCTCGTTCAGCCGCTCCATGCCGCTGCGGATCTGGATCAAAACCTCGTGGACGTCGTCCAGGGAGTGGCGCCCAGGCGCCAGTGGGCAGACGACCTTGAGCTCGTCGAAGGCAACCTTCGTCCCATTGCTCCCATTGCGCCGCCAGACCTGATTCCGTGCGAGGTCGACGACTTGGATCGCCAGCTTCACGGCCAGCATTGTCGCCATCAGCCCCAGCCCACCGAGCCCCAGACTGCGGGCTGCCTCGAATGCCATATCCATCGCATGTCCTCCGGCACCGCAGCTAGGAATGCAGCTGCCAATCAAACGGCGGATCGTTCTTGCTCGGCTGCACGTACGAGGGGATGAACGTGGTCCACGGCACGCTCTCCCACGCAGGATCGAGAGCTTCCAATTCGACATCAGCACGATAGGTGGTCCCGACGACCAGACCCGACACGGTAGCTCGGTTGTCGGAGGCGCTCGTCCAGTTGCTCGTACCGACGATCACCGAATCGCTGACGCGGACGATGCGGATTCTCCCTCGCGCCTGCGACAACGGAGCGTTGAGGTAGATGTACAGGTAGGAGTTGGTCCCCCCAGCCAGAAACCGAGTCAGGGGCGCCAACTCCAGCGGAACGGGTGTCGGCACGCCTGCCAACGAACGCGGCGGCAGAGGCACCCCCATGCCATTGGCCCAGCCGCCGCTGTGCAGGGCGCCGCCGTACTGAGCCCAGGCCATCGCGGGCAGAATCGCTGCGGCCAGGCCGAGAACGGCCAGCCAGAGAATCGCAGTCCGCATGGCCGTCACTCCCACATCAGGTCCGCACGTCCCTCGCCTGAGAGGAACGCCGCGTCCGGGGCGTTCGGCTCGAAGATGAAGCGCACGGGCAGGCCCTCGCGCAGCGTGAAGACGGTGTCCCCAAGCGCCACCTTCGGCTTGAGCTTCGACCACGTGTTCGACGCCGCGTTGTAGGTCCAAAACGACATCGCGACCGTTCCCAGATCGGGCAGCGCGTACATGTCGAGGATGTGCGCCTTCTTCGATCCCACTTGGCCGGACCCGTAGAAAGGCACCCAGCCGGTGACGCCGGCAACGGCCCCGTCCTGGGCCGCCAAGCCGGGCAGAGGCGGCCAGGCGACGGCCACCATCAGAATCAGCAGGCAGATCACGATCTTCCTCACGACTCTTCCTTTCGGTTCTGCCCCGGGCCGCGGGGCTCCCATCGCAATGCGCCGCACACTCACTCGGCTGAGCTGGCGCTGCCGCTCTTCTTGCTCGCTTCGTCGCCGCCGGCCGTCTCGTCCGACTCCCCGGCAACGTCCTTCTGGGCCGTGGGCACCTCACCGGATACGTTGATCCCGTACTCCTCTGCGAGCGCCTGCTCCCGGGCCAACTCGGCGAATACGTCCTCGATGTCCTCGCCTTTCTCGGCCAGAAAGCCGGTCCTGGTCCCCAGGCCGTTCTGGATCGAGACCATCGCCGCCCGGGCTTCCTTCTCCGGGTCGATCCACTGCCAACCGCGCGGACGATGTCGGACGGCCAGGTAGCGGGACGGATCGCGGGTGGGGAGCGTCAGGCTGCCAGTGAGCAGTGCCATGCCGAGCCAGGCCGCATACAGCGGCCGGCGCCACATGTCGATGAAGTCCTGCTGGATGGACCGCCAGTCGTCGCGCTCGACCAGCGCGAAGCTGCGCATCGTGGAGTAGCTGACGCCCTCCGCGTCATTGGCCAGGACGTTGTAGAACACGCTGAAACCAGAGGCGATCTTGCGGAGCATCTGTTTGATGAACGCCGGGAACTGGGCAGTCGGGTGATCGGGCTCCCAGGCCTTGAACTCGTAGCCGTCCGGGACGATCTCAAACGTCCCCGGGTTGGCCTCCATGGTCGCGGGCCGCGAACTGGCCGCCAGGTCGCCAGCCAGCGAGTCGGCGCGCTTTTCGAACAGCCCCATCTTCGAGGCGCCGATACGAGCTGCAACCGCCTCCGACTCCTCGTAGGCGTTCAGCATGTGCGCCGGGACCATGACCGAGTGGACCCAGGTCACGCCGCGGGTCTGGTTCACGCGGTCCGGGTCGTAGAGGTGGAGCATCTCCCCAGCCGGGACGAAGTACCGCTCCCGCACCAGGTCGGTGCCCACGGCGTTCCAGACCCAGTAGCCGACTGGCCGACCGATGGCGTCGATCTCCACACCCATGCGGATCTCGTTCTGCGTCCCGCGGCGAGGCCTGTTGAAGGTCTCATCGATCAGGTCCGCGTCGATCGCCTGCAGAGCCAGGCCGTGGGCATTGCCCTCGAACCCACGCCACAGGCGAACGAACGTCTCGCCGTCGCAGGCCACGGTCTTGATGACCAGCTTTTCGAATCGGCGCAGGGTGAGCCGGCCGTCGACCGTGACTGGACTGCTGGCCCAAGCGTTCCAGGCCGCCTCGATGGCAGCGTTGGTCTTGGTGTCGGGCTGATCGCCGGCCCAGACCTGAGCCTGGAGCTTGATCCCCATGGGCCCGATGACGTTGGTCACCAACAGGCGGAAGTAGCGCTTCACATAGCTGTTGTTGCGGCCGAGCTCGCGGGCGCGGGCTCGCAGGATGCGGATGTCGCCACGGACCTCCTCATCCGCGGACCGGGTCTGGGCTATCCAATCCAGGAGTAGCCGGTGCACCCCAGCGCCGTCGAAGACGCCGCGCTGACCCCGCAGCTCACGCCACGCGAGTTGGAATGCGCGCTGCACGCGCGCCTGCAACGGCCGCCTCATCGGTCAAATCCTGGCCCGGTAAACGAAACGAGGACCGGCCGCGTGACGAAGCCTGGATTCTGCAGGCCCGCCACGCGGGACTCGAGGCTGGACAAGAGGCTGACCGCCTCCTTGATCGGCATCTTCGCAACGACGCGGCCGGCGATCTGGTAGCTCTCCATGCCCGCAGGCAGGCGACCCTCGATGTGGGCGCGGAGCATCGCGATCGCCCGCTCGATCCACTCCTGTTCGCTGCCTTCGGTGGCTGCGGCCAGGTCAGGCAGCACGGTGACCGTGCCGCGTCCGACTTCGTAGACCTCACCACCGGCATTCGAGATGCGCTCGACCCACTTGTACAGGCCCGCTGCGAATCCGCCCTCGGTGTCGGTGGCCTCGATGGTGACGAGGAAGTCGTCGCCGTCCGCGGTCGCGGCCACTGCGAGCACGCTCGCGCCGGCCAGGTAGAGCCGAAGCGTCCAGCCGACGGTGGCCGGGAAGTCGGTCAACCGCCTGCGGTAGCAGACGGTCGTGCCGGCGGCGAACTGATCGGGGAGGTTTGCGAGTTCCAGTGCCATGCGCCCACGGTGACATCACGCGCATGAGCCCACCAATCTAAATGACATTTAGATTGGTCGGGCCATCGCGGATGCATCACTACTGGGTGCATGGAAACGCCGAGCGCCATCAAGACGCGCACCGTGAAGGTGCCGCGCATCCAGTACCGGGACTTCGAGGTCGAAGTCGAGCACCGCACGGATGGCGGCGAAGGCGAGGTTCGCCTCTACCCGGTGTCCTTCTCGAGCGAGGCTCCCGTCCGTCGCTACTCCTGGGACACCTGGGAGGAATACGACGAGGTCCTGTCCCACGTCGCTGGCGACGTTGACCTCGGCCGCGCCAAGAACGGCCTGCCGCTGATCAAGTCCCACCAGCGCCTCTTGCACTTCGGCTCGGTGAACGACATCGAGCTCGACGAGAAGCGCAAGCGCCTACGAGGCATGGCCAGCTTCTCGTCCATTCCGCTGGGCCAGGAGCAGGAGACGATGCTCCGCGAGGGGCACATCAAGACCGTCTCGGTCGGCTACCAGGTCCTGTCGATGGAGATGGTCACCAAGGACAAGAAGACCGGCCTGGCCACCTACCGTTGCCGCTGGATGCCCTACGAAGTCTCCACCGAGCCCATCCCCGCCGACCCCAAGGTCGGCTTCGGACGCGCCCGCAATGCGCCCGACGTCGACCTGGTCGAGTTCACGATCGAAGAACCAGCCTGCGAAGGAGAACGAACCATGAGTGTCGAAGCAGGAACCCAGCCCACCGCGGCCCAAGCCCCCGCGCCGGGCATCGAGACCCCGGTCGGCTCGGCGAACTCTGCGCCGGCGCCCAAGGTGACCGAGTTCCGCGATCGCGGCGCCGAGGCGGCCGAGATCATGGACATGGCCCAGGCCTACGGCGTGACCGACAAGGCCGCCGGCTGGATCCGGCAGGGCCTCTCGCCCGACCAGGTCTCGCGCGAGATCCTCAAGGCGGTGCGCACCCACGGTCCCGCGCAGCCCGCGGCCGAGGTCCTGGCCGCGATGCCGGCCAAGGACAAGAAGCGCTACTCCATCCACCGCGCCATCCGCATGCAGGCCGAGTTGATGGACGGCAAGCGCAGCCGGTACGACGGCCTGGAGGCCGAGGTCCACGACGAGCTGGTCAAGCACCGCACCGGCGCCGACCACGGCGGTGTGCTGGTGCCCTGGCGCCTGAGCGAGGACGACCAGCAGCGCGTGCTCGGCACGACCCAGCCCACGGGCGGCGCGACCCTGGTCGGCCAGCAGATCATGCCCGACATGATCGACCTGCTGCGCAACCGGGCGCTGGTGCTGGTCTCCGGCGCGCGCCTGTACCCAGGCCTGCAGGGCGTGGTGTACTTCAACAAGAAGACCGGCGCGCCGTCGGTCACCTGGATGGAAGAGAACCCGCCCAGCGACGCTCCCGGGTCCGAGCCCGCGTACGGTTACGTATCGCTCTCGCCCAAGACCCTGATCGGCCAGGTGCAGATCCCGCGGCAGCTGCTGGTGATGTCCTCGATCGACGTCGAGGCCGACATCCGCAGCGATCTGGCCACCGGCCACGGCCTGGCCCTGGACCTGGGCGCCTTGCACGGCAAGGGCACGGACAAGCAGCCGGTCGGCATCTACGGCGCGGCCGACGTGCAGTCCCACCCCGTGGGCGGCGTGCCCGACCTGACGGACATCACCACGATGCCCGCCCTGGTCGCGGACAAGAACGCCGACCTGGGCGCGCTGTCCTGGATGTCCACCCCGCTGATGGCGGGCGTGCTCAAGCGTACGCCTCTGGTCAGCGGCTACCCCGTGTTCCTGTGGTCGGGCACGTACCGCGAGGGCGAGCTCGGCGGCTACCCCGCGCGCACCACGAACCAGATCTCCAAGACCCTGGGTGCCGGCAGCAACGAGCACGGCCTGGTCTTCGGGAACTGGAACGACCTGCTGGTGGGCATGTGGGGCAACGACCTGGAGATCGTGGTCGACGTCGTCACCAAGGCCGCCCGCGGCCAGATCCTGATCACCAGCTACTCGATGGCCGACACCGCCGTGCGCCGCGGCGAGTCGTTCGTCAAGGGTACCGGCGCCACGCTGTCGTAGACGGGCGCGAAGGGACGGAGCGCATGACGGAGCACGGCACGCTCACCATCGAGGTCACCACCGGTCACTGCCTGGGAGGCGAAGGCAACGACGTCCTCCCTGGCCAGATCCTGGTGGCTCCGAGGGACCTGTCGGTCGCCGAAGCGCGCAAGAAGGTCCGGATGGGCTACGCCCGCGTCGTCCCGACCATGCCCGAGGCGGGTCCGGAGGCCCCCGAGGCTTCCGGGCCCGCCGCAATCAGCCACCCAGACCCGGCGCCCGAGGACCGGGACCCGACCGTGACGGCGCCCGAGGGGCGCAAGAGCCGGCCGCGCGCCGGCGGGAGGTAGATCCGCATGACCCACCTGCTCAATGCCCTGGCCCAGACCGTGGGCGCGGCGCTGGCCACCGCCGCCCGCCGCACCGCGACCCTGACCGGCACGGGGATCGACGTGCTTGAGTACGAGGGCGTGGCCCTCGTGCTGCTGAACACCTCGGTCGGCACCGGCACGACCCCCACGCTGGATGTGAAGCTCCAGCATTCGGACGACAACACGACCTTCGCCGACGTGACCAGCGGCGCCTTCTCCCAGGTCACCGACGCGGCCGGCACCGCCGGCGTGAAGGTCATGAAGGTCAACGTCTCGGACTTGAAGCGCTACCTGCGCGTCGTGGGGACGATCGCCGGCACCACGCCGTCGTTCGACTTCGGGGTGGAGTTCATCGGAATCAAGAAGGCGAGCTGAGCCGTGTACCTCGGCGAGTCCGACATCACCGCGATCCTGGCCGAACTCGCCGCTGCCGGTGGCGGCGTCGAGGTCACGCTTGGCGGGGTCACGGTGGTGGGGCTGCTCGACCGCGAAGCTGTCGAAGTCCTCGGCGATCAGATGCCGGCAGTCGTCGCCGCCGAACAGGTCGTCCACATACAGAGCGGCGTGCTGCCGGACCTGCAGTCGGGGGCCGCGATCACCGTGGGCGGGACCGCCTACGTCGTCCTGAAGGTCCTGCCGTACGGTGATGGAGCCATGGTCCGCGCCCTGTTGAGGACGCCATGAGCACGATCCGCGAGCAGATCGTCTCGGCCGCGATCCTGGCGCTGGCTACGGGCGTACCGGTGGGAGTCCCAGCTCCGGTGCGGACGCGCCTGGACTCCCCTAGCGCGGACCAGCTGCCCGCGCTGACGGTGTACCAGGGGATCGAGACGGTCGAGACGATGCGGGAGCCCAAGGCGGGCACGGCCAGCCGCGGGCCCGTCGTCAGGCGATCGCTGCTGCTGAGCGTCGAGGTCCTGACCAAGGCGGGAGCCGGCATGCAGCCCGACGCAGCGGCCGATCCGATCCTGGCCTGGGCTACGGCCGCCCTGGCCGCGGCCGGCAACTTCGGCGGCCTGGCGAACGGCCCCGCTGACGAAATCGGCACGAAGTTCGAGTACGAGCAGGCCGAGACATCGCTGTGCCGCGCCACGCAGACCTTTCGGATTGAATACCAGTCCCGCGCCGATGACGCGGAGACCTTGACCTAGGACGGAGGAAGCCATGCCCGAGGTCGTCAACGGCAACAACATCCTGCTCGGCAGAGGGAAGATCTACTTCGACCGCTTCAATGCGAGCGGCGTGCGCACCGGCGAGCTGTTCTTGGGCAACTGCCCGACGTTCGAGATCACGCCCACGAGCGAGGACATCAAGAAGTACTCGAGCGCCGACCGTTCATCCGACCTGATCGCTTCGGATGTGCTGCGCACCACGCTCGCCATCCGCATCGTCGGGGACGAGTTCTCCAAGGAGAACCTCGCCATGGCCCTGTTCGGCGACACGGCGACGCTGTCGCAGACCGGCGCCGCGGTCACGAACGAAGCCATCGCCGACGTCCTGCAGGGCCGGTATTACCCGCTGTCGAAGCGCCAGGTGAGCCTGGTCACGGTGTCCGGCACCGGCGGAACGCCGACCTACGTACTGAACACCGACTACAAGGTCGATGCCACTACCGGCCGCATCTACATCGTCGAGGGCGGCGCGATCACCGACGGCTCGGACATCGAGGTGGACTTCACCTACGGGACCATCGCCCTGCCGACCGTGCGCGGCATGAACCAGACCTCGGTCAAGGGGTACCTGCGGTTCATCGGCGATCCCGCCCGCGGCCCCAAGTACGAGTGCGAGATCTGGCGGGCGTCGCTGCGCGCCGACGGCGCCATCGGGTTCATCTCGGACGAGTACGCGAGCTTCACCCTGGCCGGGGACATCGAGTCCGACGCCGCGACGCACCCGAACGAGCCGCACTACCGGCTGATCAGGATCGCGTGATGACCCAGAAGCACATCCTCGGCGGGCGCACCTTCCTGCCGCTTCGCGAGTCCACCGTGGAGCAGGACTTCCGGTTCCTGGCCCTGGTGGGACGGGCCCGGATCGACGAGGTGGTCATGCAGCCCGGCGAGCGCTCCGAAGCGTTCGCCCGGCGCCTGCTCGAAGCAACCATCGAAAGCGGCGTGATCCTGGACCTCCTCGGGTGCCTCCTGATCCCGGAGGAGCTTGCTCCCGGGGACCGGGACCCCGGGGAGGTCTGGACCGCCGAAGTGGGACGCGAGACCGCCCAGTTCCTGGGGCAGCTGCGGGACCCCAAGGACAAGGCGGAGGTGCGCGGCCTGGTCCTGTCGCTGCTGGTCTCTTTTTTCGAGAGCGGGATCGTCTCTTTGTGGACTTCGCCGACGTCCTTCGCCGAGGCGATCCCGAACCCCAAGGACAACCAGGCGCCCCAGGCCGGTACGGACCCTGGACCGAACTCGTCCGGGAGCTCGCAGCGGGCGACCACAACCGGGCCGAGCGGATCATCCGCTGGCCCCTTCGCGTCGCCCTCGCCTCCTACCGCCGGCTGATGAGAGAGCAGGCGCTCGAGGACTACCGGCACCGGTTCATCTGCTGGGCCGTCTTGGCTCCTCACAGCGCCAAGGGATCGCGGCCCCGGCCTCCGGCTGTGCCCGAGATCCTCAAAGGAAGGTCCACCGATGGCCACCCCTGACGTCAGAGTCCGGCTATCTGCCGAAGGCGTCGCCGAGGTCGTGGCTGCCCTCAAGAAGGTCCAGACCGAAGCCGAGAACGCCTCGGCCAAGCAGTCGCGCGGCTTCCTCGGCCTGAACCGAGTCCTGGGCTCCACGTCAACCCTTCTCAGTGGTCTGGGGGTGGCGCTGGGGGTCGGTCAGTTCCAGCAGTGGATCCGTTCGTCGGTGGACGCGGCCGACCGAATCGACGAGCTCGGCCAGACGGTCGGCGCGTCGACCGAAAATCTGTCGGCCTTGAGCATGCTCGCCCGCACGTCTGCCGCAAGCCTGGAGGAGATGGGCGCGGCCCTGGCCAGGCAGAACAAGTTCATCGGCGAGGCCGCCGCGGGAAACTCCAAGGCCACCGCCACCTTGCGCGCCCTGGGTCTCACTCTGGCCGACTTCAAAGGCAAGGACTCGGTCCAGATCTTCGAGCTGATCGCCCAGCGGATCGCCGCGCTGCCCTCGCCGATCCAGAAGACCAAGACCGCCATGGACATCTTCGGGCGCTCCGGCGCGAACCTCATTCCGACCATGGATGCACTGGCGAGCGAAGGGCTGGGCGCGGTCATCGAGCGCGCTCGCGAGCTGGGGGTCCTGATCGACGGCAGATTGGCGCAGTCGGCCGCGCAGATGAACGACGACTTCGAGCTTCTGAAGACCCAGAGCGAAGGCCTCGGCGCCCGGCTTGCCGCCGGCCTGGTCCCCCAGTTGTCGCAGGCCCTGCAGATCATGAGCGGCGACCTGAAGCAGACCACCGAAGCCTGGGAGCGCTTCGGGCAGGGCATCGGCCTGGTCGTGAAGTTCATCGTCGCGGTGGTGTCGTCCGCCTTTGACATCGTGGGCAGCGCCCTGGCGATGATCATGATGCGGATCGATGCTGGCGTGCGCGCTGCCTGGGCGCTCTTGCACGGCAATCTCGATGAAGCCAAGACGTTCGTGAGGACCGCTGTCGAGGCGATCGGCGCTGAGCGAAGCGCCCTGGAGGACCGCCTGAAGGCCCGCTTCGAGCTGACCGTGTCCAAGCCGCCGGAGCCGGCGGCGAGGCCGCAGACCCCCGTGGGCGAAGTCGCCGAAGACCCCGCCACACTTGAGGCCCGGCGCGTCCAGGCCATGCAGGCGACCCTGGACCGCGAACTGGCGCTCGTGCGTGCGGCCGCCAGCCTGCGCACGTCGGCCGAGAAGCGGGGCTTCGACGAGGGTCTCAAGGACGTCCAGGCCTACTACGCCGAACGCCGCCGGATCGCCGACGAAGAACACGCCAAGGAGATCGAGGTACTCCAGCAGAAGCGGGCGCTTCTGGACAGCGAGCCCGATCCCAGCCGCCGCAGCGACGAGCAAGGCAAGCTCGACGCCGAGTTGGCCAAGGCCCGACTCGAGTACGAAGTCCAAACGGCAGCGCTCCTGGCTGATGAGCGCGATGCGGTCCAGAAGCTAGCCGAAGAGCGGCTCGCCCTCGAAAGGACCCTGCTTGAGGCCCAGGGCCGCCGTCACGAAGCCGCTCTGCTGGGGATCGACGAGGAGATCCGCCGGGCCGATCTGATGCTGAAGAAGCAGGGCGCCTCCGATGCCGAGCGCGAGGCGACACTTGCCCGTATGCGCCGATCGATGGAATCCAGCGCCAACTTCGACGAGACCAAGCGCCAGGCGGATGCCGCCCTGGCCGACCTGGACGCCACCCGCGCTGAGATCGAAGCCCGCGTCTCGGCTGGGCTGCTGTCCCAGGTCGAGGGCGAACAGCAGATCCTGGCCATCGAGGCCGAGCGGCTGGTCGCCCTGCAATCCCTCGCCACCGCCCTCGAGCAGGCGGCGTGGGGCACGGGCGACCCCGAGCGCATCGCCCAGGCCCAGGGCTTCACCGCGGCCGTGCGCGACCTCGGGCACGCGGTCGAGGGCGCCCGTGTGTCATTCGTGGCCTTCGGAAGGACGGCGCTCGATAGCGGTCGGGACGCCTTGACCGAGTTTTTCGACACCGGGATCACCGGCGCAAAGTCCCTGGGTGACGCCTTCCGGAACCTGGCCCTGTCGATCATCGCCGACCTGAAGCGCATGGCCGCCCAGCTTCTGGCCACAGCCATCATCAAGAAGATCGCCGGCGTGTTCGGCAGCGGCGGCCAGGTTGGCGGCGCTGAGAAGAAGGCTGTCGGTGGCGTCCTGGGTGGGCTCGGCACCGGCACGTCGGACTCCAACCTCGCCTGGTTCTCCCGCGGCGAGTACCTCGTGCGCGCCGCAGTCGTCCGCGAGCCGGGTGTCCTGCGCCACCTCGACGAGCTGAACCGCCGCGGGGCGCAGGCGCTGGTTCAGACGCCCATGTTGATCGAGGCGCCCGTGCCTAGGTTCGCCGAGGGCGGCCTCGTTGACGGGCCGGCTCCCGCCGATCCGCAGGCATCGAAGGACAGCCAGGTCCTGATCGGCCTGGAAGAAGGCCTCATCCTGCGCCACCTGGAAAGCCCCGCCGGCCAGCGCATCCTGGTCAAGGCCATGGCCAAGAACCGCCGCGCGATCCGCTCGGCCCTGGGGACGTGAGCAATGTTCACCACCGGAACCGCCACCGACTACAACGACCTGGCCGAGCGGCTGCACACGTTCCTAACCGCCAAGGGATCGGCCTTCGGGCTCACCTACTCAGGGACTGGCGATGGCCGCTTGACGGCCTACTCCGGTGGAACGGCCTCGGTCGCCGAGACCTTCACCATCACAGCGACCTCCCCCACGTCCTTCGACGTGACAGGCGCCGTCACGGGATCGATCGGCCCCGCGACGGTCGGGACGCCGTTCACCCATGCGACGCTGGAGTTCCTGCTCACGGCCGGGGCGACCGCCTTCACCTCGGGCGACCAGTTCACCCTGTCGACCGCGCCCAAGTGGACCAGCCTGCGCCGCTCCCGCGGTTGCCGGCTCGTCGCAACCCAGGTCAACGAAGGTATGTACGCGGTCCAGAACCTGGTAGACGGGAAGCTCGACATCTGGCCGTTCAACACCGGCGGTTTGGCTAACCGCTCCTGGAACATCTATTCGACGGTCACGCTCCCTCAGGAAGTCGAGATCACGTTCTTCGAGCCGGTAACCATCGCCGCCTACGAGCTGACCTTGTTCGAGACGACCGGTCAGGCGCCCGACGACTGGCAGATGCAGTACTGGAATGGCTCGGCCTGGGTGGCGCTCGACACCCGGGTGGGGATCAACTTCTTCGACGGCATCCCGCAGACCTTCACCATCGCCACGCCTGTATCGGCGACCCGCTACCGGTGGCACATCACCGGCCTGCGCTACAGCCAGTGCCACATGGGCACGCTGCGCATGTTCCGCCAGGCGGACGGCGTCGACGCCTGCTTCCACGAGTACGCTTGGATGGCCCCAGGCAATGACGGCGCCTCCCAGATCTTTGTCGGCCTCCACGGCTTCGAGCGCCAGGACGCCGACTACTACAACTGGGAGATCGCCGGCATGGACGGCTGGCTCTCCGGGTCCAGGTTCTACCAGCAGGCGGGATTCCAGGGAAACCTCTACCTGCCGCTCTGGAACGCCGCGATCCCCTATTGGTTCGTCTGCGACGGCCGCCGCGCCGTGGTCGTCGCCAAGATCTCGAACCAGTACGAGATCGCCGCCTTCGGCCTGCTGGAGCCCTACTACTCCCCCAACCAGTGGCCGTATCCGCTCTTCCTGGGCGGGTCGATGTCCCACGGCGAGTTCTCGGCCTGGAACGACACCGACTACCGCTGGTCCCTGGCGGACAATCGCCACCGCATCCCGACGCACGCCGACACGGGCAATGCACCGGTCGGCTCCGGCGAGCGCGACCCGTGGGACACCCAGCTGCGCGTTCGCAATCTCGACGGCGGTTGGAAGGCGCTTGAGGGATCGTACCTCGATTCCATCACCTCCACGCCCACCACCATCCAACACCTCATCTGGCCGACGCGGTGTGGTCTGTCGCTTCTGGACCCCGGGCCCGGCGCCACCTACGACCTGTGGCCGGTGATGCTCATGCTCGGCGACGTGGGGGGCGGCACCAACACGCCGGGGCAGCTGCCGGGCATCGCCCTGGTCACCGGCCAGGGCCTCACCGCCGAGACCCTGATCCGCCAGGGCGCCGTCGACTGGATCGTCATCCCCAACGTGTTCCGCAACGATCGCGACGACTTCTGTGCCGTGAGGTTGGACTGATGGCCGCCGCCTATCAGACCGGAATCAGCAGCTCGCCTACAACCTTGCTGCAGGCTCTTGTGACCTGGCTTTCCGGCCAGGGCTGGTCCGTGAATCAGTCCGTGCAGGATGGCGCAGGCTGGCGCGCACATCTGGTCAAGGCAGGAAGCTTGCATGTGAACCTGCGTGCAGCCGAGAACGAACGGATCTGGCGCCGGGGCCTGAGCAACTACCACGACTTCGGCAATGGCGGTTACGGGATCGGCCTGTACCTCGGCACTGGTTGGAACGGTGAAACCTACTGGCACGCCCAGCCGGGCGGCCCGGTGCGGCCGTACGACCTGAACACGTCCGGCTGCGGCATGAACCTGCCCCAGGGATCGGTGGCCGCGTACCACTTCTTCGACGACGGCCACGACCACATCACGGTCGTGGTCGAACGGGCGCCCGGGATCTTCTGCCACATGGGCTGGGGACCTTCGATGGAGCGCGCTTCCCTGCCGGAGCCGTACCCGTACTTCTTCGCCAGCTCGAGCACTAAGCTCAACACCGCCGAAATCGCTGACCTGCTCTCCGGCAACCGGCGCGGCATCGACCTGACCGCCTATCCGCCGATGTCCCACACAGACGAGGACTACTCGACCATCTCCGGCAGCACCGGGATGACACATTGCACGGCGTTTGTCCGGGTGGATGCGGCGTCGTTCACTGGCCGATGGATCGGCGACTGCAAGCCTGAGGACGAGGGCTTCGGCTGGACCGGCCGGCGGATGCGCGACGCCCTGAACAAGTGTCCCGACGCGCTGGGGGGCATGGAAGAGGACGAGTATGTCAACTACCAGTACCTGTGGGACAGCGGAGTGAACAGCCCAGGCGACCGTACGCTGCAGAGCGCGTTCGGCGGCGCGTTGCTGCTGCCGTTGCACTGCTTCATGGAGGCCGAGCCACAGAACCGCTGGGCGCCGATCGGCTACCCGCCAACCGTCTTCTGGACCGAGGCTGTGGGCAACGGCTACAGCGCGGGCGACATCTATCAGCTGGGCGGACAGAACTACATGCTGTTCCCGTTCTTCGCCGTGAAGAAGGCCGCCTGATGGCCACCGCGGTCCAGGCCCCCGCGCCCTTGGTCCTCGTCGCGGGGACGTCGTTCTCGACTGACCTTTCCGCGACCGTCCTTGACGCCGTCAGCGCGCGGCCGTTGCACCGTGTCGGCATGAGCGCGGGAGCTCGCCAGGCGCTGGCCGATCCGCGACCTGTCGCGTTTCAGAAGGTAGGTGGGATCGGCCCCGTCCATGGCCTGGCCGTTCTCGGCCGCGTGCACGTGATCCCGCGCCGGCATGACCTGGGCGCCGTGGTCTCCGAACAAGAGGCCGAGGTCGAAGTCTGGAACGCCGACATCCAGCGCGGCCAGACCCTCGAGGTGATCACCGTTGCCGGTACCGCCGGCATCGCCGTCGAGGACAACCTCGGCCAACCCGCTCACTTCCCGGCCTCCGCGTCGCACACCTACCTCGTGAAGGTTCTGAGCGACGGCGACGCCCTGATCGACAACCTGGTCACGTGGGTATTCACGGAGCTGGAACCAACCGGGACCAACCTACGACTGCTGGGCTTCCGGCTGATCCCCTTCCCGTTTCCGCCGAACTGGGCCCAGCCCGTGACCGAGACCTTCGGCTTTATGACCGACATCATCGTCTCCTACCGGGGCATGGAGCAGCGCATCCAACTGCGCGCCGTGCCGGTGGGCACGATCCGCTACGCCACGCTCTTGGACGACCTGCGGGACGCCCAGATGGCGGGCGCCATTCTGTTCGGCAATCAGGCCCGCGCATTCGGCGTGGGCCGCTGGCAGTTCCAGACGAGGCTACTGCAAAGCGCCAGTGCCGGCGACCACGACATCCTGTGCGACACCTCCGATATCCCCTTCGAGCCGGGCGGCATGGTCCTGCTCTGGATCGACCCCTACCACTGGGAGGTCCAGACCATCGAGAACGTGCTACCCGACCGGGTAGTACTGGACTTCGGCCTGATCCAGCCCTGGACCGCGGGCCTGACCCTGGTCCTGCCGATCGTGGTTGGCCGGCTGTCCGATGACGAGGGCTTCACCTGGGACGCGCTCGCGATCGGTTCGACCTCGCTCACCTTCGACATCGACGGGTTCCGGCCATGAGCTATCTCGGATACGACGTCCTGGAACTCAACTTCAACCGCGTCGGCGCCTTCGAGGAGCGCCTGCGACGCAAGTTCGTGCTCCTCAGCTCGAAGACCGGCCGACGCATTGCCGACGAACAGGCGCCGGCCCCCACCACCACGCGCCCTTTCACCTGGACGGCGATCGGCCGTGACGAGATCGCGGCCATGCGGACCTTCCTCGACGCCCGCAAGGGACGCGCCGTCCCTTTCTGGCTGCCCAGCTTTCAGTGGGATCTCGCCCTGGCCGAGGACATCGCCCAGAACCAGTCCGGCGCCACGATCAGGTGGGTCAGGTACAAGCAGCAGATGTGGGGCACGACCGGCGCGCGGCGCCACCTGGCGATCTGGTCGCTCGGCGAAGGCGTCATGGACTACTGCCGGATCACCGGCGCCACCGACCTGGCCAACTACCTGACCGAGACTCTCACGCTCGACCCGGTGGCCCAGCGCGACTACTCGCGCACCCAGACCGTGCTGTCGTTCCTGAAGCTCTGCCGCCTCGACGAAGACCGCATCGAGGTCTCGTACCCGAGTCCCCAGGTGGCCGAGGCCACGATCCGCGTGCGTGAGCTCCCGCTGGAGGCGCCGCTGTGACGTACGACGCCAGAGAGAAGAGCCGCTACCTCGGCCAGCCCGTCGAAGGCTACCGGTTCGCGCAGGGCAGCAACCTGTGGTTCTTCACCTCGGCGGATAGGGCGATCACCTTGCCCGCCGGCGTGTTCGCGCCGGAGGCGATCTCCCGCAGCGAACTCGACTTCTCCCAGGAGGACACCGGCGAGACCATCGAACTCACGCTGCCGCGGGCCAATCCGGTGCCGGCGCTGTTCATCGGCGACCTTCCATCGACCCCCGTCTGGGTGACGATCTGCCGCGCCCACCGCGGCGAGGAATCGCTCGCCGTCACCATCTTCAGCGGCAAGGTGGTCCGCGCGCGCTTCGAGGAATCCGAGGCCATCCTCACCGGGGCGAGCTTGATGGCCATGCTGGCGCGCACGGTGCCGATCCTGGCCATGCAGACTCCATGCAACCACGTGCTCTACTCGAATGCCTGCGGCGCCGATCCTGCCGCCTGTCGGGATCTGGTCTCGGTCACGTCTATCTCGGGCGCGACGGTGGTCTCGAACGGGTTTGCCCTGCGCCCAGACCAGTGGTTCCGCGGCGGCCGCCTCGAAACCACCGCCGGCGAGACCCGCTTCATCGTCAGTCACCAGGGCAATACGGTCACCCTGATCTCCCCCCTGCCCGGCCTCACGTCCTTGGACCAGGTCAGGGCTTACTGGGGCTGCGACCACCTCGAGGCCACCTGCCGGACCAAGTTCGGCAACCTCGTGAACCACCTGGGTTGGTCCCGCCTGCCCGGCCGCAATCCCTTTACCGGGAGGATCGACTGATGGCCTTCTGGGTCCTGGCCCTGGTCTACATCGTCGGCACGGTCCTCTACGACGTGCTGCGCCCCAAGCCGCAGTTTGATGCTCCGACACCGTCGTCTCTCGGCGACTTCCAGTTCCCCACGATCGGCGAAGGCCGCGCGATCCCGGTCGTCTGGGGCACCTGCAAGCTCTCGGGCCCCATGGTTACCTGGTACGGCGACCTTCAGGTGCAGGCCATCACCAAGGAGGTCAAGACCGGGCTGTTCTCTTCGGACGACGTCACCGTGGGCTACCGCTACTTCCTCGGCGCCCAGTTGGTGCTGTGCAGCGGCGAGGTTGACGACGTCCTGCAGATCCGCTTCGACGACCGCGCGCCCCCCGCGGGCTATCCCCATGTCGGCGACGTGACACAGATCCACATCAACGCGCCCAACTTCTTCGGCGGCGAGGAATCCGAAGGCGGTGTCGCCGGCAGCATCTACGTCTATCACGGGTCGGCTACCCAGCCGGTCGACACCTATCTGCAGGATCGCCTGGGCGACAACCTGCCCGCCTGGCGTCACGTCTGCTACGCCGTGATGCGGCATGTCTATCTTGGGACCAGCCCGTACATCAAGGCCATCTCCTTCGTGGTGCGCCGCTGCCCCAATAGCTTGGGGCTGACCGGCGGCGACGAGAACATCGACGGCGACGCTAATCCGGCCGCGATGATCTACGACATCCTGATCTCGCCGGCTTCAGGCAACGGTCTTGGACTGCCGGTAGGGTTCCTGGACGTGGCTGCGTTTCGCTCCGTGGGACAGACGCTGGCCGACGAAGGTCTCGGGCTCTCCATGCTCCAGGACCGCGGGACCACCGCGAAGGACCTGGTGCTCGAGATCCTACGCCACATCGACGGAGTCATGTACGTCGAGCCCACGAGCGGTCTCCTGACGATCCGCCTGGTCCGCTACGACTACGACCCCGAGGCGATCCCAGTGCTCGATGCAGATTCCTGCACGGTGAAGTCGTTCGCCCGCCCGTCGTGGGGCGACCTCAAGAACACCGTGCGGGTCGGGTACGTCAGCCGCGACGCCGGGTTCATCGAGAGCACTGCCCAGGCCCAAGACCTCGCCGGGATCGAGGTCCAAGGCGGCGAGGTTTCGCTCCAAGAACTCACCTTGCGTGGGCTGTCCAATGCGACAAACGCCCAACAGGCCGCCGCGCGAGCGCTAGCCGCCCTAGCCTATCCGCTGGCCACGATCACGATCGAGGCCGACCGCTCGGCCTGGGCGCTGCGGCCCGGAGCGGTGTTCAAGCTCGTCTGGGCCCCCCTCGGCATCGACGGCATGGTGTGCCGAGCGGTCCGCGTCGGCACTGGCCGGCTGGATTCGGGCAGGATCGAGATCGAGGCCATGGAGGACATCTTCGCCGTAGACTGGACGGGCTACTCTACGCCGCCCGCATCGGGCTGGGAAGACCCATCCGGTGACGTCCCCGCTTTGACCGATCAGGCCGTACTGGCTGCGCCCTACGAAGCGGCGAAGGGCTACGGCAATCTGGCGCCCGGTGTGCAGTTGGCCATCACGCTCGCTGCTCGAGGGGCGACCGGGATCTCCCTCGGCTACCGCGCCCACGTCGCCGACGGCGCTGGCGGATGGGCGCCGCCGATCGATGTCCCATTCTTCACGCCTTCAGGGGTTCTTAGCACGGCGATCGACGAGCTCACGAGCGAAATCGGAGTCACTTCCGGCTTGGACACCGATCGGGTCGCGTCGGTCAGCGGACCCGATTTCGCGCTCGGCGTCAACGTCGCCTGGCTGTCCCATGATGGGCTGGAGGAGTTCATCGCGTTTAAGACCGTCGCACAGGTCGAGGGCGGCATCGCGCTGCAGACCGTAGCTCGCGGCTGCCTGGACACCGCGCCTACCGCGTTCCCTGCCGGCACGCGCGTGTGGTTTATCTCTTACGGCAGCCAGGTCGTGAACATCCGCGGGCCGGTGCCTCCGACCGTCAACGTCTTCAATGACATCCGCCTTCAGCCGTACAACAACCAGAGCGAGTACAACTTCGCGTCGTGCCCGACGACGCAGGTCGTGGCGACTACGCCGGCGCGGGCCGAGAAGGTCTACTGCCCGAACGATTTGCGCTTCAACGGGGAGAGCTATCCGCCATCGATCACTGGCGAACTGTCCGTTTCATGGTCGCACCGGAACCGGATCGGGACCTGGAGCTACACGAACTCGGGCAAGACCGCGACCTCCGAACCGGGCACCGAGTACGACATCCTCGTTTATGGAGAACTCGACACGCTTGTGCACATCGAGACCGGATTGACCGATACGTCCTGGACGTACATTGAGGCGACCGAGATCGCCGAGTCTGGGCTGGGGCGGTTCAACAACCACTTGCGAGTGGTCATGCGGACGTACGGGGCGCTGCGGGCTCACGTGGCGATTCGGGAAATCGAATGCGTGCTCGACAGAATCTGACGATTGTGCGGGGCTACTAAGACGCTGGGGCGATCCCCGAGAAGACGGTCTACCGCGGCATGGTCTTACGGCATTTTACTCTTGCCCAACTTGTCAAAGGCGACACCCAGGCTAACATCAGTTGTCTGATTCTTAGTCGTTAGGCAGTGAAATAGGTCCATGGCTCGAATGAGGCCGTTAGCGCAGAAGTAGTCTCCGTACATCCCGCCCCACTCAAGTCGCTTTGCATCCGGCAGATCGTCGCCATGCATGATCTCGCAGCGCAATTCGTAGAACTTCGCTAGATCGGATGTCAGCTCTTCCTGTGGATACTTGAGGTTAGATCCCTTCAACAGCAATGCCATCCGAAATACGAGTTTGCTCGAGACATTTTTCCCATTCCCAGTGATTACCAGTCTTTCCATGCACGCTGAGTACTTTGCAATCTGGCTCGGAAGGTGATCGTCCCGGATGGCTTCGCCATACCAGCGCAAAGCATCCAGATAGCGTATCCAGATTGAATCAGGGGCCGCGGCCGTGGTTAGTGAATGGAGGAGATGACCGCCAAGTGTGAAGAACCACTTCCAGTTGCGGTCGATGGCCTCAGTCCAACCTTCACCCATCGCAACGCCCTGCATACTGCTACTGTGTGAGAATAGTAGCGTCCCTTCATGGGTCTCGCTCAACCAGGCTTTCTGAGCCGGCTCCATAGCTCCGTACCCGATGCGCATTCGTCGCCCTCGTTCTCCGCGCGTCGCGACACAGAGAAGATCGATCGCGGACTGAACGGTGCTGATAGCACGTTCTCTTGAGACATCAGGATGACTCGGTTCAATCCAAACGGACGCTATCCACGGAAACGACGAGAAAAACTCACTGTTCGCGCGCAAGTACGGAGACATCTCCCCACCGTCGGTTTCGGCTTGGAGAAGATCCATCCCGCGCTGTGACCGGACTGCGTTGGTCCTCTCAAAATGATCCCTTTCCCACGCTAGAATCGCTTCCTGCTTGTCCGCCAGGAACTGGGCAGTCTCGGTGAAGCGCACCGGCCCAATCGCAAACCAGTGCGGATTCGTTTCATGAACCGTTACACACGGGATATGGTGCGTCAGTCCGAGTCTCTTGCGATCGAGGGTCGCGGTCAGTTTCACCAGTATTGCTGACAGATCATCGTCCTCAATATCCCTATCAGCCAGCAAGATATCCTCGATGAGCATCTTCTTAACTTCTCTGACGACCACGTCACGGTCATAGCGGTCGCGATTCTCGTTGTGCTCGAGATACATGTCGCAGAGATCGAGTACTCTGGTATACGCATCAGCCCCGATGATTGTGGGAGACGCCTTGCTTGCTGCCGCTGGCAACATATGCATGAGATCATTCTTCGGCTCGTAATTGAGAAGTTCTGCCGCAGGCATCTTGGCGAAGCGAATCGCTTCATCAGCAATGAACTTGATGTGCTTCCACGCCGTCTCATAGTCGATTTGATACATGGGATTCTTGCAATCCTCACTTCCGCTTTGCTCTGTTCCTTCCTTGATCGGCAGCGGCCCCAAGGCTTATGACATGAGAACACGCGCAACCAACGAAGCTGAGAGTCAGCTACCTGCCTGCCCACGAACAACAGCCAGAGGCTTAACGACGTCTACCCCCGCCATCTCGCTTGCGAAGACGTACAGAATCTGCAATGGAAGCGTAGCGAGTAATTCCTCGCAAAGCCATCCGTACTTGCCGGCCCTGATCTTGTCGAAGTCGGCGGGTTTGTACCTCGTAATCGAGCCCAAATAGAATACTGCAGCCGTTGCCGCGGCCAGTGGAGGCAAGAACGACGCCTGGTCTGCAAGGCTGATGTAGTGCCGATAGCCTCCACCTGTGAGAATGGTACTGAGCTGCATGCCGCGCAATGCCGCAGCTAGTTGCGCAAAAGCCGGAGTGACACCTTGACCGCGAGCGCGCCTCTGGTCTGTCTCGAACCAAATTTCTCCTATGTTCGGAGATGCCACGCGACTAACCGGAGCACTGCAAGGCATTCCTTGCCAACCCCTAATTGCTTCACGCTCTTTGTCGCTTTGTGGTGTGAGTACTATTCGCGCCCATGCGTAGGAGTCTCTGCATACGAGTTCGACGCGATTGACAGGAATGAACTGGCTCTTCGCCGAGGCCACTTGGGAATAAGTGCGATGCACGGAAGGTATTTGTGCAACCACATTCAGGAAGGTGATAGTGCGATCACTGGAGATTGTGCCGCCCAGTTCGATTAGAAACTCCGGGAACAGCTGTGAATGGTCGTGTGCTCGATTCTGGATCAGGATGTTCTGCCCTTCGAGGCGGAAGCGCTCACGGATGTTCGCGCGAGGGTCAGATATCCCATGCCTGGCCGCAGTGGGAATTTCTACACCGCGGAGAAGCAGGAGCACTTTTTCCAGGTTCAAAAAGGAATAGTAGTAAAGCAACGGTTTAGATCCTAACCGGGGAGCGGATGCCGCATCATAGAAGTCCGAAGCCTGCTCGACATATGCCAACGCCTCAGACCTCTGGGCGCTCGATAGCTCCGACGTTACGAGATGTTCCATGAGCGCAAACGGGTCAGAAGTGATGATTCGTTGCCTTTTCTTGCGAAAAAACATCGGGAAGCCGGACGTCCTATCACCGACAACTCTGCCTTCACGGAATGCGGGATATCGAGACGGCATGCAGGCTACCTCACTCCGAGTTGTTCCGATCGTTTCTTCGCCGACCGCCCGAGGACTATATGCTTGGCTGACTCGAATCAGGCAGCCAGCGAGGACAAACACGCCGCTGTGCCCAGCTCAGGGATCTTGGCAAGGAACTCCAACCCCACGCGGTTCAGAACGACACGATCGTACCACCTTGCCCCCGTGCGGTCAAAATTCTCATTTCCAGACGACACATCAACCACCCACGGGGTAGATAACCAAGAGAAAGACGCTCTGTGCTCGGAGCGGAGCCCACGTATCGCTCCGGGGGTGACAATGTTCCGCAACGAGGCGCTTGAACTCGGCAGGTTCAAACGCGATCCCAACCGCTGGCAGACCGAGTTCGGCCGCTGGGTGGCCGATTTCGGCGTGCCTCGCATTGTCGCCGGCCTTTCCCACGACCCCGCCCTGAGAATCACGAACCAGACCGTCTACGAGTGGCTCCAGGGCCACGCCCCCCAACCGGTACGCGCCATGGCCCTCGTCGAGATGTCCCAGGGGCGCCTGACCCTCGAGGCCATCTACCAGCACGGCCGGCAGATGAGGCAGACCGGTAGCGCCGGAGGCCCGCAATGAGGATCGACGTCCAGATCGACTCCGCCTCTCTGGTCCTGCGCCTGCAGAACGGACAGCGTCGCCTGGCCTACGCCGTCGTCGGCGCCATCAACAACACGGCCAAGCGGATCCAGGCCGTCGAGCGACGGCGCGTCGAGGAAGAGTTCACCGTCCGCAAGAAGGAGTTCATCAGCCGCCAGGCCGCGGTCATCAAGCCATTCGCCAATGTGCAGCAAGGCCGTGCATACGCCGAGATCGGGGTTGGACAGAAACCCCGCCTCCTGCTCTCCGCCTTCGAGCGTGGCGCCGAACGCAAGCCGTTCACACCGAACGCCCGGCGCGTCGCTGAGCCCCTGGTCGGCGGACCCGCCCGTCCTCAGTTCGCTGCGCAGGTCACGCCCGAGCTGCGCGTCGGCCGCCTCCGCTTCGACCGCACCAAGGCCGGCCGCCGACGCGCCGGCGTCACGCGCACCAAGACCTACCTCGTGCCCGAGGTCGGGGTCTTCCAGCGCACTGGCCCCAAGACCACGCGGCTTGTCTACGCCTTCACGCGCGGCAAGAAGCTCGCGCCGCGGCTGCGGTTCGTCGAGACGGCCAAAAAGGAAGCCGACCGCTGGTTCCGCGAGGAGATGGAGAAGGAAGTGCTGAGTGCGATCGCGAGGGCGAGGGGAAAGGGCCTGTGAACCCGAGAGACGCGTGCCTTCTGCTACACCGGCAGGACGCCATTTCCATAACTGGTTGTGCCATAGGTACTTCCGCAGGCATCCAGAGCGGGTGCCGGCGACCTCGGCCCTCATAGCGTGGGAGAGTCATGAAACAAGTTACCACCGACACCAAACGTTCCAGTTCCGAACCGTCCACGACAGCCGCGGACGTGCCCGAAACGGCCGCCACGGGCGATTTCACGGGTCCGGACTCCCCTGTCCGTCTGCCCGGAAAACTGGAACACTGGAACATCGACCGGCTCCGCCCCTACGAGCGGAACCCGCGGACCCACAGCCCGGAGCAGATCACCAAGATCGCCGCCAGCCTGCTCGAGTTCGGCTGGACGAACCCGATCCTGGTCGACGGCGAAGCCGGCATCATCGCGGGCCACGGCCGGCTCCTGGCCGCCCGCGAGCTGGGCATGACCACGGTCCCGGTGATCGAGCTCACCCACCTGACCGAGGCCCAGAAGCGGGCCTACGTCATCGCCGACAACCGCCTGGCCCTGGATGCCGGCTGGGACGAGGACCTGCTGGCCGATGAGTTGAGGGCGCTGGAGGGCCTCGACTTCAACCTCGAACTGACCGGGTTCGACCTGGACGAGCTGCACGATCTCCTCGATGACGAGTCCGCCGAGGAAGTTCCTGCCCCGGAACCTCCCGATGATCCCGTGAGCCAGCAAGGCGACCTGTGGGTCCTGGGCAACCACCGCCTCCTGTGCGGCGATAGCTCCGATCCCGCATCTCTCGATCGGCTGCTTGGCGGTGCCGTGATCCACCTGGTGAACACCGACCCGCCCTACAACGTGAAGGTCGAGCCGCGGTCCAACAACGCCATCGCTGCTGGGTTGTCGAGCTTCCCGGCTGCCAAGAGCGCGATCGAGGCCTCCGACGCTCACGGCATGCACCACCAAGGGTTCGACCTCGCGCGGCACAAGTCCAAGTCGAAGGCCACGGGGAAGATGCGCCCCAAGGATCGCCCCCTGGCCAATGACTTCGTCTCTGACGAGGCCTTCGACGAGATGCTCCTGGCCTGGTTCGGGAACATCGCCCGCGTGCTGCAGCCCGGGCACTCGTTCTACATCTGGGGCGGCTACGCCAACTGCGCCAACTACCCCCCGGTTCTGAAGGCCTGCGGCCTGTACTTCAGCCAGGCGGTCATCTGGGTGAAGGAGCACCCCGTGCTCACCCGCAAAGACTTCATGGGCAACCACGAATGGGCCTTCTACGGCTGGCGCGAAGGCGCCGGGCACAAGTTCTACGGGCCGACCAACGCCGTGGACGTCTGGGCGGTCAAGAAGGTCAACCCGCAGAGTATGGTCCACCTGACCGAGAAGCCGGTCGAGCTGGCCGTCCGCGCGATTCAGTACTCATCGAAGACCGGCGAGAACGTGCTCGACCTGTTCGGCGGCAGCGGGTCCACCCTGATGGGCGCCGAGCAGATCGGCCGGCATGCCTTCCTCATGGAACTCGATCCCGCCTACACCGACGTGATCGTGATGCGCTGGCAGGAAGCCACCGGACAGAAGGCCACGCTCGACGGGGACGGACGCACGTTCGACGCGGTCGCCGCTGACCGCGGGGCTGCCCGGGATGAGTAGGCGGTGGCCAGGCAAGCGAAGAAGGAGCTGATCTCCCAGCGCGAGTACGCTCGGCGGCGCGGCGTGACCCACGTCGCCGTTCAGCGTGCCGTGAAGTCAGGGCGGATCTCGACCGTGGACGGCAAGATCAGCCCCGCGTCTGCGGACCAGCAGTGGCAGGAGAACACCGACCAGAGCAAGCCGCGCAATCGCATCACCGGCAACCCGAAGCAGACCAAAACACCGGGCGAGCCGTCCGAACCCATGGAACTGGGCGCGGCTGACGAGATCATCGGCGGACCATCCACGGCCACCGGCTACGCCAAGGCCCGCGCCGCACGCGAACTGTACCAGGCGCAGCTGGCGAAGCTCGAACTGGACCGCAAGCGCGGCACCCTCGTACGCGCCGACGAGGTGCGCCTGGGCGCGTTCAACATGGCCCGCAAGGCACGCGACCAATTGATCGCCCTGCCCGAGCGCCTGGCCAGTGTGCTGGCTGCCATCCAGGAGCCCGCCGAGGTCCAACGCATCCTCGAGGAAGAGATCGAGCGGATCTGCCAGGAGATCGCGGATGCCGAACGGCCGTGACGTCTACGAGACCGCCTACCGGGCGGGCTGGCGGCCGGAACCGCGACTGACGGTCAGCGAATGGGCCGACGAGCATCGCGTGCTTGGCAACCGCTCGGGCCATGCGGCGGTGCACTGGCACACCGACACGACGCCGTATCTGCGCGAGATCATGGACGCCCTGGGACCGCGGTCGCCAGCGCGCCGGGTCGTCTTCATGAAAGGCTCCCAGCTGGGCGGCACCGAGGCCGGCAACAACTGGCTCGGGTTCGCGATGCACCACGCGCCCGGCCCGATCCTGGTCCTGCGCCCGACCGTGGACGAAGCCCGGCGGTTCAGCCGGCAGCGCCTGGACCCGATGATAGCCACCACGCCGGTGCTTCACGACCTGGTCCGCGAGGCGCGCGCCCGCGACGGCGGCAACAGCCTCCTGATCAAGGAATTCCCCGGCGGGGTCTTGTTCCTGACCGGCTCGAACTCCGCGACGGGCGTCAAGTCGATGCCGATCCGTTGGCTCTTCTGCGACGAGATTGACGAATACCCCGGCGACGTGGATGGGCAGGGCGACCCCATTGCGCTGGCTGAGAAGCGGACGACCGGGCCGCTCTACTCGCGCCGCAAGGTGTTCTTGGTCTCGACGCCCACGATCAAGGGCATCTCCCGGATCGAACGCGAATTCCTGGCCTCGGACCAGCGCCGGTTCTTCGTCCCCTGCCCCGAGTGCGGCCACTACGACTGGATGCGGTGGGAGAACATCCGCTGGCGCGACGACGATCCCAGGACCGCGGTCTTGGCCTGCGTCCATTGCGGGGTCCTGATCGAGGAGCGGTTCAAGACCCAGATGTTCGCTCAAGGGCAGTGGCGCCCCACCGCCAAGGGCAACGGCGAGACGATCGGGTTCCACCTCTCCAGCCTCTACTCGCCGCTCGGCTGGCTGCCGTGGTCGGCGACCGTCGCCGAATTCCTGGAGTCCAAGGAGAACCCGCTCCGGCTGAAGAACTGGGTCAACAGCGTGCTGGGCGAGACCTGGGAAGAGCGCGGGGAGACCGTCGACCCCGACAGCCTTCTTACACGGGCGGAGCGGTACGAGGCCGAAGTGCCCAGCGGCGTGGGCGTGCTCGTGGCCGCGGTCGACGTCCAAGGGGACCGACTCGAGTGCGCGGTGAAGGGATACGGCGCGGCCGAGGAATCTTGGCTCGTCGCCTTCTCCCAGTTCCACGGCGACCCGGGGCGAGACCAGGTCTGGATGGACCTCGACCGCTTCCTGCGAACGGAGTTCACGCACGAGAGCGGCCAGAAGGTCCCGATCTCCTGCGTGGCCGTCGACAGCGGCGGCCACCACTCCGAGCAGGTCTACCGCTTCTGCCGCGCGAGGATCGATCGGCGCGTGTTCGCGGTCCGCGGTGGATCCGAGCGCGGCAAGCCGCTGGTCGGCCGCCCGTCCGATCACAACCGCTACCGGGCGAAACTGTTCACCCTCTGCGTCGACACGGGCAAGGAGATCGTCTACTCGCGACTGCGGATCGGATCACCTGGCCCCGGCTACTGCCACCTGCCGGAGTGGATCGACGAGGAGTACATCGCCCAGCTGACTGCCGAGAAGGCCATCCGGAAGTGGATCAAGAACCGCGGCACGGTCCGTGAGTGGGTCAAGACCCGCGACCGCAACGAGGCACTCGACCTCGAGGTCTACTGCCTGGCCGCCCTCTACATCCTGGGGCCCGCATTCGTGAAGTCCCTGCCCGAGCGCGCGGCGGCCCTGGCCAACCTGCGCGAGGTGCCAGTCGCGGCCGAACCGGAACCGAGCATGCCTTTGCGGCGCCCCCGGGGATGGATCGATGGGTGGAGGGGATAACACATGGGTTGGCTAGAAGTAGGGACTACGCCGGGTCGGGCGAGATGCGCTGCAAGGAGCGCCCCGGCGTGTCCCGCTAATGAACAATCATATCCGAAACATGCTGAAAGTTCAACTATCGAAAAGGTCTGCGGGGTGCATCGAGCGCGCCAGGGGCGCGGTCTTGCGGCCGCCAGTCCGACTCCACCGGCGATAGGGCCCCTGCCTAGCCTCTCTGCCGCCAGGACCTGTCCCCAAATCGCCATTTCTCGCGACAACTGCAAGCTGCTGCAAATAATGCATTTATATGCTGTTTTGCCTTCCCATTCGGCCCAGAAAGCTCGTCACTGTCAGTGCGGCGGGCACGGGGCCCGACGCCCCGAAAGGAGCACATCATGACGGTCAACGAGATGATCGAACGCCTGCAGGAGGCCGCCGACGACGGGTTCGGCGAGTGCGAGGTGCGCCTCGCCTTCCAGCCCAGCTGGCCGCTGCATTTCACCGTCGCCGGGATCGCCACACCGGACGACGAGTCCCGCGCCCAGGGCGAGCCCGACGAAGAGCCCGATGACGCCGCCTCGGTGGTCTACCTCGTCGAGGGTGGCCACCCGAACGACGACTCCCCCTACGCCCCGGCCTGGGCCTTCGCCGCGGCGCAGTGAGGAGGCCGGCCCCATGTCGAAGAACCATGACCACCCGGCCCGGCTCCGCTTCAGCGACGGGATGGAGTTCGACCTCAGCGGCGATCTGCGGGTCGTCCACCGGCGCGACGGCTGGTACGTCGTCGGTCGGGGGATGCTCATCCCCGTCGCCGATCGCGAAGAAGGCGACCGCACGGTCGCCCAGATGAAGGAAGAAGGAGGCAGCGACGATGCGATACGGACCTGACGACAAGTTCTGGGTCGTGGTCGACCCGAAACCACACAGCACACTCGATGACCTCGTGTTCGAGGCCTCGTTGCGCGACCTCGAGTTGCAGTTCAAAGGCGGACTGCAGATCGACGAGAACCCGACCCTGTTCACCGACCGCCAAGAGGCGCGCCTGGAAGCCTACGGGCGGCTGACCGCGATGCGGGCCAGCCAGGCCATCCTGCGCGCCGGCCGCGAGAACCCCGACACCCGGATCGACCGCGTCGAGATCTACGGCGCTGACGGGACGCTGGTGTTCGCAGCGGACATTCCGCAGGAGGTCGACTGACATGGCGACGGGCGCGACACCCCGATTCGGCCTGAAGGCCCATCAAGTGTTCTGGAATGAGCAGGGCAGCATGGTCTGCGCCTGCTGCCACATCCCCTACCCCGGATCCGACACCTGGATCTGGGAGCGATGGGAAGAGATCACGCCCGCTGACATGGCGGAGATCGACCGCCAGGGCGGGCGCGTGGCGTGCGAGGGCTGCGGCAAAGAGCCGAGCCGGATCGTGCGTCTGGACCCGAGCGAAAGGACCAATCGATGAGCAAGACCACCAAGAAGACCACGCGGGCCCGCAAGCCCGCCGCGGAGAAGCCGGCCGCCGAAGCGAAGACCAAGGCCACGCCCGAGGAACTCTGCGTGTTCGCCTTCCGGCTGACCGAAGCCGAGCGCGACGCCATCCACAAGGCGGCCGGGCCGGCGAAGGCCTCGAAGTTCGCGCGCAACCTGCTGGTGGCCGCCGCCAAAAAGGATGATGTGGCGGTTCGGGCGATCATGAAGGAGATCTCGGCCGTAGCCTAGCTCGCTGGCTCTAGCCCAGCGCCGACGACCTCTCGGCGACCCGAGGGGTCTGTCGGCTTCTCAGGCCAAGCCTGCGCCCACCGGCCAGCAACCTGTCAAAAGTACGTCAGGACTTGATTACGATCCCAATGCCCTGACTGAGCATTTCACTCTCATCGTCAAACCACTTACCCGGGAGCGTAATGGTGCACAACGCATCGAGCGGAAGCGAATTGCTCGCTGCAATTCGTAGGTTCAGCTCATACTCCCCAGGGCTACACTCGTTTGATCTCGTATTTGGCACCACCTCAGTATCCAGGATGAGCTTCACGTCTTGGGAAACTCCCGCCGTCCCTACCCTATGGTTCTCTGGCTTCGCAATGAATCCCAAGTCACAATGCCGGCCCATTCTGGGAGACAATCCCGGAGCAAATACCTCCTTCGTGTGCGCCCACATTAGGTTCATTGGAAGGAAGGATCCGACTTTCTCGAACCCTCCGTCTGCCTTCTTGCGACGCAGTTCTGCAGCGAATACTTGGACGTTCTCTGCACGGATGCTACCGTGGTTCTCGACCCACAGCCGGAAATAGTACGCATCGCGAGACTCAACGATCTCTCCGGTCGCCCGGCTGATCGAGTTGATCGGTATCTTGTGGCAATCGGGCGGCTGGAGAGAGATTCGTACCTTCAGTCGAGGTCTACGCCAGTGCCTCACGATATCTTCTTTCCAAAGGGCGACAACGACTGCGAGAAACGTCGCCAATGCTGCTGCCCACGCCGCCCACTGAATTCCGCCGCTGGGGGTTTCCACATTGTCCTCCTCGAGACGAGAGATCGCAGGCTGCCATAGGGACATCAGACCTAGACCCCGTGCCTCCGAATCCGGTTCTCATTGCAGCGTACCGGGCTATGACTCGGTCGTAAATCCAAACCTATGCAAGTGCTACCGACTGCGTCAGCGGGCGCGCTCCACCGCTTCACCGTTTCACCATTCACCCCCGGAGTCTCAAACACGCGAGCAAAGGGAGAGAGAAATACGCGCGAGCATGGGTGAATAGAGAAATAGAGAGAGAGTGTGTTTATATATAATGACTTACAGTCTCGACGCTTCACCCTACTTCACTTCCTTCGAGATGGGGTGAAAAGGTGAAAAGGCCCGCATCGACTTGACTGCCTTGTGATTGTGGCGCATAGGCCTCAGCCCGTTTCACCTTGGGAGCATTCACCGCGCAGAACTGAGGTCCACCAGCCTGTAGAAGCGCGCCGTAGAGCCGCGACCACATGCGGTCCGGGTGATGATGTCCCCGCGCTGCTCCAGGGTCGCCACGAGCACTTGGAAGGTCTTGGCGTCGACCTTCATCCGCTTCAACAGGACGCTGTGTGGGAGTTCGCCACTGGGCGCCCCGCCGAGCTTCTTGAGGAACTTCAGGCACTCCGCCTGGAACGGATTCTCCGCCACGTGTGATTGGGCCATGAACAGCATACGCCGAGCCTGGTGCGTGACGAACCGCCGCGCCCACTCGGCGGCCGGCCGGCCGATCTGCGGCTCGACGTGGTTCTCGCTGATGGCATAGAGCAACGCCAGCTTCCGGGCGTGCTCGCTGACACGACCCCAGACTGTCGTGCCGGCTTCGTTGTCGGCCGCCTCAGCCAGCGCGTATTCGGCTTCCGCTTCGAGGCGCGTCTCGACCAGGATCTGCCTGGCTTCCTCCGTCTGTGGGACTACCCTGGGTTCCGGATGCCAGTCCTCGAGGTTGCCCGTTCCGGGCCGAAACTCTGCCCACCAGCGGGCGGTCTCCAGGATCCGCTCGGGCAACGGCTTCAGTCTCGGTTCCTGTCCCGGCGATCGCCCGCCGCAGTCGAGAATGATCATGCGCGCGAAGAACCCGTTGGTCAGCATCCGCTCAGAGAGCGCTTCGTAGTAGTGGTTTGGGATCGCAGTACCGAAAACGACCAGGCACGGTTGGTCGATGGCTCCAGGCGCGTCCTTTCCCGCCTTCCGCCTCATGGGGAACACTGAGTCGGCCGACGAATAGATCGTCAGCATCGTCCCCATGATGTTTTCGTGGCGAGCATCGCGAGACTTGTTGATCGACTGCAGCATGCCGTCGATCTCGTCCGTCTGGAACAGCATCGTGGGCTCGGTGTAGAGTGCGTCCTGGATGCCCTCGCCCGAGGCGAACCGCCCACCGACCTGCCCCGACAGCCCGACCGCATGCAGGATCTCGGTGTTGAGCTTCCTAGGCCGGTCCTTGCCGGCGGCCGAATGCGCCAAGCCCAGCAGGTACAGGTTCGTCCGATTGTCTCCCGGGTCGCGGACCTTGCGGCCGGCGAGCGTCGCTTGCAGCGCCAGAGCGCCAGCGAAACTCATCACCAGATTGGGATACGGAGCCGTTGCCAGGCAATGATCCATGACCTCCGACACAAAGCCCGGGATTCGGAACAGTTCATCAGGCATCGGGCCGGGGTCCCGGACACCAAGGGGTCCATCGTCGATCGCGCCGGCATCTGCGGTATCCTGCCCCCAGTGGTTCTCCGCTACCGCCACCGCGACCTGGTCAGGCTCATAGCGGGCAATGCTGGCAGCGATCCGCTCGATCTCTCGGTCCCTGAGGGGGGGCCGGCAACGGTCCTGGTTCGCCCGCGTCAAGGCGGCCAAGATCTCGTCCTGGCTCATCCCCACCCGGCGCATAGCGCCGCCCAGACGGGCCAACGTGGCGTTCCGGTGGCCGGCTGGTATTGCGTTGCCACCGGCCGCCGACGTCGCGCCCTGAGGCGCCACGGGCGCACCCTGGGCCGCCACCTGGCCGTCCTCGGCGGGCCGGCTGGCGCCTTGGGCGAACAGGTCCGCCCCGCCCTCCACCTGCGTCGCAAGCCACGCCGGCGGCTCGGGCAGACCCCTTGGGCACGTTTCGAGGTTCTCGGTCCACCGGTATGGCTTGCCGCCTACCACCGAAGGCGGCAGGACGATGTAGCCGCCGTTGGCCCGGGTGTCGACCTTCGGCGCGAGCCGGCTCGCTGTGTTGTTCCAGGCTTTGTCCGCCGGCTGCCGGAAGATGTAGTGCCGTCCACCGCGAGGGGTCAGCGATACCGGGCACTCCGCGAGACCCTCCAGGTCATCGCCGGGCCAGGGGTTGTCCGCACCATCGACGTCCACGACCAGAAGGCCGGCGGTCGGCATGCCGATGTTCGCGTCCGGCCGCGCCGTCCACCAGGCCTCGATCTGGCCGGCGTCCGTCGTGGCGTCCAGGAACCCATGCGCTGTCGCGGGGGCCTTCCCTCCCGGAACGCACGGGAAGACCGGGTACCCGAGTTCCGCATACCTCAACGCCGCCTGCAGCATCTTCCCCTTGGATTCGCCCACAAGACACCTGCTTCATGGTCAGAAGGGTAGATCGTCGTCATCCAGCGGGTTGTAGGTGCCCGCGGAGCCACCGGCCAGGACCCCAGCCGGCACGAGGTCGTCGTCCATCCCCGGCTCGCGCCAGGCGGGCCTGTCATCCAACTCGTAGCCGATGATCCGCGGGTATTGGCCACCTACCACGGTGCGCACGGTGATCGCGCGGGTCCGGCATAGCGCGCCGTCATTGGCCATCAACACCGCCTCGTCCGCGTTCCGCGGCACCGGAGCGGTCGACCGGCGTCGCCACCACGATTCGGCCTTCTGGCGGGCCCAGCCGGTATGCTCAAAGCAGACCCACTCGGACTGGTGCTGGTGGAAGCCGATCCGGTACTCGACCCGCAGCGTCTTGGGCGCATCCTCTGGAGCGCCCTTCTTGCTATGGACGCTGTAGAACACCTCACGAACTTCGTGGACGCTGGTCGTCACCTCGCCCGAGAGGATGCCTTCGGTAGACGCCGTCGCCTCGTGCTGCCTGCGCTCCGGAGGCGGGAACTCGTAGCCGCAGTCCGGGCACATGGCGTAGCCGGCGGCGATCAGGCTCTGGCACTGGGGGCACTGCTTGGCCGGCGCCTCGCCTGCTACCCGGTGGTTGACTGCCTGAACTCGAATCGCATCGACAGGCCCATGCCGCAGCACGTTGCCGCCGAAGTCCAAGACCAGGCAGTTCTCCTTGCCCTCGTTCAAACGGAAGCCGCGTCCGACCATCTGGTAGTAGAGACCCGGGGAGAGCGTGGGCCGCACCATGGCCACGCAGTCGATGTTCGGGGCATCGAAACCCATGGTCAGCACGTTGACATTCACCAGGTGCTTGATCTTGCCAGCCTTGAATTCCGCCAGGACCCGGTCGCGCTCCTCGGTCGCGGTCTCGCCAAAGACGGTGGCCACCGGCTCGCTGGCCATCCGGCGCAAGACTGCGGCAACGTGCTCTCCATGCTGGATCCCGGTGGTGAATACGAGGACCGAGCGTCGTCCCTGGGTCTGCTCGACGATCTCCCGGCAGGCCGACTCGACGAGTTCGTCGGTGTCCATGAGGTCCTCGGCCTCGCCGGCCACGAACTCACCCGCGCGCACATGCAGGCTCGACGTATCCAGCGGCTGGGCGCACCCCTTTGTGATCAGTGGGCAGAGGCAGCCCTGGACGATCAGCTCCTTCACGCCGATATCGTAGCAGACCTGGTTCAAGACGTTGCCCGGCTCACAGATCATCCCGCTCTTCATCCGGAACGGGGTCGCCGTCAATCCGATCACCCGCAGGTTAGGGTTCACCTTGCGGGCTTCCTCGAGAAAGGTCCGGTACATGCCGTCGCCGTCCGGAGGGATCATGTGCGCCTCGTCGATGATCACCAAGTCGAAGGCGTCGAGCTCGCAGGCCCGCCGGTACACCGACTGGATCCCCGCGATGATGATCGGGTGCTCGGTGTCCCGGCTCTTGAGGCCCGCCGAGTAGATTCCGGTCTTCATCCACATCTCGGGCGCCACGACATGGATTTTGTCCAGCGCCTGCTCGAGCAGCTCCTTGACGTGGGCCAGGATCAGGACTCGGCCGTTCCATCGACCGACAGCGTCGCGGCAAATCGTAGCCATGACCGGCGTCTTGCCGCCGCCAGTGGGAATCACGACACACGGGTTGTCCTCGCGCTCGCGCAGATGCCGGTAGATAGCGCTGACCGCCTCCTGCTGATAGGGCCGCAGTTCAAGCATCCGGGAGCTCCTCCAGGCGCACCAGGGTGCGGCCGCCGCGGACCGGCCCCCGCATCTCGATGTTCAGCTTCTTGATCTGGCTGTCGTCGGCGTACAGGCCGCCGTGTTGGAGGGCGTCCAGGAGCGCCTTCTGCACGTTGTCGATGTCTCTGCGCTGCCCATCTGGCGGATAGACTTCGATCTCCAGATGCAGCGGCCCCTCCAGGCCCGCAATTCCGAGGCTTGCGAGAGTGGCGCAGACCCGTTCGCGGAACCTGCGCCCCTCGCGACTGATGAGCGTCCGCGGGCCAACGCGCCGGTAGTAGTGATTCACCGACGGTGGGAACGGCAGCTCGACCTCGATCATCGACGGGCCCAGGGCGGGGTACTGGTCGCCTCCTGCTGGGGCGCACCCGCGGCGGCGTCCTTGCGGGCGTAACCGCGGATCTCGTTGACCACATCACCGGTGTCGTCCCGCTTCTTGCACTTCACCGTGATCTGTAGGGGCAGGTTGTGCAGCTCGATCGAGTCCTTGGGCTGCAGCACCCCAACCGCCCGGCAGATCGCCGACAACTCGCCCTGGGCGATCTGGACCGCCTGACGGTTCGGGTTGTCGAGGTTCAGCCGCGACCAGATCATCCGGTTCTTGAACGGTCCATCGATCACCTGGAACGTGAGCTCCAGATAGTGGCCGGTTCCGCTCTTGGTCGGCTTCATCTGCGACTCGGTGATGACCGTGAGGTACTTGCCTGCCGGCAGCGGCTCGAAATCGGTCGCGGGGTCGACGTTGTTGGCATCGAAGCCATTGAGATTCGCCATGGCTACTTCGCTCCTTTGCTCTTGCCGCCCTGGGGCGCGGGGACAGGTTCGGGGCTGACGTGCTGGGCGTAGACGTTCCAGTCCAGCGGCATCTCTTCGGGGAGACTCAGGCGGTTCTTGGCCACGTGGGCGGGGCGCTCAACCGTGCGCAGGACGCGCTCGCCAGTGCCGATGCCCTGGTTGCGCTTGCGGTCGAAGCCCTCGTCGGTCTGCTTGGTGAAGACCTTGAACGTGGCGAACATGACCTCGTCGCACCACTCCTGGATGACCTGCGACGCTAGGCGGTGCAGCCGCGGCACGTAGCGATCGTAGCTATCGGTCTCGGGGTTCTCGAAGCGCTCGATCCGAGCGTGGGCGATCAGGACCGTCGTCATGCCCTTCTCGTTGCGCAGCGCCGACAGTCCCTCGAGGAACTCGCGCCACTGCGACATGGCGAACACGTAGCCCTTGGCGTAGCCGATGTCCTCGATACTCTCGACGTTCCGCTTGCGGCAGACGTCGGCCCAGATCAGACGTTCCAGCCAGTCCAGGGAATCGACCACGACGGTTCGATAGGGGTGCTCGTCGGTGTAGAGTTCCGACAGGGCCTGCATGGCCTGATCGAACGTCGTCGTGACTGGGAACTTGGCGCAGTTGATCTCGCCCAAACCGTCCTCGGTCTGGATGAACACGGGATTCGGCGCGCACGAAGCAAAGGTCGACTTCCCGATGCCGTGGGTGCCGTAGAGCATCACCCGTCTCGGCGCCGGACTTCGTCCGCTGGCCACTTGCTGCAGAAGTTTCACGGTCACCTCTCCTTCTTGGTTGAGGTTGAATGGGAAGCGGGCGGACCCAGGGAGTCCCGACGCGCTCGGGCGACAGCACGTCACGCCATTCCTCCCGCTTCCCGTGGCGATCAGATCCAGTCGAAAGTGCGGATGTCCTCGTAGCCCGTGAGCCACTCGTCCCGCTGCCGGCAGTCCTTCAGGCGCGCGATGCCCTCCTCGTTCTCCTTCTGGGCGAGACCGAGGACCTCCTCGCTGATCCGCCAGACGCCGCAGCGCAGCGGTTCGCGCTTCTCCACGGCGATCATGTAGACGGGGAGGTTCGTGGCGGTGACGCTGGCGACCATGGAGCGGTAAAAGGCCAGCTGATGGGCGTAGCCGTAGGCACGCGCATCCGTCTGCAGCCAGTCGAGGTTGTCGCAGGTCTTCAGGTCGACGATCCCGAGCTCGGGATTCAGCCAGTCCAGACGCGACTGGCACGGCAGGCCGCAGTACTCGGCCCGCACCACGCCCTCGGGGACGCCGTCAGCCAGAAGGGCCGAGGCGTGCTTATGGACCTGCACCGCCGCGCCCAGGCTCTCGATCAAGGCAGCCTGATCGTCGTCGAGCACGGGCTTGCCCTGCGCGTCCGCCCAATCCTGGAATGCCTTGGTGCGGCTGCCGAACGGCTGACCGGTCTTGGGGTTGATCGGCCCGCCGAACGCGTAGGTCTGCTCGTACACCTCGCGGCCCTCGAGGATCAGGACGTGCGCGGCCCGGCCGACGACGTACGCCGGGCGGTCCTGGTCCTGCACCAGCCCGAGTTCCTTCTTGTGGAAGAGCAGCGGGTTGCGCCGGAACTCGGCCAGCCTGTGGCTGGACAGGTACTTGCCAGCCTGGGCATGGTAGACGTCGGCCGGCTCGCAGATCAGGTCCTGGACGCTCCACGCGCGTCGATTGAACACTTCGGGCAGATTCATGAGTGTAGGTCCTCCGTTTCCGTCTTGGGCATGCGCTCGGCGCGGCTGACCGAAAAGGCCGCCTCGCCGAACTCCCGGATGGCAAAGCCCGTGAAGATGCGGCTGATGTCCTGGCCGACGACCGTGTCGGCATCGATCACGCAGGCGTGCTTCTCGGCGTCGAAGCAGTACTTCGCGTCGAGCCTCACGCGCGAATTGCCGTGCAGGCCCTCGACCGCCATCACGGCCAGCAGCAGCGTGCTCTCGATCTCGTCTGCCGGGGCCGAGGCCTCGAACTCGTAGCGATGGACTTCTCGGGTCATCGTTCTTCCTCTCCTGTGGTCCCGGGCAGTTCGCCCTCTGTGGGTTATCTACCCGGTCCCTTTTCAATGTGTCGGGTGCCATCGATGTATTCGCGCAGTCCGTTGTCCTCGAAGATCTTCCGCAGGCAGGCGATGCCCTTTTCGTAGAGCGTGCTGCGCGGAACACCGAGTTCGCGTGCGATTTCGGCTACGGTTCTGGTCTGCAGGCGGCGGGCGAGGTGACGCAGGTCCTCGGGCAGTTCATCCAGCACCAACGACAGGTCGAGCCTGAGGTCGATGCGTTCGGCCTCGGGGCGGTCGTAACGCGCGATCTCTTCGTCGAAGGCGTCCTGGCTGAGAACCTCGTCAAGCCCGCGCTGCTGGCCGCCCTGGTCCTCGACCTGCGCATCCAGCGGGCAGACATGCCGCCGGTAGTCGCGCTTCTCTTGCCGTTGGTGGCGGATCAGGGTGGAGACCTTGCGGTCGACGACGCGGGCCACGAACGTGCTGAGGCCCGCCTTGCAGGGGTCGTACTTGCCGAGGCGGCGCAGCAGATCCAGCATCATCTCCTGCTGCAGGTCGTCGTAGTCGTCGCGGCTAAACCCGTACTTGCCGATCAACTGCCTGGCTTTGTGCCGAATGACTTCACGGGCGTATCCGTCGAGGATGCGCTGCTTTGCGTTCTCCATCGGAACCTCTCCTGAGGCCGCGGAGAGGCGCATGGATGTCGCACGGAGCAGCGCATAGACCGGCGTGGCAGAGGCGCACGTGGATCGCCGTTACGGCGACACCCACATGCACCTCCACCTCGTGGCCGGTTGTATGTCTGGTGACGATCAGTCAGGGACGGGAGCGGGAGGGCTGGGCTCTAGGTCAGGTAGTCACCTCCTCCACCTGCATGCGGAAGGGCAGGCCATGCTGGACCTCCAGGCGACGCACCGTCGCGTTGCCGAGGGAGGCGAACGTGTCCATCAGTTCCTGGACGTTCGACTTCAGGGCGAAATCGGTGAGTCCGGCTTCGGGACGACGACCGTTGCCGGCGCCGAACTTCACGTCCCGGACAACGCGGGGGCGAGGCATAAGCACTGGCAGGCCGTCGCGGATCACAAGCCCTTCGATGTTGCCGAAGTTGAGTTTCTGCATCATTCCGACGAGCTCGGACTGGGCGGGCAAGAGTGTGGATTTCCTGGGAGGTTTCATGGCGGATCCTTCCTGCTGTTGGCTTCCTGGGGATAACCTGTGTGTAAAGTGTGTCCTAAACACTAAACACTGGGGACGAAAAAAAAGGCCGCAATCACGAGAACAGCCTGGGCTCCGGCACGCGGTCCAGAATCAGGCCGAGTTCGACCAGGCGGATCTGCATCGCCTGCGCCGAGACCGCAAACACCGGCGCCAACTGCCGCGCCGCCTCGACCGTGGGCCGCTCGTCGCTGCCAATTCCCCAACGGGCCTTCATGTCCGCGATCTCGTCGGCTGCGACGTACGGCTCCCGCGACCCGTAGATGGATTCCCACTGGGCATAGACCATCTCCTTCGGCATCAACAGGTATCCGGCGAAGCAGTCTGCCTGCCATTCCAACGGGCTCTTGTCACCCGACCGGCAGACCACCGGGCGATCCTCGCCCGCGAACATGGCCGCTTGCCATTCGGCCGATAGGTACCGTTGGCGGTGCAGCTCCCAATGGCCAATCTCGTGCGCGACGGTGAACCGGTACCGCCCCAACTTGGACGGGAACACGGTCGGATCGAGCGACTGGTCGATCTTCACCTCTCGAGACCGGAACCAGGTTGCACCCAGGACATCTCGGACGTTCAACAGCCGTGGGAGATCCTCGATATCGAACGTGAGGCCGAGATGGGCCTCAATGATCTCTTCGACTGGTACCGGCGGCTGAATGACTACATGATACTTCCTGCCGTAGTCGGCCAACAAGACCAGGGCACCATCTTCGATGGCTTTCTTGTGGACAAAGGCGTGGACAGGGCTGTGCACAGAGCTGCGGACAAGATGGGTATTGCGCGCCATGCGTGCCTCCTGCACTTCCTGCGCTCAGGACCGTTTCTTCATGTACCGTGTGATGCGTTCGAGATCGTCAGCGGTCAGGCCGCGGTCGCGTGCCGTCCGCAGTAGGTCGGCCATCGCCCTTGGCTCGGACTTGATGATCGCCTCGAGCTCGGGGTCGGTCCTGTTCGCTAGCGCGAGCAGTTCGTCTGCGTCGACTTCGAGCAGTTCCGCCATCTTGATGATGTGCTCGGCTTTCGGCGGGTCAAATACTCCTAGTTCGATCTTGCTCAGGAACGTGGCGCTGATACCGACTCTCTGTGCAAACTGCCTGAGGGAAAATGCGGGATCGACCGCCCTCTTCGCCTCGCGAAGATCGCGAATGCGCTGCCCGAATGTGGGGTTTCCTGCCATGGTTTCACCTCCTCGTCGTTGCCGCGCGGCCTCGCGTGGCCGCCTGGGCTGTCGGGTGTCGTCGCCCGTCCCTGTTTACTAAATACTACACGCTCTGGCATCCGTCAAGTGCCTGCTTGCTTCTCATGTATCGTGCTGTTGCGCAACGAGATATGGGAACATTTCCGGTTCACGGAGTCAATCCGGGAGCGCCGCTCTTAGGGCTCGCCACATCACCCGCTGCTTCCGCCAGTCCGGCACCGCAGCGATCGGCCGGACCATCTTCTCGGCGATAGAGGCCCGGCTTCCCTCCACGCGCGGCAGGTACAGGATCTCCTCCTGGATGTCCGGCGCCAGGAGAACCAGGCTCATGATCTGGGTCATGCGGGCGCGGGTCACCGCCGCCAATCGGGCCAGCTCGGCGTAGTCGGCGACCACCCCCTCATGGCGCAGGTCCGCCATGTGGATGGCCAGCGCCATCACGCGCGAGACACGCGGCACGCGGCCCAGCGTCGGCCGGTCCGCCACTACGCCCTCCTGAATCACCTTCCTGCCGCGATTCATGCTCCGGAAATAAACATCCTTCGTGATCTTCAGCGGCCGTGTCATGCGTTCTCCTCTGCCATCTCGCGCGAAAGCGTCTCGATTCCCGCCGGGTGAAAGGTCACCGCGACCGTGCCCTTGTCGCCGTCGTAGTCGACGCGCTGGACCAGCAGGCGGAGCACCCGCGCCTGCTCGCGCAGCGTGAGCGTCTCCCAGACCGGATCGAAGGCGGCCATGGCGCGCACGGCCTCCTTCTCGTCGACCAGTTCCCGGCCCAAGGCTGCCAGTTCCTCCCTGGTCACGGCGAGGCGCTGCTCCACGCCGCGAATGCGGTCCAGCAGGTCAGCCATGCGATCGGTGGCGGTGCCGCCCGCGCCGGCCAAACCCGCCAGGGCGCGCATCTGGGCATTGTGCCGACGCAGCTCGCGATCGAGGCCCGACTTCTCGGCCTCGAGTTCCTTGATTCGCGCCTTGGCCTCGGCCCGCGCCGCGCCCAAAGTCTCAGCCAGAAGCGCCGGATCGCGCCCGATGCCGCGCACCTGGTCGACCACGAACTTCTCGATCTCGCCAGCGGGGATCGACTTCGACGGGCAGTTGTGCCAACCGCGCTTCTGGGCCTTTGCGCAGACGTAGTACCGGTAGCGCCGGTCCTGCTTGGTCGTGTGCGTCGGGACCATGGCGCAGCCGCATGGCACGCAATTGATCAGGCCCTTGAGGATCGCACCGAACTGGTTGCGGACCTGGGCGCCACCGGTGGATCCGTTGCGTTTCAGGATCTGCCTTACCCGGCGGAACGTCTCATCATCCACGATCGACGGCTGTTCCCCGGCGTGAATCTCGTCCTTGTAGGTCAGCCGGCCGGTGTAAAGGACGTTGGTAAGTAGGCTGTAGAGGCTGTGCTTGTTGAATGGCGAGCCGCCGGACTCTCGCCCCTTCTTGTTCGTCCACTGCTTGTTGGTCCACCCCCGCGCGTCGAGCTCTGCAATCGTGGCGATGAGTGACTCGCGGTCCAGGTAGATCTCGTAGATGGTCCGCACCTGGGCCGCCTCAGCCTCGTTGACCAGCAGGCGGCCGCCCTTGGGGTCGACGTCGAAGCCGAGAATCGGCCGTCCACCGGACCACTTCCCCTTGCGGCGGGCCGCGGCGATCTTATCGCGGGTCCGCTCGGAGATAATCTCCCGCTCGAACTGCGCGAACGACAGCAGGATGTTCAGCGTGAGACGGCCCATCGAGCTCGTCGTGTTGAACTGCTGGGTCACCGAGACGAAGGAGACGCCGCGGTTTTCGAGCGCCTCCATGATGTGGGTGAAATCCAGGAGGCTGCGCGACATCCGGTCGACCTTGTAGACCACGACGCAATCCACGCGGCCGTCGTCGATGTCCGCCATCAGGCGCTTGAGCGCCGGGCGCTCCATGTTGCCGCCGGTATAGCCGCCGTCGTCGTACCGGTCGGGCAAGCAGACCCACCCCTCGCTCTTCTGGCTGGCGATGCAGGCCTCGCCTGCCTCGCGCTGGGCATCGAGGCTGTTGAACTCCTGCTCTAGCCCTTCCTCGGTGCTCTTGCGGGTGTAGATGGCGCAGCGAATCGTCGGGGTGTCGGGCTTCCTACCGGCCATCAGCGCACCCCGTCTCGCCCAACCTGAAGAAGTGGTACCCGTTCCAGTGCGTGCCGGTGACCTGCTTGGCCACGGCGCTCAAGGTCCGGTAGATGTCGCCCTCGTACTCGAACCCCTTTGGTAGGACCCGCACCTCGATGGTTTGGTTCTTGTAACGACGCGTGATGATCGCCCCAGGCATGGGCAGGCGATCGTCCTTGGGGAATTCAATCGGGGCGGTGTCCGTTTCGCCAACGGCGGCGATTGGTCGCGGCCGGGGCGCAGTCAGGCGGACGTCGGATTCGGCGGCCAATTCGCGGGCGCGCTGGCGAGCACGTTCGGACAGGCCGCCTTCCTGATTGGCCTGCATGCGCCAGACGATGCGCCGGATCAGGAACTCCTTGTGCCGGGATGTCGTGTCCTCGCCAAAGATCGCAGCGTACTTCCGGCGCAACTCCGACACCGTCATGCGCTTAAGTGCTGTCATTTCCTTCCCGATGTTCAGCGCCATGGTGGAATCTCCTCTCATGTTCTCGGCTCGGTTAACCTGGACACATGAGGGTCGCCGGGCGCGGACACATCAAGGGCTTTCTGGGCAGTCGAATCGGGCGTGGAATCGCAGGCTGCGGGCGCCACATTACATGCGGTGCGCAGGCGGAGCAGGCCGCGGCCGAGGATGACGGCGACCTCCTGGCGGCGCTTTGTGGGGGTCAGGGCATCGGTGGTCGAATGCGGCATGGGTCGTCTCCGGGTGGCGGTCACACCTCTGGTGTTTACCTACCCGGGGACGGTTCGATGTGTCGAAGAATCGTCTATGAGCCTGGCAGTGGCCGCGATGCAGATCGCTCACAGATTGAATATAGCCCGCACCTGCTCTCGGATCCGTGCCGAGTCAATGGCGCCATCGTGTCGGTTTTGAGACGTAACAAGCCGCTCGCCCTTCGCGTTCTCAGGGCCGTTCGGTTCGAGGCCCATCGCTTTGTACCAACTGACCTTCTTCTCCCACCTCCTGGCGTAGGTCGGGTCGGAAAGCATGCCGAGGTGCTCCCAGTAGACAGTGATGCCAGTCGCAGGATCCTCCGCTGTGAAGTCGGGGTAGCGATCTGCGCCGTCAGCACCGCGTAACGCCTTTTCGTAGTGGTAGTCGATGCCCTCAGTGTGGAGCCCATCCGCGACGACCACCTCCGATATTGAGCGCACAAGTTCACCACGAGCCGTGCGGTGAATTAGGCCACGCTCGAGGAATGCGCCGCCCGCCTCGGCTAGCATGTTCGGCGCAGCAAATAGGTTCGTGTACCGTCGCGCAACTTCGGAATACTTCGGAGACGCGTAGATTCGAAGATCCGTCGGCTGTCCCTGCACGAAGATCACGACTCGGTCAACTTGGCGAGTGAGTGCCGTATAGATGAGCTCGCGCCCAAGGATAAAGCACGGCTGCGGGATAACGACGAAGGCTTGGTCGAACTGGCTGCCCTGGCTCTTGTGAACCGTAAGCGCGTAGGCGAGCTCGAGCATCACTGCCCCGTCATCACCGAAGTCGCTGGGCCAGTAGACGAACGTGTTGCCGGGCTGCGTCCGAAATTCGACATCGAGGCGTTGCGGCGTCTTGCGGTCCCACTCCCGCCCGAATTTCGCCTGGCCCACGACGATCCCGATCTCCCCGTTCGACACGATCTCGTGCCGCCTCCCCAAGACGCTTCGCCGGGCGTTGACGGTCGACATCACCTTGTCGCCGTAGATGATGCGCTCGGCTCCATTCGGCCTTGGCGTCCGGGACTGGCGGCCGTCCGCGAACCGGAGCGCCTCCGTGCGAAAGCGCTCGTGCAGAAAACGGTTGAGCTCCTCGACCCCATGGCCCTTGCCCCGTACGGGCGTCAATACCTGCCAACTCTCGCAACGCTCCGACGAGCCCGGTCTGTCCTTCTCCGCCCAGGCAGCGTTGAAGAACACGCCCTTGTCGGCCGCGACGCCGCCCAGCGAGACCCCGAAGCCGCGTTCGTCCCGATCGTGCTCGATCTCGGGTACATGCCGAACCATGGCGTCGAGGAGAGCCGCTTTGAGGTCCTCATCGGTCTGCCACGTGCGCACCTCGACGTGGCCGTCGGTTTCGTTGCACGCCATCCGAGCCCAGATCTCGTCTCCCCCCGGATCCGGCGCCTCCCCGCTAAACCATGACGCCAGCAGCAGGTCATCGCGGCCCACCTTGCCCTTGCTGGTCTGACGGCGATGGACGGTCAGCTCCGCGTACCCGGCGCCAACGCGCGGGAAGAGCGTCTCCACATTCTCCGGCTGGAGCTCCCGCGCGAGATCGACCAGCGGTCGCCCGGCGCCGATTGGCGGAAGCTGTCGGTGGTCGCCGACCAGGATGATCCGCTTGGGTGCCTTCAACGCGTCGATCACCGCAGCAAGCATGTCCTCGGTGACCATTGAGGACTCGTCGATAATCACCGTTCCCGCCGCCTCGACCTTGGGAGCCGCCGAGAGGTGGTACCGCTGGGTCTCGAGATCGAATCTGTCCGGCAACAGGAACTGCGCGATGGTCAGCGCCTTCAGGCCCTCGATGTTCTTCTGCATCTGCACGCGCGCCTTGCCGGTCGGAGCGAGGAGCAATACCCCCTCCCCACGGATCTCGGGAAGTTGGCAGAGAATCTGCAAGAGCCGCGTCTTGCCCGTCCCTGCGGGGCCGAGAAGCAACGAGAAGCGCGACGCGAACAGCTCACCAAGGGCGGCGGCCTTCTCCGTGCGCGCCCGCTCCTCGAGCAACGCCTCGTCGGCGTCCGGCGGCATGACGCCCAGCGATTCGTCGACCAGGGTCCGCCATTCGTAGGTGGCCGGGTGCCTGCGCCCGCCCCGCCGGCGGCCGATTTGCTCTCGCAGCAGGGCGTCGACTCTGCTGCGCTCACTGAACTGCCAGGCCCGCGTGCCGTCGGCGAGGGACGCATCGACGATCTCCGGCGCCATGACCGGATCAAGCAGGGGCAGCAGGTCCATCGACGGCCGGCACGGCGGGTCTAACGCGAGTTCTCGGATGCTCTCGAGCACCTGCTCAACCGGGAGCAACGTGTGTCCCGCCGCCTCACCGTCCGCGAGTACGCGGACCGCGAGCGCACGCACTCGTCTGGGGTCCTGATCGCCCTCGAGACGGCTGACTTCCGGCAACGGGAACGACGTTCGCACCGACTCGTCCGGGAACATGCCGCGGTCCACGGTCCCGATGCTGACCGCATCGAAGCGATGGCGGTCGTATTCGAACAGCCGGTACGGGTTACGGAGAATTTCCTCATCCGGCAGGCCGACGCGGCCATTCGCATCAAAGAAGCGCACCGCCTGCTCAATCGTAAGCCGGAATCGGGAGAGCAGCTTCAGGAGAGCAAGCCGCTCTGGAAGAAGCGCTGCCAGTCGCTTTCCGTCCAAAGGTTGCACATGTGACGCCACCGCAGGAGAGAGGACGTCCTTCGGCTCTGCGAATGATCGCGACACGAGCGCCCACGGGTCTTCCTTCCACCGGCCGTCGACCGTGTACCGTTGGGCGAGATCCATCGCAAGCAGCGTTCCGTACCGAATCTCGAAGGCGTGCAGGGCACTTCCGAGCCCGGGAAACGCTCCGCGAAGTTGCCAGAGTTCAGCGAGGCGCTCGGAGATCCACTCCAGGCGACGATCCCACGCTCCCGGAACGTGCTGCGCAATGACGCGCACTTTGTCCGCCAGCGAGAGAAGGCTCGCGATCGCCAGGTCGTGGTCGACGTGCTCGGCGACGTTGCTGAACGCGCCAAAGGCCTCATCGGGGGCGAACGCGACGAATTGCGATGGGTCTATGGCGCCGTCGCGCTCCGCGAGGGCGAGAAGCTGCTGGTACGGCAGCACGAAGCCGTCGATGCCGTCCGGCTGGATAGAGTGGGAAACCGCCCGCTCCCACATCAGTCCGCGAAGTTTCCCGTCGGTGTTCCCGCTGTAGGCGTGTTCTTGGCTGGGACCGACGTTGGTAATGCGTCCGACACCCACAAGCACGCGGCGCTGGTCGTCGGCCAGGGGCGTGCGCTTGACGTAGAGGAAGACGAGCGACTTCTCGGGCTGGAGCGCGCCGAAGAAGGTGTCAAGCATGATGTGCTGGTTCTCGAAGTCGTTGACCCACACCGTTTTGAAATTCAGCTGCGGTTCGCGTGCGATATCGAACGGCAGCGCCAGGGTGTCGGCGATCGCCTGTGCATCTTCCTTGCGGGTCCATCGAAACGGGATGGCCTGAACACTGTTGGGCGGGAGACGGAAGTGGTTTTCATCGAAGTGCCCGTGGGTCTCGGCGGACGACTTCGCGAACGGGTGACGGCTCCGGAGCGTGTAGGCTTCGGCGTTCAGCGCAGCCCCGCGTTCGCTGAGACACGCCGGCCGGTCATCCTCGCTCAGCGCGGCCCACGCGCAGCCGGCGACTTCATCCTCGGCAGCGTCATCACGCTCCTCGCGGATACGATTGAGGACCATGCACCAGCTGTTCTTTGACGGCGCCTGACATACGGTGCCGGCCCAACCAGTGTCGTGCCAGGGCAGGCGAACCGAGAGATGCTGGATCGGAAGTTGCCGCGCGCCGCTGTGCATCAGGCTCTGCCCCCTTGCAGTTTAATGAAGTTCGATTGGCTCCCTTGCCGGTGCATTCGAAGCTTAGAGGTAATGATGACAGGCTCTGTCACCAACTGGGAGCTCACAGTTATCGGATTCCAGTTCACACCGGGGGCGAAAGCCAAGAGCGGCGGGCTCCGTCAGAGGCCATGCCCTCTTGATGCCACACGAGCCGTCAGTCATCTTCGAAATAGTCAGAGTCCAGTTGCTTTACCTCGTACGCCGCTACAGCCGAAACACCGACATTGTGATCGATCATCAAGCCGGCGAGCATCTTCCCGTCAATGAGAACAATCGTGTTCTCGATCTTGTGAGCGTATTCAACGGCGCCCTCGCTAAACGACGACGTGGTAATGAACACACCCTTGCGAGCCTTCACTCCCTGGAGGGCACCGGCAAACTTCTGAATTTCTGGCCGCGGCACTGGCTTATCCCACTTCTTCGCTTGAACGAAGATCGTATCGAGGCCGAGTTTGTCTTCCTTGATGATCCCGTCAATCCCGCCGTCGCCACTCTTGCCAACGGCTTGTCCGGCGTCTTTTCGGTTGCCTCCGTAGCCCATATGTACAAGGACGTCAACAACGAGGCGTTCAAAAAATTCTGAAGTTCCGGCGGCTACTGCCGCCAGGATCTCGGCTTCCAGGCTGGCCCTCAACTGCTCGTAAGCCTCATCAAGTGCCTCTTCTGGCGTCTTGGTGTCTGGCTCCGTAACTACAGGCTTGTCGCGGCGTGTGTTGCGAAACACTATGAACTCGGGGAACTTCTCGAGGTGCTGAACATCGATGCGCTCTGGGTTTTCGCTGAGTAGCTGTTTCCCTCTGGCAGTAATCCGGAACACTCCGCGCTTGGGGTGCTCGATCAGTCCTGCCTTCTTCATGTAGGTTCGAGCCCAGCCCAAGCGATTGCGAATGACTGTCTGCTTGCCGCTTGGGGTAAGTTCCTTCTGCTCTGATTCCGACAGTTCGAACTGTTTGCAAATGGTGGGAGCGAGCTCTTGCATCCTGTATTCTTTTCCATCAGCCAGTAGTTTGAGTAACGGGAGCATTACAGTCTGATAGTCCGGGATTGCCATATCTCTTCCCCGCGTCGATTGTGCATCCGCCTTGGGTAGCCGGTCCTGGGCCCAACCGGGTCGAATTCGGCCGTTGAACCGGTTGATCCTATCATGGCGGTGCATGCATCGCTAGGAGTGAGGGTTACGATCAGCAACCAGTCCGCACCCAAGCGCTAAATCCGAGGGGGTTGTGAAACAGAGATTCCGAGAGTTTTTCTACCACCGACCGGGGTCCGGTCGTAAACCCTGACTGTTCCCACCGACCCCCAAACTCTCCCTCCCAAACCAGAGAATCCGGCCCCACCCGTCAGAACCGCGTAATCCGTTGCCAAACATGGGGATAAACGAAAAGCCCGAAAGCTCTCGCCCCGGGCCACGCCGCTAACCGGAAGGTATGTCGAATTCCGCTGAAAAAGGATTGGCTCCTCCGGTAGGTCTCGAACCTACAACCCTTCGGTTAACAGCCGAATGCTCTACCATTGAGCTACGGAGGAGCCTCTACTCGCAGCGAAAGTGCTCGCCCGACCTGGTGCTGGACCCACAGATGCGATCACACGGCCTGGCGAGCGGACGGGCAATATAGCCCACATCGCGGGGCCAGTCAAGCGTGCCGGCTGGATTCCAGCCACCCCGCCCGCCCCGCATCTCGACCGGGCGCATGGCGGCGTTCCGGCCGCGACTCGTCGAGTTCGACCGTCCCCGCTCATCCAGCGATCCCGAGGCGCCGCAAGCGGTCGTACAGCGACTTTCGGCTCACTCCCAGGAGCTTCGCCGCCAGCGTCCGGTTCCCCAGCGCGGCGGCCAGGGCGTCCCGGATCGCCGTCCGCTCGGCGTCGACCAGCCGCGCGTCGAGACTCAGGTCCGCCGCACTCTCCGGGCTGGTCGTCGGAGCGCCGCTCGAGGTGCTTCTTCCGCACCGGCCGTCGCTCCGGTCGCGACCGCCGCAGTCCTCGCCGCCGCCCTCGTCCTCGCCCTCATCGTCGCCATGGTCGCCGGCCGTGGCGCTGGCGCCATCCTCCACCGCCATCACGGCGCGCAACCCCGCCGGCACCATTCCGGGCGGCAGCATCCGGCCGGACCTCGCGAAGAGGCACGCCCGCCGCACGAGCGCCTCCAGCTCCCGTACGTTGCCGGGCCAGCCGTAGCGGTCGATCGCGGCGAGCACCGCGGCCGGCACCGCAGCCTCGGGTTCCGCGTCGGCGCCGAGCGCCCGGCGCACGAAGACGCGCACGAGTTCGCGCACGTCCGGGCCGCGGACGCGCAGCGGCGGCAGCGAGACCTGCAGCACGTTCAGGCGGTAGTAGAGGTCCGGCCGGAAGTCGCCCGCGGCGATCCGGGCTGGCAGGTCGACGTTCGTGGCGGCGATCACCCGCAGGTCGACGGACCGCTCGCCGGGGTCTCCGAGCCGCCGGAAGGTCCCGTCCTGCAGGAGCCTCAGCAGCTTGGCCTGCAGGTCGGCGGGCACGTCTCCGACCTCGTCGAGGAACAGGGTGCCGCGGTGCGCGAGCTCGACGAGCCCCGGCGCGTCGTGATCCGCGCCGGTGAACGCGCCCGCGGCGTGGCCGAAGAACTCGCGCTCGAAGAGGTCGGCGGGGACGGCGGCGCAGTTCACCGCGATCAGGGGGTGTTCACGCCGGCGGCCCAGGTCGTGGATCCGGCGGGCGGCGACCTCCTTGCCGGTGCCGGTCTCGCCGGTGATCAGGACGGGATCGTCGACCGCCGCGGCGGCGGCCATCTCGGCGGCCGCCGCGACCATCGGGGGCGAGCCGGCCACGAACGCGGGCGTGGCGCGGTCGTCGAGCGATTCGGGCGGCGGCGGTCCGCCCGCCCACACCCAGGCGGCTCGCCAGGCTTCGCGCAGGCGGGACAGGAAGCGATCGATCTCGGCGTGGTCGGCCGCGAAACCGAGGCGGACGGCGACCTGGCGCGCCTCGGCGGCGCGAGCCCACGCCGTCTCGCGGCTGGCGGCTCGACCCGACGCGGCCAGACGGGCCTCGGCGCGGGCTTCCTCGAGAAGCGAGCGGGCCAGCTCGATCTGGCAACCATGGATGCGCGCGCGCTCGACGGCGGTGCGGGCAGCGCTGCGCGCGCCATCGAGGTCGCCGAGACGCCGGCGGGTCACCGCGAGCAGGCGGCCCGACACCACCTCCTCGAACATCTCGCCGGCCGTGCAGCTCGCGAGCAGCGCCTCCATGAGGCCGCGGTGAGCGGCGGCGAATTCGCCGCTCAGCAGAGCCACCTGGGCGAGGCGGCGCTTGAGGCCGGCGGCGAGGTCGCCGTCCGGGGTCTCGACGCGCGCCATCGCGAGGGCGCGCTCGTATCGGGCGCGCGCGGCCGCGAGCTGGCCGCGCAGGACGGCGGCGTCGCCCTGCATCTCGATCGCGAGGCCCAGCTCGCGCTGGAAGGTGCGCGCAGCGTCGAGCCGCTCGACCTCGCAGGCGATCGCGTCGGCCTCGTCGGCCTGCCCGGCGACGAGGTGGATCTTGCAGCGGGTGAGCCGGGCCATGATCCAGCACTGGAGGTCGCCGCCGCGCCGCAGCTGGTCCTCGCAGCAGTCGACCTGGGCGAGGGCCTCGGCGAGGCGGCCCTGCTTGTAGTGCGCGATTGCGAGGTTGAAGCGGGCCTGGTGCGCGCGCAGCCGCTGGCGGGTGCCGTCGAGCCGCTCCACCGCCTCCCGCAGCAGCGCCTCGGCGTGGTCGAGGCTGAAGCTGCGCAGCTCGAGCAGCGCGTGTCCGGTGAGCATCGAGCCGAGCAGCCACTCGTGGCGCGGCGCGCGGCAGATCGCGACGGCCTCGGCCAGCAGGTCGCGGGCCCGCTGGAACTCGCCCATCTGCGAGACCGCGACGCCCAGGTTGTTGGCGAGCATCGCGCGGCGCAGGGGCGGGATGCCGGGGTGGTCTCGCTCCACCTGCTCGAGCAGCGCGCGCCCCTCGCGCAGCCGGCCCGCGCGGATGAGGGCGGCTCCGTACTCGAGCTCCGGCAGCGGCTCGTCCGACCACACGAGATCGCGGCGCCGCACCTCGTCGACCCAGACGGCGAGCTCGGCGAAGAACTGCCGGCGGTAGAGGACCCGGCTGGCGAGGACCGCGGCGTCGCCGACGCGGGGACGCGCGGGATCGCGGATCAACTCGGCGGCGCCCGGTTCGTCGAGGACGCCGGCGGGGAGGTTCCCGTCGCCGGGGGCCGCGCGCCGCGCCGCGAAGGACGGCGGCAGCTCGGCGTGGTCGGCGAGGATCGCGGCGACGAGCGCGCCGCCCTCGACGTATCGCTCGTGGAGGATCGCGTGCAAGGCGGCCACGAGGAGGTTGCGCGGAACCGGCCGATCGCAGGGCGACACGGCATGCGGCGCGATCGCGCAGCGCGGCCCGGCGACCGGCGCCGGCGCCGCCTTCCCCGCGAGCGAGCGACCGCGCGCGTCCATGGCGCCTCCTCGCCGCGGGCCCGCCACACGAGGGCGCGCGGTCGAACGGATGCGGCGACACGTCGGGAGGTCACGTGTGCGGGAGTCGAGCCGCCGGGCGCCTGGCGGCCAAGGACCATGAATATCCTGGCACGCCGCGCGATCGGACGCAAGGCCCCTTCGGTGGCGGACCGGCCGCTCCCTCCGGTCGGCGCTGCGCGGGGCGGCGACTCCGGCACGGGGCGGCGGCGGCTCGAGCCGGCGAACCCCCTCGGTGCCGACAACGGCGACGTGGATTTCGGGGTCCTCTCGAGCGGCGCCCGCGTCCGGGGTCGACCCCACGGGCGGGATCGCCCGGCGGACGGAGCGGCCGGTCCGCGCCCAACGTCGCAGGACCGGGACCCGCGCCGCGGCTCCTGTCGCCGCACGGCATTACCCGTTCGCGCGCGCCCGGCGCCGTCCTCGCCGGATGGCGCGGCGAGGCGCGCTGTCTCGACGCGGCGACGGGGCGACGGGGAGACCTGGCGACGCGGCGACGCGGCGCCCGGTCAGGCGACGTGACGGCCGCGGCGGAAGTGGCCCCGGAGCTGATCGGCGGTCATCGTGTTGACGATCTGGCGGCAGTCGAGGCCCATCGACCGCGCGATCTCCACGCCTTGCCGGTAGTCGACCAGCCGGGCGGCGCGGTGGGCATTCGGGTTGATCGCCAAAAGGACGCCCAGCTCGGCCGCGAGCCGGCAGTGCGTGCCGTCGATGTCGGCGAACGCGGGATTGGCGTCGAGCTCGACGACCGTGCCGGTCTCGGCGGCGGCCTTCAGCACCCGCATCATGTCGAGGGGCACCGGCGGCTTCGCGAGCATGTAGCTGCCGACCGGTTTGCTGAGGATGTCGACGGCGGGATGGCGCACCACGCGCAGCGCGACGTCGGTGTAGCTGTCCTTGGTGTAGCCTTCCGGCTCGGGCAGCGAGACCAGCAGGTAGTCGAGTTCGTCGAGCACGCCGGCCGGCAACGTGATCCCCCCGTCGAAGCCGGCGTCGACCTCGAGGCCTTGCAGCAGGTCGAAGTCGGCGAATTCCCCGCGCAGGGCCGCGATCTCGACGTGCTGGACCGCCTCCTCGCCCCGATCCATGCCCTCGGGATGGCGGATCGAGCGCAGGTGATCGCTCACGCCGAGATACTCGAGGCCGAGCTCGCGCGCGGTCTCCACCATGCGGCGCAGCGAGTGGGCGCCGTCCGCGTAGCGGGAGTGGGAGTGGAGCAGCCCGCGAATGTCGCAGGGCCGCAACAGGGAACTGGCGCGTTGCTGATCACCGGTCAAGTGCGCGGCACCTCGCGGCTGGGTGGTCGGGCAGCCCGCGGATCGGGCCGGAGGTTACACGCAAAGCCAGGTAGCGGCGGACCGCAAGCGCCCGCGGCGGCGGCCTAGACGGACAGGACTGCAGGCGCTTCCCAGAGGGCGGCCTGGATCTGATTCATGTTGCCGGCCGTGCCGACCCGGAGCTGATCCACGAGGCCGTAGTACTGCAGGCAGGTCGTGCAGACGATCAGCTCGACGCCGCGATCCGCGAGGGCCGCGAGGGTGTCGAGGACCGGCGATCCTTCGCACGCGAGCCGGACACCCTCGGTGTAGAAGCAGATGCGCGCCGGCAGACGGCCTTCGAGGTCGAGCAGGTCGAGGAAGGTGCCGGCCAGCTTGCGGCCGAGCGCGGGCTCGGCGTGGCCGAGGCCGTCGCGCGTGACGAGGATGGTCGGTCCGGTCATCGGCGGAGTCCTCCGGTGGTCAGGTGTAGAGCTCGAACTTCGCGAGGCGCCCGTCGAGGCCGCCGTTGCGCAGGGGTCGTCGCCACGCGGGCCGCAGGCCGATGGACTTGAGCAGCTCGCGCTCGCCGAAGTATACGTAAGCCTCGCAGCCGGCGCACCGGACCTTGAGCCAGTCGCCGAGGTCCTTGTAGAACGCGGCGAGGTCGGATCCTGTCGCAAGGCGGATCCCGTAGGGCGGGTTGCAGACGATCACCGCGTCGCGGAGATCGTGCGCGTCGCGGAAGTCTCTCCGGCGGATCGGGACGCGGTCGCCGCCGGGCAACAGCGCGAGGTTCGCGCGCGCGGCGGCGACCGCCTTGGCGTCGATGTCGCCGCCCGAGACCACGCCGGGCTCGCGCAGCCGCCGCCGGCTGTCGAGGCCTTTCTTGACCTGCTTCCAGGCCACGATGTCGAAGTCCGGCAGCTGCATGAAGCCGAAGCGCCGGCGGAGCGTCCCCGCCGGCGTGCCCGTCGCGCGCAGCCAGGCCTCGGCGAGCAGGGTTCCCGAGCCGCACATGGGGTCGTGGAGCGGCCGGTCGCCGGTCCACCCGGACAGGGCGACGATCGCCGCGGCGACGGTCTCCTGCATCGGCGCCTCGACGGTCTGCTTGCGGTAGCCGCGCTTGTGCAGCGAGCCGCCGCCGAGGTCGACGCCGAGCGTGACCGCGTCGTGGGCGGCGTGCAGGCTGATCCAGAGGTCCGGGTTCTCGGTGTCGATGTCCGGGCGCTTGCCGGTGTCGTCGCGCAGGCGGTCGCACACGGCGTCCTTGACGCGTAGGGCGGCGAAGCGGCTGTCCTTCAGCTGCGAATGCGAGACGTTGGCGAACACGGCGAAGGTCTGGCCCGGCCGCAGGAAATCGCGCCAGTCGATCTCGCGCACCTTCCGGTAGAGATAGTCGGGCGTGTGGCAGCGGAAGTGCGCAAGCGGCGCGATCACCCGCTGCACGAGCTGCGAGGCGTAGACCACCCGGTAGACGCCGCGGGGGTCGGCGCGGAAGTGCAGTCCGCGCACCGCGGCCTCGACGTCGGTGGCGCCGAGCGCCTGCAACTCCGTCGCGGCGAGGTCCTCGACCCCGCCGCTCACCTGCGCGAAGTAGCGAGGGTCGTCCTGGTACCGGTACATGCCGTCCCCTGGCGCAGCCCTGGCCGCGCCGGTCGAATCACACGAAACGGCCGCGACGGATCGCGGCCGTTTCTTCTGAGCAAGAAGTTGTGTGCCGCGAGGTGCGCCACTCGCCTCAGGCGAGGAGCGCCAGGACCGCACCGTAGTTCGGTTCCTGGGTGGTTTCGGGCACGAGTTCGGTGTACATCACCTTGCCGCTGCCGTCAAGCAGGATCACGGACCGGGCGAGCAGGCCGGCGAGCGGCCCGTCGGCGATGCGCATCCCGTAGGCGCGGCCGAAGGCGCCCTCGCGGAAATCGGACGCGGTCACCACGTGCTCGATCCCCTCGGCGGCGCAGAACCGGCCCGCCGCGAACGGCAGGTCCATCGAGATGCAGAGGACGGTCACGCGGTCGAGCCGGGCGGCCTCCTCGTTGAACCGGCGGACGCTCGCCGCGCACACGTCGGTGTCGAGACTGGGAAACACGTTCAGGATCACGCGGCGGCCCGCGTAGTCGGCCAGCGCGACGGGGGCGAGATTCGCCCCGACCAGCGTGAAGTCCGGAGCCCTGGTGCCGGCGGCCGGCAAGGAGCCCACGGTGTTGAAGGGATTGCCCTTGAGCTTGAACTTGGCCATCTGTTCCCATCCTCTCGCGTGCAGCCGCCCCGGGGCGGTCTGCGGTCGTTCAGTCCGCCGCCCGCAGCTTCGGGAAGCGCCGGTCCAGTTCCTCGTTCCACGCGTCGACGCGCGTCCGCTCTCCGTCGATCACGCCCTGCCAGTCGCCGCCGATCGTCACCGACTCGATGCGGTCGCCCACGCCGATGGCATCGACCACGTTCTGGCCGGCCTTGTCGAGGACGCGGCCGAACACGGTGTGCCGGTCGTCGAGCCATTCGGTCGGCACGTGGGTGATGAAGAACTGGCTGCCGTTGGTGCCGGGGCCGGCGTTCGCCATGCTGAGCACGCCCGGGGTGCCGTGGCGGAGCGCCGGGTCGAATTCGTCCTCGAACTGGTAGCCCGGGCCGCCGCGGCCGTTGCCCTGGGGGCAGCCGCCCTGGATCATGAAATCGGCGATCACGCGGTGGAACACGAGGCCGTCGTAGTATCCGCGTCGCGCGAGGTTCACGAAGTTGGCCACGGTCACGGGGGCGGCGTCGGCGAAGAGCTCGAGGTTGATCTCCCCCTTGCCGGTCGCGATGCACGCGGTCACGGCCATGGTCGGCTCCTTCAGTAGGGTGGTCCCGCGGGGGGCGGCCGCACGGCGGCCGCCGGAGCTGGAAGTCTAGCCTGCCGCGCGCCGATACGCTACCATGCGCCGACCCGATCGGCCTCGATCACCCTGTCGCCGGGAGCCCGCGATGTCGCGTGAAACAGTGAACCGGATCGTCCTGCTGGCGCTCGTCATCTTCATCTCGGTGATGTTCGTCCGCATGGTGAAGGGCTTCCTGCTCGCCCTGCTGATGGCCGCCATCCTGGCGGGCCTGTTGAATCGGCTCTATGACCGGTTGACGCGGGTTTTCCGCGGCCGCAAGGCGCTCGCCGCGGTCACGACCGAGGTCCTGCTCGTGCTCCTGATCCTGATCCCGCTGGCGGGCCTGGTGGGACTCGTGACCGCGCAGGCCATCAAGGTGGGCGGCTCGGTGGGCCCCTGGATCCGGGATCAGCTCTCGCAGACGGACGCGCTGACGCGGCGCCTCGAGGCGCTGCCGTTCTACGACCAGATCGCGCCCTATCGCGAGGAGATCCTGACCCGGGTCGGCTCGCTGGCGGGCAGCGCCAGCAACTGGCTCGTGGGCGCCCTGGGCGACGCCACGGTGGGCACGGTCCACTTCGTGTTCCTCTTCTTCGTGATGATCTATGCGCTCTATTTCTTTCTGATCCATGGCCGCTCGGCCCTCGATCGCATCCTCTGGTACCTGCCCCTGGCGCACAGCGACGAGCAACGGATGCTCGCCAGGTTCCTGTCCGTGACACGGGCCACGCTCAAGGGGACGGGGCTGATCGGCCTCCTGCAGGGCACGCTCGGCGGCCTCGGTTTCGCCGTGGCCGGCATCGAGTCGGCCGCGTTCTGGGGCGCCGTCATGATGTTGCTCTCGGTGATCCCGGGGCTGGGGACCGCGGTCGTCTGGGTCCCGGCGGTCGTCTGGTTCGCCATGTCCGGCCACTGGGGCGCCGCGATCGCACTCTCCGCCTATTTCGTCCTCGTGGTCGGGCTCGTGGACAACCTGCTGCGGCCGCGCGTGGTCGGCCGGGATACGCAGATGCCGGACCTGCTCGTGTCCCTCAGCACGCTGGGCGGACTGTCCCTCTTCGGGGCGCTCGGGTTCATCATCGGCCCGATCGTGGGCGCGCTCTTCGTGACGGTCTGGGAGATCTACGGCGAGACGTTCCGGGACCTGCTGCCGAACCTGCGGCCCGACCTTGCCGGCCGGACGCGCGGCCCCGATTCCAGCGACCCGGCCTGAACGACCGCCGTCAGTCCCGCCCGAGCGCGCCCCAGCACGCGGCGAACGCCTGGTCGAGGAACGCGGGGTCGTCCGCGAGCTCGGGATGCAGCGACACGTGCGCCGCCAGGGTCGCGCCCAGCCGCTGGCCGATCGCGACGAGCAGGTCGGCCGGGAGATCCCTCAGGATCCCCTCGCGCCGGCCGCGTTCCACGACGCCGAGCAGGACGTCGTCGCCGCCGGCCGCCGCCAGCGGCGACGCGGCCACGTTCGGCGTGGCGCCGAGCAGCTCGAGGAAGCGGTGCCGCTCCGGCTCGGCGATCGACCAGCGCAGATGGCCGACCACGACCGTGCGCAGCTGGTCGGCGACCGGGTCGCGCGGATCGACCCCTTCGCCGAGGTGCGCGTCGCGGTGCGCCCGGGCGTCCGCCGCGAGCGCCTCGAGGAGCACGGTCTTGCTGGGGAAGTGATGGAAGAGGGTCCCGACGGCGACGCGGGCCTGCCGGGCGACCGCGGCCGTGGTCGTGCCGTGCAGGCCTTGCTCGACGAAGAGCCTGCGGGCGGCGTTCAGGATGGCCAGCCGGGTTGCGCGAGCGTTCACCGCGACTCCGTTCCACGTCTCGACTGATCAGTCGGTCTAGAACATTGCCGGCGGCCGGACGCCCGTCAAGCGAAGATCTGGACCCTGCCGACTGTGGATAAATAGGACCGAGGCAGGACTGGTTGAAGACCAGGCGCGTACGGTATACAGAATTCGTAACGCTGCGGAAACCGCCGATTGCCGGCTGCGGAAACCACTCAGTTAGAAACTGGATCGGCGCGATCCGGCCGGCTCCGGCTTGCAGCGACGGCGGCCAGGCGTGGGCATTCGGGGAATCCACAAGTTATCCACAGCGCTCAGCGAGACCTCGCGAATACCGTCGGCAGTCCACGGATGGCCGGAGGAGACGCGATCCCGGGTCAGCTCCACTCGGCGGTCGCGACCTTGATCAGGTTGGTCGAGCTGCGGGTCGCCAGGGGGATGCCCGCCGTGATCACGAGCGGCTGGCCGGGCTGGACGTGACCGCCCTGCAAGGCGAGCCGGATCGCCTCGCGCTCGAGCGCCTCCAGGTCGTGCGCCGCAGGGACCAGCAGGGGCACCACGCCCCAGACCACCGCGAGCCGGCGCTGGGTGGCCGGCGCGGGCGTCATGGCGAGCAGCAGCGGCCGCGGCCGGCGCTTCGCCACCATCCGCGCCGTCCCGCCGTTCATCGTCAGGGTGAGGATCGCGGCCGCGCCGATGTCCTCGGCCAGCTCGACCGCCGCCTGGGCCACCGCCTCGTCATGCTCGCCGTGGGGGGCGTTCGGGAACCGGTGCAGCCACTCGCCGTGCGGGAACTCGGCCTCGACGTCGGCAGCCAGCCGCCGCATGGTCTCGACCGCGAGGACCGGGTACTGGCCGACGGCGGTCTCCTCGCTGAGCATCACCGCGTCGGTGCCGTCGAGGATGGCGTTGGCGACGTCCGTGGCCTCGGCGCGCGTGGGGCGCGGCGCCTCCACCATGGACTTGAGCATCTGCGTCGCGGTGATCACCGGCTTGCCGGCCGCATTCGCCCGCCGGATCAGCATCTTCTGCGCCCGGGGCACCTGCTCGATGGGGATCTCCACGCCGAGGTCCCCGCGCGCGACCATGATGCCGTCCGCGAGGACCATGATCGGATCGATGTGCGCGAGGGCCTCGTGCTTCTCGATCTTGGCGACGAGCGGGATCTCCGGCTGGCCCAGCTCCGCGCAGAGCGCGCGCACCGTCTTAAGGTCGTGCGCCGTCCGCACGAAGCTGACCGCGACCAGGTCCACACCCTGCGCCAGACCGAACGCCAGGTCCGCGCGGTCCTTCTCCGTCAGGATCGGCACGTTGAGGCTGCGGCCGGGCAGGTTGATCCCCTTGTGCGATCCGAGCGGCCCGCCGACCTCGACGCGGCACAGGATGTCGGTCTCGCCGGAGTGTTCGACGCGCAGGTGGATGGCGCCGTCCGCCACGAGGAGCAGGTCGCCGGCCTGCACGTTGTGCGGCAGATCGGGCCAAGTCAGGCCGACCGTGCGGCCGTCGCCGGGCGCGTCGCGGGACGTGAGGGTGAACTGGTCGCCCGCCTTCAGGACGACCTCCGGGGCGGCCATGCCGCCCGTCCGGATCTTGGGCCCCGAGAGGTCCTGGAGCACGGCGACCGTGCGGCCGAGCCGTCGCGCCACGTCGCGGACGCCCGCGAGCACCGCCGCGTGGGTCTCGTGGCTGCCGTGGGAGAAATTGAGCCGGACCACGTCCACGCCCGCCGCGACGAGGCGCTCGAGCACGGCAGGGTCCCGGCTGGCGGGCCCGATGGTGGCGACGATCTTCGTGCGGATCATGGGGCGACCCCTCTCGATTCGCTCGCGGGAGGCCTGACGAGTTGCCGGCGCGGCTCGTTTGTAGCATGCTGCGCCGGTGGACGCCAGCGCCGGTCGCGCCGCGGCCGGCGAAAGGACGCCGTGCCGCCGATCCGCATCCCGCGCCGGACCCTGCTGGACGGCGGGGCCGTACTGGCCGTCGCCGCGGGTGCGCGCGCCCTGTATCTCTGGCAATCGTCGCGGGGCCCGTTCTTCGGCGAACCCCTGGTCGACGCCCTCACCTATCACGACCTCGCCCGGGCCTTCGCCGAGCGCGGCGTCTTCGACGAGCACATCCTCTGGCAGGCGCCGCTGTACCCCATGCTGCTCGCCGGGCTGTACCGGCTCGTCGGCGTGTCGGTCGCGGCCGGCCGGATCGCCGGCGCGATCCTGGGCGTGGCGACCTGCGCGCTCGCCTGGCGCCTGGGCCGGCGCGTGCTCGGCGAGCGCGGCGGGCTCGCGGTCGGCCTCGTCACGGCGCTCAACGGAGTGCTGGTCTTCTTCGAGACCGAGCTGCTGTCGACCGGCCTGGAGACGTTTCTGCTCGTGGCGCTGGTCTCGCTGCTGCTCGAGGCGCGCGAGCGGCCGCGGATCGCCGCCGCGGTCGCGCTCGGGGTGGTCGCGGGCGCGGGGCTGCTGGCCCGGCCGGTGCTGCTCGCGCCCGCGCTCGCCGGTCTCGCCTGGCTCGTCTGGGGGCGCCGCCGGCGGTCCGCGATCGCCGCGATCGCCGGCGCCGCGGCAGTCCTCGTCCCGTTCGCGGCGATCTGCCACGGTCAGACCGGCCATGCCGGACTGTGGCCGCCGTCGGGCGGGGTCAATCTCTACCTCGGCAACAACCCGGGTTTCCCGGGCACCCTGACCATCCGGCCGGGTCTGGCCTGGGAGGAGCTGATCGCCCGGCCGGTGCGCGCGAGCGGGGTGAACGACCCGTGGGTGAGCGCCAAGTGGTTCGAGGATCGCGTCCGCGCGTTCGTGCTCGAGACCCCCGGGCGCTGGCTCGCCGGGCTCGGCGAGAAGACGCTGCATCTCGTGAGCGCGCGCGAACTGCCCCGCAACGTCGACCTCTACCTCGCGCGGCCGTGGTCCTCGCTCCTGGCGTCGCTGGTCTGGCGCCAGGGACCGTTCGGATTCCCGGCCGGCGTGCTGGTGCCGCTCGCGCTGGTCGGCCTGGTCGCCGCACGCCGCCGCCTGCCGGCGATGCTCGGGCTCGCGATCGCCGCCTGGGCGGCCGCGCTCGTGGTCGTCTTCGCGGCCGCCCGCTACCGCGCGCCGCTCTGGCCGTTGCTCTCGATCGCGGCGGTGGCGGGCGTCCAGGAGCTGCTGCGGGCGCGGGGGCGGCGGCTCGCCGCGCTCTGCGGCGGACTCGCGGTGGGTCTCGCGATCGCGGTCGCGCCGGGGCCGTTCGCGCCCGAGACGGTCGACCTGACGGGCGAGCTATGGCACGGCGTGGGCTTCAACCAGCTCAGGCGGGACGAATACCCGGCGGCGGAGGAAAGTTTCCGGCGCGCGATCGAAGCGCGCGCCGACTACCCCGAGGCCTGGAACCGCCTGGGGGTGGCGCTGGCGCGGCAGGGTCGCTACGCCGAGAGCATCCCGTGCTTCGAGCGCGCGCTCGCGCTGGCGCCGACGTATCCCGATCCATCCGGCAACCTCGAGCTGGCGCGGAAGCTGGCCGCCGAGGAGGCGGCCGGCGTCAGACGTTCTCCTCGACCTTGAGCGCGAGCCGCAGCTGAGGCAGCAGCGTGATGTCGAAGACGCGCTTGTGGCGTCCCTTCACGAGGCGCATCTCCTCGGTGCAGCGTCGCAGGCCCGCCAGCAGCGCCGTCACCTGGAAGCCCTGATAGCTGAACCCGAAGGTCCGCAGGTTCTGCATGGCGGCGATCATGTGCCGCTCGGCCCGATCGGTGTCCTCCGCGAGCAGACAGCGATACCCCTCGCAGGCGTCGCCAAGGCCCATCCAGAAGACCTCGTCGCGGCCCTCGGCCCCGAGCAGACCCTCGGCGGCGCGCTCGGCCGCCTTGCCGAAATCGCGGCGATTGAACGCCGTGACCATCTCGGCCAGGATGCGATCCTGCATGGACGTCCCTTCCCCGGCAACCGGCGGCGTCGCGCCGGCGGCTCAGTCGTCCTCGTCCGCGTCGTCCGCGTCGTCGGGAGCGGCGAGGTCGTGATAGCGCTGGATCTCCTCCTCGAATCCCAGCTTGGAGTGATCCTCGACTCGGTCCACGTACAGGATGCCGTCCAGATGGTCACACTCGTGCTGCATGACGATCGCCGGGTAGCCCTCGAGCTCGAGATCCAGCGGCTTGCCCGCCTCGTCCAGCGCCTTGACCCGGATGTGGGCCGGGCGTTCGACGTAGCCGCGCCAGCCGGGGATGCTGAGGCACCCCTCGTACATGCCCTCGCGCCGGGTCTCGTCCAGCACCGTGATCTCCGGATTGATCAGGACCCGCAGGAGCGGTCCGCCGTCCTCACGCTGCTCTCCGCCGGCGATCACCAGGCGGACGGGCGTGTAGACCTGCGGCGCCGCCAGCCCGACCCCGTTGTACTCGAACATGGTCTCGAGCATGTCGCGGATCAGCCGCTGGACCTCGGGGCCCGCGATCTTGGCCGGATCGATCGGCCGGCACGTCTCGCGCAACACGGGGTGGCCCATGCGGGCGACCTTGAGAATGGCCATCTGCCAGCCTCCTGACACGGTCGATGGTGGGGGAACGCCGGGCGTGCCTCCACCATAACCGAAATCCCGACGGAAGCAAAAACAGGCCCACCCGGACCGGCGCCATTCGGCGATTCGACCGCGATCCCGGGCGGCGCGGCCGGCCGGGCCGGGTCGAAAAGAGCCATGGGTGGGGGAGGATTTGCCGGCTCCGGCCGGGTCGACCCGATTTTGACATCCCGCGCCGGATCGCCTACCGTGCCCGCGACTCGTCTGCCCCTGGTCCCGACGTCCTGACCGCCGGAAGTACCATGGACACGGAAATCCCGCGGAGCCATCCGACCGGCCGCGCGCTCGCGCCGGCGCTCGCCACATGCCTGCGCGCGCTGCAGGTGACGGCCCTCCTCTACTTCTTCCTGGTCGCCATCAGCCTGCTCGGGAGCGCCTTCAAGCTCTTCGGCGACGACTTCTCGGCGACCCTGATCACCGGCACGAGCCACCCGGTCACGGGCCTGATGATCGGGCTCCTGGCGACGGCGTTGGTCCAGAGCAGCAGCTCGACGACGAGCATCGTCGTGGGCCTGGTGGCGGCCGGCGCGCTGACCGTGCGCGGGGCGGTCCCGATCATCATGGGCGCCAACCTGGGGACCACGGTCACCAACACGATCGTCGCGCTGACCTCGATCAACCGTCGCAGCGAGTTCCGGCGCGCCCTCGCCGGCGCCACGATGCACGATTTCTTCAACCTGCTGTCGATCCTGATCCTGTTCCCGCTGGAGATGGCCACCCACGCGCTGGAACGGACGGCGACCTGGTTGAGCGGGAGGCTGGTCGGGTCGCAAGGGCTGGAGTTCGACAGCCCGGTCAAGGCAGCCTGCAAGCCGGCGGTCGACCTCGTCGAGCGCGCGCTCGGCGCCGGGCTCGGCGTGCCGGACTGGGCGGCGGGCGCGATCCTGCTGGCGCTCTCGCTCGCGCTGATCGCCCTGGCCCTCGTGGGGCTGACCCGGGTGCTCAAGCAGGCGGTGCTCAGCCGGGCCGAGGGGTCGCTCACCCGCTGGATCGGCAGCGGCGGACTCGGCGCCATGCTGGTGGGACTCCTGCTGACGGTCGCCGTGCAGAGCAGCTCGATCACCACGAGCCTGCTGGTGCCGCTGATCGGCGCCGGTCTGGTGTCGCTGGAAAGCGGCTTCGCGGTCACGCTGGGAGCCAACCTCGGCACGACCATCACCGCTCTCATGGCCTCGCTCGCCGGCAACGGCGCCGCGGTCGCCATCGCGCTCGTGCACCTGCTGTTCAACGTGTTCGGGATCCTGGCCATCTATCCGCTGCGGTCGGTCCGGCGCATCCCGATCGTCCTCGCCCGCAACCTCGCCTTCCGCTCGAGCCGGAACAAGATCTGGGTCGTGCTGTACATGGTCGGCGTGTTCTTCGCGCTGCCGGTGCTCTTCGTGCTGGTGGACCGCGCGGTCCATTAGCCTTCGCGAAAGGACGCTCATGGGTATCAAGTCGATCCTGTCGTTGTTTCGCGAGGACGATTGGACGACCTCGCTCGTGGCGATGCTCGACGAGATGCTGGAGCAGTCGAGCGCCATGTTCGCCTACACGATGGACGTGCTGTTGGCGGGCGCGCCCGACGTCGACCCGATGGGCCGCGTCTTCGCGCCCGACAAGCGGATCAACGAGCTGGTGCGCCAGATCCGCCGGCGGGTCGCCACGCGGCTGGCGGTCGGCGGCCGCCGGGGCGAGGTCCCCACGGCGTTGATCTTCATGAACGCCGTCAAGGACGCCGAGCGCATCGGCGACTATGTGAAGAACATCCACGAGGTCGGCGACCTGATGCCCGCGCGACCGGACCGGGCGCTCTACGTCCAGTGGCTCGGCCAGCGCACCGTGCTTCTCAAGGACCTGATGCTCCGCACGCGCCAGGCATTCGCCAACAGCGACGACGCCGGCGCCGACCAGGTGATCGCCGAGACCCGCCGCCTCGGCCAGGAGTGCGAGAGCGCGATCGCGGACATCTGCGGCAGCCAGCTCGCGACGCGCGATGCGGTGTGCCTCGTGCTGACGCTGCGCTTCTTCAAGCGGGTGTCGTCGCACCTCAGCAACATCGCGACGACGATCGTGATGCCGGTGGATCTGCTGGATTTCCACGAAGAGAGGGAATCGCGCTAGGTCGCGCGGGGAGTGGTCGCTTCGCTCCAACACTCCCCGCGCGACCTAGCGCGATTCCGAGGGCTGACGGCGGCGACACTTCCGGCCCGGCCTAGCGCGATTCCGAGGGCTGACGGCGGCGACACTCCCCGCCCGGCCCCTGGCGCGATTCCGAGAGCGCGGAGATCGCGGCGGATCCGCGCCGGGAGTGTTGGAGCGCAGCGACCACTTCCGGCGCGGATCCGCCGCGATCCCCGTCGCCCTCGCCTCAGCCCCCGAGCGAGCAACCGTGGTCGGGGTCTGCGAGCTCGACCTGCAGGGTGGCGTGGTCGATGGCGAATTCGCGGTGCAGGCCGCCGGCCGTGTCCGCGAGGTAGCGGTCGCCCGGGTGGCCCGCCGGCATCACGAGGTGGGCCGTCAGCGCGGTCTCGGTGGTGCTCAGAGCCCAGATGTGCAGGTCGTGGACCGCGGCGACCCCGGGACGGGCGGCGAGCCAGCGCCGGACGGCGTCGGGGTCCACGCCGGCCGGCACGCCGTCGAGCGCCAGGTGCGCGCTCTCGCGCAACAGCCCCCAGGTCCCCACGAGGATCACGAGCACGATCGCGAGCGAGAGAACGGGGTCGATCCAGAACCAGCCGGTCAGTCCGATCACGAGCCCGCCCACGACGACGCCGAGCGAGACGGCGGCGTCGGCGGCCATGTGCAGGTAGGCGCCGCGCAGGTTCAGGTCGGTGTGGCGGCCGGAGCGGAAGAGCAGGGCGGTCGCGGCGTTGACGACCACGCCCACCGCGGCGACCGCGATCATCACCGAGTCGTCGATCGCGCCGGGCGCGCGCAGCCGCGCGACGGCCTCGCTCGCGATCACCCCGAGCCCGGCCAGGAGCAGGACGGCGCTCGCGAGCGACGCCAGGACCGTGGCCTTGCGGAACCCGAACGTGCGCCGCGGCGAGGGTGCGAATCCGGCCAGCCAGCTCGCGCCCCAGGCGAGCAGCAGACCGGCGACGTCGCCCAGGTTGTGACCCGCGTCGGCCACGAGCGCGAGCGATCCCGCGACCAGACCGCAGATCAGCTCCACCGCGACGAACGCGAGGTTGAGCGCGATGCCGAGCGCGAAGCGGCGGCTGTAATCCGGACCGCCATGATGGCGGTGGTCGTGGGCATGGCTCGACATGGCGCCAAGATACGCAGTCGCGCTGGACGCTACCAGCGGCAGAGGCAATCCTCGACCGCGTCCATGATCGCCTCCTCGCCGAACTCGGCCAGCGCGCGCCGCCGGCCCGCTTCGCCGAGGCGCCGGCGCAGCTCGCCGTCGGCCGCCAGCCGCTCGACGTCGCGCGTGAACGTCGCAGAGTCGTCCACGGCGTGCAGCAGGCCGGTCTGCCCGTGGACGACGAGCTCGGGGATCCCATCCGCGTCGCTCGCCGCGACCGGCAGGCCGAGCGCCATGCCCTCGAGCAGCGTGTTCGGGAAGCCCTCGCGGCGGCTGGGCAGGACGAGCACGTCGGCCGCCGCCAGCACGGCCGGCACGTCGTCGCGGAAGCCGAGGAACCGCACGTAACCGCCGTCGCAGAGCCCGGCGGCGCGCGCCGCCGCCAGGAGGCCGGCGTGGCCGCTGCCCTCGCCGACCACGAGCCAGACGATCCGGGGGTGCCGTTCGCGGAGCGCCGCCGCCGCCGCCAGCACGTGCTCCTGGCCCTTGCGCCACCCGACCTCGCCGACGCAGGCGACCACGACGGCATCGGCCGCGATGCCCAGCTCCGCGCGGACGTCGCCCCCGCGGGCGCGCGCGGCGACCGCGGCGGAGTCCACGCCGTTGGGGATCACGCGCACCTTCGCGCGCTCGAACCAGGGGGCGGCGCCGCACACGCGGTCCACCAGCGAGGCGGCGTTGCAGATCAACCGGTCGACCCCGCGCGCGTAGACGAGCCGGTAGTGCCAGTTGTCCTTGATCGGATCGGGCGAGCCGCGGCGGGCGACCAGGCGGATGCGGCGACGGGCGCCCGCGGCGGCGAGGCGCGCCTGGCGGATCTCCTTGTCGAGGTTGGCGCAGACGACCTCGGCGCGGGCCCGGCGCAGGACACCCGCGAGGCCGGCGAGGGAACGGGGGTCGAGCCAGCCGCCCAGGCGGATCTCGCGAACCTCGAGACCGGCGCGGCGCGCGCGCGCGGCCAGCGCGCTCTGCGGTTGCGCCGCCAGCGTGACCGGGTGGCCGCGGCGCCGCATCGCCGTCGCGGCCGCGAGCATCCAGTGCTCGCCGCCGCCCCAGGCCACGAGCGACGAGACGAACACCAAAGAGACGGGCGGTGCGATCCCCCGGGATCGCACCGCCTCGTGACCGGAACGCGCGCTTCGGTTCCGTTCAGTCATGCATCGATGCTACCTCACCGCGCTCCGCCGCGCTAGCGAGGAATCGCGAGGATCAACCGCCCCTGACTCTGCGGCCGGTAGACCTGCAGGAGGATCGGGCGGTCCGTGCGCTCGGCGATGGCGTCGCGGTACTCCGCGAGCGTCGTCACCTTCCGTTCGTTGACCTGCAGGATCACGTCGCCGACCGCGAGCGGCGTCTCCGCCCGCGCGGCGTTGCTGCGCGAATCGACTCCGGTCACGAGCAGGCCGTCGACCTCCTCCGGCACGTTGGCGCGGACACGCAGCTGCTCGCTGAGCGCGCGGACCGTCACGCCCTCGATTCCCTCGGTATCCGACGGCCCCGCGCTCCTCGTCGTCGCCAGCTGCTCCTGGTCGGGCAGCGCGTCCAGCGTGACGGATTTCGCGAGTTCCTTGCCGTCCCGCCGGATGTCGAGCTTCGCGTCGTGCCCGACGGGCATCAGCGAGACGGTGTTGCGTAGCTGGCTCACGGTGTCGACCGACTTGCCGTCGATCGCCAGGATGATGTCGCCCTCCTTGAGCCCGGCCCGCTCGGCCGGCGTGTCCTCGTTCACGCGCGAGACCAGCACGCCCATGGGTCGCTCGAGCCCGTAGTAGTCGGCGATGTTCTGGTTCACCGGCTGCACGTTGATGCCGAGCCAGGCGCGCTTGACCGAGCCGTCCTCGCGCAGGCTGGTCAGGATGCGCTCGACCATGTTGGCGGGGATCGCGAAACCGACGCCGGCCGAGGCGCCGCTGCGGCTGAGGATCGCGGCGTTGATGCCGACCACCTCGCCGCGCATGTTCACGAGCGCGCCTCCGCTGTTGCCGGGGTTGATCGCGGCGTCGGTCTGGATGTGGTCCTCGTACTCCATCAGGTTGATGCTGCGGCCCTTCGCGGAGACGATGCCCATGGTCACGGTCTGGCCGACCCCGAACGGATTGCCGACCGCCATCACGCGTTCGCCGATGCGCAGCCGGTCGCTGTCGCCGAACCTCAGGAACGGCAGGTCGCGGGTGGCCGTGATCTTGATCAGGGCGACGTCGGTCTGGGGGTCGGTGCCGACCACCTCGGCGTCGTACGTCTCGCGATCGTTGAACGACACCTTGATCGACTCGGCGCTCTCGACGACGTGGTTGTTGGTGACGATGTAGCCGTCCTTCGAGATGACCACGCCCGAGCCGAGGCTGCGCTCGATGCGCTCCTGGTCCTGGTTCTGGTCGTCGTCGGGATTCTCGAAGAAGCGGCGGAAGAACGGGTCGTTCAGGAACGGGTGCAGCTGCCGTTCGACGACCTTGTCCGTGTTGATGTTCACGACCGCGGGCATGGTCGCCTCGGCCACGTCGGCCGGATCCAGGTCGATCGCGGGAGCCGCGGCCGCCGCGGATTCCACGGCGAGCTCGGCGGCGCGATCGCCGCCGCCGGCGGTCAGCGCCAGCCCGCCCACGAAACCTGCCGCCACCAGCATCGCCGCGGCGAGCAAGCGGCCCATCTTCCCGTGCGTACGCATCTCCTGTTCCTCCATCGCGTTGGCTCTCGTTCGGATTCGCTGACGCTGCGGACCGGCCCCGCCGTCCGCCGAGCCGGGCTGCGCCGCCAGCTTCAGGGGTGGCATGGAAACTCTCGATCGCCCCAAAAGTTTCTGCATAATCGCGATTTCCCGCCTCTTGGTTTCGACGACAGCGTCAAGGCCGGCTCTCCGGGGAGCCGGCCTCCTGGCGGATCCGGGGGAATCGGCCGGGCTACTCGCCGTCGTCGCCGATGGCCTCGACCGGACAATCGCTCTGCGCGTCGTGGCAGAGCTTGAGCTCCTCGTCGGTCTCGGGCTGCTTCTTGACGTAGGAGTAGCCCTCGTCCTCGTTGCGGTCGAAGTTGTCCGGCGCGGTCTGCCGGCAGAGATCGCAATCGATGCAGTTCTTGTCGACGTAGAACTTGCCCTCGGCGTTGCCGGGCACCTTGTCGGTGGGATCCGCCATAGACCTTCATCCTCCTGGGCTTCCGGAACCGCCGCCCGGCGGCGGCAGACGCTGTCACGGGGGGCAGGTATACTACCAGAAGGCCCGTTCAGCCACTGCCGTCCGGGCGCGGGCCGGCCGGCGACGGTGCGCGAAGAGGCTCCCCGACGGGGCCCCTCGAGCGTCTCGCCGGCCGTCGGGAACGCCTAGAACCGATGCTTGAACGGCAAGAACGTCATGAAATCGGCGTGGTGCACGACGTAAGCTTCCGCGGACCGCTTCACGAGGTCCCCCTCGTTCGCGTGCGCGGCGATGATGTGGCAGACCGCGTCGGGCACGCCGGCCTCCATCGCCAGCGCGACCCCGGTGAACGGGTGGCGCAGGTACTTGCCGGTGTCGCTCTGGACGGTCTGGCCGTCCTGCTTGGCGTACTCGAGCAGCTTGCCCACGTCGGCGAGAATGGCGCCGGCGATCACGGTGTCCAGGTCGACCGGGAGCTCGTCGCCGAGGAATTCGTTCATCTTCTCGGCGGCGCAGCGGCTGACGTGGACCACGAGCCGTTTATGCGCCATGAAGCTAACCTTGCAGTTCGGCACGAGCAGGGTGAAGGGGATGCGCTCGAGGTCGCCGGCATCGAGAGGGCTGCGCTCGAGCGCCAGTTCCCAGGTGCGGGCCGTGGCCTCGCGAAGCTCCTGGTCGCCGATCCAGTCGAGCTCGGGCCAGAGCTTCCGGATATCAGCATTCATGGTGATCCTCCGTCGGGCGGGGTCGAGGTGGCAGCGAGATCAGGCGAAGCGAAAAAGGAAAGCTGCCTGCGGCGCGGGGGCAACCCCGAATCGGCGGGACCGGGCGCGGAGCAACTCGTTTTGTGCATGCCGCGGCGCGAATCCTGGCAATCTGCATGCGCCGAAAGGATTGTCAGTCTCGCCTCGTCGTTGGGGCATGGCCCAAGGTACCTAGTCGTGGCGGGTTGTGGCGCTGGCCACCGCCGGCCAGCCGTGGGCATCCCGATTGCATTCCCCGCGTGACGGCGCCGGGACGCCCGGCGCACGAAGAGACCACAAGTCCAGGAGATTCCCATGGTCAAGTTCCAACGCACCCTCCAGGTCCTCGGGATCCTCGCGGTCCTCAGCCTCCTCGGTGCACTGCCGGCCGCCGCTCAGACCACCGTCGAGGTGACGGCCTCCTGGACCCCGCCGACCGAGGGCTCGCCGGTGGATCACTATATCCTGCAGCTCTCGACCGACGGCGGTCCGTTCTCGACAGTCGCGTCGGTCAGCGGAACCAGCTACGTGCTCGACCTCGAAATCGGACACACCTATATCGCGCGAGTGGCGGGCGTGGACGCCCAGGACCGCCAGGGTCCCTGGTCGGTCTCGTCCGATCCGTACTCGCCGGACCTCGGTCCTCCCGGACAGCCCGGCAAGCCGATCGTCATGTGATCTCACCACGCCAGGTCCACGGGAAAGGGGCCGCTCCGCAAGGGGCGGCCCCTGCCGCATGGACCGAAAGCGCCGGCCGCTCAGAGCCGCGGCAGGACGAGGCCGACCCGCACGATCAGGTTGTTCCAGGAGAGGGACAGGTCTTCGCCCGAGGCGTGGAACGCGGGCGTCGTGAACCGATCGAACTCGTACTGGAAGGTGACTTCCCAGTCCAGGATCCGGAATCCGGACTGCAGCGACCAGGTGAACGCGTTGCGGCCGGCGTCGAACACGGTCTCGGTCGCGGTGAATTCCTCGCCGTACTTGTTGCGGACCACGGCGGCGCCGACGCCCGCGAACGGCCGCACCGTGCGCTCGCCGCCGGTCGCGATCCAGCAGACATCCAGGCCGTAGCGCAGGAGCGAGGTCTGGATCGAGAAGGGCTTGCCGCCCGCGTCGTAGCCGTCGTAATCGCCGAATTCGACGTAGGCGAAGGTCGGCGCCAGGGTCAGATTGCGATGGGCGTAGAGGCGTACGCGCAGGCCGAGCGTGTAGCCGGGCTCCTGACCCATCCCGCGCTCGGTGTTCAGATAGCCGGCGGCGAGGTCCCCGAGCGGCGAGACCACGCCACCCTCCAGGACGACCTCGGCGCGCCGGTCGCCAGTCCCGTCTGCGGTCTGGGCGCCGGCGACGGCGGCCACGAGGCCGAGCGCCATCAGCAACGTTGCGGAGCGAGGCATCGAGGGTCCTTTCGCCGCGCGCGGAACGACGGCGATGATACGAGATCGCCGGCGCGGTGGGAAGGCCGCGTCGTTGCGGGGCCGCCGCGCGGCGGGTTATACTGCGCGCGTCGCCCGTCGCCGCTCATCGTCAGCGCCCGCCACCCTCGAGGTGCTCATGCCGCGCCCGCGCCCCCTCTCGCCGCCGTTCGCCGTGGCCACGCTCTGCCTCGTCGCCGCAGCCGCGCCGGCCGCCCCCGGCGCCTGGCCCGACGGCAAGGAGCTCGCCGGCCGTCTGCTGGACCTCGCCCGCCACGACCGCGCCGACCTGCACGAGATCGGAATCTCCGCCGGCGGACAGAAGCTACGCCTGCTCGAGATCGCCCCGGAGCGTCCGCGCGCAGGCGGCGGTCCCGCGGTGCTGGTCGTCGGCGACGCCGAGGGCGCGCTGCCGCTCGCCGCGCTGGCGTCGGTCGAGCTCGCGGCCGCCGTGCTGGCGGCGCCGGCGGGGTCGACGGCCGGCGCGGTCCGCTGGTACGTGCTGCCGGTCGCCTCGCCGGACGGGCTGGACGGCTGCTTCGCGCGGCCCCGCGCCGCCGGCGGCGGCAATGCGACGCCGGTGGACGAGGACCAGGACGGCGCCGAGGGAGAGGATCCGCCCGACGATCTCGACGGCGACGGCCTCGTCACCTGGATGCTCGTCGCCGACCCGGCCGGCGCGTGGACCCTGAGCGCCGCGGGCGTGCCCCTGGCCGTCGACCCGGCGCGCAGTCCGGCCGACCGGTACCGGCGCGAGATCGAGGGCCTGGACCAGGACGGAGACGGCCGGTACAACGAGGATCCGCCGGGCGGGGTCGACATCGCGCGCAACTTCCCGCACGACTTCGCGCCGTGGACCCCGCGCGGCGGCCGCTGGCCGGCGGACCAGCCCGAGACCCGCGCGATCCTCGAGTTCGCCTTCGGGCACCCGGACATCGCGCTCGTCGTGGTCCTCGGCGGAACGAGCAACCTGTGGCGCGCGCCCGCCCCCGCCGTTCCGGAGGCGGACGCCGGCGAGCCGGTCGCCGTGCCCTGGCGCCTGGCGCGGGAGCTGGGCCTCGAGCCCAACGCGCTCTACCCGCCGCAGAGCGTGATCGACCTCGCGCGCGAGCGCGGCGCCCGCCTGAATCTCACGCCCGCCCGCGTGCGCGCGATGCTGCACCTCGAGCCGCTGCGCCAGCCGCCGGCCGAGGACATCGGCTGGTGGGCCGCCCTCGGCGAGCACTACCGCGCGTACCTCGCCGAGCACGGGCTGGACGCGCCCCGCCTCGAGCCGCCCGCGCCTGGTCCCGGGTCGCCGGCCGGCTGGGCCTACTTCCAGTTCGGCGTGCCGGCGGTGGCCCTCGATCTCTGGACGCTGCCCGCCCCTGCGGACACCGCGGCCGCCGACACGACGGTCGCCCCGGCGGCCCGCCGGCCCGAGCCGGCTCGCGAGCTGGTCCTCCTGCAGGAGCGCGCCGCGCAGCGCGGCGTCGCGGGCTGGCGCGCCTGGACGCCGGTCACCCTGCCCGGCGGCGCGTCCGCGCTGGTGGGCGGCCCCGAGCCGGGCGCCGCCACGACGCCGCCCGCCGGCGAGGCGGAACGGCACGCCCGCGCGCTGGTGCCGTTCCTCCTCGACCTGCCGGCATGGCTGCCGCGCCTCGAGATCGCGCCGCCCGTCCTGGTCGACCGCGGGGGCGGCGTGCGCGAGGTGACGGTCAGGGTGAGCAACACGGGCCGCTTGCCGTACCCGACGACCATGGGCACGATCAACCAGCGGCCGGCGCCCGTCGTGGTCGAGCTCGCGGGCGCCGAACCGCTGCTGGATCCCGCCCGGCGCGTTGTGCCGCAGCTGCCGGCCGGCGGCGCGGTCGAGCTGCACTGGCTCGTGCGCGCGGATCGTCCCGACCGGCTCGAGATCGCGGCGTCGGCGCCGAGCCTGGGCTCGTTGACGGTGAAGGGAGGCGGCCGATGAAGCGTCCGCTCGTCCTCGCGCCCGCGGCCTGCGCCCTGCTGCTCTGCGCGATGCCGCCCGTCGCCGCCGCGGCCGAGCCGCCGGAGTTCCGCTGGGACCGCTACTTCGACCAGGATCAGGTCACGGCCGCGCTCGCGGCGCTGCACGCCGCGTATCCGCAGCTCACCGAGCTGCGGTCCATCGGCACGAGCGCCGAGGGCCGCGACATCTGGCAGCTCACGATCGGCAATCCGCTCACCGGACCGCTCGACCGCAAGCCGGCGATGTACGCCGACGGCGCCATCCACGGCAACGAGATCCAGGCGACCGAGGTCTGCCTGTACCTGGCGTGGTTGCTGCTGGACCGCTACGGCGAATGGGACCGCATCACCGAGCTGGTCGATCGCGCCGCCTTCTACATCGTTCCCACCGTCAACGTCGACAGCCGCGCGCGCTTCTTCAGCGACCCCGGCAGCCACGAGATCGGCCGCACCGCGCGCGTGCCGTTCGACGACGACCAGGACGGGCGCCTCGACGAGGACGGTCCCGAGGACCTCGACGGCGACGGACTCGTCCTGCAGATGCGCGTGCGCGACCCCTTCGGCACCCACCGCACCGACCCCGACGACCCCCGGGTCGTCGTGCGGATCGAGCCCGGCGAGCAGGCGGAGTGGACCCTGCTCGGCCTCGAGGGCCTCGACAACGACGGCGACGGCAGGGTCAACGAGGACGGTCCGGGCTACCTCGACCTCAACCGCAACTACGGGTTCAACTGGCAGCCAGCGTACGTGCAGTCGGGGGCCGGCCTGTACCCCTTCTCGGCGAGCAACACCCGCGCGATCGCCGATTTCCTCGCGGCGCACCCGAACGTCGCCTTCGCCTTCACGTTCCACAACTACGGCGGCATGTTCCTGCGCGGCCCCGGCAGCCCGGACTCGCCGCCCTACGACCCGGCCGACATCGCCGTCTGGGACTGGCTGGGGCGCGAGGGCGAGCGCACGGTGCCCGGCTACCGCTACCTCGTGTCGTACCAGGACCTCTACTCGACCTACGGCGACTTCGACGAGTTCGCGTACCAGGTCTTCGGTATCCTCGGCTACACGGGGGAGCTCACGATGGCGAACGAGTTCGCGTACCGCGGTCGCCGCGACACGCCCGTCGTCCCCGCCGGCGACCCCGCCGGCGACCCGTGGTCGCACCGCCCGCCGCTCGCCGAGAAGCAGGACTTCAACGACCACCTGATGGCCGGCGAGATGTTCCGCGCGTGGACGCCGTACGACCACCCGCAGTACGGTCCGCTCGAGATCGGCGGCTGGAAGCCGTTCGCCGTGCGCTCGACCCCGGGGTTCCTCCTTCCCGAGATGCTCCACCGCAACGCGATGTTCGTGGTCTGGACCGCGACGCAGCTGCCCCGGGTCTCGGTCGCGGTGGTCGCCGTGGAGGATCTCGGCGGCGGCCTGCGTCGCGTGCGCGCACGGGCGAGCAACGCCGGCGGCCTGCCGACCCTGTCGGCGCAGGCGCTGGCCAAGCGGCTCTGCCCGCGGGATGCGTTCGCGATCGGTGGACCCGATCTGGAGGTGCTGAGCGGCGGGCTCGTGCGCGACCCGTGGCTTGGCGGCGTCGACGCCGCCCCGCACCGTCCGGCCCGGCTCGAGACCTCGCTGCCCGGGCAGGGCGTGCGCGAGGCGGAGTGGATCGTGCGCGGCGCCGGCAAGCTGGCCGTGACGTACGACGGCCTGCGGTGCGGGGCGGCGGCGGCGGACACGACGGTGCGGTGACGGCGCGACTCGCGCGGGTCAGGTCCGGAGACGCGCGACCGGTGAGGGCGCTCGCGGGACCAACGGCATTTCCGCGGACGGTTGAATGAGCATGTCTCCAGCGACGACCCCGCCGGTCCCCTCCCATCCGCTGCGATGGCTTCCGGAGTTCTGGGCGCTGGGCCAGCGGCGACTTCGGCCGCAGGCGCGATCGCTGGGGCTCGCGCTGGTCGTGGGCGTGCTGGCGGGGCTCGGCGCCATCGCGTTTTACAGCGCCTGCCAGGTCGTCGTTCATGGTGCACTCGACCACATGCTGGGCTATCACCCGCTGCATCCCGGTGGCGAACCTCCGTTCTGGGATCCCTCGCCCCGGCCATTCCGCCCCTGGCTCCTGCTTCTGGTTCCCACCATGGGCGGACTCATCAGCGGATTCCTGGTCTGCAAGCTGGCGCCGGAAGCCGAAGGGCACGGCACCGATGCCGCCATCGCTGCCTTCCACCATCGGCGAGGCTTCATTCGTCCGCGGGTGCCCCTGGTCAAGCTGGTGGCCAGCGCCCTGACGATCGGCACCGGCGGCTCCGGCGGTCGCGAAGGCCCGATCGCCCAGATCGGCGCCGGCTTCGGCTCGCTCATCGGCGGCTTGTTCCGCTTGAAGCCCGCCGAACGGAGGATCCTGATGGCGGCCGGTGTCGGAGCGGGCGTGGCCGCCATCTTCCGCGCACCCCTGGCCGGCGCCCTGTTCGCCGCCGAAATCCTCTATAAATCGGCGGACTTCGAATCGGACGTGATCGTCCCTGCCGCCCTGGCGAGCACGGCCGCGTATTGCACGTTCGGCATCGTCTTCGGCTGGACCCCGCTCTTCACGCTCTCTCCGGACATCCTCGATTCGTTGACCTTCGGGGACCCGCGGCACCTCATCGCGTACCTCCTGCTTGCGCTGTTCATGGTCGTACTGGCCATGATGTACACGCGCAGCTTCCATGGGCTGTCCCACGCCTTCAAGCGGCTGCCGCTGCCGCGCATCTTCAAGCCGGCCCTCGGGGCGTTCGCGACCGGGGCGCTCGGGCTCATCCTCTATTCCGCCTTCGGCAGCGACGAACAGGTTCTGGCCGTCCTGTCCTTCGGCTACGGAGCGCTGCAAGGCGCGCTGGCCATGTCGACGACGGCGGGCGCCGACCTGCATCTTGCGCTGGTGATGCTGGCGATCGCCCTCGGCAAGATCCTGACGACGGGTTTCACGATCGGCAGCGGCGGGTCCGGTGGAGTCTTCGGTCCCTCGATGGTGATCGGTGGGTGTGGCGGTGGCGCGCTTGGCCTGGTCCTGTCCCACTTCTGGCCGGCAATGGTGCCGCACCCTGCCGCGTTCGTCATCGTCGGTATGGCCGGTTTCTTCGCCGCCGCCGCCAAGACGCCCGTCTCGACGCTGATCATCGTCGGTGAAATGACCGGGGACTACCATCTGCTGCTGCCGGCCCTGTGGGTCTGCATGATCACGTTCCTACTTTCCGACGAGCAGTCCCTGTACCATTCCCAGCTGGTCAGTCGCTCGATGTCGCCCGCCCATCAAGGCGACTACGTGCGCGAGGTGCTCGCCGACCTGCGGGTCGGGGAGTTCCTCGATGCCGGCCCGGACGTACGCCCGCTGCACCCCGGAGACCGATTGGGCGAGACGCTCGACCGTCTGGTCGGCGCTGAACATGTCGGCCTCCCGGTCGCCGACTCTGACGGACGGTATCTGGGCATGGTGAGTCTCGAGGAGGTCCACATTGCGTCGCACCTGCCGGGCCTCGGCGACCTGGTCGTCGCCGCGGATCTCATGAACACGAGCCTGCCGGTCCTGCGGGCGGGCGATCCACTCGATCAGGCGCTCGAACGATTCGCGGAGAGCGATCGCATGGCGTTGACCGTGGTCAGCGATGGCCCCGAGGCGCACGTGCTTGGTCTGGTGCGCCGCGCGGACATCTCCGCGGCCTACCTGCGTCGCGTCCAGGGCACGCTGATCGGGGCCGAGGTGCCGAGGCAGGCGTGAACCACCGCCGGTCGACCTCCGCCGTCGCCGCATTCCGCGTGCGGATGCCTCGTCCTGGTTCTAGATTATCGGCATCTCGCCCCGCGTCCGTCGTCGCCGCACCGGCGACCGCGGCGACCAGGCTGGTCAATCCCGCGCCACTCGGGTTTCCTCTCCCGCGAGCGGCGAACCCGGCGCGGAGTCAGGGGCCGCCCGTGAACATCCTCCTCGTCGAGCCGCGCACGCCGGACACCTTCTGGAGCATGCGCGACGCCCTGCGTTTCGTCGGCAAGCGGTCCGCGCACCCGCCCCTCGGCCTCCTCACCGTCGCCGCCATGTTGCCCGCCGACTGGAACTGCCGCCTCGTCGACCTCAACGTGCGCGCGCTTCGCGAGCGGGACCTCGCCTGGGCCGACCACGTCTTCGTGAGCGCGATGCTCGCCCAGAGCGACTCCCTCGACGAGGTGGTCCGCCGCAGCCACGCCGCAGGCAAGAGCGTGGTCGGCGGCGGTCCGCTCTTCACGGGCGCCGAGTCCGACCGCCATGGCGTCGACCACGTCGTGGTCGGCGAGGCGGAGGAGCTGGCGCCCCGGCTCGTGGCCGACCTGCAGGCCGGCCGACCCGCGCCGACGTACACGGCCGACGGCTTCCCGGATCTCGCGCTCACCCCGCTGCCGCGCTGGGACCTCGTCCGCCTGCGCGACTACGCCAGCATGGCCGTGCAGTGGAGCCGCGGCTGCCCCTTCGACTGCGAGTTCTGCGACATCGTCGCCTTGAACGGCCGGGTCCCGCGTCACAAGAGCGACGCCCGGTTCATCGCCGAACTCGACGCGCTCGACCGGCGCGGCTGGGGCGGCATGACCTTCGTCGTCGACGACAACTTCGCGGGCAACCGCCGCCGCTGCCGCGACCTGCTGCGCGCCGTCATCGACTGGCGGCGTGCGAGCGGCAGCCGCATGGTCCTGATGACCGAAGCCTCGGTGGACATCGCCGGCGACCCGGAGCTCCTGCAGCTCATGGTCCTCGCGGGCTTCAAGAAGGTGTTCCTGGGCATCGAGACGCCCAGCGCCGCGAGCCTCGAGGAGTGCCGCAAGCTCCAGAACCTGCGCTGCGACCTGGCGACCGCGGTGGCCACGATCCAGCGGGCCGGCCTCGAGGTGATGGGCGGCTTCATCGTGGGCTTCGACAGCGACGAGCCCGATATCTTCGACCGCCAGTTCGAGTTCATCCAGAAGACGGGCGTCGCGACCGCCATGGTCGGCCTCCTGCAGGCCGTGCCGCGCACCCGCCTCTACCAGCGCCTCGCGCGCGAGGGCCGGTTGCGCGGCGCGAGTCACGGCGACAACACCCGCGCCGCCTTCAACTTCGAGCCGCGCCTGGATCGCGATTTCCTGATCCGCAACTACCGGCAGCTCATGCGGCGCCTCTACGATCCCGGCACCTACTACCGGCGCATCCAGGTCTTCCTCGAGAGGTCGCGGCCGCGCGGGCCGCGCATGCCTCATGCCTGGAGCGATATCGAGGCGCTCGTCAAGTCGCTCTGGCTGATGGGCGTGATCCACAGCGGCCGCCGCGCCTACTGGTCGTTCGTGACGCGGACCCTGCTCCGCCATCCGGACCGTTTCGGCGCCGCGATCACGCTCGCCATCACCGGCTTCCATTTCCGGCGAGTGTCCGCCTCGCTCTGATCGTCCCGAAACGTCGCGAGCGATCAGATCACCGGCGTCAACGTGCCGTCGTTCAGGTTCACGACCCAGGCGGAGTCACCGACCTCGACGGTCGCCGTGTCGTCACCGTCGTAGGTCACCGTCGCCGTGATGCCCTCGTTGGTGAACGTCAGTTCGCCGCTCGCCGGCCATTGACCCGCGTCCGCGACGGCGACGGCGGCGAGGGTCCAGGTCGCCTCGTAGCCGCCGACGGTCAGCGTGCCTGACCCGTACGCGACGGCGGTGCCCGCGCCCTGGTCGAGATCGGTCTCGAGGTCGGCCGCGAGCAGCCAGGGCACGCCGCCTTCGACGATCGTGACCCTCAGCGGCGATGCGTCCGCCGTGAAGGCGGCCGCGTAGTCGGCCACGTCGTAGCCGGACGGCGCGCCGTCGAGCTCGAAGTGGAGCAGCACGGTGCCCTCGATCGGGCCGCCGGCAGCGAAGGTGTACGCGTAGTTGCCGTCGGACGCGTCGGCCTTGCCGCCATCATATTCGAGCGCGAGCGGCGCCAGCTCGACCACGGCCAGGGCCAGATAGCCGGCCTGGCCGGCCACGTCCTCGCTCTCGAGCAGGGGCAGCCGGTCCTGGGGCGCCGTCTCGTCGCTCTCGCAACCGGCGGCGAGCCAGCCTGAGACGAACAGCAGCATCAGGTAGGTCAGTGTCTTGCGCATGGCATCGCCTCCGGGGTTACTTGCCGAACAGCAGGCCGAAGTTGTAGACGGCGAGATCGCCGATACCCGCCTCGAGGTTGACCATCACGCCGAGATCGAGCGTGGTCCCGATGGTCACGCGGGATTCCATGACGCCGTCCATCTCGAACTCGACCGGATCGCCGGTGAACTCCTCGACGTAGCTCACCTTGACCGACGAGGATTCCTTCGCGAGACCGCCGTACAGCGTGGCCAGGCCGTACTGCTTCGAGGCGGCGACGAAGACGCTGCTGGCCTCGGTCTCGAGGAGCGTGCCCACGTCGATCTCCTGCCGGGCGAAGCCGACGATGACGTCGACCGGCCAGGCCGGCAGCAGGACGTTGGGGCTCCACTGCAGGCCGTAGCCGAACAGTTTGGTCTGGCCGACCTCCGGGACGTCGCTCTCCGGCACCCAGCGCAGCGACCCCTTCAGGCCGGCGAACCCGCCGACCTGCAGTTCCGGCACGACGAGCGGCACCCACCGGGTCTTGACCAGGCCGCTGATGGTCCCTTCCTGGTAGACAGGCAGGCCATCGACGTAGGCGGTCGCAGTGCCCTCGACCTCGTCGTCGCCGATGGCCGTCGGCCCCTCGAACACGACGTCCCCGGTCGCGCCGTAGTAGGGGTCGCCGGGCTCCAGGTCCAGATAGTCGTTGAGCGCGACGTTGCCGAGGACGCGGCGGAACGACTGGTCGCCGGCGCTGAGGTGCGCGCCCTGGACCTTCAGGCCGATCGAGAACGTGAGGCTCCGTCGCGGGATGTGGGCGGTGTGGAAGAGGCCGCTGTTCTGGTTGGCGCCGAAGCTGTGGACGAGGGGCGTCAGGTATGCGATCGCGTATTGCTCGCCGACCTCGCCCAGCGTGCTCTCCAGGTCGTCGTCGTCGGCTCGGGCCGCCGGCATGGCCAGCGCGAGCAGGCACGCGAGCAGCAGGAAGCGTTTCGGCATGACGGGATTCCTCTCGTTGGAGCGAGGTGGCTCTCGCGATGAGTCAGCAGGTCCAATACCACACGACCGCGTCCCGGCGTGTCAATTCGTGGAACCTGTAGAAAATCAAGACGCTGCGGGAGGATCCTCGTCGCGGAGCGCGCGCCCGAGCGCGGCCTGGTAGACCGCGAGGTCGCCCTTGCTCCAGCAGACCAGCCGGACCTCGCGGATCTCCGGATTGTCCTGCAGCCCGGCGCGGATCGCGGCGAGCGCGACACCGGCCGCGCGCTCGATCGGAAAGCCGTAGATACCCGTGCTGATCGACGGGAACGCGATGGTGTCCGCCCCGCGGTCGGCCGCGAGGCGGATGCTCTCGCGATAGCAGGACGCGAGCAGCTCGTCCTCCCGCTCGCCGGCGCCGACGCCCCAGATCGGTCCGACCGTGTGGATGACCAGCTTGCACGGCAGGTCATAGCCGCGCGTCGAGACCGCCTCGCCGGTCCCGCAGAATCCGAGCTGGCGGCACTCGCGCTCGAGGGCCGGACCAGCCGCGGCGTGGATCGCGCCGCAGACGCCGCCGCCGCGGCGCAGCTCCTCGTTGGCCGCATTCACGATGGCGTCGACGTGTTGGCGGGTGATGTCGCCCTCGACGATGGTCAGGCGATCGTGCCAGCGGGTCATGGCGCGCTCCTCGAACTCAGTCCAGCTCCGTGAACTCCCCGATGTCCCGGTTCTTGCGGACGTTGTTCCAGTGGAACACGCGGCCGTTCATCGCCACGTAGACGCCGGACGGCAGGCTCTGTGCGAACGCGAGGGCGGCGCCGAGGTTGAACAACCCGTCGCTCGAACCGAACGCGAACGGGACCATCGCGCCCGTGAGCACGATGGTCTTGCCCGGGATCGCCGCCTCGCCGAGGCGGCGCGCCGTGTCGGTCAACGTGTCGGTGCCGTGGGTGATCACGATGCGGTCGGTTTCCGACTTGCGGCACTGGTTGACGATCAGCTCGCGGTCGTCGTCGTCCATCTCCAGGCTGTCGACCATCATCAGCGTGCGGACCTCGACCGGCACCCGGCAGCGACCCAGCCTGAGCATGTCATGCAGGTGGGTGTCCTTGAAGAAGAGGTTGCCGGTGCGCTCGTCGTATTCCTTGTCGAAGGTGCCGCCGGTGATGAAGACGCGCACGGTCGGGGTCATGGTCGGCATTCCCTGCTGGGGTTCCGAGACCGGCGGGATCGCGCGGCCCCGCCACCGCCAATATTAAGCCGGAGCCGTCCGCGAGACAAACCAGGAGGCGGCTCGCCCGGTTCGCGATACCATGGGAATCGGGTCTGCGGCGGCCGAATGGCCGCCGGCGCCCTGCCGACGACCCGTTCAGAGAGGACCTGCCATGCCCCGTCCCCCCATCCTGCCGACCATCGATTGGCCCACCGTCTTCACCTTCGCCAAGGGATTCGAGGACTGGCTCGACGCGGCCGAGAGTCCCGACCAGGCGCAGGCCATCAACGACGCCCTCGCCGGCCAGTCCCTCGAACCGCAGGAAGAGGCGGTGGTGCAGAACCTCGCCCGGCTCGTGCGCGTCGTGGCGTTCGCCGAGGACTGGTGCGGCGACGTCGTGCGCCACGTGCCGGTGCTGCAGGCGCTCTCCGACGTGAGCGGCATGCTGCACGTGCGGTACGTCACCCGTTCCGAGCACCCCGCGGTCTTCGTGCGCTTCTTGACCAACGGCGGCGAGGCGATCCCGAAGTTCGTGTTCCTGAACGAGGCCTTCGTCGAGTGCGGCAACTGGGGGCCGATGCCCGAAGCCTGCAAGCGGTTGATCGCCCGCGGGAAGGCCTGCGGCGACATCGGTGCTGCGCGCAGGCTGGTGTCCGCGCGCTACGCCGCCGATCCTGGCAAGCGCGAGGTCATCCGCGAGTTGCTCGAGCTGGCGCAGAATACGGCCGCGGTCGCGCCCTGAACGAGGGTGAATGCCGAAATCAGAATATCGTCATAACTGCCTGGCGTTACGTTTTTTACTCCACTTCACGGCGGCGATGTCGTATCGTTGACGGAAGCCACGGCGGGCAATCGGCTGACCGATGCTCCCACAGCGGGAGCCGCTCGAGATCCAGCAATCGTAGGTCCGTCCCTATGAACAGACACCATGACGAACTCCAGTGCGCCATCGCGCGCCTCGGCGATCACCTGGGCCGTGTCCAGCAACTCACGAGGAATCTCGCCGAGAGCCGCCAGCTGGCCGACTGCGATCTCGATCCGGAGACAGACCTCGCGGTGGTATGCTGGCTCAAGGAAGCGGCCGAGATCATCGGTCTCTCGCCGGATCGGCTCCGCCGGCACGGCTGGCCGCAGGCCTGATCCCCGGTCACGCGGCGAGGACCACGACCGGTCGCCGCGCCCGGGGCTCCTTCAGCCACCACCCCAGCCGGCCGCCGCCGCCGAGCCGGGTCGGCGCGAGATCCTGCAGGCGCGCCACCGGATCTTCGGATGCGCCGGCTCGGTCCGCCGCAGCCAGGAATCCCGCGAGGAAGCTCCCCGAGACGCCCAGCTCGCGCACCAGCGCCACGACGCGCGTGGGCTCGACCAGCGTCCGGCTGTGCTCGAGCAGCACGCTGACGACCTCGTCGGTGTCGCTGGCCGTGTCGCTGAACGGATTGTCGCCGACCGCGAGGCAGTGCGCGGGCGCGCGGCCGAGCGCGGCCGCGAGCGCGCCGAACGGCTTCCCGGCGCCCCGCAGGTCGCCGTGCACGCGGCGGAAATGGCGCCCCAGCCCGTATTCCTCGAGCGTCCCCGCGGCTTCGTCCGTGCCGTCGCCCGTGGTCAGGTGCAGGTCGTGGTCGACGGCGAGGTCGGCCAGCGACGCCGCGACGCCGGGCCAGGCGCCCCACCGGCCGGTGACCGGGTCGCGCACCTCGAGCGTGCCGGCGAGATCGAAGAAGAGAAGCGGGCGGGACATGGGACGGCCACCTCGGCGGAAGGTCCGGGACGCGGGCGCGCCCATGGTAATCGCGATCGGCGGCTCCCTCCAGCGCGGACGCGCGCGAGTCCGCTCGCAGGTGACGGCGGCGCCGCCTTCGTCTATCATCCGGACTGGACCATGGATGCGGACGCCGGCGGCCCCGGGGACGACGGGTAGGCGTGGCGCGCGGGCGGGGCGTGGCCGGCGTCGGCAGACGGGAGGAGCAGACCGTGCCGAAGATCACGTGGTTCGGACACTCCGTCATCCAGCTCGAGACGGGCGGCGCGACCCTGCTCGTCGACCCCTTCCTGACCGGCAATCCGCTCGCCGCCGCCGAGGCTGCCGACCTCGCGCCGGACGTGATCCTGGTGAGCCACGGCCACGGCGACCACCTCGGCGACACGGTCGCCCTCGCCAGGCGCACCGGCGCGCTCGTGATCTGCAACTTCGAGATCGCCGGCTGGCTGGAGAAGAAAGGCGTCGCGAACCTCCGCCCCATGCACATCGGCGGCGGCTCGGACCACGCCTGGGGGAGGGTCAAGCTCACCAACGCGCTGCACGGCAGCGGGCTGCCCGACGGATCGTACGGCGGCAACCCCTGCGGCTTTCTCTTCACGGTCGAGGGCAAGAAGATCTATCACGCCTGCGACACCGGCCTCTTCTCCGACATGGCCCTCATCGGCGAGGAGGGCCTCGAGCTCGCGATCCTGCCCATCGGGGACAACTTCACGATGGGCCCCAACGACGCGCTCCGCGCGGTCAAGCTGCTGAAGCCGCGGCGCGTCGTGCCCATCCACTACAACACGTTCGACCTCATCAAGCAGGATCCGGACAGCTGGCGGACCCGGGTCGAGAAGGAGACGCCGGCGAAGGTCGTCGTGCTCGAGCCGGGAGAGAGCCTCACGGTCTGAACGCGCCGCGGCTTCGCGGCCGGCGCTAGCGGACGAGGACGACCTTCGCGGTCGCGACGCGTCCGTCCGCCGCGCCGCGCGCCACGTAGACCCCGCTCGCCAGGGCGCGGCCGGCGTCGTCGCGGCCGTCCCAGGTGAAGCCGTGCGGCCCCGGCCCGGCGAGCGGCCCCCGGTAGAGGATCGCCACGCGGCGGCCGCGCAGGTCGTAGAGGGCGACCTCGCAATCGCGCGCGCCCTGGCCGGGCAACTCGAGCTGGACCGTCGTGCGCGGATTGCACGGGTTCGGGTAGCAGACGAGCCGCGCCGCCTCGACCGGCGGGACGACCGCCGGCGCGTGCGTGGCGGCGTCGGCGTAGCGGGTCTCACGCCAGATTACGGTCGCCTCGGCCGGCCCGGTTCCGGCGCGCCGCACCTGCAGATACCGCACGTTGCTGGGCGCCGGCGCGTCGAGCGGCGCGTCGACCGCGCGCCAGTCCTCCCACTCGATCAGCGCGAGCTCGTCGAACCAGGCGATGCCGGTGCCGCCGTCCGGCGGCTCCGCGTTGCAGCGCAGCTCGAAGAAGATGGCGTTGGCGGGGGTGACGAGGTCGCGCCACTGGCGAGTCCACTCGAAGTCGCCGGTCGCGGGGTCCGCGAGGTCGGTGCTCGAGACGGGGGTCTCGTTCGTGCGGCTGCTGTAGAACCGCGCCATGGTCCGCGCGTACGGCGCGTTCTCGCCGCGCAGCCAGCCGACGGCGGAGTGTTCCCGCGCCGGATCGCACGGCAGGTGCCGCTCGAGGTCGGTGCCGGTCGCCGCCTGGTCGGACGAGTCGCGGCGCAGGCCGAGCGAGCGCTGGCCGCCGAGCCGGATCGTCTCGTCGAACCATTCGTCGTCGGTGTTGGCGTCCCAGAGGTCGGCCCCCTCGCTCTCGAATCCGCCGTGCCACAGCAGGTCGCGGCCCCAGCGCGCCTCCCAGCCCCCGCCGCCCTCGGCGATCGCCGCGAAGCCGGAGAAGTAGGCGTCGCCGCCCACCGGCAACGGCGCCGAGATCGCGTAGCCGTCGCGCGCCTCGAGGGCGACCGTGGCCGAGGGCGACAGCACGGTCGAGTCGGCCTCGGCGCGGGACAGGAAGATGCGGCCGCGCACGCCGTCGGGCTCGGGAACGACGAGCGCATTCATCGGGCGTGAATAGTCGGCCAGGCGTTCGAGGATGTGGCGCGCGAGGCTGCCGGTGGCGGGCTCGGGGATCCAGTGGTTGATCCAGGCGGGGGTGAAGGTGTATCCGGTGATCCCGGCGGCGCCGATCTCGAGGGTCAGGACCATCGTCGGCATGGTCTCGGGATAGTAGAGATCGAAGACGAAGTTGCCGAGACTGTGCGCGATGAGCTTGCCGTCGTGCGCCTCGAATCCCTGCAGGACGTGCGGGTGGTGGTTGATGACCACGTCGGCGCCGAGGTCCAGGCCGAGGCGCCGCAATTCCCGGTCGCCCGGCGTGGGCTCGTTGCGGAAGTGGAACTCGGGCGCCCCCGGGACCGGCTCGCTGGCCTCGACCGGCGGCGGCGCCGCGAGGTCGCCCCCGCGCGCGGGCGGCGCGGCCGCGTACTCGGGGCCGCTGTGGGTCTGCACGATCACGAGGTCGGCCTGCGCGCGGCAGGCGTCGATCGCCTTCTGCAGGTTGTCCGGCAGCAGGTAGGCGAAGCCGGGCTTGCTGTAGCCCGCGTCGAGGAACGGCTGGTAGTTCCACTCGCGGCCGGTGCGGTTGCAGAGACCGACGAACGCGAGGCGCAGTCCCTTGGCGCCGTGGTAGGCCGGCAACAGCGCGAAGTACTCGTTCACGCCGGCGCCGCAGTACGGGATGCCCAGCCCGTCGAGGCCGTCCATCGTGTCGAGCATCCCGATCTCGCCGTAGTCGATGATGTGGTTGTTGCCGATCGTGACGAGGTCGATGCCGGCGTACGCCAGACCGACGATGTTCTCCGGCCGGCTGCGGAAGACCACGCTCTTGGTGGGATGCGGCGTGCCGCGGTCCGTGTAGCTGACCTCGAGGTTGGCGACGTTCACGTCGGCCGCCAGACCGAAGATGTCGAGGGTCGGTTCGAACAGGGCTTCGACGCCATAGGTGTCGATGATGCCGCCGGGCGTCTCGTAGCCGCGTCCCGTGAAGACGTCGCCCACGAGATTCACGGTCAGGGGCAGCTCGCTCGGACCATCCTCGACGCGCACGCGGCAGGTGTCGCCGCCGGCGAGGCCTTCGGGGTCGGCGACCACCAGGCCCACGGTCCACGGGTGATTCGCCTGCACGAGGAAGGTGTGCTGGGGCGCGGCGAGGTCGCTGCCGGTGCTGTCGCCGAAATCCCAGGCGTACGCGAAGGTGTCGCTGTCGGGGTCGAAGACCTTGGCCTGGAACTGGACGTCGACCGAGAGCAGGCCCGCCGCCACCTTGCGCATCGACTGGACGGACGAGAGGATGCGGCAGCGCGGCGCGTGCGGCAGATCCTCGGTCACGTCGCGCAGGTCATCGAAGAAGGTCACGCCCGGCTGCTGGACGCTGTCGGCGTCGTTGACGTACACGAGGCGCGTGATCGCGGCGGGGGGAGCGCCGAACGTGGTCGTCCAGTCCTCGCCGACCGGCAGCAGGAACACGCACCACTCGCCGCGATCCCGGGCGCCCTGATAGACCGTCCACCAGTTCGTCGCGGCCTGCAGCTGCGTTCCCCAGAACGTGTAGAAGAGCTCGTTGGCGCCGTCGCCGAGGCCCAGGGCCTGGATCTCGCCAATGCGGTCCGCCCGCACCGCGACCTGCCAGACGGTCGTGTCCGTGACCGCGACCGGCGCGTCCAGGACCTGGACCTTCCAGGTGTTGCCGAACAGCCGCAGCGCCTGCTGGCCGGCGTGCGCATCGCCGGTGAGCGCCCAGTCGTCGGGGTCGTCGTCCTGTTCCGGGTAGCTCTCGAGTTCGAGCGTGGGCGCCTCGAAGTCCTCGATCAGGACGCCGCGGTCGCGGCCGACGGCGACCGAGGCGAGCAGCAGCGCGATGCAAACGAGCGATCGGCAACGCATCAAGAGGCACCTCCGTTCAGGGCACCCCTTGATGATACCACATCGGGCGGTCGCGCCGCCGCCGCGATCCGCGCGGCAGCTAGCGCGCGGCCCGGACCGTGAAGGTGGCCGCGTCCTCGTCCGAGAGCCCGCCGTCGTCGATCGCGCGGAAGGTGATGGTGGCCTCGCCGGTCCACTCCGGGCTGGGCGGCGTCACGGTCGCCACGTGCGCCGCGCTGATCGACACGTTGAGGGCGCCGTTGCCCGAGTAGGTCCACAGCAGCTGCTCGTCGGGGTCGTCGACGTCGACGACCCAGTCGTCGAGCGCGATCGGGAAGAACGCGCCGCCCGCGGTCGTCGACTGGTCCGGGATGTTGCTCACGACCGGCGCGTCGTTGACCGGAGTCACCGTGAACGTGACCGCGCGCTGTGCGCTCAATCCGCCGGGGTCCGTCACCTGGAAGGTGATGGTCTCTTGACCGCTCCATTCGGAGTTCGGAGCGCTGACCGTGGCGATGCGCGCGGCATCGATCACGACCAGGAGCGCGGTGGCGTCGACGACGTCCCAGTCGAGGGTCTCGTCCGGGTCGTCCGCGTCCGTCACGTACCCGTCGAGATGCAGCGCGGCGAAGGCCTCGCCCTCGGCGATGGTCTGCGCGGGCACGACCGCGAGGACCGGCGCGGCGTTCTGCACCGTGAAGCTGACCGCCGCGCGGTCGTTGTCGGGCCACGGATCCGCCGGCTCGACGGCGACCACGACCGCCTCGTTCTCGACGAGCTGTCCGTTCGTGCCCGACGCCACCTGGACGGTCAACACGAGCGTCGCCTCCGCGTCCGGCGCCAGCGTGCCCAGCGACCAGTGGCCGGTGACCGGATCGAAGATGCCCTGGCCGGGGGCCGCCTGCTGGAACGTGACCGCCTCCGGCAGCGAGTCGGCGACGACGACCTCCCGGGCGTCCACGTCGCCCAGGTTTTGGACGGTCAGCACGTAGTGGAGGATGGCCAGCTCGTGGGCCCAGGGACCGCCGTCGAGATCGACCTCCATCGCCAGCGCGAGGTCGGGACCCCCGCCGCCCCTGGCGACCTTCCAGTTGTTGTCCTCCTGGTCGCAACCGCCCGCCAGCCAGACCGCCGTGACGGCGAGCCCCAGCATGGCCGACAGCGCCAGTGGCCGCCGCGGGTCGCGGCGCTTCGTCACGAGGATCGTCGCCATGTCCAACCTCCGTCCCCTAGTGGACCACGATCCCGGCCGCCAGGGACGCGGCCGGTCCGTACCAGTGGTCGTCGTCGCCGGTGTCGGCCGGGTAGTGCATCAGCTCCGCCTGCCCGAAGAGACCGACCCCGTGCGAGCCGGCGCGGAAGAGGGCGTAACCGGCGCGCGCCTGGACGCCGAAACCGACCATCCGGTAGGTGCGGTCCCGGTACTCCAGCAGCTCGCCGCCGTCGTAGATGCCGCCGTAGCCGACCGCGAGCGAGGCGCTCAGGAAGGTGCGCGCGGTCAGCCGCCCCACGCCGAACGCGAGGTTCGCCCGATGGAAGGTCAGATCGGAGGTCGCGCCCGGGTCGGCGAGCTCGCGCACGGTGTAGCGGTTGAACGCGTAGGAGACGCTGATCTCGCGGAAGCCGACAGCTCTCTGGCCGGGCGACGGCGCCGGTGGATACCCGAATCGATACGCGGCGAAGAACCCGAGTCCCGGCTCGACCTCCGTGACGCCGCCGAGCGCGTCGATGTCGTCCCGGAAATGGTCGCCGAACACGAACACCGCGCACGCGCCGAACCAGCCGCGCGGGGTCGCGAGCGGTCGCGATGCGACCTGCGTCCGGGCGCTCGGCTTCGCGGGCTTGAGCGGCGTCTCCGGCGCGGCCTGCCCGGCCGGCGCGACCTTCGGCGCGAAATCGAACTCGATCTCCTGCCGGAAATTGCCCCGCAGCTCGATCGTGCCCGGCCCGGCCTCCGCCGCCTCGAAGGCCGCCGGCTCGTAGATCCAGCCGAACTTCGCGTAGAGCACGGAGCGCTGGACGGTGTAGACCATGACCGTGTACGACGTGCCGGGCTCGAGCCGCGCGCGGTCGAGCGCGATCGTCCCGTCGGTCGCGATCAGGAACTCGAGACACTCGGAGTCGAGGGGACAGAACACGACCGAACCCGTGGTCAGGGTGTGGCCATAGGCATCGACGACCTTCACCAGGTTCGGGTCGGATCGGGCGAGCGACGGCACGACCAGGGCCAGCGCAGCGATCTGCAGGAACGCGGCCAGCCTGCCGCGTCCCGGCCGCGATCGTGGATCGCGATCCGTCGACGGCACGGAAACCTCCTTGCTCCCCGCCCCACGAGACGGAGGAAGCGTATCTTAATCGACCTTATTATTCCAGTATTATCGCGGAGATCCGCCCGTTCCGCACCGGCAGAGGCGTCAGTTTCGCGCGGAATCGGTGGCGAGGCCTCGGTCGCTGGTCAGGTACATCGCGAACGTCCCGAGCCAGTGGCCACCCTCGTAGAACTCGCCGGTGAGCGCCGCCAGGCCGACGTCGGCGTGGGCGCGCGCCGCGGCGAGGAGCGCCGCGCGGCGGAGATCGTCGACGGGCAGGCCCGCCGCGATGCCCCGCAGCATCCAGGCCCGACTCAGGTTCAATCCGTCCAGGTGGGCGAGCTTGCCGTCGCTGCGGTCGGACACCACGGCCGCCGGCAGCCAGTCGGTCCCCCCGGAATCCGGGATCGCCGGCAGGAAGTCGGCGAGCCAGCGGGCGAACTCGGCCGGCGCCAGGATCCGGCGCAGCAGATCGGCCTCGGCGAGCGCCGGCGACACGAAATCCTGGCCGGACGGCTCGAAAGCCAGGTCGGCCCCGCGGTCGCCGAGGTAGAGCCGGGTGGTCGTGGCCTCGACGAGGCGCGCCAGATCGCCGCGTCCGGTCGACCGGGCATGGTCGAGCACGAGGGCGAACGCCAGGGCCGTCTGGCTGTGCTCGCCCGTGCGGATCGGATAGGTGAGCTTGGGCAGCCAGTCCTGCAGGCGCGCGACGCAGGCTTCCTCGAGCGGAGCCAGCGCTGCCGCCCAGCGCCCGGCCCGATCGGGGTCCCACTCGCGAAGCTCGGTCGCCAGCTGGAGCAGCCAGGCCAGGCCGTACGGCCGCTCCCATTCCGCGCGCCCCGGCGTCTCGAGGTAGGCGACCTCGGCCGCGATCAGCTCCGGGCGCAGGTGCCGGTCGAGCGCCGCGAGCGCCTCGGCGGCGAGCGGGTGTTCCGGATGGAGCCTGGCGAACCTGGCCATCAGCCAGTGGCCATGCACCGCCGAGTGCCAGTCGTAGCAGCCGAAGAACGCCGGATGGAGGCCGGCGGGCGTGCCGGTGTCCGCGGCGGATCGCAGCGAATGGTCGATCTTGCCGGGATACTCCCGATCGACGCAATCCAGGGCCAGCCCCACGAATCGCGCGGCCTGGTCGGCAGACAGGTTCGGCTCGGCGGCCGGGACGGCCCGGCCGGCGGGCGTGAACGCGAGCGCCATCAAGATCGGCACGAAGATCGGTTTCCGGCTCATCGGATCTCACCTCCGGCCGCCGCCGCCTTAATGATGACGAATTCTCTTTGACAGCCCCCGGATCGTGCTAGATGTTTTTTCCGGCTCCAGATCCGGGCCGTCCGAGCTTCTACCTGTGTCAAGGTGTGAGATTCGGAAGATCGTTCGGGCCCATGACGCAGGAAGGAAGCGACATGGATATCTACGTGGGCAATCTGCCGTGGACGTGCAGTGACGACGACCTCCGCGGGCTCTTCCAGCCGTTCGGCGACGTCGAGAGCGCCAGGGTCATCCTGGACCGCGAGACCGGCCGCAGCCGGGGCTTCGGCTTCGTCCAGATGCCGAACGCCGAGGAAGCCGCCAAGGCGATCCAGGGGCTCAACGAACAGGACTTCAACGGCCGGCCCCTGCGCGTGAACGAGTCGCAGCCGAAGCCGCGCACCGGCGGCGGCGGCGGCCGCGGCGGCAGTCGCGGCTGGTGATCGGGTCGCGGATCGAGAGGCCTCCTGCGCCGGCGGGAGGCCTCGTTGCGTCCGGGGCGCGGCCCCCAGCGGTCAGCGCGCCCGCAGCCGGTCCTTGAACTCCTGGCGGAACTTCGCGAGCTTCGGCGCGATGACGACCTGGCAGTACCCCTGGTCCGGGTTGTTCCGGTAGTAATCCTGGTGATACTTCTCCGCGGGCCAGAAGTCGCCGAGCGGCACGACCTCGGTCACGATCGGTCCGTCGAAGATCCGATCGCGTTCGAGGTCGGCGATCAGGCGCTCGGCGGCCGCCTTCTCGGCCGGGTCGCGCCAGAGGATGACCGACCGGTACTGCGGGCCCACGTCGGCGCCCTGGCGATCGCGCGTCGTGGGGTCGTGCACGCCGAAGTAGATCAGGAGGATCTCCTCGTAGCTGATCCGCGCGGGGTCGTACGCGACCTGGACGACCTCCGCGTGGCCGGTCGCGCCGCCGCACACGGCGTGGTAGTCCGGGTTCTCGACGTGGCCACCGGCGTAGCCGGACACGACGTCGAGCACGCCGGCCACCTCCTCGAAGACGGCCTCCAGGCACCAGAAGCAGCCGCCGCCGAGGGTCGCCACGGATCGGCTGGTCGTCTCGTCGCTCGCCATGACGCCGGTACCCCCCGCGATGACGATCAGGAATGCCGGCAGGACTGCCGGCCACGCGTTCGCTCGCGACATGCCGCCTCCCTTCAATGCTCCTCGTGCCAGGCCAGGGCGCGCTCGGCCCGGCGGACCGGGCAGCGGTCGGCGAAAACCGCCGCGGTTCGCTCGGCATCCAGGGGCAGCGTGTTCAGCAGGATGTCCGCGAGCAGGCCCAGCGGCAAATCGCCCTCGAGCTGGTGTCCGCGAGGCGCCCGGCTCTGGATCGCCTCGAACAGCTGCGGCACCAGGGCGCGTTCGGCGTCCCGGTCCGGTTCGTGGTCGTGGATCAGGCGGGCGTCGGCCTTGCGGTAGAGCCGGTCGCTGGCGACCTCCTGCATCTCCACGCGTCCGAGCCCCAGGACCCAGATCAGGTACCGCCCGTCGGCCAGCGTCTCGTGGTGGACGATCTCGCCGAGGCCGCCCACCGGCAACACGACCGGTCCGGAACCAGTCCGCGGACCGCCCGGCCGGTACGCCGCGAGCACCAGTCGAGCGGCGGTGTCGAGCAGGTCGCCGACCATCTGCCGGTACTTCGGCTCGAACACGTGCAGCGGAGCCACCGCGCCCGGAAACAGGTAAAAATCGGGCAGCGGGAAGAGGGGCAGTCCGCGCATCAGCCTTCCTGACTTGGTGATCATGCCCACGTCCTGATGTTGACGATCCCTCAAGAAATTAAGTCAAGAGCGCCAATCTCGCTCGTGGCATCATGGCGGCGGGCTGCCGTTTCGTGCGCTCGGCCGGGCCCCGTCCGCCGGCAACGGGGCGGATTGGCCGGACTCGGTTTAATTGATTCCGGATCACACCCCCCTGGAGGCACCATGGCGGCATTGTGGCGCGAATCCCTGGTCTGGCGACTGCTCGCGCTGGTCGGCGGAGCGTTCGCGGTGGTTTCGCTGATCGTGTTCCTGCTCGTGGATTCGCTGATCCAGCGCGTGGTCTACACCAGCAACGTCGAGGTCTACTCGGAGCGGATCGACGCCATGGTGCACCGACTGGCGCAGCAGGCCAGCCGGCTCGCGCTCACCGGCCAGCCGGAGTTCTACCGGCCGGAGTACCAGGACGTCGTCCTGCGGGAGCTGGCGCAGACCTACTACCGCGCGCAGGCGACCGAGATCTACCCGTTCATCGTCGACAGCACCGGCATGCTCATCATGCACCCGCAGCGAGAGCGTGCCGACGCCGCGCTGTTCGAAAGTCTCCAGGCGCGCCGCCGGACACCTGATGCTCGCGGCGAATTCAAGTACACGAAGGCCGACGGCCAGCAGCTGCTCGTCACGTTCCGGTCGTTTCCGACCTGGGGCTGGGCGGCGGGCTACCGCGTCCCGGTCGCGACGCTCATGGCCGACGCCGCCGCGATCCGCCGGCAGCTGTTCCTGGTCTGGTTCGCCGCCACCGCGTGCGTGCTCGTCGCGCTTGCCTTCGTGCTGCGACGCGAGACTCGACCGCTGCGCGAGCTCACCGAGGCCGCGGCCGCCATGGCCGAGGGCGACCTGATCCGCGCTGTCGAGGCCGATCACCCGGGCGAGGTCGGCGTGCTCGCGAAGGTGTTCGTGCACATGCGCGACGCCATCCGTCGCCAGCTCTCGGAGCTGCGCGAGAGCGAATCGCGTTACCGCAAGATCTTCGACGCGGGAACGGACGGCCTGCTCCTGCTGGACCACGACGGCGTCATCGTGGCCGCCAATCCGCGCGCCGCCGCCGCCTATGGCTGGTCCATCCATCAGCTGACCGGGCGCCACATCGAGAGCCTCCTGCGCGAGCACGACCGCGAGCTGGCCCACGCCCTGCGCAATCCGCCCGCAGACAAGCCGCTGACGATCTCGAGCCTGACCTGCGATCGCGAGGGCCGCGAGCTGGAGACCGAGATCAGCGCCGTGCGCCTCTCGTTCCAGAACGAACCGCACGCCCTTGTGATCCTGCGCGACGTGACGGCGCAGCGCCGGCTCGAGCGCCAGCTCCTCCAGTCGCAGAAGCTGGAATCGGTCGGCCGCCTGGCGGGCGGCATCGCGCACGACTTCAACAACCTGCTGACCCCGGTCCTGGGCTACAGCGAGATGCTGATGCAGGACCCCGACCTCTCGCCCGAGGCCCGCGCCGACCTCGCGGCGATCCAGCGCGCGGGCGAGCGGGCGCGGAATCTCGCCCGCCAGCTGCTCGCGTTCAGCCGTCGCCAGGTCCTGGAGCTGGTGGACATCAATCTCGGCCAGACCCTCGCCGATTTCGAACCGATCATGCGGCGCACGCTGCGCGAGGACATCGAGCTGGTCCTGCACCGCCACGACGCGAACTGCCGGGTCCGCGCGGACCTCAGCCAGATCGAGCAGATCATCATGAACCTGGCGATCAACGCCCTCGACGCCATGCCCGACGGCGGCCGCCTCGAGATGACCACGGCCCGGCGGATGCTGGACCACGCCACGGCGGCCCACCACCCCGACGTGGAGCCGGGCGTCTACGCCAGCCTCGTCGTGCGCGACACCGGCCCCGGCATCCCGCCGCAGATCATCGACCGCGTCTTCGAGCCGTTCTTCACGACCAAGGAGGCCGGCAAGGGCACCGGCCTGGGCCTCGCCACGATCCACGGCATCGTGACGCAGCACGGCGGCTGGGTCGGCGTCCGCAACCACCCGGCGGGCGGCTGCGAGGTGGAGATCCTGTTGCCCTGCCTGCCCGATCCCGCGCCGAGCGAGGCCCTGAACGAACCGGCGACCCGGTCCCTGATGCGCGGCCACGGCGAGACGGTGATCCTCGTGGAGGACGACGAGATGGTGCGCGAACTCGTGCAAGCCCTGCTCACGAAGCACGGCTACGCGGTGCGCACCTTCACGTCGGGCCGCGAGTGCCTCGACGCGCTCATGGCGCAGCCTCAGCCGGCCGACCTGCTCCTGACCGACGTCGTGATGCCGGGACTCAACGGGCCGGAGCTGCGGGACCGGCTGAAATCCGCGGGGATCCTGCTGCCGGTCCTGTTCATGTCCGGCTACGCGGGGGAGACCCTCGTGAGGCGAGGTCTCGCGGACGCCCGCGCCGACTTCCTGCAGAAACCGCTGACGCCCGAGCAGCTGCTGTTCAAGCTGCGTCAGATGCTCGAGGTCTCGCGGCAGTCGCCGCATGGCTGAGCCGGCGGCCGGCGCGGCGGCGCGGGTCAATCGCTGAGGAAGCCCCGCACGGAGAGGTAGCGCACCGCGAGCTCCAGCGCGGTCTCGGACTTGACCCGCTCGGTGTTCAGGACGAGATCGTACCGGCGCGCGTCGTCCACGTCGGCGTGGAAATGCAGGCGGATGAACGCCGCGCGTTGGCTGTCGCCGGCGCGCATGAAGACGCCCGCCTCGCGCTCGCCGAGACCCCGGCGTTGCATCACGATCTGCACGCGATGGGCCTCGGGCGCGACCAGGCGGATGCGCAGGTCGGCCTGGTCGCCCAGGATGAACGCGCCGCCGCGCCCGTGGATGACCACGCCGCCGGTCTCCGCCAGGATCTTCACGACCCTCACGAGCGCAAGCGTCGGCGCGTCGTCGCGACATTGCTGGCTCTCGATCATCATCCGCATCTCGGTGGCGATCCGCTCCAGCGTGTCGGCTTCGAGGATCTCGGCGACCTCGCGGCTCAGCTGCGCGTCGTTCGCGACCAGGTCGATCAGCTCGGGAGCCCAGACCTGCAGGCCGAGCCGCGAGGACAGCAGGAGGGAGAGATCGCGGGCGCAGCAGCCGGTCATCCGGCTGATCGTGATGACGGGCGCCCGGCGGCGACCGCCCCCGCGGGCGCGGCTCTGGGCCAGCTGCTCCCGGAAGAGGTGGTACTGGTCGAGCTGCGTCTTGATGATGTCGTCGATCGTCCCGTCGGACATGGCCGGCCTCCGGGGTCGCGAACCTGAGCCGGGCTCACGATAAGGGGATTTCCGCCAACCGGCCAAGCGGGCGCCGCCCGGCGGCGGCGACCCGGATCGGACGCCGGTCGAGACGCTCAGCCGCGCCCCGGAGCGGCGGTCCGGTCGTCCGCCCCCGCCGCGGGCCGCGGGCTGCCGATCACGAGCCGCTTCAGCCGGGCCACGAGCCCGTCCACGATCAGGTAGGTACAGGGCACGACGAGCAAGGTCAGCAGCGTGGAGACCGTGAGCCCGCCGACCACGGCGACCGCGAGCGGCTGCATCAGCTCCGAGCCCTCGCCCAGGCCGAGGGCGAGCGGCAGCATGCCGAAGACCGTGGTCAGCGACGTCATCAGGATCGGGCGCAGCCGCACGGCGCCGGCCTCGACCACGGCCTGGTCCGGCGCGAGCCCGCGCTCCTCGCGCGCGATCCGGACGTACTGCACGAGCAGGATCGCGTTGTTGACCACGATGCCCGCAAGCAGGATGACCCCCAGAAGGACCGGCGCGCTCTGGGGCGTCCCGGTCGCCCAGAGCAGCAGCCCGACCCCGATCAAGGCGAGCGGGATCGAGACGAGGATGATGAGCGGGCCGCTGAGGCTCTCGTACTGGATCGCCAGCACGATGAACACCAGGAACACCGCGAGCACGGTGACGATCGTCAGGTTGCGCTGGTTCTCGCGCGCCGCCTCCTCCTCGCCGCCGAAGATGAGCGCGTAGCCGTCGGGCAAGGCGAGGTCGCGCATCGCCGCGCGCACGGCCCGGCTCGCCCGACCGACATTGGTGACCTCGTCGTCCACGTCGGCCGTGACCCGCAGCTGGCGATTCTGGTTCACGCGCAGGATGGTCGTGGGCCCGGTCCCCAGCGACACGTCGGCGACGTCGCGCAGGTAGATCGGCTGCTGGCCGCCCGGGAAGAGGGCGATCGCGCCGAGGTTCTCGGGATTGAGCAGCGTCTCGCGCGGCAGGCGCACCCGGATGTCGTACTCGTTGTTGCGGTCGGTGAAGCGGCTCACGATCGTGCCGTCGAGCGCCGTACGCACGGTCTGCCCCACCTGCGCCACGTCGAGCCCGAGATCGGCCGCGCGCTGGCGGTCGATCACGATGCTGAGCTGCGGACTCGCTTCCTCGGTGGACAGCTCGATCCCCGACAGGCCCGGCACGCCGCGCAGGCGTTGCTGCACCTCCGCGCCCAGCCGCTGCAGCTGGGGCAGCTCATCGCCCTGGATCGACACCGAGACGTCGGCGCCGGCGAGGTTGGTCCGCAGGCCGCGGATGCGCGGCGGGCGCACGAAGATCTGCCCGCCGGGGACGCCCAGGCGGTTGATCTTCTCCTGCAGCAGGGCGACCCAGCGCGCGGCCGGCATGTCGCGCCGCTCGGTGGCGGGCACGAGCTGGATGCTGAGCGAGCCGCGGCCGCCGCGCGGCGCCGTGACGCCGCCGAACAGGAAGCCGCCCGCGGTCGTGAACACGTGCCGGACGTGCGGCATCTCGCGCACCAGCGCCTCGATCTCGGCGGCCACCTCGTTCGTGCGCTCGGGCGAGGCGCCGGGCGGCAGGCGCAGGAAGACGCTGACATTGCCGTCGTCCACGGCCGGCAGGAACTCGTTGCCCAGCCCCTGCGCGAGCACGATGACGCCGGCAAGGGCGACGAACGCCGCGCCGACGACCAGCCAGCGCCGGCGCACGGCCCGGGCGGCCAGGCGGCGATAGAATCCGGTCAGGCGCTGCAGCCCCCGGCCGAAGCCGACGACGACGGGGTTGTGCTCCAGTCGGCTCGTGCGCTCCACCCGGGCGAGCTGGGCCGACAGCATGGGCACCAGGGTGAGCGCGACCGCGAGCGAGGCGACGATGGCGAAGGAGATGGTCAGGATCAGCTCGCGGAAGATCAGCGCGGCGAGTCCGGAGATCAGCAGGAACGGCACGACCGCCGCCAGGTTGGTCAAGGTCGACGCCACCACCGCGGAGGTCACCTCGGCGGCGCCGCGGTGCGCCGCCTCCTCGGGGTCCGCCACCCCGAGCTGCCGGTGCCGGAAGATGTTCTCGAGCATCACGATGCTGTTGTCGACCAGAAGCCCCACGCCGAGCGCGAGACCGCCGAGGCTCATGATGTTCAGGGTGAGGCGGCCCATCCCCATCATCGCGAAGGTCGCGAGCACCGCGAGCGGGATCGCCAGCCCGATGATGAACGTCTTGCGCAGGCTGCCCAGGAACAGCAGCACCACCAGCATGGCGAGCCCGGCGCCGAGCAACGCCGCGTCGCGCACGCCGGCCACGGCGCTCTTGATGAAGAACGACTGGTCGGACACGACCTCGTAGTGGATGTCGGACGGGATGAAGCCGGACCCGGCGAGCCGTGTGAGCCGCGCGGCCACCTGCTGCGCGACGGCGACCGTGTTGGCGTCAGGCTGCTTGCGGATCGACAGCTTCACGGCCGGCACCCCATCCAACCGCGCCCACAGACGCTGCTCCTGGTGCGTGTCGGCGACCTCGGCGACCTCGGACAGGGGAATGCGCGCCCGCGAGCCGGCCACGGGCAACAGCACGTTGCGGATGTCGTCGACGGTCCGGAACTTGCCCGTCGTCTTGCCGACGATCTCGAAGCTCGGCGAGGTCACGTTGCCGACCGCGACGTCCTGATTCTCGGCGCGGATGCGCGACAGCACGTCGGCCACGGTCAGACCGTAGGAGCGCAGGCGCTCCTGGTCGAGCGTGACGCGGATCTCGCGGACCAGGCCGCCGGCGACGTCCACCGCGGCCACGCCCCTGATCGTCAGGAGCTGCGGCTGCAGGCGCAGGTCGACCCAGTCGCGCAGGTCGATCAGGTCGCGCGCGGGCGAGCTGAAGCCCACCTCGAACACCGGCATCTGCGACGGGTCGAACTTGCGGATGGTCGGCGGCTCGGCGTCGATCGGCAGGCGGGCGCGGGCGCGGTCGAGGTTCTTCGAGGCGTCCTGCAGCGCGAAGTTGATGTCCGTGCCGTAGCTGAAGTGCAGGTCGAGATCGCTCGCGCCCTCGCTCGTGTCGCTCTCGAGCTCGATCAGGTCCTCGGTCGTCGCCAGGCTCGTCTCGAGGATCTTGGTGACCTGCTCCTCCATGACCTCCGGCGCCACGCCGGGATAGTCCACGCGGGCGTGGATCTGCGGGTAGACGATCTGGGGCAGGAGGTCCAGCGGCAGCTGGCCGGCGTAGAACACCCCGATCACCACGACCACCGACGCCGCGGCCAGCACGCCGATCGGGCGGTGGATCGAGAGGCTCGGCAGCCCGCTGCGCTGCTGCGGCCCGCTCATCGCGCCGGTCCGTCCGCCGGGTCGCCGCCCGAGACGCGGACCCGGGCGCCGGGACGCAGGTTCACGTGGCCCGAATGGACGACGCGCGCGCCGGCCGCGAGCCCGCGTGTGATCTCGATCCACCCCGCCGCGGTCACGCCCGTTTCCACGGCGCGGCGGCTCAGGGTGTCGGCCTCCACCACGTAGACGAAGGCGTCGCCGTCGGCGACCCCCACGGCCGACACCGGCACGGCCAGGACGCCCCGGCGGCTGTCCAGACTGAACTCGACGCGCGCCAGGAAACCGGGACGCGGTTCGACGCCGGGCGGCGCGGGGTCCAGCACCACTTCCACCGGCACGAGCCGGCTCGCCGGATCGGCGCCCGGGAAGATCCGCCGGATCCGCCCGGTCAACCGGGCGTCGGGATAGGCGTCGAGCCGCAGGTTCACCGCGCGCCCCGGCGCGAGGTGGACGACGTCCAGCTCCGAGACCTGCACCTTCACGACGAGCAGGGTGTCCTCGGCGATCTCGAACAGGGTCGTATTCACGGCGACCGATCCGCCCTGCTCGACCCGCTTGGCGGTGACCACGCCCGCCACGGGCGCCTTGATGCGGCTGAACGCCACGCGCGTGCGCCAGAGCTCGACGTCGGCCTGGGCGATGGCGTACGCGGAACGCAGGAGATCCAGCTCCGACTCGGGGATCAGCGCGTCGGCCTGCAGGCGCTCGCCTCGCCGGAACGCCGCCTCGGCGTTGACGAGCGCGGCCTCGGCCCGCGCGAGCTGGGCGGAGGACTCGCGCGCGTCGAGCTCCGCCAGGAGCTGCCCGGCGCGCACGCGGCTGCCCTCTTCCACGAGGACGCTCACGAGCGTCCCGGCCGTCTGGGCGTTGACGGACACCGCGCGGATCGGCTCGACCGGACCGGTCACCGTCACGATCCGGTCGAGGTCGCGCGGCGACGCTTCGATCGCGGCGACCGGGATCGCTTGCTCGGAACGGCCGCGCCCGCCGGCCGCCGCGTCCGCCGGACTGCCGCCGTCCGAGGAGCAGCCGGCCACGGCGATCGCGACGGCGGACACGACCAGCCCGGCGATCCGCCACCTGCGTCTCGCTGTCATCGGCTCCACTCCGGTTTCCAGGTGCGACCGTCGATCACTGATCCAGGGTATGATACTCCCGGCGGACGAGACCGCGAGCGCCGGCGCGATCGGCCCGTCCGGCGCGACTGGACCGGCAGCGGCCGCGCCCGTCCGGCCCTCAGTCCCGCGCCGGCCGCAGGCCCGCGAGGAACGCCGCGTCCACCCACCACAGGTGCCCGTGTCCGTTGCCCGCCGCCGCGTGCCGCGCGAGGAGACCCGCGAAGGACAGGGGCGTCGCGTCGTCGGACCGCGGATCGCGCGCGCTCATGAACACGAACGCGCGGCCGTCCGGCGTCACGTACGGCGACCAGCCCTCGCGGTCCGGTCCGTTGACGCGGTCGCCCAGGTTCACGGGGCCGCGCCAGGTGTCGTCGGGGCCGCGGAAGACGATCCAGTAGTCGGCCTGCCCGAGGTTCTCCGGGTGGCCGGCGAGGCAGACGATGAGGTAGCGCTCGTCGGGGTCGACGAAGGCGTTGAACTGCATGGGCGCTGCGTTCACCTGCTCGGGGAGCGTCTCCGGTTCGCGCCAGCCGCCCGCGCCGTCGGGCCGCGCGCGCAGGATGACCTCGCGCTGCGCGCCGGCCGCGCGCCGCGTGAAGTAGAGCGTGCCGTCGCGCGTGAGCGAGGGGAAGTACTCGGGAGCGTCGGTGTTGACGGGCGTGGGCAGCGGTCGCGGCGCCATCCAGCCGTCGCCGTCGCGCTCGGCGACCCAGATGTTCTCGTCGACCGCGGCGCCGTCGCCGGCCGACCCGTCGCCCACGACCGGCCGGTCGGTCACGAAGTAGAGCCGACGGCCGTCGGCCGCGAAGTGCGGCTCGAGCCAGTGGTAGCGCGGGTCGGTCGCGAAGGGCAGGACCTCCGGTTCGGTCCAGCAGCCGTCGGCCTCCTGGCGGGTCGAGAGGATCGCGCTGTCGCGGAAGCCGCCCACCATGAGTACGAAGCAGATCTCTCTGCCGCCCGGCGCGATTGCCAGGTCGCGCGTGAGCGGGCCATGGTTGATCCAACCGGGGGCGAAGAGCGCCGGCTCGGGGCCGGGGAGGGGCTGGCCGAGGTAGGGGCCGCAGGGGGGAGCAGCGGCGGGGGCGGGGGCGACTGTCGCGGCGACGAACGCCGCCGCCGCGACGATCGCGACGGGCACCGCGGCGGTGACGCGCAAGACGTGGCGGGACATGGGAACCTCCGGGGCGCGTGGGGATGCGTGCGCGTCGAACCTATCGGAGGCCTGCCGCGGCGTCCAGGGATTCCCGTTCGCGCAGCGGCGGGCGTCGGGCGGAATGGGTCTGATCTTCACTTCGCGCCGCGGGAAGAGGCGAGCCAACGAGGCCACTGAGTTGACCTCTGGCCTCGCGCGGTCTCGCCGGACGAGGAAGCCCAGCGATTCCAGACCGAGGAATCCCAGGAGACCGAGCGGACCATCGACCACCGCGACGCTCCAGGGTCACGGAACGAGCGACATCGGCAGTCCGCCATCGAGCCCGAGGTCCGGCGACACGGTGAAGCGCAACGCGCGCCCCTGCTCCCGCGCGAACGTTGCGGTGGGCCAGAAGCCCTGCGAGTGCAAGCCGACGAGCATCTGGAGGCGGTAGTCGTAGACCTTGACCTCGTCGGGGGAAAACAGCACGCCGATCGTCTCGCCGCGAAACGGTCGCTCAGGGAAGTGCTCTGCGAAGAGGTCGTTGCGGGCGATCGTGTCATCGGCGCCACCGAACAGAACGGCTCCGCGCGCATCGCCGCCCTCGGCGCGGATCCAGAACACCGTACCGCTGGATTCGAAATCGATCGCCGCGGTCAGCGAATCGGTCGCCACCCGGCGGGCATGCGGCGATACCGCACCAGACGGGCGGACCTCGGGATCGACCGCGGTAGAGATGTATGCCGACAACCCACGTGCCACATCGTCGAAGTCCACGTCGAGCGCGTCGGTAAGAAGCGCTTTCACCTCTTCTCGGGACCACGAAGAAACCTTGGTCGCGGTCCCCGAGCACGCCAGGTAGGCGGCTCGCAAACCGGCAGCTCCAAAACGTTCCCGGACGTAGCCGACGAACACCGCCGCGGCGGGGTAGGTCAGGTCCGCCGACAGAGCCTGGAAATCCGCGCGAACCAGCATGTCGTCGAGCGAGACGATGCGATCGGCCAGAGACGTCCGGCCGACACGGTCGAGCACACGAGGATGCCGGCCCCAGCGACCGCCGAGATCGGTGGCGATGCCTTCCTGCAACAACGGGAGGGTGAAGAGCGGCATCTCACCCAGCCACGCGTTGACGACCAGGTGCGCGAGCTCATGCGCATGGCACGGATGGCTGGTGACGACGACGTCCTGCTGCAGGTTGGCCACGCCGACCGTCGGCGCCCCGACCAGCTGCTCGACCTCGTCCGCGGACATCGCCAAGTAGCCCAGCTTGACGCGCTTGATTTCCCCCAGACGAGAGGGTGGGAACTCGAGCTGTTTCGTCATGGCGGCCACGCAAGAGTCGAGGACCGCGATCTCCACCGTCCTGCCGCGCGCGACCACGTAGGTTCCCGTGTCCGCTGGTAGTGATGCCATCTCGAGCATGACAGGCGACGCGAGGCGCCATGCGCGCTCTCCCTCCCGCACAACACGATATGGGTGACGGATCTCCTGGCCGCCGGACTGCAGGCTGAGCTCGACCACGGCGCTGCCGTCCGTCACTGGCGCCGGCGACGATACCGCCCAAGTCGCCGCGCCGTCGCGAAGGGCTCCCACCGCTCGCCAGAGCGGCGAGTCACCGTCGATCTTCAGCGGCTGATCGACGTACCGGATACCAAGGCGTCGTGAAGACACGAGATCCGCCTCGCGCCAGCAGCCAGCTGCGGCCACGTCGTCGCCGGCCAATACGTAGCGGACGTAGGTCCGCACGAGATCCGCGGGCGTCGTGACGCCCAGGACCAGCGATAGCAAGGCCGCGGCTAGCAACGGCGAAGTCCTCCGTTGGCCATCTGTATCTCCCTGATGGTTGTACCACACCAAGGGTGGTCGTCGGGAGTACAAGCCCTTGCCCCCGACTTCAATCCCGACTCAGCGCTAGTCTACCAGCGTCCCAGGGACTTTCACCCCGGTCGAGCCGGCTCGGTGCCCGGCAGTCGCGCACTCGTGAAGGTCAACACCTGAATCTCGCGCTGACCCCCCTGCGACTTGCGCGATGATGACTAGATATCTCGGACATCGTGTCGTCCTCCGCTCAAGGCTCCCGAGCGATCGGATCGCTCGCCTTCCTGGTCGCGATGGCCTGGCGCATGGTCTCCACGCTGCTCCGGACCAACCCGCAACTGGTCCCCGGACGACGCGGCGTCGATCGCCTCCTGAATCACGAAGAAATCCCCGCTGCCGTTCTTCTCCACCCGCCAGGTGCGGGCCGTGGCCGTGCCCCGTGGAATCGCACGCCCTGATCGGGGCGAGCCCCGCTATTGATGGCAGCACGGAATCGAGACCGTCTATTCGTCGCAACCAAATCGCTCCGCCCGGCGTCCAATCCTCCGTCCCGGCGGACCGCCTCCCACCCCGATGGCGTTCCCCACCAACTGCGAGGTTCGCCATGCGTTGCGCCGTCGCCGTCCTTCCGGTCGTCCTGCTGCTCGCCTGCGCCGCCCCCGTCCCCGCCCGCGACGGCGTCGCGACCCGCCGCTACGACACCCGCCGCATCGACGGCGAGGTACCCCATGTCGACGGCCGCGTCGACGACCCGGCCTGGAACCTGGTCGAGTGGTCCGGCGACTTCGTGCAGCGCCAGCCCACGGATGGGGTCCCGCCCACGCGGCAGACCCGCTTCAAGGTCCTCTACGACGACGACGCGTTCTACTTCGCGTTCCAGGCGTTCGACGACCCCGCCCGCGTCACGAGCCGGCTCGCCCGGCGCGACTGGTTCCCCGGCGACTGGGTCGAGGTGAACATCGACAGCCGCGGCGACAATCGCACGGCGTACTCGTTCACGCTCAGCCTCTCCGGCACGCGCGGCGACGAGTACATCAGCGACGACGGCCAGAACTGGGACGCGAACTGGGATCCCGTCTGGGACGGCGCCACCGCGATCGACGCCGAGGGCTGGACCGCGGAGGCGCGCATCCCCCTCAGCCAGCTCCGCTTCGACGCCGGGAGCGAGCGCACCTGGGGCCTGCAGGTCCAGCGCAACCTCTTCCGCGAGGGCGAGCGGTCGACCTGGCAGGAGATCCCGCGCGACACCCGCGGCTGGGTGAGCCGGTTCGGCGACCTCTGCGGCATCGCGGACCTCGCGCCCGCTGGCCGCGGGGAGCTGCTGCCCTACGTGGTCGCCCAGCACGAGCGCTACGGCGCCGAGTCCGGCAACCCCTTCCGCGACGGCGCCGACAACCGCCTCTCCGCCGGCCTCGACGCCAAGTTCGGCCTCGGCCACGACTTCTCGCTCGACCTCACCGTCAACCCCGATTTCGGCCAGGTCGAGGCCGATCCCTCGGTCGTGAACCTCACCGCGTTCGAGACCTTCTTCCAGGAGAAGCGCCCATTCTTCATCGAGGGCGCGGACGTTTTCAGCCTGCCGCTCGCCCCCGCGATCACCGGCGGCCACTTCACCAGCGATCGCCTCTTCTACTCGCGCCGCATCGGCAAGAGCCCGAGCTACGGTCCCGACCTCGGACCAGGCGAGTTCGCCGACGTCCCCGACCAGACCTCGATCCTCGCCGCCGCCAAGATCTCGGGCAAGACCCCGGGCGGTCTCGCGGCGGGCTTCCTCGAGAGCGTGACCGCGCGCGAGCGGGCGGACATCGACGGCCCGGGCGGCGAGCGCCAGGAGACGGTCGAGCCGACGACGAACTACCTCGTCGGCCGCGTCACGCAGGACCTGCGCGGCGGCGACACCACGGTCGGCGGCATGCTGACCTCGGTCGTGCGGGACATCGCCGATCCGCACCTCGAGTTCCTCGAGCGCCAGGCGTGGGCCGGCGGCGTCGATGTGCTGCACTACTTCCGCGACCGCGACTTCCGCCTCGAGGCGCGGGTGCTGGGCAGCCACCTGCGGGGCGCCGAGGCCTCGATCCTCGCGGTCCAGACCGCGTCGGCCCGCTACTTCCAGCGGCCGGACAACGACCACGCCACGCTCGACTCGACGCGCACCGCGCTCGACGGCCACGCCGGCTCGGTCATGCTCACGCGCACGGGCAACAACACGAACGTCATGTGGCAGCTGGGCGGCGCCTGGCGCTCGCCCGGCTTCGAGATCAACGACCTCGGCTACCTGCGCCGCGCGGACGAGATCAACCAGTTCGGCTGGGTGAGCTACGTGCAGCGCAACCCGTCCGGCCTGTTCAACAACTGGCAGCTCAACGCCAACGAATGGCTCGACTGGGACTTCGGCGGCACGCTCCTGCGCAAGGCCGCGAACGTGAACACCAACGGCCAGCTCCGCGGCCAGCAGTCGTTCCACGCGAGCGCCACGCGCGTCTTCGCCGGGATCTCGAACACCGAGCTGCGCGGCGGCCCGTCGTCGCGCTGGCCCGGCAGCTGGGAATTCGAGGGCAGCTTCGGTTCCGACGAACGCCGGGCGGTGCAGGCGGACGCCGGCGGCTGGATCACGCTTCGCGACGAGGACAGCCAGGAGACCTGGGAGGTCTGGGCCGACCTGACCTACCAGCCGACCAACAGCCTGCGGCTGACGTTCAGCCCGTGGTACGACCGCAACCGCGACGACCTGCAGTACGTCGCGACCACCGGCGCAGCCGGCGGCGACCGCTACCTCTTCGGCCGCCTCGACCAGCGCACCGTGGGCGTGACCTTCCGCTGCGACCTGTGCCTGACGCCGGACCTGACCGTCCAGTACTACGGCTCGCCGTTCCTTTCGACGGGCGCGTACGACGAATTCAAACGCGTCACCGATCCGCGCGCCGACCGCCATGCCGACCGATTCCACGAGTTCACGCCCCAGGAGATCACGCGCGACGGCGACGACTACGCGGTCGACGAGGATGCGGACGGCACGACGGACTACTCGCTCTCGAATCCGGATTTCGATATCCGAGAATTCCATTCGAATCTCGTCGTGCGCTGGGAGTATGCGCCGGGCTCGACCGCTTACCTGGTCTGGTCGCAGGGGCGCAGCGATTCGGGCGCCGGCGGCCGCTTCGATCTCGGCGACGAGTTCGACGCGCTGTTCGCGGTCCACCCCACCGATGTCTTCCTGCTGAAAATCAACAAATGGTTCTCCCTGTGAAGGGAAAAATCGGCCGCCCGCCGAGAGCGCGTATCAAAGCTTGACAGACGCCGAAGAAGGCGCAGATTAATGAGCGCGCGTGGGCGGCAGCACCGCTGCCGTCGACGACGGGGCGGTCGTCTCCGGGTTCGAGGCGCCGGCTGACTGTGTTCCCGGTCATCCGGGGGCGTCGACCCGACTCGTTCGCCTCCCCCAGTCGAACCGGATAGGTCGCGGTCAGCATCTATCCTCTCTTTTTGCCCGATGGGGCGGGGACGATCGGGGCCGGGAGCGGCGGACCGCTCTGGCGACGGGTCCAGGCAGTCGGCCGGCGACCCCGCGCCTTGCTTCTTTTGACGAACCCGCCGACGTGCCCGAGCTGTCGGTCGGGGTCGCTATGGAGATTCGCCGCCCCTGGAATGAACCGGGGTGACGGGGAGTCTTCTGGAATGCTCGGGGTTGACGGAGGGATCGCGATGCGTAATGGCAAGATGGTGTTGGGAATCCTCGCTGGCCTGCTCATTCTCGCCCTCAGCGGTTGCGCGGACGCGCCCGCCGAGAAGATCCAGGCGACCCAGGCGGCTCTCGACTCCGCCAAGGCGGCGGCGGCCGAGAAGTATGCCAGCGCGAGCTGGATGCAGGCTCAGGACATGATGAACCAGGCTCAGGCCGAGCTTCAGGCCCAGGAGAAGAAGCTGGGGCTGTTCCGCTCGTACGGCAAGTCCGAGGAGCTGCTCGCGGCGGCCCAGTTGCAGGCCGAGAAGGCCGCGCAGGAAGCCGTTGCCGCCAAGGAAGCCGCCCGCCAGGCGACCGTGAGCGCGCTCGAGGCCGCTCGGACCGAGCTGCAGGCGACCGTCGATCTGCTCGCCACGGCGCCGCGCGGCAAGGACACGAAGGCGGAGATCGAGTCGATGCAGCAGGAGCTCGCGAGCCTCGCGACCGTGCTCGACCAGGCTGCGACCCTGGTTCCGGCCGAGGATTTCGACGGCGCTCGCGCCCAGATCGAGCAGGTCAACGCGAAGGTCGCCGAGATCAAGGCTGACGTGATGGCCGCCATCGCCAAGGTCAAGAGGTAGCATTGAAGGCTCGTCGCCTCTGGCTCAGGTGGCTCACGGGGAGCCTGATCTTCGGAGTGGTCGTCGCAGCGGGGGTGGTCGGGTACTTCATGTACGCGCCGCCCCCGCTGCCCGAACTGGCGGTCTTGCGCGCCCGCCAGGCCTACCTGGCGGCGCAACTCGCGCCGCCACTGGCGCCGGCCGAACTCGCTCGCGCCGATTCGCTCAAGACGACCATGGAGACCCTCTACGCGGCGGAGAACGCCCGCCTGGTGCGCTTCCGCCCGAACCTGGAGCTCGAGCGGACGGCCAACCTCCTGGCGGTCGTCGCGGCCACGGCCGAGACGACGGCCATGACCCGCCGCGACGCCCAGTTGCACGACAGCCGCATCCGGCGCGAGGAACTCACCGAGCGCCTGCGCGCGATGCGCAGCCTGGTCGAGACCCAGCCCGGCGCCAAGACGCTGCGGGTCGCTTACAACCGGGCCGAGGTGGCGCTCGGCGCGGTCCGGAAGATGGAACGGCAGGGCAGCCTGCGCTCGCTCGCCGCCCAGCTCGACTCGGCGTCCGCGGCCGTCGCGCGCGCCGAGACGCTGCTCGACCGGCGCACGGTCCGACTCTACGATCCGGTCCTGCGGCGCAACTGGCAGACCTGGGTCGACGAGGCCGTGGCCGGCTCCAGCACCCGCAAGCCGGCGATCGTGGTCGACAAGCTGCGCCGGCGCTGCGTCGTCGTGCGCAACGGCAAGGTCGTGGCGCAGTATCGCGCGGAATTCGGGCGCAACGGACTCGTGGACAAGCTGCATGCCGGCGACGGCGCGACGCCGGAAGGGCAGTATCGGGTCAGCCGGAAGAACCAGGGCAGCCGTTTCTACCGCGCCCTGCTGCTCGACTATCCGAACGCCGCCGACCTCGCAGAATACGAGCGGGCGCGTCGCCAGGGTCGCATCCGGTCCGGGATCGGCCCGGGCGGCCTGATCGAGATCCACGGCCACGGCGGGCGCAATACCGACTGGACCGATGGCTGCGTCGCCCTGCGGGACCAGGACATCGAACATCTGTTCAAGCTGGTCGAGGTCGGCACGCCGGTGACGATCGTCGGGACCGCGCGCCTGCCGGGAGATTGACCGCAGCGGAGATCCAGGAATGGCGTGGAGGAATCATCATGAAGCTCTCGCGCTGGCGACTGGCATTGCTGGTCGTGGCCGTCGCCGTCGGCGGCCTGATCGTGGGGCTCCAGCGGGGGGCCTATCGGGACCGTCCGGGCAGCGAGGTGATCTTCGCCGTCGGCGGCGAGGCGCCGACCTCGCGAACGCTCGCCAAGCTCGACAAGGAGCTGGATCAGCAGCGGCCGCGGGGGGTGTACCTGACGGTCGACACGGTCGCCAACAAGCTGCAGGTGCGCCGGGGAGGGGAGGTCCTGCGCGACGCGACCTGCTCGGCCGGCACCGGCTCGATCCTCGAGGATCCGAAGACCGGCAAGCGCTGGGTCTTCGACACGCCGCACGGTATCCGGACGGTGCGGGAGAAGAAGCGCAACCCCGTCTGGACCCGCCCCGACTGGTCGTACGTGGAATCGGGCGAGGACCTGCCCGCGCGCTGGACCGACCGGCGCGATCACAACGTGCTCGGCGACTGGGCGCTGTACCTGGGCGACGGCTACATGATCCACGGCACGCTGTTTCAGCGGTACCTGGGCCGCAACGTGACCCACGGGTGCATCCGGCTGGGCGACGACGACCTGGAGTTCGTCGCCAAGAACACGCCCATCGGCGCCTCCGTGCTGCTGTTCTGAGCCTGCTCTGGCTCGCGCTCGCGGCGCCGGCGTTCGCCGCGACCGCGGCGAGCGGGGTCGTGCCCGGGGCGGCGCGCGAGGCCTTCCTGCGCACCGAGATCAAGGCGGCGCGGTCCCGTACGTTCTATCTCGTGCTCGATCCGGCGGCCGCGACCCTGCAGCTGCGACTCCAGCACGTCGATCTGCTCTCGCTGCCGGTCAAGGCGCGATTCGGCCGGCCGCGCTGGGCGGGGGGCGACGCGCCGATCTGGCCGGCCATCGCCTGCACGCTCGCGACCCACGTCGAGGAACCGGAGCGGCCGCTCCTCAAACCCGGTCAGCCCGAGGGCGCAGGCGGCGAGGGTGGCGAGACCGGCGGCGGCCCGGCGGCCGGCGCCGCCGACTCGTCGTCGCCGGCCATCACCGTCGAGGCGATCCAGGCCGCGCGCGAACGCTTCATGGAGGGTCTGCCGGCGAAGTACTGGCTCGAGTTCGAGCCCGATCTCGACATCCTCGTCCTCGGCGAGACCGCGACCACCGGTCTCGGCGGCTGGTGGCGCGGCTTCCGGTGGAGCCTCGGCGAGGCCTGGCAGGGAATGCTCGACGGGCTCGCGCGCCGCCAACCCCGCACGCGTCTGATCCTGGAGATGAGTCCCGCCGACGCCCGCCGGCTGTACCTCGTGCTCGAGCCGAAGATGGCGCTCCTGATCGAACCCCCCGCGCCCGCCGAAGGCTAGCGGCCGGCGCCGGCCGACCTAGCTCATGTCCACGATCCGCTGCCAGATCCCGTCCGGCACCGCCATCACCGACAGCCGCGAGATCCGCACCAGGTCGAACGCCGCGAACGCCGAGTCAGCCTTGATCGCCGCGAGCGTCACGGGCTGCGCGAATCGCCGCACGGGCACGAGATCGACCACGACCAGCCTCGGGTCGTCGTGCGCCGGGTCCGGATAGGGACCGCGGGCGACCCGGGCCACGCCCACGATCGCCCGCGCCTTGCCCGAATGGTAGACGAACACCTCGTCGCCGACCGTGAATCGCCGCAGGTGGCCGAGGGCCGTCGCGTTGCGCACTCCGTCCCAGACGCCGCGACCGTCGTGCGCGAGGTCGTCGTACGAGTACACGTCGGGCTCGGTCTTGACCAGCCAGCGCGCCATCGCCCGGGCGTCCCGCTACTTCGCCAGCACGAGCTTGCGGCTCAACTCGACGCCGTCCGGCGTGAGCAGGCGCACGAAGTAGAGGCCGCTCGCCACCGGCCGGCCCAGCGCGTCGCGTCCGTTCCAGGTGACCGCGTGGTCGCCCGCCGCCAGGTCCTCCCGCACCAGGCTCTTGACGAGCCGGCCGTTCAGGTCGAAGACGCCGAGGTGCGTCGCGCCCGGCGTCGGAACGCGGAAGTGCAGAGTGGTCAGCGGGTTGAACGGGTTGGGCGCCGCCGCGAGGTCGGCGCGCAGCGCCGCGGGAGCCGCGTCGCCGCCGCCGGGCTCGCCGGGGACGCCGGTCGCGCCGCCGAAATCGCCGACGATCAGGACATCGTCGACGCCGGCCTCCACCAGGGAGCCGCCGGCACCCTCGTCGCGCGCCGTGAACCGCAGCCGGACGCGCGCGGGCGCGGCGAAGTAGTCGGTCACCAGGAACTGGCGTTCGGTCCACTCCGCGGCCGAGGTGAGCGTGTGCTCGACCGAGGTCCAGGTCTGGCCGCCGTCGTTCGAGACGTCGACGTCCCAGTAGTCCTCGCCGGGACTGTTGCCCCGGTCGTTCGAGAACCAGCGCCAGAAACGCACCGCGACGGCCTCGCCGCCGGTCATGTCGTAGACGGGCGAGTAGAGCGTCGTCTTGCCGCCGTCGACGTCGGCGTAGCCGGCGGCCTGGCCCGCGACGTGCTGGCCGGTGACCCAGCACTGCGCGCCGGCCGGGCTGTGGTCGTCCTCGGGCTGCACGACGTAGCCGTTGTAGACGGTGCCGACCGGGTCGACGCGCACCCAGAGGCCGGAGGTCGCATCGTCGTCGGGCGCGCCGGTCGTCCAGCCCCGGTCGGCCTCCATGTCGTGGGCGAACCCGGATCCGATCTCGTAGGTGTAGAGCGCGTCCGGCGCGCCGCGCGGCGCGGTGCCGGCGTGGCCGTGGACGTCGGCCGCGGCGATGTAGTACTCGACGACCACGCCGTCGCCCGGGATCTCGGGGATCGTGCCGCCGAACTCGCCGGGCGTCCCGGTGGGCGAGAGCGGCAGCTCGACCCAGGCGCCGCCGTTCAGGCGCCAGGACAGCACGACGCTCGCCGGGTCGATCGCCGCGCCGCCGAAGCCCGCGATCGCGACCGTCACGTCCTGCGGCCCCGCGTAGGGGTGCTGGAACTCGAGCGGCGTGTGCGTGAACGAGGGGCCGCGCAGGTCGCTCGCCACGGCGATCAGGTAGAGCGACGGCCAGAGGTTCTCGTCGAAGAGGGGCTGGCGTTCGCTGTCGGACGGCCAGAAGCCCGTGTTGCCGATCTCGGTGGTGAAGCCGAAGACCTTGGTGTGCGCGTCCTGCTGGCCGTAATCCCAGTCGAAGCTGCCGCCGCAGACCTCGTAGAGCACCTCGGGCGGCTGGCCCGGCGTGTAGCCGTTGAACTGGACCATGGCCGCGGCGAGCTCGACGAAGGTCGCGTGGTCGGGCGTGTCGGCGGACGTGTAGCCCCACGGGTAGAGCGTGAGGTCGGCATAGGTGTGGAAGCTCTGCCGGATCACGAAGTCGTGGGCGTCGACGAGCTGCATGATCGCCTGGGTCTCGGGCTCGCTGCCCGCGGACGGCCCGCGGTAGGTCTCGTCGCCCGGGTAGCCGCTGCTCCCGCCCGCGCACCCCCACTCGTAGGGATAGTTGCGGTTGCAGTCGACGCCGTAGGTACCGTCGCCGTTGTTGCGCCGGTTCTTGCGCCACATGCCGCCGCCGTCGGGGCTGTTCTGCTCGTTGTACACGAACCCGTCGGGATTGACGAAGGGTACGAGGTAGACCTCGTTCTCCTCGACGAGCTGCACGATCTGGGGGTCGCCCGCGCGGTACTGCTCGGCGAGGTACGCGGCGAGCATGAGCACCATCTCCGAGGACATGACCTCGCGCGCGTGGTGCAGCGCGTCGAAGAGCACCTCGGGCTCATCCGGCTCGTCGACGGCGGGATTGTCCGACACCCTCACGCACCAGATGTTGCGGCCCTGGTGGCTCCAGCCGAGCGTCCATTTCGGGCTGACGACCTCGGGGTACTGCGCGGCGAGCTGGTCGAGCCAGGCCACGCCCTCGTCGTAGGTGTGGTAGAGGCCGAAGTTGTCGCGGTTGCCGTTGCGCTCCGCGTAGTACGTCTCGAGGTCGTCCACGAGGACCTCGACCCGCGAGCCGCGGCCGAGCCACTCGGGGACCTCGTCGCGCTCGACCACGATGTCGGCGAACACGCCGGCGCGGCCGGCAACCACGTCCCAGCGGGCCTGGCCGGCGCGGAAGACGTCCTGGTCGGCCTCCGTCTCGAGCCAGAAGCGGATCAGGGCGTGGGAGCCCGGAGCTGCCGCCGCGGCGAGGGCCGGCAGCGCGAGGGCGAGGACGAGAGCGAGCGCGGCGAAGGCGCCGGCGCGGCGGGCGAGGCGGCTGGTCGTGGTCAAGGTCGTCTCCCTGGTCGGAACCGGATCGCGGGGTGGGCACGGACCATTGTAGCAGATTCGCCGGGCGCGCGTCAGCCGCCGGCGCGATCGGAACGCGAGGTCCGCCCGCGGGGGTCACGCATCCGGCTTGACCACGTTCGCGGGCTCCAGTCGACTCAGGTTTCTCAGGTTACGGATGACCCGCCGCGACAGCATGAGCACCATCCCGCCCACGGCGACGAGGCCGAAGACGTCGAAGACCGTCGCCCGCACACCGAATACCGTGTACGGAATCGGGCCGACGAGCACGGCGAGGGTGTTCAGGCCCATCAGGATCAGGCGGGTCTCGGTCGGACCCACGACGCCGTAACCGAAGCGGAAATCGCCCAGGACCTGGCTTTCCAGGTAGACGTTGATCGACAGGATCAGGTAGCCGACCACGATCCCGAGACCCACGGCAAGCAGCATGTACGGCGACAGGCCGAGCCCGAGGCCGATCGCCAGGGTCGCGAAGGCGTCGGTCAGGTGGTCCAGGTAGAAGCCGTAGCGCGGGCGCTGGATCCGGCGGACCCGGGCCGTGGTCCCGTCGAGGCTGTCGCCGAACCAGTTGAGGACGAATCCCAGGTTGGCGATCCACAGCCACCACGCGGCCTCGTTCGACAGGATGTAGGCGGTCGTGATGACGGCGGAGCCGAGCATGCCGAGCAGGGTCAGGTGGTCCGGCAGGACCCAGCCGGGCAGGCGGCGGGCGATGCCCACGAGCGCGCGCTTCTCGATCTCGCTCAGGACGAACGTCGCCCGGCGGGTCGGGTCGCCGGTCATCGCGGACCGGTCCCCGGCGCGTCCGGCGAACCGCCGGCAAGGGGCCGGCGCCGCGCTTCGAGGAGGCGCAGGCAGGCGTCGACGATGGCCTCGAGGGTGTGCCGCTCGGAGTTGATCACGAGGTCGTAGTTGCGCGGATCGTCGACCTCGGACTGGAAATAGGACCGCACGAACGCGGCGCGGGCGGCGTCGGTCCGGTGCATGGACTCGCGCGCCGCGTCCGGGTCGAGCTCGCGCCACGCCTGCAGGTTCTCGATCCGGTGCCGATCGCTGGCCACGAGGCGGATCCGCAGGTCGGCCTGGTCGCCGAGGATGAAGCCGGCGCCCCGCCCCACGAGGATCGCGCCGCCGGTCTCGGCCAGGGTCCGGATCGTGCGGGCGAGCGTCAGCGCGTAGTCGTCGCGCATGAACAGCTTGCGGCCGAGCATCCCGCGGACCCAGGCGTCGACCGAGCTCACGAGGTTCTCGTCGAGCAGCGCGACCACGTCGCGCCGCAGGCCCGCATCGCTGGCGATCTGATCGACCAGCTCGCGGCCCCAGACCTGGACCCCGAGCCGCTCGCCGAGCGCCGCCGCGATGTCGCGGGCGTTGCACCCCGCCATGCGGCTGATCGTGACCACCGGTCCCCGCTCGGGTTTCGGCTGCTCGGGCTGGGCTTTCTGGAGCGCCGACTTGTATCGGTTGTACTGGTGGAGCTGGCGCTGGATGAGGGTCTCGATGACGGCGCGGGACACGGCACACCCCCTGGGGCGGATCGGTGGCGAGTGAATGTCGCGCGACGACGCGCTCCTGCGCGCGACGGCCAGACTCTACGCGACCCCCTGGCTGCGGTCCACCAGGTCGGTTAGACTCGCCGCCGGGGAACGACGAGAACCTCGTGCGCGCGAGGAGGTTGGCGATGGCCGGCGGCAAGTCCGCGAAGGGCGGCGGCGGCTCCCGGGTTCCGTCCCACAGGGTGCGGCGATACGCCGCGCGGCACGGTCTCGACTACGACCAGGCCATGATCCGGCTCTTCCACGCCAACGAGAAGGCCGCCAGGCTGCTGGACTCCGCGGTGAAGCTCCCCCTCATCGGCCGCGTGGGATTCGATGCGCTCATCGGCCTCGCGCCGGTCGCGGGCGACATCGTCGGCAAGCTGTTCGCGCTCTCGATCATCGCCAACGCGAGCCAGCTGGGCGCGCCCAGGCGGCTCGTCTGGCGGATGATCGGCAACTCGGCGTTCGACCTGGCCATCGGCGCGATCCCGGTCATCGGAGACGCCTTCGACGTGTTCTTCCGCGCGAACAACCGGAACATCCGGCTGCTGCGCAGGCACCTCGAGCAGGAGAACCTCCTGCCGCCAGGCCCCCCCGGGAGCTGAGGCGTTCACCGGAATCGCGTCCAGTCGACCCCAAGCTTGCGCATGCGGGCGCGCAGGGTGTGCGGATTGATCCGCAGGAGCGCGGCCGCGCCCGCCGGCCCCTCGATCCGGCCGCGGGTCGCGACGAGCGCGGCGCGGATGTGGCGCGCCATGGCCTGATCCAGGGGGATGACCTCGCCGCGGTCGCCGGCGAATGCGTCGCCCGCAGCGGGTGCCGGCCTCGCCGGCGCCTCGCCGGACGCCGGCGCCGCCGGCGGCGCGCCGGCCGCCGCGCCGAGCGCCTTGGCGATCTCCAGGCGGCGGCCGTCGCCGAGGATCGCGGCGCGATCGATCACCGACCCCAGCTCCCGGATGTTGCCGGGCCAGGCATACGACGCGAGGAGCGCCAGGTCCGCGGGGGTCGCCGCGCACGGTCGCAGCCCGAACCGGCGAGCCGCGCGGTGGGCGAGCATGTCGACCAGATCCGGGACGTCCTCGAGCCGCTCGCGCAGCGGCGGCAGCACGACCGGGAAGACGGCGAGGCGGTACCAGAGATCGGCCCGGAACTCGCCGCGCTGGACCATCGCCGCGAGGTCGCGGTGGGTCGCGGCGACGATGCGCACGTCGACCTGCATGGGCACCTCGCCGCCCACTCGCAGCACGATGCCGTCCTGCAGGACGCGGAGCAGCCGCACCTGGGCGGCGGGCGGCAACTCGCCGATCTCGTCGAGCAGGAGCGTTCCTCCGTCCGAGCGCTCGAACCAGCCCCGGTGGCGCTGGGCGGCGCCGGTGAAGGCGCCTTTCTCGTGGCCGAAGAGCTGGCTGTCGACCAGCTCGGGGGGGATCGCGCCGCAGTTGACGCGCGTGAACGGCCCCGCGGCGCGCGGCGAGCGCTCGTGCAGCGCGCGGGCGATCACCTCCTTGCCCGAGCCGGTCTCGCCGAAGATCAGGACCGGCGCGTCCGAGCCGGCCACCATGGCGACGCGCGCCATGACTTCGCGCAGGCCGCCCTCGCTCCCGACGACCGCCTCGAGCAGGTGGTCGCGGCCCAGCCGATCCAGCAGCGAGCGCCGGTCGGCGTCCGCCGCGCTGCGCAGCTCGGCGAGCTCGCGGCGGCGGTGGTCGGCGTCCAGGGCCGCGGCGACTGGCTCTCGCAGCTCCGCGAGCAGGTCGGCCAGACCCGAGGTCGCGGCGTCGGCGGCGCTCGCCGCGCCCGGCCCGGACACGACGAGCGCTCCGGTCGCCCCGCCCGGGCCCCGCAGCGGCGCGGCCACGGCCGGACCCGTGAGGTCGCGGGGCCTCAGGCCGGCGTCCAGGCCGCCGTCCCGCGCCGGATCGGCGCCGAGCGAACGCAGCTCGCCGCCCGCAAGCCATCGCCGGACGTCCGGCGAGGGAGGCGCCCCCACGACCCAGAAGCGCAAACCTGGCCTGTCCTCGCCTGCCAGCTCGACCAGCCGGGCGGCGAAGACCTCGAGGTCGTGATCCTGGCACGCCTCGCGCCAGATCTCGGCGAGACGAACGGGAGTGATCGGCATGTCGGATCCCATCGGATATGATGGCCAAACCATCAAATAAGGTCATAGACCCATCACATATTACGGCCAGACCCAGCACCTGATCAACAACTAAAACCAATACAACAACTTGCGGATCGCCCAGGATGGCCTGGATCGTGCAATGGATTTCGTGTAGTCTCCAACCAGGCGGAAGGACTCGAACATGATCCGTCGACTCGACCCCTCGTGGCTGCTCGCAGCCGTCCTGCTCCTCGGATCGCTCGGTTGCGGCGGCGGCGGAGAGCAGCAGGCGGCAGGTCGCCAGCCGATCACCCTGTTGAACGTCTCCTACGACCCGACCCGCGAACTCTACCGCGATTACAACGAGGCCTTCGCCGCCCACTGGCTGAAAGAGACCGGTCAGACGGTCACCCTCGAGATGTCCCACGGCGGCGCCGGCAAGCAGGCCCGCGCCGTCATCGACGGGCTCGAGGCCGACGTCGTCACCCTCGCGCTCGCGTACGACATCGACGCGATCGCGAGCCGGGCGCAGCTGCTGCCAGCCGGCTGGCAGGCGCGGCTGCCCCACAACAGCGCGCCGTACACGTCGACCATCGTCTTCCTGGTGCGCAAGGGCAACCCGCTGCAGATCCGCGACTGGGACGACCTCGTGCGGCCCGACGTCGCGGTCATCACGCCCAATCCCAAGACGTCCGGCGGCGCGCGCTGGAATTATCTGGCGGCGTGGGCCTTCGCCCTCAAGCGCGAGCTGGGCGACCTCTCCCGCCTCCAGGATCCCGCCCAGGCGGATGCGGTCGCCGCGGCCGAGGTCGTCGCCCGCCGGTTCGTGACCGATCTCTTCGCCCGCGTGCCGGTGCTCGACTCCGGCGCGCGCGGCAGCACCAACACGTTCGTCCAGCGCCAGATCGGCGACGTGCTGCTCGCCTGGGAGAACGAGGCGTTCCTCGCCGTCAACGAGCTGGGGCCCGACGTGGTGGACATCGTGGTGCCCTCGCTGAGCATCCTGGCCGAGCCGTCGGTCGCGCTCGTCGACGTCTTCGCGGACAAGCACGGCACGCGCGCGGTGGCCGAGGCCTACCTCGAGTGGCTCTACTCGCCGACGGGCCAGCGCATCGCCGCGAAGCACTACTACCGGCCGGTCGACCCGCAGCACGCCGACCCGGCGGACCTCGCCAGGTTCCCCGACGTCGAGCTGGTCAAGATCGACGAGGTCTTCGGCGGCTGGGCGAACGCCCAGCGGATCCACTTCGACGACGGCGGGACCTTCGACCAGATCTACGTGCCCGGTCCCTGAGGAGCGTCCATGGCCTTCCTCGCTCGGCGCCACTCGGTGCTTCCCGGCTTCGGGCCGACGCTCGGCTTCTCGTTCCTCTACCTGTCGCTCGTGGTGCTGATCCCGCTGTCGCTGCTGTTCTTCCGCTCGGCGGACCTGGGCTGGGGCGGCTTCTGGAACGTGATCACCTCGCCGCGGGTCGTGGCCGCGTGCCGGCTCAGCTTCGGCGCGGCGTTCGCCGGCGCCGCCGTCAACGCGGTCTGCGGCCTGGTCGTGGCGTGGACGCTGGTGCGCTACCGCTTCCCCGGGCAGCGCCTGCTCGACGCCGTGATCGACCTGCCGTTCGCCCTGCCGACCGCGGTCTCGGGCATCGCCCTGACGACCCTGTACGCGCCGACCGGCTGGCTGGGCCGCCCGCTCGACGCGATCGGCCTCAAGGGCGCGTTCTCGCCGCTCGGCGTGACGATCGCCCTCACCTTCATCGGGCTGCCGTTCGTCGTGCGCACGTTGCAGCCCGCGCTCGAGGACCTCGACCTCGACCAGGAGGAGGCCGCCGCCGTCCTCGGCGCCTCGCGGTGGCGCACGCTGCGCCGCATCGTGCTGCCGGCGATCACGCCGGCGCTGTTGACCGGCTTTGCCCTCGCCTTCGCCCGCGGCCTCGGCGAGTACGGGTCGGTCGTCTTCATCTCCGGCAACATGCCGATGCGCACGGAGATCGCGCCGCTGTTGATCGTCGCCAAGCTCGAGCAGTACGACTACGCCGGGGCGGCGGCGATCGCGGTCCTGCTGCTCGTGGCGTCGTTCCTGCTGCTCTTGACGATCAACCTGCTGCAGCGGTGGTCGGGCCGGCGCCACATGCGGGGAGCCTGAGATGGGAGACCTCGTGCGCGTCCGCCGCCATCGATTCGCCGGTCGCCACGACCGGGCGGCCACGACCGAGCCGCGCTGGGTCGGCCTGCTGCTGCTCGCGACGACCGTGGTCTTCCTCGGCCTGTTCCTGCTCTTGCCGCTCGTCACGGTCTTCACCGAGGCGCTGCGCAAGGGCGCCGGCGCCTACTTCGCGAGCTTCGGCGATCCCGCCGCGCTCGCCGCGATCCGCCTCACGCTGACCGTCGCCGCGATCGCGGTCCCCCTGAACCTGGTGTTCGGCGTGACCGCCGCCTGGGCGATCGCGAAGTTCGAGTTTCGCGGCAAGAGCTTCGTGACCACGCTGATCGACGTGCCGCTCGCGGTCTCGCCGGTGATCTCGGGCGCGATCTACGTGCTGCTGTTCGGACTGCAGGGCTTGCTCGGCCCGTGGCTCAGCGCGCACGGCCTGCAGGTGATCTTCGCGGTTCCCGGCATCGTGATCGCGACCGTCTTCGTGACCGTGCCGTTCATCGCGCGCGAGCTGATCCCGCTGATGCAGGAGCAGGGCATCGAGGACGAGGAGGCGGCGCTCACGCTCGGCGCCTCCGGCTGGCAGACGTTCCGCCGGGTGACCCTGCCCAACGTGAAGTGGGCGCTGCTGTACGGCGTGATCCTCTGCAACGCGCGCGCGATGGGCGAATTCGGCGCGGTCTCGGTGGTGTCCGGCCACATCCGCGGCAAGACGAACACGATGCCGCTGCAGGTCGAGATCCTCTACAACGAATACAACTTCGTCGCCGCGTTCGCGGTCGCGTCGCTGCTCGCCTTGCTGGCCCTGGTGACGCTGGCGCTCAAGACCCTGGTCGAGCGTCTTTCGGCCGCCGCCGTGACCCTCGACAGTGGGCTGCCGGCCGCGGAGGAGATCTGACGTGGGCATCACCGTCGAGCACATCAGCAAGACCTACGGCAATTTCACGGCGCTCCGCGACGTCAGCCTGGAGATCCGCTCGGGCCAGCTCACCGCGCTGCTGGGGCCGTCCGGCTCCGGCAAGACCACCTTGCTGCGCATCATCGCGGGGCTGGAGATCCCCGATCCCGGCAGCGGCGCCATCCGCTTCTCCCGGGAGGACATGGCCGACCGCCGCGTCCAGGAGCGGCGGGTGGGTTTCGTCTTCCAGCATTACGCGCTGTTCCGCCACCTCACGGTCTTCGAGAACGTGGCCTTCGGCTTGCGCGTGCGGCCGCGGGCGGACCGCCCGTCCCGCAAGGAGATCGCCGAGCGGGTCCACACCCTGCTGGACCTGGTCCAGCTCGACGGCATGGCCGAGCGCTATCCGTCGCAGCTCTCGGGCGGCCAGCGCCAGCGCGTCGCGCTGGCGCGAGCGCTCGCGGTCGAGCCGAAGGTCCTGTTGCTCGACGAGCCGTTTGGCGCCCTGGACGCGCGGGTCCGCAAGCAGCTGCGCGCCTGGCTGCGGCATCTCCATCAGGAGATCCGCGTGACCAGCGTCTTCGTGACCCACGACCAGGACGAGGCCCTCGAGGTCGCCGACCACGTGGTCATCATGAACGAGGGTCGGATCGAGCAGGAGGGCACGCCGGAGTCGGTGTTCCACCAGCCGGCGACCGAGTTCGTGATGAATTTCCTCGGCGACGTGAACGTCTTCCACGCCCGCGTGGAGGACGGCAAAATCTCGTTCGCCTCCCTGCGGCTCGACGCGCCCGGCCACGCCGACTCCGCGGACGCTCCGGCGCGGGTCTTCGTGCGCCCCCACGAGCTCGACCTCGCGCGCGAGCCGGGCCCCGCGCCGAGCCTGCCGGCCACGGTCCTGACCGTGCACGCCGCCGGCCCGACGGTCCGCCTCCAGCTGCGGACGCCGCTGGGCGAGACCCTGGTCGCCGTGATCACACAGGCCCGATTCCGCGATCTGGACGTCAAATGCGGCGACCAGGTCCACGTGGCCCCCCGCGACCTGCACGTGTTCCTGCCCCCGCCCGACCGCGCGATGTAACCATCCGGGCCGGCGTCCGTTCTTCCTCTCGCCATGAGACGAGAGACCTTCGACGCCATGCTCGAGGAACACCGCGACCGCGTGTACGGCCATGCGCTGTATTGCCTGCGCGACCCCGACGACGCCGCGGACCTGACGCAGGAGGCGTTCCTGCGCCTGTGGCGGCGGGGTCCGGAGATCGACGAGCCGCGGCTCGCCGCCTGGCTGATGCGGGTGGTCCGCAACCTGTGCATCGACCACGTGCGGCGCCGGCGGACGGTCGTCGTCCATTTCGGCCGGCCGGACCCGGACGCGCTCGACCAGCTGCCGGACGGCGACGGTCCCGACACCGGCCCGTCGCACGGGGTCGCGCAGCAGGAAAGCCGCCGCGAGATGATGGCGGCGCTGGCGACCCTGCCGCCCGAGACCCGCAGCATCATGCTGATGCACTACTGGCAGGGAATGAAGCTGCACGAGATCGCCACCGCCCTCGACCTGAACCTCAACTCGGTGAAGGTGCGCGTCCACCGCGCCCGCAAGGCGTTGCGCGCGGTCCTGGACGAGCAGGCCGCCGAAACGGCCACGGCGAAACGGATGAACGGATGAAGAAGAACTGCGCGACCATCGAGCTGTTGCTCGCCGAGTACGCGAGCGGCGACCTCGCGGACGCCGACCGCGCGCTCGTGACCCGCCACCTCGCCGGGTGCGCGGCCTGCCGCGACGAGCTGGCGCGCGAGCAGCGCCTGCGCGAACAGCTCGGCGCCCTGCCGCCGGCCGTCTGTCCGCCGGCCGTCACGGCCGCGATCCGGTCCGCCGTCAGGGCGGAGACGGCGGCGCGGGCGGCCGGCCGCCCGCGCCGCAGAACCCGCTGGATCGGCGCGGGCGCGGCCCTCGGCCTCGCGGCCGCCGCCGTGCTGCTCGTCGCGGTCTTGCCGGAGCGCGCGCCGCGCAGTCCCGGCGCCGTCGACGTCGCCAGCATCGACAGCGTCACCATCACGGATCACGACCGGGACCGCGCCCGCGCCCGCCGCGACGTCGAGTGGGCGCTGTCCTACACGGCCGGGATCGTCGACCGCACCGAGAAGGAATCCATCGCCGGCGTGCTGCGGCACCTCGTGACCGCCGGCCCGTCCGGTTCTTAGACCCGCAACGACCAGTGTCACACCCTGGAGGTTCAGACATGACCAACTCCCGCAACGCCGGCCTCGCCATCCTGGTTCTCGCGCTCGGTCTGGCGCCGCTGGCCGCCGCCGGCTCCCTCGAGAAGGAGCCGGGCTACCTCGACCTCGAATGGATCACGATCCCGAAGGACGCGGGCGAGATCCGCGACGTCGATCTGTCGACGATGCTGGTGGACATCGCCGCCGACGCCGAGAAGGACGGCGACCAGGCCCTCGTCGAGGCGCTGGCGATGATCCGGTCGGTCCGCGTGAAGTCCTTCTCGGTCGAGGACCTCGACCAGGCGCAGATCGCGCGGGACGTCGACAAGGTCCTCGCCGAGCTCGAGAAGAGCGACTGGAACCGGCTGATCTACGTCAAGGACGACGAGGAGCAGGTGACCGTCAGCACGAAGCGGCACGAGAACAAGACGGTCGGCCTCGTGGTGGTCGCCTACTCGCCGGGCGACGAGGTCACGTATCTCAACGTGGTCGGCGACCTGGACATCGCCAAGCTGTTGCAGCTCGCGGGCTCGGTCGACCTGGACGACCTCGAGGTCAAGCTCGAGGAGCACGAGGGCCGGCGCGTGGAGTAGCGCCGCGCTCAGTCCACGCAGACGATCCGCGTCACCTGCGCGGCGCCGCCGGCCCGCGTCCGCAGCAGGTAGACTCCGCCGGCGAGCCGGTCCGGCAGCCGCAGCACGTGGCTGCGGGCCGGCGCGAGATCCCGCCCCAGCACCGCCAGCCGCCGCCCGCGCAGGTCGTACAGCTCGACCTGCGCCGGCGGCATCTCCCGCGGCACCGCGAGGCGCACGGTCTGGCCGGCCTGGACCGGATTGGCCGCACGCAGCCAGGGCGCGCCGGCGTCGCGCGCCTGGTCGCCGGCCGCCGTCACGACGGGCTCGAGCGCGACGTCGGCGGTCGTCCACCTCCCGGCGACCACGGTCACGTCGCTGGTCTCGGTCTGGTAGTCGCGGCGGCTCACGACGAGAGTGTAGACGCCGGTCTCGGTCAGGCGGTGGAACCGGCCGAAGCGCGCGTCGGTGTAGCGCGGGCCGACCTCGGGCGAGTGCAGCTCGGCGATCTGGACCTCGGCCACCAGCGGCGCGCCGCTGTTCGCGTCGGTGACCGCGCCGCGGATGCCCGGTCCCGCGAGCACCCGATCCAGCACGTACCGCGAGCCGCGGGCGACGCGGGCGGCGATCGAGTCGACCGTGGCGCCGGTCCACCAGCAGCGGTCCGAGATCTCCATCTCGAAGGCGAGGATCCCGTTGCGCCCGTAGATCCAGTTCTGCTCCTTCGGCAGCGAGTCGTAGCCGAAGATCGAATGGTACGGCTGGTTCGCCTCGTCGCGGGTGGCGGCGGCCCAGCCCATCGCCAGGGCGCGCGCGATGTCGTGGTCGGGGCTCTGGCCCCAGCCGTGAGTGCTGACCCAGGGGTAGAAGATGCAGCTCGCCCAGTTGATCGTGGCCGGCGAGTGGTAGTCGACGACCAGCACGGGACGCTCCGCGAGCACGAAGTCGCGCAGGTGACGGGCCTCGGCCTCGGACCAGGGCGCCGGGCCCTTGTAGTACGGGTCCGACGGCTGATCGTCGTCGCACTGCGACCAGAACCAATCCCAGTTGCGGTTGAGGTCGACCCCGTCGTCCGGGTAATCGATGACGCCATTGTCGTTGTTGTCGCGCAGCGTCTTGCGCCACTCGTTCCAGCTCGCGCCGCCGCCGAACGCGTAACCGTGGCCGTCCGGGTTCAGCACGGGGATGAACCAGATCGCGAGGCTGTCGACGCGCGCCGTGATCGCGGGGTCCTGGCCGTAGCCGGCGAGCAGCGTCGCGATCTGCCGCATGACCGCGCCGGTGCCGTTGCATTCGTTGGCGTGCTGGGCGGCGTGGAAGAGGATGGCGGGCTCGGCCTCGTCGACCGCGGCGTTGTCGGAGACGCGCGCCATCGGAATGGCGGCGCCCTCGCCGCTCTCACCGAGGCTCGTCGCGTGGAAGAGGTCGGGGTAGGCGGTCGACCAGGCCGCGAAGGCGGCCTCGACCTGGGCGAGGCGCCAGTAGCGGGGGTCGGGTTCCTGGGCGCGCGCGGGCGCGGCCAGGGTCGCCGCCAGACAGAACGCTGCGGCCAGGAGGTCGCAGCTGCGGATCCGGAAAGAGCCGCTCAGCATGCAGTCGATTCCCCGGTGTGAGTCGAGGCGGCCACGGTCACGGGAGCCGGTCCGGAGACGATGATACCACGTTTGCGGCTCCGGCGGCGAGCGGGTTCAGCGGACGAGCACGAGCCGCGTCGTGATCGCCGATCCGCCCTGCGCGAGCCGCGCGAAGTACACGCCCGCCGCCACGGGCCGACCCGCGTCGTCCGCGCCGTCCCAGCGCGCGGTCCGCGGGCCCGGCGGCACCGCTCCGTCGACGAGCGTGCGCACGCGCCGTCCGCGCAGGTCGATGACCTCGAGGACGACCCCGTCCGCGCGCGGCGCCGAGAACGACAGCTCGGTGCGCGGATTGAACGGGTTCGGCGCCGCGGCGAGCCGCAGGGCGGCCGCCGGGCCCGGTTCGACCGCGGTCGCCGGCGGCGCCAGCTCGGCGAGCAGCCAGACCTTGTTCTCGGGCGTGACGAGCACGTGCTCCTGGTTCGCGGCCGGCACGTAGACCGCATCGTACGGCGTGAGCGCGGGGAGGTCCGGCTGGCCGGCGATGTCGAAGAACGGGTCGCTCGTCGCCAGGTCGAGCGCGCTGATGGTGGGGACGAAGGCGTGGTTGTCGTGCAGCGCGACGATGTCGCCGTACGGGACGGCGGTCGTGTCCATCTGGGCGAGCGAGGCGCGGAAGCCGCCGGGGCCGCTGTCGTAGGGCTCGGTGCCGGCGACGGTGAGCGTCGAGTACGAATCGGGCAGCGGCCACACGAGGTCGATCATGCCGTCGAAGATCAGCTGGCTCGTCCCGTCGGGGACCGCCCAGACGTTGCCCGTGATGTCCACGAGGAAGCTCTCGTACTCGTAGAGGATGAGCTGGACGCCCGCGGGATAGCCCTGGCCCGCGCCCTGGCCGCCGCCGTTCGTGACCGCGACCAGGCGCGGACCGGTCGGCCAGCCGCCGAGCGCCGCGAGGTCGGCGTCGAGCGCCGCCCGCAGCGGATCGGACGCGGCCGTGGACCCGCTGGTCGCCGCGTGGTGGTACACGAGCATCTGGCGCGCGGCCGGCGTGTCGAGGCGGCTCAGCAGGAACGCCGCCTCCTCGGACTCGCCCTGGAAGAAGACGAGCCAGGCCTGCAGGCCGAGCGGGATGTCGGCGCCGTTCTGCGGCGAGTCGAAGGCGATGAACGTGCTCACGGCATGGGTCTCGTTCTGCGCCTCGAGCCAGGCGAGTGCGTAGCGAGCCACCAGGCCGCCCATGCTCGCGCCGACCACGGGGAAGGTCGCGCCCGGCGCGAGCTGCGCGCGCAGCGTCGCCATCAGCTCGACCAGAAGGAACGCGTTGCGCTGGATGGGGTCGGTCGCCTCCGTGAAATCGAGGATCACGGCGTCGCGACCCTGGGCGCGCAGGTCCTCGAGCAGGTTCTCCTGATTCAGGAGCGCATACAGCTCGGGCCAGCCGAGGGAGTTGTCGAGGTCGAAACCCTCGACCACGACCACGGGATCGGTGACCGCGGCGTGCCCCTCGGCGAGGTAGACGAACGCCTCGCCGGTCGCGACCGCGCCGTCGTAGGGGATGGTCGCGGTGAGCGGCCAGGTCTCGGTGGGCGCCGGCGTCTCGAGGGCAACGACCTCGACCGTGAACGCGGCCAGCCGGACCTCGCCGCCCGGCGTGACCGCGCGCAGGCTCAGACGCCGCACGCCGGTCTCGGCATAGCTCACGAGGACCTCCGCGCCGGGCGCGACCGCGCGGAAGCCCGCGCCGTCCGCGAAGTCGATCGCGAGCGTCGCCGGTTCGTCGGCGATCACCAGGTCGCCCGGGACCACGAACCGCGCGGCGCGGCCGTGAAAAAGGCGCGGCGTGAGCGCCGCCGCCGCGAAGGCGCGCCGGCGCTCGAACAGGTCGCCGGCCGCGGCTTCCGGCCCGGCAACGAATCGGCCCGCTTCGATCGCGAGCAGTCCGCGCGCCAGCGCGTCCGGCCGCAGCGTCTCGTACGCGAGATCGATCACGCCGATCGGCACGCGCCCCGCGGCATGCAGCGCCCGCATCCGCGCGCGGACGGCGGCGGGGTCGGGCCAGGCGGGCGGCGAGAGCGAGGCGTCGCGCAGCTCGCCGAGCATCTGGCGCCAGACGGCGGCGTCGGCCGGCGGCGCCGCGGCGCTGCCGTCGCGCGCGCGCAGGCCGGCGAGCGGGATCGCGCGGTCGTGGAGGCGGCCGGTCGCGAGGAGCGCCGGATCGAGGCCGTCGAGAGCCTCCCGGAGCGCGGCGCCGCGGGAGCCGGCAGCCGCGGCCGCGGCGGTGGGAATCGCGAGCAGAACGGTCGCCGCAAGGGCGCAGGCGAGCGCGAGGCGACAGGCGCGGGCGAGCATGACGACCTCCCGGAAGGTCTGGCGATCGTGGGCTGTCCAGACTGATATTGTACCACCATGGACCGCGAGGAACACGACAGCCTCGGCGCGATCGTCGTGCCGCACGACCGCTACTGGGGCGCGCAGACCGCTCGCGCCCTCGTGAATTTCCCGTCCGGCGGCGACACGTTCCCGCCGCCGCTGGTCCACGCGCTCGGGCGGATCAAGCGCGTCGCCGCGATCACGAACGCGACCCTGGGGGTCCTGCCGGAGCCGCTCGCCGGACTCATCGCGCGCGCGGCCGCCGAGGTGGCGGACGGCGAGCTCGACGACCACGTCGTCGTGCCGGTCTGGCAGAGCGGCAGCGGCACCCAGCTCAACATGAACGTGAACGAGGTCATCGCCGGCCGGGCCAACGAGCTGGCGGGCCGTGGGCGCGGCGGGCGCGAGCCGGTGCACCCCAACGACCACGTGAACCGCTCGCAGTCGAGCAACGACGTGATCCCGACCGCGCTGCACGTCGCCGCCGCGCTCGAGGTCCGCGACTGGCTGCTGCCGGCGCTCGACAGCCTCGAGGACGCGCTCGGCGAGCGCGCGGCGGCGTTCGGCGACGTGGTCAAGACCGGCCGCACCCACCTGATGGACGCCCTGCCGGTATCTCTCGGGCGCGAGCTGGACGCCTGGGCTCAGCTCGTCGCCATCGGTCGCCGCCGGGTGGCCGGAGCGATGGACGAGCTGCTCGTCGTCCCGCTCGGCGGCACCGCGGTCGGCACGGGCGTGGGCGCGCCGCCGGACTTCGCCAGGCGCGCGGTGGCGAACCTCGCGGCCGACACCGGTCTGGCGCTGCGCGACGCCGCCAACCCGCTCGTTCACCAGGCGGCGCACCCGGCGCCGCTCGCCCTGAGCGGCGCGCTGCGCGACCTCGCCGGCAACCTGCGGAAGATCGCCGACGACGTGCGCCTGCTCGCGTCGGGGCCGCGGTGCGGACTGGGCGAGCTGGTCCTGCCGGCGAACGAGCCCGGCAGCTCGGCGATGCCCGGCAAGGTGAACCCGACGCAGGCCGAGTCGCTGGTCATGATCTGCAAGCAGGTGATGGCCTGCGACCTGGCCTGCGGCCTCGCCGCCGCGGCCGGCCATCTCGAGCTGAACACCTGCCGGCCGCTGCTCGCCTGCAACCTCCTGCACTCGATCCGCCTGCTGGCCGAGGGAGCCGGGAGCTTCGCCACCCGGTGCGTCGCCGGGCTCGAGGTCGACCGTGCGAGGATCACGGCGACGCTCGAGCGGTCGCTCATGCTGGCGACCGTGCTGGTCCCGCGGCTCGGCTACGACCGGACGGCGGAGCTCGTGAGGACGGCGCAGGATTCCGGCGTGTCGCTGCGCGAAGCGGTCGTGGCGGACGGCGCGCTGAGCGGCGAGGAATTCGACCAGCTGATGCGGCAGGCGTGGCCGCGGACCGGGCCCGTGGCTTGAGACTATTCTCGATGATCGGCCGCGTGTGGAGAATATTCTCCAATCGTTCTGCCGGCCAAGTTCAGGCCGGACAACTCTAAAATAAACAATCACAATTAGATACACGACGAGACGCGCCGCGACGGCCGCGGCACGGTTCTCGCGGGGGCCGGGTCGTACCCATCGAGCCGCGGTGTCGGTCCGACCGCCCGCGTCCCCAGGTCAGAAAGGAGATTCCCATGCGCGAATCCAGGCGAATCCATCCGCGAGCGCTGCTGATCGCGGCAGCCTGCTGCGGGACCGCCGCCGCCGCGGCCGCGGCACAGACCCAGGCCACCGCGCCTCTGCACGGCGGCACGGTCACGACCACCAGGGCGCATGCCTTCGAGACCGTTCTGGCGGCCGACGGCCTGCGCGTCTTCCTCTTCACCGGCGAGCTCGCGCCCGCGATGGTCGAGAAGGCCCGCGGCACCGCTCACCTCGCGCTGCCGGGCGGCCGCTCGGTCGAGGTCGCGCTCGCGCCCCGCGAGCCGGCCGAAGGGGAGGCGATCACCTACTTCTGCCCGATGCACGCCCCGATCGTCCAGTCCGAGCCGGGCGAGTGCAAAATCTGCGGCGGCATGGTCCTCTACGAGCAGGACTACCTGTTCGCCGCGGTCGACCTCGCCGGCGTCGACCCCGCCGCGGTCAAGGCGATGGTCAGGATCACGGGACTTCGCGGCGCCGAGAAGGAAGCGACTTTCTCGCCGGCCTTCCCGACGCCCGCGCGGAAGGCCGGCCCGGAGGGGACGGGCAAGCGGAACTGACCGACCCGGCGCACGCTCCGCTCGACCTCGCGCCGCGGCACGGGGCCACGGAGCCCGGCGCCGCCCTGGTCGCGGGAGCCGAGGTCGATGCGCTCGTGGCGCTCGCGCTCGCGCGGTCGCCCCGGGTCGCGGCGCGCGCGGCGGCGATCACGGGCGCGCGACACGTCGCGCCGGCCGCGGGCGCCCTGCCCGACCCGATGGTGAGCCTGAGCGCGCGCGGCGAGGACTATCCGGGCGCAGGGATCGGCGACGAGCCGATGGCGATGGCCGCCGTCGAGCTGAGCCAGACGATCCCCTGGCCGGGCAAGCAGCGCCGGCGCGAGGCGGCGGCCACCGCGTCCGTCGCGGTCGCCGAGGGCGATCTCGAATCGGCGCGTCGCCAGCTCGCGGCCGAGGTCCGCGCCGCGTACGCCGGCCTCGTCGCGCTCGACCAGGAAGCGCGGGCGACGGGCGAGGCGATCGACCTCGTCGAGCTGCTGAGGCCGGCGGTCGGCGCGCGCTACGAGACCGGCCAGGCGGAGCAGACCGACCTCGTGAGCCTCCAGCTCGAACGCCTGCGCCTTCTGTCCGATCTCGACGCGACCGCGGCCGCCCGGGCCGAGCTCGCCGCCTCGCTCGAGGCTGCGCTCGACACGATCGGCGTCGCGCCGCCGCGCACCGCGGGCGTGCTGCCGGCCGTCGGCGACGCCGTCGCCGGCGCGTCGCCCGACTCGTTCGCGGCCGTCGGCCGGGCCCGCGCCGAGGTCGAGCGCGCGCGGCTATTTGCAGCCGCGGCGCGCCGCGAAGGCAGACCCGATCTCGTCGTCGGCGCCGAGTACGGCTGGCGCGACGCGCTGCCCCCCATGGTCACCGTGCGCGTCGGCGTCGAGCTGCCGCTCTGGCGCGGCCGCAAGCAGGACGCGCTGGCCGAGGGCGCGGTCTGCGACCTCGCGATGGCCGAGGCGCAGCTACGCGACGCGCGGGCCGCCGCCGCCGCCGAGTCGGCGACCCTGGCCGCCCGGATCGCGGCGGCGAGCCGGCAGGCCGCGCGCCTCCGCGTCGAGGTCGTCCCGCACGCCGAGCTCGCCGTCGCGGCGACGCGCGCGAGCTACGTCGCGGGCCGGGGCGAACTCGCCGGCGTGGTCGATGCGCTGAGGACCCTCGTCGGCGCGCGCGCCGAGCTGTCCCGCCGCGAGGCCGAGCATTACGCCGCCTGGGCGCGCCTGCGCGCGCTCGCCGGGCGCGATCCCGAGCTGAACCACGAGGAGCCCTGACATGCCACGGCCGACGATGCGATTCCTGGCTGCGCGATTCCTGGTGCTGGCGGCCGCAGCGATCCTGATCGGGCTCGCCGGCGGCTGCGGCGACAAGGCGCACGACCACGGCGGCGGCGGGAAGGCGCCCGCGGTCGGCGACACGACGCGCGCCGCCGAACGCTGGGTCTGTCCGATGCATCCGACCTACGTGTCCGACCGCAAGGGCTCCTGCCCGATCTGCGGCATGGACCTCGTGCCGGCCGCGGAGCTGTCCAGCGGCGGCGCGTCGGCGATCCCGGGCATGGCCGAGGTCGAGCTGAGCGCCGAGGGCGTCGCGCTCGCCGGCGTGCGCACGCGGCCGGCGGCGGTCGAGACCATGACCGCCACGATCCGCGCCGTCGGCACGGTCACGGTCGACGAGACGCGCGTGCGCAGCGTGCAGACCAAGGTCGGCGGGTGGATCGAATCGCTCGCGGTCAACGCCGTGGGCGAGACCGTCGCCAGGGGCCAGCCGCTGCTCACGATCTACTCGCCGGAACTGCTGGCGAGCCAGGAGGAGCTCGTGCGCGCGCTCGCGGCGCGAGGCGCGGCCGCCGGCGCCGCGCCGGGCGAGGACGCGCTCGCGGGCCGCGATTTCCTGGTCGACGCCGCGCGGCGCCGGCTGCGGCTCTTCGACGTGCCCGAGGAGTTCATCGCGCAGCTCGAGGCCGGCGGCCGGCCGTCCCGCGCGGTCCCCCTGCGGTCGCCGGTCGCCGGCGCGGTCACCGAACGCATGGCCTACGCGGGCATGCGGGTCGAGCCGGGCCAGACGCTCTTCATGGTCGCGGACCTGTCGACGGTGTGGGTCGAGGCCCGCTTCTACGAGTACGAGGCCGGCCTGCTCGCCGCCGGGATGCCCGCCGAGGTCCGGCTACCGCACGATCCCACGGTCGTGCTGCACGGCACGGTCGACCTCGTCTACCCGACCGTGGACGCGGCGAGCCGCACCCTGCCCGTGCGCCTGGTCTTCGCCAATCCGTTCGGCCTCTTGCGCCCGGGCATGTACGCGAACGTGGACCTCGCCGTCGACCGCGGCGAGGCGCTCATGATCCCCGATGACGCGATCCTCGACACCGGCGCGCGCCGGCTCGTCTTCGTCGCGCTCGGCGAGGGGCGATTCGCGCCCCGCGAGGTCGAGGTCGGCGCGCGCTCGGGCGGCCGCGCCCAGATCCTCGACGGCCTCGAGGCGGGCGAGGAGGTCGTCGTGCGGGCCAACTTCCTGCTCGACTCCGAGTCGCGCATCCGGGCCGCGCTCGCGGGGATGGGCGCGACCGCGCCGGCCGGCGGCCACGACGGAACGAGCCACCCGTGATCCCGCGCATCATCGAGTTCTCGGCGCGCAACCGGCTGCTGGTGCTGACCCTGACGGCGCTCGCCTGCGCGTACGCCGTGCACACTCTGCAGACGATCCGCCTGGACGCCCTGCCCGACCTCTCCGACACCCAGGTCATCGTCTACGGCCGCTGGGACCGTTCGCCCGACATCGTCGAGGACCAGGTCACGTACCCCATCGTGAGCGGCCTGTTGGGCGCGCCGCGCGTCAAGGCGATCCGCGGCTTCTCGGACTTCGGCTACGCGTTCATCTACGTGGTCTTCGAGGACGGGACCGACCTCTACTGGGCCCGCTCGCGCGTCCTCGAGTACCTCGACCAGATCCAGCCGCGTCTGCCCGCGGGCGTGAACGTCGCCCTCGGCCCCGACGCGACCGGGGTCGGCTGGGTCTTCCAGTACGCCCTCGTGGACCCCGCGAACCGGCACCCGATCGACGAGCTGCGCGCCTACCAGGACTGGACCTTGCGCTACGCGCTGCAGGCGGTGCCCGGCGTGGCCGAGGTCGCCTCGATCGGCGGCTACCAGCGGCAGTACCAGATCACGGTCGACCCCGTCCGCCTCGACGCGCTGGACGTCCCGCTGCACGCGGTCATGGCCGCCGTGCAGGCGTCGAACGACGAGGTCGGCGGGCGGCTCCTGGAGTGGAGCGGCGCCGAGTACATGGTGCGCGGCCGCGGCTACGCGAGGACCCTCGCCGACTTCGAGCAGATCGTCGTGAAGACGACGCCGGACGGGGTGCCGGTGCTCCTGCGCGACGTGGCGCAGGTCGCGCTGGGACCCGAGCTGCGGCGCGGCGTCGCGGACCTCGACGGCCTGGGCGACGCGGTCGGCGGCATCGTGGTCATGCGCCACGGCGAGAACGCCCTCAACGTCATCAACCGCGTCAAGGCGAAGCTGCACGAGCTGGAACCTGGCCTGCCGGCCGGCGTGAAGGTCGTGACGACCTACGACCGCGGCGATCTCATCGAGCGCGCCATCGACACCCTGGAACACGAGCTGATCCTGCAGATGATCATCGTGTCGCTCGTGATCCTCGTGTTCCTGTGGCACGTGCCGTCGGCCCTGGTGCCGATCCTGACGATCCCGATCTCGGTGCTCCTCGCGTTCATCCCGCTGCGCGCGCTCGGGGTGACCGTGAACATCATGTCGCTGTCGGGCATCGCGATCTCGATCGGCGTGCTCGTGGACGGCGCCATCGTCGAGGTCGAGAACGCCTACAACAAGATCCACCTGTGGCAGGTGGGCGGCCGCCGCGGCAGCTTCCACGACGCCCGCCTGAGCGCGCTGAAGGAGGTCGGCCCGTCGGTCTTCTTCTCGCTGCTCGTGATCGCAGTCGCCTTCATCCCGGTCTTCGCCCTCGTGGACCAGGAGGGCCGGCTCTTCAAGCCGCTCGCGTACTCCAAGAACCTGGCCATGGCCCTGGCGGCGATCCTCGCCATCACCCTCGACCCCGCGGTGCGCATGATGTTCGCGCGCAGCGACCCCTTCGCCTTCCGCCCGCGCTGGCTCGCGCGGTTCGCGAGCGCGACCCTCGTCGGCACCTACCACGCCGAGGAGCGGCACCCGATCAGCCGCGTCATCTTCCGCGTCTACGACCCCGCCTGCCGCTTCGTCCTGCGGCACCCGCGCAAGGTGATCGCCGCGGCGGTGCTGGTCGTGCTGGTGACGCTGCCGGCCTTCTTCGGCCTCGGCACCGAGTTCATGCCGCCGCTCAACGAGGGGTCGATCCTCTACATGCCGACCACGCTGCCCGGCATCTCGATCACGCAGGCGACCGAGCTCCTGCAGACTCAGGACCGGGTGCTCAAGTCCTTCCCCGAGGTCGAGCGCGTCTACGGCAAGGCGGGCCGCGCCGACACCTCGACCGACCCCGCCCCGCTGTCGATGATGGAGACCACGGTCATCCTCAAGCCGCAGGACCAGTGGCGCGCGAAGGACCGCTGGTACTCCGGCTGGCTGCCGGGCTTCCTGCAGCCGCTCGTGCGTCCGCTGTGGCCCGACCGCCTCTCCTGGGACGAGCTGGTGGCCGAGATGGACCGCGCGCTGCGCATCCCCGGCGTCACCAACGCCTGGACGATGCCGATCAAGGCGCGCATCGACATGCTCACCACCGGCGTGCGCACGCCGGTCGGCGTCAAGATCTTCGGGCCGGACCTCGCCGAGCTCGAGCGCCTCGGCACCGAGATGGAGTCGCTGCTCGTCGGCGTCGAGGGCACGCGGAGCGTCTTCGCCGAGCGCGCGGCCGGCGGCTACTTCGTGGACATCGTGCCGCGGCGCGACGAGCTGGCGCGCCACGGCCTCGTGATCGCCGATCTGCAGGAGGTCGTCATGACGGCGATCGGCGGCGAGAACCTCGGCGCGGTCATCGACGGCCGCGCGCGCTACCCGGTGAACGTCCGCTATCCGCGCGAACTGCGCGACGACCTCGAGCAGCTCGGCCGGGTGCTCGTCGATACGCCGTCGGGCGCCGCGGTGCCGCTCGCCCAGGTCGCGGACCTCGCGATCGTCTCGGGCCCGGCGATGCTGCGCGACGAGAACGGCTTCCTCGCGAGCTACGTCTTCGTGGACGTCGCGGGGCGCGACATCGGCGGCTACGTGGCCGAGGCGAAGCGGCTCGTCCGCGAGCAGGTCGCGCTGCCGGCCGGCTACACCGTGCAGTGGAGTGGCCAGTACGAGAACATGCTGCGCGTCCAGGAACGCCTGCGCCTCGTGGTGCCGGCGACGCTGGTGCTGATCTTCCTGCTCCTGCTCGCCAACACGCGCTCGAGCTTCAAGGCGCTGGTGATCCTGCTGTCGGTACCATTCTCCGCGGTGGGCGCGATCTGGCTCCTGCACCTGCTCGACTACAACGTCTCGATCGCGGTCTGGGTCGGCGTGATCGCGCTCTTGGGCCTCGACGCCGAGACGGCGGTGTTCATGCTGCTGTTCCTGGACCTCGCGTACGACAGCGCCAGGCGCGAGGGTCGCCTGCGCAACGTGGCCGAGCTGGACGCGGCGATCCTGCACGGCGCGGTCAAGCGGGCACGGCCCAAGCTGATGACCGTCACCGCGACCTTCATGGGCCTTTTGCCGATCATGTGGTCGACGTCGGCCGGCGCCGACGTGATGAAGCGCATCGCGGCGCCGATGATCGGCGGCCTCGCGACGTCGTTCCTGCTCGAGCTGCTCGTGTACCCGGCGATCTACAAGCTCTGGAAACTGCGGGAGTTGCGGCGGGAGTGGCGGGAGCCTGACGCGGCGGTCTGACCGCCCTGCGGGCGGCGCCGCGACGGCCGGCCGCCGTCGCCTCGCGGCTTGATGATATTGCGTATTCGTTCTTATTGGCGCGACGTGCTACAATGCGCCGGGATCGCCGCCAACCTCCGATCCGTTCCGCCCCGGCCGGCGCGCTGCACCTGCCGATCCCATGGCACATCATCATCGCTGCATCGCGAACCCTATACGGAGGTCGGATATGAACACCGTTCGATTCTGCCTGTTCGCCGGTCTGGTGATCCTGCTGGCCGCGGGCTGCCAGCACGATCCCGTCTCCTCGCCCAGCGCCCTACCCGAGACTGACCTCGCGCCGGCCGGCTTCGACGCCGAGCTCGCGGCCGGCGAGATCGTCACGATGAGCGGCTGGGAGTTCGCGCCCGACCTGGCGCTGCCCGACCGCGTCACGAGCCGCGACCCGAAGTGCCTGAACTGGATCCTCGACTGGTCGCGCGAGGTCCTCGCCGGCGGCGTGGTCCACTACGAGTACCTCGTCCAGGTCGGACCCGGCGAGCACGACCGCATCATGGTGCATCGCGTGGTGAAAGAGAGCCGGCCCTACCGGCCGATCAATTCGCGTCATGCGTTCTTCATGCTGCACGGCGACGCCGTCGGCTGGGTGAAGTTCCTCTACGGCCACGCGGCCCCGAACGTCCCCGACGACCACGCCGCGGCGATCTACCTCGCGCAGCACGACGTCGACGTCTGGGGCATCGATCAGAACTGGGTGCTCGTACCCGAGGACACCGCCGACTTCGGCTTCATGCAGGACTGGGGCATGGACAACCAGCTCGCGAACCTGAACGCCGGGCTCGCGGTGGCGCGGTACACGCGGCTGTTCACGGGGTGCGGATTCCGCAAGATGCTCCTCCTGGGGTACAGCAGCGGCGCGTTGACCGGCTACGCCTACATCAACGCCGAGGCGACGATTCCCTACGGGCAGCGGCACGTGAAGGGGTACGTGGCTGCCGACATCCTGTACAAGTTCGAGCCGGGCGACGCTGTCCACCGCGAGGTCGTCTGCAACGACGTCACGTTCTTGCGAGGTTTGCTCGATGCCGGCGAGTACGGATATGCCCCCGGCTTCGAGGCGATCGGCGAGCTGGCGGCGAACGACCCGGACAGCGACTCGCCGATCTTCCCCGGCTATACCAACCGCCAGGTCGCGCTGATCATCGGCGGCGCCACATGGACGACCTTCCCGTTCAACGACTGGTGGCATTACTTCGGCGCATACTTCGACCCGGACACCGGCCTGCCAACCGATTTCCGCTTCCTCGACTTCGCGTGGGTCACCGATTTCATGCGGTTGGGCTGCCCGTGGGAGGCGCTGCGATTCATCTACGACACCGAGGTCATCATTTGCGACGAGGAAGACGTGACCTGGGACGACAACCTCGCCCTCGTCGACCTGCCCATCCTCCTGCTCGAGCCGGCCGGCGGCATCGGCGCGACCGGCCGCTACACCCTCGGCCTGTTCACGAACGCCGACACGGAGATCCTCACGGTGAGCCTGCTGCCGCCCGAGCAGATCACCGAGGACGTCGGCCACATCGACATCTGGACCATGCCGCAGGCGCCCGAGCTGGTCTGGGCGCCGCTCCTCGACTGGATCGTGAGCCATCCGGGTCGCGACGCGGACGACGAGTACCCGCTCGTCGCCGGGATGGAGTAGCCTTCGCGACCACATGAACGACAACGCCGCCCCGGATCGTCTGGTCCGGGGCGGCCGCGAGGAACGGACGGTCGCGAGCAGGACCTCGCGCCAATCCGGCTAGACCAGCAGTCTCGCCAGCCCCGGCACCCGCCCCGCAATCGCCACCGCGACCTCGCCCATCTCGAGGATCTGCGCCTTCAGGTCGGCCTGCGCGAGGTTGATGCGCGAGGCTTCCTTCACCACCGTGATGAGGGCGTCGTAGGTCTGCAGGTCGGTCGTATCGGGGGTGATGGCGTCGATCTCGTCGCGCGACAGGCCGATCAGGGCGTCGATCTCGGCCTTGTACTCGCCGCGGAACGCGTCGTCGGCGCGCCTGAGGGAGTCGCGGACGCGGCGGCGGAACAGCTGACGGCGCTGCTCCCGGGTCATCGTGCCGTTGCTCATGGCTCCCGGCCTCCAGCGCCGGAGTCGTCGGCGGACCCGCGCGCGAGCGCGCTGATCGTCTCCGGCAGGCGTTTCAGGTGATCGCCCCGGACGCGAACGCGTTCGACGAGGTCCTCGATGTCGGATACCTCCTGATCCACGTCGCGGGCTACAGCCAGGGCATGTGCGAGATCGGCCGACAGGTTGGCCAGGCCCGTGGCGACCTTCTGCTGGTAGTCCTCCAGACCCACGTCCGCCAGCAGCTCGGCCTGGGCGTCATGGACCTTCGCGATCGAGGCCAGGTGGCCCGTGACCACGGCGTTGGCCGTCTGCAGCTGCTGGAACGCCTGGTCGATGCTCGACACGACAGAGTCGCGCTGGGCCTCCAGCGGCGCGCGCATCTCGCGGCGGAAGACGTCGATCTGCGCGACCACTTCCTCGCTGTAGATGCCCAGCACCTCGAGGGGGTCCAGCGCCAGCTCGTGGTTGCCGGCCAGGGCGGTCTGGAACTGCGCCACGAGGTCCAGGTCCTCGACGGTCGCCTCGATGATGTACGGTCGATAGACCTCGTTCGCGAAGCGGTCGACCTCCGCCAGCAGGGAGTTGAAGTGCAGGACCGCGAGGTTGCGATTGGCCGTGTGCACGGCCGCGAGGTCGCGGCCGACCGTGGCCGACAGCTCGATGGACTCCTCGGGCACCGAGGCGCACCCCGCGGCCAGGATCAGGCCGCAGAGCAGGAAGACACGCGGGTTCGTTGGCACAGGATCCACCTCCCGGGGACGAGTCCGGACGGCGCCGCGATGGTGCGGTGTCTGCTACCCCCGCCCGAATTAACTCGAACACCGCGCCGCCGCCAGGGCGAAACACCGTCCCGCCGGGTCCTATTTCAACAGCGTGACGCTTCGGGCCCGGGTGAATGCGGCCGTCGACAGGCGAACCAGGTACGTGCCGCTCGCCAGACCGCGCGCGTCCCAGCGGACCTCGTGAACGCCGGGCTGGCGCGTCTCGTCGACCAGCCGGGCGACCAGCTGTCCCTCCAGATCGTAGACGGCGAGGTCCACGTGCGTCGGCTCGGGGAGCGAGAAGCTGAACGTCGTCGACGGATTGAACGGATTGGGGTGGTTCTTCGCGAAGGCATACCCGCGCGGCGGACCGTCTCCCGCCGGCGCGGACGTGACGTCGCCGACCGTGAACGCACCGGTCGCCACGGGCCCGCCGTTGTAGGCGCTGTCGACCGCGCGCAGCCGCCATTCGTAGGCGCCGTCCGCCAGGCCGGTCAGCAGCCACTCCGTGACCGCGCTGACGTTGCCGGGCTCCGGCAGGCGGCGCGGGATCGCGCCGGGCAGGCCGCCCCGGAGCAGCTCGAGATCGTAGGTCAGCGCAGCGCCCGGCGTGAGGTCGTCGCCGGCCGGCTGCCACGAGACCAGGACCGTGCCGGCGCCCAGCACGTCGGCCACGACCCGCGCCGGCGCCGACGGCGGGTCGTTCTGGCCCGGGACGTCGTTGCGATAGGCGTGCATCTGCGCCTCGACGAGGCCGTTGCCGCCCGGCACGAAGTACTGGCCGGCGATGAAGTAGTCGAGATCGCCGTCGCCGTCGAGGTCGAGCCAGCTGAAGGTCCCCCCGCGATCGCCGCTCGCCCGCGGCGCCGGCAGCTCGCTGCCCGAGTCGGTGAAGACCCCGCCTTCGTTCGCGTAGACCCTGGCCCGCCCCTCGATCTGGGAACCCGAGTTGTAGGTGCCCGCGAGGAGGATGTCCATGTCGCCGTCGGAGTCGTAGTCGGCCCAGGTGGCGGCGGTGAGGTCGAACCAGCCCTCGCAGGGCACGCATTCGATGACCTCCAGCGGCAGGAAGGTCTCGGCATCGTTGCGGTAGATGCGCAGCGCCTGGGTGAACGATCCGTCCAGCTCCTTGAGATGGCCGGCCACGAGGACGTCGAGGTCGCCGTCCGCGTCGTAGTCGCCCCACTGCGCCTCGCCGTGCTCGATCGTGAGGGCGCCGAGGATGTCCTCGCCGACGAAGGCGCCGCCGCCGTCGTTCCGGTAGCGGCGGATGAAGCCGTCGTCGCCGAGCGGCGCGACGTTGACGAGCAGCAGGTCGACGTCCTGGTCGCCGTCGAAGTCCGCCCACGCGCTCTGGGCGTGCGTGGTCGGCGCGAAGACCGAGTCGGTCTCGGTGAAGACGAAGTTGCCGAACTGGTCCGCCCCGTCGTTGCGCAGCAGCTTGGTGCGGAACGCGAACGCCGCGTCGTCCCACGCGGAGGGCATCAGGAGGTCCGGGTCGCCGTCGTTGTCGTAATCCGCCCAGGTGAGCGAGCGCAGATCGAAGTCGGCCTGGTCGTTGTCCTCGTAGTACGGCGGCAGGACCGTGGACGTCGGCACGAGCGCTCCGCTGTCATTGCGGTAGATCGTGGCCTGCCCGTTGCTCCCGACCGCGAGATCCTGGTCGCCGTCGCCGTCCGCGTCGCCCCAGGCGAGGTCCGACGCGCCCGCGTGGAGGCTGCCGATCGGCACGTCGATGTAGGCGAACTCCCACTCGCCGCTACCGGCCTGCCCATCGTTGCGGAACAGGACGAGGCGGTCCTCCACGCTCTCGTTGTAGACCACGTAGTAGCCGAAGACCGCGACGTCCAGGTCGCCGTCGCCGTCGTAGTCGGCCGGCGCCGTGGCGACGACCCAGAAGTCCTCGTCCTGCGGCGTCACGAAGAGCGGATCGAGCGGCGTCACCTCGGTGAAGTCGCCGAACGTACCGCCCGGACCGGGCTGGACGACGATGGCGCGCCCGGCCGATCCCGTGTCCCCGTCGTCGTCGGTGACGGTGAGCCGCACGAGATACGTGTCGGCCGTCTCGAAAGTGTGCGTGGGATGCTGCTCGTTCGAGGTGGTGCCGTCGTCGAAATCCCAGGACCAGCTCACGATGACTCCGTCGGGGTCGCTGCTGGTGTCGGTGAAATCCACGGTGAGCCCGGACGTGACGAAGTCGAAGGACGCGTCGGGGGGCCGGTTCAGCGGCGGCGGCGGCGGGCCCGCGAAGTACTCGATGGCGCCCTGGTCGCCGACGGTCCAGGCGTCGCCGCCGGGAGTCGCGGCGATGGCGGCGAACGAGCCGGAGCCTCCCGACCCGATCTCGAGGACGGCCCAATTCTGACCGCCGGTGGCCGAGTAGTAGGCGACGTCGTTGAACGTGCTCGCCCACAGCTCGTTCGCGCCGAGCAGGTCGATGTCGGTCAGTTGATCGGTCGCGTTCGGGGTGGGGAGGACCTCCCAGGTGGCGCCGCCGTCGTCGCTGCGCGCGGCGTAGCCGCCCCAGCCCACCGCGTAGCCAATGCTCACGTCGGAGAACTCCATGTCGTAGATCTGCACCGGGTCGCCGGGGAGATTGCCCGAGAGCCACGTCTCGCCGCCGTCCAGGGTGCGGACGTAGTTCCCGCCGACGTTCGCGGCCCAGCCGCTCTCGCCCGCGAAGTCCACGGCGACGTACACGCCGGCGACATCGGGGACAGGCGTCCAGGAATCCCCGCCGTCGGTCGTGTGGAAGAGCGCGCCGGAACCGAAACCACTGCCGGTCACCCAGCCATCGAACAGGTCGGTGAAGTGCAGATCGCCGGCGTCGAGGCCGGGCGGTGTCGCGGCGGCCGCAGTCCACGTCGCGCCGGCGTCGGCGCTGCGATACACGCGACCTGCCGAATCGAGGACGACCACCGCCTCCGGACCCACGATCTGGACCGCGACCAGATCGAGCGTCGTGAACGCCTCGTGGAGGATCCACGGCGAGTCGCCGGTCCTGGTCACGAGGGTCCCGCTCGCGCCGACGGCGATCAGATCCCCGCTCGCGAAGCGGCCGACGTCGTCGAGCGGCTGGCCGGTGCCGCTGGAGATCTGCGACCAGGAGACCCCGCCGTCGGTCGTCTTGATGACGAAGCCGGGGCCATAGCCGAAATAGCCGGTCTGGGCGTCGGCGAAGACGGGCAGCGCGCTCGTCAGGAAGCTCGGCTGCGGGCCCGGCGAACCGAACGCCAGCGTCCATGTCTGGCCCGCGTCCGGGGAGCGGAACAGGTCGCCCCCGCGATCGGCGGCAACCACGGTCTGCGGATCGAGCACGGCGAAGCCGAGCACGCCGGCCGGCATCGGCTCGCCGAGGTCGGTCCACGTCAGGCCGCCGTCGGCGGACCGCAGGATGCGGTCGTCGAAGTCCGGGAAGCCGCCCGTCCGTCCCCAGGCCAGCGCGACCTCGGCGGACACGGCCGCGAGGCGGTCGCGCCCGGCGGCCGCGGCGCCGGACGTCCAGGTCGCGCCGCCGTCGGTCGACCGCACGAACGCGTCGTCGACGATGCCGACGGCGACCGTGCCCGAGAGGAACGCGACGGCGGTCGCGGCGCCTTCGTGCACGGGGTCGAACGTGGCGCCGCCGTCGGTCGTCCGGTAGAGACCGGTCTCGGCGACGCCGAGGCCGAGCAGCGGGTCAGCGAAGGCGAAGGCGACGATGCCGGCGGGCGAGGGTTCCCAGCTGAGCCCGCCGTCGCGGCTGACGTAGCTGCCGAAGTTCCCGGTCGCGTGGCCGAAGCTCGCCGAGTGGAACCGCATGAAATAGGTCGACCCGAGGAGCGGAAGCTGGGTCCACGTGGTCCCGCCGTCGGTCGTGCGGTAGTTCTGGTTGCCGAAGACCCAGCCGAGGCTGGCGTCGAGGAAGAAGATGCCGTTCAGCGGATCCGCGAGACCGAACGGCACGGCGCGCTGGCTCCAGGTCGCGCCGCCGTCGGCCGACTCGAAGAGCGCGCCGCCGTCGTCGAACGAGTTGTCGTCGGTGGCGACGAAGACCCGCTGCGCCGTCGGCGCCGCGACGCCGCGGATGTCGAGGTGAGTGGGAAGCGGACTCTGCGTGGTCCACTGGGCGCTGGCGGTCGACGCCAGGAGGACGAGCATCGCGGCGAGGATCGCCGGCAGGATCCACGCGGCGCGGCGTCCCCGGCGCCGAACCGGATTGTCGTAATGCAACGCGTTCATGATCGGGCGTCCTTTCTCCTCAGGGGTCTTCGGTTGTCTCGGGCAGCCGCGATCGAGTCCGGCGTGGTGGCAAGGGATGGCGTGCGGTGTCGAGCGACTCAACGAACTGTGAATTTCAACAGCGCGTATCGTGGCCGTCTCTAATATACACGAAATCAGTAGGCGATATAAGGGGCGAGATCCGCGCGTGCCCGGCGGGCCTCGCCGGCAACCCCGCCGGTCCCCCTGGCGACGCCGTGCCGGTTGCGCTTGGTTGCCTGATGAGGCCGAGGATCTCGAGCTTCACGAGGAGGTGTCGTCATGCCCCGGATCGCCATGCGGAGCAGGATCGCCAGCCTGCTCGAAGCCGCCGGCGTCGCGATCGACGGCGCCGCGCCCCACGACATCCGGATCCACGACGATCGATTCTATCCGCGCGTCCTGGCCGGCGGCTCGCTGGCGCTGGGCGAATCGTACCTGGACGGCTGGTGGGATTGCGATCACCTCGACGAGTTCTTCACCCGCATCCTGCGCGCCGGCCTCGACGCGCGGGTCCGGGCGCGCGCGTGGTGGGTCCACGACGTCAAGGCTCGCCTCCGCAACCGCCAGACGCGCGCCCGGGCGAGCCGGTCGGCGCGGCACCATTACGATCTGGGCAACGACCTCTATCGCTGCATGCTCGATCGCCGGATGATCTACAGCTGCGGCTACTGGGAACGCGCTCGCACGCTGGACGAGGCCCAGGAGGCCAAGCTGGACCTCGTCTGCCGCAAGCTGCGGCTCGAGCCGGGGATGCGGGTCCTCGACATCGGTTGCGGCTGGGGCGGCACCGCGCGCTGGCTGGCCGAGCGCCACGGGGTCGCGGTCGTGGGCGTGACCGTGTCGCCGCCACAGGTCGACCTCGCGCGCGAGACCTGCCGGGATCTGCCGGTCGAGATCCGCCTGCAGGACTACCGGGACCTCGACGAGCCGTTCGACCGCATCGTCTCGCTCGGGATGTTCGAGCACGTCGGCTACCGCAACTACCGGACCTTCATGCAGGTCGTCCGGCGCTGTCTGAAGGACGACGGCCTCTTCCTGCTGCACACGATCGGCTGCAACACGCGCGGGCTGCGGGGCGACGCCTGGATCGACCGCTACATCTTCCCCGACAGCATGCTGCCGTCCGCCCGCCAGCTCGCCGGGGCCAGCGAGGGGTCCCTCGTGCTCGAGGACTGGCACGGGTTCGGCCAGGACTACGATCCGACCCTCATGCAGTGGCATCGCAACGTCGTGGCGCACCGGGACGAGCTGCGGCCGCGATACGACGAGCGCTTCTTCCGCATGTGGAGCTACTACCTGCTGTCCTGCGCGGCGTCCTTCCGGGCGAGGAGGAACCAGGTGTGGCAGCTCGTGTTCTCGCCGAGGGGGGTCGCGGGAGGCTATCGGTCGGTGAGGTAGATCACGAGCGGTCGCTCAGTGGGCCAGCTTGATCTCGACCAGGGTCTTGATGTCGGCGAGGTCCTTCGCGGCGGTCACGGGGATCCGGAAGCCGGTGCCCTCGCCGTATCTCTTCGCGCCGGCGATGATCTCGCGGCTCGCGGCCGACAGCGTCCGGTCGGCGAGCGCGGCGAGAGCCTTGTCGCCCAGCACGAGGCCGACCAGGAACGCGCCCCGCTGCGGGATCAGGTAGGCGATCACGCGCTTGCCCTTCATGGCGCGCAGGCTCCAGCCGTACTTCGCGCCGGCGTTGTTCCATTCGCGCCGGTCGATGCCGGCGGCGCCGGTCAGCCAGGCGTCGAGCGTTCGCCAGGCGGCGGCGGCGCGACCGAGCACGTCCGCGAGCTGCGTCGCGGTGGGCTCGGCGGAGGAGTCGTCGAGGGCGGAGAGAGCCATGGGGATGGTCCTTTCCGGCCGGGCCGGCGCGCGAGACGAACGGCCCGGGATGTTCGCAGCGACCCCGATCAGGTCGCCCCCTTCAGCCTCGAGGCGTGCGCATCCGCGCGCTCGCTGGTCGGATTCCGATTGTACGCCTCGGTCCCGCCCGGGGGAATGCTCAGATACCGCCAGGCGGGACCGCGCAGCGCCTTCGCGACGTACACGATCTGGCCGACGTGGTAGCTCGTGTGGGCCAGCGACCGGTGGAGCGCCTCGTGGACCCGCAGCGGCGTGCCGCGGATCGTGACGGTCGCCTCGAGGTACGCGTCGGTCAGGCCGGCGAGGGAGTCGAGGAGGATCCGCCAGCCGCGCTCCCAATGGTCCAGGAGTTCCTGGCGAGTCGGCGCCCGCGGCGCGAACTCCTCGTCGCGCTTGCGCCACGACTTCTCGCCGTCGGAGGTCAGGAAGTCGGTGAACCGCGACGCCAGGTTGCCGCCGACGTGCCACGCGACGACGGCGATCGGGTTGCCGCCAGCGGGGCCGGGAGCGATGAGATCGGCGTCCGAAAGCTGGGCCATCGCGGCATCGGCGAGGGCTTTGTAGCGACGGTACTCCGCTTCGATCGACGCGAGGATGAATCGGGCGAGGACCGCGTCCCGGTCGTCGGGTGGTTGCATGGCGATTCCTTGCTGCCACGAGATTCGCCGAACTGCACTTGTTTTTCGCCGAGGCGGATCCTCCGTGTCCACGAGGGCTCGTCTGCGCGGAGGCTACCGGCCCGGAGTCGGCGTGAGCAGCGGCTTGTTGTTCTTCTTCTCTCTCTTCAGCTGCCGCTTTTCCTTGGCCGTATGCTGGGGTTTCTTCTTCTGTTCCTTCTTGCCCTTGTCCTTGCTTCCCTTGTCACCCATGTCCGTGTCTCCTTGCTTGACCTCGACCAGCGCCGGGCCGCGCGGGCGGACAGCCGCCGCGCGGGTCGACGTTCACGCCCGCTGCCGACCATCACTCCGGGATCTCGGGCTCGACGAGCGTCGCGAGCTGCGCGAGCGACTCCTGCCAGCCGAGATAGCACATCTCGACGGGAATGACCTCTGGCACTCCTTCCTGCACGATGGCGAGCTCGATCCCGCACGACACCGGCTTCAGGACCACCGTCGTCACCATCTCTCCGGGCAGGTTCGGGTCGTCGAACCTGTCGGTGTAGCGGATCTTCTCGTTCGGCACGAGCTCGCGGTATTCTCCGCCGAAGGCATGGCCGCGCCCGGTCGTGAAATTCGTGAACGACATCTTGTACGCCCCGCCGACCCTGGCGTCAAGATGGTGGACCTTGCAGGTGAATCCATAGGGCGGCAGCCACTTGGCCAGCGCGTCGGCGTCGAGAAATGCTCGATAAACGCGCTCCGGTTTCGCGCGTAGCACGCGATGGAGTCGGACAGTGCCCGCGGGCATATCGGTCGCCTTTCGCTTGGGGCGTTGCGCGGGGATGACCCGACATACTAGACAGGGGCTCCGCTCGCAGCAACGCGGCCGACCGCCGACCTTCCGGCAGGACAGCTATGCCCGTCCGTGATAGATTCGTCTCATCGTCTTTCTGGGGCCCGCGGCCTGGTTCCGGGCCGGCTCGCAGTCCGCCCGGGGCGTCACCGCGCGGCCTGGCGTTCTTTCGCCGAGTCGGACGATCGCCCTCGGCAAGGATGGCGAAGCGATGAACGAGTCGCTGCGAGGACTGGCCCGGTTCGTCCGGGAGATGCATCCGGTGCGCCTGGTGGCGCTCGGCTATCTCTCCTACGCGGTCATCGGCTGGCTCCTGCTCGCCCTGCCGATCGCCCACGTCGCCGGCCGCGTGTCGTCGCTCGACGCCCTCTTCACGGCGACCTCCGCCCTGTCCACGACCGGTCTGGGCACGGTCTCGACGGGCAATGATTTCAACTGGCTGGGACAGCTCCTCATCCTCGCGCTCATCCAGATCGGCGGCATCGGCTACATGACGTTCGGGTCGTTCGTCGTGCTCTCGCGCAGCGGCACGCTCTCGCAGCGGCGCCGGTCCGTCGGTTCGGCCGTGTTCAGCCTCCCGGCGGAATTCCGGATCGACAAGTTCCTCCGCAGCGTCATCGTCTTCACCGTCGTGATGGAGACGCTCGGGGTCCTGGTCCTGTTCTACTACTTCTCAGCGCTCGAGTTGCCGCGACCGCTCTGGACGGCGGTCTTCCACAGCGTGTCCGCGTTCTGCACCGCCGGTTTCAGCCTCTACGACGACAGCTTCATGGCGATGCGCGACCACGCCGGCGTGAACGTCACGATCGGCATCCTGTCCTACCTGGGCGCGATCGGGTTCATCGTCTTCGTGGATGTCTGGCGGCGGATCATCGGCAAGGTCCCGTCGCTCACCCTGACGACGCGCATCATCCTCGTCACCACGACCTGGGTCAGTGTCGCCGGCGTCGCGCTCTTCTACGTCGCCGAGCCGTCGATCCAGGACCTCCCGAACGCGAACCGCCTCCTGGCGGCGATCTTCCAGGTCATGGCCGCGATCACGACCGTTGGCTTCAACACCGTGCCGATCGGCGCCCTCTCGCAGGCCTCGCTGTTCCTCGTGATCATGCTCATGGTCATCGGGGCCTCGCCGTCGGGCACGGGCGGCGGCCTCAAGACGACCACGTTCACGGCCGCGTTCGGCGCGATCCGCAGCGCGCTCTCCGGCCGCACCGGCACGACGTTCTGGGGGCGCGCGGTGCCGGAGGAACGGGTCCGCGTCGCCATGGCCAGCCTCTGCTTCTACGCCGTGTTCCTGATCCTCGGCTGCTACCTGCTCGCCCTCACCGAGAGCTTCCCGTTCGAGGATCTGCTCTTCGAGGCGGCCTCGGCCCTCGGCACGGTCGGGCTCAGCACCGGGATCACCGCGTCGCTGTCGCCCCTCGGCAAGCTCATCGTCACGGGGTTGATGTTCGTCGGTCGCCTCGGCCCGCTGTCCTTCGGCATGGCGCTGTTCCTGCCGGTCGGCAAGCCGGAATCCAGGGACCGGGACGACCTCGTGGTCTAGTCCGTGAAGATGCATGATCGCCGGACCATCCGAACGATCTGGTGCTCCTGGATGACCGGGTGCCTTCGGACTCGGGTCACGCCCCGAGCAGCGCCGCCGGGACCACCGCAATCCCGTCCGCTCGACGGTACGCCTGCGGGCCGACATGGACCACGACGGCGTCGATCAGATCGTCGCCGATCTGCTCCTGCAGCCACAGCAGGTGCTGGACGTCGTCCTTCTCCACGGTACCGCTCAACTTCACCTCGATGGCGACCACGCGCTGGTCGGCGCGCTCGACGATCAGGTCGACCTCCCGCCGCCCGCCGTGCAATCGGAGATGCCTGACGCGGGCGTCAGCCGCCTGGGCGTAGACGCGCACGCAAAGCGTCACCAGCGACTCGAACAGGTGCCCCAGCAGCGTGCCGTCGCGCGGGACCCGGGGCCCCGGCTCGGCGCCGCTGAGCAGAGCGTCGGCGTCGAGTCCGAGCATCCGCACGGCGAGCGCCGGGTCGACCAGGTGGTGCTTCGGCGGCTGGGCGAGCCGGTTCAGGTGGTTGCGCGACGGCAGCCACGCTGGCACCGGATCGACGATCCATAGTCGCTCGAGGATCTCGCGGTACGGTTGGGTCGTCGTCTTCGACGGCTTGTCGCCATGGCCGCTGGTCGCGGCGTCGCGGATCGATTCGTACGAGGCCGTGGTGGCGGTGGCTGCCGCATAGGCGGCCATCCAGCGCTCGAGCACTTCCGGACGGCGGACCGTGACGCCCTGCTCCTGGAAATCGGTGTCGATGACGCGGCGCAGGTAGCCGTCGAGCTGCAGGCGCAGCGCGCGGCCCGAGAGTTGGCGGATGCCGGGGAAGCCGGAGTCGGCGATCTCGCGAACGTAATCCGCCAGGGTGACGTCCGTCTTGCCGGCGACCTCCACTCTGCCGCCGCCGAGCAGCGTCTTCAAGCTGACGCTCGGCGTGCCGACGCCGCGCTCGCCGAGCGACAGCGGCCGCATCCTCAGGGTCACGATCCTGCCGGCGCCGGAGTGCGTCGGCGGCGTCGCCGGACCGGCCGAACCCGTCAACAGGAAGCGGCCTGGCGCATTGTCGCGATCGACGGCGCGCCGGACCGCGTCCCAGACTGCCGGCACGCGCTGCCACTCGTCCACCAGCAGGGGCGTCGCGCCAGTGAGCACCTGCGCCGGATCGGCCTCGGCGATGGCTCGCTGCGCAGGTTCATCCAGGCGGTAGATCGTGCGGACCCGTCGCTGGGCCGTTGCGGTCTTGCCGACCCCCCTCGCTCCCTCGAGCGCGATCGCCGGAAGCTGCGGCAGTAATTCGTCGAGCTCGGAATCGACCACGCGTCGCAGGTACTCGGCCATCATGCCTCGATCCCGGCGGGCGGTGCCTGCGCCGAACACGACACCATCCCATTTAGCCAGCTATAACCATCCCATTCCGCCGTCCTATACGATACTATATAGCCAATAAATGCGCTACCGTTTCGCCAAGTTCTGACGGAAGTCAACGAAACCGGATGCGCAAGGGGCAGACCGGGAATCCCGCCGAATCTCCCCTGCCGCCGCTCCTGTGTAAAGAAATCGCGTTGCGCGTACGCCGGCGGCGGCGGCGCCCCCGCGGCCGCTTCTACCTCGCCGGCACCTCCCCGGCCTCCGCCGTGAGCGGCGGCTCGTACGTCTTGCCCACGGGCACCCACGATCCCGCCTTCTGCTGCATCACCTTGACGCGCCCCTGCGCGGTCCACGTGGCGAAGCTGTTGTAGTCCCAGCCGAGGGTCTCACTGTCGCCGGCGCCGAGCGTGGTGATCAGGAAGCGGTTCGCGAGGCCGCCGAAGTAGTCGGCGACCGTGGCCGGCGTGTCCGAGTCGCCGCCCGAGGGGTCGATCGGGAACCAGCCGTACCCGGGCAGGTAGACCTCGACCCAGCGGTGGAACACGTCGTCGCGGCTCGCGTCGTCGTTGCGGACCACGACCGAGCCCGCGTAGCGCGCGGGCAGGCCGGCCGCATGGCACATCGCCAGCATCACGAAGCTGTATTCCGAGCACGAGCCCGAGCCGCGCGCGAGCACCGTCGGCGCCACGTTCCAGCCGCCCAGCAGCTCGTAGGACATATGCTCCTGGATGTGGCGGTTGATCTTCCAGGCCATCCAGTAGGGGTTGGTCTCGCCGCCGAGGGCCGCCTTGACGGCGTCCTGGATCACGGGGTCCGTGACGACGAGCTTGCTGCTGTCCTGCGTGTATGTCTTGCGGATGTCGGCGGGGATCGCATCCAGCTTGCCGACCTTCGCCGGATCGACGTACCAGCGCACCTTGTAGAGCGTCGCCTCGACGGTCATGGTCGCGGTCACCGACTCGCCGGGCGCGATGTCCGTGAACACGAAGTGCGCGCAGCGCTGGCCCCACCGGTCGCTGACGAAGTCGGTGGGCGCGGGCGTGAACGCCGGCTCGCCCGTGAGCTTCTGATTGGGCAGGTCGTGCGGCACGGCGATGTAGACGTCCAGGGTCTTCACCACGCCCGGCCCGAAGTTCCGCCACTCCTCCCGATAGACGAGCGTCTCGTGCTTCGGATCGTCGATGACGTACGGCGAGCCGCTCACCGTCTCCAGCGCGCACAGCTCGCGCGTCTCGTAGTCGACGCCCCACAGGCGCGCGCCGTCCCAGGCGAGCCCGGTGGGGTACGGTCCAGGCGACGGGAAGGAGTCGAGGACCGCGCCCGTCTCGACGTCCACGCGGTAGATGCGGTCCTCGAAGCGGTCGCTGACCCAGAGGTACGTGCCGTCGAACGCGAGGCCGGGCTCGTCGCCGCGCGCCTTGGCCCGCGGGCCGGGGAAGCTCCGGAAGGTGGTGCCGTCCTTCTGGTCGAGGCGGCTCACGAGGCCGGCCGCGCCGTCGACGGTCCACAGCGCCGCGCCGTCCCACTCGAGGCCCTTCACGGCGTCGGTGTCGGTCGGCAGGGCGCGGGAGACGATGCCGGTCGCCGGGTCGAGCGCGTAGACGGTCTTGTCGAGGGCGTCGACGACCCAGAGCAGCGCGCCGTCCCAGGCGAGGTCCTGCGGCTGGTAGCCGGGGGCGTCGAGGGTGGCGGTGACCTCGCCGGTCGCCGGGTCGACCGCGGACAGCGTGGCCCGCTCGAGGTCGGCGACCCAGAGGCGGTGGCCGTCCCAGGCGAGGCCGGTGGGGGCCTGCAGGGGCAGAAGATGGCGCGTCAGGACGGTGCCGGGGACGCCGGCGGCGGCGGCCGCGGACGCGAAGGCAAGAAGCGCAATCATGGTCAGGATCGTGCGCGCGTGGCGGATCATCGCGACCTCCTCGGGTGGGTCGCATTGTACGCCGCCCGGCGCGGTCACGACAATCGGGTTATCGCGCGAGCGTCGTCTTCGCCGTCGAGACGAGCGTCCCGGCCTCGAGACGCAGCAGGTAGACGCCGCTGGGAAGCTCGCGACCGTTCCCGTCGCGACCGTCCCATTCGATGGCCAGCCGGCCAGCCGGCTGGTGACCATCGACGAGCCGCACCACGTGGGCTCCCCGGGAATCGTAGACGTCGAGCCGGACCATCGCTGCGGCCGGCAGATCGAACGATACGGTCGTCCGTGGATTGAACGGGTTCGGCACGGCGCGCGCCAGGAGCGGGCTCGCATACGTCGGCCCCGTGTCCTCGACGGCCGATACCTCGTCGACGGTGAGCGAGGTCAGGTGCCACGCGGGTGTCCCGCCCGCGAAGTGGAAGGACCCGCCGAGCCAGAGACGTTGATCGTGGACGGCCATGCTCGTGACGCTGTACAGCGCGCCGACGCCGCGCCACTGCGTACCGGTCCAGCAGGCCAGACCAGCCATCGGCGTGCCGTCGTCGGCCGGAGAATCGAAGCTGCCGGCGACGAAGAGGAGTCCCTCGTACTCGGCCAGCGACCGGACGTATCCGCCCATCAGGGTCCCGATGACCTCCCAGTGGTCGCCAGCAAGGAGGTAGACGTCGCTGTCGCTGCCGTTCCAGGTGGCGGCGACCGCTTGCCCCTGCCAGGATCCCACGGCCCAGACCTGGTCCGGCAGGCCGCCCCCGAGGGGCTGCCAGGCACCGCCGATCCGGGCGGCCACGTTGGCGGCGCTCACGCCCGCGATGGTCGCGAAATCGCCGCCGACCAGCAGGTCGGCGCCCACCGTCGCGATGTCGATGACGCGGCGGTCGACCTCCGCGTACGTCGTCGGACTGGCCAGCGAGCCGAACCGCAGAACGCCGCCCCAGCCGGCATTGCCGAGAAGCATGCCATTCCAGCTCAGCAGCTCGTCGCACCAGGGATAGTCATAATCCGGCTCGGTCATGTTCCACTGCCCGTCGGTCCAGTAGCCCGCACCCCGGCCAAAATGTCCGTCGGCGACGACCACCAGATAGCCCGCGTGCCAGCCGACCGTGCCGTAACTATCGTACTCGCCGAGCTCCTCGCCGTTGCCGAGGTCGCGCGCCGACCAGGTCCCGGACTGCCGGACGGCCACGCAGCGGCTGAAGACCCCGCCGATGGACGTGAACGATCCACCGGCCACCATGGCGTTACCCGAGGACTCGAGCGTCAGGACTTTATTGGAGGCGCCGTGTCCGGGGTCGCAGATGGGCGTCATGGCACCGGCGATCACGCGGCCGAGGTTGGCGCAGGTTGGTTGTCCCACGGCCTCGAATGCGCCGGCGACCAGGACATCTCCGGCGTCCTCAAGGATCTGCCGGTACTCGACGAATCCCTGCGCCTCGTTCAGGGACTGGGCGCTGACCCCGTCCCACGCGCTGGCGAACGCGCCGAAGAGGGCCCGTTCCGGCACTGCTCCGGCGTCGTCCTTCTGCAGGAAGCTCTCCCAGTAGCCACAGACGAGCAGGCGGCCATCGCCGGCCTCGAGGTCGGTGACATGGCGCGCCGGGTCCACGACGCCGAGCTGGGGGATGTCCACCCAGACCCCTCCCTGCCAGACCTGAACGGCCGTTGCGGAGTACTGCGAGGCGGCGCGCCTGGCCGCGAAGAGCTGGCCCTCCCAGACGGCCAACTCCGTGGTCGTGGAGTCCTGACCCGCGAAGGCGTCGATCACGTTCGTCCCGTCCCAGGCCAGGACATGGCCCGTCATCACGCCCGCGCCGCTCGTGAACGCGCCGCCTGACACGAGCACGTCGTCCATCACCACGAGGCTGTGTACCGCGCCGTCCGTCTGCAGCCGGTCGACCCAGGCCTCGCCTTCCAGGCGGTGGGAGCCGACGTGGAGGTCGCCTTGGAAGCTGGCCATCGCCGTCGACGTCGTGGGGCAGGGTTCGCCGACCGTGATCCAGCTTTCCCCGTCGAAGCGTACGACACGACGGATCGTTCCCTCCAGCACGAGCGCGTGCAGCGTCGTCTCATGCACGACCAGGGCGAGCACCTCGCTGCCCGGAACGGTCGTTCCGACCGGCTCCCAGGCGCCGTCGCGAAGGCGCGCCACGTGGCTCGGCGTCGCGATCCGGCCGACGGCATCGAACTGGCCGGCGATCACCACGTCGCCCTGCCAGCGCATGAGGCACCCGGCCGGAGCGTTCGGCCCGGTCGAGTGATCGTCGACGGACCACGTGACCGGCAACACGCTCGCGTGGCAGAGCGCCGCGACGATCACGGTCATGGCGAGCAAGCACCGGCGGGCGATAGAAACGGCGAGCATGGTTCTCCCCCTTCGAACGGACGATCGATCGACGCCAGGTGACGATTCTAGCATATCAGCTGGACGAATACGACCTAACCGAAGTCGAGTGGCCCCGGGACCGGCGCCGAGGACCGATGGCGCAGGACATCGCGCCCCCGTTCGTGATAGACTCGTATCGTCTTTCCCCGGGAGGTCCGCCATGCGCGCCGCGTTCCTGATCCTCGCCCTCGTCCTTTTCGCCCTCGCCGCCCTCGCCCACGACCTCGGCCCGACCCGTCCCGCCCGACCCGCGCCGAACGTCGCGCCGCCGCCCGAGCCCGGCTCCTTGCGCCAGGGCGGCGACACGATCTTCGACGCCACTCCGCTCGACCTCGGCTACACCGAGATCAACGGCACGACAACCCCCTTCACCAACGATTACGACGAGGTCTGCCCGTACACGGGTTCGGTCGCGCCGGACGTCGTGTACACCTTCATCCCGGCCTGGAGCAGCGAAGTCACCGTCGACATGTGGGGATCGAGCTTCGACACGAAGATCTACATCTACGACCAGGACCTCGCCCTCGTCGCCTGCAACGACGACTACTACAGCGACTACACGTCGAGGCTCGACTGCATCGGACTGAACGCCGGGGTCCAGTACTTCCTGATCATCGACGGCTACGGGGCCGCGTCCGGCACGTACACCGGGTACGTCTACGAAGCGACCTGCGGGTACCCCCTCGAGTGTCCCGCGGGCTCCCAGCTGGAGAACGAGCCGCCGCTCGTCGACGGCTACCTGGACAGCTGGAACGGCGGCTGCAACAGCCCCGAGTTCGGCGAGCCGTTCCAGACGATCACTGCATCCAGCTTCTGCGGCAAGGGCGGCTACTTCCTGAGCGCGAACGGCGAACCGTCCCGCGACACGGACTGGTTCCACATCCTGATCCCGGCGTACGGGTACCTCGAGGTCACGGGCGACGCCGAGGAACCGTCGTACATGTTCGAGCTCGGACCGCAGCAATGCGGGATCGTGGACATCCTGCAGATGGTGGAGATCGGCTACGGCCCGGGCACGATGACGATCGACGGCCCCGTGGGATCGCTCGTCTGGTTCTGGGTCGGCTCGCAGACGTTCTGGGACGGCGACACGTACGAGTACGACTACGTGCTCTGGCTCAACCTGGCCGTGCCCGCGCAGACGCGGAGCTGGACGGCGGTGAAGCAGCTGTTCGATTGAGGCACACCACGGCGAAGCGTCCGGCACGGGGTCACCGGTCGATCGGCGATCGGAGCTGCCATGCGAATGGCTAACGTCCTCATGCTCGCCGGCGCCCTGCTGCCCGCCGTGGCGATAGCGCAGGGAGAAGTCGTCAGCTGGGGCGCCGAGGTCGTGGTCAGCGACGCGGCGCTCACGAATCTGGTCGCGGTCGCGGCCGGCGGCGCGCACTGCCTCGGCCTGCACGCGGACGGGTCGATCGTGGCCTGGGGCAACGACACGAGCGGCCAGTGTGACGTCCCCGCGCCGAACGGCGGCTTCGTGGCCGTCGCGGCGGGAGTCGAGCACAGCCTGGCGCTCCGGACGGACGGATCGATCGTCGCCTGGGGCTGGAACGAGAACGGTCAGTGCGACGTGCCCGCACCCAACGGCGGCTTCGTCGCGATGGCCGCCGGCCACCGGGTCAGCCTGGGGCTCAAGGCCGACGGGACGATCGTCGCCTGGGGGAGCCACGAGTACGGCCTGTGCGACGTCCCCGAACCGAACGCCGACTTCGTGGCCATCTCGGCGCACGATTACCTCTGCCTGGGCCTGAAAGCGGACGGCAGCATCGTCGCCTGGGGTCTGAACGAATACGGCGAGGGCGACGTCCCCGAGCCCAACACCGGGTTCACGGCCATCGCGGCCGGGAAGTACCATGCACTCGGCCTGCGCCAGGACGGCTCCATCGTCGGCTGGGGCTGGAACTACTACGGCCCCTGCACGCCGCCATCTCCGAACGCGGACTTCGTGGCGATCGCCGCCGGCAACTACCACAGCCTCGGGCTCAAGAGCGACGGCACGATCGTCGCCTGGGGCGCCCAGGACAATGACGAGTGCGACGTGCCGGAGCCCAACGGCGGTTACGTGGGGCTGGCCGCGGGCGCGTTCTTCAGCCTCGGTCTGCGGGCCGACGGCACCATGCGCGCCTGGGGCGACAACTGGTACGGCCAGTGCAACGTGCCGCCGCCCAACGACGGCTTCGTGACCGTCGCGGCCGGCGGCCACAACCTCGGGTTGCGCCTGGACGGGACGGTCGCGGCCTGGGGCCGCAACAACCGCGGCCAGTGCGATGTGCCGGCGCCCAACGCCGACTTCGCGGGCGTCGCCGCCGGCACCCTCCACAGCCTGGGACTGAAGGGCGACGGCACGATCGTAGCCTGGGGCGACGATCAGCAGGGCCAGATCGACGTTCCGATCCCCAACGCCGGATTCACCGCGGTCGCGGCCGGCGGCTACTTCAGCCTCGCGCTGCGGTCGGACGGGACGGCCGTGGCCTGGGGCTACGACTACTTCGGCGAGTGCGACGTGCCGGAGCCGACCGTGCGCTTCACGGCGATCGCCGCCGGCGCGAATCACGGCCTCGCCCTCGAGGCCGACGGCTCGGTCGTCGCCTGGGGCAGCAACTCGTACGGCGAGGGCGCGCCGCCGGCGCCGAACGGCGGCTTCGTGGCCATCGCCGCCGGAGACTTCCACAACCTCGCCCTCCGCGCGGACGGCTCGATCGTCGCCTGGGGCAGCGACCACAACGGTCAGTGCGACGTCCCCGCGCCGAACGCGTCCTTCGTCGCGATCGCCGCCGGCGGCCACCACAGCGTGGGGCTGAAGAGCAACGGATCGCTCGTCGTCTGGGGCTGGAACATGTACGGCGAGTGCGACGTCCCCGAGCCGAACAACGGCTTCATCGCGGCCGCGGCGTCGACGTGGTACTGCGCCGGCGTGCGGATCGGCGGCAGCGTGCGGAACGAGCAGACCTGGGAACCGCAGCTGGAACCCGAGCTGCCCGGCGCGCCGGCCATGGCCGTCGTGAACCTGCCGAACCCGTTCAACCCCGCCACCGAGATCCGTTACCAGCTCGACCGGGCACAGGACGTGACCCTGAGCATCGTCGACCTGCGCGGGCGGGTCGTCCGCGTCCTCGTCCGCGGCGTCCGGCCGGCGGGCTGGAGCGCGGTGATCTGGGACGGTCGCGACGCCGCGGGCCTGGCCGCCCCGAGCGGCGTCTACGTCGCGCGGCTCGCGGGGGAGTCGCGCGTGGCGCACCGGCGGATGGTGCTCGTGCGGTGATCGACCGCAGTAGGCCGCGGTGTCCCGGATCGGCGCCCGAGCTGGCCGCTGTCGCGCCGCCGGCCTACCATGAATGCCAGCACAGGATAGTTCCGCCGCGTCGAAGGACAGACCCATGCCCTCGTTCACGACGATTCTCGTTCCCGGCTCCAAGCCGCCCTACGATTCGTGGACCTTCGTGGTCGTTCCCGACGACCTCGTGGCCGACCTAGGCTCCAAGCGACCAGCGGTCCGGGGCACGATCGCGGGCGTGAGTTTCCGGGGAACGGTGAGCCGCGGGGAGGGCGTGTACCGTATGCCCGTGCCGCGCGCCCTTCAGGTCGAGGCGAATATCGCGCGCGGCGATCGGGTCCGGGTAGTCATGGAGGCGGACCCGGAACCGCGCCCGGTCGAGATCCCGCCGGAGCTGGCGGACGTGCTCGCCGCCGACCCGGACCTCGCGAGACGCTTCGCGGACCTGCCGCCGGCGCACCGCCGGGCGTGGGCGGACCATATCGCCGGCGCGAAGCGCGAGGAGACGCGCATCCGGCGGGTGGCGCAGGCGGCCGAGGGGATCCGCCGCAAGACGTTTCCGGGGGCGGGGTCGCGCTGAGACAACGGTCGTGTGAAGTGCGGAAACAGGCGTCGTGGGCGCAGTAGCCTCACCCATGACGCCAGTGCCGAGGAGCGCGGAGACTCAGTCGAGAGCCAGGATCTAGCCTAGCATGGGAGTAGTCAGGAGTCCGGAGATGAGGAGATGATTGGTTGGATGAGATAACCCATTCGCGAGGTGGTGGCCATAGGGGCCGGGGGAATGCCCGTCGGAAGTGAGCGAGGTATCTGGTCTTCGTTGCCGACGGCATTGGCGTGAATCGGGCGTTATCCACGAGGGGACCCTCGAGATAGAATCGCAAGTGCTGGCGAGACCTTATGCATCGCCAAACAAGAACTCGTATTTCACGAATGGATTGCAGAAGGGCGCCACAATGGACGCCCTTCGTTCAATATCCCTCAGCAGTCTGGACCTCGCTACTTCACGACGGTAATCTTCGTCGTCGCGCAGGCATTCCCGGCGCTCAGGCGAGCCAGGTAGACGCCGTTGGGCAAGTTGCGCCCAGTGTTGTCGCGACTGTCGAACTGGACGCGGTGGTCACCGGCATCGAGGTCTGCGTCAAGGAGCGTGCGGATCCGACGGCCCGCGATATCGAAGATCTCGACGCGACAGTGAGCTGCGGCGGCAATCGAGAAATGGATCTCCGCTGCGCCGCCGGCAACATGACGACCGGCTGCGAGCTTCAGGCCGGAGCCTGTATCCGGACCTTCGGGCAGCTCGCGGCCGACGCCATAGATGTACCTGATTCCGGCGATATCGTCGGAATGAAGCGTCCGCTTGAGCGTCTCGCCCAGTCCCGCATATCCGTACATCGTCTTGTACCGGTCCGCATATGCGTAGAGGTCATTGAGGACCAGGAAATGGCCGAACTCGTGGGTTGCGATATTCTGACGGTCGTACGCCCCCGATACCCCGTTGCCCCACGGATAGTACAGGTTGAACTCCATATCGGCCTCGAGGACCCGCGAACCGGAGTACCAATACGTCGTCGTCGCCAGCTTGCCGTTGTTGCCCCGGTTCAGGCCGCAGATGACGTTGTAACCATCGCGGCCGAGGCCTGCGTTGATCGTCCAGTTCGGCAGGAGGCGGAACCGCGAGCCGGCATTGTTCCAGGTATTGGCGGCCGCCGTCACCGAGACCGACCAGACGGGATTCCACAGGCTCACCATGTTGCGCCCGTACTTGAAGTAGCAGGTGTTCGTGTTCCACTTCCTGCCGGCGTACGAATATGCGTGGCTCAACGACGGCACCAGCAAGAGCACCATCAGGCCGAGAATCAGGATCGAGTTCTTCTTCATGACGTAGCCTCCTATCTCTAGAGCGACAAGCGCCAAAGAGTCAGTGATCAGCGGTGGTGATCGTCTCCAGGAGATCCGCGAGCGGCCGACTCAGCTGGGGGTCGTCATTCTCGGCACGGTCGCCGATTACCGAGTACTTGCCCTGGTACCAGCCCCAGATCATCAGTTCCTTCTGGTCGTCGGTCTTCAGGAAGGCGACCACGCGCTCACCGAGCTCAAAAGTCGGCGTATCGGATTCAACCATCGATAGATCGCCGACAGTGCCGCCCGGGATACGCACGGTGATTGTGCTCGCGCCGGAGTTCTTGAGATCCTGCTCAACCTGCAAAGTGACGTCGGTATAGATCGTCAGACCATCAGGAGCCCAGGCGCTCTCGAGATCTGCCACGGCCGCGACGACGATGCGGTCGGCTTCATTCGAAAGCTGGGTAACATCCTTCTCGATCACGAGCGCCAAGCCAGGTCCTGTGTACAGGCTGCCGAGAACCAGTAAGATCGCCAAGATATTGCGCTTCATGTCGTATTCTCCTTTCACCAGGTACGGCCGCTCGGTACCAGCACACCCGGAGTCGCGGCGGCGTCGCGTCGGAGGCAGGCGAGGTGTCGTGAGTGTGCGTTCATGCAGAGGTAACGAATGGAGGACTGTGGTTTCGCGAGCAGAGCTTGAAATATCTCTCGGAGCGCCAATATGGAACGGCAACTGTCTCTATATAGTGCGGTCGCGAAGTGAGATGCTCGTTCCAGGCAACCCGACGGCAGCCACTATCCGAACGCCCCCAGACTGACCTGGACCCGTTCGGCCAGAGGATCACAGTTTCTCTCGATCCTGCAGCTGTGGGCCGAGATACGGTGGTTGGGCGCGAATGAACGCGGCATCAGACGCCAGAAGCTGCTCCAGGCCGGCGTGCAACGGCATGCGATTTCGCAGTCGAGCATCTCGACTAGGCGCGGTACACTTCGCCCGGGTCGCCGGTGCCGTTGGGGGCCGAGCTTCTGGATCTAGCTCAAGCCTTGCGAGCTTGACGTCTCAGAGGGCTCGGATTCCCCCGCGGAAGCCGGACGGATTCGATGGCTGCAGTTCGGGAGTGGTCCGCCATACCGCCGATCGCGATGAGAGGCAGGTCGATGAGGCTGTAGGAAGATCCCCTATCGGCGTTTCCCGAGTGGACGTAACCACGACGGATGCCGTTGCGGATCGACGTGCAGAGAAAGGACGACCAATGTCTAGAATCGCGGTCCCGCTCGTCATGGTTGCCATGGTCACGATGCTCGGAACCCTGACCGCGGCGGTCGGCGCGCGGGCGCAGGAACTGGATCCCGATCTGGTCCAGGAGCAGATCCTCGAGCTGCGCAGCCGGGGTCGCTTCGCCGAGGCGCTCGAGCTCGCTCGCGAACTGCGCGCCGGAGTCGAGACGTCCGGGGATTTCCCGGCCTATGTGGCGGGCGACGCGCGACGTCAGGTCGCGACGCTCGAGGCAATCCTCGCGCTCGACACAGACGCCCGGCGACAGGTGGCCATTGCCGACAGCCTGGACGCCGTGATCTACCAGCTCTACGACGACGAGGATTACCTTGGCGCCGCGGAGGCGGCGCGACGGCAGTTCCAGATCCGCAAGCGGTATCTCGGCGTCGACAACAAAGAGACGGCCGACGCCGCGCTCGCATTCGGGACGGTCCTCGAGGACCTGGACCGTCTCGAGGAATCGCTCGAGCTCTACTCGGTCGCCTTCGATGTCTACTCACGTACCTGCGAACCGGTCCATCGCGGTCGCGACGCCCTGCTGAACAACATGTCGTTCCTTTACGAAAAGCTCGGACGATACGACGAGATGCTGTCGACTCTGCGCCGCTGTCTGGCTGGAGCCATCAGCCTCTACGGTGCGGAGAGCGAGGAAGTGGCGACGACCTGCAACAACCTGGGCGCACAGCTCACCGACCTCGGCCAGTACGCGGAAGCAGAGGAGATGCTGCGGCGATCCCTGAGGATCCGCAGGGCGCTCGGCGACGGGCATGGCATCTGCCAGTCCCTGCACAACATCGCCGTGAACGACCTGAAGCAGGGACGACTCGTGGAGGCGGGCGCAGAAGGGCGACGCGCACTCGCGGTCGCCGACAGCCTCGGGCCCGTCGACGTCAGCCTGAAGGCGAGCATCCTGAACGCGCAGGCCGTGATCGCCTATCGACAGATGCAATACGAAGCAGCCGTCGCGAGTTTCCGGAACGTCCTGGAGATGCGCCTCCAGGTCTGGCCCGAGGCGAGTTCGCCGGTCGCGCTGGCCCGGATCGATCTGGCCAACGCGCTCGCGCACGTGAGTGCCTGGAACGAGGCTGACCGGCAGTATGCCACGGCCGACTCGATCCTGCGCATCAGCCAGGGCGACAAGAGCCCGAATGTCCTCTACAGCCTCGCCAATCAGGCGACGGCACTACGGCTCCGGGGTCGATACGAGACCGCCGCGCAGCTCTACGCCCGCGCCGCGGACGTGTACGAGGGCATCCGGCAGGAACTGGGTGGCGTCGGTCTGAACGATGACTACGCCAGCCCCTGGGCGGAGTTCGCGGCGACCTTGCGCCTCACCAGCCGGGATTCGCTGGCCTGGCAGGCGGCGGAGACGGGACAGGGGCGCCTCGTGGCCGACGCCCTCGACCGCGGCGGCGCTGCCGCGCTGGGAACCGAGGATGCGGACGTAGAGGCGCTCCTGAGCCAGTACCAGCGGGCGCAGGCCGCGTTCCTGGCCCTGGACAGCGACCAGGGCGACGATGAGATGTTCTCCGACACGTGGGCGGAGCTGATGCGGGTCCGCGCCGACCTGGCCGAACGCGTCCGGCAGTTGCGGACGACGACCCGACGTCAGGAACGCGAGGTTTACGGCCTGCGCCGGGTCCAGGGCGTGCTGCGACCGGACGAGGCGATCTGCGGCTGGCTCGTCGTCGACGAAGGTAAACCTACCGCGGTCGCGTGGGGATATGTCATCCGCGATTCGGGTCCGGTCTTCTGGACGCGGGCGTTACCGGTACGGAACAGACCCGAAGCAGACGACCCACCGTCGCGCTTCCGCGAGCTCGTCCGGTCAGGCGAGGATCATGGCGCCGTGGGAGCAATCGTCTGGCGTCAGCGGATCGAGTCGCTCCTTCCCGGCCTGACGGGCGTTCGCCGGCTCATCGTCGTTCCGTCCGGAGACGTTGTTGGCGTCCCGCTCGCTGTCGTCGGTCCCGCCGGCAAGGCGACGCTGGGAGACCGGTACCTGATCTCGTACTCGCCGTCGGCAACGGTCTTCGCGAGATACAGGGAACAGCGGGCCGCGCGACCGTCGCCGTCAACCGTCCGGCGGATCCTGGCCCTCGGCGATCCGCCGTTCAACGAGGACCAGGCGCTGTCCATGCAGTCGGAGGCGGTGGCGCGGCCATGGGACCGACGAGCACTGAACAGCGACCTGGCCAGAGATCCGACGAGCGAAGTCACGGCTCGCGATCGATCCGTTTTCTCGCACGATCCAACCGCGCTGGCCAGACTGCCGCGATTGCGCTCGAGTCGACGGGAGGCTCTCCGGCTCGGCGAGCTGGGCGCGCCCGGGTCACGCGTTCTCGTCGGGCCGGCGTGCTGCGAGGATTCGCTGAGCGTGATCGCCCACTCGACCGGGTTGGCGAGCTTCGGCCTCATCCATATCGGCACCCACGCGTTCGTGGATCCCGTCGCCCCGGAGCGTTCGTTCATGGTGCTGTCGCAGATCGGTCTGCTGGACCCGCTCGAGGCCTTGCGCGACCACGCTGATTACCGCGACGGGTTACTCACGGTCAGCGAGATCCTGAACGGATGGAGCCTGGACGCCGATCTCGTCACCGTCTCGGGCTGCGAAACCGGTCTCGGTCGCCGCGTCGCGGGCGAGGGTTACCTTGGCTTCACGAGCGCCTTCTTGCAGCGCGGCGCCTCGACCGTGCTCGTCTCGCTATGGCCGGTCGACGACCAGGCGACGTCGATCCTCTTGAAACGTTTCTACGAGCTATACCTGGGCGCCTCCAGCGCGCCGCTCGGCAAAGTCGAGTCGCTTGCCCGCGCTCAGGAGTATCTGCGGGATTACGGTCGCGAAGAGTTGGGTGTCCAGCCCTACGCCAAGCCACGGTACTGGGCGGGGTTCGTGCTGGTCGGGGAGGGAGACTGAAGTCGGAACGACCGGGATTCGCGACCTGGAGCGGCGATTTCGCGCTGGACCTCGCGGGGGTCAGCGGGCGCTGACCGCGAAGCGGCTGCGGCAGGTCAGATCGTCCAGTCGCGTCGAATCGGCGCTCACGGGGACGAACGTGAGTTCGTAGCGACCGGGGACGAGCAAGGAAGCGTCCACGAGCAGCGCGGGATAGGCGAGATCGGCCCGCACCGGCCGGAAACGCCGGTTCTCGGCCAGGTAGACGAGGGGCTGGACGTCGCCGAGTGGCCCGATCCGGTCGAGGGTGGTCTCGAACCAGAGCACGTGGCTGGGATCGACCGGTTGCTCGACGACCAGTTCCGTCTGCGCGCCGTCGACCTGCGCCGGGACGGCCTGGAATGCATTGCTCCCGATCCCGCGATCCGACCGCTCCGTCGCCAGCATGACGAGTTCCACCGGCAAGCCCGGGATGGGACTCGCCTTCTTACCATCGCCGGCCGGGTGCGGGAGCAACACGAAGCCGAGCACGGCGGCCGTGGCCAGCGCATAGCCGACGCCAGGCCGCCAGAGCCAGTCCATCAGCGTCGCGCCGGTGCGCTGCCACCAGCCACCCGCGCCGTTCGGTCTCGCTCCGACCGGTTCCGTCTCGCGCCGCCCGCCCGCCGGTTCGCCAATCCCGGAAGAGCGGGCATCGCTAGGGCGGAGTGCTCTTTTCGCGCTGGCGATCAGGTCGGTCAGCGGCACCTGGACCGCGTCCAGCCGACGCTTGAGGCCGGGGTCACGGAGATCCTGCCCGGCGCGCAGGTACTCGAGCATCTCCTCGGCGAAGGTCCGCGAGTACAGCATGGCCCGACGGATCTCGGCCTCCTGGTCGCCGGTCGCGTGACCGACGAGGTAGGCGCGGATCGACGCCGCGGACGGTCGTTTCGACGCCTCGAGATCGGGCGCCAGGGCCGCTGCGAGGAGGCGTTTCAGAACGGCGTCCTGCCGCGCCTCGTCGCCGGGTGATGGTCGGTCATCGTGCACGGCCATGCTCCTTGTACGATCGTCAGAGATCGAGGTCCGACGGATCGATCCCGTGCTCGCGGAGGCGCCGGATCAGCGCGATGCGGCAGTTGCGATACCGGTTTCCCACGTCGGCGTTTCGGTCCGCCGGCTCGCCGAGCAAGAGCGTGATCTCCTGGTTCGTGAACTCGTAGAGGAGACGCCAGACGAGGAGTTCCCTGCATTGGCGATTCTCGGTCGAGAGGATGATGGCCCGGACCCGCTCGGCGAACACGGCAGCGACAGGGTCGGGCGTGCCCGTCGGCACTTCAGGCAGGTCTTCGACCTGGACCTCCCGGTTTCCCTTCTTGAGGATATCCCTGGCCTTGTTGTTCGCCACGGTGCGGAACCAGCCGAGAAACGGCCTACCGTCGTCTTCGTACAGACGCAGGCGTCGGAAACCGTCGGCCACGAGGGAGAGCAGGACCTCGCAGGCGAGATCGTGGCGACGATTCTCCTCGAAGTACCGGAAGGCTCCTGGCGGCGACACCATGAGATGCCGGTAGCCAATATCCATGAAGACGTGCAGCGCGCGGTCGGGATCGCGGTCGATTTCGCCGAGGATCGAGGGACTGGACTGGCCCCAGTCGTCCAGGGAACCGGAATCAGCCATGGGCATGGGCTGCTCCCGCGGATCGGGCGAAGGTCGGCTCGCCGCGGGACGAGATCGCGAGCGAAATGGGCGCGACCGGGCGGCGATTCCCCAACAACGAGCGATCTTAGGGGACCTCGCCGGTTGTCGGCAAGCGGCGATCGCCATTTCACGTAACTCCCATATCCAGAAGACACTTCACGACTTGTTGTGCCCTTCGTCGCCGAGATGGTAATCCGGCGGAGCGAGCCGATCCACCTCGTCACCTGAACGATTCCGGGACCGGAGTTTCTCGGTGGCGTCCACCTCGGCGCGTCGACGGCCGGCTGGATACGGACGCGTTAGCCGGTCGGACCCTCGCTCATGGGACGTACTGGCTGCGCAGTGTCCGGTCGTCGATGGATGGCGATTCGCCGCGGCTGATGTGCGCCAGCACCATCCACAGGAGCAGTGGCTTGTACGGGGCACGGTCTCCGCCGCGCTTCCAGACGCCGAGGCTTCGGAAGCGATCCAGGATCGCGGTCGATCACGTCGCCGACGATGACGTGGCGGGGTATGGCGGAAGCGACCTCCTCGAGGACCATCACGACGCACCGAAGCGGAGGTGCTGACCAGCACCTCCGCCCGTGGCGATCGACGCCGGCCGCATCAGTTCACGTACCAAGCGCCAGAGATGGAGTACGAGAGGTTGACCCCCATGTTGGGGCGGGAACAGCCGACGAATTCGGCGGCGCCCGGATCGACACGGTACTTTTCGAATCTGGTGCCGCTATCGATGCCCTCCGTCCAATCGATCCTGATCGTGACCATCACCGGTTGGTCGCCGTTGTTCTCCACGTAGATGGGATTGCCGAGGAATCCGCATCTCTCGTACCCGTAGGAAAGGCTGACGTCATCCATGGCGCGCGCGAACGCCGTTCCGGCACCCACGAGAGCCACCACGAGGACCAGTGCGTATCGAGCCTTCATGACCACCACTCCCGCGTCGAGTCCTGTTTCTTGGTGGGTGTCACGCGGCCGACTCGAAACCCGATTTTGTGCCTGTCTCCACGGGGCCTGATCCGTCGTGGTCGGCGCCGCGCTGGTCGCCCGGCATCGTGGCGGCGAGTCGGCGAGCCACGTTCCACCCGGTTCCACGGTATACAACGACGGCGGCAACTCGATTTCGCGTCGCTCATCTAGCTGGGTCCCGAGTTATCCACCGGAATCACCACCGTTGCGACCTGCAGCGGCGATCCTCGCGGAATGGCCGGCGAGCCGAACGCCCTGCCGCCGGCCCCCGGAGCGAGTACGGCGTTCTCGGCGCGGCCCGCGCCGCGGATCCGGCGAAGGCAGAGGTGGACCCCTTTCTTGGACAGCCTGGCGGCCAGTTCAAGATGTGCACGGCGACGGCGACGTCTTTACCCAGCTCCATGATGAGGAAGCGGGCGTCGGGGGAGTCGTCCCCGTCGCGTCAGCCTCGACTCCGGTCGCGTGGCGGTTGCCAGTCCGGAATGGCGCGGCGCATGAACTCGTCGAAGAGAGGGACAGTGAACGCCGTCTCGCCGTGAGCCGGACCCCAGACCATTCCTTTCCTGATCAGCGCGCTTCGTAGTGGGCCAGTGCTCTCGACGGCGCGCCCGAGAGCATCAGCAATGGCGCCGGATCGGTGAGGACCGGCACCGAGTTCCGCCATTGCCCGCAGATAGTCCTGCTCTCGCGGGGTGAGCCTGTCGAACCGGACCCGGAAGAAGCTCCTGTCCAGTGCATCGGTCGCTGCCTGGCTGGCTTTCGCCACGTCGCCGGCGGTGATCGGGGATTGCGCTGCGGCATTCCAGGTGTGCTTGCCCCATTCCTGGAGGAAGTATGGATACCCCTTGGTCACCGATACGATACGGTCCAGGGCGTCGGCGCTGATTTCCGCCCCTTCACTACGAACAGGCTGATCGATCGCCTGTCTGGCTGCGGCCGTACCGAGCGGTCCGACGGATGGAAATTCGAAGAGACGCTCGGCGTACGACTTCGCCTCCCCCGACAACGCGGCAACCTGGGGCAGGCCGGCTCCGAACATCAAGACGGGTAATCCCCTCTGGGCGATGGCATGGAACGCCACGATCAGGGCCCTCAGGTCCGCCTCGCCGAGATACTGGACTTCGTCCACGAGGATCGCGACGCTCGAATCGGCGGCCTTGGCCGCCTGCCCGACGGTCACGAACAGCGCGGGGAGATCGACCTCCAGGTTCCCGCTATCGGCCAGGGACGGCTCGCCCACTACGATACTGAATTCCCCGATCGACACCTTGAAGGCGCTCGCGAATCCGCGCAGCGCTCCGACAGCGCGCGTGACGCTCTCCTTGGCCTTCTCGACCCGACTCAGGCTCAGCAACGCGCTCTTGAGTGCGGGCGCCAGATATTCGGCGAGTCGCTGGCCCTCGGGCGCTTCCAGCACGACGACGAAATACCCGATTTCTTCGGCCATCTCCCCGATCTTGTTCAACAGCACGGTTTTCCCGACACCGCGAAGCCCCAGAAGCATCTGGCTCTTCTCGGAACGACGGGCACGAACTCGATGCAGGGCGATTCTGGCGGCCTCGAGGATCTCATCGCGGCCAGCAAGCTCTGGCGGCGGGGCTCCGGCGCCGGGAGAGAACGGGTTTCGTAGGGGGTCCATGGTCGTCTTGCCTCCGGCGGTCTAATTTGAGACATCTGTGCCAGTCTTACCTATCTATTCCTTTTTATCCGGCCGTAAGTATAGCAATCTTTTGCCATCTTATCAATCTATTGTCGCTTATCTTTGCGGTACGTTGGAGGGGGGCCCAGCGGAAACTCAAGCTACGGCGTGGAACCCGGCCTCGGCGGCTGCCCCGCGCGACGGTCAGGGCGGATCTCAGGCACAACGCGTACCCGGTCACCACCGGGAGATCGAGGAACTCGATGAACGCCAGCGAGCGCCCAGTAGTCATGAATGTGCATGATATTCATACAGGCCGCGAATGATCAGGCGGATGATCATCCGTGCGCGGCGGCAGCTCTAGCCGGCCTGCCGGAATCGCGCGTACCGCGCTTCCACGAACTCCGGCGCCGGCCGGTCCGCGACCCGCGCCGGCAGGTGCAATCGCCGTCCGTCCATCTCCTGCAAGCCGTAGCGGAGCATCGGCCCGTCGACCTCCGCGAGGATGTCGCGCCGCACCTCGACCACGAGGTCGGGCCGGATGCCGAGGATGTGCCGGTCGAAGGCCGCGTGGTGGATCTTGCACAGCGCGAGGCCGTTCTGGATCACCGGCTCGCCGCGCGGATCCTTGTCCGGCAGGATGTGCGCGGCGTCGAGCAGCTCGGCGTGCCTGAGGCGACAGATCGCGCACTGGTCGCGGTAGGCGCGCAGCACGCGCACGCGGAACGACTGCTGGTGCAGCCGCCGGACGGTGACGCCGGTCACGTACTCGCGGCGCGCGTCGCGCTGGAGGTCCGAGACGGCGACGGCCTCGTCGATCCCGATCACGCGGTCGTCGACGGCCACCTTGAAGGCCAGCGCCGCGGGATCGTCGCCGACCACGTAGACCGGCCAGGTGGCCAGGTACTGGCCCTTGGCGATGCCGAAGAAGTAGATGAGCGGGATGCCGCGGCGCATGGTCTCGCGCAGGCCCGCGTTGTCGGGGTGGTGAGGATCCGTGCCGCGGTAGCGGTAGCGGAGGCAACCGGCGGCGTCGAGGCCGTCGTCGTAAGGTACAGGGCGGCCTGGATTAGGCGGCGCCGTGGTGATGCTGATGGGCAAGTCGAGCTGGCGCGGCTTCCAGATGCCGGTCTGGCCGATGAGGATGACGGGCTGGCCCTGGTAGGCGAAGCCGCGGGTGAGGAGGTCCCAGGGCAGGACGTCGCCCAGGGAATGCGTGACGTCCCTGAGGAAGGCGAAGGCCTGCTGGCGGAGGTCGGCATCGCGGTTCGCGTCGAGCATGGGTCCGGCACCCCCGGCGGATCATCGCGCACGGGGGCGGTCCGCTCAACCGGAATCCCCGCCGCCCCCGCACCACTCCCAGAACGACCGCTTCCGCCGGTGCTCCGCCTCGATCCGCGCCCGGAACGCCGCGTGGTCCGCGAAGCGCCCCCAGTCGGTGACCGCCGGCGCCAGCTCGTCGAGCCGCTGCAGGTACCGGGCGCCGTGACCGTAGGCCTTCGACCGCGCGCCGGCGAGGATCGACTCGAGCAGCGCCCGGTACGCGAGCGACGCGGCCCGCGCCTCGCCCGCTCGATCCAGCCGCTGTGCCAGCTCGCTCACCCAGTCGTACTGACGGCCGTCGAGCTGTTCGTGGCGCGCCTCGACGAATCCGGCCACCCGTTGCGGGCCGGCCATCTCGAACAGGAACCACACGTCGGTGGCATCCAGCGCGGGCGAGGCCTCAATGGCCGCAACCTCGCCCGCCACGATCGCGTCGCGTCGCCCGGCGCCCACGACGGCGAGCAACTGCTCCAGCGTGCGGCCCGAGCGCTCGCCGTGGAACAGCCGCCACGCCACCTCGGCCGCCTCCTCCTCGTCGCCGCGCACCCTGTGGATCGCGAGCAGGAGCTCGTCGCGGTCGCGTGCGGCGAAGTCCGGCGGCTGGACACCCTGGACGCTGGCGAGCGCCTCCTCGGCGCGCCCCGCGGCGAGCTGCACGCGCGCCAGCTCGAGGACATCGACCCAGACCGCACGTCCGTCGTGCTCGCGCAAGACCCGCGCGAACAGGTCCGGATCCACGAGGACCTTCGCAAGGACCTGCACCGCGTGGCGGTCGGGCGAGAAGCTGCCGCGGATGTCGACGATCTTTCGCGTGCGCTCGAGATAGTGGTCGACCAGGCCGCGGAGCGATGCCGTGTCGAGATACTCGCCGGCGCGCTCCAGGACGCCCCAGCACACGGTGAACTCGTCCGCTTCGAGCACCTCCACCACGAGGTCGCAGGCGCGACGATCGTCGCCGAGCGTCTTCGCCGCGTCGACGAACACGTCGACCGCCTGGCCCCGGAAGACGTCGCCGACCACGCCGCTCGAGTCGTCGCAGCGCTCGAGCGTCGGCGTTGCGAGACAGAGGAACCGGGCCGCGAGGCCGAGGGTCTGGTCCGGCGGTAGGCTGGCGTCGACGAGCGACGTGAGTGCAGCATCGAGGTCGTCGGCCAGCTTCGCGGACTCGCTGTACGGTACAAACGCGCGGCGCCGCCCGAGACCGTTGATACCGTTGCGGACTGCGCGCAGGCGGTCGTCAAGGCCGGCGAGGATGTCGGGGATCGGGCGGGCGCGGGGTTGCTTGGGCATCGGGTTGTCTCCAGCGTACGGAACCGCCAGTCGGTGCCCGGACCATTGATCTCGCCAGGCGAAGCTCGCGAGAGCGCCGGCATCAACGACGCCCGCGACGATATTCCCGCACGATTCGCGCCTTACTAGAGTAATCCCGGGTGCCAGGCGAGGCGATCCGATCGCGTACGTCCGCCCCCCCCCGAACACGCTGCCGATCACGCCACGAACCGCCGCTCCCGATGCCACTGCAACGACGTGGGATCAGGCCACTGGCCGGGATCGCGCGGCAGCTCGATCGTCCGTCCCTGGAAGGCGTAGTACACCTTGCCGTTGTCGTAGTCGTCCTTCAGGCGCCGGCTGACCACGAACCGGCGCTCCTCGTCCACCGTGACGTAGCCGGCGTCGAACAGGCGGTGGATATCCGAACGCAGGCAGATCCCGTTGCGCACGTCGTGGGCACCGCCCTCGGCGTAGCCGCGGATGTGGGCCGCCTCGAGGACCGGCAGCGAGTGCTCGGTCGAAACGGCGCAGGCCCGACCATACGCGTCGAGCACGGCCACGCGGAACGCGCCCTGGCCGAGGCGAGGCTGGATGAGGGTGATCTTGCCGTAGCGGCCGGCGGCGGCATCGACCGCCATGTCGGCCGTCAGACCGCCTCGCGATGCGACCGCGCTGGCCCGCTCGGAGCACTCCCGCCAGATCCGCTCGCCCTCCCCCGACCGCAGATCGTAGGTCTTTCCCTGCACGATGTTCTTCGCGTAGTCGTAAGGCATCCGGACCCAGTCCTCGTCGGCGAAGAACACGCAGCCGGTGAGCACGAGGCAGCCGATGTCGTAGGAGCCCGGGCGCCCACCGCCCGGGGTCCGCCGCAGCCGCTCGATGTTCCGGCACATCGTATCCAGGTCGGGCGCGCCGTTCCCCTCGCGGAACGTGTCCCACGCCAGCCAGGCCGGCAGGACCGAGTGGTGGGCGAAGAATCCGAAGCCGCCGATGGCGTCGTGGGGGCGCTTGAGCTTCAGGAAGAACGGGGCGCCGGGCTTGACGGCGTGGAAGCCGCGGCCGCCGGACGGCTGCCAGAAGTTCACCTCGTCGGCGCGGCGGTTGCGGAGGAAGGTGAACCACGAGTAGTCGGTGTTGGCGACCCAGCCCATCATGGCTCGTACTGCCTCGCGACTTCGGACGGGCGCCGCTCGATCCGCTCGACGAGCTGGGCGGGTCCGTGAAGAGAGACGGTACCACACGATGAGGGACCCATCAACGCGGGATCAACTAACGAGGGGACAACGCCATTCGGATCTCAGGTCGCTCATCCCGTATACAATCCGTGCCCCATCGTCGAACCTGACGCTGTAGGGTTATTCTTTCACGACGCACATATCAATCATCCACGGCGTGAATAGTCGAGCACCCTGTCCTCGCGGATTGCTCAGCGCAGGACGGAGAGGGAGCGGGTCTGGACCGTGTCGTTCCTCTCCAGGCGGACGATGTAGGGAGCGAGAGTTTGGGGGCGGGTGGGAACCGTTACGACCGATCATGCGAAGCCAGCCTGATTGTGAACCTGCTTGATCGAAAAAGACCTGCGTAGTAGCATCCACCGGTAGACTGTTGATCGGCCCGTGACCTTGGCCGAACTCGGCCTAGTATTTCGACAGTTTTTGACCTGAACCGGCCGCGACGTAAAGGGAGAGCGTCTCGCGGTACCCTCGGCGTCGGAGCCGGTTCCACAAGGATGGACGCGATGCATAACCCTATCGGTACTGTCCCTCGACAGCCTTTTTTCCGTTCTTGCCCCAGTCAACGAAGCAAGTGGGCCGCGGTTCTGGTGGTGCTCGGCCTTTGCGCCACATGCGCGACGGTCGCTTCGGCTGACGTCATTTACGGGTATTACAATATCGCGCAGCCCGACGGCGTCATCCCGGACGGGGAGCACCGCTCATGGTATGCGCCAGTCACCAATGCCCCTGCCTACGCCCATGCGACGATGGTAGAGGCCCGATTCGGCTATACAGCGTACAACGGGGTCGAAGATTGCATCACGGTGCGGTTCATGAAAAACCAAGATCCCGGCACCACCCTGGGCACACGGATCGTGGCACCGGGGACGCTTCCGGCCGGCAACCCTGGGACGTCCCCCTGGTATTCGGTATTCGAGGGACTGGGGGACCAGCCGGATGGCAATTACTGGTTCTCGTTCATCGTGGCCAGCGGGTGCGCCTACGATCCGACGATCCACTGGGTGGAGGTCCGCATCACCTACGATGTTTATCAACCCGACATCAATCTGAGCACCTACAATGTATCGGCGGATGTCGTCCAGGGTGCGGTCCTGACGCGGACCGTGCAGGTGTGGAACGTGGGCGATGCTCCGCTCGACGTCATAGGGTTCTCTGCGGCGTACATCTCGCCGTTGTCGCCCGCGTGGATCGTAAATGTGACGCCGTCGTCCATGTCCGTCTTTCCTGGCAGCTACCAGACCCTGTTCTTCGACTTGAACGCCGCCGGATTGCCGCTGGGCCCCCGCGAAGCGCGAATGTACGTCTACTCGAACGATCCGGACGAGGAAACCATCTATTTTACGGTAAACATGAATGTTGTCTCGTCCGCCGACCCCCACGTGTCGTCAGAAAGCGGTGAGCGCGGCGACACCCTGTCCCAACCCGGCTGGGGTTTCACTCCCTACGGCACGGCCGAGCTGCATTTCCGGCGCCCAGACGGCAGTTTATCGCCCACTACCACCGAAGCTGTGGTCGGCGACGGGACCTATGCCCACTACTGGACGGTGACCCAGGACGCGCAGTTGGGCACGTACCAATATTGGGCGGTGGACCTGGCTTCGGGGCTGACCAGCCCAGAGGTGTCGTATTCGGTCAGCGGGGGCGTGCTGGATCTGCTGACGCCCGCTCAGGGAGTCAGCGTCACGACGGACCAAGTCCCATTCTCGTGGACCGACACAGGCGCTGATTACTACGAGCTGTGGATCGACGACGACGCCTCGTTCGCCTCACCGGTCGTCAGCCCGCAGCATCTCCAACCCATGGACCTCGATCAACTGCACGTCACCTCCCTGGATTGGGGCAAGAACTGGTTCCCTCTCGGAGTTCTGTACTGGAAGGTTCGCGCCAGCACCGGAGGTACCTACGTAGAAACCTCGACGCGCTCCTTCACGTACGCGCCCACACTGGCTGCCGAAGCGGCCTGGGATCCGCTCTACCGCCTGTACAAACCGACCACGAAGGATCACTTCTACTGCACCAGCTTTGGCCACCAGCAACTGGCCCAGGATTCGGGATATCAGGACGAAGGCGTTGAGGGGCACCTGTCAACGCAACGTCATGTAGATCCGGATCTCGCTCCGATCTACCGCCTGTGGGACGACGGCCGCGACTGCCACTACTACACGAGTGACTTCGTCGAATGCGACGCCTTGATCGCCACGGGCACGTACGTTTACGAAGGCATCACGGGCTACGGCATCGACACCCCGCGGGAAGGATGGATGCCGCTGTACGGCCTGCGTCTGGACGACGGTGGTCGCAGGGACAACTTCTACACCACCAGCGAGTTCGAGCGCCAGAATGCGATCGACGCGTGGGGCTTCACCTATCTCGGGATCCTGGCCTACGTCTCGCCGTCGGGCAACCTGGGCGCAATGGCCTGGAGTGGCATGGGCGTGACCGCAGGCCGGGGTGTAAGCACGGACAACGGAAACTTCAAGCACTACGAGACCACGTCGTTCGACATTCCGGGCAACGGCCTGCCCTTGCGTTTCTCGCACCAGTACAATTCGCTAGCCGTGTTCTATCCGACTGAGGTTCGCAGCCTGGGGGTGGGCTGGACCCACGAATACAGTTCGTGCATCACGGAGGGCGGTGGACTGTACCGGGTGTATTGGGCCGATGGGTCGATCCACGTTTATGACGCTGCTACGGGCGACTGTCTCGTAGAGGGTGTCTACGACGATCTGACCACGGAGACCGCCGACCGTGTCACGATCAAGAAGAAGGACCAGATCATCTACCGGTTCGAGCGTCCGGCCGCGGGCTACCCCCTGTTCCTGACGGAGATCCGCGACCGCAACGGCAACACCGTGACGTGCACCTACGAAACATCGTCGTTGCGTCGGTTGCTGCGCGTGACTGGTCCGGCAGGGCGTCAACTCACGTTCGCGTATCGCACGGAATCCGGCTACGAGGAACTTGTGAGTTCGGTGACCGATCCAGCCGGGCGCCAGATCCAGTTCGCCTATGCTGACTCGACCAGCGATCTCACGGGCTACACGGACCCGGAAGGACACACGACCACTTACAGCTACGAGCGGCCAGGAACCGAGGACCATCGGCTGGCGACGATCACGCAACCGGACGGCACATCGATTACCAACACCTTCGCGGATCGCAAGCTGAGATCCCAGTACTGGAGTGGGCAGTCGGGTGGCATGACGGTTGACTACGCTGGCAACGTCGCCACGGTGGACTACAGCGGGACGAGCGCAACAGGGTTCAGCGTGGAATACTATCCGGCCGCCGATTCGTGGCAGGCTCCGAAGCCTCACTACATCTCCAGCGGTGGCGACCAGGCCGCGTTACTTTTCGACAATCCGACGCACCCGGCACTGCCGTCGGGCATGGTGGATCCACGCGGCAACTACCACGGCTACTTTTATGACGCTGCCGGGAACATGATTGAAGAATCTCACCCTCTCGGCGCGGTCTACCAGTATACCTACAATCAGTTCAATGACGTGACCACCATTCGTGACCCTCTCTCGCACACTACGTCGTACGGCTACGATGCCAGCGGGAACCTTACCTCTGTCACAGAGCCAGGTGGTCACACTACTACCCTCGGGCGCGACGCGTTCGGCCGATTGACGTCGGCGAGCAACTACACTGGGACCTTTGGCTATCAGTACGACGGCTACGGCAACCTGGTACGAGTCACGGACCCGATGGGGCATGCCACGATCATCGACGTCGATCTAGTCGGCCGCGTGCAGTCGGTAACCAACGCCAACGGGCAACTCACGTCGTACACGACGGACGACCGGGGCCTGATCACCTCGGTCCAGGACGCAGGCGGCGGCGTCATGAGCGTGAGCTACGATGCGGCCGGCCGGATGACCGGCGCCAGCGGCCCGGGGCCGGCGGCTACGGCCTGCGGCTACACCGGCGGGCTGCTGTCCAGCTACGCCACGCCCGGCTGCGCGACGACCTACCTGCACAACGGCGACGGTTCGGTTGCCTCGCGGACCCGGCCCCTGGGAACGACCGCGTACGCGTACGACGAGGCCGGCAACCTGACCGGAATCGACGCGGTCACCTTGTCGCGTGACGCCGCCGGCAATATGCTCGGCACCTCGGGCTCCGGCTGCGATCTGACCATGGCCTACGATGCGCTGAACCGCCTGACGTCCACCACCGACGTATGGGGGAACACCGTCGCCTTCGAGTACGACGCGGTCGGCAACACCACGCGCATCACCTACGGACCGGGCCGCGCGGTCGACTACACCTACGATTCTGACGACCGACTCCTGACGGTCACGGACTGGAACGGACGCACGGTGTCCTACACCTACCGGCCGGACGGGCTGGCGAGCACGGTCACCCGGCCCAACGGGACGACCACGGCTTACTCCTACGACGGCGCCGGGCGGTTGGACGGGATCACCCACTCTGGGCCTGGCGGAACCTTGGCAAGCTACATCTACGGTCTCGACGCCCTTGGCAACATCACCTCGGCGACCGTGACCGGCCCGTTGGGGTTGCCGGAGCTGGTTACCGCGAGCCGATCCGCCACCGTCAACACCAATAACCAAGTGACGGCTATCACCGGTACGACCTTCGGCTACGACGGGAACGGCAACGTCACGACCATGAGTGGCGAGCGAAACCTGAACTTGACGTACGACGAGGAAAACCGACTGACGACCGTCAACGGTGACGTCAGCGCCGCCTATGTTTACGATGTGTTCGGCAACCGGCGGCAGCGCACGGTGGACGGGGTCGCGACGCGGTATGTGCTAGATCCGAGGGGCTTGAGTCGGGTCCTGTATGAGACGGATTCAGGCGGAACTCCCATAGCGTACTACATCTGGGGCCTCAGGCTGGAGTCGCGGGTCAGACCCGATGGGACCACGCACTACTATCATGGCGACAACATCGGCACTGTGGTTGCCATGACTGATGGAGCGGGCGTAGTTTCCCATCAGTATTCCTATGATCCTGACGGAATTATCGTGAGTGAGTCTGAAGCCGATCAAAATTCCTACACTTTCGTGGGGTGTATGGGGGTTTCGCGCGACGCGTCCGGATTGTATTTTATGCGGGCGCGATATTACGACCCGGCCTGGGGACGGTTCCTCGGAGAAGATCCAATTTGGAGTTCCAACCTTTATACCTACGCAAGGAACAATCCGGTCATGTGGGTCGACCCTACTGGCTTGTTCTCGTGGAACTCGTTTTGGGATGACACGAAGGATGTCGGCTCAATCGTGTGGAACGAAATCGAGCGGTCTGCCGTCGATCCAATCGTCGAGGCATCGTCCGAAGGCCTGATCGAGACCATGTGGGCGCAGGCGCAGTCCGTACCACGGGCGCTCAAGGGAGGCGTCAGGGGAGCTATCCAGGCCAATGTCCATGCGCGCGTATGGTCCCAGGAAACCGCCGACAGGCTGAAGATGGTGTCGGATACATCAATCGACATATACGAACTTTCTCACGGGCTGAAGGATCTTGTCTCCAATGGCAAGGGGTTTGGCAGCTTTAAATTCGACGGATCCGTGTACGAAACGGGCTACACTCTCTTCTATTCTCGCGATGCCGTCTCATGGACGGCGAAGTTCGCCTATTTCGTCAGTCAGTTCGCCCGGTGATGCGGAGGACCTAGATGTTGTTCACATTATCACGAAAAACAAGTGGAGTGTCCGCAATCGTGTTAGCGGTCTCCTGCCTGTGTGCCTCGGGTGCTGCCGGGGTCGATTACGAATACGACAACCTCAACCGCCTGACGCGCGTCGACTACGGCAACGGCAATGTCATCCAGTACACCTACGACCAGGCCGGTAATCGCCTGACCGAGACAATCACGGGTACGGGGGGAGTGGTTCTTGATCCTCACGTCGTCGCCCAGCCCCTGTCCGTTCCGCTCGTCCAGGGAGACGACGTTCGTGTCGCCTGGAGCGACTTCGGCGGCCCAGTCGATGTTTCGATCTGGAAGGGCTCTGTCCAGTGGGCCGACATCTCGCTAGGCGCGGCGGACAATGGCGAGACAACCATCGGCACAACCGGTTGGGAGCCGAGAGCGGACTATCGTGCCCATGCCCATTTGGCGTCCAACGCTAGCGTTGAGGCGTTTTCTGGCTATTTCTCCTTGCTGGCGCCTGATTCCCTCTCCGGGAATTGCCAGATCGGAGGGTGCGACACGCCTGGATTCGGATACGGGGTCGCGGTCTCCGGGGAGTACGCCTATTTGGCTTCTTTCTCTGCCGGAATGTACGTGGTTTCGATCGCAGATCTGGCCAACCCACTTATCGCGGGGTCGGTCGCGGTTCCAGAGATCGCGTACGACGTCGCTGTCAGGTGGCCCTATGCCTATGTCGTGGACCTGAATTCCGGACTCAGTGTCGTCGATGTCAACGATCCCCATACGCCGACGCGTCTTTCGCGGAGGGTTTTCCCGCACATCGGGTACGCGGCGGAGATCGATGGCGACTACCTGTACACGGTCGGGGAATACAAGATGGCGGTGCTGAGCCTGGCGAACCCAGCGGTTCCGGATTCCGTCTCCCAGTGGCTCGGGAATGGATTCAAGGACGTCGATGTCCAGGGCGGATTTGCCTATCTGGTAAGCGCGTCCGCCGGGTTGGTAATCGTCGACGTCAGCAACCCAGCCGCGCCCGTCGCGGCGGGAACCCTGTCTCTTCCCGGAGGTGCGTGGTCCGTGGCAATCGGCGCTGGCTACGCCTACGTGGGAGATGGGAACGGCGGGTTGCATGTCGTGGACATCGGTGATCCGGCGAATCCGCAGGATCTAGGGACTGTCGATCTGCCGGCGAAGGCGGTGGACCTCGCGGTGTCGGATCACTGCGTGATGGCTGCCGACCAGGCCTCGGGTCTACAGATCGTCGACGCGACGATCCCGCATTTGCCGCGGATTCTCGCCGCTGCCCAGACGTCGAATTCCCAGGGTGTCGTGACGGTTGGGAACGCAATCTTTCTCGCGGACGGAGAGGTTGGTCTTAAGATCTTCGACCGGAGCTGCTTGATCGGCGTCGTCGCCAGCTTCGAGGTACTGCCTGCCACAGGACCGGTCCCGTTGGAGGCTCAATTCCTGGCGTCGTACTCGAGCACCATCGAAACCTGGGCCTGGGATTTCGGTGATGGTACCGGCGGCTCGTCCCCGGCGGAGATCCATGAGTATGCCATCCCGGGGACGTACGACGTCTCGCTCCGGGTCAGTAACGCATTCCAGGCCGATTCGGTCTCGGTCCAGTCAGCCGTCGTAGCCCGCCATGCGGAGACGCAGGGCAATGGGGCATATCACTTCGACGGCTTCGGCGAGTACTTGCGCGTGCCCGACGATGCGAGCCTCGACCTGGATTCGGACTGGACGATCGAGTGCTGGCACCGTCCGTACACGCCCTTAGAAAGCGACGAGCTGCGGGTTCTCGTCAGCAAGGGCGACAGCGCCACCAACAGCAAGCAGTACCTTGTCGGCTGGCGGAACGACACCTCGGGGTTGGGATACGCGGGGTTGTACGTGCTCATCTCGTCAAACGGCGCCGATTCGGGCTCGCGAACTGCCCTATGGCCCTATACCTTCGAGGTCGGCCAGGAGTATTACGTCGCGGTGCAGTACGTCCAGGCAGCCGGAGAGGTCGAGGTCTACGTCAACGGAATTAGCCAGGGCGTCCGGGACGGCTACCTTACGGACGTCTACGACGGACCTGGCGATCTGCAGATCGGCGCGCAGGGCGGAGCGAACTGCTACTGTGGCATGATCGACGAGGTCAGGGTGTCCAACGTTGCTAGATCCGGAGATGAATTTACTCAGCACTACACGACCAGGATTCCTTTAACGGTCGACGCCGCGACGGTTTCGCTGTGGCACCTCGATGGCGACGCCGGCGCCGTCGGCAAGGTCAAGAACGAGGTCGCCAGCCCGGCTCTAGATGTCGTGGCGATCGGCGATCCCCTGGCGGCCAGTGGTTACTCAGATTCCCCGACAGCCGTAGATGAAGTGCCGGCAGTGACCTACGCCCTGCATACCTCCGCACCTAATCCATTCAATCCCAATACGTCCATCCGGTACGACCTGCCCCGCGACTCGCAGGTCCGCCTGCGAGTATTCGATTTGACGGGTCGCCTGGTGAGAACGCTCCTGGACGAGAACAAGCCGGCCGGCCTCCACTCGGTGACGTGGGACGGCCGAGACAACACGGGCCGCCGAGCGGCATCCGGAACGTACTTCTGCAGGATGGAGGCGGGCGAGTTCATCGGAACCACCCGCATGTGTCTCGTCAAGTAGCTGTTCCCATTCGCTAGTGCTGCTCTAGCGGATTGCCTCGTTCGGATGGTATAACAAATTATGAGTCCTTCGTGGTAAGACTACTGTGTTGGCCTCCTGACAATTTTCTTCGTCCCCGGGTAGGTAGACACCAGAGGTGTGAACACTACCCGGAGACGACGCGGATCAGCCCATCGTAGTTGTGCTCGGCGTCCTTGTGCAGCTCACACCAGAAGTGGAAGCCGCGGCTGTAGCCGAGGGTGTTGACCGAGACGTAGACACGCTCGATCACGCCGGCGATCGCGACATCCAGCTCGTTCCAGCCATTCTGGAGCTGCTGCGCCGGCGCGGTCTCGAACCGCACCGTGGCGCGGCTCTGGCGCAGCGGGCGCTTGGGCCGCAGGTAGTCCCGCAGGATACTGACCCCGCCGCGGTAGCCGGCGGCTTGAATCTCGCGCAGGATCACGACGCCATTCCAGACGCCGTCGCGCAGCAGGGTGTCGATCTGGTCCTTGTAGGGATCGAGGATGCTCCTGCGGAGCCGCCGCTTACCGCTGGGCGGCCCACCTCGTTGTAGCGCCCGGCGAATCGTCTTGGGGTGGACGCCGAGATCGGCGGCGATATCGACCAGGTAGACGCCCTGGTGTCGCTGTGCTTTGATGTCCATCCAGTCCTCCTTGCTGAGCATCGGCCGCTCCTCCATGGTTTGTGGTGAACCAGAAGGGTAGACCCCGCTCGGTGAGGAGGACATCTTTCATCGGTGATCGGGGGACATTTAGCATCGGTGCTGACACCACGCCAGCCAGGCCGGCAGGACCGAGTGGTGGGCGAAGAAGCCGAAGCCGCCGATGGCGTCGTGGGGGCGCTTGAGCTTCAGGAAGAACGGGGCGCCGGGCTTGACGGCGTGGAAGCCGCGGCCGCCGGACGGCTGCCAGAAGTTCACCTCGTCGGCGCGGCGGTTGCGGAGGAAGGTGAACCACGAGTAGTCGGTGTTGGCGACCCAGCCCATCATGGCTCGTACTGCCTCGCGACTTCGGACGGGCGCCGCTCGATCCGCTCGTCGAGCTGGGCGGGTTCGACGACCCGGCAGCGACCCGCGAACCCGATCAGCCAGGTCATCGTCTCGTCGAGGCTCACGGCATCGAACTCCAGAGCGTGTCCATCTCCTGCGGCGTCAGCATGGCCGTGTCGGGGGTGCGCTTGCGTGGCATGACTCACCCGCTTCCGGACTCGAGTTCCGCTGCGAGGAAGTGTTCGATCTCCGCCTTGTCCGGGAGTTCGAGCTGGTACCTCGACACGAACAGATTGTTGTCCATGCCGGCGAGGGCGTACTCCACCAGGGGTCCGTCCTTCTGCGTACAGAGCAGCAGGCCCACGGGCGAATTGTCCCGTGCGCTCGTAGAGCAGGCTACCGATCTGCCGCTTGAGTTCACGCACCGACCAGACGCCCTTGATGCATTCGATTTCGTAGAACCGGCGCTTGAGAGGATCTTCGACGCCCAGCAGTTCGACCAGGTGCGAGTACGAGAGCTTCTCGAGCAGCGTCTCGCCGGGCAACGTCAATTGTGGCGGCACTGTCCCCACAATCCTATCTGTCACTTTGATATCGACTTGCAAGCCGTCCCGTAATTGTGGCGACAGCGTCTCCACGATCTGCGGATAAGTCAGATAGAACGCGCGATATCGGTAGAGTTCGCGACGACCCGTGCCGGGAATCGCTAGCCTCGCCAGCGAAGATGCGAGCTCATCCATGAATCGCTCGCCGTACCCGGCTCGGTCCTGCCCCGCGCGCTCGAACTCCTCGATATAGAATCCGTTCGATTGATGCCCCCGTGGCATGTCCTCCCCTTCCGGTGCTGCCGGAAAGCATGCCAGACGTGTGTTCCGCGAGAAGGAACGTTACCACATGACGCAGGGCCCATCAACGCGAGATCAACGAACGCTTGGGCCATGCGGCTGGCGCGGTTTCTCGTCGACCGTTCCGCCTGCTGGAATCCTCCCGCGCGAGTTCCGACTGGATCTCCGGAGCGCCGGCGTTCGACGAGACGCTGGCCAACCTGGCGCGACAGGGATTCTTCTATCACGACGCACATGACAATCATTCACGGCACGAATAGTCGAGCACCCTGTCCTCGCGGGACACTCAGCGCAGGATGGAGAGGGAGCGGGTCTGGACCGTGTCGTTCGTCTCCAGACGGACGATGTAGACGCCGCTCGAGACCTGGCGTCCTCTGATGTCATCGCCGTTCCAGCGGACCTCGTGGGGGCCGGCCGGGCGATCCGCGTCGACCAGGGTGCGGACCAGGCGGCCGCGAAGGTCGAACACCGCGAGGGTGACCGGACTCGGGCGCGAGAGGGCGTACTCCACCGTGGTGCTCGGATTGCACGGGTTGGGCTGGATGGAGGTCAGCCCCGGTGCAAGCGACGCCTCGGGGGCTGCGGTGACGGAGTCGAGGCTGCCGTTGAGCGTGAACGCGCGGGGGCCGATGCCCCAGGAGTCGACAACCAGCCAGAGGCTCTGGTCCTCCAGGGCCGTGTGCTGGAGGTGCAAGCCCGAGGCCACGCAGGCTCCCATGGGTTCCTCGCAATCGGAAACCAGGTAGAGGGCGGCGTCCCAGTCACCGACAGCGTCGAGGTCGGCGGTGAGACGGTCGCCGGCCGCGAAGTCCACGCGATAGACCACGTCGCCGCCGGTCCAGTGCACGTCGGGGTCGTCGAGGCAGCCGTCGCGGCCGGGATCGAGCTGGTTGGTGGCGTCGGCGAGGTCGCCGGAGAAGCTGAACGGACCGTGGGCGATGAGTGGCGCCGTGTCGCAGCCGTCGCCGGGTGGCGGCGGCGGCGGCGCCAGGTAGCTCGAGCCGGGCGGGAAGGTGACGTTGGCGCCGGCCCAGGAGTACGGGTCTTGGAGGTCGCAGATCAGGTAGTACCAGGCGGACTGCGGCGCCGTGTAGGTGTGGCCGAAGCCGTACTCGCTGTACACGCCGCAGTGGGCGTCGACGCACGAGCCCGGGGTCAGCCTGGCGTCGGTGACCAGGTAGAAGCAGATGTCGATCGCGCGGAAGCCGCCGGCGGCGGGTTCGGGGTACCAGATGTCGGTGAAACCGACCTGGATCCTTTGTCCCTCATACAGGTAGATCTGGGCCAGGCCGTCGTTGTCGACGCTTGCCGAGTCGACGCAGACGCCGTGTGGCGCGTGGTCGTCGCCGAATTCGGACATGGGGGCGCTGAGCCGGTTGCGCGTGTGGGAGATGACGGGGGCGTCGAGGCACTGGTCACCGAGCGGGGTGGGGAACGGCCTTTCTCGGCCTCCGTCATAGCGAACGCCGAGCAGGTACTCGAACTCGTGGTGCGTGCCATCGGGTGGCGTCGGGTTGTACGGACGCACCGCCACGCGGATGTACGACGCATAGGGCCCCTGGATCACCATCTCATTGACGTAGCCTGGGCTGACGGCCATGGACCCGCCGAGAACGAGCTCGTCGCAGGAATAACCCACCTCGTACCAGTAGACACGGCAGGTCTCCGTGGCCTCGATGGTCAGGTTCAGCTCTCCCTGGGCGTAGATTGAGACCCAGTACCAGTCGCTGTCCCGCAGGGTGCCGCCGGCGCCGTCTCCGTACCAGCCGCTACGGCCGTGTAGACTGGCGTTGTAGGCGAAGGCCGGGTCGAAGGGATGATGCTGGAACTCCGGGTCCTCCGCGTCGCAGCCGCCGTTGTACGTGTCGACGTAGCCGTCGACCAGCGGCGGTTCGTCTTCCGTCTCGGCGTACCAGGGTGGCTGGAACTCGTACGGCTCGTAGTCGACGACCGTGAGGTCGTAGAATCCATGCGACGATGCGTAGGCGCCGTCGACGACGATGAAATGCTCCAGGCCGGCGGCGACGGGAACCCGATCGAGCCGGGACGTCCACGACGAACAGGTACCCTGGTCGAGGCGGTCGTCGTTGCAACGATGATAACTGCCCTCGGCGTCGAGCACGTAGACCACCGTGTTGAAGTTCGACCCGCAGAGATCGATCGTGATCTCGCCATCCTGCTCCGGCGTGTAGACGTAGACCACGTCGGGCGCCAATTCATCGCCGGATTTGCACCAGGCGTCGAAATCGTCGGCATAACCGGTGGTGGTGCCCTCGGCGAAGAAGGGCAGACTGGCGATCACGGTCGCGTCGAGGAGGCCATCGCCACCCTGGCAGGTCGGATCGTCCTGGGCCCGGATGGCTCCCGCGCAGGCGAGGCAGACGACTGCAATGAACATGAAGCGCATGGGGATCTCCCCCCCAGTTGGCGTCTGGCGTAGGGCCACCGATCGCTACGATGATATCATATCACGGCGCCAGCGGGGTAAACGCTGACCCCGGGTCTACTTCGCACTCACGTCGCCACCCAGCGAGACACCGGCTCCAGGAGAAACTCCTCCACGGCGATGCCGTCGCCACCGACGATGAGCGTCCGCGCCGGCTCGAACGCAGCCGAGAATGCCGCGAGACCGGAAAGGACCTCCCGCTTGCGGCCGCTCTTGACCTCGATCGCCGTGACCGCGCGGCCGACCCGGACCACGAAGTCCACCTCGCGGCTGCCCTCGCGCCAGTAGAAGACCTCGCACGCGCCGCCCGCGGCCGCGCCCGCGAGGTGGGCGCCGACGGCCGACTCCACCAGCCGCCCCCAGCGCTCGCGGTCGGCCGGCACGTTTGCGAACCCGGCGCCTTCCTGGGCACTCAGCAACGCGGTGTTGAGCACCTGGAGCTTGGGGCTCGATGCCCGCCGCCGCACGGCGCTTCCCGCGTACTTCGGCAGTCCCGTCAACAGCCCGGCCGCCCCGAGCAGGTCCAGGTAGTGCGCGAGAGTGGTCGTGTTGCCCGCGTCGTGGAGCTGGCCGAGCATCTTGGTGTACGAGAGCACCTGGCCCGAGTACTGGCAACCCAGCTCGAGGAGTCGCCGCAGCAGTGCTGGCTTATCGACCCGGGTGAGCAGCAGCACGTCGCGGGCGATCGTGGTCTCGACGAGCGCGTCGAGGATGTAGCGCCGCCAGCGCTCCGGCTCGGCCGCGAGCGGCGCCGCGCCCGGATAACCGCCGAAGACCACGTACTGCTCGAGAGAGAAACCGAAGGCGGCCCGCATCTCGGCGAGTGCCCAGTGCGGCAGGTGGACGACCTCGAAACGCCCGGCGAGGCTCTCGGTGAGACCCTGCTGGACGAGCAGCGGCGCCGAGCCCAGCAGCACCACCTTCAGCTCGCGCCCTGCCCGCGAATCCTCGTCCCACAGCCGTTTCACCGACTCGGCCCAGCCGACGGCCTTCTGCACCTCGTCCAGCACCAGGAGCGCGCCCGCCGGCCCGGCTTCGAGGCGCGCCGCCTCCCACTGCATGGCGACCCAGTCGGGGCCCCGGAGCGTCGGCTCGTCGGCGCTGGCAAACCGCACCGGTACGCCGGCTGACTGGGCGACCTGCTGCACCAGCGTCGTCTTGCCGACCTGCCGCGCGCCGGTCACGACCTGGATGAACCGGCGCGGCTCGGCGAGGCGCCGGGCCAGCTCGGCGGCCTGCGGGCGGCGGAAGGGTCTTGCAACACTACTCATCATGGTGAGTAGTTTTACTCAATACACTGAGTATGTCAAGTTTTCTCGGCAACAGTCGAAGGGTCCCGGCAGGTCTCAGCTACACCTCGGGAATTCGCACCCGCGCCGAACCCATTCCGTCGGCATCGCCTGACATCGTAAGGATATCGCGCATCGCGTACACCGGCAGCGTGAGGCGCCCGAACTGGCCGCTGTCGCGCCGCCGGCCTACCATGAATGCCAGCACATGATGGTTCCGCCGCGTCGAAGGACAGACCCATGCCCTCGTTCACGACGATTCTCGTTCCCGGCTCCAAGCCGCCCTACGATTCGTGGACCTTCGTGGTCGTTCCCGACGACCTCGTGGCCGACCTAGGCTCCAAGCGACCAGCGGTCCGGGGCACGATCGCGGGCGTGAGTTTCCGGGGAACGGTGAGCCGCGGGGAGGGCGTGTACCGTATGCCCGTGCCGCGCGCCCTTCAGGTCGAGGCGAATATCGCGCGCGGCGATCGGGTCCGGGTAGTCATGGAGGCGGACCCGGAACCGCGCCCGGTCGAGATCCCGCCGGAGCTGGCGGACGTGCTCGCCGCCGACCCGGACCTCGCGAGACGCTTCGCGGACCTGCCGCCGGCGCACCGCCGGGCGTGGGCGGACCACGTCGCCGGCGCGAAGCGCGAGGAGACGCCCATCCGGCGGGCGGCGAAAGCGGCCGAGGGGATCCGCCGCAAGACGTTTCCGGGGGCGGGGTCGCGCTGAGACGACGGTCTTGCGGGGGCTGGCGTGGCCGTAATTGTAGCGATCTTTTGTCGTCTTATCAGTCTATTATCACTTAACTTCGCGGTACTTTGGAGAGGGGGGCCCAGCGGTCACCGCCGGGAGATCGAGGAGCTCGACGAAAGACAGCGAGCGCCCGGTAGTCGTGAATGTGGATGATATTCATTCACGCCGCGAATGATCAGGCGGATCATCTTCCGTGCGCGGCGTACGCGATACGCTGTTTCTTTAGCCGCGCGCGGGTCGTGCAGCCGGCGCCCGCAGCATCACTTCACGACCAGCAGCTTCCGCGCCGCCTGCGCCTCCCCCGCGCTCAGCCGGCAGACGTACACGCCGCTGGGTAGCGACCGGTCGTCGAACCGCGCCTCGTGGGACCCCGCCGGCTGCTCGCTCGCGACCAGCGTCGCGATCTTCCGCCCGCGCAGGTCGAAGACCGCGAGGGTGACGAAGGCGTCGCGGGGAACCTCGTAGCGGATCGTAGTGCTCGCATTGAACGGGTTCGGGTCGGCGCCCAGGAGGACGAGCGAGGCCGGGTGCGTCTCGTCGGCCGCGGTGACGCCCAGGGTCTTGCGGCCGTAGTAGACGTCCTGTTCGCCGTTGAACGTGGCCGCCCAGGCCAGGCGGAAGCCCGCGTCGTCGGAGACCATGTGGAAGTAGTCGCCCAGCTTGTCCTGGTTCGGATAGCCGAGCTGCGGGTCGAACGCGTCCGACAGCCGCTCGTTCGTGGACCAGGTCGCGCCGCCGTCCTCGGAATACGAGTAGTAGAGGGACGACAGGTAGGTGCCCGGATGGTCGCGCGTGTCGAGCCAGACGGCGTCGATTCGCCCGGAGGGGCTGGTCGACATCGTCCCGAACCACTGCCAGGCGCTGCCCGGGTCGTCGTTCACGCGGACCGGCGGGCTCCAGGTGACCCCGGCATCGGTACTGCGGGAGACCATCACGTCCAGCGGGTCGGACCCCGGCGGGTCGACCGAGCAGAGCACGCAGACCGTGTGGCCCTGGGGACTCGCGCTGGGAAGGGTGGCGATGCCCGCCTGGCCGAGCAGACCCCCGGGATTGGGGCCGCCGAACGATGCGATTGAGCCGCCGAGGTTGACGATGGTCGACGAATCCCAGACGATCGCCTGCCCGGCATAGCGGGCGTTCAACGAGCGCGCCACGACGAAGTCGTCATTGTACGCTCCGACCACGTAGAGCGTGCCGCTCGGGTTGAAGCCGCTGCCGGGCACCACGGCGAGCGAGCCCCAGTACGGCTCGTCGGGGATCGTGATGCAGGGTTGGTACGAGTCGCCGCCGTCCGTGGACCGCGTGAAGAAGCCGGGGTAGCAGCTGCTGTAGAAGCTGGTCCAGTAGGCGTAGATGTGACCGTCGCCGGCGCCGCCGGTCTTGTCGATCACCATCCACTGCTTGTCGCCGCCGTGGGCCGACGTGCCGGCGTCCCAGGGGATGCCGGCCGAGGGGGAACGGAAGACGTCGCAGAGGTAGTCGTCGCCCTCGACCGTGAGGCTGTTGTAGTAGACCTGTCCCGCCGAGTCCGTATCCAGCACGGGATCGGAGCGGAAGACGCCCGGCTCGATCACGCCGGGGAACGTCCAGGTCTGGCCGCCGTCGGTGGTGTAGGCGTAGCCCGCCTGGCGGAAATTGCTCGCGACGGTGTCGAACTGCCGCCAGCCGATCACCATCTTATTCGGATTCGTGGGGTCGACGGCGATGGACGGCTCGTTGGCGGCGTCGCCCAGGATGTTCTGGCCGAGGGCGTCGACGTTGACCTGGACCACAGAGAACGAGTCCCGAGAGAAGCGGGTGGCGGGGGACCGCGGGTGGTCGGCGCGGGGGGAGGGGAGGTAGGGGTCGTCGGGGAGTTCGTTCTGGGACCTGGGCGGGTGCGGGGAGCGGTCCTGCGCGGGGGCGGGGAGGGAGAGCAAGGGGAGAAGGGCGCAGGGGAGCGTGAGGCGGCGGAGTCTTTGTAAACTGTTCATGCTACGATTTGACCATAATTCGGGCAAAAAGGCAATGGATTGTACCAGAACTCATGGGTCCACTTCTTGCCGAGCATGAGACCTCGCGCGGAACGAGAGGCCTACACCATTACCGAGTGTCGGCGCGACTCACGAATCACCTGAGTTTCATCTAAACCATTGCCTCCAAAGCGCCAAGCACGTCGACCAAGGCCTCTGTGTCCTGCCGACAGTATACGCGCAGGTCCTCGAGCACCTTCGATTTGACCGAAACGTCAACTCCTCCGAATACTGCTCGCTGATACTCCCGCATCGCCGCTCCACCGTCCCCGATCGCTAGATCCGCGTAGGTCTTCCCCACGATCGCCGGCAATACATCCTTCAGTGAGCAGCTACCTCGCTGCTCAGGGTGGTAGTACCAGAACTTGGAGAACGGGACGAGAAGGTCGACGAAGCGTGCCTCCAGACCAAGAAGGAAGTCTGCTTCATCAGGGAGGAAGGCCGCGAGGTCCCGCAAGACGCCTTTCTCGAAAACCGCGTTGAATGCGACGATCTGACCGTCCGGACCGATCACTTTGAGCGCGGAAACCAGTGTCCGCCTCGGATCCTCGGCTTTGTCCGCCAGTAACTCGTGGTGAACGGGTTCGGCACCGCGGCCGGCAATGACGTGCAACGAGAACTGGAAAGGTACCTGTTGAAACGGTCGAGTCCCGTCGAACACGGGAATCGCCGGATTCATGGTCTCGAAATCGAGGCAGTACAGTGGGTAGACGAGGCCTGACAACCAATCTTGGATCGCAGCCACCGAGATCTGCGGTAGCCCGGAGCGGACCGCCACCTGCTGGACAAGCTGCGTGTCGTTGAGATCGCCCTCTGGTACGTCCGCAAGGCTCAAGACACCATTCTCGATCAACTTGAACGCCTTCGCCTTCCTAATCCGGTACAAGCGCAGGACGTTCTGGTCTGGAAGGAACGACGAGCAGGACTTCCACAGATCGCAGTCGTACGGCTGAGAGCAGTGCAACCCAATTGGCGTTGCGGGTCGATCGCCCGAGATCGCTTCCACCATTGTTCTGACCCGTGCCGGAACCGCAGATTGGAATTCTCGGACTCGAGTCGTGATGTCCTCGGCGTGAAACAGGCCTTCTGGATCGATCCCTCCATACCGAACGTAGGTGTTGTCTATATGCATCAAGAAGAGGCGGTCCAACTGGACCCCGGACCCTTCAAGTATGTATGCCTGGAACGCGACGTCCTCGATATGCTCGTCCTTGACGGCTGTCGTACTCTTGACCTCGTACAGATCCCATGAGCCTTCAGAGGAAGGCACCAGAACGTCGACTCGGCAATAGCAGCCATCCCACAGGTAGCTCGCCTCGAAGATCGGGTTCCGCTCGCGCATCAACTCGCGAGTGGCATCCACGGTCGACTGTAGATCCTTGCTCCATGGGACTTCGACGCCGTGGGGATAGAGCGCCTTGGCGAGGTCGCCGACCGCATGTCCCGTGTCGAAGATGGCCTGCTTGGCCGCATCAGGTTCCGGGACCGCCTCTCGATCGTTGTAGTGGGTCCACAGGAGCTTCGGGCATTGGAGTCCGGCGAGATACTCGGACTTCGAGATCACGGTCTTCGCCATGGCAGTCCCCAGTCGGTGGCTAGCTGCGAATATCCCCACTTAAAGCCGGCTCGAGGTGACGCTGCAGCTCGGTAGCCATTTCAAGTGCAGCGGCAAAGTTCACTCGATAGCTCACTTCGGCTTCGTCCCAGGATCGTCCCCAAAGCAGAGGCTCACCGCTGTGCTTCTGCCGCGAGAGCGAGCAGTACGCCGTACCGGAGCCAGTCTTCGGGCGGTTGAAGCGCCAGCTGCTCGCGATCTCGGGCCTCTTGGCGAATTCCTCAACCGCGGGGATGAGGTTGCTCTCCATGTATCTCCTCATTGCCGGACTTACGGGCTTCTTCTCCGATTGGCTTTTCCAGCCCGATTCCAGCTGGACCTTGACCGTGCGGCCCTGGAACTGAATTCCCCAGTCGAACTCGTGCGCTCCCGCCAGGACGGTCTTGAGAACCTTCGGCTGCTTTATATCGAGGAGAGCCGTTCCCCGCGTCTCGCCGATGATGACGAGTGCGTCGTCAGGGGCGATTCTTCGTGCAATCTCGGTTACGTAGAGTCGTTGCAGCACCGTTTCGAGCTGCATGTTCCGAACGTACTGGCAGTCATCGTCTGCGAGCGGTGACATCTCCAACTTGTCGGCAAGCGATCGGCCTCCGTCTTGAAATACGTTCGCGAACCGGTCAGGGGCCGCACAGAACGCCTCTACGATGTTAGTGAGCCGAGCTAGCGACCTGACGTAAGCCGTGACGATCGTGGAGTCTTCCGTCCCGTCGTCAGGCGAATCCAGCGCCTCCGACAATCGCCTGACGAAATCGCGATAAGAGAGTTCGATCCAACCATCGGCCCTGGGTTGTTCCCGGACGAGGGTAAGCAAGACTTTCACAGGTGTCCGGCCGCCGAGAAGCTCCGTGCCTATCGGATTCGCCACAATCGCGTTGTATCGTTCCAGTTGATCGGATCCCTGAGACGACTTGATCTTATTCTCGATGAAGATCACCGACGTTTCAGTCTCCAAGACGACATCGATATGATTCCATTCCGTGTGCGAGCGAATCGGACCGCGCAATGCGCTTGCCGAGGATCGGCTCAGCGTCGCAAGTAGCTGGTGCTTTCGTTCAAGCGAAATCGCCTCGCAATCCTGAGAGAAGATCCATGCGATCATCTGCGAATGCATGCGTTCCATCCTCGCAATCGATACAGCTTCGAAGAACGACGTCTTCATCGAATGCTCCCCTCGATCGAGGTTGTGAACTCGCAACTCTCCAGATCCTGGCTAGAAAAATCCAACTCGCTGGATCGCATGCGTCGAACGATCCCGAACGTCGTCCAGAAGCGCGTCAACGAGTTCGCTCAACTCAAGCTCTCCGTCCACAAAAACGGCATGGTCCCTGACCCTTACCAGGTCAGCGACGGTGACGCCCGCGAGGGAACGCAGCCGATTCCACTCGCGCGCGCGCTGACCGACTGGACCAAGCGGCCTCCAGACAACCTTCGCCGATTCTACCACCTGCTCTGGTTCAAGAGGATCGAACCGCACCACCCCGACAAAACGCCTCACGGCAGCAGGGTCGATATCCTCCCACCGGTTGGTCGTACCGAACAGGGTCGTCGCGGGCTGGTCCATCTGGGTCAACATCTCGTTCACCAGCGAAACCTCCCACGATCTCTGTGCCTGGTTCCGCGAATGGAGCAGAGTGTCTATCTCGTCGATCACGAGGACGCTGTCGCCCATTCGTGCCTGATCGAACGCTTCCGCGATCCGGCGCTCCGTGCCGCCGACATAGGGGTCAAGCAGGTCGCTCGCCCGCACGTCCACGATCGGCCGGCCTGAGAATTCGCCGAGGTGGCGAGCCAAGACGCTCTTTCCGGTCCCGGGGGATCCGTGGAACAATAGATTGAACGGCGGATTGTTCTGCTTGAATTCCGTCCGGCCTCCGCGTACGACGTACCGCGCCAACATGGATTCAAGCTTATCCAAAGGGACGCTCGTGTTCAAGCCACCACGGATCAGAGAGACTTTCTTCGGCTCCGGCCTGGGCGATCTACCCGTGGTCAGCTCGACGCTCGAGCACAGGGCCTGACGGAATCGTTCCTTACAGCTATTCCGGTCGCTGCCGGCGATCGCGGCAGCGCGCGCGGCCGTGGCATATAGCGCTGGGCTGACGGCATACTCCTTCGCGATATCTCGAACTGCACAGTGGTCGAAGTGCCGCTTGATCCTGAAGCGGCGCAGGACTCGGTCGAGTGCATGTTCGCGCGCCTGCCGTCCGGGAACCGGCACGCGAAGGCTGTAGCTGAAGCGTCGTTTCACCGCTGGCTCGATTTCGTCGGTCTCGTTGGCGACCCAAATGCAGCGGATCCCGGGACGTTCCAGAATATCGTTGAGCCAGGCCTTGTCCGCGGCGTCTCCACTCGCGATCCAGGATTGGCCCGTTCCGAGGACATGATCGGCCTCATCGAACAGAAGTATCCGACCAGGAACTCCGGTAGATACGTTCCAGCACGCTTCGACGGCTGCTCGCCGAGTACCTGGAGAAGCACCGGCTCGGCCGAGAACCTCCAGTCCGTCCGCGCCCACCATATGGACAAGTCCTCGCGCCAGTGTCGTCTTACCGGTACCGGGAGGGCCGTAGAGCAGAACATGCACCGGTCGCTCACTTCGCGAACCAAGCAGACGCGCCAGCATCTCGATTTCACGATCCGCGACGCCGAGAAGCCGTGGATCGATATCGGGCTTGGGAACCGGCCCCCACAGATCCTGGAGGCGCACGGAGACCGACGGATCGGCGAACAGCTGGATGTACTCGGAGCTGATCGTCAACCACGCACCGCGCACGTCGAGGATTCCCATCTGGCGGAGCTTGCCGTTGAGGACGGCACTCATCTGCTCGTGGGTCATGGCGAGGGCTGTCAGCAGATACCCACGGCCGGACGGTCGATCGCATTCCAGGTGCCGATCGAAGTACTCCTCGACTCTCGGCCAGGAGGACATGCAGGACAAGAAGTAGGCGAGATGGTATTCGTCGTTCGACAACCCAAATGTCTTACCGACGGTATGGAGAGTGCTGACCGCACTTGCGGGTCCTCCGTCCGTGATCACGGAATCCAGCCGGGCGATGATCCGTTCAACTACGTACGCGTGAGACGACGACCCCGGCAGGCCGATCGCTGCCATGACCGCAGAGTAGCCATCTACCGCAATCGGGTGCGGGCCGTCGCACTGTGCGCAGTCTTGGTCCGGCAAGCCCAGTTCACTGCAGAACGACGCCGACGGTAGACCTAGCACCCAGGCCGCAAACTCGACCGATTCGCGGTCCAGGCATCCGTAGCGGCAGATAATCCGCCGAATCCAGAGGGCTGCTTGGGACTGCAGATAGACGTCGCTCGCCCCCGGGACGGGTAGACCCGTGGCGCTCCGATTTCGCGATCCGTGAAAGCCCATACCACCCCCAATCTCCAAAGAAGGAGGGCAGAATGCCGGATACGGATCGACTTGTAAACGATATCGCCGAAGATTCTGCAGAAAGTCACACGAGTCGATCGAGCATCGACGCGGCGGTGTTGCAATTCAGGCTAATCGGCCGACGACATGAAGCGGGGGGCACCTCTCGCGGTCGTGTGCATTTCGGGTGTGAAGGCCGGTCGAAAAGTGCGGCGGGTAGCGGTCGAGAAGTGCGGCACCTGCATTCGGCGCTGATGCTACCGGCGGGAGCCCGCTAGCCGCGTCGGCGACCATTGGCTGGCGTGATCACCGGGGGCGGAGTCCACCTTAAATCGCCCGCCTAACTGTCCAAGGAATGGGGGCCACTTCTGCCGCCAAAGGCTCCCCAGACCCCGAAGGTGGTCGAGCTTCTCAGGACGGCCCAGGAGTGGCGGCGGCAGCTCAACGCCGGTGAAGTCGAAAACCAAGCCGCCATCGCCCGCAGAGAAGGGATCACGCGCGCCCGGGTGACCCAGATCATGGCACTCATTCGCCTTGCCCCCGAGATCCAGAACCACGTCCTGTCCCTGCCCGCAACGGCCCACCGATCGGTGTTCACAGAGCGGGCTTTGAGGCCGATCGCCCAGTTGGACTGCAGCTCAGACCAAAGGACGCGTTTCGACTCCTTGTGCCGTCAGGCAAATGACCCCCGCCACAATCGTGCCGGCTTCGCATCATGACTGCCGAAGCCTATCAGCCCTCATCATCCTTGATGGTCTCGACGTCCTCCGACATTCCCAACTCCCTAAGGGAGACCCGCACTTCCTCGATCTTGGCTCTTGAGACGCCGCCGGCGGGCTTAACCTGCACCCCGAGAGTCAACGTAAGCCCACTGGCCGCCGCGAAAGGAGCGAGGACCTTGGTATAGAAGTTCATCCACTTCTGCGGCGTCAGGTTGCCACTCCAACGGAAACCGGCCGCCACGTCGGGCGTACCTTCGTCCTTAGGGTCTCTAGGAGAATGAACTGTAGAGGCACCATCAGACGGCTTACCAGCCGGATCGGAAGGGGCAGTCGGTGTAGTCGGACTCGGCAAGCCCGCCTGACCCGCCTTTTGGCGAACCTCGTAAGCGTCTGCATGTTCCTTCGTGATGATAAACACATCGTCCGCGAGTTCAAGTTCACTCTCCAGCATCGCTTTCCGGAATAGGAATGGGTCGTATGATCCGCTCTGATCCCTGACTACGTACGCCAGCATTCCGGCCTCGACTCCACGGGAGATTGTATGCTTCACCGCATCCGGGTTCACGAGCCGGGGAAACCGCGGTGATGCGAAGAACGCATCGCGAACAGCCTTGGTACTCCATTCGGGCAGCGCAGGGGGCCAATTGCGGACGAGGAAGTTCGGACTGACACCGTCGACGACGAGGTCCTCCTGCTTCAAACGGCCGAGGATGAGCGCGACCAACGAGTCCGCGGCGCTGGAGTGGACGAGGCCGAGATCGATTTTACGCAGGGCGTTCTTCTCGTCGAGGAGAAAGACGTTCTTATAAGTTCGCCAGACCGATTCCCGGAGGTCGCGTTTGGCCCGCTTCAGATTCTCTTCGAGCTGGTGGTGCTGCGACTCGTCGATGCGCAGCGTCTCCGTGTCGGCGTCGATGTCCTCCCAGGCGAGTACCTTCCTAGCCTCCTCGGAGAGCAAGGTGCCGTCCTCGGCCACGCACCAGATGAGCGCACTCTTGTAGGTCCTCGACGATGAGCCGTGCTCCTTTGCCATCGTCTCCATTAGCCGCGCCGTGGCCGTTTCTCCGGCCTCGTTCTCGGGGGCGAGAACGACGAGCGTGAGGGCTGCGCGGTCGGGCACCTGGTTCGTGCGCTCCGGGAAGAGGACACGTTCAACGCCCTTGCCAGCCCCGAACACCCTTTCGATCTCGGCGCGTACCCGATCGCGGATCGCGTTCGCTGGAACGCTCGCCCGCCGGTCGGCAAGGAGTTTGTTAAGGTTCGGCTGAAAGCTGAAGCGGAAGCGGTTCTTCTCGGCCGAAAGGAAGTAGCAGCTGTCGGACAGAGCCTCAAGACTCTGCTCGACGTTGCCAACGTCGAGGTCGGGCTCGGCCACGGCGAGGCGAACTTCCGGCAGCGTCGCCTCGCCCCGATGCTGGCCGCCATTGGATTCGAAGAAAATCGTGGTTGCCACCTTCCGATGGAGGCGCGCCTTCTTGACCTCGGCCGTCGCCTCCTTATCCAACCGCACCGCATGCGCGTGCTCCTTGCCCGCGATGTCGGTGGTCACCGCGCCCTCGAGACGCGACTCGCCGAGTTGCTCGAAAACCGCAGCGCGGAACGTCGAATCGGCGAGGGGCGCCGTACCAAGGGTAATCAGTGGGTCCTTGTGCGCGCCCTTGAAGCCCTCGACGTATGCGTGGGAGACCCACAGGGCCAGGAGGCGCAGGACGCCGCGGGTCTGCTGGAAGCGCGGGAGTGCCTGCCATTTCCGCTCGAACACCGAGAGGACCGACGGGTGGAAGGGGTAGCTTGACTCGAGTGCCTCACGCGCGTTGTCGACGGGGAACCAGCTCGGGAGCTGGTGGCGGTGCGATTCCATCCACTCTGCGTACTCGGTGACAGTCTTCGAAGCGTCAACCGGCAGGCCGTGCCACTCGAAGAGACGTCGGCGGATGATCTCGGAGGTCTCGGCCTCGGCCGACATGATCACGGCCTTGCCGAGACGATCGAGGAGCTTCTTCAGGCGCTCGTAGTCGGACTGGTCCTCGGCCGTCATCTCCAGCTCAGACGCGGGGATTGAGACGGCGAGCACCACGTTGTCCCGCGACCGCGAGACCTCGGATAGGTTGTGGAGGAAACTATAGAGCTGGCTCGCGAGCCCGCTCTTACGGCTGCGGCTGACGTAGTTCATCAGCTCGTCGAGCAGGATAAGCACGGGGCGATCGGCGGGAAGGATCCGCGAGACGACGTCGCCTCCGGGCGCCGTGAGCGTCTTCTCGTGCTCGGCGACGATGCCCAGGCCGTCGGCGCCGAGGAGTTGCCAGGCAATCTCGCCCCAGGGGGTCTTGCGGATGGGCGTGCCATCGGCGCCGCCGCGGCCGGAGATCGAGTCAAACTCTGTACCAACAAATACCGCCGTGGCAGCGCGCGGAATTTCAGCCACACCGGCCTTATCGAGGAGGGAGCTCACTCCCTTCCACTCCGCAGTCTCCGGGTGGCCCTGTGCGAGGTGGTAGAGTAGCGTCAGCGCGTGCGTCTTGCCGCCGCCAAACTGCGTGGTCATGTTGAAGACCGCGGAGGTCTCGACCTTCACCCCTGAGAGCCGCCGGATCACCTCGGCAGCGAGGCCCAAGAGGTTCTTTGTCAGGTAGGTTCGCTCGAAGAAGTCGGCGGGGTTCTGGTAGACGGCAGGTGCCCGCCCGTCGCGCACCTGGTCGAGGTGGACGGCGAACTCAGACGCATCGAGCGGTCGACCCTCGCGGAGGTCCTCGCGCGGTGTGATGACCTTGTACCAGGGCTTCAGAGCCATGTCGGGTTCTCCTTGTGGTTATCCAAGGCCCAGTCCCTTCTTGCGGGCGAGCACGCCGTCCACCCAACGCTTCTCGTCGGTCCCACTCGGATAGAGCGCCGAAAGCGACTGCGCGAGCTTCCAGAACGTAGCGGCACGGCCGACACCCTCCTCGACGAGGAAGCGCTTAAGCGCCTCGCCGCGGCCAGCGGCAAACAGAACCATCGCCTGGTGGACGCGGTCGAGCGTTGTCTCCCCGAGCGGCGGAAGGCCGACGTCGCCCCAGCCCGCGTCCTTCTCTGCCGCCTCCAGCTCCTCGAACAGCGTGAGCTGCTTCACCTGCTTGGCGCGGCGCGCCGGCGTCCGCTGGGCCTGGTCCTTGCCGAAGAGGTGCCGGGCCCGCTCGGCCACCGAGAAGAGGCGCGCCTGGTCGCCCTTGATCTCGACGACGCGCCCCAGGTCCTCGAGGTGGGCGCCGAGACCTTGAGCGATCTTGCGTGCGGCATCAAACTCCAGGGAGAATCCGGCGCCAGATTTGGCCTTGCCGGTGCTCTCATCCTCGTCGTCCTCGCCGGCGGACTCGCCCACGTCATCGTCGCTTGCGCTGGCCGCACCGTTGCTGTTCGCGCTCGTGGATAGAGTCCAGAGCCACATGGCGGTCAGGCGCGCGTCCTCCTCAAGATCTGTGGCGTCTGCGTCTTGGAATATCATCAAGAGTGCCTCGCGAGCAACCGCAGCCCAGACCTGCTCTAGGTACTCCCGAAGTTCGACCTTCTCCCCCGAGGCCTTTTCGACGCGAGAGTAGCGGGAAAAGATCTCGAGCGCCGGGCCAATACAGGCAAAGATCGCATCGGCGCCGACGACCCCCTCCCTAGCGAGCCGCGGCATCCAGCCATGGATTCGCTCGGGCAGTTCTCCCAACACGGTCCGCCAATCGCCTATGACGTTCTCGTATAGCGAGCCATCTGGGTTCTCGCGGGGTCGGCAAACGAGGTGTACGGAGGAAGCAAGAGCGGCGGAATTCATGGCCCGCAAACGAGAACCCATTTCAGTGTCGATTGGCCAGGAAGCTGTCATGGTCCATCCAGCGTTAACCATGGCCTGGAGCTGAGCTTCCCAGCCGCCAGTGGACTTATGGGCAAAGACAACGAGCCCAATACCAGAAGGCGCGAGTACCCGCCGACCTTCCGCCATTGCTCGCTGCATCGTAGCCTCGAATTTCCCCGCCGTCAGTCCCTTGACTTCATCAACAATGCACTCCTCCAACTTCGGCGTGGTCTCTTCGCCAAATAGACCCGGATGTAGATCGCCGAGCGTGCGCCGCAACCATACAAAGAAAAAGTCAGAGAGATCTGAGTAAGGCACTGCGTCGTAGTACGGCGGATCAGTGACGAACGCGTGGGCTGCATCATCAGGTAGCGGGTGCGCCGTTGCAGAAGCCAGTTGCGTATGGCCGGGATACGCTGCGTAGCCAGCGCTACGTAGGGCGATCATTACGCACTCAAGATTATGCAACCAATCACCAACGGAGTCACCAAACGGGTCTGCCTCCGCGAAATCCCACACCATCGGAATTGCTTGTCTAGTGAAGCCATGCTGCAACTTCGGTCCATGTGGATTCCAAGTGCATAGCGAGTTTGAGTGGTCAGCCTGTCGGTCCACCACGCAGGCAAGGCACGAGGCTACTGCTTCGGCTAATCCAGCGTCACACTCTTTTAGACACCGTTCATGCGCCTCACGAACCAGCCGAACAAACGTAACGAGCATCAGTGACTGACGAGGGGCGAATAGGTCACCAAATAGGTCCATTCCATAATTTCTTTGAGAGAACGCTCTCCCAGCGCCGCTTCCACCACCAAATGGCGTGGGCTCGTTTGGGACCAAACTGAATCGACCCTCATGCCTCGCTTCTCGCTGAGCCAATTCATGGACTGCTGCTTGAACCGATCCCCGGTCCCTCTCCTCCGGTAACCGAAAAAAACGCCCCTGCTGCCTCGGCCGGGTCGTCACCACGCATAGGAGCTTGGCGTCCGCCGCTCCACCACGGCGTGCCTTGAGTTGCGTTCGAACCGATGACACTGGTGTGGTGTAACCGCAGCACGGGCATGTCATTGCCCCCCGTCGTACTGTTCCTTGGTTGGTCTCTGCGGGCTTCGGATTCTCAACTATTTCAACGTCGACTCCGCTGCCATTCTTCCGAGGCACGAGCCGCATACCAATTCCCCGCCCACGCTTCTTCGACAACCATAACGAACGCAGGAGTGGCACCTCGGCTCCACAACCCGGGCCCTCGCAGCGGATCGTTCTTGCCCAAAGGTACGCGATCGGATTGGCGCCATCTTCGTCTTTTGGATAATAACGGCCGAGTTCCGCTTCCGCCTGATTCTTTACCCACCCGCCCCAGCGTAAGACCTCCTCCGCCAACCGCCCGCCGTACTTCGGGATGTATTCCAACACAACCTTGTTGAGTAATAGCGCTACCGGATTGAGATCCGATGCGAAGGCGTCGCCCCCGATCCTCAGCGTCTCCAGCGGTATGGCTCCACCCCCCGCAAATGGATCAATGACCAGAGGTCTTGTCCCCGGCGCTCCGCCGAGCGATTCATGCGCCGCCTGGGTTAGGCGCCGCGCTACCTCGAGAAAGTCTTTGCTAGTAGCGTTGTCCCAGTCTGCGAATTCGGCGATAAAGGCGAGCAGCGCTGCTCGCACTTCTTCAGGCGTTGACCAATCGCGCATCGCTCCCCCACGGCGATCGCGAAAGTCCCGCATCGCCGCAGCGGCTACTTCACGGAATCGATCTGGGCAAAGTTCATCAGCAGGGTCCGGCCAGAGTGCGGCGCAGAGCACGGCCCGGCAGGCCGCCAATGGCCGCCGGGCCCACCAAATGTGGAGCGTCGAGATGTGTCCATTCCGTATCGACTTTTCTCGCCGCGCATGCGAAGAGATCTCCCTTATCGGTAGATCCACCTCGATAAGTCGGTGGCAGTAATCACTCATCGACCCCTCCATCTGTATTGGCAAGGAGTCGTTGTAGGCACGCTAAAGTGCGGCGAAGACTGTCGCACCGCCCAGTTGCTACTTCGGGTCTCCAATGTCTCGAGGCGAACTCGATGATGCGTGAGGCATATGCCCGGCCCGCAGCACGTCCACTTCCAGGGCGAGGAACCATATCATCCCGGATGGCCATCTTTCGTGAATGCCGCGCGAGATCGACCATGGTTCTCTTGGGGTCATCTAGCGCTTCCGGATCCACGGGGACCCTGGTGCGCGGGACACCGAGAAACAACGAAATATTCTCGCGATCCGCCAAAAGCCATGTTTCTACTTCACGAACCGCAACACGAAAACACATTAATGGAGCAGGATTGGGAAGCCATTCGGCCGTCAGCGTTGGCGCACATTCTCCGTCACGGTCGAGATCAACGAGGACAAACCACGGGCTGAATCGGGCAGCATTGTTATACCCGCTAACCCGTTGCAGAAGAGCGGCTTTCCCGGCTTTACCGTATACGCCCCCGATTGTGGCTCCAAGGTGTTCGACGATCTGACGCACCACGGCTTCATCAGTAATTCCTTCCACTGCTATGTCGACACAGACCATCAGGCTACCGATCCCCAAAAAGCAAGAGCTGCTCGGCCCGATCCGGACGCGTCTTCGGCATCACGGCTTCGCTCAGAGTGACGCCACCCTCAAGCAGCCTGGGGATATCCTCGAAATCGCTCGCTGTTCGCACTCGTGTACCTTCGCGATCCGGTAAAAATAGGAGGACCTCATTAAGACCAATCCCTTCATCTTGGATTAACTCTGAAGAGTGTGTGCTTAGGATGATTTGCCTGCCGGATCTCCGAGCAAGCCGGGCGAACATTTGCGGCAGATATCGAACGACCTCGGAATGCAGGGAAAGCTCCGGTTCCTCCAGCAGAAGGGGGCCTCCTCCTTCCATCGCAGCCCAGAGAAGCCCCATAAGCCGCAAGGTTCCGTCCGAGAATTGCTCCTCTGTCTGCCAGGCCCCTTGGGGACGCCAGTGGTCGTACTTTCCCCGGAGATGTGGAGTGCCGCGCGGATCCCTCCACAGTTCAACCTGCGTGAGCTGCGGGACCGCTACCGACAGTGCTCCGACAACGCGACGCAACCGTGCACTTCGGGTCCTCTCTGGCGTTTTTGCGATCTGTTCGAGAAAGTCGCCGCCGAACGGATCTTGTACCCGCCCTACTGACCGATCAGGTTCCCTCACTAGTTGTGGTACGACGTGCAGGTAACGAACCGATGCAAAGAAGTGCCCAAGCTCTCGAAAGTCACGATTGACATTCACCTGTTCAAGATACGTCTGAGTAAGACGCTCCGGATCTTTCTTATCCGCCTCATTCGGTCGATCGAGTACAATTCGATTCCCGCGCAAGACCCTTTCTCTCTTGACGACCGGACGCCGACGATTGTCTTGGTTGAAGACAAGTTCGTACTGCCAGGATTGATCATCCGCAGTTTCCTTTACGGTCGCGTGGACCACTATATCGGAATACTGACGAGCGGCCAGGCACCGAAGCACGCTTACACCCCCGCGACGGGTTACTGCTTCCTGAAAACCTCCTCCCGATGTGGCGAGATCGCGCAGAAAGCGAAAAACATCGAGGAAGTTCGATTTACCTGCTGCATTAGGTCCAACAAGAAAGCCTCGCTGCTGTAGATCGACCTTTGCCGCAGCGAAGTTCTTCCAGTTCTCGACACGGATTGAGGCAAACCTCAGCGGCGTACTTTGCTTCTCTTTCATGGCGTGTCCCCCAAAGCCTCATTCAGGACCTCCGGAGCGTCTAGATGGTAATGCTCGACGCGGACGACTGCCTTCCAGGTTAATCTGGCGGGATCGTTGATTGCGTGGAGCTCCGGAGCCTCCGCGCAGTTATAAACGACGTAGAGCCAGTAGTCGTTGCCAAGGCGTTGGGCAGTCCGATATTCGTTGGCAGAAAGCGCTACTTCTCCCACGTGGGCGCGGCCTTTAACTTCGATGAATCGCACCTCAATGAAGGTGCCGGGATCATTGGGGTGAGGACGCCGCGAGATGAGATCGAAGCCACGGTTTTCCGACTCGACGCTTTCCACCACCCAGCCACGCGCTTCCTCGTGCCGGATGGCATCCCGCACGGCTACTTTCTCAACCTCTACGTCGCGCACCATAGGCGTAACCTCTGGGCACGACCTGTCAGGGTGGGGCATCACCCATGCGCAGCCGTGGTGCGCAATGTCGCCAATCGTGCAGTGCCGCTCCATCTCGAGTTGATCACGCCGCAGCTCAAGGCGGCGGTTCAGCTCGTCGAGGTGATGCTCGGCCTGTGCGATGTTCCCGGCAAGGCCCGGCGTCGTGTCGCCCGCTTGCTGCTTCGAGACTAGGTCAGCGAGCTGCAGGTTTTGGCGGTGGATCAGCTCGCCGAGCGAGATTTCCATGTGCTCGCGGACGACCTGGTTCTCCCGGGCGCGCTGCTCAGAAACCTCGTTGAGGAAGGGCGTCAGAGCACGGTTGACCAGCTCTAGCTCGACTGCCTGGCGGTCCGGCAACGCAGGCGCGACGGGTGCCCCGGTGCCTTTGGGGGCCGGGATGACGTCGAGAAGGAGTGTCGGTTGGCGGACGGAGAGCGTGCCGTCGAGGTCGGCGCGGACGACGAAGAGCTTCCGGTGGAGCGTGTTGCCGCGCCCGTCCTTGATGGATGCGCCGAAAACATCGATCCGATACGGCTGCGTCGAATGCAGGTCAAAGAAGGCAGCACCGCGGCGCAGATCGTCGGTCACGCGCTCTCGGACGTCGGCGCGCACCACTTCGAACAGCGGGTGCCCGGGCGTCACCCACTCTAGCGTGGGGTCGTCGCCGAGCTGACCCTTGTCGAAAGTGACGCGCTGGTAGGTCTTGCCGAGGCGGCCGAATCTGGGCTCCATCTCCTCGCCGAGCGTGACCAGCGTCTTGGGTACCTTGCCGATCCGGTAGACGTGGGGCTTGCCCCTCTGCTCGGAAGGATGCACGCCGGCGATGGGCCCGGCGGCGACGAAGAAATCCTCAATCACCTCGGGGACTAGGCGGCGTTCCTTGGCCTCAGCCGACTTGCCGATCAGGGCGCCGAGGTTGAGCTCGCGCTTGGCGAGGCCCTCCAGCGTCGAATCGGTAATCTCGCGGAAACGCTCGGAGTTGATCTCGCGGACGATGCGCTCCTCGATGCTCGGGGCAGAGAGTCGCTGGGCGTACATCTCGCGGAAGAGCTTCTCCAGCAGGTTCGAAGGGAACACCTCGCCGACAACATCGAAGACCTTATCGGTGCCGAGTTCGTTCTTGATCTCCAGTAGGCGGGAGAGAAGCTTCTGAAGAACGCGACCCTCGCGCGTGTTGACCGCCACGAAGTTGAAAATCAGGCAGTCGTGGGTCTGACCGTAGCGATGGATCCGGCCCATGCGCTGCTCGAGACGGACCGGGTTCCAGGGGATGTCGTAGTTGATCATGAACCAGCAGAACTGCAGGTTAATCCCCTCACCTGCGGCCTCGGTGGCCACAAGGACCTGAGCCTCTTCACGGAATTCGCGCTCCGCGTAGATTCGGGTGCCGGGCGTGTCCCGATCACCGATCTTCATCCCACCGTGGATTTGCGTGACCGTCAGGCCCCACTCGCGGAGCTTGCCGAACGGGCGGCCGTCCTTGCCGTCCCCTGCGAGGTAGTCGAGGGTCTCTTTGTGCTCCGTGAATAGCAGCAGCTTCATGCGCGGGTCGTCGAAGATGTGGTGCTCGTGCAGAACCTCGCGCAGTTTGGCGAGCTTCGACTCGACTTCCCTCTCCTGCAGTGCCTTCGCATGGTCGATAAGCTTGCCGAGCCGCTGGATCTCGTCGCGCAGAGCTGCGGGATCGACGGAAACGACGACGCCTTCGAGCTGATCGCGGATCTCGTTCTGTTCTTCCTCAGTCAGGTCGTCAAAGTCCTCGGGCAGCTTCCGCTCGATCAGCTCCTGCCGGTGTTTCTCGGGATCTTCCAGAATCCGTTCCCGCTTCTCGCGCATCCGCTCGAGACTGCGGCGGACCGCGTAGACGCTCGACGCGAAGCGGCGCTGGAGCATCGCCATGGTGAACCCGAGCGCGCGCGCCTGCGGGGAGTCGCTCGACGCAGCTTTGATCGACTGGTCTTCGACATAGCGCGTGAGCGCGTCGTAGAAGTCGTACTCCTCGCCGTCGAGGTCAAATTTGGCCGTGCGCACATCGCGGTTAGTGAAAAGCGGGTGGACCTGGCCGTTCCCGTCAGGAAAAGTGACCAGCGCTTCCTTCGTGCGACGCAAGTAGAACGGCGCCTCGTGCCGGCGCATCGCCTCCTCCAGGCTCTTCACGTCCCCGTAGACATCGCGGTCGAGGAGCGAGAGAAACAGTCGGAAGTTCTCTGGGTCGCCCTTATGCGGCGTAGCGGTCATCAGGAGATAGTGGTCCGTGCGGTCGCCGAGCGCCTCACCGAGTTGAAACGCAAGCGTCTTCTTCTCGTGACTGTAGGCGCTCATCTTGTGCGCCTCGTCGACGATGATGAGGTCCCACCGGCTGCGCAACAGGCTCTCCTTGGCGTCCTCGACGCGGGAGATCCAGGAGACAGAGGTGACGACCTGATTTTTCTCCTGCCACGGGTTCTGGCCGTACTGGCTGCGGAGGATCTCGCCGCGCATGACCTCGAACTGCTCGCGGAACTTGTCCTTCATCTCCCGCTGCCACTGGAAGGTGAGGTTTGCGGGTGCCACGATCAGCGTACGCTGGACCAGACCGCGAATCTTTAACTCCTTGAGGAGCAGGCCGGCCATGATCGTCTTGCCAGCCCCGGGGTCGTCGGCGAGCAGGAAGCGGATGCGAGGGAGCGCGAGAAAGTACTCGTAAACCGCCTCGAGCTGGTGCGGGAGCGGGTCGACGCGGGCAATCGAAAGCGAGAAGTAGGGATCGTATTCGTGCGCGAGCCCGAGCCGCTCGGCTTCGACGCCGAGGCGGAAGCGGACGGGATCCCCGTCGAACGGCTCTGTGACCGGGGAGACGGTGAGTTGTTCGAGCTGAGCCGGACTCAAAATCGGGTCGTGGACTTGCCCCGAGCGAAGGCCCTTCGCGACGAGCTTGACCGATTCCCCCATAGGGATCGTAGTGATGACCTCGACTGGCTCCGGAAGCAGCGGGCCGCGGACTACCACGCCTGGCGACAGTCGATCTGACGTGGGCCGGGTCATTGATTCTTACCTTCTGAGCTCTTCGGTTTGACATCGGGTGTGGCTGCTACGGTTCGCGCCCACTCATCCACTTCGGTGAGTTTGAACTTCCAGAACTTCCCGATGCGATGTGCAGGCAGTCCCTTCCGGTCGATCCAGCGGTAGACAGTCTCGCGGGCAATACCCAAGTGGGCCGCAACCTCATCTACCGAGTGCCAGCGATCTGCCATAGGGAACTCGGCCTTCCCGCCCGTCGTCCATCGTCAGTGAAAAAGGAACATCGTCGGTCAGAGTAGGAGATGCTCAGCATCCTGTCAACAGCTACGATCTAGCGGGGTGTGCGGTGGTTGTGACACGATCTGGGGCCCCCGGCGAACGAGGAAGAGGGGGTTGTTCAGCTCTTCTTCAGCGTCCCCACCACGGCAGGCAGAATCTTCTCCGCCGACCGCCCGATCACGTACCCGCCCAGGCCGATCTCGACGATGTCCCAGAGCTTCAGGACCTCGGCCTCGCCGAGGTTTGGGGCCGACCAGCCGAGCCACCGAGCCACGATCAACCCGACGAAGACCAGCATCGTGATCGGCCGCCAGGTCCGCTGGAGCCAGCTTTGGCGTTGGGCCTCGGACCTGACGACTTCAGCAGCCGCCCGTTCGATCTCCGAGGTATGTTTAACGACCGCCAAGGTGAGCGCCAGCCAGAGTCACGAATGATGCTCGCCTTAGCCCTCAGCCCCCCCGGCCTTACCATCCTCCGCCGCGACGTCATAAACCGCCGTCGCCGCGAACCCTCCATCCACGAAGTCCACCTCGACCCCCTGCCCTGGAACCACCTCCCCCGCCAGGATCGCATCCGCCACCCGATCCTGCACCTCCCTCTGGATGACCCTCTTCACCGGCCGAGCCCCGAACCGCGGATCCCACCCCATCTCCGCGATCTTCGCCACCGCGGCGTCCGTGGCCACGAGCTTCAGGTCCTGCTCCCGCAGCACCCGGTCCACCTTCGCCAGCTCGAGCCGCACGATCGCCAGGATCTGCTCACGCCCGAGGCTCGAGAACCTCACGATCCCGTCGAGCCGGTTCAACAGCTCGGGCCGGAAGTACCCGCCCAGCTCCTCGACCACCGCCCGCTGCCGCTGCTCGCGTCCCTCGGCGCTCTCGCCGGCCTCGGCCTCGAACCGCGCGTCCTGGCCCAGGTTCGACGTCATCACCACGAGCGTGTTCCGGAAGTCCACCACCCGCCCGTGCCCGTCGGTGAGCCGCCCATCGTCCAGGAGCTGCAACAGGACGTTCATGACCTCGGGGTGCGCCTTCTCCACCTCGTCGAGCAGGATCACCGAGTACGGATGCCGCCGCACCGCCTCGGTGAGCTGCCCGCCCGACTCGAACCCCACGTACCCCGGCGGCGCCCCGATCATCCGCGCCACCGCGTGCCGCTCCATGTACTCCGACATGTCCAGCCGCACGAGGTGCTTCTCGTCCCCGAACAGCTGCTCGGCGAGCGCCTTCACCAGCTCCGTCTTCCCCACGCCCGTGGGCCCCAGGAACAGGAACGACCCCATCGGCCGCTCGTGCCCGACGAGCCCCGCGCGGCTGCGTCGCACCGTGCGCGCCACCTCGGCCACGGCCTCGTCCTGGCCCACGACCCGGGCGCGCAGACGGTTCTCGAGGTCGCGCAGCTTCGCCGACTCCTCCTCGACGAGCCGGGTCGCGGGGATCCCCGTCCACTTGCCCACCAGCTCGGCGATGTCGTCCTCGGTCACCTCTTCCTTCAGGAGCGGCTGGTCGCCCTGCACGGCGGCGAGCGCCTCGCGCGCCTTGCGCAGCTCGGCCGCGATCCGGGTCGACTCGCCGTACTTCAGCTCGCTCGCCCGGGCGAGGTCGCCCGCGCGCTCGGCCTGCTCCGTCTTGAGCTGGATCTGCTCCTGCTTCGCCTGGAGCGCGCGGATCGCGTCGATCGCCCGCTTCTCCTCCTCCCAGCGCGCGCGCACCTGCGACAGCTCGTCCCGCAGCTCGGCGATCTGCCCGTCGATGGCCTCGCGCCGCGACACGGCCGACTTCTCGGTCTCCTTCTCGAGCGCGAGCTTCTCCATCTCGAGCTGGTTGAGCTTCCGCTGGAGCTGGTCCACCTCGCCCGGCACCGAGTCGATCTCCATGCGCAGGCGGCTTGCGGCCTCGTCCATGAGGTCGATGGCCTTGTCCGGCAGCATGCGGTCGGCGATGTACTTCTGCGACAGCTTCACCGCGGCCACGATCGCGCCGTCGGTGATGCGGATGCCGTGGTGGACCTCGTACTTCTCCTTCAGGCCGCGCAGGATGGCGACGGCCTGCTCCCAGGTGGGCTCCTCGACCATCACGGGCTGGAACCTGCGCTCGAGCGCGGGGTCCTTCTCGATGTTTTGGCGATACTCGTCGAGCGTGGTGGCGCCGACGCAGTGCAGCTCGCCGCGGGCGAGGGCGGGCTTGAGGATGTTGCTCGCGTCCATCGCGCCCTCGGCCTTGCCCGCGCCCACCAGGGTGTGCATCTCGTCGATGAACAGCAGGACCTGGCCCTCAGAGTCGGTCACCTCCTTGACGACCTTCTTGAGGCGCTCCTCGAACTCGCCGCGGTACTTGGCGCCGGCGAGCAGCGCGCCCATGTCGAGGGCCCAGAACTGCTTGCCCTTGAGGCCCTCGGGGACGTCGCCCTCGACGAGCCGGCGGGCGAGGCCCTCGGCGACGGCCGTCTTGCCGACGCCGGCCGGGCCCACGAGGACGGGGTTGTTCTTGGTGCGGCGGCTCAGGATCTGCACGACGCGCCGGATCTCCTCGTCGCGGCCGATGATGGGGTCGATCTTGCCCTTGCGGGCGAGGTCGCAGAGGTCGCGAGCGTACTTCGCGAGAGCCGACTCCTGGCCGTTCTCGGCGCCAGACTCCTGGTCGCCCTCGTAGGCGCCGGGCGCGGTCTGGTCGAGCGCGCGGGCGAGCTTCGCCGCGGAGATGTCGAAGGTCCTGAGCACGCTGCCCGCGCGGCCCCGGTCCGCCGCCATCGCCAGCAGCAGCTCCCGGGTGCCCACCATGCCGCCCGACCGCTGCGTGGCGAGGTTCTGCGCCTCGAGCATCGCGGTCTGCAGCTCCCGGCCCGGGTCCGGGGCCTCGCGGCGGCTGATGGTGGGCAGGCTTCTCAGTTCGTTCTCGGTGGTCCGCAGGACGAGCTGCGGGTCCAGCTCGAGCGAGCGCAGGGTCGTGACCGCGAGCCCCGGTTCGGCGAGCATCGCCCACAGGAGGTGGAGCGGCGCGATCTCCCCGTGGTTCATGGCGAAGGCCTTCTGCTGGGCCTTCTGCAGGGCCTCCATCGCGTTGACGGTCCAGTTCTTCATGGGCGAACGTCCTTTCGGGGCGGGCCGGCCGGCATGGATGATCACCTGGCCGGCGGGATATATTCGCCTTGGTTTTGCACGGGGCGTGCCAGGTACGATCCGCGACGGTCGTGTGGCTATATATAAATCAGACAACAACTTGTCCGCAATTGTCGACGATTGTCGACGGTATACGGACGGGTGTCGTGGGCCGGTGACAGGGTTTTCGCGTCATATCGACAGCACGTGTCGTGACGCGAGCGTCGGGAAGCCGGACTGCGGCGCCATAGCCGCGAAGGGTCTGGATCGGCCTCCGCCGGGCCTGCTGGTTGCCGGGAAGACGTCCGATCCTGCGCCCCATTGACACGACCTCCCGCCTGTCTTACAATGTAAGACATGAGCAGATCCATGACCATCCGCCTCGAACCCTCCTTGATCGACCTCCTGGACCGCGTCGCGGCCCGGTCCGGCCGCACGCGCAGCGACCTCGTCCGCGAGGCGTTGCAGCGTCAGCTCGGGCTCCTCGAGTTCGAGCAGCTGCGGCGATTGATCATGCCGTATGCGGAGGCGAAGGGCTACCTGACCGACGAAGACGTTTTCCGCGACATCTCGTGAAGGTCTTCTTCGATACGAACGTCTTGGTCAGCGCGGTCGCAACTCGCGGATTGTGCGCCGACCTGGTCCGCCTGGTCCTGTCCGAGCACGAGCCGGTGATCGGCGAGGTCGTGCTAGCGGAACTCGCGGCGGTGCTCGGCCGCAAGCTTTCGCTGCCGCAGGAGGTGATCGCGAGCGTGGAGGAGAACCTGCGCCGCGGCGAGGTCGTGCCCCGGCCGCCGGCGCCGTCGACCCTTCCCGTCGACGATCCAGATGACCGCTGGATCCTCGCGAGCGCGATCGCCGGCAACGCGGACGTGCTGGTGACCGGCGACCAGGGCCTGCTCGCCGTCGCCGGAGAGGCCCCGCTGCGGATCCTCGATCCGCGGGGATTCTGGACCCTGGTGCGGACGCGGTCGGGTTCGGGTTGAACGCATCGCACGCGCGAGGCCACGGTTCACGGCGGTGCTGGCAAGCACGGTGTGCGGTGTGTGGTGTGCGATATACAGAATACTGCGTCTCCTGGCGCTTTCTGGCGCATATTTTTGCCATATCGGAACGAGTTGCGCCGGCGCAACTGACGATCGCTCAAATGACGGAACGGTGAGCGGGCTCTCGTGGACGTCGGTCGACCATGCGTTCGTGCCGAGCCGGCCTCCGGTGACCGGATCACAGAGCCTCGCCTCGAGGACTGAATCGGTGAAGCGGAATCGCGGGAGGTACCCCGTTGATTTTCTCTTCTAGCTGAATGCGGCCGAGAATCAGGAGGTGGTCGCAAATTGCGACCACCGCAGCGTATGGCGGAGCACCAAGAACTGGCGAAGCGTCTCGGAGACCTCAAGCGGATCGGTTTCGCGGCGGAAGATCCCTGACGCGCCGATCGCACAGCCAGGCGGCTAGGTTGCCCCCCGTCGCGCCCCTACCCGCGCCCCGGCGGACACGCCGGCCCGGCGGGGTTTCGCGCGGTCCCTGACTGCGCCGGCGTCCGGCGCGCGGCGGTGCCCAGCGCGCACCCGCTGCAGCCGCACCCGCACGCCGGCCCCGGCGCGGCGGCCGGCTGCTTCCGCCGCGGGCGCACCGACCGCCAGAGCGAGCGGCCCGCCCAGGCGACCGCGCCGGCGACGATCAGCACGGTCAGGATGGTGTCTAGGTGCGCCATCACGCGATCCCCGCGAGACGGCCGCCCTGGAATACCAGCACGGTCAGGATCCAGGCGAGCAGCGTGAGGCCCCAGAACTGGAACTGCGCCCAGCGCCAGCTGCCGCTCTCCTGGCGCGTCACGGCGACCGTGGACATGCACGGCGTGGCGATCAGGCAGAAGAGCATGATGCAGTAGCCGACCAGCGGGTCGTAGTGGCGGCGCAGGCGCGCGCGCAGCGCCTCGGCGTTCTCGTCGGGGTTGCCGACGGCGAAGACGATGCCGAGCTGCGCCACGAACACCTCCTTGGCCGCGAAGGCGCCGATGAGCGCGGTGCCGATGCGCCAGTCGAAGCCCATCGGCCGCAGGATCGGTTCGAGCAGGCGGCCGGCGCGGCCGGCCACGGAGTAGGCCATGGCGGCCGCGGCCTCGACCTCCGCGGCGGTGGCCGCGGCGGCGTCCGGGCCGGCGTCCGAGCTGCCGTCCAGGCCGGCAGTCGCGCCGGCGGCCGGGGCGATGGCGGCCGGCGCGGGGGTGGCGTCCGCGGGCGGTGTCCAGCCCGCCGGCGGCTTCGGATAGCTCGTCAGGGCCCACAGGAGGATCGACACGCCGAGGATGATCGTGCCGGCCTTCTTCACGTAGAGCCAGCCGCGGGTCCACATCTGGCTCACGAGGTTGAGCGCGGTCGGCATGCGGTAGGGCGGCAGCTCCATGAGGAACGGCGTCGTCTCGCCGCGGAACAGCGAGCGCCGCAGCAGGCGCGCGCCCACGAGCGCGAGCACGATCCCGGTCACGTAGAGCGCCCACAGCACCGGGCCCTGCCACCGCTGCGGGAAGAAGGCGGGGATCAGGAGCGCGTAGATCGGCAGGCGCGCGCCGCAGCTCATCAGGGGCAGCACCAGCATGGTGATCAGCCGGTCGCGCCTGGTCTCCAGCGTGCGCGTGGCCATGATCGCGGGCACGGTGCAGCCGAAGCCGATCAAGAGCGGGATGAAGCTCTTGCCGTGCAGGCCGGCGCGGCTCATCACGCGGTCCATGACGAACGCGGCGCGGGCCATGTACCCGCTGCCTTCCAGCAGCGCGATCGCGAGGAACAGGAGCAGGATGTTCGGGAGGAACACGAGCACGCCGCCCACGCCGCCGATCACGCCGTCGACGAGCAGCGAGCGCAGCGGACTCTGCGACCCCGCCGGCCACAGGCCCGCGATCCAGACGCCCAGCGATCCGATCCCGTTCTCCATGAGGGTCATGAGCGGATCGCCGAGCGTGAACGTGAGGTTGAAGACCACGAACATCAGCGCCAGGAAGATGGGGACGCCCCAGACGGGGTGCATGGCGATCCGGTCGAGGCGGTCGGTGCGGTCGAGGCCCGGCAGCGCCCGGCCGCGGACCGCGCCGCGGCAGATCCCGTCGATGTACGCGTACCGCTGGCGGCTGATCGTCACGTCGCTGGTGTCGGCGCCGTCGAGGTCGAGCTCGGCCGCGGCTTCCTCGGCCTGGACGGCGATCGCCGGATCGTCGAAGGACCGCAGGACCGCGTGGTCGCGCTCGAGCAGCTTGACCGCGTGCCAACGCCGTTGCCCGGCCGGCACGCCGCTGCCGGTGGCGAGCGTGCCGACCAGGCGCTCGATCCGCGGCTCGACCTCGCGGCCGAAGTCCACCCGCGCGGGTGGCCTGTCGCCGTTGTGGCCCGCGACGGCGATCACCGAGGCGAGCACGTCGTCGAGCCCGACGCCGCGGCTGCTCACGGCCGGCACGACCGGCGCGCCGAGCCGGCGTTCGAGCAGCGTGGTGTCGAACTCGAGGCCCTTCGCGGCCGCCACGTCGCTCATGTTCAGGACCACGACCACCGGCAGGCCCAGCTCCAGCAGCTCGGTCGTGAGGTAGAGGTTGCGTTCGAGGTTGCTCGCGTCGACGACGTCGACCACGACGTCCGGGCCGCCGCCGAGCAGGTAGTTGCGCGCGACCAGCTCCTCCTCGCTGTAGGCGGTCAGGCTGTAGGTGCCGGGCAGGTCGACGAAGTGGAGTTCGGCGTCCGGCGTGCGCCGGATCCCTTCCTTCCACTCGACGGTCACGCCGGGGTAGTTGCCCACGCGCTGGCGGGCGCCGGTCAGGCTGTTGAAGAGGGTGGTCTTGCCGGAATTGGGGTTGCCGGCCAGGGCCACCGTGATGCGCTTCACCTCGGATCACCTGCCCATCGGATGTTTGGCCCGACAAAAACTCCCCGGAAAAAAAAGCGGTCAGGAACGGTCAGTCGACCTCGATCTTCATCGCCATGCCGCGGCCGATGCAGATGCGCGCGTTGTTGACCGCCACCACGAACGGTCCGTTGCCGCCGTTGCGCAGGACGGTCACCTCGGCGCCCGGGATGAGCCCCAGGGCGGCCAGCCGGCCGCGCAGGTTGCGCCCGCCCTGGATCGAGCGCAGCACCGCCTTGGTCCCCTCGCGGATGAGCGCGAGCGGCATCTCACGCCCCCTTCCCGGAGACGAAGTCGCCCTGGTTGCCGTCCCAGCGGACGGCCGTGCCCGGATGCCGGTGCCGGAAGGCCATCATGAGGCGCAGCCGCTCCAGCACGTCCTGGCTCATGCCGTGCTCGAGACGGCAGGCGTCCGCCTCCGCCAGCTTCGAGTCCAGCCCGAGGACCTCGACCAGGAAGCTCCGCAACGCCGCATGTCGCTCGACGACGCCGGCGGCGGCCGTCTGGCCGTCCTCGGTCAGGGTGACCAGGTCGTAGGGCGCGTAGTTGACGAGTCCCTTCTCCGCGAGGGATCGCAAGGCCTGGGTCACCGAGGAGTTGTGCACTCCCAGGCGATCGACGATGTCCTTGGCGCGGGCGGCCTGCTTGCTCTCGACGATGTGGTAGATCGCCTCGAGGTAGTCTTCCAGGCTGGCGCTCAGCTGCGGACTCGCTCGCATCCCCTCGACTCCTGGCAAGGGCGCGGTCGCCCCGCCGTATGGTGGCCCGGTGAAAAATTTAACGCCCGGTGTGCGTGATGCCAAATTCTTTTTGCCACCCCTAAACCCCCGTCCGCGGACAGCGCCCGGCCGGCGTCCGCCGGCGGGCTCTCGCGGTCAATTCTCCCGGTAGAGGTTGTCGATCCCCGTGAGGTTCTGCCGGATGTCCCAGATCAGCTGCGGCAGCCTGGATTCGGGCAGGCCCACGCGGGCGAACAGCGCTCCGTGGGGAGCGGGATCGAAGTCCGTGCTCAGGTCGATCGGCTCGCCGTGGCCCACGTGCCAGGTGTCCACGACGACCTCGGCCAGCTGGAGCACCCGCGCGCCCGGTGCGATCGCGGGCGCGTCCGGGGCCTGGTGATGGTCCCGGATCGACTCGACGATGGTCTCGGGGAGCCGCCACTGCCGCAGGATGTACTCGGCCAGCTCGGCGTGGTCCATCCCCACCGCGGCGGCTTCCTCGGCCAGGGTCACCGGCCGCTTGCCCGGGATCGGGTCGAGGTAGTCGTCGATGATGAGCTTGCCGACGTCGTGGAGCAGCCCCGCCACGAAGCCCTCCTCGGCGTGCATCGGCTTGACGGGCAGGACCCCGAGCAGCGCGCGCGCGGCGAGTCCGATGGCGGTCGAGTGCATCCAGTATCCGCGACTCGGCTCGTACGCGTAGTTCTTCAGGCGCAGCCGGGTGAGGCCCTCGGTGCTGACGGCGAACACGATCTTCTTCATCTGGTCCAGCCCCACCAGCACCACGGCCTCGGGGATGGAGCGGATGTGGCGGGGACGGCCGTAGAGGCCGCTGTTGGCCACCTTCAGCAGCCGGGCCACGAGCGCCTGGTCCTTGCTGAGGACCGACTCGAAGTCCTTCGCGGTGAAGTACTCGCGCCGCGAGAGCGCCAGGAACTCGGCGACCACCGAGGACAGGCTCGGCAGGTCCTCGATGCGCTTCAGCACGTCGAGCCTGACCTCGCGCCAGCCGGTGTCGCTGGCGTGTTCGAGCGTACGAGTCGTCATGGGCGAACACTCCTCGGGCCGGTTGCATTTCGCGATGAACGGTACGGTGGCCGGTCCAATCGCCGAAGCACACGGCGTGCCAGCCGCGCGGCGGACCCGCGCCGCCGGACGCTCTGCCGGGTTCATGATCGGCCGCCGGCGGGAAGACCTGAGCCGGCGGTGGCGCCGGCCTGGCTTCTCAGGCGTCGATGTCCGGGACCTCGCGCGCCGTTTCCCGCTTCCCGCCGGTCCGGTAGGCCTCCGGCAGGCTCGGCACGGGGGGCGCCGTGGTGACGCAGACGAGGAGGTAGACGAACAGTCCCACGACCAGCAGGGCGGGGACCCAGCCCGGCACGCGCCCGATCGCCAGGATCTCGAACCAGTTCTCGCCGGCGGCCCGCCGCTGCAGGACCACGACCAGCACCCAGCCCGCGATCAAGGCCACGAACAGCGGCGCGTAGACGCGCCCCAGTCGCGAGCGGATGGCCTGGCGCAGGGAGAGATGGAAGCGCGGGGTGAACAGGTCGTCGGCCACGCAGAGGCCCCAGTCGACCATCGGGCTCGTGAGGTCGCGGCGCAGCAGGGGTCCGTAGAAGTTCTCCTCGATCATCCGCAGGCGCGAGTGGAACACGTCGAAGAAGCGGAAGCGCTGCGCCTCCAGGATCAGGAACAGCAGGTTGGCGTACATGCCCGCGAGCAGGGTCTGCGCGGCGTATTCCGGGCGGTTGAAGGCGAAGCTGAGGATGCCGGCCGTCGTGAAGATCGCCCAGTTCGTGGTGGTGTCCAGGCGGAGGCGCCACGACAGCGACCGCTGCAGCTCGCCGCGGTAGAGGTGCGCCATTGCGGTGATGTACTCGCCGCGCAACAGCGGCTGGCCCTCGAAGTCCGGGAACGGCTGCTTGCGTTCATCCATGGCGACTCCCGTCTCACTGGCGGACCGGATACGTGCCCGCGAGCGCGTCGCGCAGGATGCCCTTGACTTCCTCGCTGAAGTCCTTGCCCAGCATCCACTCGAGGTAGCCGCGGTCCTGCTGGTTGCGCGCCATGTCGCGAAGCGACTTGCCCTCGTGCTTGCCGAAGGCGAAGACCGCGTCGCCCTGGTCGTTCCAGCGGAACTTGCGGCCGCGGTCGACGAAGCGTTCCTGGCCCCGGTTGCAGAAGGCGTGCAGGCCGTCGGCATCGCGCGGCAGGTCCGGGTAGCGCGCGAGCTGGGCGTCGAGGACGTCGAGGGTCGCCAGGGCGTCGGCCTCGGCGGAGTGCGCGCCGGCGAGTTCGCGCCCGCAGTAGAAGCGCACGGCCGCGACGAGGTTGCGCGGTTCCTTCCGGTGGAAGATGACCATCGCGTCCAGCAGCCGCCGGCCGCGGGCCTGGAAGGCGCCGCCCTCGCGCCGGATCTCCGCCTCGAGCAGCGGCAGGTCGAAGTTCAGCGCGTTGAAGCCGACGAGATCGGCGCCAGCCAGGAACTCCTCGACCTCCGCGCGGATCTGGCTGAAGCTCGGCGCCGCGCGCACGTGCTCGTCGCGGATCCCGTGGACCGCGGTCGCCTCGGCGGGGATCGGCCGCTGCGGATTGACGAGCGTGGTGAACGTGCGGCGCCCGCCGTCCGGCTCGACGCGCACCAGGGCGATCTGGACGATGCGGTCCTTCGCGGGGTCGGTGCCCGTGGTCTCGAGGTCGAAGCACACGAGCGGGCGATCGAGCTGGAGGTTCTGCATGCGCGGTCGACTCCGGATTGACGGCCTGGCCTGCAAGATAGCACGGCCGCCGCGGAGTGTCGCCCGCCGTGTCCTCAGGCTGTCTCGTCGGACGCGGGCCTCGCGCGCAGCAGCGCGATGCCGCCGGCCACGAGCGGACCGACGAAGAGAACGAGGACCATGGCCTTGCTCAGGTCCTGCAGGGCGAACGCCCGGTCGAGGCGGAAGGCCCAGATCGCCGCGGCGCCCGCCGCGAGCAGCAGCGATCCGGCCAGCCGCGGCAGCCGGTGCGCGAGCCACGCCAGCGCGAAGAAGCAGAGCGCCGGCAGGGAATGCATGAGCATGCCGAGCGGTTGCTGCCAGCTGTCGGCGACGCTGAACAGGAGCCAGAACGTTCCGAACACCAGCAGGGTGGTGCTCGCCGCCCGCTGGGCGCCCCAGTAGGCCAGCAAGGCGCTGAAGAGCCAGGTGAGCCACAGGACGGAGAGCAGGAGGGCCACGGGCAGGGCCAGGCCGTCGAGGTTCGCGGTGCCCCGCTTCAGCGCGCTGATCACGACCACGGCGGCGCTGCCGCCGGCGAGGTAGGCGTGGTAGCCCGCGCGCCAGGCTGCCTGGCGGCGGAACTCGTCCTGATCGTGGAGCCAGCCCAGCTCGCGGAGGATGCCGGGGCCGAACGTGCCGAACGCGGCGAGGACGAGGAAACCCATGTCGACGAGCGTCCCGAGCAGGATGCCGGCGGCGGTCAGCGCGGCGCCCACGGTCGTGGCGACGGCGGGGCGACGGAAGGGGAATCGACGCTCAGCGGTGCGAGCCATCGGCGCGTCCTCTCGCCAGCTGGAACAGGTCTTCGACCGCGACGCCGAGCGCGTGCGCCAGGCGCAGCGCCAGGCCGACGGTCGGGTTGTAGTGGCCCTTCTCGATGGACACGATCGTCTGGCGCGACACACCGACCGCTTCGGCGAGCGCCTGCTGGGTCAGCTCGCCGTGCAGCAGCCGGTGGCGCCGCAACTCGTTGACGACGTTCTCGTCCCTGGCTTTCATGTGGGGAAATGTAAAGCCAGCTTGTCTAAATGTCAAGTTAAATTTACATCGGCGGTGGGATGTCCCCGCGGGCGCTCACGGTCGGGTCGCCGTCGCGCCGGTCAGACCGGACGCAGCACGGGCACCCGGTGCCGCCACTCCGGATGCCACTCGCCCTCGCCGACGTGGATGGCGCAGAGGGTCTCGCGCAACCGGCGCGTGACCGGGCCTTCCTTGCCGTCGGCGATGGTGACGTCGCGGCCGAGGTGGTGGACGCGGCCGATCGACGTGACGATGGCCGCGGTGCCGCAGGAGAACGCTTCCTTCAGCTCGCCGCTCTCGGCGTCCCGGAGCAGGTCCGCGAGCACCGGCGGCGTCTCGACCCAGCGCAGGCCGAAATCGCGCACGAGGACGCCGACGCTGTCGCGCGTGACGCCCGGCAGGATCGTGTCGCTCACGGGCTGGACCGGCGCCGTGATGACGCGGTCGGCGTAGACGAAGCAGATGTTCATCGCGCCCATCTCCTCGACCGTGGAGCGGGTGAGCGCGTCGAGCCAGATGATCTGGTCGAATCCCTCCTGCTGGGCGCGCAGGATCGGCAGCAGCGCCGCCGCGTAGTTGCCGCCGGTCTTCGCGTAGCCCGTGCCGCCGGGGGCCGAGCGCACGTAGTCGGTCTCCGCCTTCAGGTACAGCGGCTTGGCGCCGCCCTTGAAGTACGAGCCGACCGGGCCGGTGATGATGAAGAATGTGTACGTCGCGGACGTCGCCACGCCGAGGCTCGGCTCGTCGCCGATCATCGTCGGACGGATGTAGAGCGATCCCGGCTTCGGCGGCACCCAGTCGCCGTCGAGCGCGACGAGCATCTCGAGGGCGCGCATGAAGAGGTCGGGGTCGACATTGGGCATGCTGATCCGCGTCGCGCTCCGGTTGAAGCGCGCGACGTTCATCTCGGGCCGGAACATGTGGAGCGACCCGTCCTGCGGGTTCCGGTAGGCCTTCATGCCCTCGAAGATCTCCTGCGCGTAGTGCAGGACCTTGGCGGCCGGGCTGAGGCTGAGGGGGCCGAACGGTTCGATGCGCGGGTCGTGCCAGGCGCCGTCTCGCCACTCCATCTTGAACATGTGCGGCGAGTAGTGCTTGCCGAACACGAGCTTGTCCCAGGGCGGCGGCGGTGGGGGAGCCGGGTGGCGTTCGATCCGGATGTTCATGCTGGCCTCCTGACTGTTGACGGTTCGGCGGCCGCGGGAACCCCGCGCAGGCAGGACCCAAATGTGTCGGATCGGGACGCGCATTGCAAGGTCCCGGCGCCGCGGATACCCTCCCGGCATGGAATCCGCCGCCCCCGGTCCGGTCCCCCGCCGCAGCCTGCTGATCCTGGGCGCTCTCGTGGCCGCCGGCCTCGGCCTGCGCCTGTGGTACTGGCTCTCGATCCGGCATTCGCTGCTGTTCACGGTCCCCTATCTCGACGGCTACGACTACGACGTCTGGGCGCGCGCGCTGGCCGGCGGCGATTGGGGCCGGGGGCAACCGTACTGGATGGGTCCTCTCTACCCGCACCTGCTCGCGCTGAGCTACGCGGTCTTCGGCGCCGGCAGCCCCGCGCTCGTGCTCGGACAGTGGCTCCTGACCCTGCTGAACGTCGTGCTCGTGTATCGCCTGGGCCGCCGCTGGCTCGGCGAGACGGGCGCCCTCGTGGGGGCCGCGCTCTACGCCGGATACGGTCCGACCGTGTTCTACGCGGGATTCCGGCTCATGGAGACCGTCGTCACGACGCTCACGCTGCTGGTCGCGCAGCAGGCCTGGCGCGCGACCGGGCGGCCGACCGGCCGTGCGTGGCTCGGCCTCGGCCTGCTGGTCGGAGCGACCGCGACCGCCCGCGGCAACGCGCTCATGCTGCTGCCGCTGTTGCCCTGCCTGCTGCCCTGGCGCGCGGGCGCGTGGCGGCGGAGCTGGCGGCTCGCGGGCGCGCTGGGACTGGGCGCCGCCCTGGCGATCCTGCCGGTGACCCTGCGCAACCTGCTCGTGGGCGGCGACCTCGTGCTGTTGACGAGCAACGCGGGCGTGAACCTGCTCATCGGCCAGCAGGCGCAGTACGGCGGCCGGTTCGGGCCGGTGACGCGCGTCCCGCAGTTCGAGTTCGATCCGACCGGCGAAACCCTCGTGGAGACGGACCTGGGCCACGATCTCGCGCCCTCCGCGGTCTCCCGCGAGCTGTCGCGGCGGGCGCTCGCCCGCCTGGCGAGCGAGCCGCGGCAGATGGTCGCGCACTACGCGCGCAAAGCCTACCGGTTCTGGAGCGGCTACGAGCTGCCGCAGATCTACAGCTGGAACTTCTGGCACGAGCGGTGGCCCGCGCTGCGGTTCTTCCCCGTCCCGTTCGTGCTGATCTCGGCGCTCGCGTTGACCGGCTTCGTGGCGGCCAGGCCGGCGGCGCGACGGCAGCTGCTGGTCCTGGTCGGCGCCTGGTTCCTGGGCTTGATGCCGTTCTTTCCCACGGCACGGTACCGGCTCGCCGTCGTGCCGCTCCTCGCGCTGGCGGCGGCGGCGGCGATCCTCGCGATCGCCGCGGCGGTTCGCGCGCGGTCCTGGCGGCGCGCCGACGCGCTGATCGGCCTGGGCCTGGCGTTGCTGGTCGCCCTCTGGCCGACCTGGAGCGCGCTCGACCCCCTGGACGAGACCTGGCACTGCCACCTGAACAACGCGTCGCTGGCAGCCGACGCCGGCGAGCGCGCGGCGATGCTCGCCGCCTGCGCGGAGGCCGAGGCGGTGCGGCCGGGTCTCGCCGAGACGCCCTACCGGCAGGGCGGCTACCTGGAGAAGCTGGGCGACCTCGCCGGCGCGCTCGCCGCCTACGAGGAGGCGCAGCGCCGCCTGCCGGACAACCCCTTCGTGCTCTATCGCCGGGCGCGCACGCTGGCGGCCCTGGGGCGCCACGACGAGGCGCTCGCCGGCTACGCGGCCGCGGCAGCGGCCGACTCGACCTGGTCCTTCCCCTGGCACGGGCAAGCGCTCTCGCTCAAGGAGCTCGGTCGGTTGGCCGAGGCCGAGTCGGCCCTCGCGCGCGCCATCGCCCTCGAGCCCGGCCGCAGCCGGTTCCGCAGCAACCTGGCGTCGCTCCTCGCCGAGCAGGGCCGTCTCGACGAGGCGGCCGCCATCCTCCGCGAGCTCACCGCGGATTTCCCCGGCTACCTGCCCGGATGGTTCAACCTCGCGCTCGTCCAGGCGCGCCAGGGCCAGAACGAGGCAGCGCGGCGGACCCTCGAGCGGGCCGCCGCGCTGCCTCGTCTCTCGGCGGAAGAGCGCGCCCAGGTCGACCGGCTGCGGCAGCAGCTGGCGACCGCGCGCTAGCCGGCGTCCGTCAGTAGCCTTCCCGGAACAGGCGGCTCGCCACCAGGTCCACGTCGCTGCGTCCCTGCGCCGTGGCCCGGCCCGTGCTCTCGACGCGGTAGTCGTAGTCGAGGAAGTTCACGCCCCAGCCGGGCTTCGGGCGCTTGCGGATGTAGTAGCACCCGTAGTCGTACTCCTGCCCGCCCTGGATCGGCTCGTCGATCTCGTTGTGGACCATCCGGTTCGCGAAATCGACGATCCTCGGGGGCGCGTCGCTCATGCGGATGAAGTGGATCCCCGCCTCGCCGCCGGAGTCGGCGGAGAACACCGCGGTCGAGTGGACCGACTCGGCGAAGGTGGTCCGCTTCTCGGTGCTCGAGAGGATGACCGCGGCCACGGCGATCAGGCTCAGCAGGAGGATGACCAAGAGGCTGGTCACCAGCGCGAAGCCGTCGCGGCCGGGACGCTGGAGCTGAACGGCGCGCATGACGTCTCCCTTCGGGCGATGCGGGTCATCCGTTGCGGACGTAGACCCGGGTCGAGTAGGTCACCGGCTCGCCGTCGCGCAGCTCGCCCAGGATGGCGATGTCCACGAACCGGACGCGCTCGCGGTCGGCCAGGCTCAACGGGGTCGCGGCCAGGGGGTTGCCGGCCGCGTCGAAATAGGTGAACTGGACGAGCTGCACGTCCCGCAGGATCTCCTGCGTGCCCGCGATGGTCGTACGCTGCAGGACGGCGATGTCGGGATCGAAGGTGTACGTGATGTCCTCGTCCGGACCGAGGCCGAGGGTGACGCCGTCGCCGTCGAGATCCATGCGGCAGCGCAGGGTGAGGTCGTCCGCCACCGGGAACCCGTCGAGGTCGACCTCGGCCGGATCGCAGCCGGCGCTGCGGATCTCCCGGGTCATCAGCGAGAACACGGCGCGCAGGGACTGCTGGTAGTGCGCGCGGTCGCTGGTCGAGTCGTAGGTGCGCCGCGAGCCGGTCAGGAAGCCGATGATCACCGTCGAGATGACCGCGAAGATCGCGAGCGCGACGAGCATCTCGACCAGGGTCATGCCGGCGCGGTCGAACGGCCGGGCGCGTGCTGGTGATTGCCGATCGTTCACGTCCGCCTCCCTCAGCGAATCGAGAGCAGCGACGCCATGCGCAGCGTATCCGGCGTCGCGCCCTGCTGGAAGACAACCGTCACCCACAGCCGCCGCAGCCCGACGTCGACGTCCTCGACGTCCGTCCACCACCGGAGGGAGCCGTCGACGCCCGAGTCGGCGGCGGCGGCGGCGAAGCCCATACCCTTGCACCATTCCAGCTGCCGCTGCGCCAAGGTCACGGCCTGCGTGAAACGATCGGCCTCGGCGACCTCCTGGCGGGCGCGAGTCTGCACGACCGCGAGCGGCATGATCCCGATGGCCAGGATGACCAGCACCACCAGGACCTCCACCAGGGTGAAGCCCTCGCGGCTGATCCGGCCGGCGCCCGGACGCCGGCGGTCACGGTCGATCGCGCGCATCATTGGCCCACCTCCACCATGCCCGTGGGCAGCACCTGGACGATCCACTGGCAGTCGCCGTCGTCCAGGGTGAGGGTCGCGACCTCGGCCGCGCCCCATGGGAAGAAGTTCACGGTGGCGTCCGCCGTCAGGACCACGGAACCGCCGAAGTCGCGGTCGCGGATCACGCGCCCGTTGCCCGGATCGGTGATCGTGTAGCCCGCGGCGTCGCCGTCGAACCGGATGACGCGACCCTGCGCGACCGCCGTGGCGCGAGCGAGCGCCATGTCGGCGGCCATCATATCGGCCGTGGTCCCGATGCGGTTGGCGCGCAGGTAGCCGTTGAACGAGGGAACGGCGATCGCCGCCACGAGTCCGATCACGCCGATCAGGACCATCAACTCGACGAGGGTGAAGCCACGCTGGCTCGCGGGCAGGCGTCGCATGAACCGACCTCCGGGCCTGGTCGTGCAGAAGACAATGACCCACCCTTCGCAAGCAAGGGGCGTGCCCGGGGGCGATCGTCTCAAGTGACGTGTTGGCCTCGGGTTCCGCCGCCGGATCGCGGGCGGGGTCGGCAAAACGCCGACCGGGCCGGTCAGGAAGTGCCGCCCGATCGCTTCTCGATCGCCGCGGCGGTCCGCACGCCGAACGCGGCCATGCCGATCTCGGCCGCGCCGCAGAGCGAGAGGACGGCGACCACGCCGACCTGAACCGCGAGCATCGGTCCGAGGAAGACCGACACCAGGGAGAGCGGTCCGACGACCGTGCTGAGCCAGCCGAAGGTGCGACCGCGCATCTCGTCCGGCGCCGCCCGCTGCAGGAACGTCGCCAGGGCGATCTGCGCGAGCGTGGCGAGGGCGCCGAAGCAGGCGAAGAGCGCGAGCGCCCCCACGACGGTTCGATTGAAGGCGAAGACCAGCAGCAGCGCCCCGTCCAGCGCGGTCAGCTGGGAGATGAGCCGCAGGGGTCTCGTCCGGCTCACCGCCACGGCGCCGCCGAACGCGCCGAGGATCCCGCCGAGGCCTGCCGCGGCGATGATCAGGCCGAGCTCGACATCGCTGCCGGCGAGCACCGTCTTGACGAACACGACGATCAACGGCTGCTGCATCGCCGTCACGAAGGTGAGCATGGCGAAGAACCCGAAGGCGAGCCGCAGGCCGGGATGCTCACGGACGCCGGCGAGGCCGGCCGCGGCGTCGGCCCAGAGCCGGCGGACGCGGTCGGCCAGGCCGCTCGCGGCGACGGCCCGCGCGGCGGTGGACCGCGCAGCGCCGGCGACCTGGACGGTCTCGCTCCCGCCGGCCGCCGCCGCCGCGAGGAGGACGTCGCCGCGGGCCGGTTCGTCGAAGCGCCAGAGCGTGAGGATCGCCGCGGAGGCCACGAAGGTGACCGCGTCGAACCAGAACGCGGGATCCGTGCCGCGCCAGGCGACGAGCGCCCCGCCGACGGCCGGCCCCACGAGGAGCACGACGTTGCGCGTCAGCATGAGCAGACTGTTGGCCGGGCCTAGCGCCGCCGGTTCGACCACGTCCGGCAACAGCGCCAGCCGCGCCGGCCCGTTGAACTGGCGTCCGCATCCCAGCGCCGCGGACAGCAGGTACACCTGCCCGGCTGTCTCCACCAGCGGGATGGCCGCCACGACGAGGGCCGACACGAGATCGGTCGTGACCATGATGCCCTTGCGGCTCGTCCGGTCGCACACCAGGCCGGTGATCGGGCCGAGCACGATGGCCGGGATGATCTGGGTCGCCGCCAGCAGCCCGAGGTCGACGGGGCTGCCGGTCAGGTTGAAGATCAGCAGGTAGAGGGCGATGGCGGCGATGCGGTCGCCGAGGCCGCTGATGACGGCGGACCCCCAGATCGCGCGAAAGCCCGGGTTGTGCAGGAGTTCGGTGGTGCGGGTCACGGACCGGGGACCTCCCTGACCTCGGACTCGCGAGCGAGCAGGCGGCGCACGTCCTCCTGACGCATCCGGACCGCTGCCGTGCAGAGGCCATTCTCGCACACCTGCTCCACGACGTCACCCGTCCGGTGCCACGGTCCGAGCAGGTACAGCTTGCCCGCGGGCAGGACCAGGCGGACGACCCGTTCGTCGCTGCGCATCCGCACCAGGATGGCGTCGCGGACCGCCGGCCCCCCCGCCGGCTCGAGCGCCGAGACGAAGAGCGCGCCGGGGTGATGGCGGCTGACCCGGTTCTGCAGGAGCTCCCGGTCCGGCACGCTGTCGAGCTTGTTGAAGACCAGCAGCGTGGACCGGTCGGCGGGCACGAGCTCCGCCAGCACCGACTCCACCGCCTCGATCTGCTGCTCCGGGTCGGCGGCGCCCGCGTCGACCACGTGCACGAGGAGGTCGGCGTCGGCGACCTCCTGCAGGGTCGCGCGGAAGCTCTCGACGAGATGGTGCGGCAAGCGGCGGATGAACCCCACCGTATCGGTGAGCAGGAAGTGCCGGCGCTCGTCGACCTCGACCCGGCGCGTGGTCGCGTCGAGGGTCGCGAAGAGCCGGTCCTCGACGAGGACGCCGGCGCCGGTGATCGCGTTCATCAGCGTGCTCTTGCCGGCGTTGGTGTAGCCGACGAGGGCCACCCGGTAGACGCCCTCGCGGTTGCGGGTCTGCGTGCGCTGCTCGTTCCGGATCTGCTCGAGCTGCCGGCGCAGGACCCCGATGCGGCGGCTGATGAGCCGGCGGTCGGTCTCGAGCTGGGTCTCCCCGGGGCCGCGGGTGCCGATCGCGCCTTCCTGGCGCTCGAGGTGCTTCCACAGCCGCCTCAGGCGCGGCAGCGCGTACTGGAGCTGGGCCAGCTCGACCTGCAGGGTGGCCTGGCGCGTCCGCGCGTGGGTCGCGAAGATGTCGAGGATCAGCTCCGTGCGGTCGATCACGCGCACGTCCTCGCCGAGGGCCTTCTGGAGGTTGCGGCCCTGGTTCGGCGCGAGGTCGTTGTCGAAGACCACGAGTTCCGCCTGGTGCGCGACCGTCGCCTCCTTGAGCTCGGCGAGCTTGCCCTTGCCGAGGAAGGTCGCCGGATTGGGGTGCGCCAGGCGCTGCTCGAGGACCGCGACGGTCTGGCCGCCGGCGGTGTCCACCAGCCGCGTCAGCTCCTCAGTGTCGGCCGGACCCGCCAGGGGATCGTCCGGATCCGGCGGCAGGTGCACGCCGACGAGGATCGCGCGCTCGCCCCGCTGCGCCTCGGCGCGATCGAAACCGGTACGTCCCATCAGGCCTCCTCTCCCGCGAGTTCCGTGTGCCACCGTTCCCAGTCGGCCAGGGCCGCCGCCAGCTCCGCCTCGATGGCCACGCTGCGATCGGCCAGCTCGACCCGGCGCGCGATCGGGCACTCCGGCGTCGACATCGCGGTCAGGGCCGCCTCGCGCTCCGTCTCGAGCGCCGCGATCGTGGCCTCGACCTCCTCGATCCAGGCGCGCCGGCGGGCCCGTTCGTTCTTGCTGAGCGCCGGGCGGACGGCGCCTCCGGGCGGCGGCTGGGGCGCGGCGGGCGCCGGGCGCGGGCGTTCGATCGCCGCGGCCTCGGCGGCGGCGCGGCGCTCCTCCGCCTGCGTGCGCGCGAGGTCGCCGTAGGTCCCGAGGAAGATGCGGACCTGCTCGCCGGGGCCCGACGGAAAGACCACGAGCCGCTGGACGAGCTGGTCGAGGAAGCGCCGGTCGTGCGAGATCATCACCAGGGTTCCGGCGTAGTCGTGCAGCGCCTCCTCGAGCGACTCGCGGCTGCGGATGTCCAGATGGTTGGTGGGCTCGTCGAGCAGCAGGGTGTTGTGGCCCTCCTTGATCAGCCGCAGCAGCGCGAGGCGGCCGCGCTCGCCGCCGGAGAGGCTGCCGACGGGCCGGTCGATCATGTCCTCGCCGAATCCGAACGCTCCCAGGAAGGTCCGCAGGTCGCCGGCGAGCGCGCCGGGATCGACGTCCTGCATCTCGCCGAGCACCGTGCGATGGTCGCTGACCGTCCGCAGGTTCTGGTCGTAGAGGCCCAGATCCACGTTGTGGCCGCGGACGACCCGGCCGGCGTCCGGCGCCTCGAGACCCGCCAGGATCCGCAGCAGCGTGGTCTTGCCGCAGCCGTTCGGCCCGAGGATGCCGACCCGATCCCCCCGCACGACCAGCAGGTCCAGGTCGCGGAACAACGACCGCTCGCCGAAGGACTTGGCGACGCGCTCGGCGTGCAGGACCGTGCCGCCGCTCTCGCGCTGCGGCCTGAGCCGGAAGCGATAGCTGTCGCGTTCGGCGGGCGGGCGGTCCAGGCGATCGAGCTTGCCGAGCTGCTTGCGCCGGGCCTGGGCCTGCTTGGTCTTCTGGCCCTCGAGATTCTTGCGGATGAACGCCTCGGTCTGCCGGATGTGGTCCTGCTGGCGGCGCCACGCAGCCTGCTCTTGCCGCAGGCGATCGGCGGCGGCCTTGTGGTAGAACGAGTAGTTGCCGCCGTAGTCGGTGAGCCGGCCGCGGTCGAGGTGCAGGGTGCGCTGCGCGACCCGGTCGAGGAACCACCGATCGTGCGAGATGATGACCGCGGCGCCGCGGCGCTCGGCGAGGTATCCCTCCAGCCACTCCCGGCTCGCGAGGTCGAGGTGGTTGGTCGGCTCGTCGAGCAGCAGCAGGTCGCACGGGCCGAGCAGGGCGGCGGCGAGGGCGGCGCGCCGCCGCTCGCCGCCCGAGAGCCGGACGAGCGGATTCTCCCACACCGCCTCGGGCAGACCGACGCCGCGCAGCGCCGCATCCAGCCTCACGTCGATCGCGTAGCCGTCCAGATGCTCGAACTCCGTCTGCAGCCGGCCCTGGCGCGCCACGAGCGCGGCCTGTTCGGCCGGCGCGGTTTGGGCGAGCTGCCGGGCGACCTCGGCCAGCTCCTCCTGCAGCGCGAGCTCGCGCGCGAACGCCACCGCGCGCACGGCCGAACGCACCGCGCAGACCGACGCGTCCGTCTCGCCCAGGACGCTCTCCTGGCGCAGGTAGCGGCACGTGACCCCGCCGGCGATGGCGCGCTGGCCGCCGTGGAGCGTCAGCTCGCCGTGAAGGACGCCGAGCAGCGTCGTCTTGCCCGCGCCGTTGGGGCCGACCAGCGCGTAGCGCGTGTCCCGATGCAAGGCGAGGTTCACGCCGGCGAGGATCTTCTCGCGGCCGTAGTCGAACTCGGCGTTGGTCAGGCTCAGCAGCGACACGGCTCTCGATCACCTCGGCGGCCGGTGGGTAGCCGGACCGCGCACCACCGGTACGTTAGCGCCGGTTCCGCTCAAGACAAAGGCCCCTCCCGCGGGAAGGGCCCGGATGGTACGCGACTCGCCGGTCAGGACGCGACGTGCGGACTCTTGCGGTACTTGAGCGGCGACAGGCCGCAGCGATCCTTGAACGTGCGTGAGAAGTGCGCCAAGCTGTTGAAGCCGCACTTCTTGCTGATCGCTTCGACCGACAGCTCGAACCGCCGGAGCATGGATTTGGCGTTCTCGATCCGCACCATGATGAGATAGTCGCTGAAGCTCATCCCCACTTCGGAGCGGAACAGGTTGGAGAAGTAACCGGGCGACAGGTGGACCATCTCGGCCATCTTGTCCCGGTTGACGTTCTCGTGGTAGTGCGCCAGCACGTAACGGCAGGCGTACTCCGCGCGGTAGTCGCCGAGCTCGGTCGTCGCGTGGACCAGGTTGCCCTCGTCGTCCACGAGCACGATGTCCGGCAGCGCCTCTTCCCAGATCGCCTCCTCGCCGTCGACGTGGACGTGATCGGGGGCGAGCGCTGCCTGCCGGGATTCCGCGACGCCGCGCGCCGTCCCGGCACCGGGTTGCGCCAGCAGCTCCATGACGCAGCGGGCCGAACGCACGACGTTCGACTTGCTCGCGACCAGGACGACGGCCTCGCCGATCTCGCCCCAGGCCTGGAGCATGCGTCCCGGTTGCTCGGGCAGCGCCGGTGCGTACAGGAAGGCGAATCGGAATCGTGTCGCGGGAGCGGCGCCTTCCATCGACTGGATCCGCTGCATCACGATCTGGCGGCCGAAGAGGGCCAGGCAGAGTTCGGTGGGATTCTTCTCGGTCGGCGGGCAGACGAACAGGACACGCTGGCTCTCGTCGCGACCTTCAGCCTGGAGCTTCGGCAGGGTCGGGAACTCGATCAGGATACTCGTCCAAGATTGCGGCTGGATTATCCGTTTCTCGTCCATCATCCCCCCCAAGAGAGTTGAACCGCCTTGGGCAGAGCACAGATGTTACGGAATTTATAAATTCCATACTCCTGAGAAAATATGATAGACTGTGACCCCTGGAGTTGTCTAGGACCAAATCCACAATTCTCTCAAATTTTTTGGACAGTTTTTCTGGAGGGCCGGGGTCTTTTCGCTTTACCGGATGAAAATAAGCCGTTTAGTCACGCTCCAGTTGTCGATTTGGAGCTTGCAGAAATAGGCACCCGAGGCCATGGTGCGCCCCTGCTCGTCTTTGCCGTCCCACTGCGCCTCGTAGGTCCCCACGCTCGCGAAACCCGCGAAGAGGGTCGCGATCTCGCGGCCCTCGAGACCGTAGACGGTGACCGAGACGGCATGGGTCCCGCCGGCGAACGGCGATGGCATCCGGCTATCGATCTCCGCCGCGCTGCCGTCCTCGAGGACGAACGCCTCGGCCGCGGTCGCCGGGACCTGGAACGTCACCCGGGTGCTGGACCGGAACGGGTTGGGAACGTTGGACAGCAGCTGGGGCGAGAGCTGCAGCCGGCGGTCGAGGTCGGCCGCTGCCTGGGCGCCTGCCGGAGTCGCCCCGTCCGGGTCAGCATCGCTCGGCGCGACGACGGAGAGCGCCAGCAGCGCTCGCCGGCCGTCACAGTAGAAGGCCTCGAGCGTCTCGCCCTCGAAAGCGGCCGCCGTCGCGAAGCGGATCTCGAGCGTGCCGGCGCCCGTCGCGCCGAGCGTCCGGTAGGGATGGCAGGCGTCGGTGCCGGTCGAGGCGTCGGCCGGCCACGTCAGCCGGGACGTCTGGCCGTCCTCGCCGATCCAGGCCAGACCGCTCGCCGGGCCCAGTGGGCGGTCATCGCACCGGAACAGATCCGGGTCGAAGTCCGCCGATTGCTGGCGGCCGACGGTGAAGACCAGGCTGAAGCCGCCCGCCGGCTCGTTCCGGAGGCTCGCCACGGGCAGGTCGCCGGCCAGCACCGTGGCCGGGATCGCCGGAGGCAGCCAGCTCACGCGCCGCCCGGAGACCGGATCGACTGCGCCGTCGCGCAGGTGCGCGGCCTCGCCCAGGTCGCTGACGACCTGGATGCGGGTCGGCCCGGCGGCCAGCACGAGGACCTGGCTGCCGTCGAGCGGCGGCACCCTCAACCGGTCCTTCTCGTGGCGGACCCGCTCGCCGGTGCGCTCGCGAGGTCGCCCGTCGAGGAGCGCGATCCCCAGCCAGAGGGTCCGCTCGCCGTCGCGGGGATCGGCGACGCTCGCGACGAACATCGGGCCGGAGGCGCGCGCGGCCGCCCGGGGGCAGACCTCGCCGACGTGGATCCACGCGGCCGGCTCCGCCAGCGCCAGGCTGAGGGGCTCCACATCGGCGCCGCCGAGCTGGCGATACGAGGCGACCACGAGGCCCGTCAGGTGACGGTAGGTCCAGTGATAGGTCTCGAGGCGCTGGACGGTCTCGCCGGCGGCGCGGTGCCAGACGGTCATGTCGTGGCTGATCGCTGCGAAATCCTCGTCGACGAGGTCGTCGCCGTCGTTGTCGGCGCCGTCGAGCGCGTCCTCGTCAGTCTGGCCGTCGCCGTCATCGTCGGCGTCCCGGCTGAAACCGCGGCGTCCGCCCCGGTCGCCCTCGCGCGCCTGGGCCGTGAACGGCGGGATCGGCTCGGCATCGTCTCGCGAGCCCTCGACCCCCCAGGTGCAGCCGAGGACGGTGATCCAGGCGCCGGCCGGCGCCACGCCCACCGTGACGGCGCCGTCGCTGTCGACCCGCGCGAGCACGCCGCCGCCCAGGACGTACTCGGTCACGGGACCGGACGCCAGCGTCGAGGACGCGACAGCCCAGAGACAGAGCGCAAGCCACGGTGTCTTGCCGGTACGCATCACGGCCCTCCTCGGGAGCGCCCCCACGCCGGGGGGGGGGCTACGGGCAGCCCGCATAGTACCTCTCGGCGGGCCGGCTGGCAAGGCGCCCACGGCGCGCCGGGCGGCCGCACCGGTGATCACCTGAAGCAACTCATTATATATCATCAACATGAGCCACTCGGCCGTGACCCGTGACCGGCCGGTTGCGCACCCGCGGATGGCGGTCCGTGGACCCACGGCTCCCCGTCCGCGGGCTGAAGGTCGATCGGGTGACTGGGGGTTCCGGGCGCACCCGGTCTGCTCAGGCCGGCTGCTCGTCGTCCGGCGCCTCGCCGTCCGGCAGCTCGCTGATCTCCGGCGCGTCTGCGGCGGTGTCCGGCGGGATGCTGGCCATGCCCGCGACGGAATCGTCGGGACCGAGGTTGATGATCCGCACGCCCTGCGTGTTGCGGCCCAGCAGGCTGATGCTCGCCAGGGCGATCCGGATCAGCGTGCCGCCGCGCGTGATCACCATCAGCTCCTCGTCGGGCGTGACCCCGCGCACCCCGACCAGCCGGCCGTTGCGCTCGCTGCACTTGATCGTGATCAGCCCCTTGCCGCCGCGGTTCTGCGGCCGGTAGTCGGCGATGGGGGTCCGCTTGCCGTAGCCGTTCTCGGTGATCGCCAGGATCTCGGTCTCGTCGCTGTCGACGACCACCATGCCGACGACTTCCTCGTGCGTGCCGAGCGCGATGCCGCGCACGCCGCGCGCGGTCCGCCCCATGGGCCGCGCGTCCGACTCGTGGAAGCGGATCGCCATGCCGTTGCTCGCGGCGAGCACCACGTCGCGGTTGCCGTCCGTCTCGCGGACGGTCACCAGGCGCTCCCCCTCGAGCAGGTTGATCGCGCGGATCCCGGCCTGGCGCGGGCGGGAGAACTCCGACAGCGGGGTCCGCTTGACCACGCCGAGGTTGGTGCACATGAGCAGGAAGTGGTCCTCGCGGAACTCGCGGATCGGCAGCACGGCGTGGACCCGGTCGCCGGGCTGGATCTGGATGAGGTTCACGAGCGGCCGGCCCTTGGCGGCCCGGGCGGCCTTGGGGATGCGGTGGACCTTGAGCCAGAAGAGCTGGCCCTTCTGGGTGAGCACGAGCAGGTGCTGGTGCGCCGAGGCCACGAAGAGCGAATCGACGAAGTCGTCGTCCTTGGTCTGCATCGCCGTGATGCCCTTGCCGCCGCGGCCCTGCTGGCGGTAGGTGTCCACCGGGATGCGCTTGATGTATCCCTGGTTGCTGATCGTGACGACCATCGGCTCGTCGGCGATGAGATCCTCGAGGTCGATCTCGCCCTCGTCCTCGACGATCTCCGTGCGCCGCGGGTCGGCGAAGCCGCCGCGCACCTCGCGGATCTCGTCGGCGACGATCCCGAGCACGAGCGCGCGGCTCGCGAGCACAGCCTTGTAGTAGGAGATCTTCTCGATCAGCTCGCGGTACTCGTCCTCGATCTTCTGGCGCTCGAGGCCGGTCAGCCGGGCGAGCCGCATGTCGAGGATCGCCTGGGCCTGGAGATCGCTGAGGCGGAACCGTTCCATCAGGCCGAGCTTCGCGACGTCCGGCGACTCGCTGGCGCGGATCAGCTCCACGATGGCGTCGATGTGGTCGAGCGCGATGCGGTAGCCCTCGAGGATGTGCGCGCGCTCCTCCGCCTTGCGCAGCTCGAAGCGCGTGCGGCGGACCACCACTTCCTCCCGGAAGGCGAGGAAGCAGGCCATGGTGTCCCTGAGCGACAGCACGCGCGGCTGGTTGTCCACGAGCGCGAGGTTGATCACGCCGAACGTTGACTGCAGGTAGGTGTGGGCGTAGAGCTTGTTGAGCACGACCTGGGGGAAGGCGTCGCGCTTGAGCACGACCACGATCCGCATCCCGTCGCGGTCCGACTCGTCGCGCAGATCGCTGATGCCCTCGATGGTCCCGCTGCGCACGAGGTCGGCGATGCGCTCGATGAGCGCGGCCTTGTTCACCTGGTAGGGGATCTCGGAGACGATGATCTTGGCGCGGCCGCCGTCCTCGACCTCGATCTCGGCCTTCGCGCGCACGATCACGCGGCCGCGGCCGGTGGTCACGTAGTCGAAGATCCCCTTGCGCCCGTGGATGACCGCGCCGGTCGGGAAGTCCGGCCCCTGGACGTGCTGCAGCATCTCCTCCGGCGCCATCTCCGGGTTGGCGAGCAGGGCGAGCAGGCCGTCGCAGATCTCGCCCAGGTTGTGCGGCGGAATCTTGGTCGCCATGCCGACCGCGATGCCGTCGGCGCCGTTGACGAGCAGGTTGGGCACGCGCGCCGGCATGACCGCCGGCATCTGCCGCGACCCGTCGTAGTTCAGCACGTAGTCGACGGTCTCCTTGTCGAGATCCTCCATCATCTCGGTGGCGAACCGCGTGAGCCGCGCCTCGGTATACCGCTCGGCCGCCGCGGCGTCGCCGTCGACCGAGCCGAAGTTCCCCTGCCCGTCGACGAGGGGGTAGCGGAGCGAGAAGTCCTGCGCGAGCCGCACCAGCGTGTCGTAGACCGCCGCGGTGCCGTGCGGATGGTAGTTGCCGGTCGTGTCGCCGGTGATCTTGGCGGACTTGCGGTACGGCTTGCCGGGCTGCAGGCCGAGGTCGTTCATCGCCGTCAGCACGCGGCGGTGGACGGGCTTGAGTCCGTCGCGCACGTCGGGCAGGGCGCGCGAGATGATGACCGACATCGAGTACTCGAGGTACGACGTCTTCATCTTCTCCTCGATGCCCACGTCGACGATGGTGCCGCCGTTGCGCGTGGTGTCGTCGAGGCCCGGATCGCGTTCGTCGCTCACGTTGGTCGCCTTCCCGCTGGATCGGTCGCCGCCCGCCGGGACGTCAGATGTCGAGGTTCTCGAGCTTGACGTTCGCGGCGTTCTCCTCGATGAACCGCCGCCGCGGCTCGACCTCGTCGCCCATCAGGATCTGGAAGATGTGATCGGCGCTGGCCGCGTCCTCGAGGTTGACGCGCGTCAGCGTCCGCGTCTCCGGGTTCATCGTGGTCTGCCAGAGCTGCTCCGGGTTCATCTCGCCGAGACCCTTGTAGCGCTGCACGTAGACGCCCTTGTCCCCGCCCAGCTCCGCGACGAGGCGGTCCTTCTCGAGGTCGCTGTGGGCGTAGACCTCCGTCTTCCCCTTCTTGACCCGGTAGAGCGGCGGCTGGGCGATGAACATGTGGCCGCGCTCGATGACCTCGCGGAACTGGCGGAAGAAGAGCGTCAGGATCAGGGTGCGGATGTGCGCGCCGTCGACGTCGGCATCGGCCATGATGATGATCTTGTGGTAGCGCAGGCGGTCGAGGTCGAAGACGTCCGCGCCGATGCCGGTGCCGAGCGCGGTGATGATCGTCTTGATCTCCTCGTTGCCGAGCATCCGGTCCAGGCGCGCCTTCTCCACGTTGAGGATCTTGCCCCGCAGCGGCAGGATCGCCTGGAAACGGCGGTCGCGGCCCTGCTTGGCCGAGCCGCCCGCCGAATCGCCTTCCACGAGGTAGAGCTCGCACTCCGCCGGGTCGCGGCTCGCGCAGTCGGCGAGCTTGCCGGGCAGCGAGCCGGAATCGAGGCTGCTCTTGCGCCGCACCAGCTCGCGGGCGCGGCGCGCCGCCTCGCGGCTCTGCGCCGCGGACAGGCACTTGCCGACGATGGCGCGGGCCTCGCGCGGATGCTCGTCGAGGAAGGTCGCGAGCGCCGCGTTGACCAGCGCCTCGACCTGGCCCTTGACCTCCGTGTTGCCGAGCTTCGTCTTGGTCTGGCCCTCGAACTGCGGCTCGGGGAGCTTGACGGAGACGACCGCCGTGAGCCCCTCGCGCACGTCGTCGCCGGAGAGCGCCTTCATCTCCTTCTTCAGGAGGTTCTGCGCCTGCGCGTAGTTGTTGAGGGTGCGCGTGAGGCCGGCGCGGAATCCGGAGAGGTGGCTGCCGCCCTCGGTGGTGTTGATGTTGTTGGCGAAGGTGTAGAGGTTCTCCGCGTAGCTGTCGTTGTAGTTCAGCGCGATCTCGATCTGGACGCCGTCCTTCTCGCCCTCGATGTACACCGGCTGCGCGCAGACGGCCGCGCGCCCCTCGTTGAGCCACGCCACGAACTGGACGATGCCGCCGTCGAAGTGGAACGACTCCTCGCGCGGCTTCTCCGCGCGCTCGTCCCGCAGCGTGATGGTGATGCCGCGGTTCAGGAACGCCAGCTCCCGCATGCGCGCGCGGAGCGTCTCGAAGCTGAAATCGATCTCGGGGAAGATCTGCGGATCCGGCTGGAACGCGATGGTCGTGCCGGTTCCGTCGCCCGCGTACTCGCCCGCCACCTTCACCGTGTCCTGCGGCACGCCGCGGAGGTAGTGCTGCTGGTAGACCTTCCCGCCGCGGCGGACCGTCGCCTGCAGCGAGATCGAAAGCGCGTTGACGCAGCTCACGCCGACGCCGTGCAGGCCGCCCGAGACCTTGTAGCTGCCCTTGTCGAACTTGCCGCCCGAGTGCAGGCTCGTCATCACGACCTCGAGCGCCGGCTTGCCCTCGGACTTGTGCAGGTCGACCGGGATGCCGCGGCCGTTGTCGGCGACCTCGACGACGTTGTCCGGCCGCAGGATCACGTCGATGCGATCGCAGAAGCCCGCCATCGCCTCGTCGATCGAGTTGTCGACGACCTCGTAGACGAGGTGGTGCAGGCCGCGCAGCCCCGTGTCCCCGATGTACATGGCGGGGCGCTTGCGAACGGCGTCCAGGCCCTTGAGGACCTGGATGCCCTGGGCGGTGTAACTCTGCGAACCCTCGGCAGCATTCATCGTCGTATCCATTCCGTCAGTCTTCGTTGTCGGTTCGCGGACCGGGTGTCCACGAACGCGCCCAGCGGATCTCCGTCACCGCGTTCTCGCCGAAGCGCGCGTTGCACGCGGCCCGGATCTGCGGCGCCAGCAGGCTGACCTCCTGGCGCCAGGCGCCGTGGTCGGCGGCGAGGTAGAGCACGCGCTCGCGCAGGTCGACCGCGCGGACATGGGCGGCCACGCGCTCGCCGACGATCGTGGCCCAGGCGTCGAGCAGCGATCGTTCGGCCAGCCGATCGGACAGGCCGCATTCGGCCAGGACCCCGTCGAGGATCCGGCCGAGCGGCACCGGCCCCTCCTTGCGGTCGCGTTGGCTCATGGGAGTGCCGTCAGTCTCCCGTCCTCGACCAGCCACCGGCGCGCGGGATCCGGCTCCCAGCCGGCCACGTCGTCGGCTCGGGCCGTGGCGATGAACACCTGGTGATTCCTGGCGCTCCGCTCCTGGAGACGCCGCGCGCGCTCGCGGTCGAGTTCGCTGAAGATGTCGTCCAGGAACAGCACGGGCCGCACCCGTCGCTGCCGGAACACGACGTCGCTCTGCGCGAGGACCAGCGAGATGGCGGCCGTCCGCGTCTCACCCTGGGAGCCGAAGACGCGCAGATCCCGTTCCCCGAGCCGAACCAGGAAGTCGTCGAACTGCAGACCCGCGAGAGGTCGGCCGCGCCGCAATTCCATCGGCCTAATATAATCAAATTCCGCGAGAATATCCGCTGCCAATTCTTCATCCGTCGCGCTCGCCAGGCGAGCCGGCGCGAACGCTTGCAGCCGCGGCCGCCACTGGAATTCCAGCGGCGCCGGCGACCCGGCGAGATCCTGATAGATGGCGTCGGCGTACGGCGCGAGCAGGCTCGACCATTCGCCCCGCCGCCGGCCGATCGGCACGGCGTGAACGGCGAGGTCGGCGTTCCACGCCGCGAGTTCCCGCGCGGCATCCGCCTCGCGCCGGGCGCCGCGACGGACGTCGGCCAGCAGCCGTCCCTTCTGGCGCAGGGCCCGCTGGTAGGCCATGAGCGCCGCGAGATACCCTGAATCGAGGCTCGCGAGGCTCTGGTCGGCGAAGCGGCGCCGCGCTTCCGGACCGTCGCGGACCAGCTCGACGCTCTCCGGCCGGAAGAACACGGTCGCCAGGCGGCCGACCAGGTCGGCGCGCCGAGTGACGAGCTGGCCATCGATGCGAAACCGCCGTCCGCCCTCGCGATCCAGCCCGAACTCGTGGTCCTGCCGCACCCCGCTCGCCTGGTCGACCGCGAGCGAGACGTGCAGGTGCTGGTCGGTGAAGCGGATGAGTTCCTCGCTGCGGGCGCCGCGGTGCGACCGGCCGAACGCGGCGAAATTGAGCGCTTCGAGGAGATTCGTCTTGCCCTGGCCGTTGCTCCCGATGAGGAGGTTGACGCCGGGCGAGAACTCGTAATCGCCGTCGGCCAGGTTGCGAAAACCCGTGAGTCGCGCCGTGAGGATCCGCATGCTCCGTCCCGTCGCCGCGCGCGGCTCCGTCTCGCGCTCAGTCGCTCGCCAGCCGCAGCGGCATCAGCAGGCAGAGCAGGCTGTCATCGACGGCGCCGTCCTCGCCGATCGGTGTGATCAGGGCTGCGCTCTGGGGATCGCGGAGGCTCAGCTGGACGGCGTCCACCCGCATGTTCTTCAGGATGTCGATCAGGTACGTGTAGTTGAAACCGATCTCCATCGCCTTGCCGCGATAGCCGACCGTGACCTCGTCCTCGGCTCGGCTCCCGTCGGATCCCTTGGCGCTCAGCTCGAGCCGGTCCTTCTCGAGTCCGAGCCGGATCTGGCTGGTGATGCGGTCGGCGGTGATCGACACGCGCCGGATCGCCTGCGCCAGCGTCTCGCGATCGACGGTGACGATCCGGTCGTTGCCCTTGGGGATCACGGCGTTGTAGTCCGGGAACGGTCCCTCGAGCAGCCGCGTGTGCAGGACCGTCGGTCCCGCGCGGAAGCTGAGCTGGGTCTGGCCGAGGAAGATCTCGACCGGCGTCTCGCCTGCCTGCGCGACGACCCGCGACAGCTGCCGCAGGCCCGCCGTGTCGACGATCATGCTGCGCGTCTCATCGTTGTCCCATTCGAACTTGCGGCGGCTGCGCGCGAGCCGGTGGGCGTCGGTCGCGACCATCGTCAGGCCTTCGGGGCTGACCTCCCAGAGGATGCCCATGAGCGCCGGCCGCGTCTCGTCGCGCGACACGGAGTAGATCGTCTCGCCGATCATCGCGGTGAGCGCGTCGCCGGACGCGGCAAGGCCGTCGCCCTCGATCACCGAGGGGAATGCGGGAAACTCGTCCGGGTTCAGGCAACTCTCCTCGAGCGCGGCCTTCCCGGCGCGGATGAACAGGCGACCACCGGTGACCGTGACCTGGACCGATCCCGGCGCGAGGCTACGCACGAAGTTCGTCAGCTTCTCGGCGAGCACGGCCGCCTTGCCGGGCTCGGCGATCTCGACGTCCCCGGTGACGGTGACCATCGAGATGTCGAGATTCGTCACCGAGAACCGCAGCGCGGAAGCCTCGGCCTCGACCAGGATGCTCCTGAGGATCGGCAACGTGGTCTTGCTGGGCACGACGCCAGCAACGAGGTCGAGCGCCTTCTGCAGGGCTTCTTGCTGGATCTCGAACTTCACGATCCCGGCCTCCGGTGGAAGGGGCGGTGACGAATCGGGGAGGGCCGAATGATAGGTGATCCTTCCGGCGCCATCAAGCGTGTTGCCGAACGGCCCGCCCTCTCCGGGAATCATCGGCTCCGTCTTCTTCTCTGTTGTAGATCTAGATCCTCGTCGAATCCGTAGAGGGTGAGGATAGGGAGGATAACCCCGTGGCGACGCGCGCGCGGGCGATTTCGCCGCCGAACGCCGTCGGATAGCGCGGGGATAAATAGGGCGGCCGCGCGCGGTCTGTCCGCAGGCGCCGGAGCTGTCGACCGGAGGCGCCGGTTGTCCGCACGCAATCCGCAACGGTATCCGCGCCCTTATCCCCGGCGCCCGTCGTCGTCGTCGACCGGCGGGGAAGAAAACGACCCCCGCCGGGAGGGTGCATCCCGACGGGGGTCGCGCGGCGGGCCGGCACGGGCAGGTCAACCCCGAGCTCGGTCCCGACTCTGTTCGGCGAGATCCTTGAGGACCCCGCGAAACTTCGGATCCTGCCTGGCCAGGTTGCCGACCAGGTTGCAGGCGTGCGAGACGGTCGAGTGGTCACGGCCGCCGAAGGCGCGGCCGATCTGGTTGAGGGAGGCGCCGGTCATGTCGCGGGCGAGGTGCATCGCCACCTGACGGGCCCGGGCCAGGTCCTGGGTGCGTCGCTTGGACTTGAACTGATCGACGGTGAATTCGAAGTGGCTCGCGACCACCTCCATGACATCGGCGATCTTCACTGGTCCGGTGGAGGTCCCTGCGAAGTAGGAGGAGAGAACCTCAGAGGCCAACTCCAGAGTGATCTCCTTGCGCATCAGGCTGGCGAACGCCAGCAACCGGATCAGCGCCCCCTCGAGCTTGCGGATGTTGTCGGTGATGTTGTCGGCGATGTACTGGATCACCTCGTGCGGGATCAGGATCTTGTTCGTCTCGACCTTGCGCTGCAGGATCGCGATCCGGGTCTCGAGGTTCGGCGGCTGGATGTCCGCGATCAGGCCCCACTCGAACCGCGAGCGGAGGCGTTCCTCGAGCGTCGTGATCTCCTTGGGCGAACGGTCGGACGTCAGCACGATCTGCTTCTTGAGATCGTGCAGCGCATTGAAGGTGTGGAAGAACTCGTCCTGGGTCGATTCCTTGCCGGCGAGGAACGACACGTCATCGACGAGCAGGACGTCCATGCCTCGGTACTTCAGCTTGAAGTCGGGCGTGCGACCCTGCTGGATGCTCATGATCAGGTCGTTCATGAACTTCTCGGCGGTGAGGTAGCAGATCTTGGCCGCCGGACTGCGGTGCGCGATCGCGTTGCCGATCGCGTGCATGAGGTGGGTCTTGCCGAGGCCGACCCCGCCGTGGATGAACAGCGGGTTGTAGAACGTCCCGGGCTGCTTCGCGACGGCGGAGGCCGCCGCGTACGCGAGGTCGGTGCCGCCGCTGACGACGAAGCAATCGAACGTGTAGTCCGGATTGAGATTCGCGCGCGCCACCGTCTCGGCGGCGCTGGGCACCGCTTCGCCGTCGACCTCGGCGGCGGGGAGGGGCTCGCGAGGTCGCCGCGGGAGATCGAGCGGCGGTTCGAAGAGGTCGTCGTCGGCGTCGACGGAATCCGGCCGGACCTCGAGGCCGAAATCGATCGACCTGCCGAAGTAGAGCGAGGCGGCCTCGTTCAGCGTGTGCAGATGGTGCTCGCTGAACCAGTCGAGGAAGAAATGATTGGGCACCGAAACCCGGCATTCATCGATGCCGCCGACCGGCACGAGGGGCAAGAACCAGGTGTCGTACGTCTGCTGGTGGACGAGGCGGCGGACGACGCCGAGGATGTCGTGCCAGTAGCTGTCCAAGGGTTCCATAGACACGGCTTCCAATTGATCTCCTGTGGTGATGGGACCCTGGCCGGCGGCCGATGTCCACAACGACGCCGAAACAACATATCCTCAATGACGACAACAGGCTAATTCAATCGATCAGTCCACACCATCAAGTTATCAACAGGATTGGGCGCGTTGTGGACAACCCCCAGACGACACCCTGGACCTTATCGCCAGCGGTGGGGAACCTATCACGGTGCCGGAGGGCCAGCAAGAATATTTTCCCGCGCGGCCCAAGGCCCGATCGTAACCTCATGGAGCCGTGGACGCTACTGTCGCCGACACCGCGGCGGGGTCTCGCGGGCGCGGGCGGGCCGGGACCGGACGCCCTCTCGGGGCCGCCGCCGCCGCCGAGGATAACCCCAGGAAATTCTTGACAGTACGCTGGTCTGCGATTACCCTTTCGCCGCTGAAAGAGCGATGGACGCCAAGAATGGAGCTCGACCGTGAAGCGGACTTTTCAACCTAGCAACCTGAAGCGCGCCCACAAGCACGGCTTCCGCAAGCGGATGTCGACGAGGGCCGGTCGCCTGGTGCTGAAGCGCCGTCGCGCCAAGGGCCGCAAGCATCTGTCCGCTTGAGCTCCGGCGAGCGAGGCGGCCGCGGATGGCGGTCCCTGGGCGGACAACGGGATTTCCAGCTCGTGTACAAGGAGGGCGTCAAACGGATCGGACGCCTCTTTGTGCTTTATCTGTACCCTGGTGACGACCTGGCCAGGGCCGTCGTGGCCAGCCGCAAGGTCGGCGGGGCCGTCACCCGAAACCGCGCCAAGCGCCTGCTGCGCGAGGCGATTCGCGACCGGATCGAGAACCGGCCCGGGGCGGCCGCCGAGATCAGGCGGCGATATTTGCCAGCCGCGCCCCCGGGTGCTGGCCTCTGGGTCGTCGCCGTGGCCCGCGGATGTCTCGCGGAGGCCCGCTGCCCCGAGGTGATCGAGGAGTTCGACCGCTTGCTGGATCGCCCGCCCGCCGTCGATTCGCGTCCGGACGGACCGAGTTCCGGACAGGACGGCGAGGGAGCGCCCCGCGCCGACGCGTGAGAGGTTGAGGCCGTCATCCGCGCTCCGTTCGCCGTCAGGCCAGCCAGGAGCAGGACCGGCCAGCATGACATGTGGCGCCTGCCTTATGCGCTGATCGGGCTCTACCGGAGATGGCTCTCGCCCATCCTGCCGTCTGTCTGCCGTTTCCATCCTTCGTGCTCCGAGTACGCGGCTGAGAGCCTCCGACGGCACGGTCTGTGGCGAGGCGGCCGCCTGGCGCTGAACCGCCTCCTGCGCTGCCATCCCTGGCACCCCGGCGGTTGCGACCCCGTGCCCGAACCCCGCGGAGATTGACCTTCATGGACCGTCGCATGGTGCTCGCCTTCCTCCTGATCTTCCTGGTCATCACCGGCTATCAGCTCCTGGTCAACCGCGATATCGCGCGCGAGCGCGCGGCCCGGCAGCAAGCGCAGTCCGAGGCGCGGCCCGAGGTCGAGGCGGCCGATCAGCGGGCCGGCGACCAGCCGGCGGAGCCGGCGCGCGAGTCGAGCCTCCCGGCCGCCGCGGTCGACAGCACGCTCACGACCGCCGAGGCGATCCTCGTACCGGTCGGCGGGCCCGAAGCCGAGGCGACGGTCACGATCGCGACGCCGCTCTACGAGATCCAGCTGGCCGGGCGCGGCGCGCGGATCACGAGCTGGCTCGGCGCGCGGTACTCGGACCTGGACGGCCGGCCGGTCCAGCTCCTGCCGCAGGGAGATGGCGCGGTCCCCTACGGCGCGGACGCAGTGGCGTTCACTGCGGCCGACCTCGACCTGGGTCGACTCCTCTTCGCCACGGAGTCGCCGGCCCGGATCGAGCTGAACGAGGGCACTCGCAGCGTGGTCTTCTCGCTGCGCACCGCGGGCGACCTCGAGATCCGCAAGACGTATACCTTCGACGCGGATTCGTACGAGATCCTGCTGGCTCTGGAACTGGTCGCCGTCGGTCCGCAGGCCGCGACGGCGCGCGCCACGCTCGGGGTGCCGAGGTCGGTGCGCTTCGGCTGGGTCCAGGGGATCGCCAGCACGGAAGGGAACGATCACCTCGAGGAGGCGGCGTTCCGTTCCTTCGCCAAGGTGAGGGACGAACTGGAGTTCAAGAAGCGCGGCGGCCTTGCGAAGGGCGTCGACCGCGTGCGCGGGACGTACGAGGGTCCGCTGCGCTTCGCCGGAGTCCAGAACAAGTACTTCACCGTCGTCGGCCTGCCGGCGCCGGATCGGCGCGATGACCCGGAATCCGTGACCGCGACCGTCAGCCTTTCGGGCGACCAGGCGCGGAACGTGCAGACCTGGTCGATCGAGCTGCCCGTCGACGCCGGGAGCGCCGGAACGCACGCCGTGGCGGCGAACCGGCTCTCCCTCTACATCGGCCCCCAGGAGGCCGATCGACTCAAGGCGTACGGTCTCGGTCTGGAGAAGATCATGGAGCTGGGCTGGGCCCTGGTCCGACCCCTGACCGAGGCAACGCTCTGGATCATGGATCAGATGCGGCGGTTCATCCCGAACTACGGGGTGATCATCATCGTCTTCTCGGTGCTGACCAAGCTGGCGTTCTACCCGCTGACGCGGTCGAGCACCCAGTCGATGAAGAAGATGCAGCTGCTGCAGCCGAAGATCAAAGCCCTCCAGGAGAAGCACAAGGACAACCAGGAGAAGCTCAGCAAGGCGATGATGGAGCTCTACCAGAAGGAGAAGGTCAACCCGATGTCGGGCTGCTTGCCCCTCCTGCTGCAGATGCCCGTCTTCGTCGCGCTGTACCAGGCGCTCGCGAACACGATCGCGCTGCGCAACACGCCGTTCGTCTGGTGGATCAAGGATCTCTCGAAGCCGGACGCGCTGTTCTCCTTGCCGTTCTCGATTCCCTTCCTGGGCTCGGACTTCAACCTGCTGCCCCTCCTGATGACGGGCACGATGGTGATCCAGACGCGCATGACACCGACCGGCCAGGTGACGGGCCAGATGGCCATGATCAACACGCTGATGCCGGTCATCTTCCTCTTTTTCTTCTACCAGATGCCGTCGGGTCTGGTCATCTACTGGCTGGTCAACAACGTGATGACCATCTACCAGACCTGGAGAATCCACAAGACGGCCGCCCCCGAGGGAGGTGCGCAGTAACCATGAGCGACACGATGGAGAGCACGGGCAGGACCGTGGATGAGGCCATCCGCGAAGCCCTGCTGAGAATGGGCCTGCGTCGCGAAGAGGTCGACGTGACCGTGATCCAGGAAGCCCGCGCGGGGATCCTGGGCGTCGGCCGCCGCCAGGCCGTGGTCAAGGTGGAGAGGAAAGCCGATCGGCGCCGGGGCGCGCGCGGACCGCGGGGCGGCCGTGACGAGCAGGGCGCGCCGCGGTCGGAGGCGGGAAGCCGCACGGGCGAGCGGCTCGATGACGGGCGCGATCGCCGGGGCGGAAGCCGCCGCGGCGACCGGCGGCGCCAGGATGCGAGCGGCGGCGTCCGGGACGAGCGCGAGCGCGAACGCGACCGCGATCGCGGCCGCGATCGTGGCCGCCGGCGCGACGAGGCACCGGCCGGTGCCGCGCCCCGGGCCCAGGACGCGGACAAGCGCGAGGCGACCGCGCGGGTCGCCCAGAGGCGGCCCGACGAGGGTCGACCGGACGCCACCGAGCACGGCGACGAGGACAGCAAGAACCGCCGCCGGCGCCGGCCGCGGCGGCGCCGGAAGCCGGGCGCGGAGTTCGAGGGGCCCGGCGCGGAGAAGGTCGGCGATGGCCGCCTGTTCGGCAGCGACGAGGCCGAGACGCCCGCAGTCGCGCCCGCCGTCGCCGCCGAACCGCCCGCGGTCGCGGCGGTCGCCCCGGCGAGCGAAGCGCCCGCCGAGGACCCGCTGGCGTTCCTGATGGGGACCGAGGTGGAGCCCGAGGTCGTGCCGGCGCCCGATCGGATCGGGACCCCGGCGGCCGCGGAACCGGCCGAGCCGGCGGCACCCGTCCGTCACGTTCCGCGCGCCGCGACCGAGCTGGTCGCGGGCGTGGTCGCCGTGAACCGGACGCGCCCGTACCAGGCGGAGGACGCCGTCGCGGCGGTGCCGTTCCTGCAGCGCGTGGCGACCGACCTGATGGTCAAGTCCGGCTTCACCTGCCGCGTGCAGGTGCAGGAAGGCGAGTACCATCAGGTCAAGATGGTCGTCGACGACCGCAGCGCCGGCGTGCTCATCGGCCGGTATGGCAATACCGTGGACGCCGTGGAGTACCTGGTCGAGAAGGTGGCGAGCAATGCCGCGGGCGACCGGGTGCGCATGAACCTGGACATCAACAACTACCGGCTGCGCCGCGAGGACAATCTCGTCCAGCGCGTCCGCAACGCCGCGGCCGAGGCGCGCAACACCGGCCGGCCCGTGCCCCTCGAACCCGCCGGCGGCCGCGAGCGGCGGATCGCACACCTGCAGATCGAGGAGCTGGAGGACCTGACCACCTACACCGAGACCGGTCCCGACGGGAAGTTCGTCGTGATCTGCCGGCCGGATCAGGTTCCCGAAGCGTATCGCCAGCGGGCGGCGGCCGGCGACGAGGAACCCGTCGACGTGGAACAGTCCGGCGACTGACCGGCCACGCGCGAACACCCGGCGGGGGCCGTGCCCGGTGCGGCCCCCGCTCGCGTCCGCGGCCTGATCGAGGAAGACCTTGGCGATCCTGGAGAGCGGCACCGTCGTGGCGGTCGCGACCCCCGAGGGCGAGGGCGGCCTGGCCGTCGTGCGACTGAGCGGACCGGAAGCCCTGGCCGTCGCGCGGCGGCTCCTGTCCGCCGGCGCCCTGGCCGACCCCGTGGACTCGCATCGCGCGCGGCTCGCGCTGGTCCGCTGGCCGGCCCGGGCGGACACCGGCGGCCCTGAGCCCGGGACGCCCCTGGACCAGGCGCTCGTCCTGCCGATGCTGGCGCCGGCCAGCTACACCGGCGAGGACACCGTCGAATTTTTCTGCCACGGCGGGCTGATGCCGGCTCGCCAGATCGCGGCCGCCTGCCGCGCCGCCGGCGCGCGCGGCGCGCTCCCCGGCGAGTTCACGCGGCGCGCGTTTCTCAACGGCCGGCTGTCGCTGGTCCAGGCCGAAGCGGTCGCCGAGCTGATCGCCGCCGAGCACGCCGCCGGCGCGCGCGCGGCGCTCGCCCAGCTCACCGGCGGTCTCAACCGGCAGCTCGCCGCGGTGGAAGGACCGTTGCGCGATCTGCTGGCGCGCATCGAGGGCGCGCTCGAGTTCAGCGAAGAGGACGCGGTCGGCCCGTCGCGCGAGGACGTCGCGACCACCTTGCGCGCGGCCCGCCGGCAGATCGACGACCTGCTCGATCTCGCTCCGGCCGGCCGCCTGCTGCGTGACGGTGTCCAGGTCGTGCTCGTCGGCGCGCCCAACGTCGGCAAGAGCTCCCTCTTCAATGCGCTCCTGGGCGCCGACCGCGCGCTGGTCGACCCCGAGGCGGGAACGACGCGCGACGTGGTCACGGCGCCGCTCGAGCTCGACGGGGTGCTCTTCGTGCTGCACGACACCGCGGGCCTGCGCGACCGCGCGGTCGGAGTCGAGGCGAAAGGCGTCGCGCGGACGCGGGAGACGGTCGCGGGCGCCGACCTCGTCCTTGCGCTGCGGCCGGTGACCGACCGCGCGCAACCGGCGCCGGCGCTCGGCGACGCGCCGGCCGGCTGCCCGGTCCTGCCGGTGTGGACCAAGGGCGATCTCGACCCGGCGGCGACGGGGATGGTGACGTCGAGCCGGACGGGGCAGGGCATCGAGGCGCTGCGCCGCGCGCTGCTCGATCACGCGCGGGCGGGCGGGGTGGCGGCAGCCGTCGCGCGCGGGGTGATCCTCAACCAGCGCCATCAGGACCGGCTCCTCGCCTGCCGCGAGACCATCGACCAGCTGCTCGAGGACCCCGGCGCCGGCGACGAGGTCGCCGCGACGCTGCTCGCGGCGACGCTGCAGGAGCTCGGGGCGATCACCGGCCGGGTGTTCACGGAGCAGCTGCTGGGGGAGATCTTCTCGCGGTTCTGCGTGGGGAAATGAGTCGGCGGGGGCGACGCGGATGACACGGCTCGGGCGAGGATACGACGTGATCGTGGTGGGCGGCGGCCACGCCGGCCTCGAGGCCGCGCTCGCCGCGGCTCGCCTCGGCTGCCGGACCGCGCTGGTGAGCCACGCGCGCGCCGAGATCGGTCGCATGCCGTGCAACCCGGCGATCGGCGGCCTCGGCAAGGGTCACCTCGTCCGCGAGATCGACGTGCTCGGCGGTCAGATGGGGCTGGCGATCGACGCGACGGGCATCCAGTTCCGGGTCCTCAATCGCCGCAAGGGTCCGGCGGTGCAAGCGCCGCGGGCGCAGGCCGACAAGGCGCGGTACCAGGCGACGATGGCCGCCGCCGTCGACGACCAGGCTGGGCTGGTCCTCATCGAGGGCGACGCGACCCGCCTCCTGGCCGCCGCGCCGGGCGACCCGGTCGACGGCGTGGGGCTGGCCGACGGGCGCGAGGTGCGCGGGCAGCGAGTCGTCCTGTGCACCGGCACCTTCCTGCGCGGCCTGATGCACGTGGGCGAGCGGCGAACGCGCGGCGGCCGCGAGGGCGCCGAGAGCAGCGAGGGGCTGAGCGGCGAGCTGCGCCGGCTCGGCCTCGAGCTGCGTCGCCTGAAGACGGGGACGCCGCCGCGCCTGCACGCGGATAGCATCAACTTCTCCCGTCTCGAGCCGCAACCCGGCGATCGAGACCCCCGGCCGTTCTCCTTCCGCACGCGGAGCTTCTCCCCGCCGGATCATCTCTGCTGGCTCGCCTACACCAACGAGCGCACGCACGCGCTGATCCGCGAGAACCTGCATCGATCGCCGCTCTACGGCGGCATCATCGAGGGCCGCGGACCCCGTTACTGCCCGTCCATCGAGGACAAGGTCGTCCGCTTCGCTGACCGCAGCCGTCACCTGGTGTTCCTCGAACCCGAAGGCGAGGACACTCCCGAGATTTACGTCAACGGGATCTCCACGAGCCTGCCGTCCGACGTCCAGTGCGCGCTCGTGCGCAGCATCGAGGGTCTGGAGCGCGCCGCGCTCGTGCGCTTCGGCTACGCGGTGGAGTACGATAGCGCGCCGTCCTGGCAGGTCGCGCCGACGCTCGAGTGCCGGCGCGTCCCGGGGCTGTTCCTGGCCGGCCAGCTCCTCGGCACCTCGGGTTACGAGGAGGCGGCCGCGCAGGGCCTGGTCGCCGGCGTCAACGCGGTTCGCTCGCTCGGCGGACAGCCGGCGTGGATCCCGTCGCGCAACGAGTCGTATCTCGGCGTGCTCATCGATGATCTGGTGACCAAGGAGATCAGTGAGCCGTACCGGATGTTCACCTCGCGCGCCGAACATCGCCTGCACCTGCGCTGCGACAACGCGGAGACCCGCCTCCTGGAGCCGGCGGCGCAGCTCGGTCTGCTGCCGGCCGGCGAGCTCGATCGCCTGCGCGCGCGCGACCGGGCCCGCGCGCGGATCTTGGCCTGCCTGTCCGGCTGGCGGACCACCGACCCGGCCGGCGGCCCGGCCTGTACGGCCGCGGACATCCTTCGCCGGCCGGACATCGACCTGCACGACCTTGCCGAGATCGTCCGCGATGGCGCCGGGTTGCGACTCGCGCTCGCGGGCATCGTCCGGGAGGAACTGGGCGACGGGAGCGAGAGCCTGCTCGCGGCCGGCCTGATGATAGATTGTATAACATCAATAAAATATAGTGGTTACATAAATAGGCAGCGGCGAATGCTGGAATCTCAATCGCATCTCGACGGACTCGCGATCCCGGCCGATTTCGAGTACCGTTCGATCCCGGCGCTGAGCAACGAGGCCCGGGAGAAGCTCTCGCGCATGCGACCGGCGACGATCGGTCAAGCCGGCCGGATCGACGGCGTACGGGCGGCGGATCTCGCGATCCTGACCGTGCTGGTGCGGCGACACCGGGACGCGGCGCCGCCGGAACGGGGGGCGCCGTGAATCGCGAGACGCCCTCCGGGCTCGACGCGCAGCTCGACCTCCTCGCGAGAGAGATCCGGCGGTGGAATCAGCAGACCAATCTGATCACGCGGGTTGACACCGACCAGCAGATCTCGAGGATCATGCGGCAGTGCCGCGACGGCTGGGCGCTCGCCCGGCAGGCGCTGGCGGAGGAGCCCTGGTTCGCCGGCAGCCGGCATATCGATCTCGGCTCGGGAGCGGGCTTGCCCGGGCTCGTCTGGGCCGCCCTGCGCCAGGCCGACGGGCATCCTGGGGAGTCCTGGCTCGTCGAGCCGAGAGAGAAGCGGGCCTGGTTCCTGCGCCGGGCGATCCGGGCGATGGGCCTCCTGCGCGCGTTCGTGCTGGCTGCGCGTTGGGGAGACGCCGCGCTCGCCAGTGAGCGCGCCGGCGGACCTGGCGTCGTGGTCTCGCTGAAAGCGCTGCGACTCGACGATTCCCAGGTGATCCGGGGTCTCGCGGCGGCGATTCCCGACTTCGCCGCGATCCACGAGCTGGCGATCATCCGCTTCCTGGATTCCGAGCCAAGGTCGCTCGAGGAACTGGACGACACCTTCGTCGACCATCTCGGGGACCCGGAGACCTGGTGGTTCCCTCGGGGCGCGAGCGTTCTGGGGAGCGGGGCGCCGCGGCTCTTCCTGACCCGGTACCGGCGCTGACGACGTCGTTGTTCCACGTGGAACTGACCTGGTTCACACTCAGGACCGGTCCGCGATGTTCCACGTGGAACACCTCCGCCGGCCCGGTCCGCTCGGCTGATCCGATTCCCAGCCGACTCCGGAACCGGTCTCGGAAAGGTCTTTTCTGGGCGAGGTTGCCTGGCTGTGTGCAGAACCGATCCAGGAACACGGTAGACATCGATCGCGTCCATGCCCTAGATTCCCCCGATCGACCGCCGGAGCTGACCGGCGACCCGGGCGCCAACCCCCACGGACGGACGACTCTCATGGGCAAGATCATCTCCATCTCGAATCAGAAGGGCGGGGTTGGCAAGACCACCACGGCCGTCAATCTCTGCGCCAGCCTGGCGGTCGCGGAGAAGAGAGTCCTGTTACTGGACCTGGATCCGCAGGGGAATGCCTCGAGCGGGGTCGGCGCCGAGCCCCGCGAAGGCACCTCGTACGAGTTCCTGCTCGGCAACGCGAGCCTCACCGCGTGCGTTCAGAATACCCGGGTCCCGTACATGGACGTCTTGCCGGCCGATCGGCGACTGGCGGGCGCCGAGATCGAGCTCGTCGGCCAGCAGCGCCGCGAACACTTCCTCAAGCGAGCGCTCGCCGATCACCGGAACCGATACGAATTCGTCCTCATCGACACGCCGCCGAGCCTGGGATTGCTGACCCTGAACGCGTTGACTGCCGCGGACTCGGTCCTGATCCCGATCCAGTGCGAGTACTACGCCCTGGAAGGCCTGAGCCAGCTCCTGAGCACGATCCAGCTCGTCCAGCGCAACCTGAACCGCGAGCTGCAGCTCGAAGGCGTCCTGCTGACGATGTATGACAAACGCCTGAGGCTCTCGAACCAGGTCGCGGACGAGGCGGTCGACTTCTTCGGATCGGTCGTCTACCAGACGCGGATTCCTCGCAACGTGCGCCTGAGCGAGGCTCCGTCGTTCGGCCAGCCGATCCTGCTCTATGATGTCGAGTGCCTCGGCGCCCAGAGTTACCTGTCGCTGGCGCAGGAAATCGTCGCGGGCAGCGGAGCCGCGGCGCGGCGGGAGGGTTGAGACGATGGTGAAGAACCGAGTGCTGGGCAAGGGGCTGTCGGCGCTGATCCAGGGCGCCGAGATCGGGATCGCCTCCGCCGGGGGGCGGGAGATCCGGGAGATCCCGGTCGCTGAGCTGTCCTTCAACCCGGATCAACCACGTAAGATATTCAAACAAGACAAATTAGAAGAACTCGCCGCGTCCCTGCGCGACGTGGGAGTCCTGCAGCCTATTCTCGTGCGCCGACTCCGCGAAGGCGAACGCGTGCCGCCGGTCGAGGCTGGCGCCCCGCTGCCGCGCTACGTCGTCGTGGCCGGCGAGCGCCGGGTCCGCGCGGCCCGCCTGGCCGGCCTCAACGACGTCCCTGCGGTCACCTGCTCGTACGAGGAGGCCGAGGCGCTGCGCATCTCGCTGCTGGAGAACATCCAGCGCGAGAATCTCGGCCCCATCGAGGAGGCGGTCGCCTACCACGGCCTGCTCGACGCGTACGGCGCGACGCAGGAGGAGCTCGCCGACATGCTCGGCAAGAACCGCAGCACCGTGGCCAACGCGCTTCGCCTGCTGACCCTCGAGGAGGAGATCCGTCAACTCGTGGAGGACGGCACGCTCACCCGCGGCCATGCGAAAGCGCTGCTGGCGCTGCCGCCGGGTCCAGAGCGACTCCGGCTGGCCCGACTCTGCCGCAGTCGCGGACTCTCGGTCCGCGAGGTCGAGCGGCGGGCACAGGGCGCCGCGGCGGCGCGCCGGCGGGCCCGGCGCAAGCGCGCCGCGCCGCCCGGCGGTTCGCGCGAGACCCCGGAGATCCGCGCGCTGCGCGAGCGCGCCGAGGCGCATTTCGGGTCGCCCGTCGAGATCGAGCGCGCGGCGAGCGGCAAGGGCCGGGTGGCCGTGACGTTCTACGACGATGCTGACCTGGAGCGGCTGCTCGCCATGATGGGGCTGTCCACGGATCTCGACTAGGTGTGCGTAAAGAGTTGCTGAAAAAGATCATACGCCGGATAGCCCTGTCGCGCGCGCGACTCCTCGTCGCGCTCCTGATCATCCTCACGACCGGATTGGTCGGCCTCAACGTGATCGAGCTCGTCACGGCGGCCGCCCAGGGCGGCGCCGGCGTCGATCGTTCGCGCGACCGCATCGTCTCGACGGCCGCGCTGCATACGTTGACCCTCCTCGCCGCGTGGTCGCTCTGGTTCAGCCTGCGCGCGCGGGAACGGGCCCAGCGCCGCCTCCTGCGCTCCGAGCAGAAGCACCGCACCATCATCAACCACGCCGGCGAGGCCATCTTCCTGCTGGACCGCGGCGGCGCCGTCCGCGAGTGGAACAAGGCCGCCGAGCAGCTCTTCGGCGCGGCGCGGCGGACCGTCCTCGGTCGCCGGTTCGGCGACATCGACCTGTGCCACGGCCTGGAGCTCGACCGGGCGATGGCCGACGCCGAGCGCCTCAACCGCAGCCTGACGTTCGAGTTCACGGTGCCGCGCGAGCAGCTGCCGGACGGCCTGATCAAGCTGACCCTGTCGCCATTGCCGCCCGGCCGCGGCAGCGACGATCCCTCCGAGCGCTCCTTCGTGGTCATCGCGCGGGACGTGACGAGCGAGCGGCAGTTCGAGAACCGGCTCAGCCAGACCGAGAAGCTGGCAGGGATCGGCCAGCTCGCGGCCGGGATCGCGCACCAGCTCAACACGCCGCTGGGCTCGATCCTGCTGTCGGCCCAGATGCTGGCGGAGAGCGACCTCGCCGAGGACGACGCCGAGGACGTCGAGCGGATCATCCGCCAGACGGACCAGTGCCGGCAGATCATCAAGGGTCTCCTGAATTTCGCGCGCACGCAGAGCCGTGAGCGGGGGCTCGTGCTGCTCGGCGAGATCGTGCACGAGACGGTGTATCTCATGGAGAAGAACCTGAAGGTCGCGGGCGTCGAGGTGGACCTGAAGAACGCCGGCCAGGTCCAGGTCGTCGGTAATCGCAACGAGCTGGACCAGGTCTTCTTCAACCTGCTGGTCAACGCCGTCGACGCGATGCCCGACGGGGGACGCATCGAGATCACCATGGGGCCCGGCGACCCCGGCGAGGTGCTCGTGACGTTCGCCGACGATGGCCCCGGCATCCCGCCCCAGCACCGCGACCAGATCTTCCTGCCGTTCTTCACCACGAAGAGCTACGGGAAGGGGACCGGGCTGGGCCTGAGCATCGTCGCCAGGATCATGCACGAGCACGGAGGCCGCATCGAGCTGGATCCTGCGGCCACGGTCGGCACGCGTTTCCTGCTCAGCTTCCCGCGGCCGGGGCCCGGCCTCGCGGCGAGCGCGCCGGTGAGCGCGCGGGAGCGGGCGATCGACGTTCCCTCGACGCGGGAGCCGCGGCCTTGACGCGATACACGCGCATCATCCTGATCAACGATCAGGACCAGGGCGTTCGCGAGTTCACGATCAGCCACCGCATGGTCTGGCTGCTCGGAATCCTCGGCGTGCTCCTGGCCGGGATGGTCGCCTGGGTGCTGCTCGGGTACGGCGCCATGTCCCGGCGGGCGGCCCGGGTGCCGGGCCTGGAGGCGGAAGCCACGGCCGCCCGAGCCGAGCTGGCGCGGGTCGCGGCGCTGGAGGCCGAACTCGAGTCGATGCGCGCCATGCAGGAGCGGGTCCTCCTGATGCTCGGCGTGGACGCGCCGGCGGCGGCGAACGCGAACGACGGCGCGGCCGACGAGATCGGGCGGCTGGCGTCCGCCGTGATGACCGATCCGCCGAACGGCTGGCCCGCGGCGGGATTCGCGACCCGGGAGTTCGAGGGCGGCTCCGCGGCGGAGGGCGTGCTGCCTCACCGTGGACTGGACATCGCCGGACCGGAGGGTGCACCGATCCTGGCCGCCGGCGACGGAGTCGTCATTCGCACGGGAATCGACCGGTATCTCGGGAACTTTGTTGAAATCCAGCACGGTTTGGGTTACCTAACCGTGTACGGGCATTGTCTGAGGATGGCCGTGGTCAGCGGCGAACAGGTCCGTCGGGGACAGGTCGTCGCGTACATGGGGGCGTCCGGCGAGGCGTCGGCCCCACATTTGCACTTCGAGATCTGGCACAATGGCATGGCCGTCGATCCGCGAGGGTTCCTCTCCGGAGAACCGCCCGCGCCCTGATACCGGCCGGCCCGGGGCGCACGCCCCGATTCACCCGGGACGAGGAATCGTCCGCGGCATATGGGAACACCGGGGCCCCCTCCGGGACCTAGGAGGACGATCATGTTCGGCAAGGAGCCTGAAACCACCACCGTCAACGCCGGCCAGACATCCATCATCGCGCAGGGCTGCAAGTTCGAGGGCACCATCGACGTGCGGGGCACCTTGCGGATCGAGGGCGAGTTCAAGGGCTCGATCGGCATGCCCGAGAGCCTGGTCGTGGGCAAGACCGGCGTGGTCCGCGCGTCGGTCAAGGTGAAGAACGCGATCATCGGCGGCCAGTTCTTCGGCGACATCGACGCCGAGAACAAGATCGAGCTCCAGAGCGGCTCGCACCTCGAGGGAGACATCAAGACGAAGCGCCTGGTGATCGACGAGGGTGTGTTCTTCGAGGGCAATTGCTCGATGGGCGCCAAGAAGCCGACCGACACGACACATGCCGGACCGCCGGTGCCGCCGGCGCCGAAGGCGGCTCCGCACGACGTCGCGAAGAAGTAGCCGCGCGCGCCTGATCGGGCATTGCGCCGTATGGCGGCGCTGTATACGATGACGGCCGTACCACCTCGATTGTGGTGCGGCCGTTCCTGTCGTGTCCGTTCCGCGAGGTCTCGATCCATGCCGCGCCCGCGCCCCGACGACGAGAAGCGCCGCGCCATGCGAGACGTTGGCCTGTACACGACCTTGCCGATCATCATCGGCGTCGGACCGGCGCTCGGCTGGTGGCTCGGGCACCTGGCGCAGAAACGCTGGGGCGGGGCTCCCTGGCTCGAGGTCGGCGGCGCGCTCTTCGGCCTGGCGGCGGCGGCGCGACAGGTCTACAAGGTCGTCCGGCAAGGGAGCCGCGACGGATGAACGACCAGCGCGTGCTGCGCCGCGCCCAGTGGTGGACCTTGCTCGGCGGAGCGGCCGCCGCGCTCGTGGTCGCCCGGTTGCAGCAACCGGACGCCGGCCTCGGGCTCGCCGCGGGCTCGGTCTGGGCGGCCGTCAATCTGCGCGCGCTCGAGGGTCTGCTGACCGCCACCGTCGGGCGGCGGGAGCGACCGCGCAGCGGATTGCGCATTTTTCTGTGGGCACTCGGGAAATTGGGTGTTTACGTAGTCGCGATCTGGATATTGATTGTCGCGCCGTTTCCGGTCTTCAGCCTGGCTCACGGTCTCACGGTCATGCTGGCGGCCCTCGTCCTGGCCGGCCTCACCACGCGGTCCTCGGCAATCCGGCACGCGCCCCAGCGAGGTGACGATGCACAAGCATGATCCCGGCACGGTCTCGACCGTTCTCGCCATCGCGCTCGCGGTCGTCCTCGCGGCGGGCACCGTCGCGGCCCAGCAGCACGATCCCGCGCACGCCGATCCGGCTGAAGCCGCCGAGCACGGCGCAGCCCCGGCCGAGGACCACGACGGCGCGCACGGCGGCGGCTTCCATCTCGACAACCTCGGCAAGCTGGTGATCGCCAACGCCTGGGGCAACGAGACTGCCGAGTCCATGGCCGACTGGATCGACCCGATCTTCTCGCTGCTGGTCGCCCTGCTCATCGCGTCGTTCTTCGTCTCGGTCGGCCGCTCGCTGCGCGATCGCGACCCGACCCGGCGGCAGATCTTCGCGGAGCTCGTGATCGGCGGCCTCTACGGCATGTTCCGGGACATCCTCGGCGACCGGGCCCGCCGTTTCGCGCCCTACCTCGGCACCCTGTTCATCTTCATCCTCTGCAACAACCTGTTCGGCCTGGTGCCGCTGGGCCACTCGTCGACGGCGAGCTTCGTGAACACGACGCTGGGGCTGGGGCTCTGCACGTTCCTGTACGTGCAGTACGTCGGCATCCGGGAGAACGGACTGGGCGGCTACCTCTACCACTTCGCCGGCCAGCCCAAGAGCGGCCTCGAGTGGGCGTTCGCGATCATGATCTTCCCGCTCGAGCTGATGGGCGAGCTGATCAAGCCGATCTCGCTCTCGCTGCGTCTGTTCGGCAACATCTTCGGCGAGGACACGCTCATCGCCGTGATGGTGATCCTGGGCGTGCAGCTCATGGACGTCCTGCTGCGGTTCTGCGGACTCGACGCGCTCACGCCCTGGTTCCCCGGCCTCCCGTTCCAGTTCCCGTTCTATGCGATCGCGCTGATCGGCAGCACGGTCCAGGCCCTGGTCTTCACCCTGCTGTCGACGATCTACATCTCGCTGATGCTTCCTCACGGCCACGAGGAGGAGGCGCACTAGTGCCGGACGCTGTCCGGTCGACCAGGACGGCGGGTTCGCCCGCACCATCCACGGCAATTTAAGGAGGAAACATGGGCACCAACGGACTGCTTGCACTGGGCCTCGGCCTCGCCGCCTTCGGTTCCGCCCTCGGCCTGGGCAAGGCCATCGAGGGCGCGATGACCGCCATGGGTCGTCAGCCCGAGGCCATCGGCAAGATCCAGACGGCGATGATCATCGGCAGCGCGTTCATCGAAGCGCTCACGATCTACGCCTTCGTCTCCGTCTTCGTGCTCAAGGGTTAGCGCTCGCGCCGGCGAGCGCCGGGTGCCCCGGGATCGCCCTGGTCGGGGCGGCGACAGCCCCCCGGCGAGCGGGGGCAACCGGACCAACGCGAAGGACCGAGTCCATGAACATGGCCCCGAACATCCCCCAGCTGCTCACGACGATCGCGGGCTTCCTGCTGCTCATGTGGATCCTGCGCAAGTTCGCCTGGGGCCCGATCATCGCCTTGATCGACCAGCGGCGCGCCAAGATCGAGACCGACTACTCGGCCGCGGAGAAGGAGCTCGCCGACGCCGGCACGCTGAGGGCGAGCTTCGAGGCCAAGCTCGGCGAGATCAAGGTAATCGAGCGGCAACGCGTCCAGGAAGCGGTCAAGAAGGGCGAAGAGCTCGCGAAGGGCATCGTGGCCGACGCGCGGGCCGAGATCGAGCAGGTGAAGGCCAAGGGGATGCAGGACCTCGAGATCGAGTCGCAGAAGGCCCAGCTCGAGCTGCGGAAGAGCGTGGTGACTCTCGCGATCGGCGCCGCGGAGAAGCTCATCGGTGAGCGGCTCGACGACGCCAAGCACCGCCAGCTCATCCAGCAGTACATCGACCGGATCGAGGAGCTGCCGCATGCGTGACCGTGTCGTCGCCGTCCGTTACGCACAAGCCCTGCTCGACGTCGCCGTCGAGCGCCAGGTGCTCGACAGCGTGTGCGCGTCGCTGGCCACGCTCGCGGGATCGGTGACGGCCTACCCGGACCTGCGCGTCTTCATGCAGAGCCCCCAGGTGCCCACGCAGGACAAGAAGGCCCTGATCCACACTCTTCTCGACGACCGCGTCGATCCCGTCCTGGTCCAGTTCCTCGAGCTGCTGCTGGACAAGGACCGCATCCTGTTCCTCGGCGACATCAACGAGGAGTTCGCGACCCTCGTCGAGCGCCACCGCGGGCTGCAGCGCGCGGCGGTCGTCACGGCGGTGCCGCTCGCCGCCGACCTCGCCGATCAGCTCACCCGGAAGCTGGAGCAGCTGACGCGCCAGCGGATCATCCTCGACCAGAAGGTGGACCCGTCGGTGATCGGCGGGATCTGCGTGACCATGGGCGATCGCATCCTCGACGGCACCCTGCGCACCGGCCTGGCCGAGTTGCGCCGGGCGCTCGAGCACGCGCCCCTCCGCTAGCCTGCAAGGAGTCCGGCAGTGAAACTGAGGCCCGAGGAAATCAGCTCCGTCCTGGCGCGGGAGCTGCAGAAATACGGCCGCGACCTCGCCGTCGAGAGCGTCGGCACCATCCTGCAGGTGGGCGACGGCATCGCCCGCATCTACGGCCTGCAGGACGTGATGGCCGGCGAGCTGGTCAAGTTCCCCGGCGACACCATGGGCATGGTGTTGAACCTGGAGGAGGATTCCGTCGGCGTCGCCATCTTCGGCGAGGACACCCACATCAAGGAGGGCGACCAGGTCACGCGCACCGGCGCCATCGCCTCGGTGCCGGTCGGCGAAGCCGTGGTCGGCCGCGTGCTCAATGCGGTGGGTCGACCGCTCGACGGCGAAGGCCCCGTGCCGACCGACCGCACCCGCCCCATCGAACTGAAGGCGCCGGGCGTGATCGACCGCCAGCCGGTCAAGGTGCCGCTGTTGACCGGCCTGAAGGCCATCGACTCGATGACGCCGATCGGACGCGGCCAGCGGGAGCTGATCATCGGCGACCGCCAGACCGGCAAGACGGCGATCGCGATCGACACGATCATCAACCAGAAGGGCAAGGGGGTGTTCTGCTTCTACGTGGCCATCGGCCAGAAGCAGTCCACGGTCGCGAGCGTCTACCACACGCTCAAGGCCCACGGCGCGATGGAGTACACGACCATCGTCAGCGCCTGCGCCAGCGAGCCCGCCCCGCTGCTCTACATCGCGCCGTACACGGGCTGCACGATGGCCGAGCACTTCATGTGGCAGGGCAAGGACACGCTCGTGGTCTACGACGACCTCTCCAAGCAAGCCAACGCCTATCGCCAGATGTCGCTGCTCTTGCGCCGCCCGCCCGGCCGCGAGGCGTATCCCGGCGACGTCTTCTACCTGCACAGCCGCCTGCTCGAGCGCGCCGTCAAGCTGTCGGACGCCAAGGGCGGCGGCTCGCTCACCGCGCTGCCGATCATCGAGACGCAGGCGGGCGACGTGTCCGCGTACATTCCGACCAACGTGATCTCGATCACCGACGGCCAGATCTTCCTCGAGGGCGACCTCTTCTACAGCGGCGTGCGGCCGGCCGTGAACGTCGGTATCTCCGTGTCGCGCGTCGGCGGCAACGCGCAGACCAAGGCCATGAAGAAGGTGGCCGGCTCGCTGCGCCTCGATCTCGCGCAATACCGCGAGCTGGCGGCGTTCGCGCAGTTCGGCAGCGACCTCGACAAGGCGACGCAGCGCCAGCTGACCCGCGGCCAGCGCATGGTCGAGATCCTCAAGCAGGACCAGTACGTGCCCATGCCGGTCGAGAAGCAGGTCGCGATCATCTTCGCCGGCGGCCAGGGCGCGCTGGACGACGTCCCCATCGACCAGGTCCGCCAGTGGGAGGCGGACTACCTGGCGTATCTCGAGCGGACGCACGCGGGTTTGCTGCGCGAGATCGCGCAGACCGGACAGCTCGCCGACGACACGGCGGAGCAGATGCGGGACGTCATCGCGGAGTTCAAGGCGCAGCGCAAGTAGCGCCGCGGGAGGTTGGCCGTGCCCGGTGCGGGCGTCAAGACCCTCAACAAGCGGATCCGCTCGGTCAACAGCACCAAGCAGATCACCAAGGCCATGAAGATGGTGGCCGCCGCGAAGCTGAATCGCTCGCAGGGCAAGATGGTGGCGGCGCGCCCGTACGCGCACACCCTGACGCAGCTCGTCGAGCACCTCGCCGGCGCGACGGAGGGCGAACATCCGTTCTTCGCGGTCCGCGAGGTCGCCCGCCGGCTGGTCGTGGTCGTGACCTCGGACAAGGGACTCTGCGGCAGCTACAACCTCAACCTCATCAAATCGGCCCAGCAGGCCGTCGACGCGTCGGCGCAGGCCGGGGTCGAGACCGAGCTGCTGACGGTCGGCAAGAAGGCCGGCGACTACTTCGCCAAGCGCGGCTACCGGCTCTTCGCACGCCACGACGACTTCAACGGCGAGACGACCGCGGAGCGGAGCAACACGGTCGGCGACGCGATCGTGACCGCCTTCCTCGACGGGGTGTTCGACGAGGTGCGCGTGGTCTACGCCGAGTTCGTCTCGATGATGACACAGCGGCCGCAGAACCGGCAGCTGCTGCCGATCGCGCCGCCGGCCGCGGTCCACGACGGCGAAGTCGCCGCCCTCGACTACATCTGGGAGCCGGACCAGGCGCGGCTCTTCGCGAAACTGCTACCCCTGTACCTGCGCAATCGGGTCTTCGTGACGCTCATGGAGGCCTTCACGAGCGAGCACGCCGCGCGCATGGCGAGCATGACCGCCGCCACGGACAACGCCGGCGAGCTCATCGACGCGCTCACGCTGCAGCGCAACCGCGAACGGCAGGCGGCGATCACGGCGGAGCTTCTGGACATCGTCGGCGGAGCCAACGCACTGTAACGAGGAGAGTCAAGCAAATGGCCGAGAATTACGGCGTGGTCAAGCAGGTCATCGGACCCACGGTCGACCTCGAGTTCGACAGCGACCGGTTGCCCGCGATCCTCAATGCCATCCGCATCGTGGACGCCGACCGGGGCATCGACCTGGTGACCGAGGTCGCCCAGCACATCGGCAACAACGTGGTCCGCACGGTGGCCATGGACTCGACCGAGGGGCTGGTGCGCGGCATGCGCGGGGACGATACGGGCAAGCCGATCGCGGTCCCCGTCGGCGAGCAGTGCCTGGGCAGGCTCTTCAACCTCCTCGGTCAGCCGATCGACGGCAAGGGGCCGGTGCCGGAGCCGGCGAAGACGAACCCGATCCACGCGACGCCGCCGGACCTGACGGACCAGGGCGAGGCCAACGAGATCTTCGAGACGGGCATCAAGGTCGTGGACATGCTGGCGCCGTACGCCAAGGGCGGCAAGATCGGCCTCTTCGGCGGCGCCGGCGTGGGCAAGACGGTGATCGTGCAGGAACTGATCCACGCGATCGCCACCGAGCACGGCGGGTACTCGGTGTTCTGCGGCGTCGGCGAGCGCACGCGCGAGGGCAACGACCTCTACCTCGAGATGACCGAGTCGGGCGTGCTCAAGAACACGGCGCTCGTGTTCGGGCAGATGAACGAACCCCCCGGCGCGCGGCTGCGCGTCGCCCTCAGCGGGCTGACGATGGCCGAGCACTTCCGCGACGAGCTGAACCAGGACGTGCTCCTGTTCATCGACAACATCTTCCGCTTTACCCAGGCCGGCAGCGAGGTGTCGGCGCTGCTCGGCCGCATGCCGTCGGCCGTCGGCTACCAGCCGACGCTCGCGACCGAGATGGGCGAGCTGCAGGAGCGCATCACGTCGACCCGGAGCGGCTCGATCACGTCGGTGCAGGCGATCTACGTCCCCGCGGACGACCTCACCGACCCGGCGCCGGCCACGGCATTCAGCCACCTCGACGCGACGACGGTGCTCAGCCGCCAGATCGCCGAGCTGGGCATCTACCCGGCCGTCGACCCGCTCGATTCCACGAGCCGCATCCTCGACCCGCGCGTGGTCGGCGACGAGCACTACGCCGTGGCGCGGCAGGTGCAGCAGTACCTGCAGCGCTACAAGGACCTGCAGGACATCATCGCGATCCTCGGCATGGACGAGCTGAGCGACGAGGACAAGGTCATCGTCCAGCGCGCGCGCCGCATCCAGCGCTTCCTGTCGCAGCCGTTCTTCGTCGCCGAGCAGTTCACCGGCAAGGCGGGCCGCTACGTGAAGCTCGAGGACACGGTCCGCAGCTTCAAGGGCCTGATCAGCGGCGAGTACGACCACATCCCGGAGCAGTGTTTCCTCTATTGCGGCGCGATCGAGGAGGTCGTCGTGAACTACGAGAAGCTGCAGGCGCAGGCCTAGGAGGGCGGCGGGATGAAGTCGTTCCAGGTCAACATCGTGACGCCCGAGCGGGTGGTCTGGGCCGCCGGCGCGGTCTCGGTGACCCTGCCCGGCAGCGAGGGCTACCTCGGCATCTGGGCCGACCACGCGCCGCTCGTGACGATCGTCGTGCCCGGGGTGATCACGATCAAGCTCGACGACACGGGCCGGACGCAGCTCCTGGCGTGCAGCGGTGGCTTCGCCGAGATCAGCCGCAATACGGTCAACGTGATGACCGACAGCTGCGAGGAAGCCGGACAGATCGACGCCGCCCGCGCGAAGGCCGCGTACGAGCGCGCGCGGGAGCGGCTGCGGTCCGCCGACTCGACGATCGACCGCGAGAGCGTGCTGCAGGCGAAGGAGCGCGCGGAAGCGCGCCTGAAGGTGCTGGACCTGATGGAGCGCTGAGCCGGCGCGGCGGTCCCGGCACGGACCTTGCCGGGAGCGGCGTCGCCGGTATCACACGACGTCCGGCGTCGCCGGCGGCCGCGCTCCCGGAACCTGGCCTCGCCCTGAACGTCCGTCGACAACGTCGCCGCCGCGTGCGGTCGCTGGTCTGGACGACCACGGCGCCGTCGCGCGCGCAGCTGCGGCGAGACGGCTACCACGTCGTCCGCTTCCGCGATCTGCGCCGCGCGATCGTCCGTTCGCGCGCCGCGGGGATCCGGCGGTCGTCGTTGCGCAACCCGGCGGCCGCCGTGCTCGCCCGTTTCGCGCGGTTCCCTGCGGTCGCCGTCCTCGACGTGCCGTGCGAGACCGTCGAGGACCTCCGCCTCGTCCACGGCTACCTCGTCGAGCCGGCGTACCGCCGCGACTGCTCGCTCCTCGTCCACGCGACGCGCGAGCTCGAAACGCTGCAGGCGGACGCGTTCGTCGATCCAGAGTGGGGCTACCCGTGGACGCTCGAGCGGCTCCGCCACCTGGCGAAGATCGCCGGGGTTCCTCGGGACGCGCCGCTGCCGCCGCGCGACAACTGGCGACGTCGGCTGGCCCGCCGGCTGTGGCGGCGCGACGACGGCGCCCCCGGCCCGCGGTCGCGCCTGGATCCGGAGCAGACGGCCGCCGCGCATGCCGGCGACGGCGTCGTCCAGGTGATCGCGCCGGCCGGCAGCGGCAAGACCACGGTCCTTGTCGAGCGAGTCAAGACGCTGCTCGAACGCGGCGTCCCGGCGGACCGGATCCTCTGCACGACGTTCAACAAGGACGCCAAGCTCGAGATCGCGGCGCGCCTCGCGAAGGCCGAAGTGGCGGGAGTCGCCGTCCGCAGCTTCCACGGTCTCGGCTGGTCGATTCTCCACGAGGAACGGCGGCTGCGTTCGCGGATCGGGGCGATCGGCCACGCCCAGTGGCGCCAGCTCGCGCGCGAGGCGATGGACGCCGAGCCCGGCGGCGTATGGATCGACGCGCCCGACGCCCAGGCGGCGATCAGCGCGTTCAAGCTGGCGGCGATGGTCGATCCGCCGGCGGCGCGAATCCGCGCGGATCCGCAGGACGCCCGGGCGCGGACGGCGGCCCGGCTCTACGAGCTGTATGAACGGTGCCTGCGGCAGCGGCACATGCTCGACTTCGACGACCTGATCGCGGCCGCGGTCGACCTGCTGCGCAAGGACGCGGCCGTCCGGCGTCGCTGGCAGGAGCGGTTCCTTCGGGTCCTGGTCGACGAGTACCAGGACATCGAACCGGCCCAGGCGATCCTCGTCGGTCTGCTCGCCGCGCCGCAGGACTCCCTGTTCTGCGTCGGCGACGAGGACCAGTGCATCTACGCCTGGCGCCGGGCGACCGTCGAGCGGGTCGTCGAGCTCGACCAGGTCTATCCGGGGCTCGAGCGATACCCGCTCGTGCGGAACTACCGCTGCGGCACCCGGATCACGACGGCCTCGCGGCGCGCCATCGAGCACAATCGCCGCCGGTTCCGCAAGCCGCTCTTGCCCGGCGCCGCGCACGCGGGCGAGATCACGGTCACCGCGTTCGCCGACCGCGGGCGCGGGGCGGCGTTCGTCGCCGACCGGCTGCGCGACGCCGAGCGCGGCAGGACGGCGGTGCTCGCGCGCACGACGGCCCTCCTGCGGGACGTCGCGCTCGCGTGCGCGAGGCGCGGGGTCGGCTTCGACGGTCCCGCGAAGCTGGTGCGGTCGACGGAGGCCGGCGAGACCGTCGCCGCCTACCTCCGTCTCGTCAGCGATCCCGGCCGCGCCGCCGCCGAGGACGTCGACCGCGCCTTCCGCATCCCCAACCGTGCGCTTCCGGCGAGCGCGGCGGAGTCCGTCGCGGCCAGCCTGCGCGCAGGCGACACCTTCGCGCGGGCCGTGGCCCCGGTGACCGCGCCGTCGTGGCGGCGGGCGCGGATCGCGGAGGCCGCCGCGTTCCTCGACGCGCTCGTCGGGGACGACGCGGCGGACCGGGTGATCGCTCGCCTGCGCGGCGAGGGCGGGCTCGACCGCCACTACGCCTCGGCGGAGCGCCTGAATCCGACGGAACAGGTGGAGGTCGAGGCGCTCGTGCGCGCCCAGGCGGCGGCCCGGGGGATGTCTCCGCGGCAGTTCGCCGCCCAGCTCGACGGGGAGTCCCGGCTGCTGCGCGAGCATCGGCGACCCGCTGCGGTCGAACTCGTGACGATCCACGGCGCCAAGGGCCGGGAGTGGAGCCACGTCATCCTGTTCGGGGCCGACCAGGGCCAGCTGCCGCACGCCTGCTCGGCGGCCGAAGGCGCGAGCGGGGTCGAAGACGAGCGCCGGCTCTTCTACGTCGCCGTGACCCGCGCGAAGGACCGCCTCGAGATCGTGTGCACGGCGAGGGCCGAGAGCCGGTTCCTGGCGGAGGCCGGGCTGCGGGTGCGGGCGCCGGCGGCCGGGCAGGCCGCGCGCGGCGACGCCGCTTCGACTTCTGCCTCGCCAAACCGCGGTTCGCCTGGGTATCATCGCGCGGACACGCCGACCTGAACCGCCGCCGGGAGGCCATGATTGTGCGCACCGCGACGTTCGCCCTCGTCTTCGCTCTCCTCGCCAATGCCACCGCGAACGTCCTCATCCGCTGGGGCATGAAGGACCTGCAGCTCAGCCTCGGACAGCCCGCGCAGGTCGCGCGGGCGATCCTGTTCAACGGCCGGGTCATGGCGGGCATCGTGCTGTTCGCGTGCAACGTCCTGGCGTACGCCTACGCGCTCAGCCGCATCCGCCTGAGCGTCGCCTACCCCGTGATGACGAGCCTCGGTCTCGTGATCGTGATGGTGCTGTCGTTCGTCTTGATGGGCGAGCGCATCACGCCGCTGCAGGTCGTGGGGACGGCGTTGATCCTGGGAGGGGTCGTGCTGGTGGCGAGCCAGATGGGGTAGGAAAAGCAGGGGGCCACCGAGACGACCGAGGTCGTCAAGCCCGCCGGTGGCCCCACCTCACCGCATGCAATGCGGAAACGACGATGTCTGGCATGCGACTATCGTCAACAAATGGACCCGATCGGCGGAAGTAAAGAGAAAAATAGATCTCAATTACAGATATTCCGTATACAATATGCGGACTGCGTTTTCCGCGTGGAAGCAAACGAGATCCGCGTTTCCCGGAACTCCGGTCGGGCGGTACGGGTTATGCAATGTCGCGCTTGCTCAAGCCGCGTGGATGCTGCATTCTACACGACGCCGGCACTCGCACAGTCGACCCTCGAGACGGGAAGGAACCTGCCAGCGTGAACGACGGATCTCCTGGCGGACTCGATCGCCGACGCTTCCTGGGCCTCTGTGGCCGCGCCGCCCTGCTCGCCCTCCTGCCGCTGCCGTTGCGTCCTGCAATGGCCGCGAACGTGCCGCAGGACCGCGTCATCGGTTTCCTGAACACCCACACGGGGGAAAAACTGATCTGCGCGTATCGCGAAGGCGGCGTGATCGTCCCGGACGCGATCGCGGCGGTCTCCCACATCCTGCGCGATCACCGCACGGGAGAGGTCAAGCTCATCGACACGCGCCTGCTCGACCTGCTGGCGGACATCTCGCGCCGGCTCGAAGCGCACTCGCCGTTCCACGTGATCTCCGGCTACCGCTCGCCCGCCACGAACGCCGCCATGCGCCGCGCGGGGCGCGGCGTGGCGCGGCGCAGCTTCCACATCCAGGGCAAGGCGATCGACATCCGGATCCCGGGAATCGACACCAGGATCCTCTGCCGGGCGGCGCTAGGGGAACATCGGGGCGGCGTCGGACACTACCCCGCGTCCGATTTCGTCCACGTCGACACCGGCCCCGTCCGCCACTGGTAGCGGGTCGATGACGCGCTTCGGGTTCGCCAGCGCCGCGGCGAGCAGGAGATCGTGTCCGTAGACGTCGTCGCGGAACTGGATCGCCCCATCCGGTTCGACCCAGGCCGTCCAGTAGACCAGGTGCACGGGCACCGCGCGCGGCAATGCGTACTGGCCGCGGCGATCGCTCGCCAGCGCGGCCTCGATCCTCTCGACGGCCGCCGGGCCGGAATCCTCGACCAGGAACCTCGCCAGGGCGCGCGGATCCTCGATGCGCACGCAGCCAGAGCTGTAGAAACGAGCCGGCGCCGCGAAGCGGCCGCGGCTCGGCGTGTCGTGGATGTATACGGCGTACGGATTCGCGAAATGGAATTTCACGCGACCCAGGGGATTGAGCGGGCCGGGATCCTGGCGCAGCTTGAACCCGAGATCCGCCGGCGTGATGGCCGACCAGTCGATGGTCGCGGGGTCGAGCTCCGGAGCGCCCGCGAGCCAGTTCGCGAAGACGCGGATGCCCTGGACGCGGAGGTACTCGGGATCCTCGCGGAGGTGCGGCAGGACATCCTGGCGGGCGAGCTTCGGCGGGATGTTCCAGGCCGGGTTCAGTTCGATGTTCGTGATGCGGCTCGACAGGGCCGGCGTCGGCCGGTCCGGACGGCCGACCACGGCTCGCATCGTCCGGCGGACCGTGTCGTCCGCGACCATGGCGAGCGAACCACCGGCCACGTTCACAATGACGTGCCGGCGGCCCAGATTGCGCGGCAGCCAGCGCAGCCGTTCGAGGTTGAGCGCGACCTGGCGGACCCGGGCCTCGGCGGTGACGTCGAGCGCCGTGACCGTCCGGCTACCGACCACCCCGTCGGCGGCGAGTCCGTGCCCACGCTGGAACCGGACGACGGCCGCCGCGAGATCCGTGTCGAACAGCAGCGAATCCGGGCCGCACACCGGGGTCTGGCCCAGCCGTTCCCGCAACCGCGGCACCCGCGGGTCGAATTCGCCGAGATGGAGAGACGGGCCGACGCCGACGCCGGGCCAGCCGCCGGCGTCCGCGATGGACCGCAGGTTGGCAAGCGCCGCGCGGAGCCGGCGGTAATTCGGATCGCTCGGGGCGAGATTCTCGAGCGCGGCGGCGAAACCGCTGCCGCGTTCGCGGATCTCGGCGACCAGCGCCGCCGGATCGTCCCGGCGGTCGGGCGCGGCCGCATCGTCGGGCCCGGTCGTCCCGGTCCAGCGGGGGCCGGTCAGGTGAGCCGCGTACTCGACGATCGCGGCGTCGAGCCGGCGGTCCAGCCGGGCGAGGCGGTAGGGGTCGAGCCGCGTGAACGGATCGCGCCAGGCGCGCGCGAGCTCGGCCGCCCCGTAGTCCGCGGGATCGAGGCCGTGAGATCCGGCGTCGAGGAGAAGCTCGATGATCGCGTCGATCTGGGCCGGCGGCAGCGAGCCGTCCAGCCAGGCGGCGGGCGCGGAGGCAGTGGTCAGTCCAATGGTTAAACCCAGGCAAACATTGAGGATGAGTCGAGTCGACATGGTCGAGGTCCCGTGCTTTCCAGGTGTCTCTCGTCCCTGAGGTGCTGCCGGGCGTTCCGTCACGCCGGCCCCGATGTGCGATCCAGGCCGGGCATGATTATACAACAACTCGAACAAAAAAGAAAATAGTGTTATCGCTCGCGAGGCCGGCGGGCGGTCAGGACACCGCTGTTGACCGCCACGCAGGACCGGCTCAAGTCGCACATTCCCAGCGCCCGGCAGCATGACTCCACCTCGGTCCAAGTATAGCTCTTTCCGCCGATCGTCCCCACCAGCATGTTGACGGCGAACCGGGCGCCGAACGCGGGTTCCGCGCGCGAATCGGCGAGGAAGAAGTCCTTGATCACGAGGAGACCTCCCGGGGCGAGGACGCCGGCGGTCCGGGCGAGCAGGCTCCGCGTCTCGGGTTCCGACAGGCTGTGGATGACGTTCGAGACGTAGACGGCGTCGTAGGGCTCGTCGCCCTCGCGCAGCAGCGGATCCACGTGGTAGTCGCCCGCGAGGACGGATATGCGGTCGGCGAGGCCGGCCGCCGCGATCTCCTCGGCGGCGATCGGTGCCACCTCGGGCAGGTCGAAGACCACGGCGCGCAGTCCGGGCCACCGGCGGCAGAACGTGATCGCGCTCGTGCCGGGCCCGCCGCCGAGGTCCAGCAGCCGCCGGCGTTCGCCGAGTTCGGGCAGGAGGTCCGCGACCTCCTGGCTGCTGCGCCGGGAGATGTCCTTCATGCCGCAGATGAACGCGCGCAGCGCACGGCCGGTGCGCGGCGCGGCGGTGTCGGCAGCCGGCTCGCCGGTGCGGACAACGGTCGCGAGCTGCGTCCAGCGCGCCAGCAGATGGTGGTGGTGGTCGAGGATGCTGTGGATCGAGTCCGGGCCGGCCGGGTCGAGCAGCGGGGCGAGGGCGGCGCGGGTCGCGAACTGGCCGGTCGCGAACCGATCGAGCACGCCGGCGCCCGCGAGCGCCAGCAGCAGGATCTCGAGCGCGCGGCGGTCGCAGGCGAGATCGTCGGCGAGGTCGTCCACCGCGCGCGGACCATCGCGCAAGGCGCCGAACACGCCGAGGTGGTTCGCGGCCAGGAGGATGATCGCGTCCTGGTAGCCGGTGGAGATCCGGTCGAGGAAGCGGCGCGGGTCGTCCATGCGCGGCAGTCTACGGCGGGCGTCGCGGACGCGCAACGCCCGGCTGTCACGGCGCGCGAGCGCACGCGACAGCCGGGCGTCGTGACGTCCCGCGGCTACATCATTTGAGCAGCGTCATCTTCCGCACCAGCTCGCCGCCGTCGGTGGTGAGCCGGTAGAAGTAGA